>Ga0163144_10000435_pt1 | contig 96483 bp, 89 predicted proteins | sample OliLak19BULKMAT1_FD_123175 | JGI IMG/M metagenome (GOLD analysis project Ga0163144, IMG submission 123175) | Freshwater microbial mat bacterial communities from Lake Vanda, McMurdo Dry Valleys, Antarctica - Oligotrophic Lake LV.19.BULKMAT1 | ecosystem: Environmental > Aquatic > Freshwater >...
GGCGCGGACACATCGTCCGGCGCGGACACATCGTCCGGCGCGGACACATCGTCCGGCGCGGACACATCGTCCGGCGCGGACACATCGTCCGGCGCGGACACATCGTCCGGCGGCGAGACGACCGACGCGCCGCGCTTTTGGCAGGACGTCGCGCCGATTTACTTGGCGTACTGCGTCGAGTGCCATCGCGAGGCACCTGCACAGCTATGGTCCGCGTCTGCGCTTCGATGTCGTGCACGACGACGGTAGCGAGACCTGCGGCGTCGATGTCCCGCGCTGGGACTTCGCCTGGCAGCTCTACTACTTCTACGAGCAGCCGGTGCGCCTGGGGCCCGGTGATCGCATCCGCGTCACGTGTACGTTCGACACGCGCGGGGCGACCGAGCCGGTGATGCCGGGCTGGGGCACCGGCGACGAGATGTGCCTGCTCGGCGTGTTCTTCGTGCCCGCCCAGTAGGGGATCGCGGCGTGCGGATCTGCGAGACACTCGCCTCGTGATCCGCACGGCTTCGTTTGTTCTGGTGCTCGCGGTGGCGTGCTCGAGTCCCGCGTCGAAAGACACGCCCGCAACGCCGGCCCCGGCGAAGGTCGAGCCTGCACCGACGCCGACACCGGAATCGCCACCGACGCCAACGCCGACGCCGGAGCCGACGCCAACGCCAACGCCAACGCCAACGCTGGAGTTGGGCCGCGATCACCACTCGGTCGTCCCGTGTACGACCGACGCGGAATGCGGCTGGGACAACCCGTGCCTCGCGACGCGCTGCGTCGAAGCGGGCCGTCACGCGGTGTGCGACGAGTCGACGAAGCCGCCGGGCACATGCATCTGTCTCGCGGGCGGTTGCACGACCTTGCCCGATCCGTTGCCGAAGTCGACGGGCGCCTGCGAGCTGCGCGGCTGCGAGATCGATCGCGCCGCGGGCAAGTGTGTCGCCGACACCGGTGGTGTCCCCGAAGGAATCCGCTCGCGCCCCGGCGTCGACGTCGGCCCGAGCTGCGATTGCCCACGACCCGCCGAAGGCTGCGTGATGTCGTGGTTCGACGCGGTGCCGTGCAAGGACGATCGCGATTGCTGGGTGTCGCCGTCGCCTCGCCGCCATCCGATCGCGCGCCCGAAGCACCTGCGCAAGCGAGAGTTCGCACCGTGCAAGGACGGCGAGGTCGCACCCAAGTGCGGCGACGCGGGCCACTGCGTGCTCGGGCCCGCGTTCTCGTGCTGACCGTCACGCTCGGCTTCGAGTCGGCGTCGGGCCCACCCGGGTAGATCTCTGTCGGTCGTCCGTCAGGGGTCCGGCGTGGACCGTCGGGGATCCTGACGGTCCGTCACGTGCGGCCGTGCCACACCGCGCATCGGCGACACATCGATCTCGCGACGTGGCCGATATGCCGCACGGGATCGCAGCGTTTTTCACAGACGACACCGCTCGCGTCCCGCTCGTCCCGCGTTGGCACTGTGCCTGCACAGTGAGCGGGCAACGGGAACCAACCCAACGAGAGTGTCAGCCGTAACCACGAGGTTCGTTGGGAACGGTCACGCCCCCAGGAGATCGACGATGCACGCCACCAACCTCCGCTACTACGCGTTCGTGTCCCAGTTCGTCGATGCCGTCACGACCAGCGCGCTGGCTGACGCGTTCGATCGCGCCCGCGCGATGAAGCGACTGCACATCCAGGCGCGCCGCCCCGCAGCGGTCGCGACCGGCGTGGTGTCCACCGATCGCGCCGCGTAGGTCCGTCACTTGCTCGCGAGGGCCCTGATCTGATCGATCAGCGCCTGCGACATGACGAACTCGCCGCTCTGCGCACCGGTCTCGCCGTACGACTGGGCGAAGAACACGTCGCTCAGATCGTTGCCGATCCCGGGTGGCATCTTTGCCCGCTCGGCCGGCGGCACGATCTCCGCGAGCCAGCCGAACATCCCCTTCACGTCGAGGGCGAACACTGCCGACGCGCCGGGGTTGCGATCGAGGAGCTTCGTTGCGCCGGCGTTGCCGTCGAGCGAGTTGGAGCCCGTGAGCGCGTCGACCACTGCCTTGGTGTACTTGTCGTCGTTTCCGGGTCCGACAACCCACGCGACCTTGCCGTCGGTCTCTGCGCGGTTGATGACGAGCTTCAGGCCGCCGAGCTTCGTCTCCCACTCGGCGAGCTCGGTGCCGCCGTTCTTGCGGACCTGCGCCTTGCTCTCCTCGCTCGGCTCGATCACCCAGCGATCGACGGCGACGTCGCCGACCTTCGCGGCATCGAACTGGAACGCCCACGTCACCTTCTTCGCGCCCTCGCTGCCGAGGACCGACTCGGGGGTGAAGGCGGTCGCCCACGTCTTCCACGACTCGCGCGCACTGACGCCGGCCTGGAGGCCGCTCACCATCACCGCGCCGCCGAGTGTGCCGGGCTCGTGCAGCACCGCCATGCTCGTGTGACCGGAGTACGTCGCCTTCGCCTCGATGAGGAACGTGTCGACGGCCGCCTGCGTCGCGGCCTTGTCCTTGCCGACGCCGTCCGAATACGCATCGAGGAACACGTTGCGCAGCTCCTTCGTCATCGGCGAGCTCATCGCCTCGGACAGGTGCGCGTTGAGCCCGAACACGCCCCACGAGCTCGCGGGCAGTTTGCGCACGAACGCGGTGTCTAGCGGACCCGCCGCGGCGAGCTTCGACTGGGTCTCGAGCTGCGAGCCCGGCGCGGGGAACAGGGCAAAGCGCGCGACGAAGCCGGCCGACTCGAGACCGAGCGCGACCGTCATCTGATCCATGCCCTTGATGTTCTCGACCATCTGGCCGTTCGACTTCGTGCCGTAGGCTGCGAGCGCATCGGTGAACGGGTTGCCGCTCGCCGCCGGCGGCATCTTGCCCATCTGGGCGAGCAGCGGCGTGATCTCCTGCTCGTAGCGCTTGAACGCCGCGGCCGGGAACGCGACGATCTCGAGGTCGCTCGCGACGGTGCTCGCGCGACCGATCAGGTTGGTCTCGACGTAGGTCTTACCCTTCGCGTACGCGTCGGCGTGGTTGCTGACGATCGCGCCACCGGCGGCCTCGTCGATGTACAGCTCCTGGCCTTCGATGATGTATTTCGCGATGTGGCCCGCGGCGTCGGCTTGCTTGCCGTCGGCGCCGAGATCGGCGACGAGCGCCGAGGTGCCACCGGTGTAGCCGACGACGCACACCAGCGGCAGCGGAGCGCTCGCGAGATCGACGAGCGCGCAGCCGATCGGCTTGCCGAGATCGAGGTTGGTCGCGAGCTTGCTGCGCGAGCCGAGCGCGGCGCCACCGGCCATGCGCAAGAAGCTCTCGTCGACGAACTGCGCCTGCGCGGCGGGAGCGACCTGCGACTTCACCTCGCCGAGGAACGCAGCGGGATTGGTGAGCATCATGTGGCCGAGCACATCACCGCGCTGCAGCGTCGACGATGGCGGCTGCAGTGCATCGGCGGGTGAGATCGGCGTCGTCGGATCGACCTTCTCGGCCGTCGTCGGCTTGGTGCCGACGGGCGCGTCCTTGCCGACGGGCGCCTTCGGATCGGTCGCCGCGGTCTTCGAGGGTTCGGTCTTCGGCTCGTCCTTCTTGCAACCGCCGATCGCGAGCCCGCCCGCGAGAAGCACGAGCATCGAAGCGAGTGATCGAGACGTGGAAAAGGAGCGGCGGGACATCGGAGTGAACGTGCGTTGCATTGGGGTGGCTTTGACCTCGCGCGGAGGATACGACACGATGAAGGCTGTGAAGGGCCGGATTGCAGTCGCTGGCTTTGCACTCGGCGTTGCCACGACGGCTGCAGCTTTGGCGATCTAGGGGCCGGTGTTCGGCACGGCCCCGCGCGCGGCAGGGCCCGCGGAGCTCGATCGCGCCGCGTTCGAGCAGGCCGTACATGCCGTCCTGGATCGGTATTTCGAGCCCGTGGACGACGCGCCGATCCTGTCCGCGGGGCTACGGGCGATGCTCGCGCGGCTCGATCCGCGCTCGAGACCGACGACGGTCGGCGGCATCTCGAGGTGCTCGCGGTCGCACCGGACTCGCCCGCGGATCGCAAGGGTGTGCGGCCCGGTGATCACGTCGTGAAGATCGGCGATCGCGAGCGTCAGCGGCTCGAGAGTCAGAGCCAAGCGGAGCTGCTGCTCGCGGGTGCGGTCGGCGACGAGATTGCGCTGGTCGTGCAGTCGGTGAACGACCCCGAGGCGCGCGCACTCGCGATCACGCTCGAGCCGACGACGCCACGAGTGGGCGTGATCGACGACGGGCTGTCGGCGGCGCTCGACTCGTTCTCGTTCGCGCGCTGACGGCTACGCGAGGATGCGGCGCGTGGCGAGGACGCTGTCGTGCAGCTCGCGTCGGCGCTCCGCATATCGACCTCCGAGCGCAGCGACGTAGAACCGCTGGCCGTCGAGCTCGATGGTCTCGACGCTGAGATCGAGCGGCTTGCCGTCGCGCTTGATGCGGGGCACCGCTTGGCCGCGGCCCACGATGGGCGTCACCGCGGCGAGCATCGACAGATCGATCGGACACCGGCTGCGCGCGACGAGCAGGCCGTCGTCGTCGACGACGAGCACCGCCTCGAGACCGCCACGATCGGCGGCAGAGGTCAGTGCGAGCTCGATCGCGACCGCGACCGACGTCGAACGCCGCTGGCGTCGCTCACCATGGACACCATCGGGCCGAGGAAGCGGGCGCACGGTGAAACGAGGGCTCTCGGGCGTCATCCCCCATATCCTACCTCGCGGCACACCCACGCCAAATTTTCCGCATCCCGCTCGCACTGAGGGGGAAGCCGGCCGCTTTCCCTGACAGATAGCAGTGCGATGCGCGCGCTCGCCGGCCCGGGGTGGGGCCGACCTCGTGCGCAGTGGCTTCAAGCGAGGAGCCGATTGCCGCGATGCTCTCCACGTGACCGACTCCATCCGTCATCTCCGTTTGGTCGAAGGCGACGACGCCGCGGGCGAGCAGGACGACGCTGGGCGCGAGCACAGCGACGCCGTGCGCGACGAGGTCTGCGCGACGCGACGCAGCGTTGCTCGATTCCTGCGCGCGCTGCAGGTCAGCGGTCATCCGATCAGTGGCTGGCCGGGGCCGCTGGTCTCTCGCCTCGCGCATGCGGATGCCGTGACAGCGCGATTTCTCTCGGAGCCCGAGCGCGTCGATGTCGATGCGGTGCACGTCGCGTGCGTGTCGCTGCAGGCGGTGGTCAAGGCGATGGTCGCGGGTCTCAACCACCACGAGCGCGCGCGATTGCGTTCGTACGAGCTCGCCATTCGCGTCGGTGCCGACGAGCTGGCGGCGCCGCTCGTGCAGCCCGATCGCGCGCCCGAAGACGATGCGCCCGCTGCATGCGAGGACGCGCTCTTGCGTCCGACGTCGCTGCGCACTGGTCTCGCGGAGCTCGACGATCCGAGTCTCGCCGCGATCGCGCGGCGCCTCGGACTCGGTCGTCGACTCGGCACCGTGACCGCGATGGGCGGCTCGCCGCAGATCCGCGAGCGACTCGAGCGCGAGGTGAGCGCGGTGCTTCGTGACGATCATCTGCTCGGCATCCTCATCGCGACGCTCCCACGCGAAGCGCTCGATCTGCTCGGTGCACTGGTCCGTGATTCCCTCGACGACGAAGAGCTCGCGCTCGCGCTCGTCGCGACCGAGTACGCGGCGGCGGTCGGCGAAGGTCCGCGCGCGACACCCCCGGCTGCCCAGCTCGAGCAGTGCGGCCTCGCGTTCCGCGGCGGCGCGCATGGTCGTCGCCTGTGGGCGCCGGTCGAGCTGTGTCATCGCCTCGACGGCGTGTTGCGTGCGCTCGGCGTGTGATAGGGGGTACGATCGCGCGCCGTGCAGCCCGTCGACATCGCCCACTCGCTGTCGAAGAACGCGCTCGTCATCACGTGGGACGACGGGCTCGCGACCGAGCTACCGATCCCGTACCTGCGCGCGTGGTGTCCCTGCGCGGGCTGTCAGGGGCACGGCGTCGAGATCCATTTCTTGCCGACCGCGTCGGACATCTCCGCGACGGGCGTCTATGAGATGGGCGCGTACGCGATCGGCATCCGCTTCTCGGATGGCCACGACGCGGGGATCTTCTCGTGGACGTGGCTGCGGCAGCTCGCCTCCGAGTCGGAGCCCAGGGGCAGCAAGCGCGGCAGCTTCCGCGGCGGGGTCTTCCGCGCCTGAAGCCCCGTCGAAGGGCCCCGCGACGACCGCGAGACAGGCGTGAGAACAGTCGCGTCCCCCCGCGCATCCGGGATACACTCCAGCGCCATGGCTGTCGATGCCGGAGATGCCGAGCTGGTCTCGAAGATGCTCAAGCGCTGGGCGGGCTGGGATCGTGTGCCCGATGACGTGCTGGAGCAGCTCAACCAGATCGCCGAGCTGCTGGACGTCAAGCGCAAGCGCTCGCTGTTCCGCCGCGGTGAGCCCGGTCCCGGTCTCTTCCTGGTCAAGTCCGGCGAGTTCAAGCTGAGCCTCATCTCGAGCGAGGGCCGCGAGCAGATCCTCTATCTCGCCGAGCCCGGCAAGATGATCGGCGAGGGGTTCCTCCCCAAGGACGTGCAGTGTGCCGCCTCGGCGTTCGCGATGGCGGACTCCGAGGTGTATCGCTTCGAGACCGAGGCGGTCGTCAAGCTGACCGCGCGCTCCGAGGCGCTCGCGTTCGCGCTGATGCGGCACATGGCGTTCCGCGCGAACCGCCTCATCGATCTCGTGCTCGATCTGTCGCTGCGCTCGGTCGAGCGCCGGCTCGCGTCGTTCTTGTTCACGCTCGCGGTGCGCAACGGCGCCGAGCCGGGCAAGCAGACCGTGATCCCGCGCCAGCTCGACATGAACACGGTCGCGGCGCGGCTCGGTACGGTGCGCGAGGAAATCTCTCGAGCGCTCAATCGCATGCAGCGCAACGGCATCCTCAACTTGAGCCGGCAGGAGATCATCGTGCTCGATCTCGCTGCGCTCGAGCGCGTCACCTACGAGTGATCGCGGTCATGACGGCCGAGCTCTGGGCCTTGCGCACTTCGCTGGGTGCGATCGCGGTGGTGCTCGGGTGCACGACACCTTCGCCGCCCGAGCCGACGACGAAGGCCGATCCCGCGGCCCAGGCCGCGAAGGCGCAGCCGGTCGATGCAAAGACCGACGCGTGCCGCGACTACAGCACGCTCGATCCGAGCACACTGCCACCGCTGCCCGAGAGTCGCCACGCCGCGACGCTGCAGGACGTGTGGCTGCGCGTCCTCGAGAAGCACTTCGATGCGAAGCTCGGCTGCAAGGACTGGCCAGCGCTGCGCCTGCAGTACGCCAACGAGCTCGTCGGCGTAGACGACGAGAAGGCGGCGTGGGCGATCATCAATCGCATGCTCGGCGAGCTCGGGCAGAGCCACTTTCGCCTGTTCCCGAAGACGGCCGACGACGGTGATGATCACGCCGGTCCGGCGAAGCCGCCGTTGTCGGTGCGATGGATCGAGGATCGGCTGGTTGTCGTGCGTAGCACCGCGAGCGGGCACCTCGGTCCGGTGCGTGCAGGCGCGACGTTGCTCGCGATCGACGACGAGTCGGTCGACGATTCGATCAAAGCTGCCCGCGAGCACGCGACGCGACCCTCCCAGTTCGCGTTCGAGATCGCGCGCAAGGCCGAGGCGCGGCTGTCGTGCAGTCGCGCCGGTCAGTCGAAGAAGGTGAAGGTCACCGATCCCAAAGACGGCGATCGCGAGGTCGTCCGCATGCTGACGTGCGCCGACCCGCAGGGCGAGCGCATCACGCTCGGCAACCTGGAGAACATCCCGACCGTCGTCGAGTCGCGGATGATCCCGGACACCAAGGTCGGCGTGCTGCACTTCAACGTGTGGATGTTGCCGATGGTCAAGCGCGTCGAGGATGCGATGACGCAGCTTCGCAGCAGGGGTATGACGGCGCTCGTGCTCGATCTGCGCGGCAACCCGGGCGGCATCGGGCACATGGCGGTACCCGTCGCGCGGCTGCTGATGTCGGAGGCCGGCAGCCTCGGGCAGATGCAGTACCGCGAGTTCACGCAGAACCTCGCGGTCGATGTCGGCGCCGATCCGTTCACCGGACCGGTCGCGATCCTCGTCGACGAGGGTACCGCGAGCACGTCGGAGATCTTCATCGCGGGCCTGCGGGATCTGGGCCGCGTCACCGTCGTCGGCGCGGGACCATCGGCCGGCGCCGCGTTGCCGTCGGTGATCGAGGAATTGCCCGGCGGCGCGGTGTTGCAGTATGTCGTCGGTGACTATCACAGCCCCAAGGGCACGCTCGTCGAGGGCGAGGGTGTCGTCCCCGACGTGACGGTCACAGAGACCCGCGCCGACTTCGCCGCCGGTCGTGATCCGGTGCTGCAAGCGGCGGTGAAGCACCTGCAAGAGCAACCGAAGGAGTGATGTCGATGACCACGAGAATCCGCGCGTTGATGTTCGTGTTCGGGCTTGGGCTGTACCTCGCGAGCTGCGACCCGAAGACCGAGGCGGGCGGCGATGCGACGCCGGCGAGCAAGGTCGACCCCGGCAAGCCGGATCCGAAGGCATCGCCGGACACCAAGGCCGCCCAAGCTGCGGCGACGTTGCCGGCCGCGACCGAGCTGCTCGACAAGGCCGTCGAAGCCCAGGGTGGTCGCGCGAAGTTCGACGCGATCACGTCGCTGTATCTCGAAGGTACGACCGAGGTGTCGGCGCAGAAGATCAGGGGCGACATGAAGCTGTGGTGGAAGGACGGCGACTTCTACATCGAGCAGCAGATGATCGGCATCGGTACGCAGCGCGCGGGCAAGCAGGGCGACGTCATCTGGACCGAAGGTCCGATCAACGGCCTGCGCAAGCTGTCGGGCTCCGAGGCCGAGCAGCACGCGTGGGCGTCGAGCCCGTCGTTGCCGGCGCACTGGCAGCGCTACTTCGACAAGGCCGAGACGACGGCGGAGCGCGAGCACCACGGCAAGAAGGTCTACGACGTGAAGCTGACGTCGAAGACCGGCGCGAACGTGACGCTGTCGTTCGACGCGGTGTCGGGGCTGCAGGTGGTGCAGGCGTTCAAGCAGGTGACGCCGATGGGGGAGGTGCCGCTCGCGGTCGAGTTCGACGACTACCGCGATGTCGATGGGATCAAGCTGCCGCACAAGCAGGTCACGGATCTGATGGTCGCGACCGCGACGCAGACGCTGACCAAGGTCGAGATCGGCGCGGCGGTGGACACGAGCAAATTCGCGATGCCGACCGGCGGCACGGCGGTGGTGTCGCCGCCGCCGAAGTCGGCGATTCCGTAAGACTCTTGCCTCCGCTAAGATCGCCCGATGGCTCGCGCGATCTTGACCTTGGGACTCGTGGTGGTGGCCTGCAAGGAGCCCGATGGGCTCGGGCCGGACATCTTCGATGATGTGACGTCGAGCGGCGGCACGACGGTGTCGCCGTCGACGAGCACGACCGCGGATCCCGAGACGTCGTCCGAGGGCACGACGACCGCGGTCGCAGACACTTCGACCTCGGCGCCGGAGGAATCGTCGTCGTCCTCGGCGGACGAGAGCAGCACCGGCGAGCCGACGACGTGTGGCAACGGGGTCGTCGATCCCGGCGAGGTCTGCTTCGATCCGCAAGAAGTGTTGCTCGATGCCGGCGCGGGTGCGTGGGATGTCGCGGTCGGCGACTACGATCTCGACGGCAACCTCGACATCGCGACGCTCGAAGCGACGGCCGAGACGATCTCGGTGCGCCTGGGCGATGGTGCGCGCGGGTTCTCCGAGCCCGAGACGTTCGCCGCGACGGCGCAGGGTTTCCGCCTGCGCGCGGCCGATGTCGACGGCGACGATGATCTCGACGTCGTCGCGATCGGCGTCGACGTCACGGTGCTCAACAACCATGACGGCGTGCTCGAGGCGGTGACGACCAGCGGATACGGCCTGTTTCCCGATCAGCTCAACGACGCGGTGCTCGGGAACATCAACCTGGTCGATGGCCTCGACCTCGTGCACTCGACGACGTTGTCGATGTACACGCAGGCCGGCATCGCGAACGGCGACAATTGGGAGTTCGACACGGGTGTGCCGATCTTCACGATCGACGCCGAAGGTGGGGCCGGTGTCGCGATCGCGGCGTGGGAGTTCGACGACGACGAGATCGAGGACATCCTCTTCCTCAATCGCGAGTCCGAGTACGCGCAGATCCTCAACAGCAATGGCAGCGGCGGCCTGCAGCTGTTCGGCGAGGCGTGGGTGTGCCCGACCGGCACCGGGGCGTACAACGCGATCGTCGGCGACGTCGACGGCGACGGTCACCAGGATCTCGTGGTGTCGTGCTCGACCGACGAGTTTGCAGTCGTGCGCGGCGTCGGCGACGGCACGTTCTTGCCGCAGGAGTACTACGAGGTCGAGGGCGCGCTGCGGCTCGCGCTCACGGATGCTGATGCCGACGGTGACACGGATGTGCTGGTCAGCGCGGCGGCAGCGGGCCAGCTCCAGGTGTGGGCGAACGACGGGACTGGCGCGCTCGATCGGGCGGTCGCGCTGAGCCTCGGTGCGCTCGTGCGTCCGGTGGACCACGGCGATTTCGACGGCGACGGCGCGATCGATCTGGTGACAGCGTTCACAGACGGTGGCGATTTCACCGCGATCTATTGGTCGGATCCCTGACCGCGTGGTTGCGCTTGCCGTCTGAGCAAGTTGCCCAGATCGATCGTGCTCCGGCTGTGCGCGGGTGCGCGCGGCTTCGGATCGTGCGCGTGATCCAGAGCACGCGAAGGGCACGAGCGTTGCACACCAACACCTCCAGCGTGCACACCATACTTCGACTCGTCTTCGTGCTCACCATCCCGTCCGCGCTCGCGTGCACGGTCGGCGATGCGGGATCCGATGCATCGTGCCCGCCGTGGCGGAGCTGTTTTCCATCGGACGACTCGGCCGACGCGTCACCGTTGACGTGGGATCCGGCGGACGAGTCGAGCTCGGGCGGCGACACCGAGGCCGAGCCCGGAGAAGCGCCCGACGACGATGAAGATCCCACGCCGCCGGACTCGACGGGATTGCCGTGCGAGGTCCGCGACGCGCTCGTGCGTGCGTGCGGTGAGTGCCACGGCGAGCAGCCGTCGTTCGGCGCTCCGATGCCGCTGGTCACCTACGCCGATCTTCAGGTGCCGTCTCCGACGGATCCGACGCGCAGGGTGTACGAGGTCGTCGCCGATCGCATCGTCGCCGAAACCCAGCCGATGCCACCGGACGGCGACATGACCGACGACGAGCGCACGATCTTACTCGACTGGATCGCAGCCGGCGCAGTCGAGGACACGGCAGCGGATTGCGCCGACGTCGACGACGAAGACGTCGATCCGGTCGGCCCCGACGCGCTGCCGTGCGTGCCCGAATTCGAGATGCGCGCGCACGCACCGGGCAGCGAGCAGCCATTCGTGGTGCCGCAGCAGGGCGCCGAAGATCTGTACCAGTGCTTCTCGTTCCAGGCGCCGTTCACCGAGCCGACGCAGGCGATCGCGTGGGCACCGATCATCGACGACGAGCGCGTGATCCACCACTGGATCCTCTATCGTACGACGCAGCCGCAAGAAGCGGGGGGCGTGTTCCCGTGCGATGTCGGTCTACAGCTCTCGGCCGACTTCGTCGCAGGCTGGGCGCCCGGTGGCGGTAACGTGATGATGCCGCCGGGTGTCGGCCTCGAGCTCGGCGCACCCGGCGACTGGTACATCCTGCAGGTGCACTATCACAACGCGGCGCAGTATCCTGACGCGCTCGATCGCAGCGGCGTCGCGTTCTGCACCCCGGATCAACCGGAGCCGCAGACCGCTGGCGTGCTCACGCTCGGCACGACGAGCCTGAGCATTCCCGCGGGCGCGCAAGGCCACGACGAGGTCGGCAACTGCGGCGGCCTCGCGACGTTCTTCTGGCCCGACCTGCACATCATCGGCGCTTCGCCGCACATGCACGAGCTCGGCCGCCACATGAAGACGATCGTGACGCGCGCCGGCGGTGCGACCGAGACGGTGATCGACAAGCCGTTCAACTTCGAGAGCCAGGGCATGTACTTCAACGATCAGGAGATCGTGGTCGGCTCGGGCGATACGCTGCAGACCACATGCACGTACGACAACCCGACCGGCGCACCGGTCGGCTTCGGGGAGGGCACAGGAGACGAGATGTGCTTCAACTTCGTGCTGGCCTATCCGATCGACCAGCTGGGGAATCGGAACTGCGGGATCGTGTTCTAAGAGACGACTACGATCACGACTACGACTACGAGTCACGTTCGACGCCTACGGTGGACGTTCACGTCGCCGTCGCCGTTCACGTCAACGCCCACGATTACGACTACGAAGACGTGAGACGTGGTCGTGGTCGTGGTCGTGGTCGTGGTCGTGGTCGTGGTCGTTGACGTGAACGGCGACGGCGACGTGAACGTCCACCGTAGTCGTCGAGCGTAGTCGTCACTCGTAGTCGTAGTCGTAGTCGTAGTCGTAGTCGTAGTCGTGTCGTAGTCAGGGCGTCGCTAGCACCTGTAGCCCGTACTCGCCGAGCGGGCAGTAGACCGCATCGTCGGCGATGACGGCGTCGTAGCAGCCCCAGCCGAGCACCGGTGCGATCATCACGCTCGGCGCGATCGCATCGGTGGTGTCGACGAAGCCGAGGCCCGAGTTGGTGCGGTACATCGCAAGGTTGCCCGACGTCCCGATGAGCGAGGTCCAGCCGGTGTGATCGATCACGACGCGCGAGACTTCGCCGAGCTCGTCGTCGTCGTGACCGGTGACGACGACCAGCGTGTCGGCGGGCGGCACGTACTGGGGCTCGCCGCCGTCGTCCTCACCACCGATGTACTGCTGACCCTGGCTGACGACCGCAAAGACTCGCTCCGAGGTCGCCATCACGCTCGTCAGCCGCGCCGCTTCGCCCTCGACGTCGAGCGTGTCGAGCAGCTGGGCGCTGTCGCCCTCGATGCGCAACAGGTGCAGCGGACGATGGGCGATCGTGCAGGTGTCCTGGTCGTACTCGTAGCCCCACAGCTTCGGGTGCGTCCAGCAGCCCTCTTCGTTCGCGGGGATCGTTTCGAGCTGGAAGCCGACGGTGACGATGCGATCGGTCGTCGAGTCGTACGCGACGGCCTGACCCGGCACGTTCACAGAGGCAAGCGCGTCGGGCTCGGTCGGCGTCGAGACGTCGAAGCGATCGAAGTAAAAGCGCACCTTGGTCTCGTCGCCGTCGACCGGCCGCATGTGCCACGAGAACGCCTCGTCGCCCTGACGTTGCAGCGCGCCGTGGGCGAGGCCGTCGGGCCGCTCGAGCGTGCCGGTGTGCACCGGCGCGCCGGGCTCGGCGAGCGACACGACCTCGATCGTCGCCTCTTCGCCGATGTGCTGCTCGCCAACGAACTTCGAGTCGTTGGTCGTGAACAGGATCGCGTCGCCGACGAGCATCGCTGAGCGCTCCTGGTTCTGCAGGCCCAGGCCGTAGCCGCCATAGCCGATCTCGAACGGCAGCTCTACCGTGGACACCCAGACCGGCGCCGACGGATCACGCACGTCGATCGCGTCGAGGATCAGCTTCGCGGTGTAGTCCTCGTAGTCCGACCAGTCGTAGGTCTCACGCAGGATGTACGCGAAGCCGTCGTGCACGAACAGATCGCGACCCCACGAGTACCCGCACGCGAAGTCCTCGGACAGGCTCGCGAGCTGCAGGCGACCGAGCGGCTCCGCCGACTCCGGATCGTCCGCCGACACGACCTCGAGCGACGTCTCGTTTGTCCACCAGTCGCTCGCGAGACGCACGACGATGCCGTCACCGAACGCGACGTCGTTGACGTACGCCGCGAGCGCGACATCCGAGCGCGCCGCGGGTACGTCGCGATCGGTGATGTCGAAGGCCTGCACGGACTTGTCGGACATCGCGATCAACCGATCGCGATGGATGAGCGCGCGACGAGCCTGACCGTGCGACGGCGCGACGCCGCGCAGCGCGAGCGAGTCCTGCTGCCAGTCGACGAGCTGGATGCCGCTCGAGTAGGTGCCGCAGCTCCACTCGCCCTGCGCGTCGTCGTAGTCCCAGCCCGAGAACGGCACGAGCAGCAGGCCCAGCTCGTCGAGGATCGAGAACGCCTTGTGCAAGCGGTTCTGGTCCTCGGCGAAGTACGCCCAGTCACCGCCGAAGCCGACCCGCGAGAGCAACGTCGGGTTCGCGAAGTCGGACACGTCGAAGAGGCTGACGTTGATCGAACCCTCGGGATCGGTCGTGTCGTAGCCGAGCGCGAGCAGGCGATCACCGCGGGGCTCCATGTGGTGCACCCAGCCGGGGATCTCGAGCTCGCCGACCTGCTGCGGATTCGCCGGATCGGCGAGGTCGATCGTGAACAGTGGATCGGTCTGCTCGAACGTGATCGCGTAGCCGCGCGCTCCGTCGAACCGCACGCTCTGCAGGGTCTCGGGCCGCGGCAACACCATCGAGATGCTCGCGAGCGGCGCGACCTCGGCCGCGGACACGACGGTGAACGTCTCGATCTTCGGCGGCGAGTCGGACTGCCATTGCCACGGCTGGCTGATGACGCGCAGCACGCCCTCGTGCTCGTCCATCTGCCAGCGGCTCTGGATCTCGCCTGCGATCTGCACGCTCGCACCGCGCTCGAGCGCGCCGCCGGGATCGGAGATGTCGATCACATCGATGATCGAGTGCGCCGACTCCCAGTCGTCGTACTCGATCCCACCGATGTACATGCGCTCGTCGTTCGCGGTGACGCTGCGCGGGCCGGACCAATCCCACGGGTCGTTGTCTTGGCTGACGAAGTCGAGCCGCTCGATGATCTGCACCGCCGCGGGGTTCGACACGTCGAGCGACGTGACGACCGTGCGCGGAGAGCTCTGGTCGCACTCCCAGCAGTAGCCGTCCTCGAACGTGACGAGATAGACGATGTCGCCGACGCGCCGCGAGTCCTGGATATAGCCTGGCACCTCGAACTCACCGCGGCTCACGATGCTCGCGGGGTTCGTCGCATCGAGCGCGACGAGCTTGCTCGAGCTGTGCCACGTGTACGCGCTCTCGGCATCGTCCCACTCGTACGTGCCGTAGTCGTTGAGCATCACGAAGACCTGACCGTCTTCGACGTACATCTCGAACGGCTGACCGGGCATGCGGTGACGACCGAGCACGGGCAAGCCCGCGTCGGGATTGCTCGCATCGATCACCGACAGGCCGCCGGTCGCCGACAACGCGTAGAGACGATCGCCCTCGACGAACACGATGTCGGCCTCGCTGACCTCGCGCTCGCCATCGCCACCGTCTTCGTCGCCGTCGCCACCGCTCGGATCGGTGCTGCCGGTCTCGCCGCCGTCGCCGGCGGTGCCGGTCAGGCCCGAGTCGTCACCGCCACCGTTCGGGTTGTCGACGACGAAGTCCGAGTTGCCGGCATCGCCGTCGTCAGTCGCTCCACCCGTACACGCGGGGGCTCCGATCACCAGCGCACACAACCAAAGTCCATGACCCAACCGTTTTTTCATCGATGACTCCATCCCCAACCGACCAACCTACGAGCGCATACGTATCCAACTTGTGCGCCAGCGTAGGGCGGCACCGATCTCGGCGACATCCCACGGGTTGTGCAGCGTGCGGACCCGCGGATCCCTGCTGCCGCTGTCATGATCGGTCCGGTTGCCGCGACACCAACGTCAGGACCGCGCGCACGCTCGTCGTCGTCAGCAGGCCTCGCTACACCCACAGGATCTGACGGTAAATCGGGATGCGTGACCGTCGTTGGTCGAGCGATGTGCGTAGCTGCGGGCGCAAGAGCGGCCACTTCGACCGCCCGCAGTCGCGTCGGCGGAGTATCTTGCTCGCATGTTCCTCGCCGCCGGGATCCTCGCTTCGGTCCTCGCCGCCGGACCTCCGCTGCAGGTGCCGTGGACATGCGGCGTCACCAAGCCGTGCACGCAGGCGCACGGTGGGTTCAGCCACACCGGCAACAGCCACTGGGCATGGGACTTCGACGTCAACGAAGGCGAAGAGGTGTGGTCGTCGAGCGCGGGCGTCGTCTCGTACATCCGCATGGACAGCACGACGGGTGGATGCGACGAGTCGTACGGCGGCGACGCGAACTACGTCGTGGTCGATCACGACGACGGCACCGCGATCGTGTACATGCACCTGCAGGCGAATTCGTCGCCGCTGCAGGTCGGCGATGCGGTGAGCCCGGGGATGCTGATCGGCCGCGTCGGCCTGACGGGGTATGTCTGCGGTGATCATCTGCACATGCAGGTGATGGAGCAGTGCGGCAGCTACTACTGTCAGTCGCTGTCGGCGACGTTCGCGGACTACGGCGATCCCGCCGAGGGCACGCAGATGGAGAGCACGAACTGCCCGAGCTGCACGCTTGTCCTCGACGGGACGACGACGCTCGTCAGCGAGCTGAACCCGGGTTGCTTCGTGCGCGAGACGACATCGTGGTGGAGCACGATGTCGGGCGACGACGAGCATCACTTCTATACGATCGCGACCGACGGCGCCGAGGCAGCGAGCACCGGGACGTGGCGGTTCGGCGTGTCGGTGCCGGGCGACTATCGCGTCGAGGTGTTCGTGCCCGACGAGGACGCGAACGCGACGGGCGCGGTGTACGAGGTGCGGCACGACAGTGGCGTGCAGATGGTGCCGATCGATCAGTCGACGAACAAAGGTTGGATCGATCTCGGCGTGTTCGGGTTCTCGGGGAGCGACGGCGAGAGCGTGTGGCTCGGCGACAACACCGGTGAGGCGGTCGGGTTGGATCGCAGGCTCGGGTACGACGCGATGCGGTTCACGTTCGTGCCGGGTGCGGACACCGACGGGACCAGTGGTGGGGTGGACACCAGCGGTGGTGATCCGACGGATGCGACGGCGAGTGGATCGGCGAGCGCGAGCGGATCGGCGAGCGCGTCGGGGTCGGCGAGCGCGACGGGGACGACCGCGAGCGACGACGGCACGGACGATACGGCGGGCACGGGCGACCAGGACGCGCTACCGGACACGTACGGCGAGGGCGAGGGGCACGGCGGGTGCGGGTGTGGGGCGGATCGGGGTCACGATCGCCGCGGGTGGGCGTGGATGGCGATGCTCACCGTCGGCGCCGCCGTGCGAAGGCGACGATCGCGAGCATGAGCGCGCCGCCCGGCGCCGGGGTCGTCGAGCAGCCGCAACCGTTCGCATCGTCGTCGGCTCCCGCGTCGTCGGTGCCGGAGCCTTCACCACTGTCGTCCGCCGTCGCGCCCGTGCCGGCGGTCGTCGAGCTCGCGGTCGACGTCAGGCTGTCGCTTTGCCCACCGACGTCGCCCGTGTCGCTCCCGCCCGAGCCGTCGCCGAGCGTGTCACCCGTGTCGTCGGTCGGTCCACCGCTCGTGTCGTCGCCGCCTCCGTTCGCGCAGCTCTTGAACCCCGCTTGCAGCGTCCATCCAGGGTTGCCACCGCGCGCGAACCCGTACGCACCGACGTCGGCGCCATCGCGTGCGAGGCAGTTGAAGTCATCGCCCGCCGGGTACGCCGGATCCGCGACCCCGACGAGCGCGCCACCCGGTGCCGGGAACAGATCCATCGGCGGCGCGCCGGCGTACGTGCCCGCGACGAAGTCCGCTGCGAGATCACCGATCGCGACCGTCGCGTCGATCCCCGACACACCACCGACACCGACGTTGCCGACCACCGTCGTCATCGACGTATCGCCGCCCGCGACGAACACCGCGTTGCCGCCGCCCGAGTACAACGCATTGTTCGCGATCACCACGCTGCCGACGATGTCGCCGATGCGCAGCGCGTGATCGGTCGCGTGCAGCACCGTGTTGTGCACGACCTCGAGGTTCGCCGGTGCGCCGGACTGGTGCGACTGCATCGCGATGCCGTTCGCGGCCGCCGACAAGATGATGTTGTTGCGGATCACGGCATCTGCCGCGGTCTGGATCCCGTGGTCGCCACAGTTCCACATCAGGTTGCGCTCGATCGTGTTCACGCCGCCGTTGCCGGCGTTCGCGTACGTCAAGATGCACGGGTAGTTCGTGTCGTGGATGACGTTGTCGCGGATGATGTTGTCCGAGCTGCCCTCCTTGATCTCGATGCCGTCGCCCTGGCTCACCGTCTCGGCATCGGTGTGGTGCACCCAGTTGCCTTCGATCAATGCGCCGGTGAACTGGCACGCGTTGTCGTTGCAGCCGAGGTACATGCCCTCGCCGGTGCCGTCGGTGTCATGGATATGGTTCCGCAGGATGCGGAAGCCCTCGTAGACGGTCGCGCCGTCGTTCGCCCGCAGTGCGACGTCGGCGGTGCCGAAGATCTCGTTGTCTTCGAAGGTCACGAAGCGCGACGCGGAGAAGCGGACGCCGGCAGATCCACCGGAGAACGTGATGCCGCGGATCTCGACGTATTCTGCGGCGTCGAAATCGACGATGTTCTCGTCGGCCGTCGCGCGGTGGATGTGCGGCGCTTCGCCGTCGGCGGCACGGATGATGATCGGCATCGCCTCGGTGCCGATCACCGTCGCGCCGAAGCGATCGGTGAGCTCGTACATGCCATCGTGGAGGATCAGCTCGTCACCGGGCACCAGGGCGTTCACGGCGCCCTCGAGATCGTCGCCCGGGGACACCTCGATCTGCGCGGCCCGTGCGTCGCGCGACACGAAGAGCAGGCCGGCGAGCAGGGAAACCAGCGAGGTGGATCTTCGCATGCGATGAAGTCTCGCCCACGCCGCTGCACACCAGCAAGGAGGGCGATGTCGGTTTTCGTGTGCGCGCGGATCGGCCGGCCGGCCGGAGTGGTCACGATTCACGGCGTCGAAGGCGACGGCGCGCTCGCGTGAGCGCGGCGATGCTCGTTCGATACGAGCGCTCCGCACTCGCAGCACACGCCCGGATCTCGCACGACCATCAGCGCCGGGCCGATGCCCAGCATGTAGAGCATGAACACCGGCAGCGCGATGATGTAGTCCCACGCGATGAACGGGAACGCCGGCACGAGGATGATCGGGATGTACAGGTACAGCTTCACCTTGCGGCGCAGCGACAGCGGATACCGGTGCTCGACCTCGACCTCGCGGTCGCAGCGCGTGCAGAAGCCGTACGTGTGATCCGCCACCTTGTCGACTCCTACCAGCAAACGCTAGCACGACCGAGACGCGAGGCGATCGCGCGCGTGTTACAGGGCGCGGATGCGAAACCACGTCACACGGTCGGTGCCGCAGCCGCCGCAGCGTGTGTGCACGCGCCGCAGCACCTCGGGCTCGCGGTCGCGCGCGCGCGCCGTCGGTGGTGCTGGCCCCGCCGAACGAGCCTCATGGGCCTCGACATGGAACCGGCCGCGACACCGCGGGCACGGCTCGCGCTCGGCACGGGGCTCGATCTGGCTCGCGGATGCGACCTCGATCGGATCCTCCGCGCGGGCGCCGGGACGCGTGGCTTCGAGCGCCTGAGCCTCGATCTCGAGCGCGCGGGCCTCGGCTTCGAGCGCGCGCCGACGGTCCGACTCGAGCAGCCGGCCGCCGACGATGACGCCGATCCACGCGACTGCGGCGATCACCGCGACACCGAGCACCCAGCCCATCGCTCCGGGCGACGGTAGCAGAGCGGCGCGTTCGCAATCTCACGATCTCGATCGTGCGACCGCGAGCAACGTGCTACGTCCCTGGCCACATGACACGCCTGCTCCCGCTCATCGCCATCCTCGGTCTCTGCTTCGGCACGGTCGCGTGCGACGACAAAAAGCCCGAGGCCGACAAGAAGGCCGAGACGAAGAAGGACGACAAAAAGGGCGCCGACGTCAAGAAGGACGACAGCAAGGCCGCTGCCGCGGGCGACGCGAAAGCGCCCGCAGCCGGTCCCGACGACAGCAAGGTTGCGCCGCCGACCGAGCCGCCGCCGGCCGCCGCAGCGGGTCCCGAGCCGAGCAACGACAAGGAGTTCCTCGGCCTCGAGCTGCCGGCGATGGGCGCGTGGAAGCCGGTGTGGGACGCCGACGCGAAGGTTGCGAAGTGGGAAAACGAAGAGTTTCTCTCCGGCATCGTGATCCGCGTCGTGAGCGACAAGCTCGAGTCGATGGATGATCTCAAGTCGGCCGCGCCGATGATGATGCAGGTCGGCACGGCGATCTCGGCCGTCGACAAGGACGTGACCAAGACCGATCTCGGCTGGTGGTCGGTGGTCAGCTACGACGAGGGCAAGGGCCAGGTTCTCATCTACGTCCGCAAGTTCGGCAACGTCACGACCGTGTGCTCGGCGGGCCTCAAGACGAGCCTCGGCGACGGCATCAAGGAAGCCGACGCGATGAAGGCGTGCGAGTCGTACAAGCTCAAGGCCTGACGAGGACGTAACCAGTTCTCGTGGTGGGGCGTCGCGGTGTCTGATACACCGCGGCGCATGGCTGCACTGCTCGATCTGGATCCCGCCGACTTCGCGCGCGAGCTCGTGGCGCAAGGTGGTCGTGCGACGCTGTACTGGGACGGTGCGACCGGCGGCATGGTCGCGCAGCAGGCTTGGCTCGATCCGCTCGCGGCCTGGATGAACGCGGACACCCGCGACGTGCATCGGCATGAAGCGGTGTTCCTCGCCGTCGGTCCGCAGACCGGCGCGTTGATGGGCGCGTTCGTACACGCGACCGTGCGCGGGCAGGCGGCGGGTGGTCTGCGCTTTTGGCCTTATCCGCGGCTCGAGTCGGTGCTGCGCGATGGTCTGCGGCTGTCGCTCGGGATGTCGCGCAAGAGTGCGCTCGCGGGGCTGTGGTGGGGCGGTGGCAAGGGCATCGTGGTGCGCAACGGCGATGCGCCATGGCAGGATCTCGACTTTCGCCGCACGCTGTACCGCGAGTACGGTGCGTTCACGACGTCGCTGCGCGGCGTGTACATCACGGCCGAGGATGTCGGTAGCGGACCTGCGGACATGGCCGCGGTGTTCGAGACCACGCGGTTCGTCACGTGCGTCGCGCCCGAGGTCGGTGGCAGTGGGAATCCGAGCGCGGCGACCGCGAAGGGTGTCGTGTGCGCGATGGAGGGCGCGCTCGATCATCTCGGGCGTGGTGATCTGCGCGGCAAGACCGTCGCGATGCAGGGCGCGGGGAACGTCGCGGGGTTCATGATCGACGAGCTCGTGCAGCGCGGCTGCGCGAGGGTGATCGCCACGGAGATCTCGGAGGGTCGCTGCGCGGAGGTGCGCGCGCGTCACTCGGGGTCGGTCGTCGAGATCCGCCACACGGCGTCGGGTGATCGATCGATCTTCGAAGAGGAATGCGACGTGCTCGCTCCGAATGCGCTCGGTGGTGTGCTCGATCCGGAGACGATCGCGATGCTGAAGACGTCGATCGTGTGCGGCGCGGCGAACAACCAGCTGTTGGATGATCGGCGCGACGATCGACTGCTCGCGGATCGCGGCATCGCGTACGTGCCGGACTTCGTCGCGAATCGCATGGGCATCGTCAATTGTGCGAACGAGCAATACGGCAACGTCGGGGTCGACCCGGCGATCGAGCGCCACTACGGGCGCGAGTGGGACAACGCGGTGTTCGTGGTGACCAAGCGCGTGCTCGAGCGCGCGGCGCGAGAGGGCACCACGACGGCGCAGGCCGCGAACTCGCTCGCGGACGAGGCGTGCCGCGTGCCGCATCCGATCTGGGGACACCGCGGGCAGGCGATCATCGACGGACTCGTGCGCGGCGGGTGATCGAAAGGGCGATCATGTCGTCACTGCCATCACGCCGAGCACGATCAGCATCGGAATGATGATCGCGACGAGTGCCTCGCCGGCGATCAGCCCCGACGCGAGCGGCAGCACCCATGCGTTCGCCCCTGCGCCGCGTCGTCGCTGCACTGCCCAGCCGATCATCGCGCCGAGAAACATCGTGATCACGGCGCTCGCCGGCACGAGCATACCGATGCCGATTCCGGTCGGCGACGGGATCCAGCGGTGCCACTTCTTGTTCTGCTCTGCGATCGTGAACACGATGCCGAGCACCGTCGCGACGGCGAGTGCCACGAGCGCGCTCGGGTGCAGCACGTGCAGCCCCTGCGAGAGCAGCTTCGCGAAGCCGACCCACTTCTGTGAGATCGGACTCTGCAGGCCGGTCTCGCCGCCGATGCCGTAGATGTCGCGCAAGACCGGGTACGCGACCGCCAGCGAGATCGCGCCGACCGGCACCGCAAGCAGCTGGATGTACGTCACGTACTTCGGCGTCGAGCCGACCATCTCCGCGGTCTTGTACGCCTGCATCAGGCCCTCGGACTCGGCAACGATCGATCCGGTGACACCGCTCGCGACCATGTTCGCCTGCACGTTGCCGGGCGCGATCGCACCGAACACGCCCTGCATCAGATTCGACAGCGCGCTGATCGGGCCCCAGTTGGTCTCGCCGAACACGCGCAGGCCGACGAGCATGAGCGGCACGGTGAAGAGCAGCGCGAGCGACGTCTGCCACATCGGCAGATCGAGGAAATAGCGTTGCACGAGCAACAGCGCGACGGCGGAGACGCCGATGCCGACGGCGACCCACCGCAGCGGGAAATCGCCGGCGTCGACATCTGCGCTCGAGAGCTGACGGAACGTCCGGACGAGGATCCGCCACTTGAGGAACAGCGCCGTGAGGCCGCCCGCAACCATCATGCCGGTCGCGGGCCACATCACCCACAGGAGGATCTGGGTCTTGGTCGCGTCGGCGGCGATGATGCCGGCGTCGGCGAGCAACGGCGGCGCGATGAACCATGAGATTGCGGCGCCGATCAGCATGTTCGCGCAGATGCGGACGCCGATGATCATGCCGGAGCCGAGCGAGAGCAGGCTCAGCGACACGCCGAGGCCGGTCACCGCGGAGAAGGAATTGAGCTTCAGCGGGATCGTCTCGACGACGAAGTGGCGCAGCGTCGCGAACGACAGCGCCGCCGAGGCGAGGAGCCCACCGATCATCGCGCGCGCCGCCTGGCGTGCACTCGGACCGCGCGCGTCGAGCACGAGCAACGTCTCGCCGGCGGCAAGCCCGTCGGGGAACGGCAGCTTCTCGTCGACGATGAAGTGGCGGCGCAGCGGCACCGCCATCAGCACGCCGAGGATCCCGGCGGTGCTGAGCCACGCGAAGATCTGCAGCCGGTCGAGGCGCAGATCGATGCCGACGTCGGGATCCGCCGACAGCATGTCGAACGCCGCGAGGATCGTGCACAAAAATGCGGTCTGCCCCGCGATGAGGCCGGCGGCCTGGGCGAGGTTGCTCTCGCGCTTGAGGCTGCCACCGCGGCTGATCGCGGCGAGCATCATCCAGCCGAAAAATGCAGAGACGACTGCGATGTTCGGACCGAAGCCGAGCTTCAGTACGACGTACGGATACGACGCGCCGATGAGCACCGCAACGAGCAATGCGACGACGATCGCCCGCAGCGTGAGCTCGCGACCCACGACCTCGTCGGATGCCATGGCGGCGACCCTACCGCGATCCGCCGGTGCGGCGGCGCTCCATCAGCTCGAGCAGCGCGCGGATCGGGGAACGCCTTCGATGGCGGCATCGCTGCGTGCGCGCGGCGGCAGGCAAATGCAACGGAGTACGGGCGCGGCCGATATGGCGTGCGTGCAACGGGTGCAGTGGTTCCATCTCACCGCGGCGATGTCGAAGTCCATGCCGGAGCTGTGCCGTCAGGACACCGGCGCATGGCTCTGGGCGCACATGCGGCAGGCGTTCCCCGATGCGATTGCCGCGTTGCTCATGCCGGATCACCCGCACCTCATCGTTGCGACCCGAGAGCCCGAGCAAGTGCGGCAGAGACTCGCGCGCCTCTTGGGCCAGCTCGGCCGCGCGTTCGGAGTCGAGGGGCAGAGCAGTCGCGTGCCCGACCCCGCGCCGATTCGCGAGCGGCTCGTCCTCGCGAGACAGGTGCGGTACGTCGCGCTCAACCCTTGTCGCGAGCGGCTCGTCACGTGTCCGCTCGCCTGGCTGTGGAGCACGCATCGCGATGTGGTCGGTGCGTCCGTCGATCCGTGGGTGACTGCAGAGCGCCTCGCGGCCGCGCTCGAGTCGTCGCCGCGAGGCTTCGCGTCACGGCACCACGCCTACGTGAGCGGCGATCCCCACGCGCACGTCGGCGGGACGCCGCTGCCGATCCCCGCGCAAGCATCGAGAGTGCCGACCGTCCCACTGCGAACGATCGCGGAGGCCGTCGCCGCCGCGACGCGTCAGCCGGTGCTCGCGATGCGCACGCGCGGCCCGGTACGTGCGCTGTTCGTCGCGCTCGCGATCGATCAGGGTTGGGATCTCACGCGGCGGCTCGCCGAGGTCTGCGGTTGCTGCCGCCGGACGATCACGAACCTTGCGCGCGACGTGGACCCCGCTGTGCTCCATGCCGCAAGGCTCTGCCTCGGCGACGCGCGGCTGCAGCAGCTGCCCACCGGTTCACTGGTCACGACCTTCGAGAATCGAGAAACCCGGAGAGCGTGAGGGCTTCACGCGCGCCAAGTTGCTCGTTCCGCGAAGGTCGACCGCAGTGAACCCGTCGACGTCGAACGTCGCGCGGTGTGAGTCCCGAACAATGCCGCGGGTCGCATCCTCGCGACCCGCGGCCGATCCCACCCACTACCCACTCAGTCCTGCGGCCACGGCTCCGCCGGATTCTGCTCCGGCGGAGGCTCGGCCGCGCCACGTGCCCGGAGGTTGTCGATGAACATCTGCACGTAGCGCAGATCGTCCGCGATGTCCTCGTCCGGGTTCGCCACCAACCACTCCTGCACCGACCCCGCCAACGCCAACAACACCGCCAGCGCACTCTGATCATCACCCCACAGCGCCCGCTCGCTCGCGAGATGGAGCCCGACGTAGATGTTCAGCGTGACGAACGCCTTCTCCACGCCCGCGCTCTCGAACACTCCGCCGTTCGGCGTCTCGCCCGGCGCCAGCGATGTGAGCAACACCGCCTCTTGCGAGATGATCTCGCCATCGGCCGGTCGCTCGTACGTCATCGCGAGTCGCCCGACCACTCCCGCTTCTTCGTAGCCCGAGGCATTCGGCAGCAGCTCGAGCACGATCGCGCCGCCGCCACCGCGGCGACCACCGTCGTTGTCGCTCACCTGCGTGCGGTGGGCGATCTGCACCGATGGGATCGTGATGCTCGCCTGGTTGCCCTCGAGCTCGAACAGCTTCGTGCCGTACAGCGCGCGCAGCGAGTAGCCGGCGTCGATGTCGACGTCGATCCGTAGATCGCGGGCGAGCGGCACGAGGAACGTCGTCACCTCCTGCTCGAACACCTCCTGCACGGCAGCCGGATCCTCGAGATAGTAGAAGGAGCCGCCGCCGGCCTCGGAGAGCTCGCGCATCAGCACCGGATCGAAGTCCTCGCCGATGCCGATCGTCGCGAGCGAGTGGCCGATCGCGTTGAAGCCCGCGCTCATCGCGACGATCTTCGACGAGCTCGTGATGCCCGCGGTCGCCTCGCCGTCCGAGAGCAGCACCACGCGCGACTGTCGACCGGGCTCGGTCGTCGCGACGACCAGCTCGTAGCCGGTGCGTAGGCCGTCGTAGATGTTCGTCGAGCCGTTCGCGTAGATCGCATCGATCGCGAGCGTCAGATCCGCAGTCGCGTCACCGGGCGCCGTTTCGACGAGAATCTCCGCCTCGTCGGAGAACGCGATGATCGACACGCGGTCTTCCGGCCGTAGATCGTCGAGCATCCGCAACAGGCCCTCGCGCACGTACTCGATCGGCTCGCCGGCCATGGATCCGCTGGTGTCGATGACGAGCGCGAGGTCGAGCGGCGGGCGCGTCATCTCGGCGGGATCGACCGGCGTGTTCATGCCGATCATCACCGTCGTGCAGCTCGTGCCGGTGATGAGGTTGCCCATGAAGCCGAGCTCGCCGTGCAGACACACGTCGGCACCGCAGTCCGGCGCGGGAAACTCGAGCTTGTGCTCGTTGAAGAAGCCGACGTCGTCGAGGGTCTCGGGGCCGGGAATGCCGCCCTGCTCGAGGATCGAGCGGAACTGGCCGAAGTCCTGCGCGCCGCCCTGGCCGACGCCGGGACCGACGCCGGGCGATCCCTCGTCGCCAGCGCCAGCGGCGGAGTCATCCCCGTCGGCGCTGGCACAGCCTCCGAGGATCGCGGTACCGAGCAGCAGCACGAGGCCGCGGAGGCGAAGGTCATTGCGCTGGTTGGTCATTTTCATGGTCATGGTCATGGTCTCCGCTTTCGTTCACTCGCCCGCTTCTTGGATCACGATCGCGAGCTCGAGGTCGTCACCGAGCCCGTCGTTGCCCGCCGCACAGTCGCCATCGAACGCGACACGGTGCTGCGCGTGGGCCACCGCGACCGTCACCGTCCCGCCGTCGTCGCCCTCGAGCACGACCGGCGCGCCACCGAACATCGCCTGCGCGCTGGGATAGCTGCCGCCGCCGAGCGTCAGGCTCGCCGACTGCGCGACCGTGCCGCACGCATCGACCGAGTAGTCGCAGCCGAACAGCGGCACGAGTGCGATCTGCAGGCCAGAGACAATCGGTGCGCTGCCACCACGGCTGACCACGAGGCGACGCACGGGCGCCGCGCTGCTCTCGACGACGACGGACTCGGAGTCGACGCCGTACTCCATGCGGATGTTGATCTCGTCGCCGGTCGCGAACGGCAGCTCGAGCGGCGGCGTGCAGATGTACGCGCGCTGCGTCGAGCCCGACTCGTCCATCGGAGATGCGAGCTCGAACGCGGTGCAGCCGTCGACACCCGGGTTCATCGACACGATGCGGAAGATGCCCTGCGCGATCGTGTCGCCCCAGTCGATGCGATACGCATCGTCTTGCGCCGCGCACTCGCCCGTCGGTTCGCTGGTCTCGCCGCGTGCGAACAACACGTCGGACGTCGCCTCGTAGCGACTGTTGCCGTCGGCGTCGAGCACGAGCTCGATCGCACCTGCCCCGGCGACGGCGCCCATGCCGGGGATCCATGCGGCCGCGGGCGAGCCCTCGCGCCAGAACAGGATGACCGGCTGGAAGTCGTCGGCATCGACGAGCGCGACGCGGCACGCACGACCGTCGTTGCCGAGCTCTGGATCGAGCACCGGCAGGTTCGCGTCGCTCGGCACCGTCCAGCTGAGCACCTCGCCGAACAGCGCGTCGCTCAGCAGACCCGCGGGATCGGTCTCGATCACGTCGCAGTCGAGCACGACGGTCGGCAGCAGCGGTCGCACGCGGATCACCTGCGACGCGCCGGTGTCGTTGTGCACCCAGACCTCGGCGAAGACGTCGGGCAACCACTCCTGCTCCTCGGGCCACGGCTCTTCCGGCTCGGGCTCGGGCGCAGAGGTCGCGACCGAGCACATCAGCCCGATGCCGGCGGCGGTCGCTTCGGCGGTGCGTCGTGCGAGTCGAGCGGGCGCCATCGTCATCGCGCGACCGAGCACGTGCGCACCGAGCAAGAGCGCCGGGATCGCGACTGCGACATCCGTCGGATCGATCACGATCGTCCACGCGAAGCCGAACGCGCCCATCAGCGCCGACCACATCGATGCGGCCGAGGTCGACAGCTTGATCGCGGCGAACACGGCACCGACGGCGACGTGCGCGGCGATCCATCCCCGACGCGAGCGCACACCGAGCGCGGTCGCGAGCAGAGCGGGCGCGACGAGCATGCCCGCGATATCGCTGAGCTTGCCGGTCACCGCGTCGGGCACGAGGCCCGCACCCTTGAGCACGTGATCGTTGAGCGCGAGCACGAGCAGGCTGCCGAGCCACAGCGGGTGAAGTAGCGCACGCTGGGCGACGCCGGTCGGCGACGACGACGACGGAGACGGATATGGTTGGGCAAGGCGCATGCGAAGGGGTCCTCGGCTCGGTAGTGCCGACCGATCGCGTGACGATCACGGCGCATGACGAAACTGGCTTGCATCTGCTCGGGGTCCGCTATCTTTGGCAGGCGATGCGATGCGGATCACAGGCGGTGGTGGTGGGCGCGATCCTGATCGCGACTCTGGGCGGCTGCGGCGATACGAGCCGCGACGCCGAGAACGACGATTATCGGGATCCCTACATGGACGAGCCGTTGCCGCCGGTGTGCCGCGACACGTCGACCGGCCCGTGCGAGACCGACGGCGAGTCGGTCGACGCCTGCGCCGCGAGCAGCGAGTGCGCGGATGGCCTCTCGTGTCGCGCAGACTTCGACGGCGAGCGCACCGCGTTCGCGTGCACGGACGTCTGCGTGCCCACCGCCAACGAAGACGCGTGGTGCATCGACGACGCGTCGTGCTGTGACCCGGCGGCGACCTGCTCTCCGCGCGGCTACTGCCTGCTGCCGTGAGCGCGGCCCGGGGTAGTGTCCGCGCGTAGGCGGACGATCACGCCTGGCGAAGAAAAAGATCCAGTGCGCAGCGCGGCGCCTCGCCGAGGTCGCATGCGACGCGGGTCGAGCCGGCGCATGCCGTGCTCGTGCGCTATCCTGGCCGTATGCGACCTAGCTTGTGTTGTCTGTTTCTCACCATGGCTTGCGCCGCGGCGACCGATGAAGGCGCGGGCGGCGAGTACATGGACGAAGACTTCCCCCCGTGGAGCTGTGACACCGATCAGATGACGGGCGCCGGCCAGCCGTGCGAGACGAGCGGCGGCAACGCGGCGCTCGAGTGCCAGAGCGCATCGGACTGTCCGGGTGAGTACTGTGCGGCGTCGTTCAACGGCGATATCGGACCCTTCGAGTGTCAGTCGACGTGCATCGACATCCTCGACGACAACCGTTGGTGCTCCGACGCGGAGGCGTGCTGCGATGCGGACGCGATCTGCGATCGCGGCTACTGCATCTTCCTCGACGGTGTGGGCACGAGCAGCGAGACCACGAGCACCGATCCCTCGACGAGCGGTGAGTCCGGCGAGACCGGGTCGAGCTCGAGCGAGAGCAGTGGCGACACCGGTACGGACACCGGCACCGGTAGCACCGGCGGGAGCAGCAGCGATGGCGCGTGAACGATCGATGCGATGGTCACTCGCGGTCGCGTTGGCAACGACGACGGCATGCCCGAACGATCCCGGCGACTCGACGGACTCCGGGAACACGATCGCGGCCGACTCGACGCTGACCACTGCGCCATCCGAGGACTCGAGCTCCACGACTGACGCTGTCGACGAGAGCACGACGATGTCGCCATCGACGACGGTCTCCGACGAGTCGTCATCGTCCGGCGGCGGCGGGCTCGGCTGCGGCAACGCGAATCCGTGCGCGGGCGGCTACTGCGTCGCGCCGTACGCGGACAACGATCACGGTGAGTTCGTGTGCATCGCGGACTGCGTGCTGCCGGGCGACGAGGCGAGCTGGTGCTTCGACGCATCGTCGTGCTGCGATCCCGAGGCGACGTGCACCGAGCGTGGATACTGCGTGCTGCCGGACGATATGACCGGCAGCAGCAGCAGCAGCAGCAGCGGCTAGCTATAGCGAGATCATGCGGCGCGCCGTGCCGGCGCTCGTGCTGGCGCGGCGGTCATCGGTACGGGCTCGGACGGGGCGATCGCAGAGGCGGTGACGAGGCCCGCCATCGTCAGCGTCAGCGCGCCGCGCTGCAGCAGACCGCGATGCTCGAGCCAGCCGAGGAGGTCCTGCACACGGGTCACGGGCTGTCCGGTCAGGCGCGCGAGCAGGTCGGCATCGGCCCGGACGTCGGCGTCCGCCAGGTCGAAGATGGCCCGCAGCAGGGCGAGGGCGTCGTTTCGCGGCTTCATGCCTGCAGATTCGAACAGTGCTGCGTCGATGTCCAACTTCTGGCGAAACGTTCAGGGGGGAAGTGTGCGCGGCGCGCCTTCGATGGGGCTCGCGGTCGGGCCTTCGGACTGCGGGTCGCCGCCGTGCTGGCGCGCGAGCAGCACCGACTCGATGAGCATCTCGATGATCGCGAGGTCGGCCGCGAGCGCCCGATCGCCGGCTCGATTGCCGCGGTCGTCGATGCCTCGACGTGCACGCTCGACCAACGCCTTCGCGCGCTGCGGATCGCTGCCGACCAGCGTGCGCGCGAGATCGACGCGAGCCGCATCCGCCTCGCCGCGCATGTCGGATTTTTCGTCGAGCGCGAGCTGCTGCTCGAATGCAGCTCGGGCGTCGGCGATGTCGCCGAGCCGCAGCGCGCAGCGACCGATGCCCGCCCAGTACGACGCGATCATCGGATCCGTCGGTGCCGCCTTGCGGCGCAGTGCGAGCCCGGCCTCGTACTGCTCGCGTGCCTCCGCGTACGAGCGCGTGTCGTAGAGCGCGCGTGCGAGATTGAAGTGACCGGTCGCGATCGACGGATGACCGGGATCGTTGCGCTCGCGGATCGCCAGCGAGCGACGCAGCAGTGCGACGGCCTCGTCGGGCCGCCCGCGCTGGGCGACCGCGATTGCGAGGTTCGACAGCGACGTCGCGACCGCGGGGTGGTTCTCGCCGAGCACGCGTTCGAGGCCGGCCGTCGCAGCGGCGAGCATGGGCTCGGCTTCGTCGTCGCGGTTCATCGTGCGCAGCGCGATAGCGAGGTTTGCGAGCGCGCGCAGCGTCGCGGGGTGGTCGTCGCCGTACAGCTCGCGCGTCGCGTCGAGCGCGGCGCGGTGATGCTCCAACGCGAGATCGAGATCGCCGCCGCGCTTTGCCGCGACACCGAGCGCACCATCGAGCTGCGCGCGCAGCAGTGGATCCGCGCCGATGACTCGCAGCACCGCGCCGGCATCTGCACCGAGCGCCCGCGCCTCGGCGAAGCGTGCCGAGTCCTGACCGACGAGGTACACGAGGTGGGTCAGTGCCTGTGCTCGTGTGGCGTGATCGTCGGCGAGCTCGGCACGGGACACCGCGCGACGCAGGCTCTGCTCGCCCTTCGCATTGTCGCCGGCCGCCGCTTCGTTCTGGCCGCGCACGAGCAGTGCCGCGGCTTCGAGCGCGGGATCGTCGAGATCGTGGGCGATGCCGCCGACCTCGTCGGCCTGCGCGATCGCATCGGCGTAGCGACCGACAGCACCCGCCGCACTCGCACGTCCGAGCGTAGCGCGAGCGTTCGCCGCTCGATCGCGGGCCTGCGCGTCGGCGATGTCGCGATACGCGACCAGGCGTCGCGCGTCGAAACAGATCCGTGGATCGGGTAGGCGCGCCGCGGCGTCGACCGCCTGCATCGCGACGCCGATGTCTGCGCTCTCGAGGAGCTCGGCCAGCGCGTGCAGCTCGGCGACCCGCGTGTCGAGGCAGCGCTCGCGTCGCGCGTCGTCCTGATCGGCCGCCGCGACCGAGGCACTCGCGCAGGCTTCGCCCGCGGCCGCGATCCATGTCGCCGCATACCCGTCGACCAGTCGCACCGTGCTCTCCCAGGTGCGCTCGGCGAACGGCGCACCGGTGCCGACCAGCGCTGCTTGCACGCGCGCGCGCACGTCGTCGTCCCAGACCCCGACGAGTCGATCCGCGACGCCGTCGCAGCGCGATGCGGCCCGATCGGTCGCGAGCCACAGCGTCATGCCGCTCGCTGCGAGCGCGACGCCGGCGACCGCGGTCGCACGTCGCCACACCCTCGCGGGATCGCGGCGCAGCGCAGCGAGCAGCTCGCCCATGCTCGGATGGCGCGCGTCCGGCTCGCGGGCGAGGCCGCGCAGCAGCGCCTGGTCCACGAAGCGCGGGATCCCGCCGTCGCCCGCCGCGACGTCGAGCCGCCCCGACGTCACGGCACCCGCGAGCTCCGGCACCGTCGTCGCCTTGAACGGACGCTGCCCGTGCAGTGCCTCGTACAGCGCGACACAGAACGAGAACTGATCGGAGCGTTCGTCGGCCGGCCGGCCGAGCCACTGCTCGGGCGACATGTACGCGGGCGTGCCCATGATCGCCCCCGTGCGTGTCAGCGGGGTCGCCATCGCGTCGGCGTCGGCGACCGGTGGCGTCGGTTCGGCGGTCGCCTCGGTCGCGAGCTCGGTCGCCGATCGGGCGAGGCCGAAGTCGACGACGCGCACACGCCCGTCGTCGCCGACGAGCACGTTGTCCGGCTTGAAGTCGCGGTGCACGACGCCCGCGGCGTGCGCTGCGGCGATCCCATCGCCGGCGGCGAGGAACCTCGCGAGGGTTTCCCGCCATCGATGCGGGTCCTTCGCGAGCCACGCGGTGAGCGTCGTCCCGATGACGAGCTCCATCGCGACAAAGACCTGCTCGCCGAGCGAGCCGACCTCGTGCACCGCGATCACGTGGGGGTGGTTGATCCGCGCCATCGCCTGCGCTTCGCGCAGCAGTCGCGCATGACCGAGGGTCCCGGCCGCACCGTGCAGGTCGGGTCGCAGGACCTTGATCGCGACGCGCCGCTCGAGCTCGGGATCCCACGCCGACCACACGACGCCCATGCCGCCCCTGCCGAGGCGCTCCAGGATCTTGAACCGCCCGATCTGCTGCGGGTCTGGGGCTGCGCCGTCATCACCGGCCAGGGGATCGCGGCCGAGTGTCACGGACGTGCCCGAGCTCGGCGACGCGGCAACGCCTTCGCCGCCGAACAATCGTTCGAACGCGCGGGCCTTGATCGCGTCGCGACCCGCGACCTCGGGCGGCGGTCCGAATGCCGGATCTTGCTCGTCGTCGCCACCAGCCGCGCCCGGCGGCTCGATGCTCGGGGGCACAGACGCCATTTCGCGGCTCGATCATGCCCGAAGGCTGCCGTGCACGCCAAACCTCGCGGCCGCGACCCTGCTACGGTTGGAGCGCCCGATGACCACCGACTTCGACCTGCTCGAGTCTTGGCGTGCCGGCGACCGCACCGCCGGCAGCGAGCTGTTCGAACGCCATTTCGACGCGATCTGCCGCTTCTTCGCGAACAAGGTCGACCGCGACGTCGACGACCTCGTGCAGAAGACGTTCATCGCCTGCGTCGAGGGCAAGGAGCGCTTCCGCGGTCACTCGAGCTTCCGAACCTACCTCTTCGGCGTCGCCCACAACGTACTGCGATCGACGTTGCGCACGCGCAAGCGCGAGAGCGATCGGCTCGACTTCGGGATGACCTCGGTCTGCGATCTCGGCCTGGCGCCGACGACCTTGCTCGCCGCCGGTGCAGAGCAGGCGCTCATGCTCCAAGCGTTGCGGCGCATCCCGATCGAGCTTCAGCTCGTGCTCGAGCTGTACTACTGGGAAGACATGGAGGCGTCGGAGCTGGCGGAGGTGCTGGCGCTGCCCGAAGGTACCGTGCGCAGCCGGATCCGCAGGGCGAAGCAACTGCTCGAGGAGCAGCTGCGCACGGTTGCCGACTCCGACGTCTTGCTAAAGAGCACGATGTCGGACCTCGACGGTTGGGCGCGATCGCTTCGCGCCCAGATCGAGGGACGAATCGAGGGCCAGATCGAGGGACGAATCGAGGGCCAGATCGAGGGACGAATCGAGGGCCAGATCGAGGGACGAATCGAGGGCCAGATCGAGGGACGAATCGAGGGCCAGATCGAGGGCCAGATCGAGGGCCAGATCGAGGGACGAATCGAGGGCCAGATCGAAAGCCAGATCGAGGGCCAGATCGAAAGACGCGTCGAGGGTCTCGACGTCGTCGCGAAGTGATCAACTTGCCTGCATGCTCCGCGTCGTGCTACTTGCGATGCGTCGGTACGGCGATGTTCACGGTATTCAAGTTCGCGATGTACACGGGCGTGGTCATGGGCCTCGCGGGCTTCGCCATGCCGTACCTGCACGATGTGCCCGCGATCGCTTCGCTGCCGCCGCTCACGAAGAACATCCTGTCGTTCGGTGGGCTCGGCCTCATCGTCGTCGGCCTGATCGGGCGGACGGCGACGCGGCCGGGCGACGACGGGCTCTAAGGTGCAGGGCAGTTCTTGAACCCACGCATGAAGTTCGACACGAACACGTGTACGAACTCGTCCTGGCTCGGCACCGGGAACGCTGGGTGGGTCTCGCTGATGCGGCCGCCGAGGATCAGCGACGCGAGGCCGTGATTCGCGGCCCACATGATGAACGGCGCCGTGTCGACGTCGAGGTCGGCGCGGAAGCTACCGCGCTCGACCGCCGTGACGAAGCAGCGTTGGACCTGGCCGTTGGGCGCCATCAGTCGCTCGCGCTCTTCTGGGCTGAACTCGCGCCAGTCGACCTCTTGCTCTGCGAAGAGCAGTCGGTACAGCCACGGGTTGTCGCGGGCGAAGCCTACGTAGCGGACCGACACGCGGTAGAGGCACTCGACCGGATCTTCGGACTCGTACGAGGGATCGAGATGCGCCGCGAGTAGATCGGCGCCCCAGAACCGGAGCGCGCGGAGGATCGCCGGCTTGCCGTCGAAGTGGTGGTAGAGCGCCGTGACACTCACGCCGAGTCGTGCAGCGATCGCACGCATCGTGAGTCCGTCTTCGCCGAGCTCGCTGCCGAGCTCGAGACTCGCGCGGAGGATCGCGTCGCGAAGATCCGGTCGTGTCCGGTCCTCACCGATCGTGGTCGCGCCGTCCATGGTGTCCACCCTCGCGATCGTACCACCATTCGTCGCCAGCGTACGAACACGGTCGGGCGTCCGCAGCGCACGTCGGGAATTTCCCTAGCGGTGTTGGTGACCGTGTCGATTCGCGCCGCTCGACTTCCTGCTATACCCGAGCTCGAGGTGTCGACGATGCTGCTCGCGACGATGGTGGATCGCTGGCCGTTCTGGCTCGGCGGCCTCGCGATCGGTGGGTTCGTGTTGTTGTTGTTGTTCGCCACGCGAAACCTGCTCGGGGTGTCGACAGGTTTCGCCGACGCCTGCGCAGCACCGTTCGATCCGACGATGCGACGGTCGTGGCGCATCCCGCTCTTGCTCGGAATCGTGGCGGGCGGTTTTGTCGCCGCGATCACCAGCGGTGCGTTCTCGCCCACGTGGTCGATGGGCATCTTCGATGCGCGCGTGACCGACGCGTTCGTGCCGAAGGCGCTGATGTTCCTCGGCGGTGGCGTGTTGCTCGGGTTCGGTGGTCGACTCGCGAACGGCTGCACGTCGGGTCACGGCATCGTCGGCACGGCACTGCTCGCGAAGTCGTCGTGGATCGCGACGGCGGTGTTCATGGCGACGGGGATCCTCGTGACGCACCTCCTGCTCGGAGGAGCGCGATGAATGCACCCGTTCGCACGCCACCCACCTCGGCAGCGGGCTCTGCGTGGCCGGTGTTCGTGGGTGGGCTCGTGTTCGGCTACATCCTCCAACGGGTGGGTGCGACCGACTACGACGCGATCGCGAAGATGTTCCTGCTCGAGGATCTGCACCTCGCGGGCGTGATCGGCGTCGCGGTGGTCGTCGCGGGGATCGGACTCGGTGTGGTGCGACGCGCGCGCTCCGGCACGTTGGCGAGGTACGCCGCGTTGATCAAAGAAAAGCCGATGAAGCCGGGTCTCGTCGTCGGCGCGATCCTGTTCGGTGCGGGCTGGGCGATCACCGGCACATGTCCTGGCACCGGCCTCGCGCAGCTCGGTGAGGGCCAGCTCATGGCGCTGTTCACCGTCACCGGGATGTTCCTCGGGACCGCGCTCTACCTGCGCGTCGGTGCGCGTGTCGAGTCGTGGCTCGATCGCGCGCGCCGCTGACGAACGAGTCACGCGGTCGATGCTGCCGCTCATTGCGCACGACGTGCCGCTCGCACCGCGGACCACACTCGAGCTCGGCGGGTCCGCCGAGCACTTGGTCGAGATCGATCGCGAGGCCGATCTCGCCGACGCGCTCGCATGGGCGCGCGACCACGGCCACGCGGTCACGATCCTCGGGGGTGGATCGAACGTCGTCGTCGCCGATCGCGGCGTGCGCGGACTCGTCGTGGTCATGGCGACGCGCGGCATCGTCGAGACGAGCAGTGCGGACACACTGATGCTGCGCGCCGCGGCCGGGGAGAGGTGGGACGACGTCGTCGCGCACGCGATCGATCGCGGCGCGGGTGGCATCGAGTGTCTGTCGGGCATTCCCGGATCGGTCGGTGCGACGCCGATCCAGAATGTCGGCGCGTACGGACAAGAGGTCGCCGAGGTGATCGAGCGCGTACGAGTTCTCGATCGCACCAGCGGTGCGACGCGCTGGATCCCGCGCGACGCGTGTGGCTTCGGCTATCGCACCAGCGCGTTCAAGCGCGCGCCCGACGAGCACCTCGTGCTCGAGGTCGAGTACGCGCTGCGCCGCGGCACACCTGCGCCCGTGCGCTACGCCGAGCTGTCGCGCGCGACGGGTGACGCCGCGTCGCTCGCCGAGATCCGCGACGCCGTGCTCTCACTGCGCCGCGGCAAGTCGATGGTGATCGATCCGCACGACGACAATCGCCGCAGCGTCGGCTCGTTCTTCACCAATCCGATCGTGCCGCTCGCCGTCGCGCAGCACATCGCCGCGCGCGTGCCGGCGGGCACCCGAGTCCCGCAGTGGCCGCAGCCGGACGGCGGCATCAAGCTCGCCGCCGCGTGGCTCATCGAGATGAGCGGCACGACGCGCGGCGAACGGCACGGCGCGGTCGGCATCTCGAGCAAGCACACGCTCGCGCTCGTGCACCACGGCGGCGGCACGACCGATGCGCTGCTCGAGCTCGCGCGCAGGGTCGCGGCTCGCGTCCGCGCGCACTTCGACGTCGAGCTCGTGCGCGAGCCGGTCGTGCTCGGTGCTCAGGCAGCCGATCAGGAAGCTGGATAGACGAGGTACACGACCAGCGCGCCGATCAGCGTCAGCACGACTGCACCGATCGCGAGCACCGCCGGCGAGATACCGTGACCCGCGACGCGCTCGACGTCGTGCACCGAGCCGGCGGCCTGCGACGCGCCCGAACGCGATCGCTTCGCCTCGGACTTGCCCTCGTTGCGCAGCGCCGACGCGAAGTCGGCCATGCTCGCGTAGCGCTGATCCGGCGTCTTCGCCATCGCGCGCAGCACGACCTGGTCGAGCCACTGCGGCACATCCTGGCTCGTGACGCTCGGCGGGCGCGGCATCTCGTTGAGGTGCTTGTAGATGATGTCGTACTCGTTCCTGCCGGTGAACGGCGCGCGCCCGGTGAGCAGCGCGTAGCACGTCGCGCCGAGAGAGTAGATGTCGGCGCGATGATCGACGTGCAGCCCCTGCGCCTGCTCGGGCGCCATGTAGTCTGGCGTGCCCATGACGACGCCGGTCTGCGTGACGATGCTGTCGGTCGGATTCGCGAGCCGTGCGATGCCGAAGTCGAGGACCTTGATGAAGTCCTCGTCGCCGTCGATCGTGACCCGATAGAAGTTCGCCGGCTTGACGTCGCGATGGATGATGCCGGCGTCGTGCGCGGCCTGGAGCGCGTCGCACAGCTGCGCGACGATGTGGACGACGCGCTTGTACGGCAGACGGCCCGACTTCTTCAGCACCGTGTCGAGGTCTTCGCCGCCCTCGAGGTACTCCATCACGAAGAACACCGAGCCGGTCGGCGTGGTGCCGAAGTCGGTGACGTCGACGATGTGCTTGCTGCCGACCTGTGTCGCGGCACGGGCTTCGCGACGGAACCGACGTACCGCCTCGGGCAGGCGGCACAGCGAAGGGCGCATCACCTTGACCGCGTACTTTTTGCCGATCTCGGTGTGCTCCGCGAGGAACACCCAGCCCATGGCGCCTTCGCCGAGCTTGCTGAGGAGCTTGTAGCGATCCGAGAGCACGGAGCCGACGAGCAGATCCGCCATCGAGCCGATCGGCGCGCGATTGCGTGGCGGCTCCGACGTCGGGGGTCGCCCCATGCCGGGTGCTGGCACCGGCGCCGGTCTGCTACGCGGATCCGGAGCTCGCGCTGCGGTCTGGTCGGTGCCGGCGGGAACCGGATCGAGCGTGGGCTCGCGCGTATCGACCATGTCCGTCATGGGTATCACGCTTGGGGCCGCGCCGGGGGCATCGCGATGCCGAGATCGTGCAGCTGGCGCTCGGCTTGCGCAGCCCAGCCGCGGTTCGCCAGGGGGCTCGCGGGTGAAGGGTGCAGGATCGTGCCGGTCGGGATCCCGAGGCGTTGTGCCAACGGCTGCGCGCGCGCCAGTGCGAAAGCGCCGATGCCGACGACGAGCCGCGGACGCAGCTGTTGCAGACTCGCGAGCAGAGCCGCATCGCACGCGGCGAACAGTGCCTCGCGCTCGGTCGCGGGCAGCTTGTCGGGCGTGCGGTTCTTGCCGCCCTGCTCGAGAAACGCGAGCGGGCAGTAGTTCATCACGAAGAAGTCGGCGAAGAAGCGATCTGGAGTCAGAAAACGATCGCGAGCCCAGCCCCATAGCCGTGCACCGCTGACCTCGGCGCGGGTGCACGCGAAGCCTTCGATCGGGCGGGCAGGGTGCTCGCGCTCGGGCCGAGCCACCTTGGCCTCGATGCCGAGCCAGTGCTTCACCGCGTCGATCTCGCCGAACGGCACGCCGGTCTGGACCATGCCGAACGGTCCGGGGTTCATGCCGAGCAGGATCACGCGACCCGCGGCACCGCCATGACGCTCGAGGTAGCGCTCGTGCGGCGCGCGGGCGTAGCGAAGCGGGTTGTAGACGTGCGTCACCGGTGCCGCGAACGACAGATCATCGACGGCGTCGGCGAGCTTGCGACTGATGCGAATGAGGGCGCGGACCGAATCCACCTAGCGGTGACGATAGCACCGCTCGGTGGATCCAACAGCGGACGTTCGCGATCAGAGCAGCGCGAGCTGCGGTGGTGCGAGTTGCTTCATCACCTCGGCTTCGACCTCGTCGAGCCACCGCTCGCGCGGGGCGGCGCCGAGATGCAACGCCGTCAGCTCGCGACGATCGAGCTCGCGCAGCAGACGATCGTTCACGGCGCGCTGGAAATCCGGATCGATCGCGCGCAAGCCATCCGCCGCGAGCGCGCCGGTGATCGGCACCGCGACGAGCAGGTCGTACGTCGTCATCCACGAGTCGACGAGTCGATCCAGCGCCGGCTGCTGCCCGGCGGCGAGCAACAGGTACACGTAGTTGTCGAGCACGCTGCGATCGCACAGCACGACCGGATAGCGCGCCGCAGCGACGAGTTCCTCGGCGAGCTGCGTGTGGAGGATCCACGACTGCGATGCGAGCCCGGTCTGTTGGTTGATCGGTAGCGGACAGCGCCGCGCGACCTCGTGCACGATCTCGAGCACCACGTCGCGCGCCTTGAGTCGCGCGGCGAGGCCGTAGCACAGCGTCGTCTTGCCCACGCCGTGCGTGCCGATGAACGCGATCTTCAGGCGCTGCGACTCCACCTCGCGCGCGAGTGTAGACCAGCCCCGGCGGGTTCTCGTATGCTCCGCGAAACGTGTCGGCGCTCCGCTACGTCGGCCGCGTGCTGGTCTCCGTGGTCATCTGGACCACCGGCTTCTCGTGGATGCTCCTCGGTGCGACGGCGACAATGCTGCTCGTCGTCGTCGGCGTCCGGTACCAGCGCGTCCACAACTGGGTGACCGCGCCGCTGTTCCAGCACGTCGTGCGCGTGTTCGCGATGACCCGCCTGCGGATCCACTATCACGCGGGCTTCGATCCGCAGCGCCGCAGCGTGTTCACGCAGAACCACGTGAACCTGATGGACGGTCACGTCGCTTCGGCGACGATCCCCCACGAGTTCTCCGGGCTTATGAACGCGTGGCAGTTCTGGATCCCGATTTACGGCTGGCTGATGTGGCTGAGCAAGGGCATCGGCGTGCATCGCAACGGGCGCGAGCGCGTGATTGCAGAGCTGACCGCCGCGGCGAAGGAGCGCAAGCGGATCGGGATGTCGATCCTGACGTTCCCCGAAGGCCATCGCACGAGCGACGGCAAGGTCCAGAGCTTCCGCCGCGGCGTGTTCCTCATTGCGCGCAGCGCCGAGATGCCGGTCGTACCGATCGCCGTGCGCGGTTTCTACGAGGTCAACAAGAAGGGCAGCTTTGTTGTCCGGCCGTTCCTCACCGTCGACGTCTACGTCGGTCCGCAGTTCGAGACCGCTGGGCTCGGCGACGCGCAGATCGGCGAGCTGGCGAACGCGCTGCAGCTCATCGTCGCGCACGGAGTCGATCACGGTGGATGGCCCGAGCCGATGCCGAGCGTGAGCGAGCCCGAGACGGCCCACGCCGTCGCCCAATAGCGCACTACCAGCGCAGCACGCAGGCGGCCCAGGTGAACCCCGTGCCGAACGCAGTGGACACGATCAGGTCACCGTCTTTCACACGGCCTTCGTTGCGCGCCTCGTGCAGCGCGACCGGAATCGTCGCCGCCGACATGTTCCCGTACTTGTGCAGCACCGAATACATCTTCTCGCGCGGGATGCCGCAGCGCTCGCGCGCGGCCTCCATGATGCGCATGTTCGCCTGGTGCGGGATCATCAGCGACACGTCGTCGGGACCGACCTCGGCGTCCTTCATCGCTTTGACCGCGGCGGTGCTCATCGCAACCACCGCGTGCTTGAACACGGTGTTGCCTTCCATGTGCACCGTGTGCAGGTTCGCGTCGACGCTCTCGTGCGTCGCGGGCATCCGGGTGCCACCCGCCGGCTGATAGAGGATCGGCGCGAGGCTGCCGTCGGCGCCCCAGTTCGAGGCGAGAAGGCCCGAGCGCCCGTCGCCCGCGGTGACGATCGCCGCACCCGCGCCGTCGCCGAACAGCACGCACGTGCCGCGATCGTTCCAGTTGACGACCTTGCTCATCACCTCGCCGCCAACGACTGCGACGCGACGCATGCCGCCGCTCGCGACGAGCGCGGTCGCGAGCTCGAGCCCGTAGAGGAATCCGCTGCAGCCGGCGCTCACGTCGAACGCGGGCATGCCTCGGATGCCGACCTTGCGCTGGACCCAGCACGCGGTCGATGGGAACAGCGTGTCGGCAGTCGAGGTGGCGACGATGAGCGCGTCGATCGCTTCGGGTGCGATGCCAGCGTCGTCACATGCGTTGCCGACGGCCTCGGCGCACAGGTCTGACGTCGCGACGCCGGGCTCGGCGATGCGGCGCTCGGCGATCCCCGTGCGGTCTTTGATCCACTCGTCGGACGTGTCGACCTTGCGCGCGAGGTCGAAATTCGTGACCACCCGCTTCGGCAGGGACACGCCGGTGCCGACGATCTTGATGCCTCTCAACTGCGTTCTCGAGCGGGCAGCGGCCCGATCGCCTTCGAAACGCAAGTACCGTATCCCCCCGAACGCGGTCAACCCCGGGGACGCGCGAGGACCGAAGCGCGCAGCAGGTTTCACACTCGTGCTCGGGAACTTCCACCCACGACCGGGCGTCGACCACCGCTGTGCAGTGGCCCCCCGATTCCCACGAGCATACCCGCCACCTTACGCCGCCCGCGGATGACGACGATCAGATCGCGAGGCACTTCACCAAGGACCCGTTCTACGTGTTGGAGGCGCCGCGTACGGCAACGCGGCGCGAGCTCGAGTCGGCGACGATGCGTCTGCTCGACGCGCTGTCGCAGGGGCTCGCCGGGGCGGCGCGTTATCTGACACCGCTCGGCGAGCGCAGCCGCGACGCGGCGAGTGTGCAAGACGCCGCACACGTCTTGCGCGATCACGAGAGCCGCATTGTGCACGAGATCTGGGCGGGGCTACCGGTGCGGGCGCAGGCGATCGCGCCGCCGCCGGGCCCGGCGCCGTGGCGAGGTGGCGAGCGTGCCCTCGGCTGGAGGCGGCGATGACGGAGACATTGGTCGTGCTGCTGTGCGTGGCGGTGTGCGCCGGCATCGGCGTGTCGCCGCTCGCGTCGGTGATCAGCTGCGATCCGCAGGGACCGCGCGGTCGAGCGATGCGCCGCGCCGAGCTGCAGTTCGCCGCAGCAGTGATGCTCGCCGCGACCTGCGGCCTGCTCTCGCTGTGGTTGTTCGCGAGGTCGGGGCAGCCGTGGTGGCCGATGCTGATCATGCTCGGCGTGTGCCTGCCGCTGGTGCACCCGTGGTCGATCGTGCGCGGGCTCTTCATCCCGCTTCGCATGACTCGCACCGCGTATCGCGTCGCGCGACTCGGCGGCCACCCGTGGTTTCGTGATCCGAACGGCGGTGCGGTGCTGTGCGGCGTGCTCGCGTCGCTGCGTCGGCGCCGGCACTCGCCCGCGCTCGATCGATGGCTGCGCCTACGGCTCGAGGACGATCGCATCGGTGGTGCCGGCCTCGTCGCGCTCGGACTGCTCGCCGCCGACGCGGGTGATCGCGACACCGCGCGCAGCGTGCTCGGCAGCCTCGACGAGATCGAGCCCGACATCTGCCCGCCGGTTGCGCGAGCAATCGCGCTCGACTGGCTCGTCGCGGATGCGGCGGAGCGTGGTGCGTGGCCCGAGCTCGTCGATCGCGTCGCCGACGATCCATTCCCGACGCGCACGACTCGATTCGTTGGCGTCGCAGCCCGCCGCATGATCGGCGAGGACGTGTCGCGCACATCGGTGCTGTGGCGCTGGCTGCGAGCACCACGTCGGCTGCGAACGCTCGGCCTGGTGTGGACGGCGATGCGACGCTCGCGGACGCCGGCGCCGGCGATCGCCGATGCCGAGCTCGCAGAGCTCGCGGCGAACGGCGCAACCGAGCCGATCCTCGACGCGCTCGCGCTGCACGCCGAGATCGCCGCACAACCGACGACGGCGCCGATGATCCCCGCGGTCGTCGAGCGACTCGCGGCGGCGTGGGATATCGCGTTCGGCGACTTCGGCCTGCGTGGTCACGTTCGCGCGCGCGCCGAGGTGTTCGCGGTTGCGGCGACCGGCGAGCTGCTCATCGCTCGGGTCCAACGCGCGGTCGCTCGCGATCTCGCGATGCTCGTCGCGCAGTGCGGTCGTGGTGCCGAGGGCCTGCGCCGCAACACCGGTGTGCTCCGTCGTGCGCGCGAGGTCCACTTCGACGAGGTGCTCGAGCGGATGATCCCCAGCATCGCGATGCTCGGTCACGCGCGTGATCCCGAGACCGGCAACGAGCTCGGGCCCATCGGCGCGTGGACGCTCTGGGTGCGTGTGCGCTCCACCTACCTCGTTGCCGTCGTGCCGCTCGACCTCGCCCAGCGCGCGATCGTCTATGCGGAGCTCGAGCTGCAGGTTCGGCAGTGCGCTGCGTGGCTGTGGAACGAACGGCAGGAGCGCGGCCTCGCGCATGCCATGTGCCTGTTCCTGCTCGGCGAAGCGGAGCGCGTCCGCGATGTCGAAGCGGCGGCGTACTACCGCCACAACGTCGTCGTCGGTCTCTGATCGAGGCGGCTGGAATTTCGGCGTGCTCCGGTGGTCTGAAGCCGCGAGCCCCACGCTCGGCCATGGACGTGCACACCCTCGAAGTGCAGCAGCGGCGCATGCTGCTCGAGATGCTCGCGAGTGAGCGGGCGGGTGAAGTTGCGCTGCATGTGGGGGAGTGGTTCGGGCGCAACGCGATCGCGCAGGAGCTGTGCCGATTGCGGATGTCGGAGTGGGTCGACGACCGACACGTCGCGTTCACTGCGGTCGGACGGGGCGTCGCGGAGGCGCTGGCGGAGCGGTTGATGCGGCCGGCGGCTGTGCTCGTGTGTTGATCGACAGACGTTGAAGCTCGGTCGAGTTCCTGGCATCGCCGCCATACAGGCATCGGCTGTCAGGAGGATCAGTGCAGTCGAGTGGGGGAAGGAGACTGCCAGGCACCGAGGCGGCTGTGTCGTCACGACCAGAGCGTGCAGATCGGTGCCGCGACGATCTTCTCCCCGAGCGCGTACACGCGCGGCCCGGTGTGCAGTACGACGCCTGCGACGAAGCGATCGCCGAGCTCGTCGCGGAGCCACGCGAGGTGCCTCGCCGAGTCCGCGCCGGGGGCCGCGTGGGCCTTCACTTCGATGCCGAGGACCCGGCCTGCGCCGAGCTCTACGAGCAGGTCGACCTCGTGCCGCCCCTGCTCCTGCCGCAGGTGCAATGCGTCGCGCGTGATGAGTTGTTCGACGTAGCTGTCCAACCAGCGCCGCCGCGTCGCGGGGCTGAGCGCGAGCGTCTCGGGAAAGCCACCCCCCGAAGGAGCGGTTCGAGGGCTCGTTGTCGATACGGTTGCGCGGACACCGCGACAACTACCACTATTACGCAGCGTCGAGTACCCATTTCACGCGTTTCTCGGTACCGCTTTCCCGCACCATCGAGTACCCGTTCGCGATCTCCGTAGTCCACAGCGACATCATGATCCCGGCACGCAGCCAGCTCGTGCCCGGCCTTTGCGAATCAGAGACGCAGTGCACGGACCTCATCGGTGACTCGAACGGGGCAGACTACTGCGAATAGCGCCTCGGCGCCTCGACGCCTCGACGCACTACCGAGACCGCGGAGCCGGCTCGGCCTCGACCTCGCTCGTGCTCGTCGCGTCGGCCGGCTCGATCGCGAGCTGATCGAGGGAGTCCTGCAGCGTGATGTACCAGGCCTGTGCGATCTCGTCGGACTGGGCCGACACCGCGTCGACCATGCGACCGCGCCGGACGATCCGAAAGCCGCGGGGCTCGTTCGTGGTGAACGGCGCGATCGTGCCGGCGAATTGCTCGGCGTCTTGCTCGCGATCCCACACGCTGCGCCACACGAGCACGTACTCGCCGTTCGGCTGTCGCCACATGCCGAGGCGATCGCCGTCCCAGCCGATCGCGGCACGCGACGCGACGACGTCGTCGTAGCCGCGCTCGCGCAGCACGCGTTCGATGCCGAGCTCGCCGACGATGTCGTCCTGCACCTGCTCGGCGTCGCCGACCTTGTCCGGCCACGGCGGCAGGTCGACGTTGACGGGGAAGTCCTTGTCGAGCTTGCTCGGGTGCAACAGCTGCTCGCTCGAGGTCGGCGGCTGTCCGAACGCTGCGAGCACGGATTGCCAGCCGCCCTTCGCGTGCAACGCCGCGACGTACGCGACACCCGGTGCGCACGGCACGTTCGCGTGGGTCCCGAGCAGCGCCGCGGGCACGTCGGTCGGGATCGCCTGGTCGTGGTTGCGCTTCGAGGCGTGGATCGTATCGGCGACGTAGGTCGCGAAGCCTTCGGTGAGACACTGGCGGATGAGCGCGACCTCGGTCGTCGCGCTCGCATCGAGCACGCTCGCGGCGAGACCGCCCATGTTGTGATCGATATATGCGAGCACGAGTGCGCGCGCGAGCGCATGCTCGAGCGGACCGCCGAGCTCCACGGCGTCGGTGCGAAAGACCAGCGTGTCGCGATCGTGGAGGAACCCGACCAACGTCGAGGCCGCGATCATCTGCACGATCCCTTCGCGCATGCCTGCGCCGTTGGTGAGCGGTGGCACCTCGAGCGCGCGCCGCAGCTGCGCGAAGGTCTCGTGCGACACACTACGCCGCACCATGGCGACGTAGCCGTCCGCGACCTCGTTCATGCCCGCCGGCTCGCGGGTCTCCATGAGGAACTTCGACAGGTCGACCGGGAACCCGAACCGGCCGATCTCGTTGGCCGTCGTGACCACGAGCTCCTGGACCGTCTTCGGCTGCTTGGTGCGTGGCGAGACGACGGGATCGGGTCGACACGCGAGCAGGGCGAGCACGAGGACGGCGAGGCGGCGGCGCACCGCTCGCATCATGGCACGAGGTCTTACTCCTCGGGCATCTCTTCGAACCCGGGGTCGAGCTCGAAGTCGAATTCGACGACGACCGGCGGGCCGTCGTAGCTCGGGTAGTCGGCGGTCGCGACGGCGGCACGCAGACACTCGGTGAGCTGACGATCCTTCTTGCTGAGACCGGGCAGCTCGGTGTTCACGCCCAGCGGCGTTGCGCCCTTGGGATTGAGGAGCACCTCGACGTGCGCCTCGCCCTCGAACGTGCGCTCGCCGTCACCCTTGCTCTCGACGACACACGCATCGATTGCGTCGTACTGCCGCGAGAACGCTTCGCGGATCGTGTGGCTGTCGGGGCGGTCGGGGCCCGCATCCATGTCGAGCACGACGTCGCCGTTCGGGTCGAATGTCGGCACCGTGGTCGTCGCGGCTGCGCTCGCGTCGGTGCTTGCGCCTCCGATCCCACCTCCGATTAGGCCTGCGACCAGCAGCGCGACGAGACGCTGGTGACCGCGGCGGAACATGACGCCGAAGGTCCCGCGCGTGCCGGGCTTGGTCCAGCGGACCTCGGCCTCGACGCGTACGGCTTCGCTGCCGGGCACGGCGAACTCGACCTCGATCGACGCGCCGATCTTCGGCGCGACGCCTTCGATCTCGATGCATGCGCCGCCTTCCGAGAGGTTCGAGCTCGAGCCGCTGCGACCGTCGGCGACGATCGGTAAGACAACGTCGAAGCGCGGGCTGGTGCGGCGGTTGATCGTGTCTAGCGTGGCGGCGGCAAGCATGTCGATGTTCCTCGTTCGGGGTTGGTCCGTCGCGATGCCTCGGGTGTCCGAATCCGCGACTGTTGGCGGTCATCGACGTCCGCGGGGAGACCTTGAGGGCAATCGATCGGCTCGTCGTGGGCCGGGGACCGAGACTCATGCGTGGCGAGCGATGGCGAACGTCGCGGGCGCCGAGCGGCCCGGATCCATGCACAGACTCGCGACCAGCTCGCCGATCGCCGGCGCGAACTTGAAGCCGTGACCAGAGAAACCACCGGCGACGACGACACGCGCGTTCGCAGGGTGGCGATCGATGAGAAAGTCGGAGGTCGGCGTCATCGTGTACAGGCACACGCGGTGCGCGACGACGGGGCCGGCGGCGGTCGGCATGCGCGTGTCGACGAACCTGCGCAACGCGTCCAGATCGCGGCCGTGCAGCGCGCGATCGATCGCATCCGGATCGATCGGCACGTCGTCGGGACCCGGGTCGCGCGTCATGTGCCGCGCGATCTTCAGGCCGACGATCCCGTCGTCGTCGTGGGGAAAGCCGTAGAAGAAGCCGTCGGGATCGAACGCGCACCACACCGGCATGCGCTCGAGCAAGGGCACGTGCTTCGCGGCGGGTGTCCACCACGTCAGCACGCGGCGCAAGCGCGTGAGCCGGCCGGCGGGTAGCAGATCCGGCAACAGCGTCGGCAGCCACGCGCCGGCGGTGACGATCACCGTGTCCGCCGTGAAGGTGCGCGCGTCGTCGAGCGTGACCGTGGCCGACGCGACGTCGATCTCGCGGACGACAGCACCGTAGTGGACGACGACACCCGCCGCCTGCGCCTCGTCGCGCAGCGCGTCGAGGCATGGCTGCACGCGCAGCATGCCGCCCGACGGCGTGTGACACCCGGACCATGTCGCCGGGATCACGAACGGCCAGCGCGTCATGATCTCGGCGGCGTCGTGACGCGTGTGCGCGACACGGTGGATCTCGCACGCCTCGATCGACTTGTGGAATTCGGAGTCGTCGTCGGGCCCGAGCTCGAGCAGCCCGGTGCGCTCGAGCAATCGCTTGCCGGTGCGCGCGCCGAGCTCGGTCCACAGCGCGTCGGCGCGCTGCACCAGCGGCACGTAGTATTCGCCCTCGTGGTACGCCTGCCGGATGATTCGCGTCAGCCCGCTGTGGCTGCCGTGCTCGTGCACGTGCGTGAAGCGCTCCAGCACGGTGACCAGCACGCCCGCGCGCGCGAGCGCCCACGCGCTCGCGAGTCCCATCGTTCCACCGCCCACGACGAGCGCGCTTTTTCTCGCCGACATGCGATGTTGACTATCACGGGCCGACGGATCCTCGCGGCCGACCGGGTATGCTGCACGCGGCCGCAGGCGGGGAACGACAGTCGATGAATTCTCGGACAGCGTTGCGACTCGCGCCGGTTTTCTCGCTCGTTCTCGCGGCCTGTCCGGCACCGACGGCGCCGGTGTCGAAGCCACCGGTGACGCCGCCGGTCACCGCGAAGCCGACGCCGACGACCCCGGCTGCCGTCGATCCCGTCGTGCAGGTCGCCTCGCGTGGGTTCCACACGTGCGGCGTGCGAGCGTCGGGCACCGTGCTGTGTTGGGGCAAGAACACCTACGGGCAGCTCGGCGACGGCACGCGTACCGAGAACGCGCGTGCGGTGCATGTCGCGAACCTGCGTGACGCCGTCGAGGTCACCGTGGGTCTCGATTTTTCCTGTGCCCGGCGGAGAACCGGCGCGGTGTCGTGTTGGGGCAACGATCAGGACGGCCAGCTCGGTGGCGGCAAGGGTGGGCGACCCGGTGTGTTCTCGCTCGCACCGACGGCGGTGTTCGGGATGCGTGACGCGCTCGAGATCAGCGCGGGCGATTACCACGCGTGCGCGCTCGTGAAGGGCGGCAGCGTGCGGTGTTGGGGCAACGCCCAGAACGGTCAGCTCGGCAGCGATGCGCAGCGATCGTTCGCGGCGCCGCGCACGATCGGCGAGGTGAGCGGCGCCGTGGCGATCGCGTCCGGTGCTGCGCACGTGTGTGCGGTGCTCGGCAACGGCAAGGTTTCGTGCTGGGGTCGCAACACCGAGGGTCAGCTCGGCGACGGCAAGTCGGGCAGTCGGATCCGTCCGGTCGAGGTGAGCGGCATCAAAGACGCGATCGATGTCGCGTCGGGCGCGGGCTTCAGCTGTGTAGTGCGTCGCGGAGGGCAGGTCGCGTGCTGGGGCGACAACGCTGCCGGGCAGCTCGGTGGTGGCGGGCGCGGGGAGAAAAAGCACCACGCACCGGTCGCGATGGCGGGGCTCGCACAGGTCGCAGAGATCGCGCTCGGTGGAAATCACGGCTGCGCACGCACGACCCAGGGGCGCGTGGTGTGCTGGGGCGGCAACGATGCTGGTCAGCTCGGTGTCGCGGGTGCGTCGCGCATCGCACCGGTCGCGGTGCGCGGTGTCGAGGATGCGGTGTCGATCGCGTTGGGCACGCGGCACACGTGTGCCGCGCGACGCAAAGGCGACGCGGCGTGCTGGGGCGGCAACGAGTTCGGCGCGCTCGGTCCGCGACCGCTCTAGCGGTGGTTCGCGACCGTCGGTGGCACGACGTCGGCCGCGGCCTGCATCGCGAGTGCTTCGGGATACGTGCGGTAGAATTCACGCACGACCGCGGCGAGCGATCGCTTCGTGGTGTCGTCGATCGCATCGTCATCGTGCAGCACTGCCGCGATCTCGCGCACGAGCACGTCCTGCGGGGCCTGCACCTTGCTCGACCACGATGCGAGAAGTGCCCTGTCGACGTGCGACGGTAGCGAGCCGAGGATGCCGAGATCGTTCTGGTCGTGGACGAGCAGGCCCGAGGTCGTGCCGCGATCGAGTGTGAGCACCTGGAAGGCGTAGACCGTGTGGTAGGCGAGCTGCGCCGCGCGATCGGCCTCGCTCGGCTGCGGATGCTCGGCGATCGCGGACCTCACCAGCGATGCGTACGTGTCGATCGTCGCGTTGCCGATCGCCATCGCGACCGCAGCGTCGGTCGCGAAGTCATCGCTCGCGTGACCCTCGAGATAAAAGTGCACGATGCCGCGATGCCGGCCGAGCGCGGGGATCCAGAAGTAGCGCGCGCCCTGGTCGTCGGCGCGCTCGTACAGGTCACTCGCGACGCAGCGCAGCGCATCCTCGAACCGCGCCCGATCGACGGTCGCCGCGATCGCCGGATTGAGGTCCGCCATCATCCGCCAGTAGCAGGCTTTGTCGCGCATCGCCGTCCAGCTCACGTGCAGATGCACAGATGGTGCGTGGGGATTGCGCGGATGGATGATCGTCGACAGCGCGGTCGCGGACGCGAGCTTGCGCTCGGGCAGATCGTCGTAGTGCACCTGCGACACGTTCACCGAGGCACGATCGAACATGCCCGTGTCACCGGTCGCCCAGCGCACGCCACCGCCGTGCGCTCCGCCGTCGCGCAGCCAGTGCGTCGCGACGAGCGGCGCATCGCCGGGAGCAAGCGCCTGCATCGCGTCGACCATGCGCCGCTGCAGCGCGTCCACCACCTCGCGGGCCTGTGCCGCCTCGGGAGCGCGCGCCGGGATCAACATCACTCGCACATCATACTAGCGACTCAGCTCGATCTCCGTGACGATCTCCAGCCCGTGATCGCCGACCTCGATCGCGCCGCGCACCGGCCCGAGCGCGTCGATCATCGCCTCGTATGCCGCGCGCTCGAGGCTGTCGCTACCGGCGAGCGCGTCTTGCACCTCGCGGTCACCGAGCTCGTCCAGCAAGCCCTGCACGTCGAAGCTCCACGACACGAGCGTGTGACCGCGGCTGCGCTCGCGACCGACCGCGCGGCGGAGGTCACGACGCGCGCCGTCTCCCGCCGCGATCCCGAGCGACGACCGTCCGCGTGAGATCCATGCGCCTTCGAGCCAGCGACCTGCCGCGCTGCCGACGACCTTCGCGAGTGGCACCACCTTGCCGGCGCGGCGCAGTGCTTCGGTGTCGGCGATCGGCATCACGGTCTCGAGCCACCGCTGTGGATCCTCCACGCCGAGCACCATCACGCCCGCGCCGCGATCGCGCCGCGGATCCCAGCCGGTGAGCACCGCGCTACCGCCGTACACACCTTCGAGCCAGCGCGGCAGCTCCCAGTCGAGCTCGTCCTGTTCGTGGATCTCGCAGCCGCGCAGCCGATCGTCGTGGCGCCAGCGATCCCACGTCGCGAGCGCGCGGCCAGCGTCCATGCCGATCGCGAGTGATGCGAGTCCCTCGTCGCGGCCGAGGCCGGCCATCGGCGCGGCGATCTTCCGCAGATCGTCCTGCAGCCCGTCGTCGAGCTCCCAGATCGTCGCGGCCTCGATCCCACGCGGACCGATCTCGCGCAGGCCGAACCAGATCCGCGGTGAGCGAGCGAACCACGCACGCGCTGCCGGCATGCACGCGTGGTCGCTCTGGTGCGCAGCCCATCCCCGTGTGACGTCGCGGGTGAGCGCGTCGCCGTCGCCATCGAGGATCGCGAGCACGCGCGTGAGGTCGACCATGCCGAGGCCGTGCGTCAGCAGATCGTGATCGCGGCGCGCGACCTGCAGCCAGTCGGTCTGCAGCAGCGACTGCTGCGGCTTCGCAGTGCCGACGATGCGCGGCAGGATCTCGTCGCTGACGTCCGGCGGATACACGCTGATCACCAGCTCGTCATCGACGACCGCGACCGCAGCCGCGAACGGATGGCGCGACGAGCTCGACGTCCACACTGGATGGCCCGCGATCGTCTGCACCTCGACGTTGCCGTCCGCGGCGTCGATGCGCTCGATCAATCGCGCGACCGCATTACCGTCGTCGAGCTCGAGCCGAATCACCGGCGCGAGCCCGATGCCGTACACGACGACATGAGGGTTGGTCTGGAACCCGAGCTCGGTCAGGCCCTCCCGCGACATCTTGCCGGCGAACGCATCGATCGCTGCCGCCGTCTCGCGATCGGCGTGCGGCCGCGCGCGATCCATCGCGCGTCCCCACGCCGCGAGCGTCGCATCGACGAGCGGTGCGACGCGATCGACGTACGCCTGCGGCAGCGGCTCGGCGTTGACCCACACATACGGCGTGTCGGCGGGCACCTGCGCGAGCATCTTCGTCGCGACCTCGTCGAGGCCGCGTACACGCGACACCGGCTCTGGGGTCACCGTCGGTTCGCGATCATCCGCGGCATCGCAACCGACGAGAGCCAAAGCGAAGATCCACGAAGAGCGCGATCGCATGATTGTCCAGCGTAGCAGCGGGACAGTAGTGCAAGCGATCCGAGCTATGGGAGAAAGCTCCGCTTCCTACTAGTCGGCCTTCGCGTCGCCGTCGTCCTCGGAAGGCGTCGTCGCGGGCGCTGGCACCAGCGGCATCACCCACTTGTAGACGTAGTGGTCGCGGCTCGGCGGCGGCGGCCGATGGTGCTTCGCGACGATCGTCCAGACATCGTCGTAGAGCACGCCCTCCATGCCGAAGTCGTGCGAGATCACGCGTGAGCCGTCCTTCAGCTGCTTCAGCTGGGGGATCAGCCGCACGTTGATGCTCGGCAGCAGATAGAGCGTGACGACCGACGCGGGCGACAGATCGACGTCGAAGATGTTCTTCTGCTCGATCGTGACGAGGTGACCGACGCCGGCCTTCTCTACGTTCGCGCGGGCTTCCTTGACGCGCACCGGATCGAGGTCGAAGCCGAACCCCTTGGTGCCGTACTTCTTCGCGGCCGCGACCACCAGCCGACCGTCGCCGCAGCCGAGGTCGTAGACGACGTCGCCTTCGCGGATCTCCGCGACCTCGAGCATCTTCTTCACCACGTTGTCGGGTGTCGGTACGAACTCGATGTCGAGGTCGGGGGTTTCTTCGTCCACGGGTGCGCCATCGTCGACCGTCGGCGCGGCCGGTGCAACCTCGTCCGACATCGGCTCCGCCTTGGCGTCGGGCGCTTGGTCGGGCTCGGCCTTCACCTCCGGCGTCGACGCGGAGTCCTTCGCGACCGCCGGTGCCGGCGAGGCGGGCCTGGTCGCGCTCGGCGACGCGCCGCAGCCGGTGAGGGTCGCGGCGATCATCACGTGCGCGAGTCGTTCGTTCATTGCGGCGCGGCCAGGATACTACCTGCCGCGCATGTGCGGCGGGGATGGTCAGGGATTGGGATCGAAGACGTCGGGTTTCGCGACCGGCGGCTTCTTCGGGCCCTTCGGACCGGGTGGCTGCTTCGGCGGCTTGCCGGGCGTCGGATCCTCGATCGTCGGATCGAGCAAGAGCCCGTTGTCGAACACCGTGTAGTCGTGGCTCGCGACCGTGCCGTCGTGATGACCGAGCTGGAAGTTCTGCGCGATCGCCAGGAAGTCGAGCGCGTAGGGCCCGATGATCCATTCGTGTTCGTACACGGCGACGTCGAGGTCGACCTTGGCACGCAGCTTCGGCCGCAGCCGCAGATCGAAGCCGTAGCCGGGACTGTCGAGTCGCAGGCCGGCATTCGCTTGGCCACCGTTCGTCACGTCGAAGCCGATCGCGTCGCGACTCGAGAACGCGAGCGCGCCGGCGGTGAGCCCACTGACCGACGCACCGTTCGTGCCCATCGCGTGCATACGCATCCGGCCGTTGGTCACGTCGGCACCGACGCCGACGTCGATCGTCGCCTTCACGACGGCGAGATTGAGCGCGAGACCTCCTTCTTGAACAGCGGAGAAGTCTTCGCGGCGGTGACGATCGCCGCGTTGGTCTCGGTGGCCGCGTCCGGGGCGGCGTGGGCGAGCGAGGGGAGCCCGGCGGCGAGGCCGAGGGCACACAGGGTGAGGGAGGAGAGCGTGGGCATGGTCGTCCGGTGCGCGAGCAGGGTGCGCGAAGGGGTAGACCGCGTTCGCGATCGTTCGGGGCTCGGGATAGGATACGGGACGTCGTTCGTGCCGACTTCGCCCCAGGTGCCCCGCGCATGAGCGATCGCAAGGGCGTCGAGCGGATGCGTCGAGCACCCGTCGTGCGGATCTACGACGTGGGCGAGCACACGGTCGTGCTCGATCGCGAGGGTCGCGGGCATCGGTTCGAGGGCGACACCGCGATGGTCGCCCGGGTCGTGCTCGAGCACCTCGTCGTGCCGCACACGCGCGCCGAGCTGCTCGCGTATCTCGAGGCGCTGACCGGAGCGCCGCTCGACGATGCGGACGTGATCGACGATCTCGTCGCGATGCTCGTCGGCGCCGGTGCGATCGTGCGCGGCGAGCCGCGACCGGCGATCCACGGACCGGGTCGGCGCGTCGTCGTCGGGATCACCGGTGCGATCGCGGCGATGCATGCCCCGGCGCTCGTGCAGTTGCTCGTTGGTCGCGGCGATCTCGTCCGCGTCGTGGCGACCCGCGAGGCGCTTCGCTTCGTCCGCGCCGAGGGGCTCGAAGCACTGACGCACACACCGGTCGTCGCGGACATGTGGCCGGTCGACGACGCGCTCGTCGTGCCGCACATCGAGCTCGCGCAGTGGGCCGATGCGATGCTCGTGTGGCCGGCGTCGGCCACGACTCTCGGCAGGATCGCGACGGGCGACTTCAGCTCGATCGTCTCGGCGGTCGCGCTGACGACGACTGCGCCCGTGATGATCGCGCCGTCGATGAACCCGGCGATGGCCGCGAGCGAGGCGGTGCATCGCAACGTGCTGCGGCTGCTCGGGGATGGCTTCCACGTCGTGCATCCGAACGTCGCGGTCGAGGTCGCGGATGCGCCGGGCGATCGCGTGCCCGTGCTCGGTGGCGCGCCGGATCCGACGGTGGTGGTGCAACTACTCGACGCGATGCTGCGCGATCGTCCGCGGCTGCGTCCGAGCGGCGGTGCCGACTGGGACGAGGTTTATCGGCGGGACGCGGGCGACCTCGCGTGGCACACGGAAGAGGCTGACGAGGATCTGCTCGCCATCGCGAGCGCGTTGACGGACGGCTCGGATGTTCTCGATGTCGGTGCCGGGCTCGGTACGCTCGCGACCGCGATCGCGGCGCTCGGCCATCGCGTGGTCGCGACGGATCTGTCGCGTGGGGCGATCGAGCGTGCGCGTGCACGTGCGCCCGAGTCGCGCGTGATCTGGCTCGTCGACGACATCACCGACTCGCGGCTCGCGGGATCGTTCGCGCTCGTGGTCGATCGCGGCTGCGCGCATCTGCTGATGGATGCTGGGTTGCCCGCGTACGCAGCGACCGCAGCGCAGCTCGTGCGACCGGGCGGCACGCTCGCGATCAAGGCGCTCGTCGAGCCGGCGGCGCCAGGGCTCGCGGTGCTCGATGCGTTCCGGGTCGTGACGACCTTCGGCGCCGCGTTCACGCTCGAGGCGGAGCAGCCGAGCACGATCGGCGGCGGCGTCGCGCGTCTCTTCGTGCTGCGACGCGGGTAGCCGCGAGCACCTTGCGCGTCGACGCAATCGGCTACTGCGCCGGCCCAGCGTGATCGACCAGACGACGCGCCACACGCCGTAGCGACTTCGCTTCGAACGGCTTGTCGAGACGTTCGTTGGGGACCTGGTCGAGGAACGAGGCCAGATGATGCGCGCTCGCACCACCGGAGATGAACACGAAGCGTTCGGCAAGCTCGGGGCGCGCTTCGGTGACCCGGCGATACAGCCCTGCTCCGTCGAGGAACGGCATCATCATGTCGCAATAGACCACGTCGAACGCATCGAGTGGGTCGAGCAGCATCGCGAGGGCGATGCGGGAGTCCTCGGTCGTCACGACGTCGTGCTCGGACGCGAGCAGTCTGCTGACCAAGGCGGTGATCATCGGTTCGTCGTCCACGACGAGGATCCGACCGCGGCGCAGCGCCGGCGAGATGGGCGAAGGCACCGGTTCCTCGACGTTCGGCGGCGCCGTTGCGAGGCGGATGCGAAACGTCGTTCCGACGCCGAGCTGCGTGTCGCACTCGATCTCGGTACCGAGTGAGGTCGCGATGCTCTGGCAGATCGCGAGCCCGAGCCCGGTTCCCTGACCAACGGGCTTGGTCGTGAAGAACGGATCGAAAATGCGGGCGAGCGTCGGCGCACCAATGCCGGGACCGTTGTCGGAGACCTCGAGCACGACGTGCGCTTCGACCTGACGAGCGCGCAGCGTGACCAGGTTGCGGGCCGGGTCGCGCTCGGTAAAGCACTGCGCGGCGTTGACGAGTAGGTTGACCAGGATCTGCGACAGCCGCGCCTCGTCCGCGAGCACGGCGGCGACAGGGTGGAGATCCTCGATGAGCTTTACGCGATGACGCAGCTCGTGCATCGCCATGTTGCGGGCGATGCTCGCGGCGGCGTGGACATCGGTCGGGACGAGGACATCCTCTTCGCGGGCGAACGTCCGTAACCCTCGCACCACCTCGCGAATGCGATCGCTGCCCTGTCGGGCCTCGACGAGAGCAGTGACGATGTCGGCGATGCGCGACGACGGTGACGGGCCGGCGATCGACCGGAGCTCATCGATCGCGACGTCGAGGTTGCCGATGACGTACTGCAGCGGGTTGTTGATCTCGTGACCGATCCCGGCGGCCAGCGTGCCCGTCGTCACCAGGCGCGACTGCCTGGCCATGCGCTCGCGCAACACATCGCGCTCGGTGACGTCGGTCGCGATCAGCAAGCCCACACCGCCGTCGGGGCTCGCCCGCTCCAGAGGCACGACGCGAACATCGAACTGTCGATCGTCGCGACTGGTATGCAAAAATGTCGTCTTGCCCGCGACGCAATCCTGCATCGCGGACATCAGCGCCGCCTGGTCGTGTGGCGACGCGAGCCCGGACATCGCGACGCTTCGCAGCGCCGCAGGCGGCACCTGCACGCCGACGGCCTCGATATCGCCGAAGAGGTTCACCACGTTGCAGGCCACATCGAAGACGCCGAGGATGATGCCCGGCATGCTCGACAAGACTTCCTCGAGGAACCGACTACGCCGGGCGATGTCCTCCTGCGCCGCATGGCGCTCGGTGATGTCGGCGAAGCTCGCCAGCACGCCGGTGAGCTCGCCGTCGGGAGCTCGCAGTGGCTGCGCGCTGATCTCGATCCACCGCACGCCCTCGGCATGCGTGATGCCCATGACGACGTCGCGCACGGCCTCGCCGGTGCGCAAGCAGGCTTGGGCGGGGTAGTCGGCGGGCTCAAACGGCGAGCCATCAGCGTGGATCCCCTGCCGCCAAACGTCCGCGTCGCCGCGCAGCAGGACCTCGCTCGGCCGCGCGAGGATCCGCTCGGCAGACGGATTCGCGAGCACGATGCGTCCCTCGCGGTTGAGCACGAGCACGCCCTCGTACATGCTCTGCAGGGCCGCGCCCAGGCGCGACTCGAGCTCGGCTGCACGGGCCTGGGCCGCTTGCAGCTCGTGCAACCGGCGGCGCAGCTCGAGTTGGTCGCTCGCCTGCGCGGCGAGCGACCGCAGCATCGCGAGCTGAACCGGCGAGAGCTCGCGCGGGCGGCGGTCGATCGCGCATAGCGTGCCGAGGATCGCGCCATCGCGCGCCCGCAGCGGAACGCCGGCGTAGAATCGGATGGCCGGCCCGCCGAGAACGAGTGGGTTGTCGGCGAATCGCTCGTCCTCGAGCGTGTCGGGAACGATCAGCTCTGCGGCGTCGGCAACGACGTGACCGCAAAACGAGACTTCTCGGGGCGTCTCTCGGACATCGAGCCCGTGATGGGACTTGAACCAGAGTCGACCGGCGTCGACCAGCGACACCAACGCGATCGGGACGTCGAGGGCGAACGCGGCGAACGCAGTGAGCTCGTCGAATCCTCGCTCGACTTCGGTGTCGAGGACGCGGTGCTCGCGCAAGCTGGCGAGCCGCACGCTCTCATCGGGTGGAATCGCGGGCGGACGCATGGCGGGTCACGCCAGAAACGCGACGGCGAGCGGGTTGTAGCACAGGGCGCGGGCGCGAGAGAGAGCGATGAAGGTCGCCGCAGGAGCTGCGTCGAGCGTCGGGGCTCGTCGAGCCGGCTGTCGACGAAGCCTGCGAGACCTCACCGGGCGTGAACCCGCTTTCGTCGAAACTCGGATTCGTGCGGACCGCTGGCGTGTGGTCCCTGGGCGTCGCGCGCAGGATTCGGCCGACGGTCTCACCCATCTTCCGCCGCCGGTCGCACTTGCCTGTGGCGCCGGCGAGCTGGCGGACGATCGGTTCTGCGTGACCTCATGCCTCGCGGATGTCGATCCGATCGTCGTGGTAGCGTGCGCGACGTGCAGGTGTGCAGAGATCCCAGCCGTGACCGGCGAACCCAACACATCGGGCTGTCCCCGTGAAGCCAGGCCTCGACGCACTCATTGCGCCTGGTTCGCTCCGCGAGCTCTTTGCGTGCTTCGAATCCAGCGAGCCATTCGCGGTGCACGGACAAAGGCCATCCATCACCGCGCTGACCGAGATCCGGCTCCTCGAATCCCTCGACGTGTTGCTCGAATCCTGGCCCAAAATGGTTCAGGCGCACTTGCCCGATGTCGCGGACGAAGCCAGCTCCGTCACGGTTTCTCCCGACGACGCGCGCAAGCTATTCGACAGTGGGATGGGCCTGCTGTTCGCGGACGTCGAGACGATTTCACCGCGGCTGACCGACTGGCTCGGTGCCATTCGCCGGGACCTCGGACTATCCGCACTGACCCAGGCTCGTTGTTTGGTCTACGCCACGCCACGCGGCAAAGGGACCGCCCCTCACTTCGATCAGAACGTGAACTTCGTGCTGCAGGTTCACGGGACCAAGAAATGGCGGCTGGCGCCCAACAGCCATGTCGAGCGTCCGCTGACCCGGCACACCATGGGTTTGTCCGTGGACCCCGAGCTCCAGACGTACGCGCGAATTCCCATGCTGCAGCGCATGCCGGAGGCCAGTCGGGAGATCGTCCTGCAGCCTGGTTCGTTGCTGTTTGTCCCCCGCGGCTACTGGCATGCCACCTCGGCTGACAGCGATGCGCTGTCGCTCAACTTCACGTTCAGCGCTCCGACCTGGATCGACGTGTTCACGGCGGCGTTGCGCGGGCGGTTGGCGATCTCGAGCGAGTGGCGCAAGACGGCGCTTCCCACCCACGTCGACGACTTCGACGTGCTCTTGCGCGATCTCGCCCACGATGCGGCCCACTGGAACGCCGCGGACATCCTCGCGGTCACCGAGTCCGAGCCGGGCGAGCCAGAGCCATGATCGGCGTCGGACGGGCCTAACGCCGAGGGTGGTGGCGGTGGGTGCAGCGAGCGGTCGTGCACCGAGACGCTCGATGGCCACGCGGACTGCCACGCGGCGAGTCGCTGCCACCTCGGTCTTACTCGGTGGCGGTCCACGGCCGTCCTTCACCAGAGTGGACCCGTCGCAGCCGGTCCGCGATCAGTGGGTCGAGCCCCAGATTCGCGCCCGCAGATCGAAGCCGCCCGAGGCCAACGCACTGCCGTCGGGCGAGAACGCCACGGCCATCGCGGGCATCTCGTGCGTGCCGACAGTGGTGAGCGCAGCGCCGTCGCGCGTGTCGAACAGACGGGTGGAGCCCCGCGCTGCCAGGTCGCCCGAGCCACAAGCTCACCATGCGACCATCGGGCAGCACGCACGGCGCGTGGTGAAGGAAGCCGACGTCGGTGCCGCCTGTCGGCACTTGGTCGGGCGTCCACACCACGCGGAATCCCGAGCCGTCGATGCCGACCTCGCAGATCGCCGTGCCGAGATCGCCGTACGGCGCTTCGCCGCAGTCGAACACCAACAGCTGCTCGTTCACATCGAAGCGCGGCATCGTGTTGAACGCGTAGGTCGAGTCGGCGGTCAGCACGATGGGTGTCGACCATCCCGTCTCGGTGCGGGTCGTGAAGTGCAGATCTCGGACGTGCACACCTTCGGCACCGAATGCGATCGCGCTGCCGCCCCGCGTGATCGCGCCGCCGTTGCCAGAGCCATGGCGGATCGGTGCACCGTCGGGACCGAGCACCGCTTCGCCCGCGGTCACGTCGATGTCGACCACGCTCAGACACGGATACCCGGCGCACTGCGCATCGAAGCGCTCCGACGACAACAGCAACCACGCGCCATCGGACGACAGCCCGCCCTCGAGCACATACGCGACGTGCCCACCTTCGGGTTGCGCGCCCGTGTCGTCCGTCGTGTCGTCCCCGGTGTCGTCGACGGTGTCGGTGGGATCCGTCGTGGTGTTGCTGGTCGGATCGCTGCCCGTCTCGCTCGGTTGCGAGGGCCACGAGGGGCCAGGAAAGTCGGTGCATGCCGACCATGCGCCGTGGCTCGACCAACCCCGCCACGGTCACCGAAAAAATCTGCGAGACGATGGCGCAACCTTCGCCCCGGCACGCGACTCGATCTCGAGCCGCGCACTCCCGTCGCGGTGCGCCGCGCGCTCCCGTCGTGGCTCGGCATCTCGCAGCGCCGTAGGTGACCCTGGGCGGCGCCGGAGTTGACCGTCGGGCGACGGGTCGGGGACCATGGTGGCATGCGCATTCGCCCGACGCGGCCGTGGGGTCTGGGCCTCATCGTGCTGATCGCGTGCTCCGGCTCGGGCACCGGCGGTGGCGAGAGCACGACGGTGATCGTCGCGTCGTTCGGCGATGACACGCTCGGCGCGACGACGAGCACGACCGACGTCTCGACGACCGCGACGACGACGGTGACCACGACCACGACCACGGCCAGCGAGGCGACGACCGATCCGACCGTCGATCCGACCGTCGATCCGACCGTGACGACCGATCCGACCGCGAGCACCGAAGCGAGCGGATCGACCGCCGAAACCACCGACGGCGGCGAAGCGTCGTCGTCGGGCGATCCACCACCACCGCCACCGCCGACCTGCGCGACCCTGAACGCGACGATTCGCGACTTCTCGGTCACGCACCCCGACATGTCACTCGGCGGCGGCGCGGTGATCGTGCCGGGTCTCGTGCTGCCGACACTCGGCATCGATCTCGTGCCGGTGCTCGATCCCGAGTATGTCGGCCCGGTCGTGATCACGAGCGCCGACACGTTCGCGCAGTGGTACGCCGAGGTTCCCGACGTCAACGTGCGCATCGACATCGAGCTCGATCTCTACGAAGAATCGCCGGGCCGCACCGTGTTCGACGGGACCGGCTTCTTGCCGATCGATAATCAGGGCTTCGGCAACGAGGGCGCGGCGAACAACTATTACTTCACCACCGCGGTGCACACCGATCTCGTGTACGAAGGCGGTGAGGTGATGACATTCGGCGGCGACGACGACGTGTGGGTGTTCCTCGATGGCACGCTCATCGCGGATGTCGGTGGTCAACACGGGGCGCTGTTCGTCGACGTCGCGCTCGACGGGCTCGGGCTCGAGCCGGGGATATCGTACGCGCTCGACGTGTTCCACGCTGAGCGCGGCGCGGGGGGATCGCAGTTGCGCTTCGAGCTCGGCGGATTCTGCGACTGACGCTCGGGCGAGCTCCTCGAGCTGCGGATCGAGGTCGTCGGTGCGCGTGCCGATCACGGGCGCCGGCTTCGCTTGGGCAGATTGCCCAAGGGGTTGCGCTGGAATCGACGGATTCGTCGGTCATGCTTGCGCCGCTTCGCGTCGCTTCGCTCGCACGCGACGAGCGACACGAACACGCGCAAGACGCCCGCGACTGGATGCAGACGAGACGACATCGAGGGTCGGATCATACGCCTGAGGCAGGTCGTGCTGTTCCGTGATGTCGCGAGCGACCGCCTGTCGCGATCCCATGCTGGCGAATCGGAGTACGATGAATCACGGTGCAGACCGAGCGCCCGGACACGCGTGTGACCAACGGATCGCCGCGACGCGCGTCGATCCGTTGGGTCGTGCCCGGCGACACGGTCGGTCGCTATCTCGTCCTCGAGCGCATCGGCGAGGGTGGCATGGGGACGGTGTTCGCGGCCCGCGATCCTCGGCTCGATCGCGAGGTCGCGCTCAAGGTGATCCGCGCCGACACCGGTGATTCGTATCGCGCTCGGGTCATGCGCGAGGCGCAGGCGCTCGCTCGACTGTCGCATCCGAACGTCGTGCCGGTGTTCGACGTCGGCACCGATCTCGGCATCGTGTGGGTCGCGATGCAGCGCGTGCGCGGACCGACGCTGTCGCAGTGGCTCGCCGACCGTCCACCGTGGACCGCGGTGATCGACGTGTTCATGCACGCCGGTCGCGGTCTCGCGGCGGCGCACGCCGCAGGCCTCGTGCACCGCGACTTCAAGCCCGGCAACGTGATGATCGACGAGGTCAACCCCGGGATTGGCCGCGTGATGGTGCTCGACTTCGGGCTCGCGTGGGCGCCGAGCTCCGACTCGCTGCGCGCCGGCGTCACGCATGCGAGCGGCCACCTCGATCACGACACCGCGCCGCAGCGTCGGCTCGCGTCGGACTCGGATCGCGATCCGCTCGGCATCACGCTCACTGCCGCAGGCGCGGTCGTCGGCACGCCGCCGTACATGGCGCCCGAGCAACACTCGGGGCACGACGTCGACGCGCGCAGCGATCAGTTTGCCCTGTGCGTCTCGATCTTCGAGGGGATCTACGGCTTGCGGCCGTTCGTCGGCGATCTCCAGGCGCTCGTCGATGCGAAGCGAGCGGGCCCGCCGGCACGACCGCCGACGCCGGCGATCGACGACCGTGTGTGGCGGGTGATCGAGCGCGGCCTGCAGCCCGATCCCGACCGGCGCTGGCCCGATGTCGATGCGTTGCTCGATGCGCTCTCTCGCGCTCGTCGGCCGCGCCGGCGGTGGCCGATCGCAGCGGCTGCCGCGACGGTGGTCACGCTCGGCATCGCCGCGTCGGGCAGCGCGCAGGCGCCCGCGCAGTGCAAGAGCGCGCTCGCGCTCGATGCGACGTGGAACGACGGGCGCCGCGCGCAGCTCGGCGATGCGTTCGCGTCGATCGGTCCCGCGAGCGACGCGTCATGGCCACGCGTCGTCGCGCATGTCGACGAGACCGTCGCGACCTGGCGCGCGCAAGCCGAGCCGGCGTGTGCCGCCGCGGACGCGAGCACCGACGAATGCCTCGCGCAGGGTGCAGCGGCGCTCGACGAGGCGCTGATCGTGCTCGAGTCCGCCGATCCCGGTCGCGCTGCGCGGGCGGTGCGGGTGATCGAAGGGCTCGCGTCACGGGCGTGCGATGGTGAGCGACTCGCGACGCCGCCGCTCGACGATGCGATGCGCCGCCGTCACGAGCGTGGCCGCGCGCTGATGGCCGCCGGTGCGCTGGAGGAAGCCGGCGTCGTCGCGCAGGAGATGCTCGAGGATGCGCATGCTGCCGGTGACTCTCGTGCGGTCGCGTGGGCGCTGCTCTTGCTCGGCGGCAGCGAGATGGATCGCGGCGAGCGGGAGGTCGCGGAGCAGCATCTTTGCGATGCGCTGTGGACGGCGACCGCGATCGGCGACGACCTCGCGCTCACGACGGCGGCGATCAAGCTCGTGCACCTGTGCGCGTATCAGTTCGACAACGCGTGCGCGCAGCCGTGGCTGCGCAACGCCGAGGCCGGCCTCGCGCGGCTCGGACCGAGCGGCGCACAGGCGCAACGCGAGCTCGACCTGGCGCGCGGCGACGTCGCGCTGCGAGCTGCGGCGTTCGACGAGGCGCTCGAGCACTACACACGCGCGCTCGAGTCGACGCGCGCGGCGCAAGGTGATCTCGCGCTGCTCGAGTCGGTGCTCGTGCTCGCGATCGGCACGGTGCATGCGTCGGCGGGGCGGCACGAGCAGGCACTCGAGTACTTCGGCGAGGCGGCAGAGCTCGAGGCGCGCGAGCTCGGCCGCGGCGACACGGCGCGCTCGTACTCGCTCGAGCTGAGCGCGGGCAGTCTGTATGCGCTCGGGAGGATCCCGGAGGCTCGCGCGGCGCTCGAGGAGGGCCTCGCGAACATCGAGGCGGCGTACGGCGAGCAGCATCCACATGCGATCCGTGCGAAGGGCAACCTCGTGCTGTTGCTGCTCGACGGCGGCGAGCTGACCGCTGCGCTCGCACTCGCGCAGGAGGTCGTCGCGCTGAAGAAAATTGCGTTCGGGCCCCAGGACATCCAGGTCGCGATTGCGCTGTACAACGAAGGCACGGTGCACACGCGGATCGCTGATCATGCGACGGCGCTCGCACGGTACGACGAGGCGCTCGCGCTGTGGGAGCGGGCGCAGGGTGGGGGGCACTTCGATCTGAACGGGCCGTTGTCGGGGCGGACGAACGCGCTCGTCGAGCTCGGTCGGTACGACGACGCGCAGACCGCCGGCAAGCGCGCGCGCGAGCTGTTCGAGACCCACGAGGTGCCGGTGCCAGGCGAGCTGTTGTTCGATCTCGGACGCGCCGCGCATGGTTCGGGTCGACGCGACGATGCGACGCTGCTCATCGAGAGCGCGCGCGCGGCGATGCCGGAGCACGAGCGGCCGGGGCATCTCGGGCGGGCGGGCGTCGAGGCGTGGCTCGCCGCGCACGCGAGCTGATAGCCTGCAGTCGCATGCTCCGGCAGTGGATCGAGGCCCTGCGCGTCATCCCGCGCATCGACAAGGACGGCTGGGATCGCCTCGATCCCATCAGCAAGTGGCTCATCGCCACGCGCGCCGCCGTCCTCATCATGACGGTGATCTCCGCGACGATCGCCGGCCTGCTCGCCTGGCGCGTCGATCGCTTCGAGCTGCTCCCGTGGGCGCTCGTGACGATCGGCCTCGTCTTCGCCCACGCGACGAACAACCTCGTCAACGATTTCACCGATCACATCAAGGGCGTCGACGCCGGCGACTACTTCCGCGCGCAGTACGGCCCCCAACCACTCGAGCATGGCCTGCTCACGAAGGCCCAGATGATGCGATGGATCGCGGGCACCGGCGCCGTCGCGCTCGCGGCCGGCGTGATGCTCGTGCACATGCGCGGCGGTGCGACCCTGGCACTGATGGCCTCGGGCATCTTCTTCGTGCTGTTCTACACGTGGCCGCTCAAGTACTACGGCCTCGGCGAGCTCGCGGTGATCATCGTGTGGGGCCCGCTGATGGTTGGCGGCGGCTACTACGTGGTGACCGGCTCGATCGACTCGACCGTGTTCGCGGCAGGCCTACCGTTCTCGATCGGCGCGACGACCGTCATCTTCGGCAAGCACATCGACAAGCTCTCGCAGGACCAGGCGAAGGGCATCCGCACGCTGCCCGTGCTGCTCGGCGACCCGGCCGCGCGCGCGTCGGTGATCGGCATGATCGTCCTGCAGTACGCGATCACGATCGCGCTGGTCCTCACCGGCCGCCTCGGCCCCACGTTGCTGCTCTGTGCGCTCGCACTTCCAGCCGCCATCCGCACGGTCGGCGTCTACCGCCGCGTGAAGCCCGACGCCGCGCCCGAGCGCATGCCCAAGGGCATCTGGCCGCTGTGGTTCGTCGCGTTCGCGTTCGATCACAATCGTAAGTTCGGCATGCTTTACGTCGCCGGCATGGCGATCGACGCGTGGCTCTTCACGAGCCCTTCCGTCGGGTTCGCTTGACGCTTGCGGCCGCGCCGATCGCCGCGAGATACGCCCGTCCGCGCGGCGCGATCTCGTAGCCGATCTCGAAGCTCTGCGTCAGCCCGAGCTTCTTCAGCTTGCGCACGTCGACCTTGAACTCGTCGCGCTCGCGACCCAGCGTCTTCGCGAGCAGGCTCGCGACCACGCGCGGATTCTTCTCGATGATCGCGAGCGTCGCCGCCGTCCACGGCGTGTCTCGATCCATCTTCGCGAGCTTCACCCGAATCGTCTCGACATCTTCGGCCGACAGATCGTCGTGCAGCGCGTGCTCGACACGGTCGCCATCGCCACCGTGGTGCAGCTCGACGCGCCAGATCACGGTGGTTTCGTTCAGTGGGGCGACCTCCGCGAGATACCCGAGCAGCTCGGCTCGCGACAAAAAGCCCGAGCGCGTCGCGTCGTCGTCGGTGATCTCTCGGACAGCGACCTGCCGGACGTCGTCGACCTCGAGAACGCCGATCGGATGGCAGCGGTAGCGTCCGCCGGCCTTCACGTGGGCCGACTGCCAGCGACGAAACGTCAGTGTGATGCGGCCCGAAGCGAGCCCTTCCCAGAACGCCTTCTTGAAGAGGAGCATCTCCGCTATCCTGGTGGTTCGATCGTGTCTTCGCAGATTCCTGCGGTTGCTGGAACGGTGCTCGTCGTCGACGACGAAGCAGGACTTGCTGCGGCCTTGGTTCGAGTGCTGCGCCAGGCAACGATCAACGCGAGTGCGGTGACGAGCGCCGACGCAGCGCTCGCGGCCGTTGCGGCCGGTGGCATCGACGTCGTCGTGACCGACATCTCGATGCCTGGCAAGGACGGCCTCGCACTGCTACGCGAGATCCGCCGCATCGATCTCGACATGCCGGTGCTGTTGATGACCGGCGCGCCCGATCTCGACTCGGCGATCTCCGCCGTGAAGCTCGGTGCGCTCGAGTACCTGACGAAACCATTCGAGACCGCGACGTTCCTCGAATGCGTTCGCAACGCGCGCAACCTCGGCCGGCTCGCACGGGCGAAGCGCGAGGTGATGACGCTGGTCGGCGGTGCGACCGGCGAGGACTCCGATCGCGCCGGCCTCGAGGTGCGTTTCGACCGTGCGATGGACGGTCTATGGATGGCGTACCAGCCGATCATCCGCGCCGACGGCACATTGTACGGCTACGAGGCGCTCCTGCGCACCGGCGATCCCACGTCGAACCCCGGCACGATCCTCGATGGCGCGACGCGCCTGGACCGGCTGCCGGAGCTCGCCGCCGCGGTGCGTCGCCGCGTCGTCGCGGATCTGCGCGCGGCGGATCCGTCGTGGCACATCTTCGTGAACTTCCACCCGCTCGATCTGCTCGACCCGGATGCGATCGGCGTGGACTCGGCGCCGTTCCCCGGCGTGCGGCAGCAGGTCGTCGTCGAGATCACCGAGCGCACCACGCTCGACGCGATCGGCGACATCGGCTCGCGCATCGAGACGCTGCGCTCGTACGGCTACCGGCTCGCGATCGACGACCTCGGTTCGGGCTATGCGGGGCTTTCGAGCTTCTTGCAGCTGCGGCCCGACGTCGCGAAGTTCGACATGAACCTCGTGCGCGGGATCGATGCGGACGACGTGCGGCGCAAGCTCGTCGCGTCGATGACGTCGATGTGCCACGAGCTCGGCGTCGTGGTCGTCGCCGAAGGCATCGAGACCGCCGCGGAGCTCGACACGCTCTGCTCGCTCGGCTGCGACCTGTTGCAGGGCTACCACATCGCGCGTCCGGGACCGCCGTTCCCCGGGATCTAGCCGGACTCGCGTGGCCGACGACGCGCGCATCGGCGATGACGCGACGCTGCTCCCCGAAGCAACGCCGGTGCTCGGCGACGAGCCGACCGCGGCGAGCATGCACGCGCGACGCAGCGCTTCCGCGTCGGCCGTCGCTCGTGTCGCGCGGTATGTCCTGCTCGATCGTCTCGGCGAAGGCGGCATGGGCGTCGTGTGGTCGGCGTACGATCCCGAGCTCGATCGTCGCATCGCGGTGAAGCTGATCCGCGGCGAAGCCGACGATGCGGCGCGCCAGCGCTTCATCCGCGAGGCGCGGGCAATGGCGCAGCTCCACCACCCGGCGATCGTCGCGATCCACGACGTCGGTACGACCGGCGAGCACGCGTACATCGCGATGGAGCTGGTGCGCGGCGTGACGCTGCGCGACTGGCTGAAGGACGACACGCGGAGCTGGCGGACGGTGCTCGCCACGTTCGTGCGCGCAGGCGAGGGCGTCGCGGTGGCCCACCGTGCCGGCGTCGTGCATCGCGACTTCAAGCCGGCGAACGTGATGGTCGCCGAGGACGGTCGCGCGGTCGTGCTCGACTTCGGGCTCGCGCGTGCGCCGACGTCGGGGGCCGAAGAAGCGGAGCCGGACGCGGCCGACCCGAACTCGTGGGCATCGATTGACGTGACGCGCACGGCGGGCGTCGTCGGCACGCCGGCGTATATGGCTCCCGAGCAGATCGCGGGCGCGGCGTTCGACGGTCGCGCGGATCAGTTCGCGTTCTGCGTCGCGGCCTACGAGGCGCTGTTCGGGGTTGCCCCGTTCTCGCGCGACTCGTTGGCGTCGATGGTCGGTGCGATGGCGGCGGGCAACATCGCCGCACCGGTGTCGACGCAGCGGGTGCCATCGCGGATCCGCAGAGCGCTGGGCCGCGGGCTCGCGTACGACCCGGGGTCGCGATGGCCCGACATGGACGCGCTGCTCGCCGAGCTGCGGCGCGATCGCGGGCGCACGTCGCTGGCGGTTGGCGGTGGCGCAGTTGCGATCGCTGCGGTGGTTTCGTGGACCGCGACGCGACCGGAGCCGGTAGATCCGTGCGCGCCGAAGGATGCCGAGGTCGCGCAGGTGTGGACCGCCGAGCGGCGCGCCCAGGTCGAGCGTGTCGCCGCAAAGACCGAGGTCGACGGCTCGACGGTCGCAGAGCTCGATGCGTATGTCGGAAGGCTGCGCGGCGCGGTCGCCCAGAGCTGTGCGGCGAGCAGCGATCCCGCGAGCGACGCGACGGCCCAGGGGCGCGTCGGCGTGTGTCTCGACGCGGCGCGCTCGGAGCTCGACGGCTTGCTCGAGGTGCTCACGAACGAAGGCGCGGCCGCGACCGATGCGCTGACAGGTGCGCTGTGGCTGCTGCCGGATCCTTCGGCGTGCATCGAGCTCGCGGATGCGGAGCACGGTGGGGGCGTCGTAGCCGCGCAGGCAGTGCGGCAGCTCGCCGAGGCCGAGTCGTGGCTGGCCGCCGGCAATGTCGCGCGGGCCGACGAGCTACTCGCGCCGCTGCTCGCCGACGCCGAGGGCGCAGGGCCCGCTTGGCGCTCTCGGGTGCTGCGGATCTCCGGCAAGCTCGAGATCGATCGCGGCAATCTCGACGTCGGCGTCGCCACACTCACGCGTGCTGCTGCGCTCGCGATCGAAGGCGGCGACGATCTCTCGTTTGTCCGCTGCGCCGTCGATCTCGCGCAACACATCGGTCTTCGCGGCGGCGACTTCGCCCGTGGAGAGCACTGGATCGATCTCGCCATGGCGACGGCACGCCGGCTCGGTGGTGGTCCAGGGCTCCAGGCGCGGCTCCTCGAGGCTCGCGGTTCCCTTCGGCAGATCGCACGCGACTTCGATGGGTCGGTGCTGTCGCTCACCGCTGCGCTGGCGATCACGATGGCGATGCTCGGCCCCGAGCATCGGCGGACTGGTGAGGTGTTGGCGGATCTGGCCACGACCCACTTGATGGACGCGCGTCACGAGTCCGCGTTGCCGCTCATGATGGAGGCCCGGCGAATCCTCGAGGCCACGCTCGGTCCACACAATGTCGAGGTGATGCGCGTGCGGACGAACACGCTGACCATTCTCACGAATCTCGGGAGGTACGCGGACGCCGAGCGCGACGCTCGCGAGCTGGTGTCGCTGCTCGATGCCCCCGACAGCACGAACCCGGCCGCGCTTGCCACCGCACTCACGGGTCTCGCCGAGGTCGCACATGGGATCGCCATCGCCGCCGGCGACCTCGCGCGCGCGCGTGCAATCCTCGACGCTACGGCGGAGCCGGCAAGCCACCACGTCGAGGTCACCCTGAATCACAAGCTGCGCTCCGCTCGGCTCGCGCTTGCCGAGCGCAAGCCGGGCAATCACGCGGTGATCGTGCGCGAGTTCATCGAGTACCCAAAGACCACTTGGCACCAGCGTGTCGACGCGCTGTTGCTCGTCGCGGATCTCGAGCGCCTCGCGGGCGACCAAGCCGCGGTCACCTCCGCTCTCGATCGCGCCCGCCGAGACATCGGCGAGCGTGATGCGCCGCGGCTGCTCCGCGAGATCGAGCAGCGCCGCAAGCCCTGAGTCACCTCGCCGGCTCGCGCGCGAACACCCGAGGCCCGCGCGCTCGCTCGATCCACGTCTTCACCGCGCGCGCCGAGCCGATCGCGACAACACCCTCGTCGAGAGCCACGTGGGCGCGATCGAGCAACCCCGTAGCGGCGGGCGAGTGACCGATCACCTTGCAGTGGCGGAACGCATCGGACACCCATGCCACCGCGTCGGGGTTGCCAAAGATCGCCGGCGCCGCCTTCTCGGCGATCACGACCGCGATCGCATCGAACAGGCATGACGGCGCACCCGCGAGCGCGTGGTCGATCGCGATCGGGGCTTTGTCGCTGCCGACCACGCCCGCGATGCGTGGCGCGACGATCGCGACGCGGGCACCCTCGGCGGCGAGGTCCTTGCGCATCGCCGCGAGGATCGCAGTGTCGGTCCCATCTGCGACGAGGATCGCGACCGTACGTCCCGAGAGTGTCGGCGGATAGCGATCGAGGATGCCCAGCGCCGGCGACGGCTCCATGTCGATCGGCGTGCGCGCCGGTGTGATCGACTGCGCCATGCCGGGCATGCCGAGCCCGGTCGCGACGCGGTCGGCGAGCTCCGAGGCGATGTTCTCGAGATGGCCGAGCATGCGGCAACGGATCGCCTCGATCTCGACCTTGCCGAGCTCGAATGTGAACGCCGAGACGATGTGACCTTGCTCGACCTCGTTCATCGAGCGCCAGAACAGTCGCGGCTGGCTGTAGTGATCGGCGAACGTCTCGGATCGTTCGCGGACCTTGTCCGGCCCCTCGTTGCTCGGAAACGACGCGAAGCCATGCGCCGACTCGCGCGGTCCGGACGGGTCGAGGGTGTTCGGCTCGTAGTTCACGCGCCCGGTCGCAACGTCCATGCGCGCGATGCCGTCGCGCTGGAAGTTGTGCATCGGGCACTTTGGCCGGTTCACCGGGATCTCGTGGAAATTCGGCCCACCGAGGCGGCTGAGCTGGGTGTCGAGGTACGAGAACAGCCGGCCCTGTAGGAGAGGATCGTTCGAGAAGTCGATCCCTGGCACGACGTGCCCGGGGTGGAACGCGACCTGCTCGGTCTCGGCGAAGAAATTGTCGGGGTTGCGGTCGAGCGTCATCGTGCCGATGACCTCGAGCGGCACGAGCTCCTCGGGGATCAGCTTCGTCGGATCGAGCACATCGAACGGAAACTCCGCGGCGGTATCCTCGTCGAACGCCTGGATCGAGAGATCGAACTGCGGGAAATCGCCGCGCTCGATCGCTTCCCAGAGATCGCGTCGATGGTAGTCCGGATCTGCGCCGTTGATCGCGACAGCCTCGGGCCACAGCACCGATTGCACGCCCTGGCGCGGACGCCAGTGGAACTTCACGAACGTCGAGTGGCCACTCGCATCGATCATGCGAAACGTGTGGACGCCGAAGCCCTCCATGAAACGGGGCGATCGCGGGATCGTGCGATCGGACATCGCCCACATGAGCATGTGCATGCTCTCGGGCATCAGCGACACGAAGTCCCAGAACGTCGCGTGTGCCGATCCCGCCTGCGGGAACCCGCGATCGGGCTCCATCTTCACCGAGTGGACGAGGTCGGGGAACTTCATCGCGTCTTGGATGAAGAACACCGGGATGTTGTTGCCGACGAGATCGAAGTTGCCCTCTTGCGTGTAGAACTTCACCGCGAAGCCACGGACGTCGCGCGGCATGTCGCCCGAGCCCGCGCCGCCGGCGACGGTCGAGAAGCGTGCGAACACCGGCGTGCGGACCTTCGGGTTCTGGAGGAACGCGGCGCGCGTCAGCTTCGAGAGCGACTTGCGAGGCTCGAAATAGCCGTGTGCACCGGAGCCGCGGGCGTGGACGATGCGCTCGGGGATTCGCTCGTGATCGAAGTGCGTGATCTTCTCGCGCAGCACGAAGTCTTCGAGCAACGTCGGCCCGCGTGCTCCGATGCGCAGCGAGCTCTGGTTGTCGGTGAGGACGAGGCCCTGATTCGTCGTGAGCGCAGTGCCGTCTGCTCCCGCGCTCTGGTGCAGCTCGCCGCCCGGGCCGACCGCCGCGTTCGGATCCGCCGGCAGGTCACGGCGCTGCCGTGTCTGTGAAGGCGTTGTGGCGGCAGCACTGGGACGGGCTTTGGTCGGAGGCTTCTTCGGCATCGGTGCCGCGACGTGTGCAATCACGGTGCCGCGCGCAGGAGCACGACGCTTGGTGACGTCGCGCGAGGCTGGGCCGCACGGGGTGTGGCGTTCCTGCACGGCCGAGCGCTCGCGACACAGGCGTTCACGCGCCGACGAGCCCGGAACCACCGCCCCGCGCTCGAGCGATCCCCAACAGGCCGAACGCCGCGATCGCGAGGAGCATCCACTCATGCGGCTCGGGCGTGCCGTTGACCTCGAGCGCGGCATCGGGCGAGCTCGTCTGCTCGACGCCGCTCTCGGCCTCGCGATCGAAGCGGTCCTTCGCCTCCGACGCCTTCGCGAGCGCCTCGTGCTGCCTCTCGTCGACGAGCACGATCATCGACGACCACGGCGACACGACCGCGTACGTCTTCGCGATCGCGTGGACCGTGTCGAGATCGGTGCCGCGGCCGCCGAGATGCATCACGAGTGCGGCCGCGGCGAGCGGTGCGAACGGATCGGTCGTGTCGGCTTCGCCGGTCGTGCTCGCGGCCTCGAACGTCCACGTGAAGCCCTCGATCACCGGCGCGTGCATGCGCTCCAGTACCGTCTCGAGATCCGTCGCGGCGCCGCCACCACTGGCACGCACGAGATCTGCGAGCGGATCGCGATACGCGTACGGCAGGCCGCCGAGGTGCAGCATCCAGATCGGCGCGTCGCGGCGGACGGTCTCGAGGTGCACCGGCGCCGGATCGGACTGGAACGCGAACGAGCCAGGGTCGGTGATGACGACGACGGCCGCGTAGCTCGCGTCGCCGCGCACGGCGGAGAAGTCCGCGAGCAGACCTTCGTGGGTGTGGCCGCCGTACCATGCGGGATCGAAGCCGCCGAGCGCGACGCGCTGCGGCACGTCCGCGCTGTACGGCGACGGTGAGGTGAACAGGTCGAACGCGTAGCCGCGTGCCGCGAGCTCCTGCAGCGTCGCGTGCACGAGCGCGGCCTGCGTGCCCATGCTGCGCGACGTATCGACGACGACTGCGAGCGTCTCGCCGCGCCTCGGTGCTGGGGTGCCGACGTCGGTCGGCGTGGCGCGGACGAGTGTGTCACCGACGACGAGCTCGTGCGAGCGCCGCTGCACGTCGGCATCGATGCGCGCGGGCAACCATCTCGCGTGCTCGACTTGGGTGCCGTCGATCGTGCGCTGGGTGTCGTCCTCGTCCCAGTACACGTTGCGGGCCTCGACGAGGCGCGGCAGCTTCCAGCCCGCGCCGTCACCGAGCACGCTCCACTCCATCCACAGATGCATGATGGGCTCGAGGTCTCCGCGACCATCGGCGGGGATCGGGAAGATGCGCAGGCGATACTGCTGCGGGCCGACCTGCTCGACGAGCGCAGGATCGATGTTGCGCTGCCGCTGCTGCTTGTAGACCTGCTGCGCGGCACCGCGTGGCGCGACGGTGTACGCGAAGTCGCGTCGCGGCAGGGACCCGGCGCTCAGCCACAGACCCGTGATGACGGCGCGCTCCGGCAGCTCGAAGTAGTAGAAGACCTCCTGGCGCTCGTTGGTCTGGTTCGCGTACGTCTCGTGCAGCTCGAAGTGCGCGACGTCGCCGGAGATCGTCGATGTCAGCTCTTGCGCGGCGAGCAAGACGTTGCGATTGCCGACGTCGAGCAACCCGGCCTCGGCCTCGCTGCGATCGTAGGTCGCCGAGATCGCGGCGAGCACCGCGTCGCGATCGCCGTCTTGCAGCGGACGATCGAAGAACTGCTCGTACGCGACGGCGGCGCGCTGCTGGTCGGCGCGAACCGCCGCACCTTGATACAAGAGCGGCGACGCGACCGCGTTGAACAGATGCTGCGCGCCCAGCACATCGCCGTCCGTGGCGAACGCGTCCTCGTACATGCGCGCGAGCTGGACGTTGTTACCGACGCCGCCCCAGTAGCGATACGGCGCCAGGTAGGCGTTGAGCAGGCCCGCCCGGATCTCGTCCTCGTGCGCGAGGTTGTCGGCCTGCGCAGCGCGATCGACCGGCGCTTGCTCGAGTCGCGCGAACGCCTCGTGCTGTGGCTGTTGCGACAACAGGACGAATCCGCAGATCCATGCCGCGATTACGGCGCCGGTGATCGCGAGGCCCGACGCGAGACCGTGCGACGTTCGCCACGCGACGAGCCCACGCCACCATGCACGGGTGTACATGACGACGATCGCGAACGGCATGCTCAGCACGACGAAGGCGATGCACGCCATGATCGCCGCGATGGCGCCGAAGATCGGCAGCCGCCACATCCAACCGTGGTCGAACCCGTGCGCGAAGAAGTCGACGACGAGCCCGGGAAACTCGCGCACGACGATCACGATCGCCGGGACGCAGTACATGCCCATCGCGACACCGATCCACACGCCGATGACGAGCAGTGCGGTGTAGCCGACGAGTGATCCGACCTGCGCGAGGCCGCTCTCGTTAGCCGAGACCCTGCCGAACAGATCCGCCGCGAAGAACGCCGCCCCGATCGCGAGCGTCGTCCACACGAACGCGACCTCGGGCGTGAGCTCGCGGATGAAGAACAGCCGCACGATGAGCAGCGTCATGCCGACGCCGGCGACGCCGTAGAACAGCCCGAACAGCCGCCGATGGTCGTCGCGCACACGCATGCCGGCGAGCAGCGTCAGGATCGGGAACCCGCCGAGGCCGAGCGCGCAAGCGGTGATGCCCCACGGGATGTCGCCGGCGAACGTCGCGATGACGAGCTTCGGCAACAGGTGCGGCCCGACACCGACGAACACCGCGAACAGCCACATCACGTGCCACGACCAGAACACGATGTGGACGAGCGCGCGCGGGGTGAGCAGCATGCTCAGCTGCCACTTCCAATCGAAGACGGGGATCTTGGTGGCGGTATTGTCGGACATGATCAGCTCTCCTGGGGCGCGCTCACGAGCGCGTCGGCTTCGGCGCGGATGCGGTGCAGCATCGCGGTGACGTCGGGGTCGGTGATTTCGAGAGCACCGTCGACGACGATCGAGACCATGACCCAGTCCTGGGCACGTCGGCCGAAGCTGGACCACACCCTCGCGTCGTGATCGTCGGTGATGGTGGTCGGCGACTGGAACCAGTAGATGCCCCACGCGGGGCCCGCTTCACCGCTCAGGCGCAGCAGGCGTACGGGGAAGTCGGCATCGATCATGAGGGTGCGGTCGTCGTCGACGTGACGACCGCTCGCGGCGTGGCACACGTCGGGGCGATGCTGCGAACGCCACGATCGGCTGTGCACGAGCAAGAGCTGGCCGTGCGCGCTGCCGTGGACGACGTTCCACTTACCGACCGCGACTGCGCCACGCGAGCGGAACAGCCGCGTCTCGGCGACGCTCAGCGGCACGGGATTCGCCCACTCGCCGTCGATCGTGGGTGTCGTCGGTGGCTGACCATCGATCCGCGGCACCGGGATCGCGGCGGCGACGAGCAGGCCGACGATGACAAAGCCGATCGGTCGTGCACGCGAGGCGACGCCGATGTCCTCGCGCGGGCGGACGCGCGGCAGCCAGCGCAGGACGATCCAGCCGATCGTGCACGCGGTGACGAACGCGATGACGCCGAGCGCCATGTGCAGCAGCTCCGACGCGATCGGCGGCGCGAATGCGTACAACGACACGAGAGCGAGGACGCGCGCGAGGTTCGTCGCGACCAGCACGGCGACGAAGCCGACACTCGCGATCCACCACGCGGCACCGATGCGCGTGCGTTCGATCCACGTCGCCGCGGCCCAGAACACCGCGCCGCTCCACAGGCTCCGCACGCCGCTGCACGGCAGATCCACCTGCATGCCGGCGGCGCCACCGTCGACGACGATGATCGTCTCGGTGACGAGCTCGGCCGGTAGCGCCGGCGCGAGCACGGCGAATGCGATGCTCGCGGTCGCGCGGCGCAGTGGGAAGCCGACGTACAGATCGAGCGCCGGTCCGACCGGCAGGGCGCACAGTCCCGCGAGCGCGAGCGGCAGCGCCTGCAGCCAGCGCGCGGGCGAGACGTACAGGCCGAGCAGGCCCCATGCGCCGAGCACCATGAAGATGCCGCTCGCGAGATCGATCTGCGTGAACGCGGCGTCGACCAAGTGCGCGCCGACGCACGCGGTGATGACGGCGAGCGGTGCGGCGCGGAGCACAGGCGAAAGCGGCGCGCAGGCGAGGTGTCGCACGAGCAGACCGACGAGGCCGGCCGCGAGCACGACGTCGATAAGCACCGCGTTGCGCGGCGCGACAGCGACGAGACCGACGAGCGTGTCGCGGAACAGCAGCACCCACGCGCCCACGAGCATCGTCGCGAGCGCCGCTTGTTGCCCGCGGGTCGCGAGCCAGCGGCGCGCGTGGGCGATCGTTGCGTATGGGCCGCTCGGCATCGTCGAAGAGCAGCCTACTGACGGGTTGTGCAGATCCCGTGCAGCTCGAGTGCAGGCCGTCCGCAGTTGCGGTGCGACAGCTGCAGCAAACTGACCTGCGCGTCGGTGCTACGCTCGTCGTCGCGATGCTTCGCCACGTGTTGCGCCTCGGCCTCGTCACGATCGTCGCGTGTGCAGAGCCCGATTCGCCGACCGACGCGACGACCGAGGCGACCTCGACGACGTCGAGCACGCCGGTCTCCTACGCGGCCTGCGACGATCCCGAGCAAGGCTGTGGCGACGCCGACTGCCGGCGCGTGGACGAAGCCTGGTCGATCTGCATGCCGTCGTGTGCGGAGGACGCCGACTGTCCGATCGGCGCCGGCGGCAACGCCCAGGTCGTGTGCGACCAGGGCCGCTGCATCCTCGAGTGCGTGCCGCAGGTGCTCACGTGTCCTTCGGGCACGACGTGTGTCGGTATTGCGACGCCGCAGTGCATGTGGCCCGCGCAGTGACGGTGCAGGCGCATGGCCACCGCGACATCGCGCTCACTGCGGCGTGAGCAGGATCCGCGTGCGCATCAGCGCCACGTTGTAGGGATCCCACGTCGACACGAGGAACGGCAGCTCGAGCTCGAGCGATCCGTCGTCGCCCATGATCGGGATGATCGGAGCACCGACCGGCAGCAAGTAGGTGCCGTACAGGCCCGCGACGCCGCAGTGGAGGATCTGCTCGCCCTCGCACGTCGTGCCACAGCAGTGCGTCGCCGCGAACGCCGGGTCGGCCATGTCGACGATCGTGACGGCCTCGCTCCACGGACCTTCGGGCGCAGGCGCGGTGCGCAGCACGACGCGGTTGTCGACGAGGTTGCCCTGCGCATCGTGCAGCTCGCGTTGGTACAGCGCGACCAGCAGTCCCGGATCGTCCAGCCACTGCACGCTCAGCTCGCCGACGCCATCGGTCTCGAACACCGGCACGATCGCGGCCTTCGTCGCGGCATCGAGCGCATCCGCGTCGCGCCACATGGTCTGCGTCGGATCGTACAGCTCGGTGCCCATGCCGCCCTCGAGCGCCGCACGATCGATCCGCGCGACGTAGACCCCGCTGCGCCGATAGTCGCCGGTACCGAACAGCCACACGTCTTCGTCGTGACCGACCGGTGCGACTTGGATGAAGTGACCGCCGAGCGCACCGCCGACGAGATCGTCGACCGGTCGCACGATTCGATACGCCGGTAACGTCGCCGCATTCGGATCGTCCCACCGCGCGAGGTAGTTGCGCGTCGCGTGATAGCCCGGTACGGGGTCGACGAGCCCCGCGTAGAAGATCCACACATCGTCGCCGTCGGCGAGTGCACCGGTCGGCACCTCGAACGTGCCGGGCATGAAGTCGAACGGTCCCGCAGGCTGCGCGATGTAGTCGCCGACGGTTTGACCGTCGGGTGGCGTCATCGTGGCGCCGGCGAAGTCGCGTTCGATCGCAGGATCGACACCGGCGGCGACGCTCGGTACGTCCGGCGTGACGAGAAACGCCAGCCCGTCGCACAGCGCCGACGGATCGGCGAGCACCGCGGCAGCGTCGATCGTCGCGACCGCGTCGGGATCCTCGCCGAAGTCCCAGATCACGCGATACCCGACGGTGTCACCGAACAGCACGAGCAGCCGATCGCCGACCGCGACGCTGATGCCGAGATCCGTGCCACGCAGGTTGAAGCGCGTGTGCGTCTGGTTGGGGGTCGGGTCGTCGAGTCCGGTGTCCGACACGAGCTTGCACGTGAGCGATCGGTCGACGAACGACGGCGTCCACGCGGCAGGGATGGGCTCGCCGGTCGCGTCGCCGATCGTCGTGTCCATCGCGTCCGTGGTCGACGGGCTCGTCGTCGTGACGGACGTCCCCGTCGTCGATGCATCGCTCGCGTCGGTATCCACGCCCGAGGGATCGTCCGTCGCGGTAGATGACGTCGACGGCGTGCTCGACGTGGTCGCGGATCCGTCGCCCCGCGAGCCGTCGCCGCAGCCGAGCAGCACGCCGAGCACGCAAGCTCCGATCGCGCTTCGCATCAGAACCGACCGTGCAGCGTGACCGCGACGCTCGTCGCGCTCGCATCGACGCGCGGCCGCAGCCTGTAGCGCTTGAGCGCGCCGACGCCGATGAGCGCGATGCCACCGGCCATCGCGACGCCGGCACCGATCCCGAGCCCCTTCGCGACGCCAGGGCGCGGCGCATTCGCACACGTGTCGAGGTCGAACTTGCAGTCGGGCTTGTTGGCCTCGGTGACCGCGCCGATGAGCATCACGAGCCCGGCGAGGGTCGTCACCGCACCGATCGCGATCATGCTGCTCGCACGCCGCATCTGGCGGTCGCGCCGGTCGAGCTCGTCACTCGATGCGGCGTACTCCTGCGCGATCGCGATGTCGTTCGCGACCTGATCGTCGGCAGCTGCGGTCGCGACCGGCGTCGGAGTCGGCGCGGGTTCGATCGCTTCGCTCGGGACCTCCGGTGCCTCGGCGGCCGGCGGTGCCTCGGCGGCCGGCGGTGCCTCGGCGGCCGGCGGTGTCGCGATGGTCTCGTCGGTGGGTCCGGGCGGCGGAGCACCCGGACGCTGGATCGGGACCTCGGGCGCGAGCAGGAGCACGCTCGACAGCAGGGCAACGACACTCGATGCGATCATCACGGCCAACCGCGACGAGGCTATCACCCGTGCGGAGGCTCGAGCTGCCGCAACAGGGATCGTTTCGCGGATCACGACCGACCCGGCGACCACCGACCCTTCTGATCCAGCCCACGCAGTGAAACCAAGGCGATCGTGCTTCGGCCGGTCGCCCGTATCGCGTCCGCTCACAGCAGGAGCAGCGGTGACCGAACGGAGACCCGCGGCGACGCAGGTGTGACCGACGCGAGCGCGCCGGGCGTGGTCCTGCGCGCGATAGTCCTGATCGCTTCCGAGGACATGCGATGAACGCTCCGCTTCAGTCCGTGCTGATCGATCTCGAGCCCGTCGTTGCGCGCGAGCTGGCCCGCCATCTCGAGGTCGCGCGCGAGTGGATGCCGCACGAGTACGTGCCGTGGAGCCGCGGCCGCGACTTCGACGGACCGATGGGCGGGGAGGAGTGGGAGCTCTCGCAGTCGACGCTCGACGCGGTCTCACGCACCGCGCTCGTCGTGAACCTGCTGACCGAGGACAATCTGCCGAGCTACCACCGCGAGATCCATCGCTGCATGGGAGCAGATGGTGCGTGGGGCACATGGATCGGGCGGTGGACCGCCGAAGAGGGGCGACACGGCATCGCGATCCGCGACTACCTGATGGTCACGCGCGCGGTCGATCCGATCGCGCTCGAGCGCGAGCGCATCACCCACATGACCCAGGGCTACTCGCGCGGGGGCGACCCCGACGTGTTCGACACGATCGCGTACGTCACGTTCCAGGAGCTCGCGACGCGCATCTCGCATCGCAACACCGGCAAGTACACCGCCGAGCCGGTGTGCGAGCGCCTGCTCGCGAGGATCGCGACCGACGAGAACCTGCACATGGTCGTCTATCGCAACCTGCTCGCCGCCGCGCTCGAGCTCGCGCCGGAGCGCACGTTCGCCGCCGTCTGGGATGCCGTCTCCGACTTCAAGATGCCCGGCTCGACGATCGACAATTTCGGCCGCAGATCGCTGCAGATCGCGATGGCGGGCATCTACGACCTGCGCATCCACCACGACGACGTGCTCGTGCGGATCGTCCGGCACCTCGGGCTCCTGACCCGCGCGGGGCTCACCGGCGCTGCAGCGGCGCATCAAGAAGCGCTCGGCAAGTTCCTCGAGCAGCTCGATGCGAAGGCGACGAAGTTCGAGACGCGGCGTGCCGCCACGCTCGACGCCCGTGCGAGCGCGCAGTAGCTCCGCAAAGAACGGCGGAGGGGGAAGCGGGCCGCTTCCCCTGAGAACCAAAGAAAAGCGGCGCGCTCCCGAGAGCGCGCCGCAGTCAAATTCGTTTTCGCGAAAGATGATCTAGTAGCGATCGCGTCCGCCGCCACGATCGCGATCACGGCCACCGCCGCCACCGCCACCGCCGCCGAAGCGACCACCGCCACCGCCGCCGCCACCGCGACCGCCACCACCGCCGCCGCCGCGACCGTTGTCCTGCGCCTCGTTCACGCGGATGTTGCGACCATCGAGTGAACTGCCGTCCATCTCGCGGATCGCGTTCTGAGCTGCCGTCGAGTCGGCGAGGGTCACGAAGCCGAAGCCCCGTGAACGACCCGTCTCGCGATCGCTGATGACCTTCGCTTCGATGATTTCACCAAAGCGGGAGAAAGCCTCGCGCAGGCCCTCGTCCGTGGTGTTCCAGCTCAGCCCGCCTACAAAAAGTTTGTTCGACATTTCCGTTCACACTCTCTTTACGCGTAAGGTCGGCTTCGCGGCTTGCGACTGCCCGATCGCGCGTTTCGTTGCCGTTTGGGGATCTACCGTTTTTCGCCGCCGCGCGCTGGAAATCGGCCGTGAATCGTCTCACGGTCCGAAAACCCTGCCGCTAGGGGTCTTCGGAGGCCACGGGCCGATGGATCCGCCGGGGCCGACGGTGGCTGGAGCCGCGGGGGTCCGCGGGTGTCGGCGGCGGCCGAGCACCGCAATCACGAGGAGGATGCCCGCCTCGGGCAGCGATCGGAGGCCCCGAGCCGAGCACCCGCACCCGCCCAGGTCGGCGGCGCCGAGCCCGAACCCGGGCGGCAACGCCTGCGGATCGGGGCTCGCGTCGTCGTCGTCACCATCGTCGTCCGCATCGCCCGAGTCGCCCGCACTTCCCGCGGGGCCGTCGTCCTCGCTCGGCGTGCCCGTGTCGTCGTCCGCCGCGGGATCGTCGTGACCCGGGAGGTCGTCACCGGCGTCGCTCGCATCACCACCCTCCGCATCGCCACCGTCGGCATCACCGCCGTCGTCATCGCTGGACGTACCACCGTCGGACTCACCACCGGGATCCGGTCCGCCCGGTCCGCACGACACACCGACACCCGACAGCGGACCCGCGCCGCAGCTCGGCCACGATCCGACCCCGACACCGGGATCGAGTGGGAATGCGCTGCACTCAGCGCCGGGATTCCACGTGCCATCTGCGTCGTGGCACGGCGTCAGATCGCGACCGGTCTCGTCCTCGAACCACGTCATGCCGTTGTGCATCATCGAGTAGAAGCCACCACCCCCGCACTCACCTCCCCACGAGGTGATGCCGAACACGCGCCAGCTCTGCTCCGGATCGATATCCGCGGGCAGACGAACGAACGCAGGCCCGCCGGAATCGCCGTAGCACGGCGCGAGGCCACCACCACCGAGGAACGCCTCGTCGTTCTCGATGTACTGCAGCTCCACCGCGACCTCGTACTTCGCGCCGAAGCCCCCGGTGTCCGTGTTGCCGAAGCCGACGAGCCAGGTCTCGAGTCCAGGCGCGAGGATCTCCGCCTCGCAGCCCATGAGCGGCGGCACGATCGGTACGTCGTCGACGGGCTCGGCGAGCGTGCAGAACGCGAAGTCGTTGCCCGAGCCCGGTGATCCGCCGGGATAGATCATGCATTGCTCGGTCGACACGTAGCGGCCTGCGTCTTGGTTCGAGTCCTCGCCGAACCAGGCCCACGCAACGTCGGTGCCGCAGTGCGCGGCGTAGATCACGACCTCGGGATGCACGAGCGTGCCGGTGCAACCGCCGAGGAACACGGTCGATGGCCACTCGCACACGGACGTCGGATTGCCGCCGTAGATCCCATCGGGCGGGACGTCGGCGACGAGCCGCGAACCGGCGTGCGCAGAGCCAGACACGAACCCGAACGCGGCGAGCGACAACAGGAGCGTGACACGAACATGCACGCCGACATCATTCGCCGGGCGAGGGCACGAATTCCAGCGGTGCGCAGGCGATTGTGCGAGCTGCCCGCGTCTTTCGCACGGTTGCGCGAGTTGCCTGGGCGAACCGCCAGGCGACACTAATGAACACACGACCTTTCGGCCGGGCCACGTGCGTGCGTACGGTAACAACGCCGAACCAATCCACGACCTGCACGCAGAGCGAGCTCGATCGGCGAGCCGGACGCCCGCGCTAGCATACGTCATGGCTGCGACGCATCACCCGCTCGAACCGTTCGCCCCCGAGGTGTGGATCACGCCGCGTCGGCAGAGATTCTGGGGCCTCGAGACCGGCACGCGCATGACGATCGTGCGTCTCGCGGATGGCGGGCTGTTCGTGCATGGTCCGGTGACGCTCGACGACGCGACGCGTGCCGAGGTCGACGCGCTCGGACCGGTGAAGGCGATCGTGTCGTCGTCGCTGTTCCACCATCTCTACGCCGGGCAGTGGATCGTGGCGTATCCCGATGCAGCGCTGTGCGCGTGTCCGGGCCTCGAGCGCAAGCGCGCCGACCTGCCGTGGCAGCACATCCTCGGCGACGACCCGCATCCTCTATGGGCGGGGCAGATCGATCAGGTCTACTTCTCGGCCCGCTTCGAGCACGAGGTCGTGTTCTTCCACCGCGCGACGCGGACGCTGTTGTGCCTCGATGCGCTCATCAACCTCGGCTCGCATCCGTCGCGGATGACCCGCGCGGTCGCGTGGCTGATGAGGAACGACGCGCCCGGCAAGGGCTGGGCCGAGCGCATCGCGGTGCGCGATCGTGCGGCGGCGCGGCGGGAGATCGATCGCATCCTCGAGTGGGACATCGACGGCATCATCCTCGCGCACGGCGCCCTCGTGCGACACGGCGGGCGCGAGGTGTTCCGCGACGCGTTCGCGTGGGTCCCGAGCTGACGCTCACTTCACGTCGAGGAGCTTGTCTGCTGCGATCGATCTCATGATGGCGTCGGCGCGAAACTGGTGCGACCCTAGACGCGCCGATGTCACACCCCATCACACGGAAGAGATTCCTGCAGGCCACCGCTGCGCTCGTCATCGCGCCATCGCTGGCTTGCGACGACGAAGAGGGCGAAGGCGGAGAAGAGGCGGGCGAGGCGGAGGGCGGCGACTGTGGTGGGGGTGCGGCCGGCTCCGTCGGCAGCAACCATGGTCACGAGGCGATGCTGAGCGCGGCCGCGATCACGGGCGGCGCGGCGACCGAGCTCGACATCCAAGGCTCGTCGGGGCACACGCACACCGTGGCGCTCAGCACGGCCGAGCTCACGTCGATCGCCGCGGGCGAGCGCGTGACGGTGACGAGCTCGAGCGGTGGCGGGCACACGCACGACGTCACGTTCGAGTGCTGACGACCGGCTCGCTCAGCGCGCCGCGATCGCAACGCAGCCCGGATCCGGCGCGAGCGTGTCGCCCGGCTCGAGCGTGAACGCGCTCGGGCAGAACACCGCGACGATCCGATCCCCGGACCAACGCCGAGGCACCGGCACGACGACGCTCGCCGCCGACCCGACGAGTGCAGCGTTCGTGCGCGCCGTGGCGAGCTCGAGCTCGAGGCCACCCGTGTCGGTCTCGTCCTGCGCGACGCTCGTGTACGAGCCGGCAACGAGCGCCGCGTCGGTCGGCTCGTGCCACACGCGGGCTGCGGGCTCGGCCACATCGAGGCGCCGAGCCACATCATCATGCTCGCCGCGAGCGCGACCGCAGCACTGCCGACCAGCACGGCAATCGTCGCGCTGCCGGTGGGCCACGACCCATACGGGATCAAGGGCCGAACTGCGGAGCGCGACAGCGAGGCAATCCCTCGGGTCCCCTGCCACACCACCCGGCATGCGGGTCCGCACCGGGCGGTTCGACCTGAACCTTTCGGCTCGGCCTCGAGCGCGCTCGCGGTCGGCGTCACGTCGAGATCACGCGCCTGGCTCAGCATCTCGAGCAATCGATCCGGCACAGCGCGGCGGCCGGCGGCACATCGAGCATGTCGGCATCGGTGATGCCGGTCAGCTCGCGCACGATCGGAGGGATCGTCGCGCCCTCGGGCAGCGCGACGCAGCTCGCGACGATCGCCGCGGGATCCGGCGCAACCGAGGCCCGCATCGTCAGCCACGCGAGCTCGAGCAGGTGCCCGTGCTTCGGCGACGCACCTGTCGCCTGACAGAGCCTGACAGTCGAGCACGATCACTGTTGCGTCGCGCAGCGACGAGGTCACGGCGCGACCAGGAGCGCGAGATCGGGAATATCGGTCGGCAGCTCGTCGTCGCCGAGCGGCATCACATGCCCGTAGCCGTTCTGCCCGAAGTCGTTCCAGCCCCAGCAGCGCACGCGGTGATCGTCGTAGATGACGCACGTGTTGTTGCCACCGGCGTCGATGCGCAACACGGTGCCGCCGGTGTCGATCACCGGGGCGACGTCGGGCAGCTCGTCGTCGCCGATGGACAGGATGTTGCCCTGCCCGAGCTGGCCTTGGTCGTTCGCGCCCCAGCAGCGCGTCGTGCCGTCGTCGAAGCGCACGCAGGTGTGGTTGTCGCCGGCACTGATCGCGACGGGGGAGCCGCCGAGCGCGATCGCGGTGATCGTCGTCGCCACCTCGTCGTCGCCGATGGACAGGATGTTGCCCTGCCCGAGCTGGCCTTGGCCGTTCGCGCCCCAACAGCGCACGCTGCCGTCATCGAACAGTGCACAGCTGTGCTGCAGCCCGCACGCGATGTGCTCGGCATCGACCTCGAACACCAGCGGCGGCTGGGTGTTCGGTGTCTCGTCGTCGCCGATCTGATTGGTGTTGCCGTAGCCGAGCTGGCCGGCGAACGCGGTGCCCCAACACTTCACGTCGCCATTCGACAGCACCGCACACGTGTGACCGATGCCGGCGCACAGCTCGGTGAGCGCGGCACCGACCGGCACGCTGCCAGCGACCGATGGCAGCTCGTTGTCGCCGATCGTGTTGGTGTTGCCGTAGCCGAGCTGGCCGGAGAACGCATCGCCCCAGCAGCGCGCGGTGCCGGCCATGCCGAGGCTGCACGATTGCGATCCGCCGGCGGCGACCTGCAGGTTCACGGCGCCGACGCTCACCGGCTCGAGTGTCGACGGGAACTCGTCGTCGCCGATCGGATCGGTGTTGCCATAGCCGAGCTGACCCGAGCCGTTGCCTCCCCAGCAGATCACGTCGCCGGCATCGGTGAGCACGCAGTTGTGCGTGTCGCCGGTGGTGAGCTGCTCGGCGGGGCCCGGCAGCATCACGTCGCCGGCATCGGCCGGTGTCTCGTCGTCACCGATCTGGTCGAGGTTGCCGTAGCCGAGCTGGCCTTGGTTGTTGAGTCCCCAGCAGCGGACGCGGCCGCCTTCGATCAGCGCGCACGTGCGGGTGTACGCGACCTGGATGTCGATGATCTCCGTGTACGTACAGTCGTCGTCGCAGCCGTCGCCTGCGGCTTTGTTGCTGTCGTCGCACTGCTCGACGCCTTCGATCATGCCGTCGCCGCACACGAGCGTCTGGCACGTGTCGTCGCGGCACACGAGGCCGCGGCCGCACTCGTCGTCGCCGGCGCACGGGCAGCCGTCGCTCGTGCAGTCGCCGGTGCTCGAGCTGTCGGCGCTCGTCTCGGTCGAGGGATCGGTCGTCAGCGACGTCTCGGTCTCATCGGTCGTCGTCGGAACGGTGGTCGCGGTGGTCGTCGGGCCCGTCGCGCTCGTGGTCGGCGTGTCGGTCGTCCCACCCGACGAGTCGTCGCCGGTGGTGTCGTCCACGACGGACGGTCGATCCGGGTTGAAACACGCACCGGTGGCGACGAGGGTGATCGCGGCGATGCGCGCGGCCGCGGCCCGGAACACTGCGCCCATATCCGCACAGCCTATCACGGGGTACGGGCTACTCGGGCTCCTCGAATTGGGCCACCTGCCACAGCTCGAAGTGCTTTTCGCGGACCGGCGCATCGAGTGCGTCGCCGAGCGATCGCAAAGAGCGGGTGGCGCGGATCGTCTCGAGCACGTCGGCGAGATCCTCGAGTCGGTGCGGCGCCGACATGCCCGACGCAAGCTTGAGCTCGATCAGGCGCACGAGTGGCACAAATGCGCCGTGCTCGGTGCGGACTGCGGCTTCTCAGGTGCGCGGTGGCAGGCCGAGGCGGCGGTGATCCGCGAGCATGCAGCGATCCTGCACGACCTCGATGCCCGCGGCCCTCAGTGTGTGTGCGAATACATCGTCGCGGATGCCGAGCTGCAACCACACCACGACAGGTAGTGGCGACATCGCGAGGATCTCGGCGGTGTGGCCGGCGACGAGCTCCGATCGGCGGAACACGACGACGACATCGATCGCGCCGGCGAGCTCGGCGAGTGAGCCGATGAACGCGTGGCCGAATTCCGAGCGCCCGACACCCGCAGGATTCACCGGGAGCACGCGATAGCCGACGTCGACGAGGTACTGCGGCACGTAGCACGCGGGGCGCGATGGCTCCCAGTGAGCGCCGAGGACCGCGATGGTGCGGGTGTTCTCGAGGATGCGGCGGACGTCGTCGATGGTGGGCTCGGTCACGGCATCACTCCGGTGTGCAAACGAGCTGTCATGCGTCGATATCTACTCTGCGCATCCGCCAGCGACAAGCGAAGCGCACTCCCGCAGCGCCGCGAACGCGGTGCGAGAGCTCCTGCCCACACGTGGCCAGCTGCTCGTCGGTGCGAACGTCACCCGCCTCGCGTACACTGGAAAGCTCGTGCATCCCGTCCGGAACTTCGCTGCCCGGCGGTTGTCCGGGGCTCCAATGCCCCGGCACGCGCGTTGGTTCCAGCTCGCTGCCACCCTCGCGATCCTCGGCTGCGGACCGACCGAGCACGTCGTCTTGCTGCCCGATGCCGCGCCGCGACTCGAAGGTCGCGACACGACGCGCGCGGAAAACCTGCACGCGCTCGCGCGCCTGTACGGCTACGTGCGGTGGTTTCATCCGACCGAGGCCGCGGCCGGTGCCGATTGGCGGGTGCTCGCAGCCTCCGGCGTTCGTGCGGTGCGCGACGCGGAGAACCTCGGTGATCTGCGCGCGCGTCTGCAAGAGCATCTCGGACCGCTCGCGCCGCAGATGGAGCTGTGGGTCGACGGCGAGCCGCCGCCCGAGCCGGACGCCGTGCCGCATCATCGCGACGAGCTCGTGTACTGGCAGCACGAGGGCTACGTCGGTACGCGACTCTCGCTGTACTCGCCGCCGTACGGTCAGGTGCGCGTCAATGCGGATGGTCCGTATCGCCGTCGCTTCGCCGAGGCGCCGGATGTCGGTGCGCGCATCGAGGTCCAGCTCGTGCCGGGTCTTCATGTTCGCATGCCGCTCGTGCTCACGCCGAAGCAAGCCGCGCACGACGTCGACGTCACGCTCGTCGATCCCACGCTCGTCGGTGCGGTACGGTCCGCGAATGGTTGGAAGTCGCTCGACGTGCGCCAAGGCGCGGTCGTCGAGGTGTGGAACGTGTTCCGCCACTTTTATCCGTATCAGGAGTCGGTGCCGATCGCATGGGATGCGCTGCTCGACAGTGCCCTCGTCGATGCCGAAGATGACGCGACGGTCGACGACACCGCGGCGACGCTGTGGCGTCTCGTGCGTGCACTGCAGGACGGGCACGGCATGGTCGGTCATCGCGATCTGCTCGCGCGCGGCCAGCTCCCGATCCGCGTCGAGATGGTCGAAGGCGAGCCCGTCGTCACCGGTACCGACGATCCGAAGCAGTTCGCGCTCGGTGATGTGATCGAGTCGATCGACGGTGTCGCACTCCGGCCGCGTGTCGAAGCCCTCGTCGATCGATTGTCCGGCTCGCTGCAGTGGCGGAAGTTCCGCGCGTCGGCATGGGAAGCGCTCGCCGGCCCACGCGATGCGGAGGTCACCGTCGGGGTCCGTCGCGGCACTCGGTCGCTCGCGACGGTCACACGCTACAGCGCCGTTGCACCGCCGCGACCACCACGACCACCACAGGTGCATCGCTTCGACGACGGCGTGCAGTACGTCGATCTGACGCGTGCGCATTGGGAGGATGTCCTGCCGTCGATCGCCGACATCGCGGCGGCGCCGGGCGTCGTGTTCGACATGCGCGGCTACCCGACCGACACGCATCGCATCTTGCCGCACCTGCTCGGCGAGGACGAGGACGTGAGCTGGATGCAGGTGCCGCGGATCATCGAGCCCGACGGCCAGATCTGCGCGTGGGAGCCGATCGGCTGGCACCTGCGTCCCGCCGAGCCGCGGGTTGCCGGCGAGGTGGTCTTCCTCATCGATGCCGAGGCGATCAGCTTCGCCGAGTCGATGCTCGGCTACGTCGAGGCCCACGAGCTCGGCACGCTCGTCGGCTCGCCGACCGCGGGTGCGAACGGCGACATCGTTCGCGTCGACACGCTCGGCGGTTTCTTCGTCGTGTTCACCGGCATGAAGGTGACGCGCCACGACGGCAGTCGGCTGCACGTCGAAGGCGTGCACCCGACGCTCGCCGTCACGCCGACGCGGGCAGGGCTTGCGGCGGGTCGCGACGAGGTGCTCGAGGTCGGGCTCGCGCGGGTGCGCGACGCGATCGACAAGGCCTCGGACATCCCGCTGCACTGAGCACCTCGCAAGTCGGGGAGCGTCGCGACTCCGTCGGCCCTACTCGGCGGGCCAGGAGCCGTACGTGCCGGCGTAGGCGAGGTCGTCGTCGAGCTCTTCGGGGTCGATCGTCCCGACACCCCACAGCGTGCCGGTCGACTCGAGCCCGGCGACGCTGCCCCGCAGCTCGAAGTAATCGATGACGCCGGTCGCGTTCTCGTAGCTGACGTCGTCCTCGGAGAACGTGCCCATGAAGCCGCTGGGCGTGATGCGCTGGGCCCACTCGAACGACGTCGTGTCGTACGCGGTGAGCACCGCCTCGTCCAGCACCTCGGCGAAGCGTCCGTCCGCGGTGTTGAACTGGACGCGAACGTCCATCTCGAACCGCGACTGGCAGCCCTGCGGGTTGAAGTCCACGTAGTCGGGGTTCTCGACCGACTCGACGTAGCGCGAGGGGCCGGGCGTGATCGCGAGCATGAGATCGGTCGGCACGCCGGCGCCGTCGATCACGACGGGGCCCGTGTCCTCCGACAGCATGAACGTCTGCTGGAATTCGATGGTCTCGAGCAGGATGTCGGTGCCGGAGAAACCGAGCGGCGAGTCCTCTTCCGCCTCGAGATCCGTCGAGGTCTCGAGGCATGCGGGGACATCGGGGTTGTCGCCGCTCTCGGATCCGCCGGTCATGCTCGGATCGGCGGGGGTCGTCGTGCCGCTGCTGCTCGTCGCGCTCATCGAGCCCTCGCCGACGGAGGTCGAGGAGATGCTGCCGCCCTCGGACGAGCTCTCGCCCTCGCTCTCGCTCTCGCTCTCGCCGCCTTCCTCGGCCGTTGCACTCACCGACTTGCCGCCGGGATCGCACGCAGCCACGCACGCCACCATCGCCACCACCATCCGCATCGATCGCTTCATGTTCATGTTCATGTTCATGTTCATGTTCATGTCCAACCTACCTGTCGTTGTTTTGTGAGCGGCCCATTGCCGCTCGCTTCAACCTGGGTCATCTCCGGGCCCCGCTGGTTTCGTCGAGTTTTCTTTCGGGCACCCGTGCGCCCACGGCGAGGTCGGCTCCATCGCGGCGAGCATCGCGGCGACGGCGTTCGCATCGCGACCGAGCTCGCACAGCGCAGCGACGCGGATTGCGAGACCGTCCGCGGCGAGCTTGCCCTGCGGGTACTGCTGCGCGTGCGCCTCGGCGAGCGCGAGTGCCCGAGTGGGATCGGCCTTGCGCGCGCGCTCGAGCAGCGCGAGCTCGGCGGCGAGCGTCGAGGTCGCGGCGGGCGGTGATGGAGCAGGGGCGGGCACTGCGATCGCGGTGCGCGGCGGCGGAGCTTCCACGGTCGTCGTGATCGGCGTCAGCGTCATCGGCACGGGGGGCAGACCATCGGCAACGATCGGTGGCGCCGCAGGGATCGCCGGTGCCGGTTCATCCGAGGTCGTGATCGTCGTCGCGCCGCGCTCGTGCGTCGGTGCCATCGTCTCGCGTGCACCGACCAGCGCGACGGTGCCGACCGCGACCGTTCCCGCCACGACCCACGTCTGGGTCGACAACGCCGCCCACCACACGGGCTTCACGATCGCAGGGGCCGACGCGATCCGCACCGCGAGCGCCGCAGCGACCCGACGTCGCGTGCCCTCGGCCGGCGCCTTTGCGCGACGCGACAACGCGAGCGCATCACGCGATTCCAGCTGCGCACGCGATCCCGAGGCGCGCACCAGCTCGGCGCGCACCTTCGTGAAGTGGCGATCGAACGCCTCACGCGCCGCCCGCAGCCGCGACCACACGGTGTCGGCGCGGATACCGAGCGCGGCCGCGATCTCCTTGCCGCTCAGCTGCTCGAGCTCGGCGAGCACGAAGACCTCGCGCTTGTCGTCGTCGAGCGCGGCAACAAAGGTCTCGACCATCGCGATCGCCTCGCGCTGCGTCGCATCGTCGTCGAGCGTCGGGTTCTCGGTGTCGACCATGGCGATCGCGGAGGTGAGGCGTCCGCGCCGCGCATCACCTCGGCGATAACGCGACGCGATGCGTCGGACGATCCCATACAGCCATGGTCGTACCGGCGCGGCGCCGATCGACGCACGGCGTCGGTGCACGATGACGAACACCTCTTGGGTCGCATCGTCGAGGTCGCCCGGCGCGACGCCGAGGCGGCGCAGGCTCGACCACACGAGGCCGAAGCACTCGGTGAAGATCTCCTCGAGATCGGGGATCCGCGCGTCGTCGGAGGTCTGAGCCAGGGAATCCAAGTGCGCCGTCAGTTTGGTTCATCTCCGGGTGCGGCGGGTTTCGTCGCCCCATTTGAGCTCGATTCCTGCGAGCACTCGCGCCCCCGCGGGCTCGGCGCGTGCGAGATTGCCGGGCAGGTCATCCACGACGAAACGCGGTCGCACCAGGCTCACGAGGGCCTCCACACCGAGCCACGGCATGAACGTGACACGGCCGGCCGCGACGTTCCACCCGACGCGCGGTCCGACGAGCGCAGCCGCCCATGGCGCCTGCGCCGTGCCGCCGTCCGACAGTCCGAGGCCACTCGCGAGCACGAGGCCGGCCTCCGCGCCCGCGCACACCGGTGCCTCGAGTCGCGCGACTCCGAGCACCCAGCACGCGCGCACATTGGCGGCGATCGACTGCACGCGCGCGCTCACACTCGGCAGCGAAGGGTGGGGGAGCTCGCGCGGGAGCGCCACGATCGCGCCGAGCTCGAAGCGCGCGGCGCCGATGCGAACGGCGCCGGCGGTGGTGATCGTGCCGAGCACGCGCGCGAAGCGGCCGGCGTCGATGCCGGCACCGAGCAGCCACGCACCGCCGATACGTCGCCGTCGCGTCGTCGGTCGCGGCGAGTCGACGATCGGGCGCGACGCGGTGCGTGGTTCCGAGAGATCGAGCACCGGCTCGGTGAGCGCTTCGGGCACGAGCACTGCGTGCACCTTCGGGCTCCGCGCGGCGGCGATCGGCACGGCGTTCACCGCGACGACGAGCGCGACGGCGCGCGCGAGCGTCTCGCAATCGGGATCTTCGATCGTGCGCTCGAACGTTGCGCCGTCGTTCGCGATCGAGATGCGCGCGATCCAGGTGTCACGCTGTCGGGTCGCGTCCACGACGACGCTGTCGACCTCGAGCGCGCCGAGATCCGCGAGTGCTGCATCGACGCGCTCGCCCGCAGCGCATCCCGCATCCGTACGCCACTGCACCGGTGCCTGCGCCAGCAGGGCGACCAGCGCCACGTCGACCACCACGGCCGCAGTGTGGCCAGGGTCGAGGTCCGCGTCAAATCCTGCGCCGGCAAACGCTGCCATCTTGCCTGCGCGCCAGCGTTGCGACACGTGCTCGATCGCAATGCCGTCGTCGCTCAGTGCGTGGTGCTCGCCTCGAGCTGCCCTCCGATCGCGAGCTCGAGCTCGCTGTGTGCGACCCAGTAGTCGCGCAGCGCGTGTACGTAGTCGCGCCGCGCCTCGAATTCGTCCGACCGCGTCTCGAGCAGCTGATACGTGCCGATGAGCATCGCGTTGTACTGCAGCAGCGCCAGCGCCGTGATCTGCTCGGTGCGTGGCAGGATCGTCTTGCGGTAGTACTCTACCTTGCGCCGTGCGGCGACGAGCTGCTCGCGATGGATCCGCACGTCGGCACGCGCCGCGATCGCGGCATCCTGCAGGCGATGCTCGGCCTGGCGCAGATACGCCTTCAGCCGCCCGAGATCGCCGTGGCCGGGATCGAAGATCGGGATCTCGATAGAGAGCCCCGCACCGATCACCCACTCGTGGCCGGCGTCGGTGCCGACCTCGTTGTTTGCGACCGGGCCCGCCTCGATCTGCGTGACGATCCCTCGGCGCCGCAGCGCGATCGCGTAGCCGATCGACTCGACCTCGACGCGCGCCGCCGAGATGTCGAGTCGCTCGCGGATCGCTCGCTGCTCGAGCGTGTCGAGCTCGTTGTCGGCGGGTGGCAGCGCCGGAATCGAGCCCGCAAACGTCCAGTCGACGTCTTCACCCCACACGCCGAGCAAGTGCGACAGCTCTTCGCGGGCGACCGTCGCCTCGACCTGCGCGTCGGCCCACTCGACGCGCGCCTCGTCGAGTGCCTTCGCGAACAGCGCGCGATCGAGCGGCGTCACGTTGCCGGCCTCGAGCTGTCGACCCGCGAGCTCGTCCGCGACCTCGGCGGCCTGGACCATCCCGCGCTGCAGCTCGAGCGCGCGCTCGGACGCGAGCCCGTGCATGTACGCGATGCGCACGTCGCGGGTGAGCATCAACGCGGCCTGCCCGACCGTCACGACCGCGTGCTTCACGTGCCGCTTCGCGAGCCGTCGCTGCGCCGGGATGAGGAACACGCTCAGCAGGCTCTGCGTCAGCGACAGCCCTCCGCCGAGCCCGTTGCCTGTCGTCGAATTCACGAGCTCGCCAGCGATCGTCGGATTCTTCAGCAGACCCGCCTGCACGAGATCGGCCTGCGCGACACCGAGCTCCTCGAGCACCGCGCGCAGCTCACGATTCGCGAGCAACGCGACCTGGACCGCGCGTGCCTCGGTCAACGGCTTCGCGAGCAGCGCATCCACGCGCTCGCGAACTCGCTTGCGACTCTCGGCGTCCTGCGCGTCGGTCACGGTGTCCGCGATACCGGTGCGTGCCTCGACGAGCGCATCGACCTCGCGCCGCGACTTCGTCGGCTTGACGGACGCGCACGCCGACAGGCATGCGAGCATGAGGATTGCGTTGCGCATCACTTCGCCCCCTTCGGCGCGGGCTGCTGATGCCCGCCGTGGCCACCGTGGCCGGAGTGTCCGCCGTGGCCACCGGCGTCGATCTCGACACCCTCGAATGCGGAGCGTTCGTAGGGATTCGGCGCCGCTTCATACTTCGTCACCGGCGCGCTCGGATCTGCAGCGTCGCCGCCCGGTGGCTCGGCCGGCAGTCCGGCCTTGCACCCGCCGAGCAAGAGCACCACGAGCACGAGTCGTCGATCAAACCTCGATCCCGTCACGGCGCAGATCCTCCTTCCTCGCGAGATCCGCGACCGTCCCGGGCGGGTGCGAGTACCACCCCGGATCTTTGTTGTCGCTGCCGACATCCTCGTCGCGCACCTTCAAGATCGTGAACATCCCGCCCATCGTGATCGGATCGAACGGCCCCTGCGATCCCGCCATCGGGATGCTGTTGGCGGGCACCGGCATCGGCATCGTCGCCATGTCGCCCATGCCGGTCTCGCCCATCGGCATGTAGCCCTTCACGAGGTGGTTGCCGCGCTCGCCGACCTTGCCCGGCGCAACGCCGATCATGTTCGGCAACCCGTGACCCATCTGGTTCATCACGTGGTGCGTCATGTGGCAGTGCATCGCCCAGTCGCCCGGGGCATCGGCGACGAATTCGATGTCGCGCGTGCTGCCGACGTTCACGAGCACCGTCGTCTCCGGCCACTGCGCTGCTGCCGGAATCTGCCCGCCGTCGGTCGCGACCAGCTTGAAGTAGTAGCCGTGCAGGTGGATCGGGTGATGATCCATCGCGCTCATGTTGCCGATCCGGATGCGCACGCGATCGCCGGTGCGACACACCAGTGACGCCGTGCCGGGATACGTCTTCGCGTTGATCGTCAGCACGTTGAAGTCGGTCATCTCGTTTGGATCGGGCCGCTTCGCACCGGGCTCGATCTTCCACTCGCTGAGCATCAGCACGAAGTCGCGATCGACCCGGTGGCCTGCAGGCGGCGTGCGCGGGTGCACGACGATCATCCCGACCAGGCCCATCGCCATCTGCGTCATCTCGTCGTGATGCGCGTGGTACATCAGCGTGCCGTGCTGCTTGAACGTCCACTCGTAGCGGAACGTCTCGCCCGGCAAGATCGCGCGTTGGTTGAGCCCACCGACGCCATCCATGCCGTTGGGCAAGAACACGCCGTGCCAGTGCACCGTCGTCGGTGCCTTCAGTCGATTGGTGACGTACACGCGCACGCGATCGCCTTCGACCGCCTCGAGCGTCGGGCCGTGCACGCGGCCGTTGTAGCCCCAACAATGCGCGACGAGTCCCGGTGCGAACTCGTGCTCCACCTCCCCGGCGACCAGGTGATAGACCTTCACGCCGTCGACCACCTTCCAGGGCAGCGTCGCGCCGCCGGGCGTCAGTGTCGGTTGATAGTCGCGACCGGCCACGCCGGGCGGCAGCGGCTTGCTCGGATCGGGACCGCCGCTGTAGCTGCGTTCCCAGCGGTGAACGGTGGTTGCTGCCTGCGCAGTGCGAGCGGTCAGTGCGGCGGCGGTGCCGGTGATCGCGACGCCGGCGAGCAATGCATCGCGGCGCGAGAGCTTGGTCGAGGACATTGTGGTGCTCCGAAGAAGTGGTTGGAGGACGAACGCTCGCGCGCATGCGCGAGGGACGGCGCGCGACACCGAAGCCGCGCACGGACTGCACGTCGCGGCGTTACGCCGCGACGTTCGCCTTCGTCAGACCAGCCAGTGCTCGACGAGCGCGTGGATCCGCTGCGGCGGATCGCGTCCACCACGCTGCGGCGCCGCGCTCGTCGTCGCATCACCGTGCGCGGGGGCGGTAACCTCGAGCGGCGTGAAGACGGCGGGCTCGGCGAGCTCGCGCTGCGCCGTGATCGTCGCCGTCGTCGGGGTGAGCTCGAGCTCGCATGGCGCCTCACAGCAATCGACGCGCCGCACGCTCGGCAGAGCTTGCTCTGCTTGGTCAGCGGCTCGCCGGCAGCAGCAGTCGTCGACCTCGCGGCACGCTTGGGCCATGCGTGCGCGCACGTCGGCGGGCACCAAGGTGCACAGCGCGAGCAGCACGAGGCCGAAGAGGCGCGTGAGGCGACCGAACAAGGCGATAGCGAACCTAGCACGGATCCGCGGTACCCTGCCGCTGCGTATTCGTCTGGGAGTCACTGCATGCCTCGTCTGATTTCATTCTCTCTCGCTGGCATCGCGCTCGTCGCCGCTGCCGGATCCGCGACCATCGCCAGTGCCCACGTCGCGCTCACGGATCCGCCGGCGCGCTACGATAGCGCGACGTACATCAAGGACTACCCGTGCGGTCACCCCGACAACCCCGAAGGGCAGCCGGTGCGCAGCTACGAAGAGGGCACCACGATCATGGTGACCTGGAACGAGTACATCCCGCACCCGGGCCACTATCGCATCGCGTTGTCGACGGAGGGCGACCAGGCGCTCATCGATCCGACCGACTACGAGGACTTCTACGTCGCGCCGAACGTGTTGATGGACAACATCGAGGATCCCGACGGCGTCGCCGATCACGTCGCGATGGTCCAGCTGCCGATGGGCGTGACGTGCGAAAAGTGCACGCTGCAGCTTTTGCAGATCATGACGGACAAGATGCCGTGGGGTCCTGGCGGCGGCAACGAGCTCTACTATCAATGCGCCGACATCACGATCACGCCGGCCGGCGTAGGCACCGACTCGGGGCCCGACGACACCAGTGGTGGTGAGGTCGACGAGACGTCGAGCGACGGCGGTGGCACCGAGGACGACGGACCGGATCCGACGACCGCAGGCGCGTCCGCGACCGGCAGCGACGACGAGAGCACCGGTGCCGACACGTCCGCGCCGATGACCGGCACGACGATCACCGCGACCGGCGGCGACGTGGACGACGACGAAGAGGACGGCGGCTGCGGCTGTCGCGAAGGCAGCGGCAACGCCATCGGTTGGGGCGCGGGAGTGTTGGTGCTCGCGCTCGTTCGCCGTCGTCGGTAGGATCCTCCGGCTTTGTCGGGGCCGAGCGGGCTGGTATTCGTGCTGTCGCTCGTCGCGATGCGCAGCCAGCCTGCACCGCCGGCTGCGAGCGCGCCGTTCGAGCTGCTGTGGTCGGCACCCGCACAGTGCCCCGGTGCCGCAGCAGCGCGCGCGAGCATCGAGCGTCATCTCGGCAAGGCACTCGGTGCGGAGCTCGGTCACGGCATGCGTGTCTCCGTCGCGGTCGAGCGTGGGGTCGACGACGCGTGGCGCACGACGATCGGCTTCGACGGTCCGCGCGGTCTCACGGTGCGCGAGCTGGTGGTCGCGACCGATTGTTCGCGCGCGGTCGATGCCGCGGCGCTCGTCGTCGCGATCGCCATCGATCCTTCGCTCGCGCTCGCACCGGAGCCGCTGCCCGAGCCGCCGGAGCCTCCCGAGCCGCAGGGCGATCCGACGGTGCTGGGCGACGTGCCGCCCGATCCGGCAGCGCATGGTGTCGCGGCGCCGCCGCCTGTCGCCGATCTCCCACCGCGTCGCCCGCGATCGATTCGCGGTGCGATCGGCATCGTCGCCGGTCCGACGTTCGGTGGTCTGCCACGCACCGGTGGGCTCGCGCGATTGCATGGTGCGGTCCTCAGTCGCCGATGGCGCGTCGAGCTCGGAGCTGCGTTCGCCAGCGCGCCGGTGCTCGCGACCGGCGGCGCGCGCCTGTCGGTGCAGCGTGTCGTCGGCGACGTCCGCGGCTGCGCGGTGCTCGGCCCGCGACCGTGGCTCGAGCTGCATGGTTGCGGCGGTGTCGAGGTCGGCGCCAGCCTGGCCCGGGCCGATGGGCTGACGACCTCGAGCCCGCGCCGCGACCTGTCGCTGGGCTTTCTCCTCGCGCCGCGGGTCCTGTTCGTCGTCGCGCCCCGCGTCGCGCTGTCGGTCGGCGGCGACGTGGTGGCGCCCGTGTTTCGCCGCGAATACACGGTCGCGGGCATCGGCACGCTGCACAAGACCACCGTGGTGACGGGCGCCGTGCTCGCGGGCATCGAGGTGCGCCTCCAGGCCGATAGGCCGTGAAGACGCCTCAGGCCGACAGGCCGTGAAGACGCCTCAGGCCGACAGGCCGTGAAGACGCCTCAGGCCGACAGGCCGTGAAGAC
>Ga0163144_10000437_pt1 | contig 96279 bp, 73 predicted proteins | sample OliLak19BULKMAT1_FD_123175 | JGI IMG/M metagenome (GOLD analysis project Ga0163144, IMG submission 123175) | Freshwater microbial mat bacterial communities from Lake Vanda, McMurdo Dry Valleys, Antarctica - Oligotrophic Lake LV.19.BULKMAT1 | ecosystem: Environmental > Aquatic > Freshwater >...
AGTGTAAGATTGGCCTACACCTATGTTTACTGGAGTCAATGTAAATGAGGCAGTTTGACTTGCACATATTGTAGTTCCAGCAGTTGTAAAGCCTACATTAGGAAGTGGAACTACTGTAATGGTAGCTATGCCACTAAATGCTGATGGACATAATCCAGATTGAACTACAGCCCTAAAACTAGTTGTCGTTCTTAAATTGCTAAAATTGTAAGTACTGTTTGTATTAGCAATATCTTGATAAGTGATTCCACCATCAGTTGACATTTGCCATTTTAATACTGTTCCTGTTTGACCCGATAATGTAAGAGTGCCAGTATTACTGTTGTCACAAACTGATGCAGAACCAGCTATTGTACCGCCTACAGTTGTAGGATTTATTGTAACTACGTAATTACCAGTTGCTGCATTAGAACAGTTAGGAAATGCAGTAGTATTTACGATACTCACCAAACTGTAAGTTACAGACAAGGTAGGTGCATTTAAAGTACTTGCATTAACTGTAAATGTTCCTGAGCCAGTACCAGTCAATGTTCTAGCAGTAATGCCTTCAGTATAGTTTAGTGTCCAAGTGTTACCAGTAGGTACATTACCTATAGTAACCATAAATGATGGAACAGAACCTGAACAAATAGTTTGGGCAGAACCGTTAAAGCTAGCAGTAGCTTGTGGATTAACAGTTATTAATGCGCTAGAGCTAAATGCAGTTGGGCAGATACCAGATTGAACGAAAGCTCTAAAAAGCGTACTTGAAGTTAAATTAGTATAGTTTAATGTGTTGCTAGTGTTACTTATATTAAACCAAGTAGTTCCACCGTCAGTAGATGATTCCCAGCGAAGAACTGAACCTGTATTACCAGAAAGTGTAAGAGAACCACTATTAGTATTTCCACATACTGTAGCTGCACCAGAAACTATTCCACCTACTGTGGTTGGGTTTACTGTTATAGTTGAAGAACCAGCGACTATTGAAGCACAACCTGAAGTAGTATTTGTAATTCCACTTAATGAAACTGCTGTGTTAGCAGTTAATACTGATGTAGATACTGTAAATGTACCTGAACCAGTTCCTGTTAAAGTTTTAGCCGTTACCCCTTCTGTATAAGATATTGAGAAAGCATTTCCAGCTGGTACATTGCTTACATTAAAGCTAAGTGTTGCAGTAGAACCATTACAAATGGTAGAACCTAATCCAATTGTTACTGAAGGATTATCATTGATAGATACATTGAAGCTACCCATTAGATTTCCCGTACACAATAATCCACTTGTTGTAGCAATACTATTTAGAGTAAGCGATGTATTTACAGTTAACGCTGAAGTTGTAATAGTTATAGAGCCATTTCCTGTACCATTTACAGTTTTGTTAGTTGAACCTTCTGTATAGCTAATCGTATAGGTTTGACCTACATTTATGTTAGCAGGGGTTATAGTAATTGTTGCAGTACTACCACCACATACAGATGAACTTACTCCTACAAATGAAGCATTTGGTCTATTAGGTACAGTTATCGTAGTTGCAGCAGAGTTTGCTGCTGGACAAGTACCTGACTGAACTACCGCCCTAAACATAGTTGTTTGGGTGATGTTGCTAAATGATTGTGAAGTAGAAGTATTTGCTATGTCTATCCAAGTAGTGCCAGCATCTATACTGTATTGCCATTTAATTACTGAACCTGTATTTCCACTTAAAGTAATTGAACCGCTGTTGTTACCATTACACACTGTTGCAGTACCAGAAGTAGTACCAGCTACAGTAGTTGGGCTAACAGTATAACTTACTGAACTACCTAAAGTAGCAGGGCAAGTTGTAGTTGTATTGGTAATATTAGTTAATACTACTGTGAAAGTAGCTGTTTGACCTACTGTTGCAACTGTAAAATTACCTGATCCAGTTCCACCTGTAGATTTTGCAACACCATTTTCAGTGTAGTTTATTGTCCAGTTTTGACTTGCCATTACATTGCTAACTGTTAGAACAAAAGAAGATGTTGCGCCTTGACAAAGTGTACTGTTACTTGCGTTACTAACTGTAGCAAATGGTAAAGTATTTACCACTACAGTATAGCTAGAGCTAGAAGTTCCTGAACAAATTACGCCAGAAGTAGTCGCTATAGAATTGACTACTAATGTTGTATTTGCATTTAAAGTAGATGTAGTGATGCCTACTGTACCTGAACTAGTTCCATTTACAGTTTTAGCTGTACCATTTTCAGTATAACTAATTGTGAAAGTTTGGCCTACCAGTACATTAGCTACAGTAATATTAATGTTCGCTGTTGTATTCGCACAGATTGTTTGTGTGCTAGCTGCAAATGTGGCCATTGGTGAGCTTAATATCGTAATAGTCCCGACACTTGAATTAGCAACTGGACACATACCAGATTGAACTACAGCTCTAAATTGAGTAGTTTGTGTTAAATTAGAATAACTAAGACTTGTAGTCGTATTTACGATGTCCGTCCAAGTAGTTCCTGAGTTTACACTAGACTGCCATTTCACTATTGTACCAGTTTGCCCAGCCAAAGTGACTGTACCTGAATTGTTACCGCTACAAACACTTGTACCACCACTTACAGTACCACCTACAGTTGTAGGATTGATAGTGATTGCAGTTGGTATACCAATAGTAGTTACACAAGTAGTTGTTGTATTAGTTAGTGATGTTAATGTGATAGTAATATTGGTAGCTTGACCAGTAATGTTTAAATTAAAAGTACCAGAACCAGTTCCTGTTAATGTAAAGGGATTTGCACCAACAACATAGGCTAAGCTAAAAGATTCTGTTGCACCTATGTTACTAATGCTAACTGGAATAGTGAAAGCTGTTGCTTGACAAAAAGTAGAACTTGCTGTTGGCACAAAAGTGTAAGACGGTAATTGATTTACAATTACAGTCTTTGTTACTGATGCAAAACAACCTGAAGCAGATTTCGCAGTTAATTTAACTGAATAGCTACCAGCAGATGTAAAAGTATGCGCAGTAGCTGGGTTAGGTGGATATGTACCATTTTGTATAGTTGTTGTTCCGTCACCCCATTCCCAAACATAAGAAATTAAACCAGAAAATGCATTTGTAGTATTATTAGTAAAGCTTATAGATGAACCTGCACAAGCAGTGCCATTTGCAAATGATACTTGTGGTATATCTATAGTTAAACTTGCTACTGAATTTGGACCAACAGTAGAAGGACTTGAACTTAATATTCTAAGTTTATAAGCATTTGAGCTTACTGTGATGTTTGAAGGGATTGTACCAGTAATTGTACCAGTTATAGTAGTAGTAGATAAAGTCCCAATATTATAAGGATTGGCAAATGATCCCGTTTCATCAGATAATTGCAGTGTTAATTGATTGCCTGCATTTAATATTCCGATACCATAATTGTAGTTAACTGTAATTGAACTACCAACACAAACATTGCCTGTAGGTAAACCAGTTACACTAACACCGTTTACTATTTCTGCACCTAATACAAATGTAGGAGGGGTAGTTGCATATTTTCTCGCCCTAACCCAGTTTGTGCTCATAGTACCTGTACCTGAACACAATAATCCAAATGTAGTTGGCACTAATCCTGGCAAAGTATATGTATTATTTGCTAGGGTTAAATTTGGACCACCCGGGAAAGAACCTATTTGAGAACCAGTTGAAATCCAAGTAGTGCTATATATACCTGTTCTTGTGCCAATTGCAGCATTAACATCAAAGGATGCTGAATAACCGTTAGATGTACAAGTATTTGTCGAAAGATATCTCCCTAAAAAGGAATTTGTTGAATTTGAAAAAATTCCATAGCCTTCTGTTATCCCGGACCACTGTCCTAAATTAGGATATTCGCCAGTAGCTGAAGTAACATCCATTTCGGATACATATGGTGTCGCAATAAGAGACACACTAATTAAATTTTGCTGATTACCTGCTGTACTAAAACTTACTGCTCCAGCAGATACTGTTGGTGTAGCACCAATAGTATTCCATTTAGCTCCATTTACACTTGATCCTGCAAAATCATCAAACAATTCAAATGTATTGTCACCATTACTAGTAGCTATTGCTAAAGTATTGCCATAATACATATTTATAACTTTACTACCAGCGGCTGGTAAAGAGTTTACTTTAACCCATATAACTGTTGAAGCTGAATTCATACCAGATTCAATCCAGTATGGTAAATCAACACAACCTGTTGGGTCTGTAAAACGAATGTCATTTCCTGAAAGATTCATTTTACCAGCTAAAACTAAAGTAGACGTATTAACTGTGACTCTAACTTGAAAACCCGTCAATGCGGAGGCATTCGGGTTATTTATGGTTACCGGCATATAGTAATTCCAAGCAACATTACATTGTGCGTTGGAATTAATACTGAATAACCAAAGGCATAAAATACCTAAGCCAATTCGAAGAGATTTAATCATAGATTAAGGTGTAACAGTGAATGTTATAGAATTAATTGTAATTGTGGAAGGAGCTGAAAGTATCTGTACAGTCCCAGTATTGCAACAAGTGCTGCTATATGTTTCGTTGGGTTCAAGATGAACGCCAATGTTTATCGTTTTTTCGAAAATTTGACCTTCTGTAGTTAGATTCAACTTAGTACATTTAAGATTTACTGGATCGGATGTAGTGTTTTCAAATTTGAGTAGCACTGAACCTGCACTATTGCAAGACTCATTAGAGTACCAAACTTTTATTCCATTTTGATTGATAAGAAATATCCAATTATTCGCCAAAGTTGAATTGGCAGAAAGGATTGTTGAAACCATCATACAAAGTATAATGGTAACAGACGCGGCTGTTTTTTTTAATGCGTGCATATTATATATTTATATTAAAGTAGTAAATGATCGTTATTTTAATCCAAACCTTCCTCACTATCAATATGTTAAGATTAATAATAGTTTTAAAGTAGGCTTTTGGTACTACTTAAATTCATAGAGGTTGAATACAAAATTAGAACAAATAACTAAAAACTAACAAGTGTAAGTTTTATTAATAATTATTTAATAATCTGATACAATGACTTTAAAGGCAATTTTTATATTTTAAGTCTTTGTCTTATAACTTTTTGCTAGTAATAAAATCTATTATAGTTAAGGACGTAGTAAAAAAATTTCCTAAGTACTTATAAATACGATTACATAAAGTGTTAAGAATATTTCATAAATGAATATTGTGGATATTTGGCTAAAAGCTATACAAAGGAATCTTCAAACCAAATGCTGTTTAATTCTAATCTTGTTCTTTTATTTTGCTCAGATTCTTTATTTTTTTCTGTTAAATTATCCATAGTACCTAATTTACCTAAAGCAATAACTGTCCAAATATCAAAATTGGCAGGTACATTTAATTTCAATCTTATAATATCGTGGTTAAAGCCAGCCATTTGATGTACATAAATACCTAGTTCAGCTGCCTGAAATGTAAGGTGACTAATAGCTTGACCTATATCGTGTCCTCTATATCGTTGTTCTTTACCATTTCTTGTTGATATCACTTCGCCTATAGTTAGTATCAAGACAGGTGCATATTGACACCAATACCTATTTCCAACATCTAGTCCTTCCATAATTCTGTTAAATGCATTGGTTTTATTTCTGGCAAGTAGAAAACGCCAAGGTTGGGAATTACCACTACTTGGCGCCCATCTGGCAGCCTCTTGTAGTTTCAATATTTCATCTTCTGATATTGGTTCAGATGAAAACGCTTTAGGAGAATATCTTTTCTTTAGTAATTCATTAATTTCTATGCTGGTTACAGCCTGTTTATGTTGTGGTGTAGGTAAACTCATTATTTTATTATTTACTAGGTTTAGGTTGTAGAGGTCTAAACTCTATGTTATTAATTAAGAAGTTAGGACTGGTATCTAGTGCTCTAACTATTTGTTTTGCAACTTCTTGTGGAGTCATCATTTTGTCGTGGGCCTTAATTCCAGGACTATTTTTAAAGAAATCGGTCTCTACTGAACCAGGATAAACTGTTGTCACTTTTACACCAAAGTCTCTCAACTCTTTATACAGCGAATCAGATATCCCTCTTACAGCGTGTTTGGTACCGCAATAGGCAGATACCTGAGCCATTCCCTCTAGACCCGCTGTGCTACTTATATTCACTATATGCCCTTCTCCATTTTGCTTAAGGTGGGGTATTACTGCTTTGCAAGTATTAAAAATACCATATACGTTAATCTTCATCAATTCATCAAACTGTTCAATTGTTAAATCTTCTAAATACCCGAAATATCCCAAACCAGAATTATTTACTAGAAAATCGATTTTGTTGCACAAAGCCGTTGTTTGGTCATATGCTGATTGAACTGAATTGTAATCATCAACCTGAGTTGGAATAAAGTAAAGATTAGTATGCTCAAAATCTGGCTTAGTTCTGCCCCAGCCAACAACTATGCAGTTGTGTTTCAATAACTCTTCAGTCAACGCCTTGCCTATTCCTTTGCTTATGCCAGTAACTACTGCAACTTTTTTGATTAAATAATCCATTTAATTTAAAAATATGAGCGAAAATTAAGCCCATATTTTATTAAAATTAATAATCTTTAATATTGTTTATTTGCAGTTAATATGGTTCAACCAGATAAAAAAATTGCAATTCCAACCAAGGCTTGGTATTTATCTCTGTTTGGGCTAATTTCCATTGCTGTTTATTTGATTTTGCATAGAGGTCTTTGGGAGGCTTCACTTAATGATCTTGACAGCCTAAGCCACTATAATATAAGTAGATATAGCTGGCGTCACACCCATCTATTCTTTAATTCTTGGGGAAAGCCTTTTTTTACATTAGTTAGTAGTCCTTTTTCGCAACTAGGTTATATAGGTATCCAATTTTATAATATTTTAGCCTGCCTAGTAACCAGTTATTGTGCAGGAATGATACTTGGGCAGAGCCATAAAAAATGGGCTTGGTTGGCTATAGTTCTAACTGGAATGCAGACGGTTATGTTAAATGTAGCCGTAACGGGCTTAACTGAACCAACTTTTGCAATGGTGCTAAGTCTTGGTATCGGACTAATAGTGACTAATCGAAATATTAGTGGCGCGATAATTCTTAGCTTTTTACCCTATTGCAGAACAGAGGGATTTTACATACTGGCTATCATTTTTATTTGGTTGTTATTTACCAATAAATGGAAGTATATTCTATTTCTTGCATTTGGGACCTTAGTCTATTCTTTAGCCGCTAAACTGCTAATTGGAAACAACAATTGGTTGATAGGAGAATATGGCGCACCACTTGAATCATATAATCCATACGGACACGGGAAATGGGATCACTTTATCGGCAATTTGTATCGAACTAACGGGATTATCAATGTTGTTTTGATTATTCCAGGTTTGATATTTTGGACTTTAAAGTTGACTAAGAGATTTAAATTTTCTAACCTTTTAAACTCTTTCTCAATCTGCCTAAGCATTATTTTACTTTTTTATACCATACACACAATATCTTGGGCTACTGGTACTCACGGCAGTGCAGGTATGATAAGGGTAATGGCTAGCGTAGCCCCAATGTTTGGTGTTTGTACCAGCTTTGGTATCATCTATGTGTGACGATTATTTAATACTTCAAAACGAAGACTACTCGTCATTACAATATATTATGCTTTACTTTTCATATATATTAGTTCACTATTTCTACTTCCAGTTAAGTTGAGACATTTATATCTAGACAAAGACATTAAATTATATTTGGTGGATAATAGCTACAACAATACATTGAAGTATATGGGGAAAGGTGAATATGTTTATTATTCACATCCTTATGTTACTTATTTAGCAGGTATAGATCCATTTGCCCCATACAATACTAATATACAAGCATATAGACATAAGATAAATGAAATTAAGCCTAATTGTCTTGTGTTTTGGGACAATCAATTTGGGGATTTGCATAATGACGTTGGGGATTCATTATTCTCTAGAAATCCTATGTTCAAATTGTTAGATCAACAGCTAGATAGTAATACACGTCTAATGATTAGAGGCGTTGATGTACCCTTTCAGTCTAAAGTTTACCTAAAGAAATATTAGTTGCTGATACAAATCTTGGCCTATTGTTTAGATCGTTGTATATCTGGACGCTTTTAAATTCTTTAGCAAATAACTCACCAACTGAATTAACTATATCTGTATGGCACTCTAATAAAACAATACCTTTTTCTAGAATTAGCGTTTGTAATGCATAGTTTAGTATTGCTTTATAAAAAAGCAAAGGGTCAGCGTCTGGAACAAATAAGGCAGAATGTGGCTCAAAGCCTACAACATTTTTTTCCATTTTACCCATTTCAGAAATTGGTATATACGGAGGATTAGACACAATAATGTTCCAACTTAATTTTAAAAAATTAGTACTAGGATATATTATATCTTCATAGCTGAATTGAACATTATCTGCACCTAAGGTTTTTTGATTCTCAATTGCTATTGCCAATGCTTCCTCACTTATGTCAATAGCATTAACATTGGCTTCTGGATTTAATAGAGCAATACTAATTGCTAAGCAACCAGATCCTGTACCTATATCCAACACTTTTATTCCCGATCTTAAATGAGGATCTGCAAGCTGAACAAGCATTTCAGTTTCTGGCCTAGGAATTAAGGTGTGATGATTGACAAAAAATTTATGATCACAAAAATATTCATAGCCTAAAATATGCTGTAACGGTTCATTAGTTTGAAACCTAATAATGTCTGTCAAAACATAAGCTTCTTGACCTTCACTTAACTTTGCATCGGGGTTTACGATGAATAATTGGGGCGATAGTTGTAGTTTTTCCAAATAGTATCTCTTCGCAATGGCTTTAGCCTCTCTGGGATTATATAGCTTATTTAGGCAAGCTAGTAATTTTATTTTTAGTTCAGCTAGTGTCATATTTGGTGAATTACAACTTGCAAATATTAGTTTTGGTTGAGTATTATGGATTCTATAATTGTAGATAGAGATGAGGCCTATATGCGTAGATGCCTGCATTTGGCTGGACTAGGTCTAGGCAGTACTCATACCAACCCTTTGGTTGGCAGTGTAATAGTTTATAATGACAGTATAATAGGGGAGGGTAGGCACGAGAAATATGGGGAATTCCACGCTGAGAGAAATGCCATAAATTCAGTTGAAAATAAAGATTTATTGCCTAATAGTACGCTATATGTAAACCTAGAGCCTTGCAATCATTATGGCAAAACACCACCTTGTAGCGACTTTATTATAAACTCAGGTATTAGGCAGGTTGTAGTTGGAATGCTTGATTGTAACCCAATTGTATCAGGCTGTGGAATTGAGAAATTAATTTCGGCAGGAATACTAGTGAAAGTTGGGGTATTAAAGCAAAACTGTGAAGTGTTAAATAGAAGATTCATTATAAATCAGAAAAAGAATAGACCTTATATTATATTGAAGTGGGCTAGCTCTAGTGATGGATATATAGCACCTGTTGAACCATCACACTATTGGTTGACTAATGCCACTAGTAGGCAATGGGTACATAAGTGGCGGACTGAGGAAGATGCTATTTGGGTAGGTTACCAAACTGCTAGGCTAGATAATCCATTGCTTACAGTGAGAGATGTAGCAGGAAGAAACCCAACCAGAATAGTATATGACCCAAAGCTAGAATTAGAAAGTAGTCTAAGCATTTATAATAATGATGCCAACACAATTGTGATTAATAATAGTAAAGAAGAAATAGTAAATAATATTAGATACTTAAACTGGGACGGCGAGGACTATATGCAGCTGTTTTCTAGATTATTACAATTAAACATTGGATCTATTATAATAGAGGGCGGCGCTAAAACCCTATATAACTTTATAGCAAGAAGTTTTTATGATGAGATTCGGCATATTAAAACTAAGGGTCTTTTATATAATGGGTTGCCTTCACCTCAATTACCGCAGTTGATTCATACAACTGTGCAAGTAATTGATGACACTTTAACTATTTACAATAAATAAAAACCCCTGCCTATTTTTACAAAGACAAGGGAGTGTTATATAAGTTATTAGTCTTGCTCTACTTATTTGCTCGTACTTGTTCTATCCGGATTCATTGCCTTTCTGTAGCTATCAGCCTGATGTTGTTGATTGTACATTTTCAACATTTCTTGGTCTAGTCCAAACTGTATGCTTAACTCTCTGAACTTAACATCGTACATTTTTAAAAATTCTGCATCTCCATTGTCTTTTGCCATTGCCCATAGCAATTCCATTCCCTGCCAACTTTGATAAAGTTCGTAGTTCATTTGTGGTTTGCCATCTCTTACAAAGAATGTTAAATCTTCCATATAAACTTTAGCAAATTCACGGCTTTTTGCCTTAGCTAAATCTATCTTATTGGCTGCATAGTAGGTATATACAAATCCTGCACAAGAATTGTCAATAGGTACATTATTGTACGGTAATTTTTTTTCCGCTAATTCTGCAATTTTTAGTGCTTTCTCAACTTCGCCTTTTTGGGCTAAGTTTAGTGAAAATGCCTGTAACACATTTCTATTAGTCTGTGCACTACGCATTAATACATAGTCCACATACGACTCATTAACGTCTAACTTACCCCATCTCCATTTTTGAGTTATATTGGTGAACATTATATCGTCATCTGGAGCCAATTCTTCGTTATCAGGTGAATGATAAGGTACTAGGGTATAAACTAATCCTGTTCTCCTTAAGTTTGGACCTAAGCCAAGATAATTATCAGGACCAGAAGTTGCACTAAAACAAACTGGATTTTTCCAGTGATTAGTATATATAAAGTCTAAAACTAAATAGTCACTCTTAGTCATATTACCACCCTTTATTTTAGCCATTAATTGGTTATCAGCTATCATACCTTCTGGTATGGATATGTTATTTTTCTTTAAATCTACTTCCTCTATTGGGATAACGTAATTTTTGGCCAACATAGAAGGACCATCGGGAGAGCTTTTAGTAGTTTTAATGTGATCTATTTGCTCCATTATGGTTATAGTACTGTTTTGGTCAGCATCACGGAAATACATTATTTCCCAAGATTTCGTATCGTCTTCTGTTAGTGAAAACGGTACACCAATAGCATTATTTACCGGTCTGCGCATTTGATTTACATACCAGTCTATACCAAACAAACTAAGGTTTACTATTCTCACATCGTCCCTAATTCCTTCTACCTCTTGGGCGTACCACAGTGGGTAGGTATCGTTATCGCCATTTGTAAATAACACCGCATTTTTCGGGCAACTCTCTAGGTAGTTTACACCATAATCTAGTGATGCTGTACGATTACTTCTATCGTGGTCGTCCCACTCTTGCGAGGCCATTAGTACAGGAACTGCTAGCAGTGTACCTACAAATACGACTGGTACTGCTAATTTTTTCAACGATTTAGTTAAAGCATCAATAAGGAAGAATACCCCAAAACCTATCCAAATAGCAAATACGTAGAATGAACCAACAAATGCATAGTCACGCTCACGTGGTTGTGGAGAAGGCATATTTAAGTACAACTCAATGGCGATGCCCGTCATAAAGAAGAATAAGCCAACTATTAAAAAGTCTTTAGGACTCTTTTTATATTGCCATATCATTCCCAATATCCCTAAAAGAAATGGTAAGAAAAATAGCTTGTTTCTAGCTTTATTATTTTCTAATGATTCTGGTAAATCAGATTGATCAGCGCCATTAATAATGCTGTCAATAAATGTAATTCCAGATATCCATCGCCCTTGATAAGGTTCATTAAAAATACCTTGAAGGTCATTTTGACGACCAATGAAATTCCAAGCGAAATACCTAAAATACATATAGTTCATTTGGTAGGTCATCATAAACCTCATATTGTTACCTAGGCTTATATTATTTGATTCTTCATCGGCTTTAGCCTTTTCACTATCAGACCAACCCCAAAATCTGTATCCTTGAAACTTATCTTGGTCTTGGCTAAACATTCTAGGTAAAAACTGCTTAAATTCTTTACTAAATTCATAATAACGCTTTCTACCTACGGGTACGAATTTTTTACCGTCATAGTCATAATTCATTTTACCCTCTTTTACGTTCACACTACCAGACTGTATATTATTCTGTAAGAATGCAGTGTAGTTAGGTCCAGATAGTAAGTAGTTGTCACCATATTGCTCACGACTTAAGTATGAGTTATAGCTAAATACATTCTCAGGGTCGTTCATATCTATGGTTGGGTTTGCCAAACTTCTAATTACAGATGTTGTGTAGCAGGTGTAGCCTAATATGACTGCCAAATAGCAACTTAGCCCTACATTCAAATAGAACTTACCCTTACGTTGAGACCAAATAATGCCCCCAACTAACAGAGCAATAAGTAGTACAAAGAAAAATATAACACCAGACCATAAAGGCAACCCAAATGAATTAACGAAAGTCAAGTCAAACTTACTGGCAATGGAGGGTAGGGTAAGGATGGTAAAAAACTGCACCAATGCTAAAGAAACCAAACCAATTACTATGGCTATGACAGTACCACGCGGGGTAATGTTTTTATATTTTTTAAAGTAATAGATTAGTACAACTACAGGAATAACTAGTAATCCCAATAAGTGGACGCCAATAACGACACCAACTAAGAAGAATATCAGAACAATCCATCGCATACTATATGGCTGGTCAGCTCTACGCTCCCACTTCAACACCAACCAAAATACTAATGCCGTAAACATTGAAGACATAGCGTAAACCTCACTCTCTACCGCAGAGAACCAAAAGGTATCGCTAAATGTGTAGGCTAACCCACCTATAATACCAGCAGCAAATACACCATATACATTTTCTTTGCTTAGGTTCTCAGTGTCTTTTAATATAAGGCGTTGCGCCATAGATGTTATCGTCCAAAACAAGAATAGTATGGTAAACGCACTACACAAAGCAGATGCACCATTGGTCATAATGGGAACATCAGCTGGGGTTGGGGCCAACATAGCAAAGAATCTGTAAACTAATAGGAAGAATGGTGCCCCTGGTGGGTGCGGTACCTGTAACTTATAAGCACTAGATACAAACTCACCACAGTCCCAAAGGCTTACGGTGCGTTCCATAGTAGATAGATAAACAATTGCAGCGATAGCAAAAACCACCCATCCGATGATGTTATTTAACCTGCCGTAGGTTTTAAAATTCATTATTTAGATATAAAGCTTAGACGAATACTAAAGTAGTATCTGCAAATATGCTAAAAACAATAGTTTTATTAGCAATAGCAACACTAAAATAGGGGGATATTAAAATAAAAAAGCCCCGAATTAATCAGGGCTATATGTAAAATGATAAGAAAATGCGTGGTTAAATTAGCCCTCGCTCTCTACCATTAGTTTAAATTCTGCCTTAGCCTCACGGTGTAAATCAGCCTTAGCGGTGTATTCGCCAGCCTCTTTTATTTCACCTACTATGCTAATTTTTCTTCTATCTACCTCAATACCTTTTTCTTGTAGTGCTTGGGCTATTTGTAGCGTGGTTACGTTACCAAATATTTTACCATTCACACCAGTTTTCACTTTAATAACTAGTGTAGTAGCATTCAATTTTTCAGAAAGCTGTACAGCCTCTTGTTTTTGTTGCTCTAGTTTATGTGAAGCCTGCCTAAGGTTTTCGGCCATTATTTTTCTGTTAGTTTCAGTAGCTACTACGGCTAATCCTTGAGGGATTAGGAAATTTCTTCCAAAGCCATTTTTTACTTTAACTAGGTCACCTTTGTATCCAACTTTGGAAACATCTTGAGTTAATATTACTTCCACGATTATTTAAATTGGGTTAAGATGATTATTTAAGTGAATCGCTAACGAAAGGTAAAATAGCCATATGCCTAGAACGTTTAATAGCGCGAGACAATTGGCGTTGAAACTTCAGTGATGTACCTGTAATTCTACGTGGGTAAATTTTACCTTGGTCATTAATGAATCTCAATAGGAAATCTGGGTCTTTATAGTCAATATACTTGATATTGTGCTTTTTAAACCAACAAAATTTCTTATTGTTTTGACGGTCTTGCCCAGTAGATACGAAATTGTTTCTATTTGGCGAAGGGTTATACGTATTACGTTGTTGCTGAGCCATCTTTTAGTTGTTTCTATTATAGTTAGAATTAGGACGGTCTTCTAATTTGGCTTTTGCCTCAGCATTTTCCTCTTTAGGTTTTTTCTTAAACTCTCCTCTTACTCTACGAGCAGAGAAAGTTACGGCGTGCTTATCTAGAGAAATGTTTAAGAAACGCATGATTCTCTCATCACGTTTGTATTCAATTTCTAGACGATTAATCAGGGTTGGCTCTGCCCTGTATTGAATTAAATGATAAAAACCGGTTGACTTTTTTGCAATTGGATAGGCCAACTTTTGCAAACCCCAGTTTTCTTCATGTACAATCTCCGCCTGATTACTAGTCAAGTAATCGCGGAACTTACCAGCAACTTCTTTCATTTGCTCATCGGTAAGAAGCGGAGTAATAATAAAGGTGGTTTCGTAATCCCTTAACATAAAAAAATATAACGTTACTAAAACGTAAATGAGGGGCAAAGATATTATTTTTAATTGGACTGCAAATTATATTTCTTTGAAATTTTGCAATACCTAAGCATAAGTCATATATTTGCACCTCAATTTTGAGGACTTGTAGCTCAATTGGATAGAGCATCTGATTACGAATCAGAAGGTTCGGGGTTCGAATCCCTGCAGGTCCACATATTATAGTTAGGAGTCCATTGGGCTCCTTTTTTGTTTATTGGTATATAAGATATTTTACTTAAATATATAAAGATTTACTTTAATTATTATCACCCTTCTTTAAATGATTGATAATTAGTTAAAGGATAAATAGATACAAGATAGATGAACTTACTTTACTTTCTTTAGTCTAGTTCATCTATCAATACAGCTACATATAGTAGTTGTTTTATCTCGTCTTGATTTATGGCATTTACATTTTTAAATACTTTGCGCCCCTTGTTTTTTGTTTGCATTGTCTAGGTCAAACAATTTATTCCTTTTACAAAAACCTAAGGCAACACCATTCTCTGCAGAACCCCAAGGCACAGAAGCAGGCCAAATAAATACAATTCGAGAAAATGCTAATGATAGAACGGAACATTGTAAGCTAATTTCTCAATGCAGCTGGGAATGCATTTTAAAACCAACTCTCTTAAAGTTTCTACCATTTTGAACTCATCATCTGGCAAACTATCTAAGAATTAGCCAACACTTCTATACTTTACTTTTTGTGGATTTCTCAAAGTTTTATTGTTTTAAAGTAGGGGTAAGGCTGGGGGATTAGTAAAACTAAATTAAAGCAAAATGTTTTTTGTATTTCCTACTCAAACTCTATTTCGAAATAATTAAGAATAGACCTGTAGCAATCTTGAGCTGTCAGGCAAGTATTTAGCGGATATTCTTTTACAAATTTCCATTCTTATAATCCTTGGTAATAAAATATCTTAAGCTTTTCATCAATTATGAAAGGGACAATATTATTAGCGAGGCATTCCTTAAATATAATTAATCGCCCAACGCGGCCACTACCGTTTTGAAAAGGGTGGATAATCTCAAATTGATAGTGAAAGTCAATAATATCTTGAAATGTATTCTTTTTTAAATTGTAATAATCGGAAAGCAATTCTTTCATTTTAATTGCAACTTCTTTAGGGGGGCTAGTTTCATTACCACTTACCTCATTGGGTAGTTTTTTATATTCACCTATATTAAACCAATCTTTTTGGCTATCAGAAGTGCCCGATTTCAGTAGAAAGTGAAGTTCTTTAATAAATGATTGGGATAATTTGGCTTTTGCTTTGTCTATAATTAAATCGATGCATCGAAAGTGATTTAAGGTTCCAATAATATCATCAACATTTACACTTTTAGCAATAGCACTAATGGCATTGGTTTCAAAAAATTCATCGAGTTTGATCAAGTGATAATTTACTTCCTTCTATAGATTTGAATTATAGGTTAAATCTATTTGGGTGCGATGATAAATACCGCCCTTCAGTTTCATATCTTTTTGCTCTTTTAGATGATACAAAATATACTGTTATTGAATTTTTTCTTATTTCCCTTTACAATAAGTGTAGCATCTTCAGGGATATTCAAAGTTTTATCAGTAAGGAAAGCTCCACTCAATTTTCCTGTTGCACTGCAATTTCTCATAGTCCTTTCGGGTATGTTACATTTTTTTGCAAATGCATTTACAGATATATACGTCATAGATTGTCTCTAAACCTGCCGTTATCGGCAATAAGTTTAGTGTAGGCATAGGAAGTCTGAATATTTCTAATAGTAAGGACATTACTTTATATCCTAATCCAACTAATGGATTGTTTGATATTAAAATGAATGTAGATAATTCAAGTAGATTTACAATTAGGATTTTAAACTTATTAGGCGAAACTGTTGCTACAAATGCCAATAATATTAACTAAACCAAGTTTATATACTTTTTATATTAGTCAACAACCATCTGGAACATACATAGTACATTTATATGACGGTAAATAAAGTATTAACAAACGAATAGTGCTACAGAAGTAGTTTTTTGAAGTTAAATGTTGTTAACAATTTGAGACCTCATTAAAGTATTCTTATTGTTTTATCAACTATGGTTTAGGTAAACTTTTATAAGAATTCATCAGGCTTGACTAAAATTAAATAATTCAGTAGCTTTTAGCTTGAATTACTATTTATTTCCAAAAAATAGAGCCTCTGCGTTTTTAGTAGTAATCTGCATTATCTCGTGCATACTTACTGAGTATAGTATAGCTAGTTTTTCTACTACATAGTTTAACATAGCTGGTTCATTGCGTTTGCCACGATTTGGTGCTGGTGTTAGGTATGGGGCATCTGTCTCTAGCAAAACGCGAGCGAGAGGAATTTTGTGAATGAATTTATCTAAGCCACCATTTTTAAAAGTAACTACCCCACCAATGCCTAAATAGAAATTGTCTAATTCTAATATTTGTTTTGCTTGGTCTAGGTTCCCACTAAAGCAATGAAATACACCTGTGAATGCTTTTTTGGCATATGCCACTGTTACCATTTCTATACCATCGTCTATACTGTCTCTGGTATGTATGGCAATAGGTAACTTAAGTTGTTGTGCCCATTCTATTTGTGTAGCGAAAGCATCTTTCTGTTGGGGTATCAGTAATTTATCCCAGTAGTAATCAAGTCCAATTTCACCAATGGCAATGGGACTAATAGGGATTATTTGGCTGTATAGATAGTCTAACTCGGCCTTATAATTATCTTTTACATCAGTAGGGTGTAGCCCCATCATTGGGTAGCAGTAGTCTGGGTAGTCTGTAACTATCTGCATCATACCAGTTACGCTATCCCTATCTATGTTGGGCATTAGGCACTTAGATATACCAGCTTGTTTGGCTCGTTTAATTACCTCAGCTAAATCTGGCTCAAATTGATCTGAATACAGATGAACGTGTGTATCTATCATCGTTTGGAATGTGTAACTAGCTTATAATTCAAATCCAAATTGACGAAGATTATTGGTCTTGCTGCGCCAGTCTTCTTTTACCTTAACAAATACTTCTAGAAATACCTTTTTCTTTAAGTTTTCCTCTAGTTCTAGCCTGGCATCTGTGGCAATTCGTTTTAGAGCTTCTCCACCTCTACCTATTATAATTCCTTTTTGGCTTAGTCGCTCTACAAATATTTCTGCTGCTATTCTAATTATGTTTTCTTCTTCTTTAAATTCAGTAACGGCAACCTCTGTAGCATAGGGTATTTCTTGCCTGAAGTAATTAAATATTTTCCCCCTAATCACCTCTGCTGCTAAAAATCTTTCGGTTTTATCGGTAAATTGATCATCTGGGTAATATCCTGGGTGCTCAGGCAGATACTCAAGTGCTTTATTTTTAATCAATTCTAGATTAAAATCATTTGATGCACTAATGGGCAATATATTATCCACTGGGGTGTATGCACTGAATATCTCAATTTGCTTCTCAACACGCTCCTGCGTGCTAAGATCTATTTTATTTAACAATATAAGAAGTGGACCGTGATATTTTTTCTTAATGTCCTCTATCAATGTTCTATTGTCTGCCCGCCAATCATTTATGTCTATGATATAGACCATTACATCAGCATCTGCTATGGCTTCATTTACAAACTTCATCATAGCATTATGCAACGGATACTTCGGATCATTAATAATACCTGGGGTATCACTAAAGATCATCTGAAAGTTTGGGTCATTTATGATGCCTAGAATTCTATGACGCGTAGTCTGCACCTTAGGGCTGATGATGCTAACTTTCTCTTGAATTAACTTATTAATTAGCGTTGATTTACCAGCATTTGGCAAGCCAATTATATTTACAAAACCTGATTTAAAACTCATATATATACTACAAATTTACTATAAAGCCATAGTTGTAGGTACTGGCAATCACATTATAGAACTTGAAACTCTGAATTTTAACAGAATAAAAGCAAGTTTAATAATAAAAATATAGCACTTTTGCTGAATGTTGACCCAAACCAATAATAACCAGACATTGAAGTTTATATTCATCTATGGTTTATTATTTATTACCATATTTAGCCTAACTGCCCATTACAGTACGGGTTATCATCATCCAGATGAACACTTTCAGATATTGGAAATGGCGAGTTATAAAGTTGGTTATCCAGCCACCGAATTATCAGACTTAGCTTGGGAATTCAAGTCTCAAATAAGACCTGGGCTCCAAGTGATAATGACTGCTGGTTTTTTTAAGTTTTGTGACGCAGTTGGTATATCAGATCATTTCTTGGTGGTAGAAATACTTAGGTACCTATCTGCTTTGTTTTATTTACTGTGTGTTTTCTTGTTATATAGAGTTATAAGGGGGGGCTTTACTAACACTGTATCACATCATTTATATTGGTGCACAGCCATATTGTTATGGTTTATACCATATTGCTCCGTTAGGTATTCATCAGAGAATTGGTCAGCCATTAGTTTTATCATCGGGCTTAGCATCTATTTGCGTGCTGGATGTAGGCATTGGTTACTCATTTTCTTTGCAGGGCTACTGTTGGGTTTATCGTTTGAGTTTAGGTATCAAGTCGGCATTATGGTGTTTGGCTTCGTAATGTGGTTGATATTCTTACAAGGAGCTATTAAAAAGCCTGAATTATACATAATGATATCAGGTGTATTATTTGCCATTTTAATAGGCACACTTGCAGACTTTTGGTTTTATAACCAATGGGTTTTTGCACCTTGGAATTACCTGAAGGTAAACATAATAGAACATAAGGCTGATAGTTTTGGCACCTCTCCTTGGTACTTTTATTTTGCTACCATCATTAAGTCTGGAAACATAATAATTGGGGTTTTTATACTGCTGTTGGTTCCATTTCTAATGATTAGAAAATTCAAGCACCCCCTAACTTGGATAATTATACCATTTCTGGCATTACATATTATGTTGTCACATAAGGAGTTAAGGTTCTTGTTCCCGATTATTCCATTTATGCCTTGGGTGGTGGTGCTTTTTTTTACTGATACTTGGCTTAAGTGGTTGCAAATAAAATGGGTGTACTTTTTATTGTTGGCAGTAAATACATTGCCACTACTGCATATTATGTTTAGCCCTGCACAAATGGAGGTACGCACTATGAGTTACTTTTACCACCATAAATTAGCACCAGATTTTAAGTATTTTTATTTGAATGAGCATAAATACTACGTTTGGGTTTTGGCGCATACTTATTACTATCCCAATAGTGGTTCCTATCTTATGGGACATTTAACGAACAAAAATCAAATTAGAGACTCACTTCAGTCTGCAGGATTAATACTGTTGCGCGATAGAACACCAAATTTTCATCTAAATGCCACTAATGTAAAAGATAGTATGATAGATGCCACCTATCCCCCGGCATTATTGCGACGGGTAAACTTAAACAATTGGTTAGCTAGAACCAGCTTAAATTATATCTACTTAATAGAAAAAAAGGCGAAGTGATAAAATGAGATTAGTTTTGTAATTGTTAATATTAAGAAAATAATAATTTGAAATACTTAAATGACTGCAATCTGTTCATTATAATTCTTTATGACTAGTAAAATATGCTTATTCAACTAAAATATTTCGTTGCTGATTACAAGCGAATTTGTGGAAGGAAAAAATCTCGCCTTTTATTAACTTGGCTGAACAGAAATGCTGTAGGGGTATTTACTTACAGATTAGAACGTGGATTATACTTATTATTTAGAAAATATTATTTTATAATCAGAATCTTATTCTTACCATTTTTTTTATTAATGTATGCATATTCTAATCTGGACATACACTATAAAGCTGATATTGGGCCCGGGCTAAAAGTTTTACATCCTGCTATTGGTTTAGTCATTTCTGGGGAAAGCATATTGGGAAAAAATTTAACTGTAACTGGTGGCAATGTTATTGGTAGCCGTGGGGGTGCAGGTAAACATCATATTGTAATTGGTGACAATTGCACAATGGGTGCAAACTCTTGCATTATAGACCCTTTGATTATAGGTAATAATGTAAATATTGGTGCTGGTGCAGTTGTGGTAAAGGACGCTCAAGATAATGCTGTACTAGTAGGCGTACCAGCAAAAAATGTGAAAATAAATCTACCGATACATTAATAGCATAGAATTTGGCATCATAAAGTAAAGATTTTTAAGGTATAAGATGTTAAATATGATTTGATTACATAATGCTAAAAAACTAATAAGTTCACATTTAACTAAATGAATGCAAAAACTTCTATAAAACTAACTATTGCAATTTTAGCCATAGTTATTGCATTTCATATTAGTATTTCGGTGAAACTAATACCGTATGACATAACCTGGGGAGGACGTATTAAAAGCGACAATGAAATGTATGTATTTGAGTCTATCTCAATTCTAATTAATGTGTTAGTAATTTTTGCTTTATTGTTAAAAGGCAATTATATCAAACTTAATATCAATGCCAAGATAGTGAATGCTGTATTATGGTTTTTTTTTATGGTTTTCATTTTAAATACTATCGGTAATCTATTTGCAGCGACAGTTTTCGAGAAGCTATTCTCTATACTAACCCTGCTATTAGCAGCCTTAATTAGGAACATTTTAAAAAGGAAAAATAGCGTAAAGACTGCATACTAATAACTAATTTGTCGGTGTTGAAATAATAATTTCGCAATTCGATATATTAGCTTATCTTTGCACCTCAATAGTGCGGGATGGAGCAGTGGTAGCTCGCCGGGCTCATAACCCGGAGGTCGTTGGTTCGAGTCCTTCTCCCGCTACAACGAAAGAAAAAGCCTTACAGCAATGTGAGGCTTTTTTGTGGAGGGAAAAATTTTAATATTTCATTATAATTAAAAAATAAAATACAAGTATTTTTTTATTAAAAATGAAGTTCAGAATTAATGATTTTGTAATTAGCCGATTAAATAGTATTTAAAACACTTATATTTTATATGACAATATAAACTAAACTATACAATGAACCAAAAAGAAAAACTAGCCTAATTCTAAGAGTATTAAACAAGAGAGATGGATATTCTTCAGTTGGAGATATAGGTAGGGAATTGGGAATTCTAATTGAACCCTTATATTAATTCAGAAGGCTTGTCACGAGACTAATGCAGGAAGGTATAATTGAAGCAGTTTTTTGTAATATAGATGCTGGAGCAAAATTGGCAAGCTATGGAATAGATTATTGATAAGGTAATTTATATATAAATTCTGGACATTCACTAATTACAAACAATTACAGTGTTTTAAATAGCCAAATTCAAATAAAAGTAAATCGATCATCAAATGTTACAATAACACATAATGTAGATGAAGCAAACCAAGCGGTTGAAAAATAAGAAAAACACATATAAATGAAAATAATATTCACTCTTTAAAGGTTATTGACATTATGAAGTGTCTCGGTGAAATCCAAGCAACTTTGAGAAATTGTGAAAAGCCAAAATTTGCAATTAAATCTCTTATAGAAATTGCAAGTGGTATATCTTCTATAGGTGACTGGGTAACGACCCTACGTCAATTTGCAGGTTTGATACCTATTATTTGACGATGAAAAAACTTTTGCTTTATTTAACTTTATTTAAATAATTAGCAAGCTAAACTCACCCGCCCCCCAATCCAATACATCTCTTGAACCTTCATAGCCCAGTTTTGATTGTTACAGTAGGCTTAATGAATAAGTGATAAGCTGAATAAAATATGACTAAAGTATTGATCACAGGTGCTACGGGTAATGTCGGAATGGAAGTAATAAATGCATTGGGCAAAGTGAATCATAATATGCATCTATTTGCTGGCGTTAAAGGTTTAAATGAGGATAAGGGGAAATTTTCTGGCCAAGATATAGAATTTATAAGGTTTGATTTTACAGATTCTAGTTCTTATAAACCTGGATTAACGGGCTGTGATATTCTTTTCCTGTTGCGACCGCCCCAAATATCAGGGGTGGAAAAATACTTTAAACCCATCATCGATACTTGTAAAGAGCTTGGTGTGAAGCACATCGTTTTTTTGTCGGTGCAAGGGGTTGAGAAAAGTAGCATTATTCCTCATCATAAAATAGAAAAACTAATAGTTGATAGTCAAATCGATTATACCTTTCTACGTCCAGCCTACTTTATGCAAAATTTTACAACCACTCTGCATAATGACTTGGTGAAAAGTAGATTAATTTACCTACCCGCAGGCAATGCAAAGTTCACACTGGTTGATGTGCGTGATATTGGCACAGTTGCCGCAGAGGTACTAACAAATACACCGGAACATATAAATAAGTCTTATGAATTGACTTGTAACGAGAAATTGACTTTTACTGAAATGGCAGAAATGTTGAGCAATCATTTGGCTATAAAGATTCAGTTTAAATCGCCCAGCCTTTTTAGCTTTTTTTTGACCAAGAGAAAAGAAAAGATGCCAACAATGTTAATAATAGTGATGATTATGCTTCATTACCTCCCACGATTTCAAAAGAGTCCAGATGCAACTAATTTGATAGAAAAGCTCACAGGTAAACAACCTATCAGTTTCCAGCAATTTATTACCGACAACCGAGCAAAATTGCAAGGCTAGGGTTTCTGCTTGTAAATGACCATTTACATTAACTATTACAACTAAAATGGCCCCTAAATCTCTGCAAGGGCTTATTTATCAATATGTGTTTTTGAATATACTCTAGTAGTTTAAACTTGGGTCTACGTCGTGTTTCAAGCCCTCATAGCCTAATATTTAACGCATCACACCTATTTGTCCAAATAGATAACTTTCTCTATCTAGGCACATCCCGACTATTTAGTTTATTCTCTCTAATTCTGCCTCGTCTATACCTAGCAAATGATGATATACTATTGGTGAAATCTTGTGCCATTCAGCCTTTAGTTGTATTAGGGTTGGGTAGTTTAGGCTGGTATCTAGTGCTTTACCATCTTGAGAATTCTTCAAATGGATCTATATCGGATACTCCCAATAACCAGCAGCCCAGTATCTGCAATTTACTAGGTTACCTAGCATCCAGGTAATGTGGTTGGTTTTATCATCTTTCCTTTTAGTGCATCTTCTTCTACCATACTCTCTAACATATTATTGAATGTTTGGGGATGCATACGATAGCAGGAATGACTATCGCTAATGATTAGATACGGGATGGTTCATAGTAGTAAAATATTACTGAAGGGGAATTTATTTTTCAGAAAGTTTTTTTACTTCTTCTAGGCCAAATTCAAAACCTTTAGTCATCATTTCCGCCCATTCTTCTGATGCGTGCGCAACGGCGCGTAGGGTAGTAATACCATTATTTTCTGTTAGAAAATATGACTCATTGTTACCAGCCCAAGCTTTTACATCATCACTAGTAGTGTCCTCTACTCCGTCTTTTACTTCCCCTAGGTGTTGAAATACAATTTCGTATGGTTCATTTTTAGACTTAATAGTACTTACCAAACCGCTGCCCTTGTCATCTAGAAAAAATGTTTTACCACCTACTTCCCAATCGCTCTGTACGATACATTTACCCTCTGGGGTAAATGCACTGGTCCACTGTGAGTAGGTTGACTTATTCCATAATGTCTCCCATACTTTTTCTGCAGGGGCATTAATCTCTTTTGTAAATTCAAATGTTTTCATATTGTTGCTTAATTACTCAAACAAAACTAGGGATTGATTATTTGAATGAAGGTGTAATTATGACAAATAGTAGTGTTATAGCGACAAAGTTTTTAGATGAACTAAGCTTCACGCACTTAAACTAATCTCAAAAAAAGCCCCGCATTTGAATGAGGGGCAATTGAGTATAGAATTCCCACTATTCCTAATATGATACTTTCTTTCTATGTCAACAAGTTGCTCAATATAAGTTGCATTCAGCTCCTATTCGTTCCCCTCCGACTGATATTTTTGGTTGCTTTTTCGTAAAAATCTTTAAACCTTTTATCTGCATTTTATCATTAACAATGTATGAGTTTCCCATCTCCAGCTGCAGATTATTTGGACTTAAAACTTGACCTAAATCAGGAACTAGTTGATAATCCGCCTGCAACTTTTTTTGTACGTGCTACGCGACCGCACCCCGAGCTAAAAGTAAGTCCAGATGACATAATTGTAGTTGATAAATCCATTTCACCTCGCAAGGGTCATTTAGCAGTTTGCTTTAGTGATGGTGTTTTTAAGGTGCAACGAATTGACAAACAAGATTCGGAATATGTAGTTTGGGGGGTAGTCACTTATATTATTCATAAGGTTTAATGTTTGCACTAGTTGATTGTAATAACTTCTATGCGAGTTGCGAAAGGGCATTCAACCCTATGTTAGTCGGGAAACCAATAGTTGTTTTGTCTAACAACGACGGTTGCGTGATTGCTCGTAGTCAAGAGGCTAAAGACTTGGGAATACCTATGGGCGCCCCTGCCCACCAGATACTGCAAGTAGTGAAAGACAATAAGGTTTCTGTATATAGCTCTAATTATGCCCTATATGGCGATATGTCTGCGCGTGTAATGACTATTTTGTCTCAATTTAGCCACGAAATTGAGGTGTACAGCATAGATGAAGCATTCATTTCGTTTCACGGCTTTAATCTAATAAACCTAGAAAAGCACGGGATGAAGCTAAAGGAAACTGTGTATAGTAATACAGGGATACCTGTAAGTATAGGCATCGGGAAAACTAAAACCTTAGCTAAGTTGGCTAACAAAATAGCCAAGAGAGGACCTGGGGCCTATTCGATAGATACTGAAGTGAAACGCATTCAAGCACTTAATGATACCCCCATCGGCGATATATGGGGGATAGGACGACAAAGCGCTAAAAAACTGAATGAGTATGGAGTAAATAGTGCTATGCAATTTATACAGCAGCCAGATACTTGGGTAAAGGAAAAGCTGTCTATAGTCGGACTACGACTTAAATATGAACTTCAAGGGATTTCAGCCCTAGGAATGATGCTGAAAGAACCTGATAAGCAAGCCATTGCGACAACAAGAAGTTTCCCCAAAACCATAAGTCAGTATGATTTATTGGCTGAGGCAGTAGCCAATCACGCTGCCAGTTGCGCAGCTAAGGTTAGAAAACAGCGATCTTGTGCGGGCAGCATTCAGGTATTTGTGCACACCAGTAGATTTAGGCCAGACTTGCCCAGTTATGCAAATAAGCGAGAGGTTAAGTTGCCCGTACATACCTGCAGCAGCAGCGAATTTATAGAGTATGCAACTATCGCTTTGCGTTCCATATTTCGCCCAGGTTTCGAATACAAAAAGGTAGGGGTCATTGTATCTGATTTAGTACCTTCTAATCAGGTAATCGGTGGGCTATTTGATACGTCTGACCGAGCCAAGGCGAAAAGAGCTATGCTTGCTATGGATGGACTAAATTCCAAATATGGAAAGAATAAAGTTAAAATAGCCAGTCAAGGCTTTACAAAAGGTTGGCAAATGAATCAGCAACAGCTTTCCCCTTGCTACACAACGCGTTGGCAGGATCTTTTAAAGATTGTTTAGCGTGTACTAAATATTTCTCCGCTTAGCCAGCTAATTTACCCTTACCAGCTACACGCATATAGGTATCTATCTCAGTAAGAGATAATGTAGTTAGTTCAAATTTAGATATGAAGTAAGTGTAGATTCGTTTGAAGTCTTTGTATTTTCTCAAGTCTTCGTCACGGAAGGTGCCAAACTCTTTTCTTTTATTAAAATACAGCAACAAAAGGCGCACATTATTATCGAAAATAGGGAATGAGGCAACATTATGAAAGTGGCAATATTTGGTCGCAAATGAATAGAAATTCACCTCTTTACCCGTTTTTTTACCAATAATGCCGTGCTCCTTGGCAATTTTATCAACCAGTTCTATGTTTCCTGCCTGTACATCTGAATCTATATTTAGCTCCAATATATGTTTGGCCATTGTGTAGGTATCGGCAATAGCCGTATCGTACATTTCGTTTATGGCAACAACCTTTATATATATATCTTCAATTTTAGTGTTAGTGGGGTAGTCATTTACCAATAGTATGACCGTCTTTTGATTGGCATTATTTCTATCATCAGCATTAAAAGCCACATTAGCTAATTTTACTTGCTCCACATTTGGCTCATCAATGATCATTTCTGCATTCATACTGCGAAAGTAGAGGTATTTATTCTTTCCGAGACCGTACACGCTCTATATTTCGCTTAATACCTTCATACCCAGTCCTGCGAATAGGACTACCTTCGGTAATGGTGTTAAACACGTCCTCGGTTAATTCTAGCCATTCTCTGTCGGTTTTATTCAACAATTGAGGGCGTGCAGCAAAATCGGGATCTATGCTAGGCTTGCTAAACTTATTCCAAGGGCATACGTCTTGGCACACATCACAACCAAATATCCAATCTGTCCAAGCTGGTGCGTCGGTCGGAATCGCTTTCTTTAACTCTATTGTGTAGTAGCTGATGCACTTACTGCCATCAACTATTTTGGCATTAGCAGATATTGCCTGAGTAGGGCAAGCATCTATACATCGGGTACAAGTGCCACAATGGTCGCGAATAGGTGCATCTGCCTGTAAGTCAAGGTCTAGTACCAATTCCCCAATAAAATAAAACGAACCCGCCTTAGGGTGAATCACATTCGTATTTTTACCTAACCAACCCAAACCACTACGTACTGCCCATACCTTATCCATTATTGGTGCTGAGTCTGTAAATGCGCGACCGTTAACGGCTCCTATTTCAGTCTGTATATATTGTAGTAGTTGCTTTAGTTTAGACTTTAGTACCTTATGGTAGTCTCTACCCCAGGCATATTTACTGATGAGTAGGCTAGACTGTTGCTTTGACTCAGGTTGCGGGTAGTAATTCAGCATTAGGCTAACTATGCTCTTCGCTCCAGGAAGTAGTAGTGTTGGATCAATTCGCTTGTCAAAATTTTCAGCCATATACTGCATTTCCCCGTGGTTGTTTGCAGTTAGCCACTGTTCCAATAGGTTAGCCTCCGTATGTAGAGGTTCAGCCTTAGATATTCCGCAGAATTGAAAGCCCAATCTTTTGGCTTCTAACTTAATTAGATGCGCATATTTTGGCCGATTATCCATTTAGACGGCTAGGTCGTCTAGACCAGGCAGTCTGGGTTGCAACAGATGGCTTGGGTAGGGTTTATTTAGATGTTTAAATGACTTTTCGGTACATTCTCTACCTCTGCTGGTTCGTTTTATATACCCCTCCATTATTAGGTATGGTTCATACACTTCCTCTATAGTTCCAGCTTCTTCGCCCACTGCTGTGGCTATGGTATTTACCCCTACTGGCCCTCCCTTAAATTTTTCTACAATGGCAGATAGAATCTTGTTATCCATATCATCTAGTCCACTATTGTCCACCTTCAATGCATTTAGGGCATATTGGGTTATTTTCAAATCTATTTGTCCATCGCCTTGTACCTGTGCAAAGTCTCGTACTCTGCGCAATAATGCGTTGGCTATTCTAGGCGTGCCACGGCTTCGTCGGGCAATCTCACCAGCAGCCAGTTGATCAATGTCTAGATGAAGTAGGGTAGCACTACGTACGATTATCCGTTGCAATACATCTGTATGATAGTATTCTAGCCTAGATGTTATTCCGAATCTTGCCCTAAGTGGCGCCGTTAGTAGACCAGACCTGGTGGTGGCACCTACTAGCGTAAACGGATTCAAGACTATCTGAACGCTGCGGGCATTTACGCCAGTTTCAAGCAATATGTCAATTTTATAATCCTCCATTGCTGAGTATAGAAATTCCTCAACTATTGGGTTCATTCTATGTATCTCATCTATAAATAGCACATCGCCTTCTTCTAAATTGGTGAGTAACCCAGCTAAATTTCCAGGTTTATCTAGTATAGGGCCGCTGGTTACCTTTATATTTTTACCCAATTCATTTGCTATTATGTAGGCAAGGGTCGTTTTACCCAACCCAGGGGGACCGTGTAGCAGTACGTGGTCCATCGCCTCTCCGCGCATCTTTGCTGCCTTGCTAAATACCAAAAGGTTTTCAACTATTTGCTGTTGCCCAGTGAACTCTGATAATTCTGTGGGGCGTAGGGCACGTTCCTGCTCTACATCTGGCTTTGTATATATATCGGTCACCTTAAAATCTTTCATTTAGCTATACATCACAATAAAGATACACTATAATGCTACCCCTAATGCAACACAAATGTAAAATGTTGCAAATGAAAAGTAGTTGGATATCTATTCTTAAAAAAATGTGGAGCATTCAAATGGATTCTACTATTATTACAACTTAAATTACACTGATGGTTTTTTTAGGTATTAGGTTTTACATCATTTGCTTCTATTTTCTGAATACTCATTGTAAATATATGTGAATCAGCCCAACTCTATTTTTGTAAAGAAGAAAATAGGGTTTTCATTTGATAAAAGGCTAAAGATTGATCGTAAATTAAGCTTTTTTTTAGAATATAATGAGATATAAAAAGATTACAAACCTTGGAAAAATGTGTCCATATATCAGCGTTATATGAAAGACAAGTTGAAATAGCTAAAGAACTTTATTTTAGCAGTCAATTTCGTCCACGCTAGTCCAATTTTGCATTTTTTTTTTGGATATTCTTACTAAATCCATTATTTCTCTTGAATCTTTAACCATACTAAATCGAATTGGACAAAATGTACAGTTTTCTATATATGGCGTCAACATTAAAAAATTTCAGTGTAAAATATTCAATAGATAGTGTCAGATTTCCCTACACCAGTTAAAAGTCAAGCAGCAATTAACTCAGAATGCTTTTTAGAATTGTCTCTACCTTGCCACTCCCAATTATGGAATTTCCTGTTATCAATCTGCCTCAATAGCCATTACTAAAGCCTAAATCTTGCTTATCTGTTGCAAATTTTAAATCCCTTTAGTTCAAAGAAATAGGATAGACTTGATACAGATGATAAATTATTTTCAAAATATTTATTTTAAATTTAAAATAAAATCTTCTTTACCAAGTCCTTAATAAACACACAATTAATAAATTAGAAGATGCTTAGATTTACACTAAAGAGTATTATCTTCAATACTCTTTGTTTCATATTATGTATAAATTTTCAAACTAAAGCTGAAAATTTATTGAATTTTAGTAAAAATTATTGCCTACCTACACTTGTCCCAGATGCAGAAATTGTGGTAGATTCAACAGATACAACTTTACTTACATTTATTTTAAGAACGACTAATTTTACACAAAATCAAGCTTGGACTATATATTATACCGAAAATGATACTTTTAAGAGTGTCATTGGCATAGGAGTTAAAGACACTTCAATAGCGGTTGACTATAATAATGACAGTTCTATTATTGTAATAGATTCAATTTTGTACAATATTAGCATAATAGTGTATCCAGGACCAGGAAGGCGATACCGAAAAGATAGACCACTTCAAACCTGTACAAATCACGAAGGAGGTTCAATTTCTGGAGGTAGAAGGGTTTGCTATGGTGCAGCAGGAGGACGATTAACAGTTGCAGGTTACAGAGGTAGTGTAAAAAGATGGGAAAAAAGTGAGCAGGGGGGCAATGGTTGGACTAATATAGGGAATTCTAATAGTTCAGAATATACTGCTGGAACTATGCGTAAAACGACTGAATATCGTGCTGTAATCGGGTGTCAAGGCTTTTTAAAATATTCCAATTCTGCAACTATAACAGTTGTTCCATTACCTGTTTCAGCTTTTGATAGATCTGATATAACAATAGATTATAATACAACGGCTAGTTATACAATATCTGCTCAATATATAGAATCTGGTAGATCTTACACAATTAATTATGTAGATGAAAATGGTTCACAAGTAATTACTGGAACATCTAATGGGAGTCATTCTAAAACAACAGGTAAATTAAAAAGCACAACAATTATAAGAATTACTAAAATTACTTTATCATCGCAACCAGCTTGTGAGTCAAGTTTTGGAAGCACTTTTACCATTACTGTTTTACCTGATCCATTACCCGTCAAATTAACTAAATTTACTGCTACAGCTGTAAAAACTGCAGTAAGATTGGATTGGACAACAGTAAGTGAGATAATTAATGAAAAATTTGAAGTAGAAAGAAGTTCAAATGGTTTTATCTTCAGTAAGGTAGGTGAGGTAGCAGGACACGGAAACTATCAAGGTATCTTGAACTATTCACATTTAGATAAGAAACCTTTAACTGGTTTGAGTTTTTACAGACTCAGACAAGTTGACTTCAACGGAATGTTTGAATATTCACCTATAGTTACTGCAACTATGTCAGAATATGAAAATAGAGTTTCACATAGTAGCATTAAAGTTTTACCAAACCCTGGTTCTCAAGACAATTTAATTCTGCAATTGAGTGAAATGGATGATGAAGTGATAGAAATTAAAATAACTAACACTTATGGTCAAACTGTAGGTAGTTATTCTACACACATTACAGGTTCTCAATTCGGCATACCAATTAGAAATATATTAACAGCACCAGTTACAGCAGGAATCTACGTGGTAACTATCAAAGGAAATAATACATTGATTAATCAACGTATCAATTTGCTTCCTTAACGATTTTAGTACAATTGAATCTATAAAGCCGACTTAAGGGAGTCGGCTTTATTCGTATAAAATAAGCATTAAAGCCTACAATAATTACACGACAAGCCTATTAACTTAAAATTGATAGGAAACACTAAAAAATTAAATTACAATAAAAATATAAAATAGCAATTTTAATACGTATAAAATTTCTCACTCTCTGTAAATATTGATTTAAAATTGCTATTTTATTAAAATATATAATTACAATAATCGCCAAAAACCTAATGTTCAAATCAAAAAGAAATGTACGTATTTAATCACCACTGGCAGATTCGTAAATGACTTAAAGTGAACTACTAAAATATTTTATAGAAAAATGAAATACAATTAAATATTGTGGGAACACTATTATTTCTTGGTGCAGTATCATAATTCTGCTACTGGCTCATTGTTTCAATATGCTGCCTCCCACACGTTTTAGAGAATCTTTTTGAATTATTGGTGCTTTACTGTTGTGTATTATGGTGGAGAGTACAGGTATTTGGCTGAAGTAAGTAATGTTACTGTTATTATTTTAGTTTTTCCTTTTTACTACTTAAAAAAAAGCTAAAGTTATAAATTTTGATACATTACACGGAATTGAAAAATTTATTAATATTTTTTTAATAATAATAGTCATTAAATATTTTGACTATGACAATTGTTTGTTTAAGTCTACTGACACAAAATATTGAATGTTAATTAGATATGTTATGAATAAAGTCTAGAATTATCTTACTGTTAATTAATTTATTTTTAACAATTAGTCTATAGTTTAAAGTACTTTTGGATACGGAAAAATTAATTTTCTGATATTATAAAAATGGAAAATAACGCAACTAATGACATTGTAGCAATTGCTGCAACAGATTGTAAAACACTTGCCGCTGCAGTAACTGCTGCTGGCCTGGTAGAAACTTTACAAGGGGAAGGTCCATTCACAGTTTTTGCACCTGCTGATGCAGCTTTCGCTGACATTCAATCAGACGTGGAAGAACTATTGAAACCTGAAAACAAAGAAAAGCTTTCTAAAATTTTAACTTACCACGTGGTAAGTGGCGCAACAATGGCTGCTGATTTAGAAGATGGTCAAGAAATTGCAACAGTAGAAGGTGGTATATTACACGTTTCTATCAAAGACGGAAAAGTAATGATTGGTGATGCACACGTTACATCAGCTGATATCAAAGCTACAAATGGTGTAATCCACGTTATCGACAAAGTTTTATTGCCCTCTGCATAATGCAATGAAAGTTGGTAAATATTAGAACCAACTTAAAGTGATGATTTGCTTAATGAAACTTTTTAACATCTTAGACTGGGATAACTTTAACCTTATTATACGAGGTTTCCTATCCGAATCTATTACTACGAAATCGTTACCAGCTTGTATTTACAAACTATGATGTTTCATTAAGCAAATCTTTTTATTTCTGTTTATGGTATTTACTCTATAAATAATTTTATTTAGATTATAATGTTATAAGAGCATATTGTTCTATCAATCTGTGTATTGAAGAAGTTTTATGGTATGTTTTATTTTTCTCTTAATTTAATCTATTGCTAGCTTGCATTTAATAATGTTGGTTTATTCTTTATTTATTCATTTTTATAATTTCAACTTTCTCAAATTACATTGCTTTATATTTTGATTGTATCATATTACATTTTTAAATTTTTTCCTTAAAATCGAATCATTAGCTTATTATAATTTCCTGTGCTTTAACAAGTCCGTTAGTCCTTATTCTAATATTAATGATGTATTAACAAATAGAAAGAGCTTTGTCGCAATTTATAAGTCTTGACAACTCAGAGTTAGACAATTTTACTAGCAAACTAAAAGCACTTTAACTAAATCGGAAAGAATTACTCTTGCTCGAGAGGCGATCTTGCAAGCATTTTATTTTATAAATAGTGTTTGTTTAAGTTATTATTACAATGTTAAGGGTCAGGAAGTAACAGGACAGTTTTTTTTAAAAATAGTTAGTATGCGGACTATATAAGTTATTTATCTGGTAAAACTTCAGACCAAAATATAAAAGCATTAGGAAAAAACAAGACACACATAATATTCAACAGATCTACATAACTTATTTGCTGAGATACCAAATTTTAAAATTTGAAAGACTTAATGCTGTAAAAGCTTTCTCAGGTATTAGAAATTATTCTGAAGTGCGTACAAAAAAACACTAGATGAGCGATACATAAACCTAATTGAAGACAGACCTAAAGTAGTAGAGCAAATTCCTCAGCATTATATAGAATCTTATTTGGCATCAATCCCTCCCTTATTAAGTAGATTTAGATGAATAATTATAGATTATATAGTTTAATTCAAAAAAAAGTTAAGATCCTTTTCTTAACTTGATTGAACATAGTAAGAATTTTCTAATGGTAGTTACTTACGGCGATATGATTAAATATAAATAGTGCCAACGAGTATATGCTTGAGTATGCTTATTTACATTTAATTTTAAGCATAAATCTAAAAAGAAAAGCTGCCCCAAATTTTTGAGACAGCTCTTATTTGAATTGCATTTAATTAGTCAATTATGTACAAACTATCTAAATTAGATAAGATTGCGTGTTTTACTAAATTACTTAATTGCTTTTGTCAATTGTAAATCAACACGCTTATGCACACGATTATTTAGAATATATGTAATCTTTTGCAGATACTACACCGTGGCAACCTGCACACATACCCCCCATTAATTTTGCGCCCCTCATTACCATTCCATTGGGGTCCATAAGTAGCGTTCCATCTGGTTTTAGCATAAAGTATTCCCAATCATTATTAGAAGCGTCAAAATTATTGCCTCTTTTTACCATTGCGGTTACTTCATTAACTGTGCCTGCCGGGTTTGTTGAGTGCTTTACGACAATGGTACCCACTGGAAATTTACCATTTACACGTTCTTGACCATTTTTAAAATACACTTTTCTTACAACTGTAGAGTCGTTATTTGCGTGTGCAGTCGCTCCCAATAGTGGATCTGGTCCATTATAGGTACGTTGTAAAGGCCAGCTTGAATAGTCTTTAAAGGAATTGTTGTCAGCAACAAATTCTTCTACCTTTGGGGTGTCTTCTGTTTTCTTACAAGATTGGCTAATAATTCCACAAGTAGCAACCAATAATGAAAGAAGTAAAATCGTTTTTTTCATATTAATAATTTAAATACTCAAGTTTAAGATTCCCAAATATATATATTTTTTTACATAATTAGGTTTTTTGAAAAATACGAAATAGCACCTTTGTCAGTTTTTTTATTTTGTGAAATATTGCTACTGTTATTTTAAACATTGATATTTCAAAATCAACTTATTCAATTGTTTTTAAAATACTATTGATAAATTAATTTATAGTCGATATAATATTTTGTATATCAATTTGTTAGGATAATACAAAATAATTTTTTTATTTGAAGAATATTTTAAAGGTTAGGATTTTATTTTTCTAGAATTATCGGAAAAATAATTACAGTTTACGGCGAATTTAGACTGGGCTTTGCTACAATTCTATGGTAATATGAAGGTAAGGCCCGGTGCCGGATTCCCATTATTGTGGCAAAAATTGAAAGGAATATATACAAACAAACTCTCTAAATTAGCTTTCATACAAATTCCAAACGAAGATGAAGTGGCCAAAAGTTATAGTTGTGATTTAGTTATTAATTAGAATTTGAAAATATGTAAATCGAATCATTGTGTAAGAATTATGTGAAATCAACCATTATAAAATATCGAGTTTTTTACGTAATAAACAGGACAAATTAGTTATCAATCTAATTTAATTTTATATTTCGCAATCTCAGTGCATTAACAATAACAGATACAGAACTAAAACTCATTGCTAGAGCGGCAATCATTGGCGAAAGCAAAATTCCGAAAAAAGGATATAATGCACCAGCAGCAAGTGGAATGCCTATAACATTATATAAGAAAGCAAAGAACAAGTTTTGTTTTATATTTTTCATTACCGAATGGCTCAACTTTTTCGCTTTCACAATACCCATCAAGTCTCCTTTAACTAAAGTTATTTCGGAACTTTTCATAGCTACATCTGTTCCTGTTCCCATTGCAATTCCAATGTTAGATTGGGCAAGTGCTGGCGCGTCATTTATTCCGTCCCCTGCCATTGCTACAATTTTTCCTTTAGCTTGCATTCGCTTGATTTCCTCTAGCTTGTCTTCTGGTAAGCAATTGGCTTTAAATGAAGTCAAATTCAATTCATCTGCTACAGCTTTGGCTGTATTAATATTGTCGCCAGTTAGCATTATAACTTCAACTCCCTGATTTATTAGTTCTTTTATTGCTTGCTTACTTGAAGATTTTATTGCGTCAGCTATGGACACAAATCCAACGGCAATATTGTCTATTGATATATAAGAAACGGTCTTGCCGAGCTTTTGCTCTACAATAATTTTATCATCTAACTCTGCAGAGATTGTGGCATTTGTCAATTCCATCATTTTTTTGTTGCCGATTGCTACCTTATTATTCTTTATATTACCGATTACTCCTTTTCCCGTAACAGCTTCGAAATTTTGAGCTTCTAGTAATGTGATATTTTTTTCTTTAGCATAGTTTACAACTGCTTGTGCTAAGGGGTGCTCACTGTATTGGTTTAAAGAAGCAGCATATTGCAGTGCTACATTTTCGTCATTATTTATTGAATAAATTTTTTCAACTGATGGTTTACCTTCTGTTATTGTCCCTGTTTTATCAGTTATTAACACGTTTACCTTATTCATATTTTCTAAAGCTTCTGCATTTTTTATCAGGATGCCTAATTTGGCACCTTTTCCAACACCTACCATTACAGACATCGGCGTAGCCAATCCTAAAGCGCAAGGGCAAGCAATTATCAGCACAGCGATTGCATTTATAAATGCATAAACAAATGTTGGTTCTGGGCCAAAATATGCCCATATAAAAAATGTGATGATAGATGTAATCACGACTATTGGCACGAAATATTTTGCAATTACATCTGCTAGCTTTTGAATCGGAGCACGGGAACGGCTGGCGTCATTTACCATTTGAACTATTTGTGAAAGCAAAGTTTCTGATCCTACCTTTTCTGCAATCATAACAAATGTTTTGTTCCCATTAATGGTGCCTGAACTTGCATTATCACCTTTTTTCTTATCAACAGGAATTGGTTCGCCAGTTATCATTGATTCGTCGATATTACTTTCACCCTCAGTAATTTTTCCATCTACTGGAATTTTTTCTCCCGGTTTTACCCGAAGTAAATCACCTTTTTTAATATCGTGAATCGAAATTATTTTTTCTATTCCATCTAGAATTAGGGTTGCTTCGCTAGGCGCCAGCTTCATTAGCTCTTTTATGGCACCACTTGTTTGGGTGTGTGCCTTAGCCTCTAGCAATTGGCCCAACAATACTAGTGTCAGTATCACTGTTGTGGCTTCAAAGTACAAATGGACGTGTCCCATTGAACTCTTAAATTCGCTGGGGAAATATTCTGGAAATAATAATCCAACAATGCTGAACATAAATGCAACACCGGCACCGATTCCTATCAAGGTGAACATATTCAAGTTCCAAGTTATAATAGATTTCCACGCTCTGACAAAGAACATCCAACAGGCATAAAAGACTACTGGAAAAGACAATATCAACTGTACCCAATTCCATTTCGCTAAATCCATAATTTTCATTAATGGATTATTAGGAATCATATCAGACATTGCTATGACGAATATTGGTGCGGTAAATGCAACTGATATTTTCATTTTCCGTAGTAAATCCCTGTAAGTTTTGTTTTCTTCTACATTACTTGGCTCCACAGGCACCAAATCCATTCCGCATATTGGGCAAGAACCAGGCGTATCCCGTATTATTTCGGGGTGCATTGGGCAAGTATATTGTACTGCCTTAAAATGTGTTGGTTGCTCAATCAAATCCATCCCACAAATAGGGCAATCGCCCGACTTATTATAGACTTTATCTCCCTCACAATGCATAGGACAATAAAATTTTCCTTCCTTATTCGAATTCGAATTTTTAAATTTAGGGTTGTCTTTAGTTGTACTTGATTCCTTTATTACTTTTTTAGTATTAGAATGAATTCCAAGAGGATTAATTTGATATTTTGACTTAGAACCACCTAATGCTTTTTGAAACTCACCTAACTCAATATGTTTATCCATTGTGATGACAGCAGAGTTTTCATCCTTAGAAACTGTTACCTCAGTTACGTTTTTCACGCTTGACAAAGCTGATTTTACTGTTGTTTCACAGCCTGTACAGGTCATACCTGTTAATTTAAATGTATGTGTCATTATTTTATGATATAAAAGAAATTTCCGTTGTAATTCAAACTAACACTTTCACAATTTTCTAATAAATTAATAAGTTTTACGTTTTTTTTTGGACTATTTAGTAGTTTGACTTGGCAATTAATATTCCTGCGAAATTTTAACATTTTGAATTTAATTCACTTACCTTTATTCCTCAACTTCTATTAAAATTTAGACCCAATTATATTGAGTTATGTTCAGAAATAAGAATTTGTTCATATGATCAAATGACTAAAAATAATAATATTGAATCAAATACCTCTTAATTAAATAATAACATAGGTTTTAGGAAAAATTTTAATAAACTTACATAATTGAATTTTGTCTACTATCATTTATATAGATAATTAAAGGAATATAAAGCGTGAAATAGTTTTATAGAAGTTGTTAATTTAATATATTGGCTTTTCTGCTCAACTTTTGTTCAGAAATTTGTTTTATTCTTTAAGTTCATATGGTAACATTGCTCAACTGTTGTTATCATTATTTCATCTTAGTCAACTGAATTATGGTTCTTAACCTCATATATATGCTGATAAAATTAAAGTGAAGGTTACTCAGTAATACTTTTTTTTAGAAAATGACAATATTAAAATTTAAAATTAATTTTAAATAGACGTACCAATACATATAAAGAAAAAAATTATATTATCAGTTTTTCATTTCCTAGCAGCAAATCAGGAGCTTATCTTTATACAAATTTTGCAACATCAATACCATCAATGACATCTATTGTTTTACCAATTTCTTTAGACTTCTTTAGAATATAATCTTCTAATACTTCCGTAGTAATTAATAGTCCTGCATCAGCATTATATTTTTCAATTCCCTGTACAATTTGGTCAATTGAATTCGTGTCAAAGTGTTTGCGAGAATATGATTTTGCTAGGACTATTAGTTTTGTACTAATATTTATTCCCTTAATAGGATTACCGAACTTGTCGGCATTGTAATAACTGCCAGCTGTATGTTCTCTAATAAATCGGAATTACATACTGTTTTGGTCTTTTAATGACATCAAGTAATCTAGCTGATTTTGCTTGCATAAGTGTAAGTGGAATTTAGTTAGTTATTTCCACAACATTGTCCTCGCCAAACAATTGTCGGGCTTTATTTACAATATTTAGATGTGTATTATATAAAAAACGGCTAATTTCTCTTTAACCCTATTAAAGCCTACGTAAATATCTTTTGGGTTCTGTAAAGAATTCTCGGAAATGGTCCAATTTTACTTTTGGTTTTTGATTTTCCAGCAACTAACTCGTTAAATACGTTATCGGTATCAAATAAATAGTTGAAGTTGTAATCGCTCCATCCTCCGATGTCTAAAATAACCAATACATCATCAAATTCAGTTCCATTAGTTTTGTGCAGAGTGGAAAACGGGGTTTTGCCTTATAAACAGTTATATAACAGTTGAAAATCCGAAAAACGAACGCCTTTAACTCTATTATACAGATAAGGATTACTATCAATAAAAGTGATAAGCCTACCGTCAATAAGACAGATGCCTTTTTCATCTGCTTGGGCAATTATCTCTTCAATGGTTTTGTCTCCAACGTTAATCAAACTCTCGATGTTTTCCCTTAATATTTTCTTTTCAGCGATATAGTGTATACGAACCCTATAATCAGTAGCACGCAGATGTCATTGTAGAAACGGTTTTGTAAAGTTAAATATTGGTCTGTATCTTAAATAGTTGCTTTATTAATTATCTCGTTTAGTTCCCTTTTTGGCAACATCTTTTTCATCTTTCTTCTTGTCGTCGATTAGAGCATCCTTTTCTAGATAGATTTTTCGAACTACTGAAAATAATTGTTCCTTCAACTGACTATATAATTCTGCACTTGCTGGTTCCAGAAGAAGAATATTTTTTTTCAATTCTCTTTGCCTATTCTTCAATTGGTATTTATCTACTACCATATCAAAAGTATTAGTGTCAAATATTTCTATTTCAGTAACATTATTTTTTTTTATCTTTTATTTACTTCAAAATATAAGCTTTTAGTCCAATAACAAGATCTTTATCATAGATATCCATTAGCGTTCTAAATCCAGCTTTTCTTATATATATTATGGGAGGTTTCTGTTGAAACTGGTTCTCTTTCAAATAGAGAAGTTAATATTGAAATTTCTTTTACTCTAATGGCATAAAGACCTTTAAATTCTAATTTAAAATCTTCGAGGCTGAATAAAGGGCGAAAACATTGTATATCAATTAGATCATCCTTTTTTTTCTTTATAATCTAGGTTTGTTACTTTACTGCTTAATATATCTTTCAAATTTAATTTTAATAAAATAAATATATTACTAATGGATTTTACATTCTAAAGTAAATACTATATATTTCTAAGTTAGAAATAACTATTATTTAATTGATTTTTACCTATAATATTTTTTAAAAACCTACAATCTCTAACAATTACTTTTATCTAATCCCAATTGCGGAGAGATAGGGATTCGAACCCTAGATACGCTTGCGCGCATACACGCGTTCCAGGCGTGCGCCTTCAACCACTCGGCCATCTCTCCATTCCCATTGTTTATGGGTTGGCAAAGTTATCATTATAATTTCCCTTTTTAAGCGATGTTTTACTCTATGTCCTACATATATTCGTATTATTATGACTATATCGCAATCTAAACGAGCCGAAATATTAAAGAAACTCAACATTCCTGAGCATTATAAACTAATTCTATGTTTAGACGGTGGCGGCGTCAGGGGCATATTCTCTGTAGAGATGATGAAGTCGCTAGAGAAGATAATGGGTGAACCCATACACGAAGTATTTGATATGGTTGCTGGCAGCAGTACTGGTGGACTAATAGCTGGTCTATTGGCTATGAGAATGACTGCAGAGGAAATTGGTGTCGAATATGAATTATATGTAAATAAGGTATTTAAGACCCGTGGCATATTGGCGAATCAAATATTGAACCCACCTAAGTGGGATAAGATAAATTTTAGAACCATACTTAAGAAGAAAGTTTTCGATAACACCCTTCGCGACGTTTGTGCTTCGTCAGACTTAGACCTGCTTATCACAGCTAAAGACGTAACAGCTAGTGAGGAAATTTTCTTTACCTGTTTTAAAAATGACGGCCAGTACGTTGGCACTTATCAAGATGTGTTGCTTAGGGCTGTGATGGAGGCAACTATGAGTGCTCCTACCTATTTCTCACCATTTGAGCGATTTGTTGACGGAGGCGTAACTTCTCATAATAACCCAAGCCTAGCAGCCATAATGGAAGCCATACATTACTCGGGTAAGGGTAAGTATAAAGCCGATGAAATGGTAGTATTTAGCTTTGGTACTGGTACTAATTTACAATTCATCAGACCTAAAGAAGTGCGTGACCCTAAAGGATTCTTCGATGCAGGCTTTTGGTTAAAATATGTATTACAAGAGTCAGGGCAAGATGCTAGTGAGTTGAATACTGATACCATAAGAGTATTATTGCAGCAGAATATGAATCTTGATTATCGTCGATTCCAGGTGAGCCTAGACCCAATAGCAGTAAACAAACTGCCAGACAGAGACATTACAGATTTAATTCAATTAGATGCAGATAGCCTGCACGGTTTAGACGAAAATGATTTTCAAGATATAGATTTTGACGACATATCTAAATTTAAACTGGTACAACGTATTGGAGACGCTATGGGTGAATATATAGTAGAGCAAGGTGGTGCCTACACCAGAGACTTAATCAATGCCAAAAACAATAGGGACGAACTAATTACTGCCCGCGGTGCAGTTAGTGTGATTAAGAAAAATATGAGTGATCCTAATTGGGTAGATAAACAACCTACTTGAGGTACACAATCTTATAACCTGAGTGATTGACAAATAGACTGTCTGACTTAGTTTGGCTTAATACTTTATACTCGAATGAATTTTCAAATAAGGCGCTGGTGTCTAGTGAGTTATGAACCTGTGAAATGCTGTTGTCACTAAAGCTATTGATTTCTTCATACCCAGGTGCATTTGGGAATGATGTGCAGCTAGAATCAGAGTTGACCGTCCATTGTTGGATAGGTTTCTTTTTTCTATCATAGTATTTCATTACTTGCAGCTGTTTTTTAGACGAGTATTCAAATCGAGCATATCCTTCTATAAATTTTTCTTTATTTATATATTCATAAATGGTGGCATAATCAGGATATAATTCATAAAAATTTAAATCATATACATATCGTTCCCTGTATATACCATTTTCATCAGATTCAAATTGTTTTATCTCTATGCGTTCTGGCAAATAATAGCTATATGTTCTATACATACCGCTATGCAGTTCAGACTCATTTAGATATACATTTATGAGCCTACCAGTTTGGTCATACTCATATTTTACCGTATCTGCCACTCCCCAGGTTTTTCGTATTTCAGTTTCTATTTGGTTGCTTTTATTGTACTTATACTCAATAGTTTCTCGCTCTCCTATTAAGTATTTTATCCGTTTACCGTCAGGTTTCTTACCCATACCACTGGTAAATATCAATAAGATACAAGGAACTAAGAATAATTTAAAATAAAAATTCATTATACTATTGGCCAGAGGCTTTATATTTTAAAAAATAGGTACCAGCATTATGCGCCAACACATACAAATCTCCTGCCTTAGTTTCTAATACATCTATTGCAATATCATTACCTAAAGATATATAAGTTACAAAACTTTGCAATTCGCCCTCCGGATTAAAAGATGCCACGTATATGTCGTCGTCTTGTATTTCGCTTTGGCTAAAACCAGAGCCTGTCACCCAAAAAAATCCATCACTAGAGCGATATGTTTTTTTTATAGTTACTGGGAATAGCTGGCACATTTTACCAGTTGGGAAAAAGCTTTCGGCTTGCCACTTTTTTACTTCTTTATTTATTCTTAATATCCAGCCGCTGGTAAAGTCACGTTTACTATTGTTGTAGCCGAATATAGTGTAGCTCTCGTCGGTATTATAGTATAGGTCAATGGCACCATCGTCAGCGCCACCACCTTTTATCTTGTCATATTTCTTGTTTCCTGTGGTATCTATTCTAGCTATGTAAATGTCTTTACCACCAAATCCAAATGCGGCTTGGCTGGTGCCTGTAACTGCGAAAGTGCCGTCTTGTGCATCTGCTACTGCAATACCAATATCTGACTTTCCACTTCCGTCCGTTATGTCCCACAGCTTTTTTCCACTTGCAGACCATTTAATTATATAGATATCTGTTTCTCCTAGCCCCTTACTGGTTGTGCTACCTACGGTTATTATTTTACCATCTTGTAGTTCTATTAACGAATTAGCCCTATCATCTTTAGCCCCGCCAAAGCTTTGTTCCCATTTCAATTCGCCCGCTGTGTTTACTTTTCCCAACCATACGTTTTGTTTGGCTTTATCTGGTGCATTCCACGGACCTTTCCAGCTGCTACCCGTTAATATTAGGTCGCCATCTTTACCTAATATCATTTTATTTAGTTGAATACTAAGTCCCTTACCTACTTTTTTTCTATATACTTCCTTACCCGTGCTGTTATATTGCAGTAGCCAAATGAATTGTACTCCTTCTTTATCTATGTGACCATTTCCAGCGACATATAAATTCCCCTTTAGGTCTTCTAGTAAACCGGCTGGTTCAAAATCTAATTTTATATCTGTTTTACTAATAAATGCAGGCTGACTAACACCTTTCAGTGTTTGTAGCAACACAATTGAGAACGTGACAAAAGTTAGTTTGCAGAATAATTTGACTAATTTGAACAAGTGATAATTTGGTTAAAGTCAGAAATAAATTGCAAAATACGAAATCAAGGCAATACCTTAATTTCTGTTCTTCTATTTTTGGCATACGACTCATCCGTTTGTCCTTTAAATAGAGGTTGTGTGCTACCAAAACCTTTAAATGTCAGCCTACTAGCTTTAATATCATTTAGTATTAAATAATCGTAAACAGCCTTAGCACGTTTTGCAGATAGCACCATATTCTTTTTGGCATCTCCAGTTTGGTCAGTGTGGCCACTTATTTCAATATTTATGTTTGCATTACTGGTTAGGAAGTAAACTAAAGTTCGCAGTTCTGATATTGATGTAGGTTTTAAATCCCATTTATCCACATCAAAGAACAGATTGTTTAGGGCAACTTTTTCACCAGCCTTTATTTTTTTTAGTTTTATAGTTCTGTTAAATGGTTCTGTAGAATTATAGTTAGATAAATCAAGGTTTTCTGAATAGGGTAGGTATCCTTTTGCCCCACTTAACAATGCTAATGTACTGTGATAAGGCACCATAATTAAATGAACAGAGTCGTTAATGCTTTGATCTGGTGTTAATACTCTGGTATCAAGTATAGAATTTAGCAGTACATATCCAACAATAGATACATTGGTAGCCGCATCTACTATTTTGGCTTTAAGATAAGTTACTGGGTCTGGAGAGTCAAAAGAGGGTAACGCAAACCTAATGATGTCGTTATTTTTAGTATTATTTAAATTGTTGGTCCCCATATAGGCATATACTCCTGCTGGCTCTACCACCAATCCTTGTTCGTCTAACTCTGTATTTAAAGGGTAACCCAAATTTTTAGGTGTTGACCAATTGCTACCATCCCATCGGCTGATAAATAAGTCGTTTTGCCCCAACCCTGGTAGTCCATTTGTTGTGTAATATAGACTTCGCCCATCAGCGTGAATGAACGGTGTTTGATCATCATTTGGTGTATTTATAGCATTACCTAAATTAATAGGTTCACCAAATAGTAATTGTTGATTTACAATAGAAATAGTTGCTCTGTAAATGTCTAATTTCCCCAAGCTTCCCACTCTGTTGCTGGCAAAATACAACCACTTTCCATCGCCACTTATGCTCGGTTGTTTCTCACTATATTTAGTATTTATAGGTTCGCCTATGTTTATGGGTTTAGTCCACTCACCACCTCTGTAGAAACTTATGAATAAGTCACAAAGACCCAAACCGTCATTTCGTTCGCAACCTGTAAATAGCAAGTACCTACCATCTGGCGACAGGCAACTACCTCCTTCATTATTTAAGGTGTTTATTTGACCTTCTAGTGGTATTGCTCTACTCCATTTCCCCTTTTCAGATTTATAACTAATGTGCAGGTCCTCTTGAAAATCGCCATTATACCTAGTCTTATAATTACTAGGTATTCCAAGCCTTCTTGTAAATAGAAGTTGGTTTCCTGTAATATCAAAACTTGGTAAATATTCCTCCAAATTTGTATTTATTTCATCGCTTAACTGTTCTGGTTTAAATGGAATTGGGTTGCTATATAGACTATCTTTTACTGTTGCAGATATAAATTGTCTTTTAGCAGATTTTCGCTCTTCATCACTTAGATTTTCGTTTGCAATTGCCAATTTATATTGTTCTTTGGCTAATTGGAATTTTTTCTGCTTTAGGTAAATTAGCCCCAGGCCCATTTTTGCTTTAGGATTAGTGGGTAATGCCTCTTGCATTTTTACCAAAGTCTTTTCTGCTTTATTTAAATTATAACCATATTGTACATCAGCTAACATCAGCCAAGCTTCCTCAAACTCAGGGCTTAGTTCCACTGCCTTAGTAAATGCTTTTTCAGCTTCGTCTATATTATGTTGTCTAAAATAATTCATACCCGACTGGAATAACTTTTTAGCCTTAGGGGATATAAATTTTGGTTTGTCTATCTGTGCACCAACTTCAAATGCTGATATCAATAGAAATAATAGCATAATGCAGGTAAATATTTTAGCCTTCATAGATATTTAAATTAAAAAACCGACAGTAGATTGTCGGTTTAATGTAATATTTAATTTATAGATTTAAGTAAATTACTAAATTAATATTTATAAATGCTAAAAATCACTATTTATTTTATGCCTACCATTCTTCTTTTTTCTCAGGAACTATTCCTGTTTTCATTCCCTCATTAAATCTGGTGATAATGTCTCTAATCTCATTATCCATAAACTGAAGTTTTTCCTCAGGTCTATCTTTTAGGGTTTCTTTTTCTTTTAAGTAATATTTTTCCATACCATATTTATACCCTTTGTCTATGTAGAAATCACTGACATCATATTTGTACCTACCATCTTTATACAAAAGGGTAAATTTATATTTAATTAAGTTAGGGTCAACTATTGGTGTTTTCTTTTTAGGATCTAAATATTTAAATTTTACGAATTCCTTTAACACAAATTCTCCCTTAACTTTATCCTTTACAAATATTTTACTATCCATATTTGGGTATATGGTTCGCAACACTTCTATTCCTCTATCGTAAAGTTGATCTTTAGTTAAACCATCTACTTTTTCTACACCAGTGTAGATAATTAGTTTTTTAACCGAATCGTAAGGTATTTGGGCAGATGCTGCGTAGTTAGCTAGCAAAATAATGCTTATAGCCAGAACTTTGTAAAGATGTTTAGTTATCATTGTTTATTATGTTATATTTAATTGAAAGTGATTAAGTAATAGTTCTTCTTACCCTTTTGCACCAATACGTACTTATTGTTAATCAAACTATTTGCATTAATCATACCATTTATATCGCTGTATTTGTCTTTATTAATGCTCAATCCATTCCCTTGAATTAGCTTTTTTGCCTCTGCTTTACTAGGAAAAACATCTGTTTTTTGTGACAATAGGTCTAGAATGGAAAGTTCAATGTCTAGTTCATCTTTAGACAAATCATATTGTGGCACACCTTCCATTACCGCTAGGAAGTCTTCTTCACTCAGTTTAATTAAAGCTTCTGCCGTACCTTTTCCAAAAAGTATATTACTCGCTTCTATCGCTAGGTCTAAATCTTCTTGACTGTGAACTCTTTTAGTTACATCTTCAGCCAGTGCCTTTTGAATCAGTCTAGTATGTGGCTCAGTTTCGTGTTGCTCTTCTATATTTCTTATTTCTTCTTGGCTTAAGCAAGTGTATTTTCTAATTAAATCGCTTGCTAATTCGTCTGTAATGTTTAACCAAAACTGATAAAACTTATATGGGCTTGTCTTACCCTTATCTAGCCACACATTTCCTCCTTCACTTTTACCAAATTTGCTTCCATCTGGTTTAGTCAATAGTGGGCAGGTTACAGCGAATGCATCATTGCTGGACATTCTTCTTATCAATTCTGTACCAGTGGTTATATTACCCCACTGGTCGCTTGCACCCATTTGAATTTTGCAATTATAATTGGCATTTAAGTAATGATAGTCAAAACCTTGTAGTAATTGGTAGCTGAATTCAGTAAAACTAATGCCAGTTTCTATCCTTTTCTGTACACTGTCTTTAGCTAGCATATAGCTGATGGTGATATGTTTTCCCGTCTCACGAAGAAATTGAAGTAGGCTGACATCTTTTGTCCAATCGTAATTATTCACGATTAATGCTGAATTATTACCACAGTCGAAGTCTAAGAACTTGGACAATTGATTTTTTAGGGCTGTTTCATTTTGACGGAGTGTTTCTTCGTCCAATAAGTTACGTTCGGCAGATTTGCCACTGGGGTCACCTATCATTCCAGTCGCACCACCTATTACTATTATAGGCTTGTGCCCAGCACGTTGCAAATGTGTAAGCATCATAACAGGCAGTAAACTACCTACGTGCAAACTGTCGCCAGTAGGGTCGAAGCCCACATACCCAACAGTCATTTCTTTAGCTAATTGGTCATCTAGTCCAGGCGTAATGTTATGTAATAAACCTCGCCAGCTGAGTTCTTCAATAAAATTAATCATCTTCGCTTACAAAAATAGCAGAACAAATCATAGAGCGTTATTTTTATTTGTCAATTATAACCATAGAATATTGTGAATTTTTTATCTCATTATTATATTGATAGCACTGATAATGAATATTTTAATTGTGGTTTGGCTTTGCCAGATTTGGTCAGTGTGGTTGATAGAAAGTTGAAAAAAATAGATGTATTTAACCCTGATATAATTTCTCATTTCCATATAAATCAGGGCTGGAATAGGCATCTACTTACAGACAAGGTGTTTCACAATTCCGATATTTTCACACAACAAAATAAAAATATTAAACTGCTTTGGCTTGAATTAGGTCTGCCGACTTCCGATGTAAAGCTCTTTTTTATTGCCCATATTCTGTTTGAGTTGCTGCTAGATAGATGGATATTAAACCACGATAAATCTTGGGCAGATAAATTTTATAAAGATCTAAGTGATTGTGATATACAACAAGTTTCTGCTTTTTGCTTTTCAAGCAAACCAGAGTATTCGTTTAAATTTTCTCAGTTTTTAGATAGATTTCTATTGCATCAATGGGTTTATCAGTATCAATCTGAAGTAGGACTATTGACAGCTATAAATAAAATTTCAGAACGTATGAATTTACCAGGAATTGACATCATTCATTTACCTGCATTTATTGGCTTAGTTAATGCAATGGATAATATAATTAATGCAAAAATATGTGAATGGTGGGCTACTTGGAAAAAATTGCAAACCATATAGAGTATAAATATGTTAACAATAAATAAGCATTAATTTCGAATCTCATATTGAATTTACAATGTTAAATCTAAATGCGACTATAGACCCAAATAGTGGTTTCTGTTTCGGGGTGGTGTATGCCATAGAAATGGCTGAAGAATGGCTAAATGCTGAGGGAAAATTGTATTGTCTCGGTGATATAGTGCACAATGATGAAGAAGTAGCTAGATTGCAGAAAAAAGGCCTAGTTACTATAAATCACGACCAGTTAAAAGAATTACACAATGAACGAGTATTGATTAGGGCTCACGGGGAGTCTCCTGATACTTATAAAATAGCATTAGAGAATAATTTAGAATTGATAGATGCCTCTTGCCCTGTGGTATTAAAATTACAAAATAGAGTAAAAGAGTCCTACGATAAAAACGACGCGCCTGTGTTCATATATGGTAAGCACGGACACGCCGAAGTAAAGGGACTAAAGGGACAAACAAATGAAGAAGCGGTGGTATTTATGGACATTGCTGAGCTAGACAATGTAGAACTTCCAGAGAAAGTAAATTTATTTAGTCAAACCACAAAAGATACCAAAAACTACTACCAAGTTAAGAAGGATTTAGAAGCTAGAGGCGTAGAGGTTAAATTTAACGATACCATTTGCAGGCAGGTAAGCAATAGAGATGTCGAATTAAGAAATTTCTCTAAACTGTACGATCAAATAGTATTCGTAAGTGGTACGCAAAGCAGTAATGGTAAAGTACTCTATAGTATTTGTAAGCAAGAAAACCCTAATACACACTTTGTTAGTTCAGCATCTGAAGTAAATTCAGAATGGTTTACTGCTGGTCAAACTGTCGGTATTGCTGGGGCAACCAGCACACCATTGTGGCAAATGGAACAAGTAAAAAGCAAAATTGAAACAATATGAGAATTAAATCATTATTAATGAAAGTAATAATTATGGTATCTATCCCTGCATTATTTATCGCTGCTAAAGACAAATTATTTGGGGTGCCAAATATGGATAAATCAGAACTTGCTGAAAAAGTAACTAAACTACCTAAAAGTATATACGACTATACTTATACTGATATAGACGGTAAAGAGGTTAAATTGTCTCAATACAAAGGCAAAAAGATACTTTTTGTAAATGTAGCTAGTGAGTGTGGATTTACCAATCAATATGAAGCTCTAGAGGCTGTATATGAGAAGTATAAAGGCAACTTAGTTATATTAGGCTTTCCTTGCAACCAGTTTGGTGGACAAGAGCCTGGTACTGAGCAAGAAGTTAAAGCATTTTGTAGCTCTAAGTTTCACGTAACTTTCCCTATGACAAATAAAATTGACGTCAAGGGAAAAAATCAACATCCCATTTACACTTGGTTAACATCCAAAGCACTAAATGGCGTAGAAGATGCTGAAGTTGGTTGGAATTTTAACAAGTTTTTGATAGATGAAAACGGTAAATATGTATCCTATTACAGCAGTAGAGTAAAGCCTGATGATGCCAGCATAGTTGGTAAATTATAGTTTTTCTATAACAATTTATTATCAGTTAACCAGTTCATTATCTTCTCTGTAGAGTGAGCATTGTTTACTATATATTCACCGGTGACGTTTTTTGCTACTTCCATATTTTCTTTTAATTCCAAATGTTTTATTATCTCAACTAGTTGGGTGTAATTTTCAAAAGCAAAACCACCCCTGTGTTCAACAAAATGCTCGGCTTCAGGGAATTTATGATAATTTGGACCGTATATTAATGCCTTACCAAATGCGGCAGGCTCTAATGTATTGTGTATTCCTTTTCCAAAACCACCTCCTATAAAACAATAACTCGAGTATTGATACGAATTGCTTAAAATACCTATTATGTCAATAATGAGTACATCGCAGGTTTGAATCTTATCAATAGACAATTCTGAAAATAAGAGTACATTCTCTCCCCATTGTGAAGCTATAAGTGCAATATTTCTATCATTTACCTGATGCGGTACTAGTATTATTTTATCGGTTATTATACCTTGTTTGTAGAGTTTTGATATAAATAAGTTTTCTTGCTCGTATATACTTCCTGCTATTACAGCTTTGTTTCCATTTAACCAATTCTCAATCAAAGGTATTGGCTTGACATTTTCGGCTATTCTCAATACTTGATCTACACGAGTATCACCATTTAATACAATCTGTTTATTGTGGCAAATGGACTTTAGCGACTCTAAGCTTTGTTGATCTTGCATAAAAAATACATTTACAAAACTCAATATCTTCCTGTGTAATGAACCGTACCATTTGAAGTAAATCTGATTTTGGCGCATTACAACTGAAATCATTACTATAGGCACCTTAGTTAAGTACAATTGTTTGAAGTAATGATACCAGAACTCATACTTAATCCCAATAAATAGATTAGGCTTTACCAATTCTACCCAATTTCTGGCACGTTTTGCACTATCTATTGGTAAATAGCATACATAGTGGGCCTTTGGGTAAGTCTTTCTTATTTCATAGCCACTGGGTGAAGAAAAGCTTAGTAAAACGAAATATTCTTTATAATGATCAAATATAAAGTCTAATAATACCCTTCCTTGCTCGAACTCTCCAAGTGACGCAGCGTGGATCCAAAGGGTTTTATGTTCAGATTTTCTTTCAGCTAATGCTCCTTTTAACTTGTCCCAATGTTCTGTTGATTCACCATATTGTCGCTGAACTGCCCGCAATGTTTTACCTAATGCAGCAATCTTAATAGCTAACTGATATAGATTTAATGCGATATTATATAACAATAACCACATCCCAATTTAGTAATAATATACATTTACACCTTGTTTACCGTATAGTGGTATCAAAATGCCAAGTTTGGCGTAAATGCTTACGTCTAATCTTTTTTTATCATCGTAGGCATTACTGTCAAAATTCCAAGATCTCTTACTAGAAGTAAAACCTTGATAGGAACCAAGTTCAAAGCTAAAATTCAGCAGGTTTTTGGTGCTAAAGTGTGTAAAACCAATACTTTGATTTAGACAAAGACCAGCTGTTAGTCTATCATATCCTTTCAGGTATTCGCCAGATATTTGTTGGGGAGCATTACCAGCTAAGTAGTACTTTATTTTATGCTCCATAGCACCTATTCCTATTTTTGCAGATATTCCACTGTTTACGTTGGGCCAGCCAATCGGAAATATTTTGCCTGCATCTAATTGAAATAGGTTTCCCCGCATTTGATACCTCATTGTTTGTAATTGCCCATTACTATTTATTAAGTAACCTACTGATGTTGAAATACTTTCTAATGGGTTTTCTTTTACATTTTCACCAAATATAAAATTATACTCCACACCCAAAGCGATGTTTTTAGCAGACTTGTAGTGATACGCAATCCCAAATGAACTAAAGCCACCATATCTATTCTTTAGGTCAGCTACAGGCAATTGATAGGCTATTTGTCCTTGAAAATAATGAATTACTACGGGCGAATCTAACCTACTATATTTTTTTGATTGACCCTGACTACTTATACAGTTAAGTAAGGAAATTAATATTGTTAGAAAACTGAGTGACTTAGTCATTATTGCAAATTTATTAGAGTAATGAATCCAATAATTTATCTTTGCTTAATTATTAATTTTTTTAATAAAATAGATCTTAGTATAAAATTTTAATGGAGCCAATAGTAATGGTAGATCTTGCAAGGCAACACGCAGGAATTAGAGAAGATATAGAGATGGCTTTTATTGATGTATTTGATTCAAGTGCATTTATTAAGGGGCCTTATGTGAACAAATTTGAAAACGGACTAGCTGAATTTCTTGACATTAACCACGTAATTGGTGTAGCTAATGGTACAGATGCCTTACAACTGGCAATTATGGCGTTAGACTTACCAGATGGTTCTGAAATTATAACACCAGATTTCACATTTGTATCAACTGCAGAGGTTGTTAGACTAATGGGTCACATTCCAGTGCTAGTAGATGTTGATGCAGATACGTTTAACATATTGCCAAGCGCAATAGAAGAAGCCATAACTGAGAATACTCGTGCAATTATACCTGTCCATTTATTTGGACAATGCTGTGATATGGATGCAATTACTCAAATAGCAGGTAAGTATGGTTTATTTATAATTGAAGATAATGCACAGTCACTAGGTGCTGACTATACATTCAGTAACGGAAAACGACAAAAGGCTGGAACCATTGGGCATATAGGCTGTACTTCATTCTTCCCTAGTAAAAATCTTGGATGTATGGGCGATGGTGGTGCCTTGTTCACTAACGATGCTACTTTAGCTGATAAGATTAAAACTTTTGCCAACCACGGTATGGGCAATCAATATGAATATGAGACCATAGGTATAAATAGCAGGTTAGATGGCATACAAGCGGCTTGGTTAAGTGTTAAGTTAAAGCACTATACAGGGTATATAGGTGATAGAAATAATCTAGCTGATTTTTATGATGAGTTATTTGCAAATATGCAGGGAATTCAAATTCCTGTTAGGTCAGCAAACTCTACTCACATTTTTCACCAATACACTTTAAAAGTATTAGATGGGGAAAGAGACCAAATAAGTAAATATTTAAATGATGCTGGTATTCCCAATAAAGTGTATTACCCTAATCCAATCCACAATAGTAAACCTTACCACGACCACAGTATATTTCATATAGATAGACTAACCAATTCATTAGCACTAAGTAAACAAGTGCTTAGTATGCCTATGCATACAGAAATGGACGATGAACAAATGGAATATATCAAAAAGACTGTAGAGCAATACAAAGCCCAAAAACAAAGCAAATAATACGTGCAAACATTAAGTATAGTAGTACCAGCATATAACGAGGGTAGGACCATTCACCTAATATTAGAAAAGGTACTGGCAGTGAATCTATTAAACAATATATCTAAGCAAATAATAATAGTAAATGATTGCTCAACTGATGATACTATTCAAGCTGTAGAGCGATTCATAAGTCAACACCCTGATGAAACAATCAAATTAATAAGTCACCCAGTAAATAAAGGTAAAGGAGCAGCAATACACTCAGGTATAGAGTTTGCCACAGGAGACTTAATTGTAATACAAGATGCTGACCTTGAATATGACCCGCAAGAGTTTAATATACTGCTGAAACCTATTTTAGATGGTTTTGCAGATGTTGTATATGGTTCTAGATTTATGGGGGGTAATGCCCACAGAATTCTATTTTTTTGGCACACAATCGGTAACAAATTTTTGACATTTCTAAGCAATATGTTGACTAATCTAAACTTGACTGATATGGAGACCTGCTACAAGCTCTTTAAAGCTGAAAAACTAAAATCATTACATTTGGTAGAAACTAGATTTGGATTTGAACCTGAAGTAACTGCTAAAATTAGTAAATTGAAAGACATAAGAATATATGAGGTTGGCATTTCATATTATGGAAGAACTTATGCTGAGGGCAAAAAAATTAATTATAAAGACGGATTTCGAGCTATATACAGCATATTTAAATATAATCTGTTAGAAAGTAAGTATTTAAAATAACAATTTCAAAACAAACTTTTACTTGAATTCAATCTTATTTTTGCCCACATATTGTATTGTTAATTTATGAAAATAGCAGTTGTCGGAACAGGTTATGTTGGTTTGGTAACTGGTACTTGTTTCGCTGAAACAGGTAACCAAGTAACTTGTGTAGATATAGATGTAAAAAAGGTTGAAATGATGAGAAATGGTCAAATTCCAATATTTGAACCAGGATTAGATTTATTATTTGAACGAAATATTAAAGCAGGAAGACTAGAATTTACTACTAATTTAGAAGAAGGAATTGAAGGAGCTAAAATTATATTTTTAGCTTTACCTACTCCACCTGGTGCAGATGGTTCAGCTGACTTAAAATACATATTGGGTGTAGCCAAAGATTTAGGTCCACTCCTTAAAGAATATACGGTAATAGTAGATAAAAGTACAGTGCCGGTAGGTACTGCAGAAAAAGTATCAAAAGCAATAGCAGAGAATACTAATGTTGACTTTGACGTAGTTAGTAACCCTGAGTTTTTAAGAGAGGGTGTTGCGGTAGAGGATTTTATGAAGCCAGACCGTGTAGTAATAGGTGTAGGTACAGATAGAGGTAGAGAAGTAATGGAGAAATTATATCAACCATTCGTCCGTCAAGGTAATCCAATTATATTTATGGATGAGCGCTCTGCAGAACTAACTAAATATGCAGCTAATGCTTTCTTAGCAACTAAGATTACTTTTATGAATGAGATTGCAAATTTGTGCGATTTAGTAGGTGCTAATGTTGATGATATAAGAAAAGGTATAGGTAGCGATACTAGAATCGGTAAAAGATTTTTATTCCCTGGTATCGGTTACGGGGGAAGTTGTTTCCCTAAAGACGTCCAGGCTTTATCTAAAACCAGTACAGAACATAGTTATGATTTTAAAATATTAACATCTGTAATGGAGGTAAATGAAGACCAAAAAACTAAGCTAATGGTGCCTCTTAAAGAATTCTTTGATGGAGAACTAGGTGGTAAAACAATAGCTATTTGGGGTCTAGCTTTTAAGCCAAATACTGACGATATAAGAGAAGCACCAGCACTTTATAATATTGAAGCGCTACTTGAGGCAGGAGCTATTGTAAGGGTATTTGACCCGGAAGCGATGGATAATGTTCGCAAATTGATGGGAGATAAAATTACATTTAGTCAAGATGAATACGAATGTGTGAAGGGTGCAGATGCATTGATGATAATGACCGAGTGGAGTGAATTCAGAAACCCCGATTTCGATAGGTTGACAAATCATATGAAAAATAAAGCCATTTTTGATGGGAGAAACTTATTTGAACCAGCCGATTTAGAGGCTTTAAACTATCATTACATATCTATTGGCAGAAAGCCAATTACACAGAATAGTTTGGCATCAAAATAGTTAGCTCAAAATACACAATAATGTCTGATCAAAAACGAATATTAATAACTGGTGCAGCTGGATTTTTAGGCTCACACCTTTGCGATAGATTTATAGCAGAGGGCTTTAAAGTAGTAGGAATGGACAATTTCCTAACAGGAAGCGTCAACAATATTTCACACCTTTTTCCTAATAAAGATTTTGAATTTTATCACCACGATATAACAAAATTTGTTCACGTACCTGGTCCTCTGGACTATGTGTTACACTTCGCATCGCCAGCTAGTCCGATAGACTATTTGAAAATGCCCATACAAACAATGAAAGTTGGTTCTGTAGGTACTTTAAACTGTTTAGGACTTGCCCTAGCTAAAAATGCTAGGATTTTAGTAGCCAGTACATCAGAAATATATGGTGACCCAACCGTACACCCTCAAGTAGAGGAGTATTGGGGAAATGTAAACTCTGTTGGTCCTAGAGGTGTATATGACGAAGCCAAAAGGTTTCTTGAGGCTCTAACTATGGCCTATCATAATTTTCACGGGTTAGAGACCAGAATCATAAGAATATTTAATACTTATGGTCCTAGAATGCGACTAGATGATGGAAGAGCCCTTCCTACATTTATGAGTCAAGCCCTAAGGGGAGAGGACATTAGCGTATATGGTGACGGTAGCCAAACCAGATCATTCTGCTATGTAGATGATTTAGTAGAGGGTATATACAGATTACTAATGAGTGACTATAGTATGCCTGTAAATATTGGTAATCCTTCAGAAATTACAATTAAAGAATTTGCTGAAGAAATAGCTAGACTAATAGATACTGATTGTAAAATCATCTATCAGCCATTACCTACTGACGACCCACAACAACGTAAGCCAGACATCACTAAGGCCAGAGAATTATTAGGTTGGGAGCCAAAAATAGATAGGGCAGAGGGATTACAACGTACACTAGCCTATTTCAAATCTTTGCCAGAGTTTAGTAATAAGTAAACCCTTTTTTTATTCAATATGTCTGTCTATATACACCCCAGTGCAATAGTAGATGAAGGTGCAACTATTGGCGTAGGCAGCAAAATTTGGCATTTTACACACATAATGCCCGGTGCTATAATTGGTGAAAATTGTAATATTGGTCAAAATGTATTTATTGCCAATAATGTCGTATTAGGTAATGGCGTTAAGGTTCAAAACAACGTGTCTATATATGAAGGAGTTATCTGTGAAGATGATGTCTTCTTAGGGCCTAGTATGGTATTCACCAATGTGTTAAATCCCAGAGCATTTGTAGAGCGAAAACACGAGTACAAACCTACTTTTATTAAGAAAGGTGCCACCATAGGTGCTAATGTTACCATAGTATGCGGAAATATCATTGGCGAATATGCAATGGTGGGTGCAGGCAGTGTGGTAACTAAGTCTATATTACCTTATTCTCTTTGTTATGGTATACCTACCAAACATTACAGTTGGGTGAATAAATTTGGCAATCAACTTCATTTTATAGGTACAGATACCATTTCAACTTGTCCTAATACTGGTGAATTATATCAACTTATAGACGGTGGGGTAGTACTCATCGGGCAATTTTGAACGTCTGGATAACTGGTTGTGCTGGCTTTATTGGGGCAAATTTGACCCAACATTTGGTAAATAAATATCCTGAATATCAGTTTACTGGAATAGACTGCATTAGCTATGCTGGTAATGTTAGCAATCTTTGGAGTATTAATCAGGCAAAAAATTTTGTACTGTGCAAAGTCGATATTACTGATATTGAATCATTAAAATCAGTTTGGAAACTAAGACCTCCAAGTAAAATTATACATTTGGCAGCTGAATCTCACGTTGATAATTCCATAATAAATCCCAATAGATTTATTCTAACTAATGTAAACGGTACTGCTAATTTATTAGAACTTTGCCGCCAAAATTGGGCTGATCTTACTAATAAATTATTTTACCACATCAGTACAGATGAGGTTTTTGGTCAGTTGGGAGATAATGGACATTTTGATTTAAACTCAAATTACAACCCACGCTCTCCCTATTCAGCGTCTAAAGCTGCTAGCGATCATCTGGTTAGAGCTTATCACCATACTTATCAGTTCCCAAGCATTATTTCTAATTGTAGCAATAACTATGGTGCTTTTCAGTTTCCAGAGAAACTTATTCCACTTATCATCACTCGTGCACTGGCTGGTGAACCATTACCAGTATATGGTCTAGGTCTGCAGATTAGAGATTGGTTACACGTTACAGACCACGTATCTGCAATAGATCTAATTCTACATAATGGTACTATCGGGCATACTTACTTAATTGGCGGAAATAATGAGGTTAAAAACATAGATATGGTTCATCTCATTTGCAAAGAATTATCAATGCAAACTTTAACCAGCTATGAAAAGTATGTTAGCCAGATAACTTACGTCACAGATAGAAAAGGTCACGATTACCGCTACGCAATAGACACTAGCTATATAAGTAAAGAATTGAATTGGCAGCCAGCTATGGACATTTCTACTGGCATATCTCAAACCGTTCATTGGTATTTGGATAATCAAGAATGGACCAAGGCTATTTTAGACAATTCTTACAGGAACTTATCTATTTCTACACAGGAATTTCTAATAAAGTGATAAAACTGTTATTGATAGGTGGATCTGGGTTTTTAGGTAGTCATTTTAATAGATTGTTTCAGTCTAAATACCATATTCACAATATAATACACCAAGGTACAATTGAAGGCATAGATAAATATACTCGGCTAAATCTTACCGAGTTTGAAATTGATATTGACTTTCAACCTGACTTTGTTTGCTATTTTGCTGCTATCAGTAATCCCAATACTTGCGAGGTAAATTTTCAGTTAAGCTTCAATGTCAATGTATTAGCTGCAATAAAGTGGGCAAACTATGCCCATAACCTAAATATACCATTCCTATATACTTCTACAGATTTAGTATTTGACGGCAAGAAGGGAAACTATTCAGAATTTTCTCAAACTAACCCTCTAAATGTATACGGTAAACACAAATTAACCTTCGAACAATATGCTTTATCTCATTTGCCTAATTGCATTATAGCACGATTACCGTTATTAGCAGGCAATTCTATTAATGGGAGGGACTCATTTATTGGACCAATGCTTAATGCATTAAAACTGGGAAATTTGGTTTCTGTATTTACAGACGAATACAGGAGCGTTGCCAATGTAAATGACATTTGTTTGGGCATATCCAACCTATTAAAATCTAAATTTAGAGGCATTATCCATTTGCCTGGTCCACAACGCTTAAGTCGCTTTGAAATTGGGGTTCAACTATGCGACAAATTCAACTTAGATACTTCATTACTTAATCCTTGTTTGCAATTATCAATTCAAATGCCGGCAGCTAGACCATCTGATTGTAGTATGATTAGCCAAAAGGGAAATGAGTTGAATTGGTCACCAAAGGACTTTAAAGCCTCATTAGGTGATTATTAAGATGTAATAATGAATCCGTTATAAATATAAAGTATAGTTTTCTTTATTAATTAATATTTAATCTGTTTTCATATTTTGGTAAATGCATAAGTAAACTTACAGTGTTAAATGTATGAATTAGTTTAAAAAAATGCAACTTTGTGACAGGCAGTTGATTATTTAAACTGACAATTTAGACTAGTTTCTTAAAAATGTTAGTATTAAATAATTTTTAGCTAAATAATAAAAATTATTATTACCTATTAGCTTTGATTTATGACAATGATCTTAAATTAGAAATATTAATCAGGCACCTCAAATGAAACCTCTTAATAACCCTCCTCAAGTTATCGGCATCAAGCTGGATATTATAAATTCTGATATTGGTTTGCGCGGTAAGTGGCTAGGTATAGAGGTTTGGGGAAATATCGATGCTTGCCCTAATAATTACACTGGCGCAAATGTTTAGGGTAAATTAGATATAAGCAATTCCACTATTAGAAATGCTAGTCTTGGTATATTCGCAGGGTCGCGTGGCGCATCAAATTATTACTTAACGAAAAATTTAACTACTTTTAAAGAATTAGGCGGGGCAACATTATTAATTAATAACTGCAATTTCCTAAACAACCATAGAGATCTTGCCTTCAGCGAATACAACTTAGCAGGTGGATGTCAGGCTTGTACAGGTTTTCAACCTGGTTGGGCATCGCATATTATTTATAATAAGTTTTTTGCCAATAACGACTCATTATATTGCAATGACCCTTGGTTAGATAATAAAAATTGCTACCTACCAGCAGATTTTCATATCCGCAGTCAGTGGAAACTCTAGTAACGCAGGCGCCATACCTGAACCGGTAGATTGCCATATTATAGATTTTAACTTGGTGCCAGATGCCTTTACTATTCCGTATCTGAATGCTAATCTATTCTTAGGTTGTTATTCTTGCTATCCAGTTACTAATTCCAATACACCCATTCCCATTCATCCAATAAATTGTGGAGGTTTAATTGATAGATAATTACGGCAAAAATAATTTCCCATCCCAACCTGAAATTTTCTTTAACAACCTATACATAGGTTGCAAAACCTGCTCTCCAACTTCAACTCCCCTGCATAGATACAAATAATATGAAAATAAAAATTTTAGCAATAATTGTAGTATTAATAAACATTTTGTTTATAAAAATCTGCAAATGCACAATGGGTAAAAATAACCAATCCTTATTATCGATACATTAAAATAATTATCATTGGAAAAGATACATTGGTGGTTCACGATAAGTATACAATAGATGCAGGTAAGACTTGGCAGAGGATGAAGGACACATTTACATCTTTAACTAAATATGGATCTAAATATTATACCATATTTGCGTTTCCAGTTCATTTAAGTGGTTCTGGAATATATGAATTAGATAAGCGTAATTTTAATTTTAAAAAGATTGCAGATTACAAGTTAAATCTTCAATTTATACCTTTTGGTCAGAGTACGGCATTACAAGATTTTGGTATTGATCATTTAGTTTCCTTATCAACTTTTGATTGGTGTCTATTCATATTTAAAAATAAGATGCAAGATACGTTTAGGGTTGAACTGGATTCAATAAAACCCGGAGGTACTGTTTCCATAATGAATTTTCAAAGAATGGGTAATACTCCTTATTGTTTTTACATTAGAGGGATGTATAATAATCGATGGGGTCTATATATATCGTCAGATAGTGGTTATCATTTTAGATGTCAACACGTCCGATTAAGTTATAAGCATCAAAGTGTGTTAGATCCAATATCAAAGTACTACTTTTTTGATTCAAAGCTTGGTTTTACCTTACACAGTTTTGATAAAGACGGACCTGCTTATCTATTTGTTACCCACGATGGTGGCGTAAACTGGTCTGTACGCTCAATCATACCATCGTATATTTGTAACGGTAAATATTTAAATTTTATGGGTGGTGAACTCAATATTATCGATAGTAGTACCTTATATCTTTATACTTTTGAAAGGAATGAAAGCTACCCATATAAAAAGGGCTGGTCTAAGTTGAAATCGACCGACGAGGGCTAGACTTGGGGGCTTCAACAGTCCTTTGTTAATTCTAGTTTATGTAATTGGGGTGCTGGCCAATCGTTTGACTTCGCCGATAAAGATCATATGTATTTATGATTAGTTGATTTATCAACAATCCAACTGTATTATACCAGCAATGGTGGTGGACCAACTGTTAAGCTGCAACCCGTTAGCATACAATTGCCTAGGGTAGAGCCACACGCAGACTATACCCTATATCCCAACCTAGCTACCAGCGGTGGGCAGGTCTATATTAGACCAATAGGTGCCAGAAGTCCCGCATTGCAACAAGTCACCCTGATGTATATGGCAGGTAGGTTGGTAGTCGCAACACCTATTGCTAGGCAGTCTGCTGGTCAAGCCACTATTATGACAATACCAACTTGGATTATGCCAGGTTTTTTTTATGGTACAACTACAACTATTAGACGGCAGCACACAAATGCTAAGATTAGAAGTACTGAGGTAATGAATATACTAGGAAGATTGTAAAACTAATAGAGTTTGCCCAGTCATTTCTAAAGGTTTAGCTATTCCTAACAAGTCTAACATTGTAGGAGCTACATCAGCTAATCTACCTGAACGTATTTGCCGATGATCAGAATTATTAATTATTAAGATAGGAACCAAATTAGTAGTATGCGCTGTGTTAGGACTACCATCTGCATTGACCATATATTCGCAATTACCGTGGTCAGCAATTATCAATATAGCGTAGCCTTGGCTTATTGCTTTATTTACTAACTCTTGAGTACAAGTATCTATAGTTTCTAAAGCCTTGATTACCGCATTAAATACACCTGTGTGACCCACCATATCTGGATTAGCAAAGTTTAAAATAATACAGTCTTGCCCTTGTTCTTCTATTTGTTTGCATACCGCTGCAGTTAATTCAAAGGCACTCATCTCTGGTTGCAAGTCATAAGTAGCTACTTTAGGGCTAGCTACCATTAGCCTTTGCTCACCATTGAATGGTGTCTCCCTACCGCCATTCATAAAAAAAGTCACGTGGGGATATTTTTCTGTTTCAGCCATTCTAAGTTGAGTTTTCCCTGCGTCTTGTAAAACTTCGCCTATTGTATTAAAAAGCTTTAACTCTGGAAACATAACGTGAATACCACTAAAAGTCTCATCATATTGAGTCATCGTAACCATATACAGTTGTATGGCTTTCATATTGTACTCTGGCATATCGCTTTGCGTTAGTACTTGAGTCAAATGCCTACCTCTGTCCGTTCTAAAGTTAAAAAACAATACTGCGTCTCCTTCTTGTATTCCTGGTATAGCTTCACCAGCCTCATTTACAGCTACCATTGGTTCTATAAATTCATCTGTTATTCCCCTTTCATAGTTATTAGAAATCGCCGTTTGCACATTAGTATAATGTTCTCCCCCTCTGTTTACTAATACATCATAAGCTTTTTTAATTCGTTCCCATCTATGATCTCTATCCATAGCGTAATACCTGCCAATAATGCTGGCTACTTGTCCAGTTGTTGCATCGCAATGTTGTTGTAGTCGAGTTAAATATTTTAAGCCAGACTTTGGATCTGTATCGCGTCCATCAGTAAATGCGTGAATATATACTTCATTTAATCCAGCTACGTGACATAGGGTCAAAATAGACTCAAGGTGTAATATGCTGCTATGTACTCCACCATCGCTAACCAGTCCAATTAGATGTAATGGCTTATGATTTATTTTGCAATAACTAATCATTGCAGCAAATTCCGGATTGTTTTTAATTGCTCCTTGTTCAAATGCCGCATTAATTAACACAAGCTGTTGCCATACTATTCTGCCTGCTCCTATATTCATATGGCCAACCTCACTATTACCCATTTGCCCGTCAGGCAATCCAACATCTTCACCTGATGCAGCTAAATGTGCATTAGGGTAGTTAACAAATAGTGAATCTAGATAGGGTGTATTTGCAGCAAGAGCAGCATTTGATTTTTGGTCTTCACTACCTAAACCCCAACCATCTAATATTAATAAGGCAACTTTCTGAGACATAAGGTAATTTTATTTAAATATAACAATAGCAAAGGTAGTCTGTGCAACAACTTGATGGCATAATTTGTGTACATAAATAGGTGTTACTATGTTACTGATGAAAAAATATTTCATAATTTTTGGCTTTGTATTAACTTGTCTATTAAGTCTGACTGCAAAGGCAGATTTATTTGATGAATTGGCTCAAGCATTCAGAAATAAAAACATTAGCCCAATAGTACAAAACCTAGCTACTGTAGTCGAGCTTAAATTTGAAGCAAACACAAACAGTTATAGCCATACCCAGGCCGAGCACGTTCTACGTGAGTTTATTACTAATAATACTATAAAAAATGTAACCATAATGCACCGAGGTAAATCTAAACAAGGTGGACAATATGTTATTTATCTATTAGAAACTGCAAAAGGTAACTACCGTACGTTTGTTTACAGTAGGGACTTTAACGGTAAACAATTAATCGTGGAAATGGGATTTGAAAAGGAATAGTCATATTTGTAATCACATTAGTGTTTCACATATATGCATTCTTACATTCCAGCTAGCATCGACTATGCTCAACTTCAAACATTTATAGAAATAGCTCTAAATGAAGATATAGGATCGGGCGACGTATCCTCTATGTCTTCTATTCCAGAACTTAACACCGATACAGCTATGTTATTGGTTAAGGAAGAAGGGATATTAGCAGGCCTATTTATAGCGCAATATATATTTGACACCTACGCTAGTAACAATGAATTTACTATACATAAACAAGACGGAGACCCAATAAAACTAGGAGATATAGTATTTACAGTTCAAGCAAATACTAGAGATATACTAAAACTAGAGCGGATTACCCTAAACTTGATGCAGAGACTTAGCGGCGTAGCTACACAAACATCTGCATTGACACAAAACTTATTGGGAACTCAAACTAGATTATTAGATACCAGAAAGACAACCCCACATCTTAGATTTTTAGAGAAATGGGCAGTTACAGTAGGCGGTGGGCATAAACACAGAAGCGGGTTATATGATATGATAATGCTTAAGGACAATCACGTAGATGCAGCTGGTGGAATAAGACAAGCTTTAGAAGACGCAAATGGTTATAGATTCCTACATAAACTTGACTTGCAAATTGAGGTTGAAACAAGAAGTTTGGTTGAAGTAATGCAAGTGCTAGAAATAGGATTAGCTGATAGAATAATGTTGGATAATTTTACAGTTTCACAAGCTAAAGCAGCTGTTGACCTAATAAATGGCAGAGTTGAGACTGAAATTTCTGGCGGAATAACCATACACAATATAAGAGAGTATGGAAAATGTGGGGCTACTTTCATTAGCAGTAGTTCTATGACCCATTCTGTAAAAAGCCTAGATATGAGCCTAAAAATACAGAAATAAAAAAGGGCTACGCATCAAATACTTATCATAGTTGAGGTGTAGCCCTTGATTAAAGAGTGTTTTATCTTCCTATCTCGATACTATTTTGTAACAGGTCTAGCAGTATTGCTTTGCTGAGCGTAGCTCTGATCGGGATTTATATAGTTAGGGCTAACCTGTTTACCTCTAAAGTTTTTCTGCAAATCTTTTACAAAATTTTGATGAACTGTTTGCACCTTAGGTTTTGTCTTAGCCTCCATTATTCTCCAGTAGTTTTTATCGGCACTTCTTACTCTTTCAGCGCCATATACATTCACTACTATTCTATTGGTTTCATCTACTATTATAGTGTATAGTATTTTCACCTTGCGATCATATAATTTCAGATCTTTAGTTATCTCCAAATTATAGGTTACATACAGCTTGCCTTCGGCCTCGTTGTATTCTTCCCATCTTATACCATTTGCAGTCATTGTCTTTTCTAGCAATTCTTGTTTTTGCTTCAAATCATACTTTTCAGGTATTTTGTCGATAATCATTTGCGAAATGAAGATAGAGTCATCCGGTGCGTGACTTTCGTCTTCAGAGTAGTAGTCTTGCGCTGTAGCTGTTTGAGAAACTAATACTAGCAAGATTGCTGTACTCACTATTAAAAATAGTCTGAGTACCAAGGTTCTTAAGTTAAAATAATACATTAATACGGTTCTTTATGATTGTGCTACAAAGTACCGATGATAAAATTTATAATGCAACACCAAAATGTTAGCCAAACTTACACAATTGTATATTTTTTGTAAATAATTGTATATTAATAACTTATGGGTTTTTTAATATTAATTGACTATAAAAAATATAAATAATTTATAGTAATTTGATGTTTACTTACAATTTTGTATTTATAAAGATGCTTAATAAACTAATTTTAAATTTGATTTCAGTTATTTGATATAGCTATAAATAAAAAAAGCCGACTCTATTATAGAGTCGGCTCAAAGATTCTATTGAACTGAAAACATTAAGGAAGCAATTGGATGCGTTGGTTAATTAAAGTATTGATCCCTTTAATTGTTATAGTGTAGATACCACTTATTACCGGTGTAGATAATATAGATCTAACTGGGATACTAAACTGTGTACCAGATACGTGTGCAGAGTAGCTACCAACCGTTTGACCAGACATATTAGTTATAACTATGTCAATATATTGGTCATTCATTTCTGTTAATAATAGTATTAGGTTATCTTGTGTACCCGGGTTTGGGTAAACTTTAGCACCAGCTAATAAGGTTGAGTTTTCAGCTTGGTTCATTTTAATACTTACCATTGGTGTGTATTCAAAGTCACCGTTAAAGTCAACTTGTCTCAATCTGTAGAAGCTTAGTCCAACTAAAGGTTTTTCATCAATGTGCGAGTAGTTTAATTCACCTTGATAGTTACCGTTACCTGCTACTTCAGCAATTTTAGCAAAATTGAAACCGTTTTTACTTCTTTCTACCTCAAATTTCTCGTTGTTAACCTCACTTACAGTAGTCCAATCTAGTTTCACAGTATTGTTAACGCCAGTAGCAGTGAATTTAGTTAATTTGACTGGTATGGGATTTGTGTTTATTATAGTCATATGATCAAATACTGTACAACTATTTGGGTAAACTATAGTCCATCTAAGTACTGTATTACCGACATTAATGCCCGTTACCGTTGTATTTGGCGAGTTTGGATTAGCAAATACAATGTTACCCGTTCCACTTATTCTAGTCCAAGTACCTGTACCTCCTATTGCAGGTATAGCATTTAGAGTTGTAGAATTCGTATTAATGTTTTGGTCTACACCTGCATTTGCATTAGCTCTGAAATTGGCAGTACCTACAGTTACACAGAAGTATCCACTGGCACATCCACCTGCATTTACAGCTCTAACACATACGTTACCTGTTGTACCATTATTTTGTAGAGTTATGATTCTAGTGCCTGCACCGCTAATTACAGACCAACCATTTGGGAAAGTCCAATCGTAACTTGTTGCATTAGATACCGTATTAGAAGTATAAGTTGTACTAGTATTTGGGCACAGCGGAGAAGTATATGTAATAGAGGTCGGTGCTGCTGGAGGTGCAGTAGCTGTCGGAGTTATACATAGACTATTACTATGACCACAATTATTAGCTGCAAGTGCACAGATAGATCCTGCACCAGAACCGGCAGTTACTGTTACACTATTAGTAGTTACATTAGTTACAACCCAACCACTTCCAGTTACAGTAAATATATAAGAGTTAGCATTACTTGAACCAGAAGCAGTATATATTACTGATGAACCTGGGCAAGGACCTAACGAACCACTAATTGCTGTTGGCTTAGTTGGCACTGAACTTACTGCAAATACACTCATATGGGCAGATGAAATTCCACAAGGGCTTACAGCAGCTACAGCTACGGTGCCATTGTTAGCGCCAGTAGTACCGCTAATAGTAGAACCACAACCAACACAAGTATTGCTATTGATGGTACCTTTACCTCCATTATTAGTTACTATCCAACCATTAGGCATTGTCCAATTGTAAGAATCTGCGCTACCAGTTTGTGTAGCTGTATAGCTCCAAGCTGTATTACCAGTTTTACAAGCATTTACTGGTCCAGAAATCATTACACTACTTGGTGCGTTACTTATGGTTACCGTTTTAGTACGTGCACTACTACTACCACAAGAATTAGTAGCAACAACACTAACTGTACCGCCGTTGCTACCTGTAGTTACAGATATAGATGTAGTCCCTTGACCAAAGTTGATTGCCCAACCACTTGGCACTGTCCAAGTATATGATGTTGCTCCACTTACAGTTGGTATGGTGAAAGTTCCACAAGATGAATTAGCACAAATTAAACCATCAGTGCTGAATATAGTAGAAGGTTGCGCTGGCGCACCAGTGCCACTAGTAGGGAAAACTGGGTAAGCCAATCTATTTACACAACCAGTTTTAGATACCCTCACAGTTACATTACCAGCAGTAGTGTTAGTAGTTACAGTTATACTGTTTGAAGTTGCACCTGCAGTTATGTTCCAACCTGATGGTACAGTCCAAGTATATGTAGAACCACTAATAGCGGTAATAGAGTAAACATTTCCAGCAGTGTTTCTACACGGATATACTGGACCTGTCATTTGATTTGGTTTACAAGAACTGCCAGGTGTTGTGTAAGAACACTTTGTTACACTGGCCCCTATAGTACCATTGTTATTGTCAACAAATAAATTGTTATTAGCTCTAGTCAAATCACAAATATCAACACAACCAGATATAGTACCACTATATGAATTATAACTGTTACAGTGAATTTTTATTCCACCACAATCTGTGCTAGTTATTAATCGGTCATTAGTTAAGTTATTTAAAACATCCATAAATCCATTCATTGTAACTAATGAACTGGTTTTATTTGTATTGATGAAGTCACCAACTACTTTTGTGTAAGAACCAAGATTGGTAGTGAAGTAACCGGAATTTTCAAAATAATCTTCAACTATTAAAGTATCTGAATTAACAAATGTTGCATTATCCCAAATTATAACTTGCTGAAGATTTATATAGTTATAGTTATATAATTTGTTTGCTGCATTATCCTCTAACATAATTTTACCGGTAGGTGCATTTATCCTACCTCCGTTAAAATTCATAAGTACACCGTTTTCTATATAGATAGCCCAGTCATTAACTCTATTAATATTAATAGTTCCATAGTTTTCTACTAGAGAAGCATTTGGGTTAACACAATACAATTTTACATTAATAGTAAGTAAAGCTCCTGGTCTATTTAAGATGTAAGCTCCATATGAGTACAAATATCCGCCAACGTACATTGTACCATTGTTAACTAAGTCGTTACCATTATTTAGAGTTAAGGCACCAGTTACTGTAGTATTACCATTATTTACAAATGTGCCTTCACCGCTGTTTATGGTTATAATATTAACGTTTATAATGCCATTGTTCGTTAATGAGTATGTGTTACCACTAGCAACTGTAATTTTTTTGGAACCATTTAGGTTACCACCAGAACATACAGTTAATGTACCATTTCCGTTAGCACCTACAGTTATATCGTTTGATAAAGTTACATTATGGTTTACTATAATGTAGTCGTCGGAGCCAGGGACTACTTCACCTACCCAAGTAGATGCAGTTGAGAATGGTCCGTTTCGCGCGCTAACTACTGTAGACGCGCTTGCAGTTTTTACTAGTGCTAATAATATAATTATTAGTGTCAATAGTATCTTGGTTGGATGTGTAAGGTTTTTCATCATTTTGTAACTTTTTCTTCTTCTTTCCTTTATGAATACACAACAAAGATATGTTGCTTCACAAGGGGCTACTGGGAATAATGATGAATAAGTATGTATATATGACTAATAAACTGGATTTATGTTGAATGTAAGATTTTGGCTGTTATGTGAAATTTTCATCAATTCTTTTTGTGTGTTCATCCCTAAATGTTAATTATGATTTTTAAACTTCGTTTTCTTAGTTTTATCCATAAAACAAAGATGCCCGTACAGAAACTAGTTCTATACAGGCATCGTACTTATTGATAATTATCTCCTAAGATGCTTATTTTAAACTTTTTATCATCCTTAGGCTAGCGTTTATATTACCTGTTACCGTTACTATATACACACCATCTGGCATATTTTCCATATTAGAGATTGTATAAGTACTACTGCCAGCTGTCATATAACCGGCGAACCATCTGTGACCAATTGCATCGGTTATGTAAAGGTCTGCACCCATAGTTAAAGGTGCGCTAAGTGACAATTGCACCTGATTACTTATTGGATTTGGGTATAAATTTACTTTAGTCGTTGAAGTTTTGCTATTACGAATACTATTTGTTCTATAGTCAAAATTGGAATCTGTCGAAGTATAGCAACCATTAGCACCTGTTACTCCCAATCTAACAATGTATTTCTTATTTAGGTCATACTTATGTGTCGCAGTTGAAGTATTTGCTGTAGAGCCATCACCAAATACCCATTCGTATTGTGGACTTGATTTATCTAATGCTTCAAATGTGCAAGACTTGTCACCATTGATAGTTATTTTAAACTTAGATGAAGGCGATGGTTTAATAGTAACCAAAAGACTTGTGGTATCAGCACAACTACCTGGCGAAACAGCAGAAAGCTTCACACGGTAGATACCTGGGTTTACATATATATGTGTAGGTAAAGCATTTGTAGCTTTTGCTCCATCACCAAATTCCCAAAAATAATTTAAAGCTCCAGATGAAGTATTACCAAAGTTGATAGGGTAAAATTGACAAGAGTTACTAAAAGTAAATGAAGCCTTTGCCTGATTAAATACAGTTAAAGTCCTTTTAGTACTATCTACACAACCCTGAATACTTGATACAATTTGGGTAACAGTGTAGTTTCCTGCCTTAGAGTACTTTTTATTTAGACCGTTGCCACTTGTACCATCTCCATATTTGTATGTAATGCTAGATGCATTTAAGCTACTATCTGTAATTGTAATGAAGTTATCAGCACATACAGGTTTAATAGAAAACTTTGAGGTAGTTCCTTTATTTACTGTGATAGGATTAATCAAACTGTCTTTACAGCCACCAATTCCTGATTGTACTAGGCTAAGGCTTGAACCTGTTTGATTTACCCAAATTACTTGAACAGTATCATTATCGGAGCCACCTATTACTTGCCCACCTACTACATACCATTTGTAAGTTTGATTAGCAACTTTGGATGATCTATATGTTCTCAGTGTATTGGTACATACAGTTTTGTCGCCTGTAATTATAGCTTTTGGTTGCGGATTTACGGTTATTCTAGCGCTATCTACTTTTACACACCCAGAGGTTGTAACCCTTTCTGTCAATATGTATGTTATAGATTGTGTTGGTGTTACAGTTGGGTTTGAGGTTGTACTAGTATAGCCAGCAGGTCTGCTGGTCCAACTGTAGGTATTGCCTACTACGGAAGTTCCTCCTAATTGTAATGAAGCACCTGCACATATATTTTTATTACCGCCTGTAGATGCATTTGCCCCTTTTATTATGGTAAATACCACACTATCAGTTTTGATACATTTACTCGCAGTATTGGTTTCTGTGTAATAATAGGTTATAGTCGAGGTAGGTACAACGTAAATGCTATTTTTAGAACTCGTAAAACCGACCGGCTTACTCCTCCAAGCATAAGTATTACCAGCAACCGTACTATCACCTAATTTATAGCCTATACCACTACAGAAAGTGCCGCTTTTTTGATTAGTTTTAGCAACTGGAGATGGGACTACAGTGATTACTGCAGAGTCAATCTTAGTACAACCATTTTGAGTAAATTCTCTTAATATATAAGTTGTGGTCTTAGTAGGTGAAACATTTATTACCGATTGACTGCTTGTAAATCCTGCTGGTCTAGATGTCCATCTATAAGAGTTTCCAGTAGTACTAAAAATTGTCCCTAATTCGATTACTGTACCACTACATATGGTAGTTTTTGGTCCAACTACAGCTGAGGGAATCTGATACACATCTACCACACTCATTGCTGTGTCGTTTGCACCAAAGCCATCTGTTTGCCCATTTGGAGCATTAGTTGATGAAATAATATCAGTATTCCCAAATACAAACCTACCTCTTGCCAAAGTTACAGTTACCGTATCATCTGGTTTAAGTTTACCAGTCCATTTCCTAGACGTATATGCAGTGCTACCTACTGTCAATTCAATATTTACAGTCTTTAAAGTATCCTCTCCACCATTTTTCAATAATACTTTTACCGTAATAGAGTCTGCGCAAATTTTACCTGATGGAGATATAATAGTTTGAATAGATGCTTCATTTTTTGGTGCATTAAATTCATTAGCGCCTAAGTCTGGTTTGCTCGTATTTCTTTTTACCCCAAAGAAGTCTAAAGTAACTCCATAACCACTAGCACCTTTTGCATTTAGTGAAGGATTAGCAGAGTATAGATTGGTATTGCTAGTAAATGCTGGTCTGATAAATTGAGAATTTCCATCTAATGAAGTAGCCGTCTTCCAACCAGATAAACTAGAAATAGAAGTTGTAACTGCCGTACCAAACACTGAGCCATTAGTAAAGTAATTATTGTTGTTACAAGCGGATAATTGACTCGCCGCTGTCAAGAAAATGATTGGACCAGTACCCTCATTAGACCAAACATTATTGGCAACCCACATATTCGTATTTCCACTACCTAAGTAAATAGGATATCCTGTATTGCTAGGTGAGGCCACTAATGAGCTATTGTGAATTAGGTTTACATATTGAGATGAGGCAATAGAAATATTATAAGGCGTAGAACTAGATGTTGTCGTAAAGTGGCTTACCATATTATTGCTTATTAAACAAGGTTTATTCGTATTGCTTGTACCAAAACTTGAACTTATATTTATACCATACGCCCCAGTTCCATATAGTAAGAATCTATTGGCATTTACTGTAAAACCTTCACTAGCACTAATTATGTTTAAATTGGTCGCATTTGTTATGCTAAAGCCAATATGGTCAAAAACATTATTACTTACCACTGCTCTAAATGAACCAGATAATCGAACACCCCCACTATAAGTGCTGTCTATGAAGTTTTTAGTTATAATATTGTCTGTTTCCTTTATTCCATATAGATTAACTGCATAATTACCGCCTATCATAAGATTATTAGTAATTACATTGCCAGTATCGTTATCAGAAGAACTAAATATGATGTCACCATTTACGTTAGTTGCATTTAGTTTTACACCGAGTAATCTACAATTACTTATTTCGTTTCTATGGGAACTGTTTTTAATTTCAATTAAGCTGGCGTATGTATTTGCACCTGTTCTCCTAACCGTTAATTTATGTAGGCGCACAAAGTCAGCTCCATTAAATTGTATTGCAGAGTTGTTTACACCATTTGCAGATGCTGTAGCATAGTCTATTATGGTTTTAGAACTATCCCCACTTTCTGCTGTGAAAGTTATGGTATTGGTAGCTGTCGCTCCAATAAATTGTGGTATTACTATAGTTTCAGGATAAATACCTGTCCTGATTTTAATGGTTACTGGACCACAAACCCCTCTTTTAGTTAGGGCAATTACAGCATCGTTTATTTGTGGGAAATCTGGAGTAGTACCACCAGCGGTATAATTACCAGTCATACCCGACTGAAGTAACCTTTTTAATGTATCATTTTTGTTATTTTGATCTGTTAGTTTATTTACACCTGTTCCAAACACTTCCAGAATATAATTTACATTATTGCTAAAAGCATATTTACCTAAAGTGACAGAAGAACTTGTAGCTCCACTGGCTAAAGTTCCTTGCCACAAAAAAGAAGTTTGTGTTACACCATTTATTTTCCAATTTATGGTTAATTCTGTAATGGAATTGGCCCCAAAATTCGTAAAACGTACTTTTACATTGTGTGTATTGGCACAGAAGTAAGACGGACTATCTAGTAATGTTATACCAGCATCTCTAGTAACTGGGGTAAACTCGTCTGCACCTATATCTGGCTTAGTGGTACTTCTAGTTGTTCCATCTATGTCGTCTAATATGCTGCCGAAATAAATCCCATTGTCGTTTATATTTGTACTTGTGGTATGTAAGTCTATGTTACTTATATATCCTGGGTCATCACTTACTGAATTTGCATCTTGAGAAGATCCTGACTTCCAACCGCTAAATGTTGTATAGTCACTACCATTCCAGTTACCGATATTGGTTCCTGTTACGTATAGATTATTGTAGTTCATAACATTTATACCTCCAATATTTCCAGGTATAAGTGCTGCATAACCTCCACCTTTATTTATGAAGTTATTATTTACAATCTCATTATTAGTACCTGCACTTTGAGCGGGGGGATATACATAAAACGCAGCTGAGCCGCTCGCTCCACTCGTAATAATTATGTTGTTATAATAAATATCTAAGTAAGAATTACCACCTAACGCAATACCTGTACAACTAGTAGTACCGCCACTTACCCAACACCAGTTATTGGCTATAATACCGTGAGTAGTAGTAGTCGATGTACAGTTAAATAAGACTATACAACGTGATACTGTTGCATTACTTAGACTGTAAAACTTATTCTTGGTCATCTTCAAATTTGGACTTGTTTCTATTCTTGCTCCATAAGAAACATAGTGACCACTATTCGATGCAAATGCACCTAGATTTACTGTATTTTCATTAATTACCAAATTAGTCTGTGATAATAAATACATAGCTGATGAACCTGCTGAGTCTAATATACAATTGGTAATTACATTATTTGCACCTGCACCAGACATATATACGTTGTTATATCCTCGGCTTATTCTACAATATTTTAGGGTATTACTACTATCACTACTATTAAATGCAATTGCAGAATTATAGTTGGTTGTAAAACCGATTGTAGTAGTACCTGCTTCCCACTTAGTTCTTACGTTACAACTAATTAGAGAATTGAAGCTAGAGTTTCCAGTAAATACAACTACTTTGCTGTAAGTTAAATTACCAGGACGAGCAATAGTTAGGTGTTTCAACGTTACAAATCGTGCATTGTTGAACTCAACTACATAATCGTTGCTAGTGCTATTGCTGGTACTGTCAAACCATCTTACCTTAGTACTATCTAATGCTTTACTTTCAAACGTAATTGTATTGGTTGCAGAGGCTCCAGATATTCTTCCAATGCTTATTCTTTCGTTGTAATTACCGTTGGATATACTAAAAGTAACCTTTGCTGATACATTAGGTCCATTTGCAGTACCACCATCACTTCTAGATCCAGATACCATATCAGACACAGCAGAGGATATAGTTTTATAATTTGATTTAGTTGCGGTTGCACTGGGATCAATGGTATATGTACCAGATAATTGCCCAAATGCACTATGCCCAAATAAACTAAACAGACAAGTAAATAAGAGTAGGCTTAAACGTTGATTCTTAGCAGGATAGAGATAACAGGTCATAAAAATAAGTTTAATATTATTTTTACAAGTTATCGCTATACTACAATTCTAAATACAATATTAGATTATTTATCTTACGGAGCTAAAACTCCTTAATATTAATGCTCGCAACCGAGAAACGCTTTAATTTTTGTGAATTTCTTACATTACTATCGCCATCAGATTTAAATTACTTTGGAACTATAATTTAAAAGTGCCAATTCCCTTATTGAATATCACTGGTTAACTTGAATCTTAAAATTCTGTTATTACCAGCGTCAGCCACATAAAGTATTTCATCTTTATAAGCTACTGCAGTAGGTCTATTGAATTGTGTAATTCCAGTTCCAGCCCCACCAAAACTGACAATAAGATATTTAGTTGAATTATAACCTGGTGGTGGCTTAATTCCTTCATAGCCATTTGTGCCAAATATATATACGCTGTCTCGCTCAGAGTCAGCAACAATTATTAAGTTGGCACCATCACCCCCAAATGTTACATCAACTGGTTTATTAAATCTATCTGGAGTGTATAGAAACTTCTCTGCTTTGGAAGTATCACCACCTGTTAGTTCCTTTAGATTAAAACTAGAACCATTATCTGTCTCTAATCGGCTAATATACTGAACCTTAATAGGCGCATTTATATCAATGCTTGTAAAGACAAAGTCATTAGATAAGTTAACGTTAGTAGATTGTGGTGGTTGCGCTAAAGCAGATATACCACTTGGTTTTCTAAAATAATCTTGAAATAAGCCTGTTTGAGTTTCTACCAATACTGGAGACAGGTATTTATCACTTTCTAAAAACTGTAGTACTGCATCATCTGGTCCACCAAACTGGGTTACGCTATTCCTGGGTCCAGATCTTGTTACATAATATTTATTACTGCCTAATACTGCAATCTGCATAAATTGTGTCTTTGCGTCAGCGTCTTCAAATGTTTGCTTATAATAAAATGGATGTACAGTTTTATTTAATATCCTTGCATATTTTAAACCATAGTTCCCATTGTTGTATAGGCTAATTCTGAACAAGGTACTTAACTTATAACTTTGACCATTAATAGTAGTGTCAGTTTTGCCAATTGCTATTAGTTCTAGTTTTCTATCTTGTGCTACAGCAGTTACTCCATTCAGTGAATATTCACTTAATTTATTACCACTTTCATCATAACTAATTATTTTTTCAGCACCAGCATCTACTACATATATCAGTTGATCATATCCTATGCAAATATCAGTAGGGTTATTAAGACCTTTAATTACTGGTTGAATGGGAACATAGCTGATTATTTTAACATTTGTATTTGGTGGCTCAATAAAATCAGTCTTTGTTTTAGAACCAAAAAATCCCTCACAGCTAGACAAAAATAAAGCTGATACAAGACCTACTCCTAATAAAATTTTACTATGTATCATTTTTTATCTTTTGTTGGTTAAGTTTTGGCTAAGTGCCAAGGCTGAATTGCGATCAAAACCTCTATATAATTCTGAAGTGCTAGTATTGTCTGGATTAGACAACTGGATGGTGAATCCAATATTGTGCATTATTCCTAAACTTCTAGCAGCAGAAAATGCGTAGTCTATGGTTAATGGAAGCCTGCCAATCCGAGAATTTAAACCAATACCAGCAGTAGGATAGTCAAAATCTTTAACATTTACTCTATACCCTGCCCTTAACCTTAACACCTTTAGGTACATATATTCTGCACCTAAAGCTAAATTCTCTGCATTGTCATTTGGGTGATTTAATTGAAGTTCAACAGTTAATTGTTTTAATTCAGTTTTATAAGGAATCATAGAAACTCCCATTTTAAACACACCACTTAATGGTTGTGGATCAGTAGAATTATTAACATTGTAATAAACAGTTTGATCTTGTATTCCTTTTACTTGGCTATTCGGACCAAAGCTCTGCAAAACAACTGCAAAACGTAGGTCTTTAAAATCTGTTTTGTACAAGAAACCTAAGTCAATTCCAACTGTATTTGCGCCGAATTGCCCCAATTGTTCTCTTATGTATTTAGCTGATACACCTAGACTGAAAAAGTCAGAGAGTACTTTAGCATAGCTAATACCTATTGCCATATTGTAAGCATATACATAGTTACCTGTACCAGAGGGTTGAAAAACTGTACGCTCCTCCATATTTCCAGCATTTAAATAGGTCATATTTAAGCCGAAGTAATTATTCTTTTTATTTAGGTAATTAAATCCTACAAATGAATTAGTTAAGCCTCCAGACAATACTTTGCTGCTGACAGCAAATGAAGATGTTTTCACATCTGTAATTACGGCAGGATTTATACCTGAGGCATAAGCATCACCCTTGCTGCTGATTCCAGCCCCACCCATTGCCTCTGCCTTAGGGCTGATATCTAGCTTTAAAAAAGTTAATGTAGATATACCTGCACGTTGTGCCCCTAATTTCGGAAACAGTTGTGCCTGAGTAACTATAGAACAGCATAAAGCTGATAAGAAAATATAGTATGCTAATAGTTTTCTCATATATTAAAATTGGTAGCTGATACCGTATAAAATTTGTCTTGGAGCAAGGTATCTTGCTGGGTTATTTGGTGGGGTGCCACCATCTTGAGGGTGTTGATAAGTCGGGTCACGTTGGTCATATGGTAAAGGGTCACCTTGACTGTATGCCTGTCCAGTTACGGGATTAATTATTTGTGCATTGTTGGCGTTAAACACATTTCTAACCTCTATGCTTAAAGCAATGAATCTTCTATCCCCAAATTTAAAGTCCTTAGTTAACCTTAAGTCACTGGTAAACCAAGGTGTGCCTAATTTAGAAAACGGTTTATTTGGTACGATTTCATAGATAGGTCTTCCAGTAGGTGATACCCCATTTTGAACAAATGGAGAATACCTAAGTCCAGATTTATATGACATAGTGTAATACACTCTGAATCCTTTTAACCAAGATGCTGGTCCAGTCAGTTTCATACTCTTATCTTTATTAAACTTTAAGAATGTAGTATCTGGAGTAATTATCATTATAAACTTAAGGTCAAGTGGCCTATCCCAAGCTAAGTAGTTTTCCTTACTTGTTGATACAAATCCGTTTTGTATAATTTGCTGCCTGCTCTCTAATGCAGTATTACTTTTACCTGTTGCTATTTGGTATGAACCATTTAATATGGCTTTAAATGAACGACCAATACGTCTAGTAATACTAGTCTCTATACCTCTAATTCTAGCATAGTCTTGATTGATAAAGAAGGTTTTTTCTACAAATCTTCCTTGATTATCTTTAATTGTAGCAGTTCTAGCTACTATATAGTCAAACTTGTCATTATAAAATGCTGTAAGAGTAAAAGCGAAATCTCTGTTTATTTGTGATTTAATACCCAGTTCATAGCTTACTGTAACCTCTGGGTCTAGGTCAGGGTTACCTAAGTTACTTAGGAAAGACCTGTCTTGAAACACTGGGTCAAGACCGGCGTAAACAAACCTAGGGTGCGGTAAACGCATACTGTGGCCGTAATTAAAATACAATACATTGTTATCTGTAACTGGGAAACTCACCCTTAATTTAGGAAGTAATCTAGCTTTATACCTTCTGCCATCTGGCATTTTTACAGATTTTCTTAAATAATCTTCTCTAGTTGTTTGTAATACTGGTGCGTTAGGATTATCAACAGCGTCATCTGCAAATGTACCAGGTGCCCAATAGTTTAGCCTTGCACCGAATATAGCTGAAATACCTTTGTAAGTAATATTGTCTTGCGCAAAGAAACCCCCACTAGCAGGATTTACTTTCCACACATCATTACTTCTGCCTATGCTACTACTAAGCGTAGTTACTGAATCATTTATTCTGATAGGAGCCCCTATCCAAGGTTTAAATACATCAATCCATTGATATTCTTGTTCCTTATGTTCGAAACCAAAAGTATAAGCGTGATACTGATTGCTAGGGTTGTAATTTACCTTAGCTTTTATGGTCAACTCTTGTGCATAGTGGTCGTGCCATACCTCACTTAATCCATTGTTGTTTATCAATCCAGGTCCGGGGTTTACATAAATTACGCTATCCTCTGGGTTATATATAGATATTGGATCTGTAACTATACTGGCCGGGTCATATATTCTATCAACGCTAGCATCTCTAAAAGGCCTTCCATTTGCATCTGCACGCAAATTAGTAAACAACCTGCTGGCCGTAGCTGATCCAGACCATTTGTCGTTAAATAACTGCGTGTAGTTCAATACACTTAAATTGCTTTGATGGGTATATGTTGTTGCATTGTCTAGGTTTAATGAGTATGGAAATTGGAAACCTGGTGTTACAATATTGTCAGAGCCTATTATTTGCAAAGCTCTTGTGTTTTGACTTATACCTAAACTGTGTACATTAGTAAAAGTAATCTTTATGTCTTTACTAAGTTTATAGCTTATTTTCAGAGTATTAGACCAAGAGTTGTCATATCTTGGAGCCCAAAAACTATCATTTGATTTAAGTAATGAACTATGTAGTTGTTTTGCCTGACTGCCAAAGTAATGATCAGTTATGTTCATTTGAACGCTGGTAAATAATGATAGCTTATTTTTAGTATAAGGAATAGGAGTACCTAGGTTAAAGTTAAAAATGTCAGTATTCCAACCAGTTTTATTCTTTGTTCCAAAATTATCTCTTTGATAAGAACCACTGGTAGTTAGCTTGTTACCACCTTCCCTAATATTTGCTTGAATAACGCCTGATGAACCGTCACCAAATTCTGCATCTACACCTCCAGTTGTTACAGTTAGATTATCTACTGCATTAGAACCTACATCAACACCAAATCCTGTACCTGCTAATGGGTCTTGTGCATTAGCACCATCTACTACATATTGTGCCTCATATACACGACCTCCTCTTAATTGTAAACCATCAGGAGTTTGTACTACACCAGGGTTTAATGCAGCTAAATCTTTCACATCTACAGCATTCATCTGTTTGATGTCCTCTAGGTTTAATTTATATTTTGTATCTGGATCTTGCAGGTTATAAAGCGCAGCAGTACCATATACTGTTACATCAATAGATGATGTTTTTTCTGACATTTTTATAATTAAAACATTGTCACCTGCATTAACCTTGAATCCGCCATATATATAGGTTGCAAAACCTGCATAAAATGCTTTGATTGTGAATTCACCAATCTTAACGTTATTTACTACAAAACTTCCATCATCTTTGGTTATTGCACCATTGTAGGTACCTACTACGACAACCTTTACACTTGGCATAGGTGCGCCTGTTTCGTTATTATATACAAATCCACTTATAGTAGATTGGCAAAAAACGGGGCTGGCTAAACATAGGGTGATTAAAACCAGTAAACTCTTTATACAATTTCTCATATTACCAGTTAAATTCATTTTTTAGGACTTTGGTGAAAAAATCTTTCAAAGCAACAGGGTCTTTGGTTAGATATTGAATTTCTACAGTTAAAAACACTTGATTTACTTTACCATTTGGAGTCAAAGTTTTAGCACCTACCACATTTGGTCCAGCATATCCTGCTGCACGTTGCATTTGTGCTCTATACAGTACTTTTGCATTCGGCTTTAAGAATACTGGGTCTATTCCAATTATAAATTGTTCTGATACTAGGGTAGGGTACCCTATTCCATTAATTGGGTCTGGTACCAAACCACTATCTATCGGAATTCTAGCTTGGCCTGAACCATAATAAAAACTATCTATTGGGCTAAAGTCTTTTACTGTACTAATTGCTTCCACATCAATTGGAAAACTAGCTGAAACAAGCAACTTGCCGTTGCTATTTAGAAAGCTTTGTAAACTAGCACTGGCATATTCTAATATTAGTTTACCGTCCTTTCTAGTTCCATCTGCAGCAAAGAATATCTTATCGTAAAGTTTATATAATATGGTTGCAGTTGGTGTCCAAAATGGAGGTATGTTTTTTCCAGCACCTACGGTGTAGTCTTGTATATCATAATTTCCATAGACTGAAGCAACCACTGGTAAAATGGTTGTTTTAAAGTCAGGGCTAGTTGCTGTACCTACTACGACAAGCAGGTCACTTTTCTTAGATTGAATATATAGAATTTTAGTACTATCTCTCTTACTGTAAGTTCCTGCATTGTCTTTTGCACGTAGGTAAATTCTGTTGTTTCCATTTAGTTCGAATCCGTTCATCAGACCAGTTAATAACACTGGAGTTGAACCTGAATATACTTTGAATGAGGTTGCTCCAGTTGTAGTAGGATTGCTAGCCTCAAAGGTTAAGAAATTGGAACTTTTTGGTACATTGTACCAATTGCCATTATTGGCTTTTATTTGAATGCTATCTATTGTTTGAATTCCGTCTATATCACTTATTTCATAAAATATTGAGAATACTGGTAAAACACTATCAGTCGGTGCTTTAATTCTATTAATGGCTATTGTTGGCGGGGTATTTCTAATAGGTACCCTTAATACTGCGGGTGATTTATCTGTATTGTTATCGTTGTCTATTGACCTAACATAAAATGTGATATCAGTTGTGTCAGAATTGGGTTGAAAAGTAAATCTAAATGTAGAGTCATTTCTATTCGTTTTTATCCAATTGGTATTGTCGAGAGATATCTCAAACTTGGTTATGAATCCATCTTTGTCGCTACCGCTCCAATAGATGCTAACAACACTATTTAATCTATTTTCCCCAGATAAATTGATAGAATTTAACGAAATAGTAGTTTCAGGGTCATTATTAATTATTTGACTGTCTTTTTTACAAGAGTATATACAGACAGCACAAGCTATAAACAAAACTGCATAAAATGCAGTAATTTTTGAATTGAAGTATCGATTTTTCAAATCAATGTAGGTTAAAGTATTGTATCAGATTGGAAGGAAAAGTAAAAAAACCGACAAGCAACAGTTGCCTAGTGCCTGTCGGTGTATAAATTATTTGCTCACAACAAATTTACCACGGCTGATAAAGCCTTGAGTTGCATTTGTCATAGTTACAGTGTAGATACCAGCAGGCATATCTACATCTATACGATAATTAGTAGTGTAGGCAGGAATTGTATAGGTTCTTACCATTCTACCACTCATATCAGTAACTGAAATAGTAGTATTAGCTTTCAATACAAAACCTTCGACTTCTAAATTGATGTGACCAGAAGTTACCGGGTTAGGATACAAGTTTACACTAGCACCAGGAATTGTAGCAGTAAGGATAGAAAGAGTATCTATTTTCTCAATTGAGATTTTGAAGAAATCTTTATTATTTCTAGGCATCAACTTAAAGTTGCTGAAGCTAAAGAACATTACACCTTTTACACTGTCCATAAATGTACCTACTTTAACAACAATTGGATTCACTTTCATAATACCGTCTCTAGTTGCCCAGATTGAGTCATTTACATAAGATACGTTTAATGAAGAATAAGCTGAAGTACCAGATACACGACCTGCAATTACTCTAGTACCTGCATTAGGATCGTTAATATCAACACCTACTCTATACTCTGCATTGTTACCTGTTAGGTCAGCATTTTTTCTAACAACTCTTACTTTACCAGTATCATTAGCTAGAGTAATCAACATATTTTCATATTGCTCATTACCAGCGAAATCGTACTTTGTAAATACGCTTGGGCTAAGTTTAATTGCATTGATAGAACCCGTACCTATTTTGTTTACTGTGCTTACATTGGTTAAAGTAGTTACACCAAAGTTTTCTTTTACAGTACCAGTTACAGTTACTTTATCATTTATTTTCAAAGTCGAAAGCGTTGCATTCTGAGTAACTTGTAATCCACCCCAACCAGAAGTACCCTCTTGTTGAATAAATACAAAACCTAAGTTATCTGCCTCAGCAGATGCAATCACTGTACCTGTTACAGTTACTTCCATATCTAAATAACCAGAGTTACCATTTGTGTAAGGTGTGTATTGTACGTCAAATATCTGCAAACCAGCTGCTCTTACTCTATAGAATAAAGGATTAGATACTCCTGTAGGTACAGCTGGGTTAGATGAAATACGTGTAGGAGCAGTGTTATCTTCTGCTGATACGTAATATTTAACAAAAGAACCGTCAGCCTGAGCAGGTATAGTACCTGTGAAAAGGTTACCAACTGCAGTCATAGCTACCTCTTGGTACGTATTGTTCCCAACACCAATAGCGTAGAATAAGCTCACTTTTTTAATGCCACGAGCACTAGTCACTGTAGAAGATACATTTACTGTATTTGTAGCAGTTGGGGCTATTAAGTTTCTAATTGGCAAAGTTATAGATGGTGCAGCGGACTCAAAACGGTAGTGAGAAGTGTCAAAAGGGTGAATTTCATAACCACGACCAGTTGATCCAGTACATCCATTTCTTGAGTGCAAAATAATACCTCTAACATAGCTTAATTTGTCACCGACGTTAGGTGCTGTGAATGTACCGCCACCTGCAGGTAGTTTTTGAACCACGAACCTGTCTGATACGTTCATTAAATTACCGCTGGCATCAGAAACATAGAAACTTACACGACTGTTGCTTGAAAATGGGTCAACACTTACTACAGTTAAGTTATCAACTTGAACAAATGTTCCTTCCCATTTCTCACCTGTTGGCAATTTGTTTTGTTTCAAATTGTCATTTAAATCAGACAAATTGATTTTGTTAATTCTAACTGGTCTATTGCTGGCCAATGTTTTAACAGATACAACACCAGATCCAGTGGATGGAATGATTTCACTCTCACCTTGGAACTCTTCTACTTTACCAGTTATCTCAACAGAGTCACCTGCTAATAAATCGCGTAAATCTATAGAAGTTGCAGCAGAACAAGAACCAAAAATGTCTAATCCTGAGAATGCACCGGTACCATTTTGAATCCAAATATTCCTACTGTTTAATGCCGTACAACCTGTACTTGTTTGGCGAGATAAGTTACCACTTGTCACGACAACACCACGAACTGTAACAGTTTTTCCTTTTAAAGAAGAACTGTCAACACAATTTCCCAAATCAGTAGCTGATACTGTTTGGATCTGCTGAATCGTAACTACTTGTGCACTCATAGTTGCCGCAACTAGAAGACTCAGACCTAATAAGGGTAAAAACTTTCTTTTCATATTAATTGATCACTAAATTATTTCACTATTACAAATCGTCCTTTAAACTGCTTGTTATCGTCAAGGTTTTCTACAGTAAATATGTAAATACCCCTAGCGATAATTTGCCTACTATCAGAAAGCATATCCCAAGCGTGTTCTCCACCAGAGAAAGCAGTTCTAGTAGGGTCACTATTCGTAGCAAACCACCTCACATCGCTTCCATTATAGCTGGGGTCGTGTCTAATGGTTTGAACTAAGTCGCCCGCAGTAGTATAAATTTTTATTACACATCTGGCAGGTAGGTTACTAAAGTATATTTTTCTTTCTTCCTCATATCTTCTAGACCCTTCCCACTCTGCACCAGCATAATATGGGTTTGGATAAACAAATGGTTGGTCAGTTTTAATAGAGTTATTTGCAGGTTTTCCGGGGAATACCCTCCTCATAGTAGCAAGGGGAGTACTTTCTAGCGACTCCAAATCATTAGACTCATCACCTTCATCAAATGCCGTAATTGCAATGGCGTGTTGCCATCCGTTTTGTATGTTATTTATGGTGTATTTGTAAGTGTATTTAACAGAATCGTTTTCAAATGTGACTGGTGTAGAAAGTTTTATGTCGTCAAAACCAGTGTTGTAGAATAAGTTATTACCTCTTTTATCAAATTCTGCAACACGCTCTAAATTACCCAATAAATCAGTTTCACCTTGAACGTCAAATCCGAAATGAGTTTTATAAATTCTATATCCTTCAAAATCTTTTTTGTTGCTGATTGGGTCAACTGATTGTTCAGAATTATCTGCCCAATATACGTCAATTTTATTGTCACCAGGTACAAATTTTAAATAAGGTAAATTTGGAGGACTTGGTAAAATAAATCTAGTGATTTTACCGTCACGGTCTCTGTCTTCACCTGGGTCTAGCACGCCATTAAAGTTTACATCTTCACCATTATATGTTCTTTGTGCCCAATTTGCATTTTGCGCTAAAATTTTCTTTTGTACTGGGTTGTCTTGTGTCACACTATTGCCATCCTCATTCATCTTGGCACAAACTAGTGCAAATGATATGTTGATAGTTTGCCCTGGATCAAGAGTTTTAAACGGTCCTACAGATATCATTGAAGATCTGTTACCTGCTAATCTTAATGAATTTAGAATGCTCTTAAAATCAATATTTGGATTGGTATTTAAACCTTGACTTAGCTTACTATAGCGACCATTATCTGTAGATGGGAAGAATAATATCGGGTCACTCGCATTATTAAATTGCCAAGAGTTATAATGAAGCTTAAAGTCTTTCTCATACTTAGGGTGGTGATTACCTCTGCTATCATCAGAACCTAAATACATACAGCCGATATAACTACGTGTAAAAGCAGTATCACCAGCTGGGTCAAACTCATAACCCATAGCTAATGAGTCTATGTAACCATTGCCACCTTTATTAAAGAATGCTGTCCCCCCTAGTGGAGTAACATTTACATTTCTAACTACCATATCCGTCCAATAGCCCATATACACGCTATCGTACTTATTTTTAGAAGCATTGGTAATGCTCATATTTACAATCACAAAGAAATTGGCAAAACTGTAGTTCCAATTATAGGTTTCATAGTGTACCTTGATTCCCAATGGGTTAACGTGGCCAGCAATGGGTATAGTAGTACCAGGAACAAACCTGTTACTATCGCTAAAGTCACAAAAGAAATCTTGATGACTAATTGCTTTTGGCGAGTAATTCGGATTATCAATTAAACTACTACGAGTATTAAGTTTAGAACCAGGGCTAGCGGAAAATTCAAATCCACCCTTACCAGTTGAATAACCAGTTGCATCGTCAATACAACCTGTAGTTACCAAACTTTGGCCAGCACTCTGAACTCCTACCCAAAGACCACCTTCAAACAAATGCTCAATACCACTATTTACAGGATATTCAAAACTTGGATAATTTAGTATAGCAAAGCTTCCTTTGAAACTATTGCCTATGATACCTAAGTTGCTGACTGTAGCACCTACGTTACTCACGGTAGTTACTTTCTCCTCATAACTAGCTTGAGAACAGGCCAGTTTTGACAATGTAAGCAAAAATGCTATTGATATAATTTTTAAGCGCAAAATGTTTAATCTATTTTGTGTAGCAAATTTCAATTGATTATATTGATTTGTATCGATTTAGTACTTTAAGAATCTGTTAATTAGTTGTTGCCCCTTACTATTAGTTACTGTAAAGGTGTACGTACCAACTGGTAGTGCAGACATATCGTAGTTACCATTACTGTTTACGATTGCTCGTAATACTTGTACGCCCATCGTATTATAGATTATTAGGCTAAGTGGCTCAACGTTCACACTGGTGATATTTATTTGAGATTTACCTACTCCATACCAAGCTTTCACATTTTGCAAGGAATAACTACTATATATTGAAGTCCTATTTTTATTTATCTCTAGCGACATTAATACTGGTAAATGGTCGCTCATATTATATTCTGCCTGTAATACGTTGTTAGGAACACCGCTAGTATTGTTAGCTAATAAATCACCATTAAATCTGTTTCCATCTTGACCCATATACTTAAAACTAGAAGGTATAATGTGTATATTATTGGTCTGTGAAAGTAAAGGGGTGCTAATTAATATGTGGTCAAATCTGTCATTCATACCTCCACCACTAGCACAACCAGTTACATCGCTCACCCTTGTTGATTGAGAGTGATAGTATTTGTAAGTACTGTTTCCAGCCCAGTCACCCATTTTGTCTGCAGGGTCATTAAACTTATATTTTAAATCTGCTGGTGCAACAAAATTTTGAAAGCAGTCTTCAGAAGCAGTGTACGTGTTGAAGTCGCCCATTACCAAAACATTACCTATAATATTGTTAGCTACTACATATTTCATCATATTCTCTGCCATTACTTTACGTTGATTAGCATCTGATGCAGTGTTACCGGCCTTAAGGTGAGCTATAAATATGTGTATGAAAACGGTATCGCCGCCTTTAGCTAAATCGTCACTTTTGTAGTATAATTTTACATAAGGAATGTCTCTCAATAAGTTTTGAGCTACTGCTTGTTTCTTCAATTCCAGTTTTTTGCTGTCGTAGAATAATGTGCTTACTATATCAGAATTAGCAGAAGTATTTACAAACGCAATTCTCTTCATAGTAGGTCTTTTTTGATTGACAGTAAAGAGATTCAGTACCCTCCTAGCATAGGCGTCCTCATTTATAATCTCATTTACACCTAATATATCTGGCTGAGCGTGACCAATTATAGTATTTAACCAGTTGTCTTTATTAGCTAGAGGACTACAAGTCGCATCGCCGTACCGCAATAGATTATAGTGAACTATTTTAAGAGTATCTACCCCAAATCCCTTAACGGAAAGAAGTAAAAATAGTAAGCAGAAGAGGAATTTGCCGTGCATAGTATTGTGCGTGTGCAAAGATACCTAGCCTTACTTATTATTTTTTTAAATAATTAAGTGTTAACATTTTGTTTACATTAAGGTTTAGTTATTAATTTACATATATGTGGTAGTGTTAATTATTCTTTTCAATTTTGAAGAATGAAATTATATAGGCATTTACTACTTTTTAGCATTTTACTTCTTATTCATCAAACTATTAACGCACAAATTGGCAAAAATACGGGGCTAGTTTCTGGTCCTATGTTGGGTTTTAAAGAGCATAGATCTGTTGGAATATGGCTAGAAGTAGATGGCAACGCAAAGAAAGTGTCTATAAAATATCATAAAAAAGGAGAGGCGAAAAACACTGTAACTAAAGTAGTTTCTACTGTAGCCACAAAAGATTATCACCCCATTAAAATTATTCTTGAAAACTTAGAAATGGGTTCAAGTTATCAATACAACTTTGAAATAGATGGTAAAGCAGTGTCAAGTACAGAATTTAGTTTCGAGACAAAAAATCTATGGGAGTGGAGAATGCCGGCACCAGATTTCACATTTATGGTAGGCAGTTGCATATATATAAATGATAGTATATATGACAGACCTGTAGCAAATGGTAAGAAACCTTACGGAATGAGTGCCTCTATTATGGAAACGATGGGCAATACCAAAGCTGACTTTATGATATGGCTTGGAGATAATCACTATTACAGGGAGGCAGACTTTAGTTCGGTAGCTGGAATGAAGTATAGATTTAGTCACGATAGGAAAATTCCAGAAACGCAAAAACTATTAAGGGCTATGCCAAATTATGCCATTTGGGATGATCACGACTTTGGATCAAATGACAGCCATAGAGGTTACGAATACAGAGATAGCAGCTTAAGTTTATTTTCAAGATATTGGGCTAATAATTTTGCAGGTTCAAAAGATTGCCCTGGTGTTCAATCTAAATTTTCATACAGTGATGCAGAATTTTACCTGATGGATGACAGATACTATAGAAGTAGTGAAAAATTAATTGGTGATGACCAAGCCTATTGGGGTACCTGTCAAATGAATTGGCTTAAGGATAATTTAATTAGTAGCAGAGCTACTTTTAAAATAATATGTAATGGAAATCAAGTACTAAACCCAAACATTCAAGTGGGTGAGTGTATGCACGAGTATCAAAAGGAATACACTGAATTGATGAATTTCATTACTCAAAATAAAATTGAAGGCGTCATCTTCATAACTGGAGACCGACACTTTAGCGAACTAGTTAAAGTTACTCCTCGTGGGGGCTATTCAATAATAGACTACACATCTTCGCCATTAACCAGTAGTCCTTATATTCCAAATGGCAATGAGGCTAAAAATAATGATAGAGTAGAGGGTTCATTACAAACTGTCCAAAACTTTGGCTTAATATCTATTTATGGTAAACGAAACGAACGTATTTTGAAAATAAGTACAAGAGATGCGCAGGGTAAGGAACTGTTTACCTACGAAGTGAATGAAAAAGAATTGAAAATGGGGAAATAGTTATTGGCAAATTCTAGCTAATACTGTAGCAGCAGCGGCGAATCCTAATGAATAAGCTTTCTTAATTTCATCGCAAGCTTCTTTTTCTTTATGGTCGTCTATTAAAGTAAGTCCGTACATATAATGTGCCTCAGCAAAATCGGGTAAGTACCTTACTGCATCCTGAAAATAAGATAATGCCTTAATATGATCTCTGTTAATGTAGCTGATGTATCCTAAGTTATAATTTGCAATACCCTCACCGCCAGGCACTGTTTTAAGTATTGTAGCTGTTTCATTTACTTCTTGGTATTTTTTCAGCGCCATTTGTGCCTGAATTTTAACTTCAAGTGCTGGAAGGCTATATTTATTAGTGTCTAGTATTCTTTGCGCATCACTTATAGCCATATCATATAGTTGCAATCCCATATATGCCTTAGCTCTACTTAAATGAGTTTTTATCCTAGCAGGATCTAAAAAAAGTGCTTGGTTGAAATCATTAACAGAATTTTGAAATTGTCCCAACTGTAAATATACTATTCCACGTAAATCATAAAGGTCGTGACTTCTTACCAAAAGGGTAAATGCCTTGTTTAAATCATCTAGCGCAGGCTGTGTTCTTCCTAAAGAATTGTATATAGCAGCTCGCCAATAATAGCCTTCAGCTAGCCCCGGATTTAGAGATATGGCATAGTTCAAGTCGCTAAATGCGCCTTCAAAATCATTCATATAATACTTAGATATCCCTCTATTGTAATAAATAGCTGGAAATTGCGGCAAAATAGCAAGGGAGGTGTCAAAATATTTTATGGCTTTTTCCCAATTATATACCTTAGTTTGTTCATTTCCTAGGCTAAAATATTTCATCCCGTCTTGGGCAAATATTGAAGATGTGCCAATTGTAAGAAATACACAAACTAAAATAAAAAATATACGATTTATCATAATCAATTATTACTCTTATACGTATATCACATACAATTTGATGCCCAAACTTAGACTTGAACTACAGTTTATAAAATTAATTTGTAGTTTTATCAATTATTGATAAGTAACAAATTATATTAGAGTACATTAGCAGAATTAAATTATTGGTACTATTATTTAAAGATTAAATAACTCTTTGGAAACAGTAATTGATAGATTTTCTCGAAATTTGTAATCGTAACACGATGAATGACGAATTTCGCATTACCAAAACAAGAAATTAAAACGAAGTAACGCCCGAATATATGAAATATATAAAGAAGATACTAGGTAAACGCTACGCCCCCAAATGGTTGATATTATATATTGATATGATGGCAACTATTTTCTCGGTTATAGTAGCCTATGGTTTAGTTGAAAATTTCAGACCATTTGTAGATGTTAATCTACCGAATCTATTATTTACTTTAACCATATTTTTAGTAATAAGATTCACATTATTTATGGTATTTAAAACTTACAGTAGCGTAGTAAGATATACTTCTACCCAAGATGCTAAAAATATTCTGTTTTCTATATCATCTGGTACTGTCATTTTACTGGCTTATTCCATTATTAGTTTTAATTCCACTAGTGCTTATATAGATAGGTTGCCTATCAGTATGATTATAATTGAGTATTTCATTTCTACATTTTTGATAGCAGGCTACAGAGTAGGAATTAAAATGTTATACTCAGAGCTCAAAAATAATAGTAACGAAAAGGAAACAATGTTAATCTTTGGTGCCGGTGAATTGGGTTTAATAACAAAAAGAACCATAGACCACGATAAAGATAACAATAAGAAGGTAATAGGATTTATGGATGATAATCCTGCTAAGTATGGCAAACTAATAGAGGGTGTTAAAATATATAATCTAGAGAAAGACTTAAGGGAACTAATAAATAAGGTACGTATAGACGAATTAATTATCTCTGTACAAGACATATCAAGAAAACGTAAGGAGGAAGTAGTTGATATGTGTCTCCGTTATAAAATCAAAGTAAAGCTAATACCGTCAGCTATAGACTGGATGAATGGTGAGTTAAGTGCTAAGCAAATAGCTGATGTGAGAATTGAAGATTTACTTGAGCGTATGCCGATTAGGTTAGATCAGGAAAAGATTAGCTCACAAATAAATAACAAGACCATATTGGTTACTGGCGCCAGTGGTTCAATTGGGAGTGAACTAGTTAGACAGATAGTTCAATTTTATCCCAAAGAAATCATATTAATAGATCAAGCTGAAACACCACTTTATGAATTAGAACTCGAATTGAAGGAGAAATCTAACTATATTGAGTTTAAGTTTCTAGTTGCTGATGTAAGAAATAGAGGTAAAATGGAAACCATTTTAAACCAGTATAGACCTCAAATTATATATCACGCTGCAGCCTATAAGCACGTGCCACTAATGGAGGATAATCCTAGTGAGGCCATTAATACCAATGTGATGGGTACTAAAAATATGGCTGATTTGGCTGTAAGATTCCACGTAGAGAAATTCATATTTGTGAGTACAGATAAAGCTGTAAACCCAACTAATGTGATGGGTGCAAGTAAACGTGCTGCTGAAATATATGTACAGTCTTTCAATCAAGACTTGCAAAAAAATGGGCACAATCACACCAAATTCATTACAACTAGATTTGGAAATGTATTGGGAAGCAATGGCTCTGTAATACCAAGATTTAGAAAGCAAATAGAAAATGGGGGACCAGTTACCGTAACTCACCCTGAAATATGTAGATATTTTATGACCATACCAGAGGCTTGCCAATTAATACTTGAGGCTGGAATGATAGGTAATGGGGGTGAGATATTTGTATTTGATATGGGTGAGCCTGTCAAAATTGTTGATTTAGCTAAGAAAATGATCATATTGTCTGGTATGAAACCAGGCAAGGATATAAACATTGTATTCACAGGTCTAAGACCTGGTGAAAAAATAATGGAAGAGCTTCTTAACAATAAGGAGAAAACACTGCCTACGCACCACTCTAAAATAATGATAGGTAAAGTTAGAGAGTATCCATTTGAAATGATAAGTAGAGAAATAGATGATCTAATCTCAACATTGTCATTAAATAATGATAAAATACTAGTGGGTAAAATCAAAGATCTAATTCCAGAATACATCAGCAATAATAGCCGATTTGAGGAATTAGACAAACTAACTATCCACCCCGAGATAGAAATTAACTAGGTTACTTTTATTTTTATAGTTAGAGAACTTGAATCTATAAATATTTGTATATTTGCTAACTAACGTTAGGTAGGTGTGCAAGTAGCAGAAACAAGAAAAGAGCAGATATATTCAGTATCATCTAAATTATTTAGAGAGAAAGGATATTCTGCGACAAGTATGCGGTCTTTAGCTGAGCAAATTGGGATAGAAGCTGCTAGCATCTACAGTCACATTTCTAGTAAAGAGCAAATACTAAATGATATTTGCTTCAGTATGGCAGATGCTTTTTTTGCAGCAGTTAGGCAAGCCATTGTTGAAAATGAAAACGTTGCAGATAAATTACGAGCAATGATGACTGCACATATTTATGTCATCATTAACAATATAGACAAAGCAGCTGTTTTCTTCCACGATTGGCGTCACTTGAGTGAAGAGGCTAAATCGAAGTTTACAAGTTTGAGGGCTGAATATGAGTATATTTACAGAAAAGTGATAAGTGAAGGTAAAGAACAAGGAATTTTCAAACAATTAAATGAGAAGTTCGTTACTCTTACTTTGTTTTCAACCCTTAACTGGACATACGAATGGTACAAACCAGGAATTACACAGCTAAATGCTGAAGAAATGGTTTCAGAGTTGACAAATATCTTCTTTAACGGAATAGTAATTAATTAAAATATAAATATATGTACGGTGGTGGATTCATCGGCGAAGCCGAAAAACAAACACAGCAGGACGATCCAAAATTGTTAGCTGAGTTTGAAGCTAAAATAGCCAAAGGAGAGAAAATCGAACCTAAAGATTGGATGCCATTTGACTATCGCAAACAGCTAATCAGAATGATAGAGCAACACGCGCATAGTGAAATAATCGGTGCATTACCAGAAGGTACTTGGGTAACACGTGCTCCTGGTTTTAAAAGAAAACTGGCTATTATGGCTAAAGTTCAAGATGAAATAGGCCACGCTCAATTGTTATACAGTGCAGCTGAAACACTTGGTAAGCCACGTGAGCAAATGCTAAACGATTTGATAAGTGGAAAATCTAAATACAGTAATGTATTTAATTATCCAGCTGATACTTGGGCAGACGTAACCGTAATCGGATTTTTAATTGATGCAGCTGCCATAGTAAATCAAGTAGCTAACAGTAAGGGTTCATATGGTCCATATTGCAGAGCATTAGAAAGAATATGTTATGAAGAGGCATTTCACCTTAAGCAAGGCCACGACGCATTTGTAGCTTTAGCGACTGGTACACCTATACAAAGGGATATGGTGCAGCAAGCCCTAAATAGATGGTGGGAACCAATTATGCACTTCTTTGGCCCGTCGGACAAAATGAGTGTACACTCTGAGAAATTAATGCGTTGGAAAGTGAAAATGGCTAGTAATGACGATATGAGACAACAGTTTCTAAGTACTTACATACCTAAAATATGGGAGCTAGGACTTACGCTGCCAGATGCAGCATTAGTTAAAGACGAAACTTCTGGTAAATGGACATTTACAGAACCAGATTGGGATGAATTCTTTAAAGTAATAAATGGTGACGGTCCTTGCAATGCTGAAAGATTAGCCGTACGTAAATGGGCAGAGCAAACGGGTAGATGGGTAAGACAAGCGCTAACCCAGCCTGGTAAGCAATATGTCACTCCATTTGCATAATACCCCTACATTTGAACCTGTATGGAGAATATTAGTTTAGATCCAAGATTTCAAAGGGCGAAATTGCCTGAATTGGACGAGGAAGTTATCTTAAATGCGAGCGACAGTTTTGTAACGTTTGAGGTATTTCATCAAAAGAAAAAAGGTACTCATCACAGTCACGTTGGTATAGTTCACGCACCAAATGCTGAAATGGCAATGGTATTTGCTAAAGAACAATTTGCACGCAGGGGGGCTACTTCAAATCTTTGGATTGTAGAGTCTTCAAACGTTTTAGCTATGGACTACACAGATTCAGACATATTTGATACAACACCAGATAAGCAACATAGAGAAGCTGGAATATATAAAACCAGAGATAAAATTGAAAAGTACCAGGCCGAACTTCCAAACACTAAACAAGATTAAGTAATGAGCGAATTGAATAATGCCAAGGCTGAATTAATAAATTATCTGGCTGATAGCTTATTAATATTAGGGCATAGAAACGGTGAATGGACAGGCATAGGTCCCGTAATAGAAGAAGACATTGCATTTGGCAGTATGGCACAAGATAAAGTAGGTCAAGCCAGACAGCTGTACGAATTGCTACATTCAGATTTTGGATATTCTGAACCAGATACTTTTGCATTTACACGTACAGCAGAACAGTTTAAGTGTCCACAATTGGTTGAATTGCCAATTGGTGACTATGCATTTAGTTTAATGCGCCACTTTCTTTTCGATCAAGCAGACTTAATTCGATTTGAGATGCTTTCATCTTCCAGTTTTGTTCAACTTAATCAATTTGCAAATAAATTTAAAGGAGAAATAAAATACCACGTATTTCACGCAAATACTTGGATAAAGCAACTAAGTAAAGCCACAGACGAGTCTAAAATAATGCTTCAAACAGCTTTAGACGCCCTATGGCCCTACGCATTTGCTATGTTCGAACCTGGTCCAAATGATGCCTTATTGATAGAAAATGGCGTATTTGACGGTGAAAAAGCATTGTATGATAAATGGTTTGAAACTATTTCAACACTATTAAATACCTACCAGCTTAATATACCTAATATCAGTGACGAAACTATAGGCAGAGGTGGTAGATACGGATATCATACTGAGTATTTGCAACCCCTATTAACAGAAATGACTGAAGTATTCACCATAGACCCCTCAGCTGAGTGGTAAGAACTGAATTTTAGTCAGAGAAGGATAGTTAAGAATTGTAATGTAGTTTTGAAAATTATGATCAGAAAATTTCAGACTACACTGTTCAGTATTTACGAGAATATTTTTTCAAGGGCTTCATTTTATAAATGGAACAGGTTTTTGTATAACTTGTCTATTAGAGGGTTAGGAATAATGGTTGACAGTGAAAAATCTGAAACTGCTTTTTTGAAGTCTTATTTATCAAGCTTAGAATCGCCAATTGTATTTGATGTTGGTGGTAATAGAGGGCAATATTCAACTAAAGTACTGTCAATAAATACAAATTCAGAAATCTATAGTTTTGAGCCTAATCCCAAACTTTTTGGCATAATATCTAAACTTTTTGCAGGAAAGAAGTTTAATCCTATAAATTTAGCACTTGGTGATACTTCTGGTAAAATTCAATTCTATGACTATGAGTCAGAAGACGGTCAAGGTACAGAACACGGAAGCTTATATAAAGATGTAATTGAGACATTGCATCATAAGAAGAGTATTGAATTCGAGGTTGAAATTGATACAGTTGATAATTTTTGTATTGAACGTTCTATAAGTCATATCAATTTACTTAAAATTGATACTGAAGGTCACGAAATGGGGGTATTATTAGGTGCAAAAAATATGTTAAGCACTAATAGCGTCTCTGTAATTCAAATTGAATTCAACGAGATGAATGTAATAAGTAGGGTATTTCTAAAAGACTTTATGAATTTGCTGGCAGATTACAAATTTTATAGAATATTGAAAAATGGTTTCATACCCATTGATGACTATTTTGCCGGGTATCACGAAATCTTTGCTTGGCAAAATATTATAGCTGTTAATAAAAACTCTGGATATAATCCCAGTTGATGATAAACAGAATTAAGAGTCTTATTTCTAATCCTACCTACAAAAAGTATTTTTTCAATACAGGATGGTTGCTTAGTGAGAAAATTATTCGAATTTTCGCAAATGCTGTAGTTGGTATCTTTGTAGCAAGGTATCTAGGTCCAGTTGATTATGGTTTATTTAATTATGCATTAGCAACAATTTCAATATTACTTCCAATTGCTTCTTTAGGTATGTCTGATACTTTAATTAGGGAATTTCATAATGATGATAAAAATATAAATGAAATACTTGGTACATCATTTATATTAAAGTTCGTTTCTGGTGTATTCCTAATTTCGATATTGTTATTGTATCTCAAACTGTTGCGTGTTTCAGGTATGGAATATTTAGTGACTGTAATTGTTTCATTTGGATTGATTACCTCAAGTTTTGATGTTTGGGAAAAACATATGATGGCAAATGTTAAGGGTAAAAGCATTGCTTTTGTAAGCATTGTTTCTTTATTTATTTCATCAATTATAAAACTTATTGGGGTTTATTTTAAAATGGACCTAATATATTTTGCAATATGTCAAATTGTTGAAATGAGTATACTTGTAATTGGCTGGCTTTTTTATTTTAAGAAAGATTATTTGTTAAGTGTACTTACATTCAATTTGAACAGAGCAATCAAACTCTTAAAAGATTCTGGAATATTGATAGTTAGCAGTTTTATGGTTATCCTTTATATGCGATTAGATCAATTTATGATTAAAAGTATGTTGGGAGCTGAAGCATTAGGAAATTTTTCAGCTGCTATTAAATTAAGTGAATCTTATTACTTTATTCCATTGGTATTAACAGGTTCATTATTTCCAGCAATTCTTAATGGAAAAAAGATTAGTGAGTTTGAATACAAGAAGCGGGTTCAAAACTTATATAACCTTTTGACTATTATTTCATTGACAATGGCAATAGTTCTAAGTTCATTTTCTAGTCAATTGGCACTATTATTTGGTAGTAAGTATACTGGGGTCGCTCAGGTTTTGTCAGTCCACGTGTGGGCTGGAATATTTGTGTTTTGGGGTACTGCATCAACGAAGTGGTTTGTCATTGAAAAAATGCCATTTTACATTACTTTTAGTACGGTTTTAGGTTTTATTTTCAATATTGCTCTTAATTTTTACTTGATACCATATTTTGGAATTGTTGGTGCAGCATATTCTACTTTAATTGCTCAAAGCGTAGCTGTGGTCTTTAGTTTGCTTTTTTTTAGAAAGACAAGACCATTATTTAAAATAATAATAAATTCATTAAATCCCTTGCAATTCTATTTAACAAAAAAAAGCTAACCAATTAAGGTCAGCCTTTTTTTTTTCATTTTAAGTCTATTCTAAATTATTGTTTAATTATTTTGGATATCCACATATCAGTATTAGTAATTAAGTTAATGCAATAAACGCCACTAGCTATATTTTCTAAATTTACTGTAACAACTCCATTATTATTACGTAGTCAGCTTTGATAATAGAACCATTCGTATTTACCAATTCTAAATTACGAACAACTTCAACATTATTTAGCGTCAAAGTGAAATTAGAAGTTGCAGGATTTGGATGTGAACTAATGTAGTTGTAAGTTTTAATTGAACTTTTAATTGATGTAGTATTTAACATTGGTATTTGAACTACATATGCAGAGCCTGAGTTGGTAACACCATCACCGTCAAATACAGCACCAACTGCAATCATATATTCACCACTTTTTTGTGTAAATTGGAATGAAGAAATACTTAAACCAAATCTATCATTAGCAGTTAAT
>Ga0163144_10000440_pt1 | contig 96136 bp, 65 predicted proteins | sample OliLak19BULKMAT1_FD_123175 | JGI IMG/M metagenome (GOLD analysis project Ga0163144, IMG submission 123175) | Freshwater microbial mat bacterial communities from Lake Vanda, McMurdo Dry Valleys, Antarctica - Oligotrophic Lake LV.19.BULKMAT1 | ecosystem: Environmental > Aquatic > Freshwater >...
CGATTCGACGACCGAGGGGCGGCGAATGATCAGGGCCTCGGTGCGGGGGACCGAGATGCGGAATTGGATCAAATCATTGGGGCGGAAGTGGGCGACGTCGCGCGCTGTGACGGACACCTTGGAGCCCGTAGAGGGAGCGCAGCGTGAGGTGCCGGAGCGCTCTCAGGGTCCCGACGAGACCTCGGAACGCGACGAGCTACGCCGGTTGTTGACGGTCGCCGTCGCCAACGAGCGCCGGGCGTTCGACGACGTCCAGGCCGCGCGCGAGGTCACGAAGTCCATCGAGCAGCGCTTCGCCGCGCAGCTGACCGCGACCGAGGCGCGTCTCGCCGAAGAGGCCTACGCGCGCGGCATCGCCGACGGCCGCGCGGGCGAGCTCGAACGTACGCGGGCGGCGCTCGCCGCGCGCCATGCCTCGGAGCTCTCCGCGGCTCGGGACCGCGAGTGGGCAGAGCGCGACGAGCGTCGCCGTGAACACGCGCGGCTGCTCGTGGACCTCGGCGAAGCGCGATTGGCGGTGCGCGAGCTTCGCGCCGAGCGCGCGCGCGAGCGCGACGAGCCCGTCTACCGCGCCGCGCGCTTCCGGGCGTCGATCGCCACGAGGCTCGGGTGGTTCTTCGGGCTCGCCGCCCTCGCGTTCGCGCCCGCGGCGTGGATCGCGGCGTTCTCGCCCTCGCGCGCGGCCTATCTGACGCTCGCGCTCGACCTCGGCCCTTGGGAACTCGCTGCGTTCGCCACCGGCTGTGGGCTCGCCGCGTTCCTGTTCGCGACCGTCGCCTACCGGTGCACGAGGCGCGCCCATGGGCCTCTCGCTGCTGGCGCAGACGACGCCGCCGAACGGCGGGCGCCTGGGGCGTCGCAGGAGGCCGCGCGCGGGCCGGCGCTCGCGAGCAACATCGTTCGAGAGCGCGTCGCCTCTCCGCATCTTCCATGACGGATCCCATGCTCTCTCCCCAGCGCGCCACGCGTCCTCGCACGCCCTCGCGCGGCCCTCGGCATGTCGCTGGGCTCGTATCCCTGACGCTGCTCGCCATCATCGCGAGTGAGCTCCGCGCCGCGCCGCGGACCGAACTCAGCGCGTCAACGCGAGCAGCGTCAGCGCACGCAGCATCCGCGCACGTAGCATCCGCGCACGTAGCATCCGCGCACGTAGCATCCGCGCACGTAGCATCCGCGCAGGCAACGTCAGCGCACGCAGCGTCAGCGCAGGCAGCGTCAGCGCAGGCAGCGTCAGCGCAGGCAGCGTCGTCGCAGGCAGCGTCGTCGCAGAAGGGGCAAGTCACGGACGGTCCCCGCACGATCGCCGAGATCAGCGGCTTCACTCGGACCTCGACCACGGCCGAAGTGCGAGGCTTCCTCGAGGCGCTCGCAGAGTCGCCGCACGCCACGCGTCTCCGTCGCCGCGTCATCGGCGAGTCCGGCGAGGGGCGCGCGCTCGAGCTGGTGACCGTCGCGGATCCGATGCCCGCGAGCGAAGAGTCGCTCCTCGGCTCGGACCGCCTGCGCATCTTCATCAACGCGAACATGCACGGTGGTGAAGTCGAGGGCAAAGAGGCGATGCAGCGCTTGCTGCGCGAGTTCGCCCTCGGCGAGCACACAGAGCTCCTCGAACACGCGGTCCTCTTCGTGTTGCCCGTCTACAACGTCGATGGCAACGACCGCATCTTACGTTCGAATCGGGTCAGTCAGAACGGCCCTACCGACGGCGTCGGTGCCCGCGAGAACGCAGCCGGGCTCGACCTGAACCGCGACTTCGTCAAGGTCGAGTCGCCGGAGGCGCGCCTCTTGGTGCCGCTGCTCGCGCGCCTCGACCCGCACCTCTTCGTCGACCTGCACACGACGAACGGGACGGATCACGGCTACGCGTTGACCTACGCGACGAGCCTCGTACCGGACCTCGACCCCGAGCTCGAACGTTACGCCCACGGCACGTTCCTGCCCGACCTGGCGCAGCGTGTGCGCGAGCTGCACGGCTTCGAGACCTTCGACTACGGCAACCTCGGCCGGAGCCGCGGCGACGAGCCGGCGCCGTGGCAGACCTACGACCACCGCCCACGGTTCGGCACGAACCTCGTCGGATTGCGCAACCGCCTCGCGCTGTTGTCCGAGGCCTACAGCTACCTGGACTTCGAACAGCGTGTGGCCGTGACACACGCGTTCGTGCTGGAGGCCGTGCATGTCGCCGTGCGCGACCGCGCGCGGCTGAGAAGAATCCTCGCCGAGGCGGACCAGCGTGTGCTCGCGGAGGCCCGCTTGCCTGTGGCCGTCGACGCGGCCCTCGAGCCGGGGCGTGTCGTGCCCCTACGACTCGGCTCGGTGACGGAGCACGAGGTCGAGCTCGAGGGGGACGCACGTGGCACGCGCCGGGCAGCCACGGATGCAGTGCGCACCGTGGAGGCGCTCGCGCAGGTGCGCTTCGTTGCGACGCGTGACGCCGGACTCGACCTCGACCTGGACGGGGGTTGGGTCCTCCCGCGACCGTCGGACGAGCAGCTGCGCGTCCTCGCCGCCCACGGCCTCGAGGTGCGGCGCAGCAAGTCGGCGCGGCGGTACGAACACGCGCAAGTCTTCGTCTTCGAGGCGGCGCCGCGGGCGAAACGCACCTTCCAGGGGCATCTCGAGCGGGTCTTTCGCGGCGCATACGAGGCCCGCGCCGTCGAGGTCCCCGCGGGCGCGGCCCTCGTGCCTCGGCGCCAACGCCTCGCGCGGCTCGCTGCGTGGCTGCTCGAGCCGGAGAGCGACGACTCGCTCGGGACGTGGAACGCCTTCGATGCGGAGGTCGACGCCGCCCTCGCGCCTGGCGGTGACGGGCTGTTCCCGGCGCTGCGGGTGCGGCGCGGGTTGTAAAGAAATCCCGGGCGTGGTGAGAGCCTGGTGAACGGCGTCCGAGGCGCACTCCTTGGTCCCGAGGCACGCCCGCGTGTACCCTCTCGGAAGGCTGGCTCGGACGGGCCTCGCCAGCACCGCGCTGCCCTCGCCCGGCGGCGAACGACGATGCACTTGATCCTCGAAGAGACGATTCACGCTCCGCAGCGGGTCGTGTGGGAAATTCTGACCGACCTCGAAGGTGCCTCGACTCGCATCGCGGGCATCAAGGCCTTGGAGGTCCTCACCTCCGGCGCGATCGGCAAGGGCACTCGCTTCCGAGAGACGCGCGTGATGTTCGGCAAAGAAGCTGTCGAGGAGATGGAGATCACGCGCTTCGAGGCGCCGATCACCTACACGGTCGAGGCGGAGTCGTGTGGCGCGCACTTCGCGTCGACTTACAGTCTGAGCGAATCGGGCGGCGTCACCACGATGCGTCTCGAAGTGCGTACGGCGCCGCGCACCTTCTTCGCGAAGCTCATGGTGCCTCTCGGCAAGCTGATGGAGGGCCCGATGAGGAAGGCCATCGCGCAGGACCACGTGGACATCAGGCACGCCGCCGAGGCCCAGCACCGCGGCTGAGCAGACAGCGCACGTCGCTCGTCCTCCTTAAGGCGCTCGACGCCGCACGCCGATCGCGGATCCGCCGTCGATCGTCCCCAAATGCCGATCGCCGAACCGCCGTCGATCGTCCCCAAATGCCGATCGATATGGACCCGTACATCCCGCTCCCTTCGGACCGCTTCACTTTCGGCCTCTGGACCGTCGGTAACCCCGGCCGGGATCCGTTTGGCGGGCCGACCCGCCCCGTTCAGGACCCGTGCGCCCTCGTCGCCGGGCTCGCGAAGGTCGGCGCGTACGGCGTGAATCTGCACGACGAGGACCTCGTGCCGTTCGGCGCGAGCGCGGCCGCGCGCGACGGCATCGTGCGGGACTTCAAGAAGGCGCTCGGTGACCACGGGCTCGTGGTTCCGATGGCGACGACGAACCTCTTCAGCCAGCCGATCTTCAAGGACGGGGCGTTCACCTCGAACGACCCGCGTGTGCGCGCCTTCGCGATCGCGAAGACGATGCGCGCGATGGACCTCGGGGTCGAGCTCGGAGCCACGACGTACGTCTTCTGGGGCGGGCGCGAGGGCAGCGAGTGCGACGCGTGCCGCGACCCGCGCACGGCGTTGCAGCATTTCCGCGACGCGCTCGACTTCTTGTGCGAGTACGCCGTCGACCAGGGTTACGAGCTGCGCTTCGCGCTCGAGGCCAAACCCAATGAGCCCCGCGGCGACATCTACCTCGCGACTACGGGGCACATGTTGCACTTCATCACGACGCTCGCGCGGCCCGCGATGGTGGGGGTGAACCCCGAGGTCGCGCACGAGACGATGGCGGGCCTCAACTTCGTGCACGGCGTCGCCCAGGCGATGGAGCAGGGCAAGCTGTTCCACATCGACCTGAACGGCCAGAAGATGGGCCGCTACGACCAGGACCTGCGTTTTGGTTCCGAGGACCTCAAACAAGCGTTCTTGCTGGTGCGGCTCCTCGAGGGCACAGCGGGCGGCGAGGCCTACACCGGCCCCAAACACTTCGACGCCCACGCCTACCGCACAGAGGATCAGGAGGGTGTGTGGGAGTTCGCCAGCGGCTGCATGCGCACCTACAAGCTGCTCGCGGCGCGCGCGGCGGCGTTCGACCACGACCCGGAGGTCCGTGCCGCGTTGCGCCCAAGGCGCGATGCTGCGACGGAGGCCATGCTCGGGCCGTACACCCCGGCGCGCGCCGCGAGCCTCGGCGCGCTCGAGGTTGACACCGACACGATCGGCGCGGCTGGCCTCGGGTATGAGCGCCTCGATCAGCTCCTGGTGGAGCACCTGATGGGCGCCCGTTGATACCGCGGCACTGGATCTGAGGCTGCGAATCGGCGTACGGTACCAGGTACGCGGATTCGCAGCCCACATTCCAATCCCGCAGTATCAGCCGTGGAATTCCCATCGCAAATGTTGATGCAGCGAGGTGACCCCCTCGCCGTCTCGGGATAGTGTCGGCGCGATGACCACACCCACCACGACCACCCCGACCGCCGGCGACGTCGCCGCTATCGACGCCCTGCGCAGCGCCATGGCGGACGTGCGGCGCGAGCTCGCGCGCGCCGTCGTCGGGCAAGCGACGGTCGTGGACCAGCTCCTGATGTGCCTCGTCGCGCGCGGGCATGCGCTGCTCATGGGGGTGCCCGGGCTCGCGAAGACGCTGCTCGTCAGCCGCCTCGCCGAGACGCTGCATCTCGATTTCAGCCGCATCCAGTTCACGCCGGACCTGATGCCGATGGACATCACCGGCACCGACATCCTGAAGGACGCGCGTGGCGGCGAGCGCAACTTCGAGTTCGTGCGCGGGCCGATCTTCGCGAACATCGTGCTCGCCGACGAGATCAACCGCGCGCCGGCGAAGACTCAGTCCGCGATGCTCGAGGCGATGCAGGAGCAGCGCGTGACGGTGCTCGGCAAGACCATGGTGCTCGCGCCGCCGTTCTTCGTGCTCGCGACGCAGAACCCCGTCGAGCAAGAGGGCACGTACCCGTTGCCCGAGGCCCAGCTCGATCGCTTCATGTTCCTGATCGAGGTCGACTATCCCTCGGAGGCCGAGGAGATCGACATCGCGCGCTTGACGACGGGCGAGCCCATCGGGCGCCTCGCCCACGTCCTCGACGGCGAGCGTGTGCTCGCGATGCAGTCCTTGGTGCGGCGTGTGCCCGTGCCCGACCACGTGTACGAATACGCGACTCGCCTCGTCCGCCGAACGCGGCCCGATGGCGGCACGGCCCCCGACTGGCTGAAGCCCCTCGTCAGCTGGGGCGCGGGCCCGCGCGCGGTGCAGTACCTGATCCTCGGTGCCAAGGCGCGCGCCGCGCTCTTTGGCCAATACCACGCGCGCCTCGAGGACGTGCGCGCTGTCGCGAAGCCCGTGCTGTCCCACCGCGTCCTGACCACGTTCGCGGCCGAGTCGCAGGGGCTCACAGCGCGCGACATCGTCCAGCGGCTGATGGACGAGCAGTAAGGCGCGACGGATCCGACCTCCGCCATGGCTAGCTCGTTGCCCCGTCGTTCCCTGATCGCGCCCGAGGACCTCGCGCGTGTCGGGCGCCTCGAGCTCGAAGCGCGGCGCCCCATGGCGGGCACCGTGGCGGGTAAACACAAGAGCCCGCACCGCGGCACCAGCATCGAATTCGCGCAGTACCGCGAATACGTCCCGGGCGACGACCTGCGCCGCCTCGATTGGCGTGTCTATGGGCGCACGGATCGTTTCTTCGTCAAGGAGTTCGAGGCCGACACGAACCTGCGCCTGTGCCTCGTGCTCGACGCGAGCGGCTCCATGCGGTACCGCGCGCCCAGCGCGCAACGGCGCGCGAAGTCGCGCGGCGCACAGCCCGGCGCGGAGCCCGAGAGCGAGTCCAAATTCGACCTCGCGCGGCGCATCGCGGCGCTGCTCGCATACGTCGCGTTGCGCCAGGGCGACGCCGCCGGTCTGACCCTGGCTCGCGAGCCCGCGAAGGACGGCGCGCTCCTCCATTTGCCGACCCAGCGTCGCGCGTCGCACTTCGTCGCGCTCGAGCGCACGCTGCTCGCGGTCGAACCCATGGGCGTCACGTGCCTCGCCGAGACACTGCACGAGGTCGCCGAGCGCACCGCCCAGCGCGCGCAGGTCATCGTCGTCTCGGATTTTTTCTGCCCGCTGCCGCCGCTCGAAGCCGCGTTGCGGCACCTCGCGTTCGAGAACCACGACGTGGCGCTGTTCCAGCTTCTCGAACAATCCGAGCTCGACTTCGAGTTCGACCGCACGACGCGCTTCGTCGATCTCGAGGGCGGCGCGCCGCTCGTCGTCGAGCCCTCGCTTCTCGGCGCTCGCTACCGCGCCGCGCTCGAGCGTCACCGCGCGGAATTCGCGCGTCTCGTCGACAGCGCGGCGATCGAGCTCCACACCGCGTTGCTCGGCGCGCCCGCGGCCGAGGCCGTCGTGCAGTTCCTTCTCGCGCGCGCCTCGCGCCGGGGTCGGCGTTGAGCTTCCTCCAGCCTTTCGTGCTGTTCGCGCTCCCGGCGCTACTGGTGCCGATCGTGATCCACCTCGTGCACCTGCGGCGCCAGCGGGTGGTCGAGTGGGGCGCGATGATGTTCCTGCTCGAGGGCGCGCGTATGTCGCGTGGCATGCAGCGCCTGCGGCAGTGGCTGCTGCTGGCGCTGCGCACGCTGGCGCTGTTCGGCCTCGTGCTCGGCGTCGCGCGACCGATCGCGGGCGGCTGGTTCGGCGGGCTCGGCGGGGCGCGCGCGGACGAGGTGGTCGTGATCCTCGACCGCTCGCCGAGCATGGGCGCGCTCGTGCCCGGCACCGGGCGCACGCGCCTCGAGGTCGCGCTCGAGCGTCTGACCGAGACCCTCCGCGCCGCCGCGCCGCGGCGTGTGACGGTGCTCGACGGGGTCGGGCGCATCCCGCTGCCGCTGGCCGGCGAAGGAGGCCTCGTCGACCTCGCGACTGCCCACGTGACGTCGGCGACGACGGATGTGCCACTGCTCGTCGGCATCGCCGCCGAGCACCTCGCGCGCTCGGCCTCCGGCCCCGCGGAGATCTGGATCGCGAGCGACGGCGAAGCGAGCGACTGGCGCGCCGACGATGACCGGTGGGGCGGGCTCGCGGCGCAGCTCGCGCGCGCGCCGGCGGGTGTGCGCTTACGGGTGCTGTCGTCGGCCGAGCCGGCCCGCGAGGACTTCGCGGTCCGCGTGCTGCGCGCCGAGCGGCGCACGGACGGGCCGCGGCCGCTTCTCGAGCTCGATATCGAAGTGCGGTCCCTGGCGCCGTTTACGATCGCCGACCGCGCCTCCGACGCGCTCGCGGCGCGCCGTGTGCCCGTCACGGTGCATCTCGGCGGCGTGCGCTCGCAGATCGAGGTCGAGGTCAGCGCTGCAGGCGGTGTCGGCGTCGCGATGGGCCAGCGCTTCGAGCTCGGTCCACATTCACGCGAGTCGTCCACGACGGCAATAGCCGGAAGCACATCGACGTCCGACTCGGGGACGGTCGCGGAGCGACCCGCCATCGCCCTCGCTGGCGCCGTGTCGCTCGCGCCGGACGAGAACCCGGCCAACGACCGAGCCTTCTTCGTCGTCGCGGGCGAGGAGGTGCGCGAGACAGTGCTCGTCGCCGAGGACCCGCTGACACGCGAAGTCCTGCGTCTGGCGGCCGAGGCCCCGAGCGCTTCCGGCCGGACCTACTCCGTGCGTGTCGTCGAACCCGAGGCCTTGCGCGCGCTCGGCGCGGCGGCGCTCGAGGTCGAGCGCGCCGCGCTCGTCCTGTGGCAGGCGCCCTTGCCGGTGGGGGATTTGGCCGAGGCCCTCGAAGGTCACGTGCGGGGCGGCGGCGCCGTCGTCTTTTGGCCAGCGACCGGGACGGACGGCTCGCTAGACACATCGTCGTCAGCGGGAGACAGCGGATTGCCGGCGACCGACGGCCCGCGCTTCTTCGGCGCGAGCTTCGGGCCGCTCGTCGCGCCGCGAGTCGAGGCCGCAGACGGTGCCGCAGGCGGTGCCGCAGGCGGTGCCGCAGGCAGTGCCGCAGACAGCAGCGCCGCGGAAGGCGGCACGCGGCCGCGGATCGACGCCGACACGGACGGCGCGACGCTCACATCCTGGCGGCGCAAGGGCGACCTCTTGCGAGACGGCGCCGACGGCACACCGCTCCCGCTCGGCGGGCTCACCCTGCGCGAGGTCGCGTCGATCGACGGTGACGTCACGGGCCTCGCGACCCTCGGTGACGGCACGCGTGTCCTCGCCCGCGCGCCGACCGAGGCCGGCGGTGTGTATTTCGTCGGCACGCTCCCGCGGCCACGCTCGAGCGACCTCGCGCAGCAGGGCGTGGCCTTGGTCGCGCTCGTACAGCGCGCGCTCGAGCTCGGCGAGGCCAGCGTCGCCGCGCGCCGTTCGACGGAAGCTGGGCGATTCGAGCCCGAGCGGCACGGCGGGACGGCGGAAGCGTGGCAGACACTCGAGCTGCCCGGCCTCGAGCCGAACGGCCCCGAGTCGCGCGGTACCGAGTCGCCCGGCACCGAGCGGCCCGGCACCGAGCGGCCCGGCACCGAGCGGCCCGGCACCGCGCGCCTCGGTGCCGAGCGTTTCCATCACGCCGGTGTCGTGAGCGACGGCGAGCGGCACGTCGCCCTCGGACGCAGCGCCGGCGAGGACCAGAGGGCGCCCCTCGACCCCGAGGCCATTCGCGCGCTGCTCCCCGGGGTCGACGTGCACGTCGTGCGCGCCGCCGGTGAAGCGCGCGGACTCCTGCAAGAGGTCTGGCGGCTCTTCCTCGTGCTGCTCGTGCTCGCGCTGCTCGCCGAGGCCGCGTTGTGTGTCGGCGAGTCGCGCCGCGAGGTCCGACGATGACGGGCGCCGCGCTCGAGTTCACGTCGACCACGTTCGCGACGGTGTTGACCGTCGTCGCGTTGCCCGCGGCCTTGGCGCTCGGTTTCCTCGCTGTGCGCCGCGCGCAAGAGCGGCTCCGCATCGGGCTCCTCGAGGCCTTGCGGCTCACGATTCTCGTGCTCGTGCTGTTCGCGCTGCACCAGCCCGAGCTCGCGTCCGAGGCGCCACCCGCGGAGGTGCATCAGGTCGTGTTCGTGGTCGACGACACGGCGAGCATGGGGACACACGATGTTCTGAGCGTGCTCGACCCGTCGGCCGCGCCCACGACACGCGCCGTGGCGCTCGCCGCCGCCCTCGACGACAAGGTCCGCGGCTCGGTCGCGCTCGCGCAGGGCCTCGGGCCGGGGGCCGAGCTGCGTGTCGAGCGGCTGTCGACGTTCGCGCCGCGGGATGACGCCGCGTCGCCGAACGATGAGGGACCCGACGCTGGGCCCGGCGCTGGGCCCGGCGCTGGGCCCGGCGCTGGGCCCGGCGCTGGGCCCGGCGCTGGAGTCGCGCCACGCGCGGAGCGCGTAGAGGACGCTGAGGACGCAGCGGATTCAGCGAACGCCGAGGCCGGCACCGACCTCGGCGCCGCGCTCGCCGCGCTGCTCGCGCGCCCGCGGCTCGGGGCCGTCGTTTTACTCGGCGACGGTGATTGGAACGTCGGCGACGACCCCGCGACCGTCGCGATGCAGTACCGCATGCGCGGCGTACCGATCTCGACGGTCGGTTTCGGCAGTCGCACAGCCTTGCCCGACATCGCGCTGCTCGCGCTCGAGCCGCCGACGTTCGCCCTCGTCGGCAAGCCGCTCGAGGTGCCGTTCGCGATCGAGAGCTCGATGGAGCGCGACCTCGCCGTCACCGTCTCGCTCGCCGACGAGTCGGGGCGCACGGTGACCCGCGACCTCCTCGTCGCCGCGGGCGGCGTGAGCGAGGGTTTCCTGACGATCACACCGAGCGACGTCGGGCCCCTCGAGGTCACGGTCTCGGTGCCGGTGCAGCCCGGCGAGCTCGACCCCACGAACAACACCGGCAGCGTCCGCATCGACGTGCGCGAAGAGTCGTTGCGCGTGCTGCTGATCGAGTCGAAGCCGCGTTGGGAGTACCGCTTCCTGCGCAACGCGATGGTGCGCGACCCGGCGGTCGAGGTCGACTGTTACCTCTTGCACCCCGATATCAAGGCGGTCGGCGGCGGCCCGCGTTACCTCGCGGCGTTCCCGAGCCGCGAAGCCCTCACGGCGTACGACGTGGTCTTTCTCGGGGACGTCGGGCTCGCCGTGCCGGGCGCTGGAGGCAGCGTCATCGAGGGCCTGACCGCCGAAGCCTGCACCGACCTCGCCGGCATCGTCGCCGAACAAGCCTCGGGTTTGATCCTGATGCCCGGGTTGATGGGGCGCCTCGAGTCCCTCGCGAGCACTGACCTCGGGCCCCTGTTCCCCGTTGAGTTCGACCCGAGCGCGCCCTATGGCCACGGCACGGCGACGCCCGGCGCGATCGCGTTGACCGAGCTCGGCCGCGACAACTCCTTGACGCGCCTCGCCGCTGACCCGCAGGAGAACCTGGCGCTCTGGGAGTCGCTGCCTGGTTTCCAGTGGCACGCCGCCGTCGCGCGCGCGCGACCCGGCGCGGCGGTGCTCGCGGTGCACCGCGATCGCGCGGGCGTCGGCGGCCGCACGCCGCTGCTCGTCACGAAGCCCCATGGCACGGGCAAGGTGCTTTTCATGGGCACCGACGGCGCGTGGCGTTGGCGCGAGGGTGTCGAGGACCTCGTGCACTACCGCTATTGGCGCCAAGTCGTGCGGTGGATGGCGTACCAGCGCCGCATGAACGCCGGCGAGTCGATGCGCCTCTTCCACGTGCCCGATCGGCCGCGTGTGCGAGCGATGACGACGCTCTACGCCAACGTCATGGACGAGCTCGGCGCGCCGCTGGTCGGCGCCGCGGTCACGGCCCGCGTCGAGGCGCCCTCGGGGCGCGTGTCACGCCTCGAATTCAGCGCGGAGCGCGGCGATTGGGGCCTCTATCGTGCGTCGTTCCGCGCCCTCGAAGCGGGGGCCCACAAGGTGACCCTGAGCGCGCGCGAGGGCGGCGACGGCAGCCCCATCGCGGCGACCCTCGCGGCGGAGGTCGCGGTCACCGGGGCCGCCCTCGAGCCCGTCGGACGGCCCGCGCGCCTCGACGTGCTCGCGGAGCTCGCGCGCATCACCCGCGGCCAGTCGCTCGGAACGCGGGAGATCGAGTCGAGCGGGCTTGTCTCCCTAGGGGCCAGGCTGGCGCGCGCAGAGCGCCCCGAGCCAGCGCCCGCGCGCATTCGGATCTACAGTCATCCGGCGTTCGGGGGACTTCTACTCTGCCTCCTGACGCTCTTCTGGATCGGTCGCAAGCTCGTCGGTCGTTTCTAGCCACGCACGATCGACGCCGCAGCCCGCGGTAAATCCGAAGTACTGTGCCTGGGTCGTTTGTTCACATTTGCCAATCGCGCGCGCGGAGCGCGCGCGATTGGCAAATGTGAACAAACGACCCAGGCACAGTACTTCGGATTTACCGCAACACCTCGGATTCGACCAGCAGGCGCACGCAGCGCGACGAGCTCAATCCGGGGGCGCGAGCTGATTGACCTGACCCGGCACCAGCTCGATCGAGAAGCGCCGATACTCGTTCCAATTGCGTAGCTGGACCGCGGTGCGCGCGGCCTCGCTGACGGAGACGACCGGCGAGCGCCCCCCGACGAGCTGCAACGAGGTCAAAGAAGTCGAGCCGTGGGCGGTCCTCGATTCGATCTGCAAGGCCGTCCCGTCACGGTCGAATAGCTGTACGGAGTCGAGGACGGGCGTCGCGCCGGAACAGTCCACGAGCACGTCGACGCGGCGCTGCACCTCGATCGCGAGCGGCTCACCGGTGAAACCCCCGTCTCCGGGCTCGAGCGCCTCGGTGACGATGCCCGCGCCGCTCACGATGATGTTGACGCCCCGGCGCGGCACGTGGCGCAGCTCGACGTTGCCCTCGCCGTCGGTGAACGCGCTCTTGCCGCTGTCCCAGGTGAAGCCCGTCGCAGACCGTTCGAGGATGAACTGCACGTTGACCTCCGCCCTCACGACCGGCGCGCCGTCGGGGGTCCGGACGGTCGCTCGTAGGACGTCGACCTGCGCGTCCTCCGCGAGCCGCAGCTCGAGGCCTTCGGCGCCGGCGGGCACCTTCTGCGCCAAGATCGAAAGAAAGCGCACGGGATCGTAGGCGCGCAGGTCGTAGGGGCGATCGAGGAGCCGCTCGATGGCGAAGCTGCCGTCCTGGGTCGTGCGCGCGCGCGAGCCCTTGGCCTTGCCGCCGGCCTCGAGGGTGGCGCTCGGCACGGCTTGCGTGTCGATCGAAGTCGGGTCGAGCACCTGCACGACCCAGCCCTGCAGCGGCGCGCCGGCGGCGTCGATGACTCGACCGCGAATGACGGATTCGTTCGGCGCGATCTCGATCCGCAGGGGGCCGATGCGGTCGCTTTCGCCTTGCCAAGCCGCGGGTTCGGGGAACGTGCCGACTCCCAGCTCGGGGTGAAGCGCAGCGAGCACATCGCCGTCAGGCGCCCAGTTGGATCGCGCGAGCTCCCAACGACCCGCGTCGTTCGTGCGCGTTCGCCGGCCGCCGAGGTAGACGTCAGCGCCCGCCACGAACGCGCCGGATGCGGTCTCGACCGTGCCGAACAGCAGCGTTCCGCTTGGCGGCGTCCCGTCGGGGTTCGGTCCACGCGGTGCGAGCTCCCCGTCGCGGTTCGGGCCACGCGGTGCGAGCTCGATGACGATGTCGAACGTGTCGACCTCGGGCAGCGTCAGCTCATGGGCGGCGTATCCTTCTGCCTCCACGCGCAGCGGGACGCCCGGGATGCGCGGCACGTCGTCGAGCTCGAATCGTCCCGCCGCGCCGGTTTTCCAGCGCGCGCTGATGCGCGACGAATGCTCGAGCGAGCGGGGGAACCCGACGACTCCTATCCAGGGCGCCTCGACGGTGAGCTCCGCGCCCTCGAGGGCCACGCCTGCCGAGGAGCGCACGAAGCCGTGTAGGCGCAGCGTGGGCGCGGCCACGACCACGGCCTCCAGGTCCGCCCGCTGGCGCTCGGCGATGCCGGCGAACACCGTTCTGCGGCCGGGCCCGCGGGCCTCGAACGTGGCCTGCTCGAGGACGACCTAGGCCTCGAAGCCCCCGTCGCCGCGGGTCTCAGCCATGACGGTGCTTCGGGTCTCAGCCATGACGGTGCTTCGGGTCTCAGCCATGACGGTGCTTCGGGTCTCAGCCATGACGGTGCTTCGGGTCTCAGCCATGACGGTGCTTCGCACTGGACTCGCGACGACTTCGATGCCGACGAGGGGCGCGCCGCTCGGGTCGAGCACGATGCCGCGCGCGGTCCAAGCGCTCAGCGCGTTCGCGCTCGTCTCCTCCGCCTTCTCTGGCGCGGGCACACCGACCGCGGGGTGCGGCGTGATCCTTGGGACGGCCGCGTCGCGGGTCGGGGCCAGGGACGTCGGCGCGTCGAGCAGCGCCGGTGCCGAGGGCTGGCGCGTGTCCGCGGGCGCGGCTCCGGGCTCGCTCGGTCTGACCGCGCCGCCGCCCCTCTGGCCGTCGTCGAGGACGTAGAGCACCAGCGCAGCCAAAAGCGCGCTCGCCGGGAATAGGATGCGTCTCGACATGGAAGGAATGAGTCTAGTCGAGGCCCCAATGCGCCACCGCGAATAGGAAGTCCAAGCAGCCGGTTCTAAACGTCAGAGTCCGCTATGGCGGGTCGTGTTGTCCCGGGCAGTGGTCCTGGGAGCCGGCGATGGGCCACCAGCGTACATTCCAACAGCACACCCCAGCCCGGTTGGGGTAATCGGTCGATCGACAGAGGCACTGTGATGACCGCCGAGGGTGCCCAGCGAGCGGCGAAAAAACGAGGCCACCGCGTCGCGGCTTCTCGGGAATGAGCGCGACTGCGTCGTCGGCCGACCGGGTGGCCGGAATGCGGACTCTCGCGGTGATTCTCTTCGCCCTGCACCGCGATGCGTCTCACCACGCTGGCGGTGCTGCTGGCGGCGGCAACCGCCCTTGGCTTGGGTAAGACAGTCTCCGTCGGCATGATCTCGGCTGGACGATGGCTCCAGGCGATCCTGCATGGTGCCTGGCTGGTTCGCTCCACCGAGAAGCGCCGGAGGTGCACCGATGGTGCAGCCCGCATCGACGGCCTCCTCGCGCTCGGATTGTCCCACATCAACTGGTTCGAGCTGATGCCCCTCGTCGATCTGCTGGCCTGAGGGTTCAGGAGGGAATGCCGAGCCGATCTTGCGCGTCCCTCTTCGTCGAACGACCGGCCCGCGTATGCTCTTTGGCATGTCGCCTTCCGCTGATAGGCCGCTGATCCAGGTCGGCCTCGTGTTTGCCGGAGAGGGACGGGGAGCGGCAATGCCGGGAGTGCGGGAGATCGTCGCGCAGCTCGAAAAGCGGTTGTCGGCGCAGTTTTCAGGGTTTCGGTGGGCGTTCGAGCCTGTGTCCTCCCGCCACCACACCGGGGAGGAATTGCGGAATCCGCTGCACTTGGTGACAACGGCCTTCCGCGAGAAGGTCGCCCGACATTGGGACGTGGGCATCCTCGTCACCGACGCCGTGATCCGCGGAACAACGCGCCCCTTCACGGTGGCGGTGCCCGCCTCGGCGCTTGAAGTTGGGGTCGTCTCTCGCTCCCTTTTTGAAGGAGTAGATGAAGACGCCACCAAAACCGCGTCGGTCATCATCTACCTGCTGGGAAGTCTGTGGGGGCTTGCACCCGCCAAGGATGGTGCGATGCATCTGCCGGAACTGCCGGAACGGATGGACGACATCACGCCCGTGGATTTCGGCGGAAATGAGGCCGAGTGGCTAAAGTGTCGTCTCGCGGAGATCGCCGACACGCGCCTGGAGGAAACTGCCGCAGGCTCTTTGCGGCGGAATCTGCCCCTCTTCTACCTGCGCAGTCTGCGAGCCAATTTCCGGGGCATCGCCAGGGACGTGCTGGGATACCGGCCGTGGTGGCAACCGTTCCGACTGGCCCGGTTGACGGCCGCGGCGGTCATTGCGATGCTCTTCGTGTTCCTCGGCGCGGAAGCCTGGGAACTCGGCTTCCATCTCGCGCCCGGGGTGCTTGTCGCCGGGGCGCTGCTCTCGGTTTTCGTCTCGACGGCGGTCATCTACTCCGGTCAGAATCTCAGTGAGATCGCACCAGTCGGCACCCTGACAGAACAATTGGCCAGGACGCGCATCGTGTTGTTCCTGTGCGTGCTGATCGGCATGTTGAGCCTTGGCGTCGTTCTTTTCGCGCTCTCATTTCTCGTCGCCACGTTCATTCCGACGGCGCAGCTCGAGACCTGGACCGGGCAGGTTCCCGATCCCGGCGCGCTTAGCCGGTTCTCGACCTTCACCGCCATGCTCGGGGTGCTCGCTGGCGCGCTCGGCGGGTACCTCGAGGACAACGATAACCTCAAGGCGCGCTTCTTTTTCGACGAGGAGCTCTGACCACGAAGCCAACATCTTTCCATCTGCGCGCCGCGTCAGGCGGACAACCGAAGCGGATCATGCGCATCGATCGCGCGAGCGCACGCGGCAACGAGCTGCGCGCGGTCGACGGGCTTCGTCGCGTACTCGTCGCAGCCTGCTTGCCGGCAGCGCTCGCGATCGCCGCTCATCGCGTGCGCGGTCAGCGCGACGATCGGGAGCGCGCTACCCTTCGCGCGCAGGAGCCGCGCGGCGTCGTAGCCGTCGAGCTCGGGCATCTGCATGTCCGTGACGAGCACGTCGAACGGGGGCGGAACGGAGAGCGCGCCGTCAAGGGTGCCGTCCACCGTCAACCGTTCGTTCGCGAGCTTTCCGTTCTCGACCGCGGTGACGACGGCTCCCGCCCTGCGCAGGTGCAGCGTGATCAGTCGCGCGTTGTCGCGGCCGTCCTCGGCGAGCAGGATGCGTATGCCGTGCAGAGCGGTCGCTTGCGCAGGCAACGGAGCGGGGACCGCCGCCAGATCTGCGTGCATTGCCGGAGGTGCCGACGAGCCGAGCGCAGGCCGGACGGACTCGGCGTCCGCGCACGCATTCGCGCGCACGGTCGCAGTGAAAGTGCTGCCGCGGCCCAGTTCGCTCGCGACTGTTAGGTCTCCGCCGAGCATTTGCGCGAGGCGCACGCTGATGCGCAGACCCAGCCCGGTGCCCCCGAAGCGCCGCGACATCGACGCGTCGGCCTGCTCGAAGGCGCCGAACACGCGTTGGAGGTGCTCCTCGGAGAGGCCGATTCCCGTGTCCTCAACGGTGAAGCTCGCGAGTCCGAGCTCGCGATCGTAGCGCAGTCGCACGCGCACAGAACCCTGCGCGGTGAACTTGATCGCGTTGCCGACGAGGTTGACTAGGATCTGCCGCAGGCGCAACGGATCGCACTCGACCTCGCTCGGGATGACGCCTTCGATCTCGGCGCGGAGCTCGATCCGCTTCGCGTCGGCCTTGACGGACATCAGCTCGACGACCTCGGCGACGACGCGGTCGAGGCGCGTGCGCGTGAGCTCGAGCGCGAGCTTGCCCGCCTCGATCTTCGAGAGGTCGAGGATGTCGTTGATGATCGACAGGAGATGCTCGCCGTTGCGGCGGATCGTCGTCACGATCTCGCGTTTGCGCTCGTGCTCGAGCGCGCCATCGCCGTCCTCGAGGAGCAGGTCTGTGAAGCCTAGGATCGCCGTCATCGGCGTGCGGATCTCGTGGCTCATGTTCGCCAGGAACTCGCTCTTCGCGCGGCTCGCCGCTTCGGCCTCCGCGCGCGCGACGCTCAGCAGCTCGACCGCCTCGCGCAGGTGCGTCACGTTCTGGTGCGCGACGCACACGTACACGACGTCGAGCACTTCAACGCGCCGCACCGAGACCTGGAACCAGCGTCGTTGCTGCTCGGAATGGCAGGGATATTCAATGTGCGTCTGCGCCGACCCGCCGTCGAGCGCAGTGCGGATCGCCGCCACCGTGTCGCGCGCGACGCCTTCGTCGCCAGCGCGCTCGCAGACGTCGAAGTAGTTCACGCCCTCCGCGAGCAGCTCCGGGACACCACCGTTCTCGCGCGCGAACCGCCGCCAGGCGTCGTTGACGAGTCGAATCGTGCCCCTGCAGTCGAGGATCGCGAAGTGCGCGTCCAACACCGCGAGCGTCTCGCCGAGGAAACGCTCGGAGCGGCAGATCTCCGCTTGCGCTGCGTTCTTCGCCGTCACGTCGAAACTGATGGAGACGAACTCCTCGACGCGTCCGTCGTCGCCGCGGAAGGGGACGATCGTGCTGTCGACCCAGTAGAGGGTGCCGTCCTTGCGGCGGTTGCACACCTCGCCGCGCCACGGGGCGCCGCTCGCGATCGCGCCCCACATGTCGATCCAAAACTCGCGCCGGTGCGTGCGCGAGTTGACGATGCGGTGGCTTTCTCCGAGGAGCTCGCTGCGCTCGTACCCGCTGAGCTCGACGAACCCGCGATTGACGGCGACGATCCGACCGGTCGCGTCGGTGGCCGAGATGATCGCGTGCTCGTCGAGCGCTCGGCGCCATTCGCCGACCTCACGCAACGCGGCTTCGGCGGCGCGTTGCGCGGCGCGCAGCTCCTCGCGCACGCGCACTTGCTCGGTGACGTCCGACTCGATCGCGATGAAGCCTGTGAGCTCGCCGTGCGCGTCGCGCACGGGTTGTACGTCGAGGTCGAGCCAGTAGTGCTGTCCGTCCTTGGCGCGGTTCTCGATTTCGCCGTGGAACGCGCGTCCCGCGCGCAACGCCGCGCGCATGATCGCGACGGTCGCGGGATCGGTGCGTTCGGACTGGAGAAAGTCGCCCGGCACCCGGCCCAGAACCTCGTCGAGCGTGTGACCTGTGATGCGCCGGAACCCCTCGTTCACCCACGTGATCCGCCGCTCGGCGTCGGTGATCACGACCGCGTTCGTCGTGTGGCGCGCGACGAGCGCGAGCCGCTCCGCCTCGCGTTGCGCGAGCCGCAGGCTGGCGGTCATATCCTCGGCGATCGCTCGCGCGCGATCGGTGATGCGGCCCATGCTCCACAAGAGCCCCGCCGCGAGCAGCGCGACCGCCGTACCAGCGATCGCGATCGAGCCGAGGCTCACGCGCGAGGTGTTCGCGAACGCGTCGGTATCGCGCGTGACGATCGTCCACGGCTGTCCGGCGATCTGGATGCAGTGAACGCCGGCGGGCATACGCTCTTCCCGCGCAGCGACGGCCTCGGCAAAGTCGCGGAGAGCGCCGAAGATCGCGAGGCGCTGCGAGCCCGTCGCGCCGTGAAAGATCTGGAGGTCGAGCTCGCCCCCGACCGTCTCGTGCACGCCTTGCAGCGCGCGCGACGCGACGATCGGCATGAACGTCCAGCCCTCGATTGCCGCGACGCGCTCGGCCTCGCTCGCGATGCGTGCGTGCTTCGCATAGACGGGTAAGAAGAGGACGAGGCCAGGCCCTTCGCCGCGCAATTGTGGCAGTTCGATCGGTTCCGACGTGCACGCCTCGCCCGTGCGCATCGCGCGCTCGGCCGCGGCGCGCAGCTTTAGATCGGAGCCGAGGTCGAGGCCTTCCCACGCGCGATTGGCGCCGAAGGGCTCGATGAATTCGACGACGAAGAGTTCCGCGGCGGAGCCGGTCGTCGCGATCTCAAAGCGCGGTGCGCCGTCGGCACGCGTGCGCGCGAGGAATGTGTCGACGTCCTCGCGGCGGACGCGGCGCACGAAGCCCATGCCGAGCGCGCCGCGAAGGTCGCGCGCGAGGTCGATGCTCTGTACCATCGCGGCGAACTCGTCGCGTTCGACCGATTTGCTCGCGGGCCATAACGCGCGGCCGCTCTGCAACGCGTGCTCGAGCACCGAGACTCGCCCTACGACCTCGTCGCGCACGCGCTCGGACAGATGCTCGAAGTGTTCGACGTCGGACTTCGCCGCCTGCTGTTCCATGTTCCACGCGACGAGCGCCGTAATGCCGATCCCGCTGACGAGGACCGCGGGCGCAGCCCAGGCGCGAAACGTGCGCTCGACGGCGGCGTCCGCGAGGTCGGTCGCGGCGTGCTCGGGGCTGTCGCCGCGTCGCGATCGTGCGCGCGCGACCCTCGCGGCGAACACGAGCGCCCCCGCGAGTGCCGCGAACGCGGCCGACGCGGCGAGCGAGGCCGAGCGCGCCTCGACGATCGCCGCCGCCGCCGCGTCGACGGCGCCGTGCGCAGCGAGCACGAGCGTGGTCGCGCGCGCGTCCATCTGCGCGTGTTGAGCGCGAGCGAGCTCCGCGGCTGAGTCTCGAGACTCGTGCAGGTCTTCGCTCGAGCGCACGTCGTGCGCGCCCAGCACGCAGATCTCGTGGTCGCCGAGCGCTTCGTTCCACCATTGCAAGCGTGCGCCGGAGAACGCTGGAGCGACATCCAGACCGTGCGTCGCCGCGCGCAGCTCGCCGGCGACGGCGCGCCAGCGTTCTCGCGTGGACGCGAGGCGCTCCTCGTGCGACGCGAGATCGACCAGCGTCGCGTCGAGCTCGCGACACTCCTCGAGCGCGGCGTGCAGCCGCTCGGCGTCGTGGAGTGTGCCGCGCCGCGAGGCGAGCGAGCGATCGTCGCGAGCGCTCCATGTCGAGCCGACTACGAGGCTCGCGACACTCGCGATGGCCGCGAGGCCGCCGAAGACGAGCATCGCCGTCGCACGACCGCCGGATGCTGCGCCTCCGACGCGGGGAAGCGGTCGAAGGGACATGGGGTAGAACTGAATCGACAGACGTCGACAGTTGACTTGAGGTCTCCGCGACAAGCGCGGTCGTGAAGGGGGCCTGCGGCGCTCGCGCGACATGCCGCAGCCCAGATCGGCCTGCAAGGACAAGGCCCGACACCACGCGAAATCGAACGTGTGTGGGTCCTGCGTAGAGTCCTCAGCGCGTTCCTCGCGACCGTGACCGTGCGCGGGCGCTGATGAAGGCCGCGCGGGACGGACTATGCTTTTCCGATGCACACCGTCCGCGTTCGATCGCTCCGCCCAGGGGACGTGGACTTCGTCCGTGGGCAACTCCAGCGCGCCTTTCACTCGCTGGTCATCTGGTCGCGCAACGTCGAGTTCCGCGCCGACGCGTTGTCGGGGTTCATCGGCGAGGTCGACGGCGTGCCGCGTGGCCACCTCACGCTGCACGCCGGCATCGACGAGACCGAGGTGATCACACTCGTCAGCGAGCACGAGAACGTGGGCCTCGGCGCAGCGCTGCTGGAGCGCGGGGTCGAGGCAGCGCGCGAGCGCGCGGTTTCCCGCGTGTTCCTGACGACCACGAACGACAACCTGCGCGCGCTGGGCTTCTACCAGCGCCGCGGCTGGCGCATCGTGGCGCTGCACCGCGGGGTGATGGACAGGTATCGCGAGCGAGAGCCTGCGCTGCCGACTCACGCCGCCAACGGCCTCCCGATCCACGACGAGCTCGAGCTCGAACTCCGCCTCTGAGCGGCGCGGCGTCGAGCGACGCGGGGTCGGAGCTCACGCAGGCGGACTTCCGCCAGCTCTTCGAGCAAGCGGCCGCGGCCGGTGGCTGGCGATAGACGGTTCGGATGCAATGCGTCAGCGTCGCTCGTCGTCGAGCGGCGTGAGTCGCGCGAAATACAATCGTGAGCGGTCGACGCGGCCGCGTCCCAGCTCTGCGTCGGCGAAGAACTCCGCGCTGAAGCCGATCCCATCCGTGGAGCCCTGCGAGCTCAGATAGTTGAAACCGACCTTGTTTTCGCCGACCTCGATCCAGGAGAGGAACAGCACGCTGTGTCCGCTCGGCTTCTTTGTCATGCGCCAGAGCTGGGCGAAGTCACCCGCGCGGGCGTCCTCGAGCGGCACTTCGCGCCCGACACCGAGCGCGGCCACCGCCGTCGCGCACTGTCGTTCGCTCGACTCCTTCGTCGCGCCGTACCAGGCTTTTTGGAACGTGCGCACGTCTTTCGTGCTCTTGTCCGCCAGCGTCGGAGTGCCTGCGAGCGCGCCCATCGCGACGGCGAACGTGAAGCCGCAGCAGTACGTGCCGCTCGTCGCCTTCGAGAGGACGGTCGCGCCGTTGTGAACGATGTCGGTGGGGGCTCCGCTCCCGCCCCAGTTTTTGTCGTAACCACCGCCCGATGCGAATCCGAGCGCGGTCGTCAACACCCGGCGCGCCATCGCCTCCTCCGGCGCGCTCGAGGCGCCGAGCGAGGTGAATGCGCGTGGCCGGAGTGCGAGCGGGGCCAGCCCCACGGACCGCAGCAGTTGACGTCGTTCCATCCTGTACAGACTACCGGGCCCGGAGCCAGAACCCCGATTCCATCGGTGCGGTTGCCAGCCGAGGCTCGAGGGGTAGGTACAGCACCGAGGGTCGATGAGACCTTTGGCGCCCCCCAAGAACACGAGGATCACGTAATGAACCGCACGGAGAGCGCGGGCTTCCTGCCTGCGCCGCCCCTTACACCGAAGGCTCCGCAACCGAGTCCGGGTCTAGGTCGGCCCCGAGACCCGACAATTGGATGCGTGGGTACAGCGGCCCTTCCGGGGACAGGGCCGACCGCACTAGCGCGCCCATCGCCACGCGGTGGCGGCGGCGCAAGAGGCGGTCTGCGATCGCGCGGTTCTCGCGCGTGACACGCTGGGTGAGCGTGCGCACGAGGCGGCGGGCCTCGCGGCGTTGGCCGGCCTCGCGCAACATGAGCGCGTGTGTGCCCTCGACGACGATGCGGTCGAGGAGCTCGGCGTCGAAGCGAGCCACGAGCTGCGCAGCGTGCTCGACGAGCTGCAACGCGACGTCGACGCGCCCCGCTTGACGCTCGATGCGCGCGAGGATCGCCGACGCGAGCGCCTCGACTCGCGCGAGGCCGAGCTCGCGCGAGAGAGACGCGGCCCGCCCGAGCGTCGTGTGCGCTTCGCTGCGATCCGGCAGGCTCTCTTCGCGCTCGGCCAAGAGCGTGCCCAGAAAGAGCGTGACGAGCGCTTCGCCGCGCCGGTCCTCGACCGTGCGCGCGAGCAAGAGCGCCTCGCGCAACTCGAGCTCGGCCTCTTCTTCCTTGTCGAGGTCGAGCAATAAGCGCCCACGCCGCGCCAGAATCTCGACCGCGAGGCGCACCTCGCCTGCCTGGTCCGCCAGCCTCGCCGCGCGCGCCAACGCGACGAACGCGAGCCGTGAGCGGCCGACGAGTCGCAAGATGCGGCCCTGCACCAAGTGCACGCGCGCGCGAATGGCGCGCGTGCGGACCGTGTCGGGCGCGGGCGCGATCTCGGCCAGCGCGCCGTCGATGATCGCGAGGCCGTCCTCGAGTCGATCCTCGAGCGCGGCGACCTCGGCCAGCGCCGTCGCGACCTCGGCCCGTTGCGCCGGGGTCGGCGCCACAGCCGCGGCCCGCCGCAGGCGCTCGATCGCGCCCTCCAGATCGCCCGCGTCGGCCTCGATGCGCCCCGCCAGCAACAACGCGGTCGCGAGGTCCGCGAGCGCCGACTCGCCCGAGTTTTGCAACAGCTCGATCGCGTTGCGCGCAAAACCGCGCGCGAGGCCCGACTCGCCAGTCGCGACCGCGGCGCGCGCGTGGAGGGTGTACAGCCGCCCGGCCGCGTGGGAGTCCGCGTCTCCGGCGAGGTCGCCGAGGGCCCCGAGCACGATGCGCTGCTCCTCGCGCTCGCCGAGCCGATCGGCCGCGTCGGCGAGCTCCTCGAGGAAGGCGCGCCGGAGTTGTATACGTTCGGGTGTGGCCGGCAGTTCGTCGAGCGCCTCGAGTCCCCAGCCCGTCAAGGTCGCGCGCCGCCGCGGGTGGCCGACCTCGCGCGCGTGCGCGAGCAGCGGCCCGAGCATCTCGAGGAGCGGCTCCGGTCGATTGGCGTCGCGCAGGTGTCGCGCGCGCCGGTAGGCGTCCTCGCTCGCCGGCGCCGCGCCCGCGTACGCCTCTGCGGCAGCGGCGTGGTAACGGTGCCGGCGCCGCGGCTCGATGTTGCGTTTGACCTCGTCGCGCTCGTTCGGGCGCGCGAAGCGGAAACGGTCGCCTGCGGACACAAGCCACCCCGCGGCGGTCAAGGCGAACAACGCCTGCTGCGCAGAGTGCACCGCGCGCGGGAACGCGCGCGCGACGACCGCGGGCGCGAGCCGCCCGCCGAGCACGGCGAATCGGTCGAGCCAGATGCGGCTCTGGGCGGGCAACGCCTCGCGACGCGCTTCGACGGCGCGCGCGAGGCTCGCGGGCCGCGGCAATCCGCTCGGCGCGATGCACAGCTCGAGCATGCCCGAGCCATCGGGCGCCGGGCGTGTCCAGCCCTTCGCGCGCGCGAGTCGCAAGAGCTCGCCGATCCGGCCCGGATTGCCGCCCGTGCGGCCGAGCAGCACTTTGGCGAGCGAGCGGCGCGGGACCGAGTGGTGGAACACCTCGTCGACGAGGTCTTGTACAGCAGCCTCGTCGAGCGGCCCGAGGGTCAGGCGCTCGGCGCCCTCGAAGCGCAGGCGCAGCGCTTCGAAACCGGCGCGATGACGCGGCGGCGTGTCGCCGCGCACCCCGAGCAGGAGGAGCAGCTTCGTCTCGCCGAGCCCGCGTGCCACGCGCGCGATCACATCGAGGGTCGCCTTGCCCGCGAGATCGACATCGTCGAGGAAGACGATCACCGGGGTCGAACGCGCGAGGCGCAGCAGCCACGTCGCGAGCGCCGCGACCTCGGTCACCGCGGTCTCGCCCTGGGTTCGTTGCGCGCCGCTGAGCGCGTCGAGCAGCGTGCGCGCCTCGGCGTTGGGCACGAGGCCGTGTACGAGATCGGCTTCGCGCGGGCCCGGCGACGCCTCCCGAGGCAAGTGCAGCCAACGGTGCAACAGCGCGAGAATCGCCGCCGCGGGCCGCTCATCCTCGAGCTCCCCGCAGCGTCCGTAGAGATACAGTGGCGGCGCGACGTCGCTGCGCCGCATGCGGTGCGCGAGCTCGGCGACGAGACGCGACTTGCCCGAGCCACGTTCTCCCTCGAGCCACACGCCGCGGCCACTGCCCGCGCGTGTCAGATACCAAAGGACGTGCAACCGCTCGAGCTCCGCGCTGCGCCCGACAAGCGGCAGCTGGTGCACGCCGGACCAGGCCGCGGTGTCGCGACGTGCCTCGGCGCCGAACGAGACCCGTTCACGCCACCAGGCGCTCGACTCGCCCTCTTTGAAGATCCGCGCCAGCTCTTGAGCCGTCGGTCGCGAGAAGGGCTGCGGCGCGAGGCACGCGACGAGTACGTCGTCGAGCAGCGGCGAGAGGCGCGGCACGAGGTTCGACGGGGGAGGCACGACCATGAGCGCGCGCGCCGCGGCGTCGGAGGCGTTCTCGCGGTCGGTCACGACGTGTTGCCCGGTCGCGAGTCGGTGCAGCGTCGCGCCGAGCGAGTAGACGTCGGCGGCGGGCGAGGGCGCCCCGCCGAGGCTGCGCTCAGGGGCGAGGTAAGCGATGGTCCCGACCGGCGCGGTCGACGACCCGACCCGCCGCGCGAAACCGAGGTCGAGCAACACCGCTTCGCCCAGCGCGTCGAGGCGAGCGTTCTCAGGCTTGACGTCACCGTGGGTCCAGCCCGCGGCGTGGAGCGCGGCGAGCGCGCCCGCGAGTCGTCCACCGACGGCGCGCAGCGTGGGTTCGGGCAGCGGCCCCGCGGCGCGCAGTTCGTCCTCGAGGGATGGCCCCGGGACGAGGCCCATGGCGAGCCAGGGCGCCTCGGGCGCCGGCCGTTGCAGCGCCACGCTCTCCTCGAGCGCTTCGGCGAGGGGCGGTGGGGACGAAGGCGCCGCGTAGACAAACTGCACGAGCGCGCTGTGGCGCACGGCGCGGCCGACCTCGACCTCGGCGGCGAGCGCAGCCCGCGCGGCGCCGTCGCGCAGCAACTCGGTGTGCAGCACCTTCACCGCGAGGAGCCGTCCCGGGCCCATGCCTGAGATCCATGGCGCCGTGACGCGCGCCCGCCAGACCCGGCCGGTGCGCCCGACACCGAGGATCCGATCGAGGGCGAGGGGCGGGGAATCCATGGGGCGGCCGGGGTACGCTCTCGCGTTCGCAGCGCCCTCCGAATCCGCGACTGTAACAGCTCGACTGCCCCCCGAACGTCGCCTAGCAACGCAATGCGTCGCCTGGCGGGACGGTTGACGCCGTCGGGACGGAGGCCTGCGGCGATCGCCGAACCCGACCTGCCCTGGACCCATAGCTCCCAGCGTGACTCTCCGCGTCTACAACACCCTCAGCAACCGCCTCGAGGCCTTCGAGCCCCGTGAGCCGGGCGTCGTTCGGATGTACAACTGTGGCCCAACGGTCTACGGACGGCCACATATTGGCAATCTGCGCAGCTTCCTCTTCGCGGACCTCTTGCGGCGTTGGCTCGAATACCGCGGGTTCGAGGTCCAGCAGGTGATGAACATCACCGACGTCGGGCACCTCCAAGGAGACGAGACGGCGGACGCGACGGGCGAGGACAAGGTCGAGGCCCAAGCGCGGCGCGAGGCCGTCGATCCGTTCGCGATCACTCAGCGTTACACCGCCGAGTTCCTGGACGATATGGCCGCCCTCGGCGTGCGCGAACCAGCTGCGCGCCCGCGCGCGTCGGAGTACATCCCCGAGATGGTCACGATGATCGAGCGCCTCATCGCGCTCGGGCACGCGTACAGGGTCGGCGACAACGTCTACTTCGATGTCACGACGTTCGCGGGTTACGGCAAGCTCTCGGGTAACCGCGTCGAGAAGCTGGCGGCTGGCGCCCGGGTCGAGGTCAACGACGAGAAACGCAACGCCGCGGACTTCGCCCTCTGGAAGAGCGACGAGCGGCACTTGATGAAGTGGCAGACAGCCTTCGGCGAACACGGGTTCCCCGGCTGGCACATCGAGTGCTCGGCGATGGCGCGCGCGCTGCTCGGCGAGGAGCTCGACATCCATACCGGCGGCGAGGACAACGTCTTCCCGCACCACGAGTGCGAGATCGCGCAGAGCGAGTGCGCGAACGGCGTGCCCTTCGCGCGTTATTGGATGCACGCCAGGTTTCTCCTGGTGGACGGAGGCAAGATGAGCAAGAGCCTCGGCAACGTGTACACGCTGCCGGACGTGGTCGGGCGCGGGTACGAGCCGCGGCACGTGCGACTCGCGTTGCTGCGCGGGCACTACCGCTCGGCGCTGAACTTCACCTGGTCCGTGATGGACGAGGTCAAGGCGCGGCTCGGGAACCTCGACGAGGTCGCGCAGATCCTGCACCGCGTCGTGCGCGGCGAGGGCGGCGCGGCGGATCCGAGCGCGGGCGAGGAGCTGCTCCGCCGCACGCGAGCCGACTTCGAGTCCGCGATGGACGAGGACCTCAACATGCCGATGGCGCTCGCGGCGCTCGATGGCCTTCGCAAACCCTTGCTCGACGGCGAGGTGGGAGCGGAGTCGGCGGGCGCGATTCTCGAGTTCCTAGGCCGTGTCGACGGCGCGCTCGCTGTCTTGTCCCTCGCGGAGCATCTCGCAGACGCGGACATCGAGGCGCTCATTGCGGAGCGCCAAGCGGCGCGCGCGGCGAAGAATTGGCGCCGGTCGGATGAGATCCGCGACGAGCTCGCGGCGCGCGGCATCGAGTTGAAAGACACACCCGAAGGGGTGGTGTGGATGCGCCGGGGTTGAGACCAGAGGTACCGAACCCGACCCAAAAATTAGGCGAGAGTCGCGCGCGCGGAGCGCGCGCGACTCTCGCCTAATTTTTGGGTCGGGTTCGGTACCTCTGGTCTCAACCCCGGAATCGAGAGAGGCGGCCGTCGATTCGGCAGCCGCGCCCTCCGCTCAACGCCCGGAACGAGGCGGCGGGTCGCCGTCGAAGCTCGGGGCGTCCTCCGCCAGATCCTCGAGGACCGAGTCGTCGAGCTCGGCCTCGGCGGCTTCCTCCGACTCCTCTGCTGCGGCGACCTCTTCCGCCACGGACTGGCTGCGCAAGGCCTCGTCGCGTTTGCGCGCATCCGCGATCAAGCGGCCGATATTCGCCGCGTCCTCAGCCGAAGGATCGTACTCCCAGGTCAGCGCCGGGATCATCCGCGTCTCGAGCACACGCCCGAGCTGGCGGCGGACAAAACCCGAGGCCCCCTCGAGCATGTGGTAGGTCTTCGAGCGATCGGCGTCGCTGCCGAGCACCGAGAAGAAGACCTTCGCGCGCGCGAGGTCCTTCGAGAGCTCCACCTTCGTGACCGTCACGAAGGTGGCGCGTGGATCGGCGAGCTCGAATTGCAGGCAGTACGCAACCCGGCGCTGGATCTGGGCCTGGAGCCGTCCGATCGTCTTGGGGCTCGCCATGGGACTGGGAGGCGAACGCGCGCTCGTGTGCAGCCTCACCCCGCTTGTCGCGGGGCGACGCTCAGAGCGTGCGCTTGATCTCCTTCATCTCGTAACACTCGATGATGTCGCCCTGCTGGATGTCGCGGTAGTCCTTGAGCACGATGCCGCACTCGAAGCCTTCGCGGACCTCCCTGGCCTCGTCCTTCTCGCGACGCAGCGAGCCGATCGAGCCGGTGTACACGACATTGTTGTCGCGCATCAGGCGGACCATCGCGTTGCGCCTGATCGTCCCGTCGAGGACCATACAGCCCGCGATGAGGCCGATACGCGACGACTTGAAGATGGCGCGGATCTCGACGTGGCCGGTGATGACCTCTTGGTACTCGGGGCGCAGCGCGCCTTGCATGAGGGCCCGCAGGTCGTCGAGGACCTCGTAAATGACGTCGTAACGCTTGATGTCGAGGCCGGCATGGTTCGCCATCTGGCGCGCTTTGCCGTTCACGCCGACCTTGAACGCGATCAAAATCGCTTGCGACGGCGTGGCGAGGTCGACGTCGCTCTCCGTGATCGGGCCGACACCCGAGTGGATGACCTTGAGCTCGACTTCGTCGTGGCCAAGCTTCGCGATCTCGCTCTTCAGCACCTCGGCGGTGCCCTGCACGTCGGTGCGGACGATCAAGTTGATCACCTTCGCCTCGGTGCCGGCCTCGCGGCCGAGCAGCATCTCGAGCTGCTTGCGCGGGTCGCGGGCCTCCGCCAGCAACTTCGCGCGGTTCGTGCGCTCGCGCTCCGTCGCGATCTCCTTGGCCTTCGCCAATGCGTCGACGACGTAGAACGGATCGCCGACCCCCGGGAGCGCGTCGAGGCCCGTGACGGCCACGGGAATCGACGGACCGGCCGCGAGGATGACGTTGCCGCGGTCGTCGAGGATCTGACGCACCTTGCCGTACCCCTCGCCCGCGAGGATCACGTCGCCCTTCGAGAGCGTGCCGTCCTGGATCAGGAGGTGGGCGACGATACCGCGACCTTGTTGGATCTCGGCCTCGAGCACGACCCCGCTGGCGGGGCCCGTCGGGTGGGCCTTCAGCCCGAGCTCGCTGTCGCCCATCAGGAAGATGTGCTCGAGGAGCTCGTCGATGCCCGCCCCGGTGATGCCCGAGGTGTGGAACATCGCGGTGTTGCCGGAATACTGCTCGGGCACGAGCTCGTAGCCCATGAGCTGTTGGACGACCCGCTCAGCGTTGAAGTCCGGCTTGTCCTTCTTGTTGATCGCGACCACGATCGGGGCCTTGGCCGCCTTCGCGTGGTTGATCGCCTCGACGGTGCTCGGCTTGACGCCGTCGTCACCCGCGACGACGAGCACGACGATGTCGACGGCCTTCGCGCCGCGCGCGCGCATCGAGGTGAAAGCCTCGTGGCCCGGCGTATCGATGATCGTGACTTCGTGGCCCTTCGACGTCGTGACGCGATAGGCCCCGACGTGCTGTGTGATGCCGCCGGACTCGCCCTCCGCGACCCGCGTCGAGCGGATCTTGTCGATGAGGGTCGTCTTGCCGTGGTCGACGTGGCCGAGGAAGGCCACCGTAGGCGAGCGCGCGACGATCTGCTCCTCTTCGATCTGGCTGCGCTTGCTGCGCACCTCGTCCATGTGCGCCTGCTCGGCGGAGATGTCCTCTTTGATCTCGAGGGTCACCCCGAACTCGGCGGCGATCAGGGTCGCCGTTACGCTGTCGACCGTCTGGTTGATGTTGAAGATCCCGAGGCCGCTGGTCAGCGCCTTGCCGATCAAGAGGCCCGCCTTCAACGCCAACGTGTCCGCGAGCTTCGCGATCGTGATCGGGTCAGCGATCGACACTTCACCGCCCGCGTAGGGCGACTCGTTCGAGTTCTCCTGGCGTCGCCCACCACCCGCGCGCCGGCCTTGTGTGTGGCCGGTCTGCGACGTGCGGTTGTGACGCAGGAAGCGGTTCTGTTCGCGTTCGCGCAGCTCGGCCGCAGTCAAGTTGCCGCGCGGGCCGCTGGCCGCCGGTTGCGGGCTCGCGGGTCCACCGGCGCGGCGGTTACCGCCGTACGTCGGGCGCACATCGGGCGCGGCGTCGTCGCGGGACGCGATGCGCCGCGACGAGGCCTTCTTGCGCTGCGGCGAGGTCTGGAAGGTCGACGGGTCGACGAAACCGATGACGTTCCCGCGGCGCGGCGGATCGTTCTTGCCGGTGGTCGCCGTGCTCTTGCGCGGGGGCTGCATCACCGGGCCCCCCTCGCCGCTGGCGGCGATCTTCGTGATCCGCACACCCTCGCCGATTTGTGGCGAGAGGGGGTCGATCGCAGGGGCCGGCGGCGCGCTCGGGGCCTCGGCGGCGCTGCTCGGCCCGGCGGCCGGGGTCTTCTCGGCGTCGGGTTGGGGCGCGTCCGCGGTCGCGCTCGACTTGGTGCGGTCGCTCTCGGGTGCCTTGGGCGGCGCTTGCGGTGTGAGCGTGTCGGAGTCCCCGGCCTTGCCAGCGCCGGCCTTCGCGTGCTCCAGCGCTTGAACCTGGGGCGCGACCGGTTGGGTCTCGGGTTGGGTCCCAACGGGGGTCGTCGGCGGGGTCGTCGGCGGGGTCGCCGATGGAACCTGGGTCGCCGAACGAAGCGGGGCAGTGGCCTCGGGCACCGGGGCGTTCCCAGGCACCAGCGGTGCTGCGGCGGACGCCGTCCCGGCCTGGGCCGCGGCGGGCGCCAGGGGCTTCACCGCGGGCTCGGCCGGCGAGGCTGCCGGCGCGCTCGGCACCGGTTGTTTCTCGACAGTCGGGGCGGAAGCAGCCGCGGGCTCCGCGGCGCGTGCCACCGGCTCTCTTTCGGGCGCGGTAGGCGCTCGGTCGATGTCGACCGGCACCGTCATCGGGCCCTCGTCATCCACGTGCGTGCGCTTGAGTCGCTTGACGACCCGCAGTCCACCGCCGCTGGTCTCGGCCGTGCTCGCAGTCTCGCTCGAGGGCATGATCCCGTTGGCTTCCAGCACCCCCTGGGCGGTCACGAGATCGAATGGGTCCAGAGCCGACATGTGGCTCCGGGCCTTGCTGAATCCGCAATCACGCAGTTTGGCGGCGAGGTCCTTGCCGGACATGCCGTACTGCTTCGCGAAATCGTGGATGCGAACCTTGTCGCTCAAGCTCATCCCTAGGGTGGGGGTATCGGTCGGCGCACGTGACGTGGCCGTGGTCGGGTCGGAAGGGTGTGGGTGCGTTCAGGGCAGCGAGGAAAGCCGCCATCACGATTGGACGTCTGCGGTCAAAGGATCGGAACCCGCGGCGCCTTCGTCACCGTCGGCCTCGTCCATCACGGGATCTTCCACTGGAATTTCCGCTGGAATTTCCACTGGAATTTCCACTGGGGGTGCATCCGCCGACGCGTGATCCCCGTCCTTGGCCTCCAAGGCTTCCGCGGCTGCCCGCGTGGCGCTCGTGCCGAAATACTCTTCGTGGGTCTTGATGTCGATCTCCCAGCCGCACAGGCGGCTGGCGAGGCGCACGTTCTGGCCGCGTTTGCCGATCGCGAGTGACTGTTGCTCCTCGTCCACGAGCACGGTGACCGAGTGCTGGTCGAGGTCCGGGTAGATGTTGTCGATGTTGATCACGGCCGGCTTGAGGCCGTTCATCACTAGCGTCTCGAGCGAATCGCTCCACTTGATGATGTCGATGCGCTCGCCGCGCAGCTCGTCGATGACGGCCTTGATGCGTGAGCCTCGTACGCCGACGCAGGCGCCGATGCAATCGATCTTCGGGTCGATCGAGAGCACCGCCATCTTGGTGCGGTAGCCGGGTTCGCGCACGACCCGCTTGATCTCGATGATCTGGTCGGCGATCTCGGGCACCTCGAGCTCGAATAGGCGGCGCACGAGGTCGGGGTGGGTGCGACTGACCAGGATTTTGACCCGGTTCCCGTCGTTGCGCACCTCGACGATGATCACGCGGATGCGATCACCGTTGGCGTAGGTCTCGCCGCGGACGCGGTCCTCTTTCGCGAGGTGCGCCTCGACCTTGCCGAGCGAGATGACGAGGTCCTGACCCTCGAAGCGCTGCACCTCGCCGTGCACGAGCTGCCCGACGCGGTTCTCATATTCCTCGTAGAGGACCTCGCGCTCCGCTTCGCGCACGCGCTGCGTGAAACCCTGTTTCACGGTCTGCGCGACGATACGGCCGAGCTCGTCGAACTCGAACTCGTACACGCCCTCGCCGTCCTCGATCGTGACCTCGCCCGACTTGCGGTCGATGTTGCAGACCAGGTCCTCTTCGGCGCCGAATTTCTTGCGGACCGCGGCGGCTATGGACTCCTCGAGCGCCCGGAAGATCACCTCTTTCGGGATGTCCTTCATGGCGCTCAGCGCGTCGATGGTCTGGAGGAGGGTTTGCGGGTTCATTCCGGGCTCGGGGATGAGGGATCCGGTCGGGACAGGCCAGGGAGGCGGGGGGGCCCGCTCCCGTCGCCGCACGCCGGCCGATGCCGACGGGGGTCGACGCGGGTCGGTGCGCGCTGTGCTCGAGGAGTGTTTGAGGGTGGCTCGCGGACGAAGTAGTGTGAGGGCGAAGGCCCTCGAGGTCAACCGTCCCGGTGACCGATCGCGCTCGCCGCCGTTCGGACCGGCTCGCGCGCCCCTCCCTTCGTCCACTCCCCTGTCACGTCGTCGCATGCCCGAAGGCCCCGGATCCGAGTCCCGCCCGCCGCGTAGAGAACGGACCCGATCTTCCGCGACCGAGTCCAGCGCCGAGGACAGCGCGGCGACCCACCGGCCGTGCGGCGCCATAGACGGTGATTCGGGCGAGGGCGAGACCTGGCGGCGTTTCGAGGCGACCCTCGGGCGGGCCGCGCTGAGCGACGCCACGCTGCTGCTCGTGGGAGAGAGCGGGGTCGGCAAATCGCGGGCGGCGCGCCGCGCCCACGAATGGGGCCCGCGGTCCGCCGGGCCGGTGGTTTTTGTGCAGCTCTCCGGCCTCGCGTCCTCGTTGATCGACGCCGAGCTCTTCGGCCACGAGGAGGGCGCGTTCACGGGCGCCCGCTCCGCGCGCCCGGGCCGCTTCGTCACCGCCCAGCGCGGCACGATCGTCCTCGAGGGCATCGAGACCCTCGCCCACGAGCTCCAGATCAAGTTGCTGCGTGTCTTGCAGGAGCGCGTGGTCGAGCCCCTCGGCGCGCCCGCGCCCGTCCCGATCGATGTGCGGGTGATCGCGACCTCGGCCGTGGACCTCGCGGCCGAGGTCGCCGCGGGTCGCTTTCGACAGGACTTGTATTACCGCTTGGCGGTCCTCTCGCTCGAGGTCCCGCCGCTGCGCGTACGCCGCCAGGGTTTGGCTGCCCTGGCGCGCGAGGTGGGCCAGCAGGTCGCGGCGCGCCTCGGGGTCGCGCCCCGCGAGCTCGACGCCAGCGCCCTGGAGCGCCTCGCGACCCACCCTTGGCCCGGCAATGTGCGCGAGCTCGAGAACGCGCTGGAGCGGGCCCTCGTCCTCGCGCCCTCCGCTGCGGACGATTCTGAGGACGCCACTTTGAAAGCTGGCGCCTTCGATTTCCTGGCCGAAGGCCTCAGCGGCGCTGCCGAGGGGCTGGCGAGGTCCGCTCTAGCGCTCGGCCTCGGTGTCGAAGACGTGCTCGACGCCCTCGCGGACGAGGCCCTCCGTGAAGAACGCGGCAACGTGACCGCCGCCGCCCGCCGCCTGGGGATCACGAGGCGCACCCTGGAATTGCGCCTCGCCCGGCGCAAATAATCCATTCGCACGGAACACAGGGCGATGGGGTGGCCAGTCGCGGGACCAGAGGTACCGAACCCGACCCAAAAAGTAGGCGAGAGTCGCGCGCGCCGAGCGCGCGCGACTCTCGCCTACTTTTTGGGTCGGGTTCGGTACCTCTGGTCCCGCGACTGGCCACCAAGCGGACACGTGCAACCAGTACCGTACTCCTGATGTGCGAAGTCAGACCTGGACGAGGTGCGTGGCGCGTAGCCCGCCTGCGTGCGGTGACGTTGGTGCTCGGCGTTGGGTTTCTCGCGCCGGTGTTCGCCCTGGCGCGCGCGCCGCGGGCCAGCGTCGCGACTGAATTGGCTTCGACTGCCGACCCCCGCGTCGGCGCCGACGACACCCTCGCCCGCCGCAGAGAGGCCCGCGCCCTCGTCGCCACCTGGCCTCTCACCGACATCAGCCAGGTCGCGGCCTTCCTCGCCGACGTCGACCCCGTTGTGCGCGCGCTGGTCGTGCCGCTCCTCGCGCGCGCCGACTTCGGTGCCGCGCTGGGCGCGCCCGGCCTCGAGGCGCGCATCGCGACCCTCGCAGCGCTCGCCGCCGACGACTCCGACGCCGACGTCCGCCGCGCGGCACGACGGGCCCTCGGCGAGCTCGACGAGCCCGCCGCTGCGAGAGCCCTGGGTCGACTCGCGCGCACCTCGCCGCCGGGGGAACGCGAGCACGCCATCGCCTCGCTGCGTCCGACGCCGCGCTCGTTCGCGACCTTGCGCGAGCTCGTCCACGATGGCCTCGGTCTCGCGCGGGAACGCGCCAGCGGTTCTGCGGAGCGCCCGGCCCACGTCGCGCCCGAGGTGCTCGCGCTCGCCCTCCTCGCCCACGGGCGTGCGCTCGCCGACGTGCGCCTCGACGCGTCCCAGCCGGGCGCCGCGCCCGCGGCCGAGGGCGCAGCGGCGCGCGCGGATCTGCTCCTCGCGCTCGCGCACCCCGACCCGCTCGTTCGGCGCGCGGCGGGCCGCGGCTTCGACGCGCTGGTCAGCCGGCTCGCGGAGCACGCCGACGCGAAGGCCGCGATCCGCCTGCTCGCGGACCTCGGCCGCGCGGGCCTCGATGCGCGGCTCGTCGCGTACCAGAGCGCGCGGTTCGCGCTGTTCCCCGGCGTCGACCCGGCCGCCGCTGCAGAGCACTGCCGCGCGCTCGCCGAGGCGCTGCGCGCGGCGAGCGGTGACGAGCGCGGCTCGAGCTCGCGCTCGGACCGGGTCTGGGCCTACCGCGCGGCGCAGCTCGAGGCCTGTGTCGCGCTCGCTGAAGGTCGCCCCGACGAGGCCCTCGCCGCGACTCGACGCGGCGCGTTGGCGCTCGACGCGTTGCTCGCGCTGCGACTCGACCGCGGCAGCGAGGACGCTCGACGCGAACACGCCGAGGCGCTCATCGCGCGCGGCATCGTCGACTTGACTGCGCTGATCGCGACGCTCGCGCGCGAGTCGTTGGGCGCTTCGAGAGGCAGCACACCGAACGCCGCAGGAGCGGAGCCCGAGCCTGGCGACAGGGCCGAACTAGGTAACAGGGCCGAGCCAGGCAACAGGGCCGAGCCAGGCAACAGGGTCGTGCCAGGCAACAGGGCCGAGCCAGGCAACAGGGCCGAGCCCCGTGACACCGCCGACCTCGGGGCGCCGCGCGCGCTCGGCGAGCTCATCGACACCGCGCGGCGTGTGCACGCGCACGCGCTCGAGGCGCAGGTGCTCGTCGCCGACGTCCTCGGCCAGTCCCTCGGCAGCTTCGATCCGTTTTTCACCGACGACCTCTCGCCGTATCGCCTCCTGTTCCACGGTCGGCGTTACCCACAGCTCGACGTCGGCGCGACGTTGCGCTTGCAAGGCCAAATCGGGCGCCTCTTCGCGACCGTCGCGCCCGCCGAGGTCCCGGGCTTCGTGCCCTACGAGTGGCCCGACCAGAGCGCCCTCGACGTGCTCGCTGATCCACGCCGCAGCGCGCTCGTCGCCGCCGTGCGCGAGGCGCGCGTCGACGGCGCACGGCGCGAGCTCGGTGTGCTCGAGGAGCGCATGGCGCGCGAACGTCAACGCGGCTCCTTGGTCCTCCCCGAAGAGCTGCTACGGGCCGCTGAGCGCGCCGATCTGACCGTGCGCATCGCGCTGCGCGATCTCGAGGAAGACGATCAACGCGTCGCGTTGCGCGCGCTCCGTGTGCCCGCGTCGCTCGGCCTCTGGTACGCCCGCGACCTCGCCTCCGACGGCCAGTCGAGCGCCGCGCGTGTCGTGGCCGCGAGGTACCGCCAGGACCTCGAGCGGGACGGCATCGCGCGCACATGGTTCTTCCTCGGCAACGAGCGCATCGTGCGCGCGTTGATGCAGGTCGGCGCGACTTTCACCGACGAGGGCCGCGCCCAAGAGGCCGATGGTGTCCTGCGCGAGGCCGTCGAGCGCCTCGAGGACGTCGAGCGCCAGCTCGCGGAGCAGGGCGCGACCTACGACGCTCTGGCGCCGTTCCGCGATCTGCGTGCCTCGACACTCGTGAGTCTGGCGGTCAACGCCAACGTGCGGCTCGGGCGCCTCGATCGCGCGCTCGAGTACTTCGAGCGCGCGTATGCGCTGCGCCAGGATGAGTTCATGCGCGGGCTCCTGGCGTGTTACCGCGCGCGGTCGGGGCGCGCGGACGAGGCCCGCGAGCTGCTGCGCAGCGTCCGACCCGGACCGGGCACCTGGTACAACCTCGCGTGTGTGCGCGCGCTGCTCGGCGAGACCCAAGCAGCGCTCGAGCTCTTGGAGACCGAGCTGCGCGAGAACCACGGCTCGGAGGGTTCGCGCGCGCGTCAAATGGAGTGGGCGCGCGACGACCCGGACCTCGAGCGATTGCGCGGCGACCCGCGTTTCGAGCTGTTGACCTCGCCGGAGTACTGGCGCGCTCGCGCGGGCGCGACCCAACCTGACGGCGGGTGACCCGCGTGGCGCGGCGCCCGCCTCGGCGCCACTCACCGCCCACGTTCGCTCAGCGCCGCTTCGAGCCGGTCGAGGCTCGTATGGAGCGCATCGAGCGGATCGACCTCGGCCGCGAGCGGGCGCAAAAAGGCCTCGAAGTGCACGCTGATCACCCCCGTCGTGGCGTGGATGTGCTGCGCGAGCTCAGCCGGTGGCGGCGTAGGCCAGAGGAGCACGCCGGCGGACTCGGCCGCGAACCGCTCGACGCCGTGCAGCGCCAGCGTACGCGGTCCGCCATCGGGCGCGAAGGCGTCGAACGGCAAGGCGCGCACCGGCACACCGAGCGCGCGGCCGAGGTAACCGTATGCAGGCCAGGCGCCCAAGAGCGCGCGGCCCTCGAGGCGCGGCGCGAGCGCGGCGATTCGGCTGGCGAAGCGCGCGCGACCGGCCTCGACAGCGGGCCAACGGGCCTCGAGGGCTGCACGTTGCTCGGGGAACGCCGCGAGCGCCGCGTCGTGGATCCGGCGCAGCTGATGCCCGAGCAGCGCCGGGTCGAGCCACAGGTGTGGGTCGTGTCCGGCGTGGCTGTGTTCTTCGCCGCCGCCGTGGGTGTGGCGCATCACCGGCAACTCGATCCAGCGTTCTTCACTCCCGCGCGCGGCGTCGAGCACGCGGCTCGGCGGCAAGCTCGCGCCGCCCGCCCAATCCTCGAGGCCAGCGCCCGCCAAGAGGATCACGCGCCCGTCGCGCAAGGCGGCGAGGTCCTCACGCGAGGGCGCGCCGTGCGCCAGCGTGTTGTCGACTCGCCCGGGACAGAGGTACGGCACCGCCGCGCCGAGCACGACACGCGCGAGCGCCTCGGCCGGCGCCGATCCGCACGTGACACGCGCGGCGATCGGCCGGCGTGTGGCGCCACCGTCGCCGCCGCAGCCCGCTGCGAACATCAGGGCGGACAACGCGCCGATGGTGATCAAGGCGCATGAGTGCGGCATGCGATTCAGGGACTTCTTCATCTCGATCTCGATCTCGCTCTTCATTTGCGGTCAATCTTGGCACCTGCGGTCAGCTCTGGAGGAGCAGGTTGGGCATCACGGCCATCGTCAACGCGACACCTCCGAGCGCGAGCAGCACGGCGCAGCCCAGCACGAGGCCGAGCTCGAGGCCGTAGAGGATCCAGCGTGTGCTGCGCGGCGCGCCGATGCGCGCGAGTGTGCGCATCTCGGCGGCGCGGAGCCTCGACGAGAGTGTCCAGACGAGCGCCACGAGCACGGCCGTCGTCACCGCGAGCAAGCCGCCCACGAGGTCGAAGAAGCGCTTGACGCGCAGCACGAGCCCGAGCAGCTCATCGACCACGGCGCTCGGCACGACCGCTTGCAGCGCGCGCGAGCTCTCGACGGATGTGCGCAGCAGAGTGCCGTCCTTTGGCGAATGGGGCACGACGATGATGCCCGACAGCGGCAGCCCAGCGGCGCCCGCGTGCAAATGGAAACTCGCCGCCGCCTCACCGTCCAGCGCCGCATGTTCGACGAGCGCGCCGCTGAGTCGCACGGATCCCGGCGCGCGGGAGACGATCAGCGCCTCGTCGACCTCTTCCGGCGCTACGTGTCCGTGCCCGAGGCCGAGCGCGGCCCACGCGGTCTTCACATCGACGAACACGGCCTCGTCGTCGGCGGTCCCACGTGCCTCGTAGACACCGACCACCCGCAGCGCCAGCGAAGGCGGCCGCGCGAGGTCGTAGCTCTCCTCCTGGTCGGTGTGGAGCGTGTCCCCGACCCCGAACCCGAGCGCTCGCGCTGCGCCGGCGCCGAGGGTGGCCTCGCCGATGCGCAGCGGATCCGTGCCCTCTCGCAGCGCGAGCCCGCGCACCTCCGCGTATTCGGGTGTCGTCGCGACGAGCGGTCGTCCTTGCGCGCGGCATCCGACGTGCAGCGGCACACAGAGCCCACGACCGGTCCCGGTGAGCTCTTCGAAGTCACGCCACGTCAGCCCTTGGACCTCGGCGGCGCGGAAGTACAGCGCTTGCAACACGAGCTCGACGCGGCTGCCGCGCGTGCCGACGAGCAGCGGGGTCCCGGCAGCGCGCGCGCCGAGGTCGCGCTCGTAACGCTGCATCAGCGTCGCGGCAGAGAGCGGCACGAAGATCGCCGCGGCGAGGCACAGGACGAGCACGACGCTGCGCCCCGGATGCCGCTGCGTGTGCCGCACGGCGAGCAGGAAACGGCCGCTCAACACGTGGGTCCCTCGGCGCGGGTCCTGGTGTCGAGGTCGACGGTGCGATCGAAGTGTGGCAAGAGGCTGTGGTCGTGGGTGACCATCATGACCGCTGCGCCAGTGCGGCGGGCCTCGTCGAGAAGGAGCTCGAGGGCGCGCCGACCCGTCGCGGGATCGAGGTTGCCGGTCGGCTCGTCGGCGAGCACGAGGCGCGGCTCCGTCACGAGCGCCCGCGCGAGGGCGGCGCGTTGGCGCTCGCCCTGCGAGAGCGCATGCGGTCGGCGGCGCAGCTTGTCGCCGAGACCCACACGCGCGAGCAGCGCGGCGGCGCGTGCGCGCGCGGCGCTGTCGAGTCGGAGCGCCGGCACGGCGAAGTAGGGGAGCAGCACGTTCTCGATGACGTCGAGGTGCTCGAGCAGCTCGAGCTCTTGAAAAACGAGCCCGACGACCCGCGCGCGCAACGCCGCGCGGGCGGCAAGCGGGGCGCGCACGAGGTCGATCCCGGTGAGCGTGGCGCTGCCCCGCGCGGGGACGAGCAGCCCTGCGAGGAGGTGCAGCAGCGTGGTCTTGCCAGAGCCGCTCGCGCCGATCACGGCGACACGCTCGCCCGGCGCGATGGCGAGGGCGTCGAGCTCGAGCGCGAAGCCCCGCGCGCCGTAACGGAAGCTCACGGCGGACAACGCAGCGACGGGGTCGGTATCGCCATTCGCTCGCGTCGAGTCGGGCGCGGATTGTGGCGCTGATCCGGAAGACGAGATCACCGGCTGTCCCCGTTGCTCCCTGTAGGCTTGTTCACCAAGTTTTCGCCACTCACAGAGGGCTGTTCCCCCGTCGTGGGCTCGACTCGCCGTTGTTCGAGCATCTGGCTGTCCGTGATGCGCCACCCCGCGTCTGTCGCCGTCACTTCGTACCGCGCGTGGTGTTCGTTGGTGCGAACATGCGAATGGCCCCAGTGGAACACCGCGCCCTCGACCTGCCAGCGAACGTCGACGAGAAATCCGACGCGGCGCTCGGCGGGGCGCACACCGAGGGCCTCGACCGAGGTGTCGAGGTAACGCACGGCTTCGACTTGGCTGACCGCGCCGCCCTCTTCCTGCAAGACGAGGCTCTTGTGGACCTCGGTGTAGAGCCGCTCGAGCAATGCGCCGTCGACGCTCGCGGCGAGCGCGTCGTAGACGTCCTCTTCGTCGGTGTAGTCGAACGCGCGGTAGATGTTGGCGTGCAGCGGGCGGAACACCGCGAGCGCCGCCGTCGTGTCGGGCAGCGTCGGCGCCGGTGGGCTCGTCACGCGCACCGCGACGAGCGCCGTCAGCGCCACGGTCGCGGGCCCCGCGAAGCGACGCAGCACCCGCGGTCCGCGCCACGTGACGAGGCCCGCGCCGAACGCGGCGAGCGTCCATACGATCGGCCACGCCGGGGCCTCGGTCGGCACGAGGGGCGGGACGGGTGCGAGCGGCGACCAACCCTCGACCGGTGCATGCCAGACGAACTCGGGCTCGCGTTCGGTGAAGCGCGCCGTCTCCGTGTGCCCGCCGCCGGCGACGCGGCACAGCACCTCGAGTCGTGGCGTCGGGCCAGGCAAGCCGGCGCGTGACGCGTCGGGCGGAAACAGGTGCCAGCGCAGCGCGACGGTGCGCGGGGGCGTCTCACACGGATAGCGCAGGGTGAGGCGCAGTTTGAAGACCGCCCGCGCGCCGAAACGCGGGAAGTGCGCGACGAGGGCCGGATCACCGGGGTCGACATCGAACGTGCTCGAGTCCGCAGCGACGAGGCGGCCATCGATGAGCACCTGGGCCTCGTCCTCGATGAGCGCGCGGAGCGCCTCGTGTGCGTATTCGAGCTCGGCGCCCGCGAGGGCCTCGGGGGACGCACGTTCGACCTCGGTGAGCGCGTCGAGGAAGGCCAGATTCGCGATGACGACGAGGCGGACTTCGTCGTCCTCGATGGCCGCAGCGAGGTCGATGTCGGGGCCGTCCTTCGGGTCAAGGCGGAGCACCCTTGAAGGCGCGAACGCGCAGGCGTTCGTCGGGCGCGGCGCGGGCTCGACGGCGCCGCCGAGCAAGGACGCGACGAGGACAAAAAGGGACATGGGTTCGAGCGAGAGGTCCGCGCGGGCCGCCCAGCGGCCCATTTCGGTCGCCCACGCGGACTCTTACGGAGGCCTGACGGCCGCGGGGCTGGTGCCGCGCTCCGCTCGATACGATAACCACTGGACGGTCGGCGCCGGTCGACCTGCAAACGGGCGCGCCCAGGGAGTGACTCCGATGAGTCAGCCGGGCCCGCTCGTTCGCGCGATACGGCGCCGAGGTAATTCGAACGACTCCAACCAGCGCGCCGCGCCCCCCCTTGACCTCGCACGCACCGCAGCCCTCGACACCCGCGACCGAGCAGGTCAATTCTCTCGAATCACGACGCGGGTGGTCTCGTTCGCGGTCCTCCGTTCGAGGTTGGGTCTGTGCGCTCGCGGTGTTCGGTCTCGCGGCGGCACTGCCCGCGAGCGCGCGCGGTCAAGTCGTGCGGAGCACCGAAGGGGGCGAGCGGCGCCTGACGGGGCCCTCGAGCCCGCTCCTGCGCGGCGAGGTGGGCCAGACCCAGGCGAGCACGACCCAGGCGAGCAACACCCAGGCGAGCAACACCCCGACGGGCCAACCGGTCGGGACCGAACCGGCCGCGCTCCACACCGACGACGAACGCCGGTTTCGATGCCATGTCGCCGCCCTCGCGGCGCCCGAGATGGAGGGGCGCGCGCCGGGCTCCGCGGGGCTGGAGCTCGCCGTGCAATACCTCGAGCGGCACTTCCGGGCGGCGGGCCTTCACCCTCCGTTCGAGAGTCCGTCGGGCGACGACACGGCGGGCACCGAGTCGCCCGCCGAGTCGCCCGCCGAGGCGCCCGCCGAGGCGCCCGCTGCGTGCGGGAGCTACCGGCAGCATTTCGAGTTCATGGACCGCATGCGTGTCGCCGAGGGGCAGTTGGTGTTCGGCGACGCAGGCCTGAAGTTCGTGCACGGCGAAGAGCACGACTTCATCGTGACGACGATGGGGGGCAGCGCCGACGTGCGCGGACCGCTCGTCTTCGTGGGTTACGGCATCGATCGCGGCCCGGAGAAGGAGCGCGACTTCTCGAGCTTTCCGGAGGGCCTCGACCTGACCGGCAAGGTAGCGCTCGTCCTGCGCTTCGAGCCCCTCGACGAACACGGCCGGAGTCGCTGGGGCGCGGGCAATTGGACCCGTCGCGCGAGCCTCTCGGAGAAACTCGCGGCCCTCGAGCGCCTCGGCGCGGCGGGCGCGATCCTGATCAATACGCCTGGCGTCGACGATCCACGCAACGAAGCGTTGGTCACGCCGATGGGGGTCGCGCGCGAGTACGTGCGGTTCCCCGTGCTGCACGCGTCGCTGGCGGCGGGCCAGCGCATCGTCGCGGCGTTCGAGCCGGCGGGGAGGTCGCTCGAGGAATTGCGGCGGCTCGCCGACGAAGGCCCGCTGGCCGTCGAGATGAAACAACCGGTCACGCTGCGAGCGCGCCTCGTACGCGACCGAGTGCCCGTCGCGAACGTCGTCGGCTCGTTGCCCGGCCGCGGGGCGCTGGCGGCACAGCACATCGTGATCGCTGCCCACGTCGATCATCTAGGCCTCGGGGACTACGGCTCCTGGGACCAGGAGCTCGCGGGGCAGACGTTGCACCCGGGCGCAGATGGTGGCGCGTCGGGTTGCGCCGCGCTTTTGATGCTCGCGGAGCGCCTCGCCGGCGAGTACGAAGCGCAGCCCGCGGAGGCCTCGGCCCGGGGGGTCGTGTTCATCGCTTTCAACGGCTCGGAGGCAGGCCTACAGGGCGCGCACTACTACGTGGAGCACCCCCTCGTGCCGCTCGCGCAGCACGTGCTGATGTTGAACATCGGCCGCATCGGTCGTGTGCAGTCGGAGCGGCTCTTCCTCGTGGGAGCGAGCAGCGGCGTCGGCCTCGCCGAGCACCTCGCCCCGCTCCTCGCGAGCTCCTCGCTGCAGGTCGAGCAGCCCCGCCGGATCGGCGGCATGAGCGACCAGGGCCTCTTTTTGGCCCAACGCATCCCGGCGCTCTACGCGATCTGCGACCTGCACGATGACTTCCGCACGCCGCGGGACACGGTGGAGCGCTTGAACGTGCCGGACGCCGTGCGCGTCATCGACCTCTTGCACTCGATCGCAAAGGCGTCGGTCACTCGAGCCGAGCCGTTCCCGTTCCGGTGAAACGCGCCTGTTGAGCGCCCGTGCGAGCCTCGCCAAGGGGCGCCGAAAGTGAGGTTGACTGGAACGCCCGCCCGAGCGGCGTTAGCGTGGCCGGCGATGGCGGAACTTCGGGAGCTAGGGGCAGCGCGGTCGTGTTCACGCGGCGTAGCAAGGGCGGCGCTCGTGGGGGCGCTCCTCACAGCGCCGCTCTTGTCGTTCAGCGGCTGCGGCGAAATCGCCGCGCGGGAGCGGCCTCGACCGCCCATCTTGATCGTGGCGCTCGACGGGGTCCCCGTCCGCATGACAGGGCTCGGCGGGCCGACGGACGCGCGCTCTTACACGCCGGTCCTCGACCAGTTGGCCCAGGACGGGCTCGTCTACACTCGCTGTCTCGCGCCCGAGCCGTGGTCGGACACGAGCCTCGCGCTCGCGCTCGGAGCCTCGGTCGAGGCCGCGACGGGGAACGCGGGGCAGGGCGTGAACGGCGCCCCGATCGAGCCGCTCGCCGCGCGACTGAAACGTGCTGGTTGGCGCACCGCGGCTGTGCTCGCGCACGAGGGTGTCGCCACCGAAGCGGTCTTGCAGGGTTTCGACGAGGTCCGGCGCCTCGGCGCCGGTGACGAGGCCGGCGCGGTCGCGACCGACGTCGTGCGCGAGGCCCTGGAGCTCTTCGATCGCGCGCCTTCGCCGCCGCCGTGTGTCCTCGTTCATTTCGCCGATCCGCGGCCGCCGCACCACCGTTATCGCGGCCTCGTCGCCGAGGCCGACGCGCCCTATGCCGGGCCGTGTGTCGCTGGGCTGCCCCACGCGGAGCTCCTGCGCCTCGCGCCCGAGTTCGGGCCCCAGGACTTCGAGCGCCTCGCGGCCCTGATCGCCTCGGAAGTGGCCGCGGTCGACGTCGCCCTCGGGCAGCTTCTCGACGGCCTCGCGCGCCGGGCGCTGTCGGACGAGCTGCTCGTCATCGTGCTCGGGACGCGCGGCGCTTGGACGGGCCGGGACGGACGCGTCGGGCTGTTGCCCGGCGTCGAGCCCGAGGTGCTCCACGTGCCGCTCGTGCTGCGCTTGCCCGCGCGCATCACCCGCGCGAGGCATGGCCTCTCGATGCGCGGCGAGGTCGACATGCCCGTGACGCTCCTCGACCTCACGCCGACGATCCTCGACGCGCTGGAGCTCACGGATTCAGGTGACGTGCGCCTCGTCCGCGAAGGGGCCGCGACCCCTGCTTCGTACTCCGGCGCCGGTCGCCAGCGCGCGCTCGCGGGGCGTTCTCCTGGTCGCTCCATTTTGCCCGGCGCGCCCGCGCCGCCGCGCCTCCTGCGGGTCGGGACGACCCGCGGCCACGCGCTCGCGGCGGTCTATGGCTCGGGTGGCGCCTTGTTGCGGGACCTCGAGACCGGCGCCGAGCGCGGCGTTTTGTTCGGAGCGCCCCTTGAGCAAGGCGGCGCGACGTCGCTCCCGGAGCTCGCGGCCGACCTCGACGCCTGGCTCGGTCCCGCGCCCAAGAAGACCCCGGCGCCTAGGAAGAAGCGTTGAGCGCGAGCGAGTCGAGCCGCGTTTCGAATGGGCCGCCGAGTGATGCCGCGACGGCCTGGGCGCGAGGCGTGCTGGACGCCCGCCCTGCGATGTGGCGCGGATTGGCACGACGCCCGACGCCGGTCACGCGCCGCGCGCGCTACTCTCGACGACGATGCGCGCGACCCGCACCCTTTTCGCCCTCCTGCCGCTCTTGATCGGCGGCGCCGTCGCGGCGCTCGGGGTGCGGTCTGTCATCGAACGCGGCGCGTACGCGCCCGCGGACGAGGGGCCCCTCGCCTTGCGCGCGAACCTCGCGCGGGTCGGTGTCCTCGAGTGTTTGAACCTCGGCGAACAAGGCGAGCGCGCCTTCAGCGTCGAGCCGTTGGCCGGCCTCGGCGAGCGTTGGCGCGCTGCCCTGCCCGGCCTCACGGTCGATGTCGGTTGGGACCTCGGACGGCAGGAGCGCGGACCGCGTACGCCGCGCGGAGCGGCGCGTGTGGTCGTAGGTCCGGTCGATTCCGCGGCCCTCGGCGCGCTCTTCGCGCGCGCTGGCCTCGATGCCCGCATCGTCGCAGGGGCTCCGGGCGGGGCCGAGGCGCAAGACGTCGAGCTCTTCGGTCGGCGCTATCCGGCCGCGACGTTCGCGATGGCGTGTACGTTCGCCGACCCCGAACGTGAAGGTCTGCCCTTGACCCTCGTCGCAGGGAGCGCGCGGTCGCGCGCCCGCGCGCTCGAGGTTTGGGCACCCGACGTGCGCCCGCGCTGGGCGGCGTGGTCGGACGGCGTGCGGGTCATGGAGGGCCGCCTCGATCCGCGCGGCGGGCTTCGGACCAACGCGCTCCTCGACGTCGCCGCTCCGGAGGCGGAGACGTTCGAGGCGCCCGTGGACGTCGAGACCGCGGCGCGCTGGTCCCGCGACTTCGAGGCGCGCGCGCGCGCAGCCCTCGAGCGCGCCGAGACGCTGTTCGACGGGCGCGGGCCTGCGTTTCAGTTGCCCGAGCTGCGCCTCGCGCACGACGCCGATCGACTCCAGCGCGACGGCGCCCTCGAGCGCGGCGCGTCGTACGATCGCTGGCACGGCGCGGGTCATGGACGCCTGACGGCCCTCGTCGGGCCGACGTTCGAGGCGGACGCGCTCGCGGTTCTCCTCGAGGCGCGACTGGCGGAGGTGTACGGGCGACCGCGGGACGCGTGGATGCTCGAGAGCCTGGCGCGCGAGCTCGTCGATTTCGCGGGCACGGCCACTGTCGACGGGCCCAACTTGCTCCCTGGGCTCGACACTTGGGTCGGGGACGGAGCAGCGACCGACGGAGCGTCGATTCCGGATGGGACGGCCGCCGCCGACGGGCTCGACCTGATCGAGTCGCTCGCGCGGCGCGGGCACCTCGACCGGCGGGTCACCGCGGCCTGGCTGTTCTGGGTCCTGCGCGAGGAGCTGGGCGACGACGCCGTCGCCCGTGTCTGGCGCCTCGGACTCGAGCGCAAAGAACGCGCGCGGATCGTCGCCGCGGCCGAAGCGCACATCGCTGCTCGACGCCGTTCCGTGGACGCGACCTCGCCGCGCGCTGACATCACGCCGAGGACCCCGTCCGGTCCCGGTGTCGTCGTGCACGCGCCTTTGAGCCCGACGCCTTACGGGCACGGGACCGCCGCGGCGAGGCGCTCGTTCGAGCGCCTCGCCGCGGCCAGCGCGGGCGCGGCGTTCGTCACGGTGCACGTCGTCGTGCCACGGGTGGGCCAGGGTTTCGGCGCGCCCTACTCGCTCGAAGGGGACGCCGCCGTCGCGCGCAGCGTCGAGGTCCTACGCGCCCAGGGCCTCGCGGTCGTCCTCGCTGTCCAGCCGCTCACCCAGGAATCCGGCCCCGGCCCCTGCGACTCGACGCAGCTGGGGTCGGCCGAGCTCTGGCGCGACGCCGTCGAGCGCCACGCCCTTGGTGTGTCGCACGGGGCCTTCGTCGCGCGCTACGCGGGCGCGGACGCGTTCTGCGTCGCGCGTGGGGCGCGGGACCTCTTCCTCTTGGGCTACCTAGGTCCGGGCGAGGAACCCGCATGGCACGCTGCAGTGCGCCTCGCCAAGGAACGCGGTTGGTCGCGGATCGTCGCGGCCGCGGAGGCGAGCGGGGTCCCGCTGTTCGCGATCGCGCCCAACGCGCCGCTCGCGGAGCAGCTACTCGGTTTCCTGGGAGCCGCCGAGCGAACGAATTCACGCCCGCTCGCCATCGGCGTCGAGCTCGCGGACGGCGTCGCGCCGCCTCCGGTGGGCAGCTTCGACATCGTGCTCGCGCCGGCGCCGTTCGACACCGGCGCTCACGCGGGCAACCCGCAGGGCGCGACGAGGGGCGCGCTCGGCGCGCCGTGGTCGCTCTACGGCCTCTGGCGGACCGACTCGGTCACGCGCCGCGGCGATCCCGACGATCTGGCGCGGCGCACGCCGAGCGAGCTCACGCGTGTGTTCGCGCGGTAGCCGCCTGGCTCGCCGCGGCGAGGCCGCGCTCGACGTCCGCGAGCAGGTCGTCGATGTGCTCGATACCGACCGAGAGGCGCACGAGTCCATCCGCGAGGCCCGCCGCGCGGCGCACCTCGGCCGGGATCGACGCGTGCGTCATGCTCGGCGGCGTCTCGACGAGTGACTCGACACCCCCGAGGGATTCGGCGAGGGTGAACACGCGTGTCGCGCTCGCGAACGCGTCGCCCGCGGGCACACCGCCGCGCAGCTCGAACGACACCATGCCGCCGGGGCGGGCCATCTGCTTCTGCGCCACCTGCAACTGCGGATGACTCGGCAGGCCGGGGTAGTGCACATGCTCGACGAGGTCGTGTTCAGCGAGGAATTGGGCGATTCGCTCGGCGTTGTCGCAATGGCGCTCCATGCGCACCGCGAGGGTCTTCGTCCCGCGCAACACGAGGAACGCGTCCATCGGGCCGAGCTGGCCGCCGACGGCGTTCTGGTAGAACGCGAGCTCTCGATGCAGCGCCTCGTCGTTGCCGATCAGCGCCCCGCCGATCAGGTCCGAGTGGCCGCCGAGGTACTTCGAGAGCGAGTGCAGGACGATGTCCGCGCCGAGCTCGAGCGGGCGCTGCAGATACGGCGTCGCGAACGTGTTGTCGACGACCGTGACGACGCCTTTTGGGCGCGCGATGTCAGCTGCCGCGCGGATGTCCGTCAGGCGCAGGAGCGGATTGGTCGGGGTCTCGAGGTAGAGGTAACGGGTGTTCGGTCGCAGCGCCGCCTCGATCTTCTTGAGATCGGTCGTGTCGACGAAACTGAACTCGACGCCGTAGCGCTCGAAGACCTTGGTGAAGATGCGGTACGTGCCGCCGTAGAGGTCGTTGCCTGCCACCACGTGGTCGCCTGGCTGCATACGATCCATCAGCGCGTTCGTCGCCGCGAGGCCCGACGCGAAGCCGAGGCCCCACGCGCCGTCCTCGAGGCTCGCGAGGTTCTCCTCGAGCGCTGTGCGCGTCGGGTTCGACGTGCGCGAGTATTCGTATCCCTGGCGCGGCTTCGCGGGCGCGTCCTGCTTGAACGTGCTCGTGAAGTACACCGGCGGCATGACCGCGCCGTTGTTCGGGTCGGGTTCCTGTCCGGCGTGGATCGCGCGTGTCTCGAAGCGGCCGTGATTGTTGCGAATGGAGCTCATGGACAGTGCGTCGTCGTGGGGTTCGGCGCGGCGGGGCTTCGTTGGGCCAGCAGTTGGGCGCAATCGAGGAGGTGGTCGCCGAATCGAAGTTGAATGTGGTCCTAGGGTCGAAGGTGCGGGCGCGGCCCGGACGCAGCCCGGACGCGGCCCGGACGCAGCCCAAGGGGGCAAGGTAGCATGCAGGCCCAGCGATGACCCCCGCGAGCCCCGATCACGACCACCGCGCGCACGCGCCGACCGGGAGCCCAGGGCCTGCGTCCGAAGTCGCGACAACCGGACGCGCACGGACGCCGCGGGACGACGGGCGGTCGGGCGCGCGTCCGAGCGAGCCGCTGTCTCCGCGTGTCGCCGAGCGTGTCGCGCGGCGCGCGGCGTTCGGCGCCGACGTCCTCGAGCTCGACCAGGTGCTCGAGGCGCTCGCCCGCTGTGCGGACAGCGGCCTCGGCAAACGCCTCCTCTTCGAGGTCGCGCCGCGCGGACCCGTGGCGGCCCGCGAGCGCCTCGCGCGGCTCGCCGAGCTGGAGCAACTCGCGCGGGTTGGCGGCGGCGCGAGCGCTTGGCCGATCTTCGGCGGTGTCACCGACGTCCTGCCGCCTGGCGCTGAGGTCCTCACGCGCCTCGACGAGGACCGCATGGCGTCGCTGCGCGACTTCCTGCAGGCCAACGTGCGCCTCAAGGCATGGACTCATCTGCGCGCGAATGAGGCGCCGGGGCTCGCCGCCCAGATGTCCGAGTCGCCGGACACGACCGAGCTCGGGCTGGCCATCGACCGGGTGCTCGACACCCGGGGCCGAGTGCGCGATGACGCGTCCCAGCAGCTCGGTCGGTTGCGCCACACCATGAACGAGCTGCAGGAGCGTGTCGAGCGCGCCGCGCGCGCCGTGTTGCAGCGCGCGGACGTGCGCGTGCACCTGACCGACGGCTCGATCCATCGGCGCGGCGGTCGCCCGGTCCTCGCGGTGAAGGCCAAGCTCTCGGGGCGCGTGAAGGGGCTCGTCCACGATCGTTCGCAGAGCGGCGAGAGTGTCTTCATCGAGCCCGCCGAGTGCCTCGAAATCGGCAATCGCCTGGCCGAGGTCACAGCGGACGAGCGGCGCGAGGTCGATCGCATCCTCATCGGGCTGTCGCAGCGGGTGCTCGGCGAGCGGAGCGTGATCGAGCTCGCCTCCGCGCAAGTAGGCGAGCTCGAGCTGTGTGTCGCCGCGGCGCGCTGGGCGCGCGCGGTCGGGGCGCGAGTGGCGCTGGAGCCCGGACAACCCGGCGCTGCGGGCGGGCTCCTCTTGCGCAGCGCGCGGCACCCGCAGCTCGTGCAACAACACGCGGAAGGGCGCCTCGCGGAGGTCGTCCCGATCGATCTGCGCCTCGGGGTCGAATTCGATCTGCTCTTGATCACCGGGCCGAACACCGGCGGCAAGACGCTCGCGCTCAAGACGGCGGGCCTGTTCGCGTTGCTCACGGCCTGCGGGCTGCCGGTGCCCGCGGACGAGGGCACGACCGTGCCGCAATACGACGCCGTCCTCGTGGACATCGGCGACGAGCAGGAGATCCGCCAGAACCTGTCGACGTTCGCGAGCCACCTCGTGCGTCTCTGCGCGGCGCTCGAACGCGCTGGGCCGAACACCCTCGTGTTGCTCGACGAGCTCGGCGGCGGCACCGATCCGGACGAGGGCGCGGCGCTCGGCGAGGCGATCCTCGAGACGCTGCTCGCGCGCGGCGCGCCGACGTTGGTCTCGACCCACATCGGCAAACTCAAGGAGTTCTCGTTCCGTCGGCCGCGCGCCGAGAACGCGTGCGCCGAGTTCGATGCCGTCTCGATGGAACCGCGTTACCGGCTGTTGCTCGGGACCCCGGGCGAATCGAGCGCGCTCATCATCGCCGAGCGCCTCGGGCTGCCGCGTGAGGTCGTTCAGCTCGCGCACGCGCGCTTGGAGCGCCGCGACAGCGACGTCGCCGACGCGATGGAGGACCTGCGTCGCGCGCGGGTGGCGGCCGAAGCGACGCGCCAGGACGCAGAGCGCGACCGCGAGGTCGGCGCGCGCACGCTGCGCGAGCTCGATGGCCAGAAGGCCGACCTCGCGCAGCGCTCGCTGCAGCTCGAGGCCGAGGCCCAGAAGGGCATCGAAGAGCGTGTGCGCGACGCGATGCGGCAGCTCGCGAAGGCCCGCGCGCGGCTCGAGCAGGTCCCGCCGGATGCGCGGCGCGACCTCGCCCTGATCCTCGATACGCTCGAAGGGGACCTGACCGGGGCGTCGCTCTCGGAGCGCCGCCAGGAGTTCCTGCGCGGGCTCGGGAAGGGCAGCCTCGTGTACTTGCCGCGTTACCGTCAGCGGGTCGTCGTGCACAAGATCAACCGCGAGCGACGCGAGCTCGTCGCGAAGCTGGGCTCGATGAACGTCACGGTCAGCTTCGACGAGGTCACCCCGTACGAGTCCCTCTGAGGGACACTACGATGGTCACCATGGGCGGACTGTGGATCGGTGCGATCGTGTTCGTGTGCCAGGGCACGACGCCGAACCAGGTGGAGGCGGCGCCGAGCGGCGCCGACGCCGGATTCCGCGCCGGATTCCACGCCGAACTCGACGACAGCTTCGACGACAGCTTCGACGACGACGCGCGGCCGTTCCTTAAGCGGTACTGCTTCGCTTGCCACGGCGGCGAGCATGTGCAGGGCGGCCTCGATCTCTCGCGGGTCGAGTCGAGCGCGGAGGTGCGCCGCGAGCGCGACACGTGGGAGTGGCTCGCGACGCGTGTCGGCGACCGCGAGATGCCGCCGCGTGGCGAGGTGGCCCCGGACGAGGCCGAGCGCGCAGCGTTCCTCGTTTGGCTCAACGGCGCGCTCGCCGAGGCCGAGGCGCGCGCAGAGCGAGACGAGCCCGCGCAGGACGCCGGATCGGCCTCGCCCGGAAGGCCGGCGATGCGGCGCCTCACGCGGCGCGCGTATGGGCGGGCCGTGCGCGACCTCTTCGGGGTCGAGTTCGACGCCGCGGGGCGGTTCCCGAGCGATCCGATCGGGTATGGCTTCGAGGGTGTCGGCGAAGCGCAGAGCCTCTCCGATGCCGAGGTCGAGCTGTACATCGAGGCGGCGGAGGCGGTCGCGGCGCTCGCGATCGTCGTCGATCCACCCGGGCCGCCGCCCGTCAAGAGATTCGGCCCCGAGCGGCTCGACGGCGCGGGCGCCTCGCAAGGGGACACGTGGAACCTCTTCGTCGCGGGCGCCGCGGGCGCGGAGCTCGTGCTGCCGCGCGTGGGTCGTTATCGCGTGCGCGCCGGGGTGCACGCCGACCAGGCGGGGCGCGAGCCTGCGCGCCTCCGTCTGTCGCTCGGCGCCGTGGACGGACCGGAGATCGCGGTCGACGAGCCGAGCGGCGTCCAGCGGATCGTCGAGGCCGAGCTCGACGTGACCGCGACCCGCGGCCGCGCGGCTGTGCGTTTCGTCAACGACTTCTGGGATCCGCTCGAGCTCGACGAGTCGCGGCGTGACCGCAACCTGCATGTGCACTGGATCGAGGTGGTGGGCCCGCTCGACGCGCTCCCGCCCTCGCCGTTCCTGGTCGAGCTGACGCAGGCCGCCGAGGGCGAAGCGGGGCGCGAACGGCTGCGGGCGGCGCTCGCGCACCTTGTGCGCCGTGTCTGGCGGCGGCCTGCCACACAGCACGAGCTCGGGCGGCTCGAGCAGTTGATTCCGAGCGAAGCGCCGTTCGCGGCGCGCATGCGCGACAGCCTGGCGGCGGCGCTCGCCTCGCCGCATTTTTTGTTCCTCGTCGAGGGTCTCGAAGAGGTCCCCGCCGAGGGTAGGGCGGCCGACACGACGGACACCGGCGCCGAGGCCGCGCGCCCGCTCACGGACGCCGAGCTCGCGGCGCGCCTCGCGTTTGCGCTCTGGGTGAGCGTGCCGGACGCCGAGCTCGACGGGCTCGCCGACAGCGGGGGACTCCGCGCTCCGGACGCGCTCACGGGACAGATCGAACGTTTGCTCGCGGATCGGCGCTCCGAGGGGTTCAGCGAGGCTTTCGCGCTGCCGTGGTTGCACCTCGGACCGCTCGCGGGCTGGACGGTGGACGAGAAGACGTTCCCGGAGTTCGACCAGGGCCTGCGTCGCTCGATGCTAGATGAGACGCGCCGTGTCCTGCGTCGGCACGTGACGCAGGATCTGAGGCTCGCGGACCTGTTGCTCGGCACGCACACGTTTGTCGACGAGCGGCTCGCGGCGCACTACGGCGTGCCGTTCGAGGGCGAGGGAGGCAAGTGGCGGGAGGTCGACCTCAGCGCGACGGGCCGCCGTGGCCTGCTCGGTCACGCGAGCGTGTTGACGGTGACGAGTGAACCGACTCGCACGTCGCCGGTGAAGCGCGGCAAGTGGGTGCTGGAGGTGCTGCTCGGCAGCCCGCCGCCGCCGCCGCCGCCCGGCGTGGACAGCCTCGAAGCGGGGCCGGGCGCCGACCCGACCTTGCCGTTACGCGAGCGGCTCGCGCTGCACCGGACGGATCCGAACTGCGCGGCGTGCCATACGCGCATGGACCCGCTCGGGTTCGGGCTCGAGGGTTTCGACGCGATCGGCCGGGCGCGGAACGTGGACATCGATCTGGCGGACGAGGCCGACCCGAGCGCGCCGCGCCGTTTCACGCGCGAGGACATGACCGGTCGGCTGCCCGACGGGCGGCAGTTCACAGGGGCGGTCGAGCTCGTGGAGTTGCTGCAGTCCGAGGGGCTCTTCGCGCGTCAGGTGACGGAGCGGCTATTCGTCTATTCGCTCGGGCGCCCGCTCGAGCGCGCGGATCGCGTGCACGTCGACGCCGCGCTCGCGGCTGCGGGGCCTGATCCGAGTCTGCGGGGTCTGATTCGTGCCGTGGTGCAGTCGCGGCCCTTCGGTTGGATCGCGAGGCAGAGTGTGCGGTGAGGTTGCCGAATCGTCGTACGGTACCAGGTACGCGGCGCCGATTGACGCGGGGTCTCGGGCGCGCGCTCCGCGCGCGTCGCGCGCGGAGCGCGCGCCCGAGACCCAGCGTCAATCGGCGCCGCGTACCTGGTACCGTACGACGATTCGACGTCCCGTTCCGTACGTCCCGTATCGCGGGTCCCGTATCACGCGTCCCGTATCACGCGTCCCGTTTTTCGCATCCCGTTTTCAACGTTGGGTTTTCGACGTCGAGTTCAGTCCATCCATTTCCCATGGGATATCCTGAACCCCAATGGAGCCTCCGATGCACTCGAACCGGAGTCGGTCGCGTCCCGCAGCACAACCGCGCGCCGCAGACGTGACACTCCTCGAGTCGCAGGGGCTTGGCCCGCAGTCGGCGGGGCGCGCCTTACCCCGACGCACCGTGCTGCGCGGGCTCGGCGTCGCGCTGGCGCTGCCCTGGCTCGAGGCGCACACGAGCCCGCGCTCGGCGGCCACGCCCACCCGGCTCTGGTACGTCTACGCGCCGAACGGGGTGGACGTCGAGAACTGGCGAGTCCCACCTGGGCCGTTGCCCGCCGAGCTGCCGCCGTCACTGCGCTCGCTCGAGCCGTGGCGCGCGGAGGTCCTCGCGTTGCGCGGCCTGACGCAACACAGCGCGCGCGCCAACGGCGACGGGCCCGGAGACCACGCCCGCGCGGCGGCAGCGTGGCTCACAGGGGTGCAGCCGCTCAAGAGCGAAGGGCAGGTGCGCCTCGGCGTCAGCGCGGACCAAGTGGCCGCCGAACACATCGGCGCCGCGACCCGTTTTCGCTCGCTGGTCGTCGGCACCCAGGAAGGGCGCACGTCGGGGCAGTGCGACTCCGGCTATTCGTGTGCGTACTCGAACAACATCTCGTGGGCCTCGGCGACGACGCCGGTCCCGAAAGTCGTCGACCCGCTGCGCGCCTTCGATCGGCTGTTTCGCGGCGGCGACGACGGGCTCTCCCCCGCCGAGCGGCGGGCGCGGCTCGCGCGACGTGAGAGTGTGTTGGACTTCGTGCGTGCCGACGCCCGGGCGCTCGAGCGCCGCCTCGGGGCCGAGGACCGGCAACGCCTCGACGCGTACGAGCAGGGGCTGCGCGAGCTCGAGCGCCGACTCGCCGCCGCGGCGCGCGCGGCTGAGGACGACTATGTCGAGGCCGTGCCCGACGAAGCGCGCCCGAGCCACGGTCCGGCGACGTTCGCCGAACACGCTGCGTTCCTCGGCGATGTGATCACCCTCGGATTCCAGGCCGACGTCGCGCGTGTCGCGACGATGATGCTCGGCAACGAGGGTTCAGCGCGGCGCTACACGGAGATCGGCGTGACCGAGGGGCACCACCCGCTCTCGCACCACGGGCGCGATGTCGAGAAGTTGGCGGCGATCCAGCGCATCGACGCGCTGCACGTGGCGGCCGTGGCGCATGCGGTCGCGCGCCTCGCGGCGGTGGAGGAGGCGGGAGCGCGCCTGCTCGATCACACTGCGCTCGTCTACGGCGCGTGCATCGCCGACGGCAATCGACACGACCACCACGATCTGCCCACGCTCCTGATCGGTGGCCGGCGGGTCCTGGGTGCAGGGGACCCTGCGCGCGGCGGGCGTTGCCTCGAGTTCCCGAAGGACACGCCGTTGAATGACTTGCACCTGGCGCTCCTCGCGCGGCTGGGCGTCGAGAACGTCGCGCTCGGCGACGGGCGCGGGCCGCTCGACTGGAACGGTTGAGACCCATGCGCGGACCGAATGGCCGAACCCTGCGCGCGTACCACTGATGACCGACGCAAATTCTCCGGCAGACGATCACCACACGGGCGGCGAAGGCGCTGTGCGCGAAGCCGCGCCGCGCGCGGACCTGCTCCTGATCGACAACGACGCGACGATCCGTGAGCTCGTCGGCTGGGTCCTCACGCGCCGTGGGTACCGCGTACGCCAGGCGGCGTCGTTCGCGGCGGCGCGTGAGCTCTTGGCCGAGCGCCAGCCGGATTTGCTGTTGTCCGACGTCGACCTCGGCTTGGAATCTGCGCTCGTCGAGCTGCCGCGCCTCGCGGCCTTGGCGCAGCTCCCGCCGACACTCGTCGTGTCGGGTTACCTCGACGCTGACAAGCGCCGCGCGCTCGGCGCGCTCGTCGAGGTCATCGGATTCCTCGACAAACCGTTTGATCCGCGCGGGCTCGAACACGAGGTCGAGGTCGCGCTCGGAGTGGCGCGGGAACGGCGCGTTATGGCGAAGGGCGGCGCGGCGCCCTCCGAGAAGCCTCGCGTAGTGAACGCCGAGGGGGCCTTCGAGCGCGGCGCCGCAGCGCCGGTGGAACCCGAGGACGACGATGGTTGGATCGAGATCGGAGGCGCGTCTTGACACGCTTGCGTTGGAACACCGCGGGCGAGTCCCACGGTCCGGCCCTCGTCGGCATCGTCGAGGGGATCCCTGCAGGGCTCGCGCTCTCGCTCGAGCGCGTGGACGCGGAGCTCACGCGTCGCCAAGGTGGTTACGGACGTGGGGGGCGCATGCGCATCGAGTCGGATCGCTGTGAGCTCTTGTCCGGGACCCGCGCCGGGCTCACCCTCGGCTCGCCGATCGCGTTCCGTATCGCGAACAAGGACGACGTGATCGAGCGCCTGCCGGTGCCCACGAATCCGCGTCCGGGCCACGCGGACCTCGCGGGTTGCCTGAAGTGGGGGCACCGCGACGCACGCGCGGTGCTCGAACGCGCGAGCGCGCGCGAGACCGCGACGCGTGTGGCGGCGGCGGGCATCGCGCGGCAAGTGCTCGAAGCGTTCGGCGTCGAGGTCTTCGGATGTGTCACGGAGCTGGGCGGGCACGCGGTGGGCGCCGCGGCTTCTGCGGCGTCGTGGGCGCTCGACGCGGAGGCGCGACGGGCGGCGCGGGACGTGTCGGACTTTTTCACGCTCGACGCGGCCGCGGACGCGGCGCTGCGGGCCTTGGTCGATGCCGCCAAGGCGGACCAGGACAGCCTCGGCGGGGTGTTCGAAGTGCGCGCAATGGGGGTGCCGCCCGGGCTCGGCAGCTCGGCTAGCGGCGCCGAGCGCCTCGGCGGGCGGATCGGCGGCGCGCTCCTCTCGATCCCGGCGATCAAGGGTGTGGAGTTCGGCCTCGGCTTCGAAGGGGCGCGGCGCCGTGGCAGCGCCGTGCACGACCCGATCGTGCCCGCCATGCCTGGCGGGGCGACACGTTTCGCGCGCAGCACGAACCACGCCGGTGGCCTCGAGGGTGGGATGACCAACGGCGAGGCGCTGATCGTGCGCGCGGCGATGAAACCCATCCCGTCGATTCGGCGCGGGCTGCCCTCGGTCGATTTCGCGACGGGCGAGGCCGTGCAGGCGAGCTACCAGCGCTCGGACGTGACATCCGTGCCGGCGGCCTCGGTCGTGGGGGAGGCGATGGTCGCCCTCGTGCTCGCCGAGGCCTTCCTCGACAAGTACGGCGGCGATTCGATGGACCAGGTGCGGGCGGCGTACGAGCATCACGCGCGCGAGCTCGCGGCGCTGTGAGGGGGTGGGTACGACGATTCGCCAGCCGCCATTTTTTCGCGCGGGCAGCTTGACAGGGCGAGGCCGATGCCTATCCTCCTTCCTCCGCTCGACGCCTGGCGTTGGGACGCGCGGCCTGATCTCCGCTCGTTCCGAACCGCTGGACGCAGGGTGGGTCACTTGACCCCGCCGGGGAGTCTTCGCGCGGCCGCAGGGCCGGGTGAGCCCCCCCGGAGTCGGCCAGCGTGGCTCAATTGGCAGAGCAGCTGATTTGTAATCAGCAGGTTGCGGGTTCGAGTCCCGCCGCTGGCTCCACCTCCCCTGCGCCCACAAGGGTGCCCCGGGCTGCTCCGTGGAAACGAGAACACGATCCGAAAGGACGACGCGGGAGCGTCGGGCCGAGGGTGAGACTCACCTTCGCGACCTGATGCGCTTGGACCCGTCGCCGAGTGATCGCATACGTGGCGCAAGGTCGCTCCATAACTGGCGCTTCGAGGCTGACAGTCGATGTCGGTTAGTCGATGTCGGTACGGGGGCAGCGAGCGTCCGAGACCAGCGGGGGAATTCCCGAGCGGCCAAAGGGGTCAGACTGTAAATCTGATGGCACTGCCTTCGAAGGTTCGAATCCTTCTTCCCCCACCACCTCTCCGAGGCCCGCAGGCTCAGTGTCGTATGTGCGTTCTCGACGGCGGGTGCCCGAGGTGCTGTTACGCAGCATGGGAGCGCCGCATTGAGCTGGCCGAGGTCTGCGCGCTGTCATGGCGCCGAGGACCCTGCCCCGCCGAGAGCCCCGCAAAGAATGGGCGCGGGCGTAGTTCAATGGTAGAACGGCAGCCTTCCAAGCTGCACACGCGGGTTCGATTCCCGCCGCCCGCTCCACCCTCCGCGACGGGACTTCGAACGACGCGAGTCGCTTCCTTCGGATCGAGATCAGGTGCGCGGCGGCTTTGCCGCGGGCCAGGCGCTGCTGTAGCTCAGTGGTAGAGCACTTCCTTGGTAAGGAAGAGGTCATGGGTTCAAGTCCCATCAGCAGCTCCACCACGCAGGTTTGCGGCGCTCTGGGTTGCGGCGCTTTCGCTTGCGGCGCTTTGGCACGGCGCTTTGGCACGGCGCTTTGGCACGGCGCTTTGGCACGGCGCTGTCCCAAGCGACGGCCACCACCCCACCGGATCGCCATGCCCCTCACCGCGACGCGCTCGAAGCGCAGCGCGCGCAGGGCCTCCTCACAACGAACACCCGCGCGGGCGCACGCCGCTTCGCGGGCAGCGAATACGAATCACGAATGCCCCTCGGCGCAGGCCGGGGACGGCGACCGGCCTCTCGCTGGTCGACCCATCTCTCCTACTGACCCATTCCCGTCCCGGCCCCAGCCGGGGCCCTCAAGGACAGGAACCTTCACTAGCGATGGCCAAGGAAGTCTTCGAAAGGAAGAAAGACCACGTCAACGTCGGCACCATCGGTCACGTCGACCACGGCAAGACGACCCTGACGGCGTGTATCTGCCAGCACCAAGCGCAGCTCGGCCTCGCCAAGGCGCGCCGGTTCGACGAGATCGACAAGGCGCCGGAGGAGAAGGCACGGGGCATCACGATCTCGACGGCCCACGTCGAGTACGAGACGTTGAAGCGGCACTACGCCCACGTCGATTGCCCCGGACACGCTGACTACGTCAAGAACATGATCACGGGTGCCGCCCAGATGGACGGCGCGATCCTGGTCGTGTCCGCCGCGGACGGCCCGATGCCGCAGACCCGCGAGCACATCCTGCTCGCCCGTCAGGTCAACGTGCCGGCCATCGTGGTCTTCATGAACAAGGTCGACCAAGTCGACGACCCGGAGCTCCTCGACCTGGTCGAGATGGAGATCCGCGAGTTGTTGTCGAAGTACGACTTCCCGGGCGACGACGTGCCGATCATCCGCGGTTCGGCCCTCGGCGCGGAGAACGCGCTGAAGGAAGGCAAGCCGCACACGGATCCGGCGTTCAAGTGCCTCGACGAGCTGATGAACGCCATCGATTCGTACATCCCGATCCCCGAGCGCGCGGTCGATAAGCCGTTCCTGATGCCCGTCGAGGACGTCTTCTCGATCAAGGGCCGCGGAACGGTCGGCACCGGCCGTATCGAGCGTGGCATCGTCAGGGTCCAGGACACCCTGTCGATCGTGGGCATGCAGGAAGAGATCGGCACCACGACTTGCACGGGTGTCGAGATGTTCCAGAAGACCCTCGACGAGGGGCGCGCCGGCGAGAACGTCGGTCTGCTCCTGCGCGGTGTCGACAAGGACGCGCTCAAGCGCGGCATGGTGCTCTGCAAGCCGGGCACCGTCACGCCGCACAGCAAGTTCGAGTGCGAGGTGTACGTCCTCTCCAAGGAAGAGGGCGGCCGTCACACGCCGTTCTTCTCGGGTTACCGGCCCCAGTTCTACTTCCGTACGACGGACGTGACTGGCACCGCCGACCTCATGGGTGGCGCGGAGATGTGCATGCCCGGTGACAACGTCAAGCTCGAGGTGACCCTCGGCACCAAGGTCGCGATGGAGGAGCAGCTGCGCTTCGCCATCCGAGAGGGTGGCCGCACGGTCGGCGCCGGCGTCGTGACCAAGATCCTCCTGTGATCATTCGGTGTGCCGCGGCACACCAGGACTCACCAGCTTCCCCAGGCACTCGGTGTCGGGGGAAGGCTAACCCCCCAACTTCATCAGCACTTCGTTTCGACCGCGTCAGCGGTCGGACCCACACATCGTTCTGACCGCGCGAGCGGTCGTTCGCGACTCCCTCCTCACCCGATATGGCCTACCGCAAGGATCAAGGGCGCCTGGCGCGCATGACGGCGTTCTGGACGCTGGCTGTGCTGCTCGTCTACGGGTGTATCCAGCTCCGGCGGGAGTTGACGTCTCAGCTGCCGAACTCTGTCGGCAAGACGTTCGGCGCGGACGAGCTCGGGAACGGCGGGCTGCGCCTGCCGATCGTCGGCCTCGACGTGTCGGTGGCGCTGATCATTTCGCTCGCTGTAGCGGGCTTGGGGCTCTTGTTCCTCTATCGTTGGCTCGAGGCGCCCAAGCGGGCGGACCTCTTGATCGACACGGAACACGAGCTCCGCAAGGTGACCTGGCCTTCGCTGGACGAAGCCGTCGATGGCTCTATCGTCGTGGTCGTGGTCGTCGTGTTCTTGATGAGTTTCATGGCTGCCACGGACTACGTCCTGGGCTTCGTGTTCCAGAGGATCCTGATCGGCGTCTGAGGCCGGCAGCACTCCCTATTAGGCGCACACCAAAGCACACGGCGACAAGGTTCAAGAGCGATGGCTTACAAGTGGTTCTTCCTGCGGTGTCAATCGGGACGCGAAAAGCGTATCCGGGACAACGCGATCAGCCGGCTGAAGATGGCGGGGGTGGCGGAGGTCGTCCCCCAGGTCATCGTTCCGTTCGAGCTGGTCACCGACATGAAGCGCGGGAAGAAGCGCACCGTCGAGAACAAACTCTACCCCGGTTATCTGATGGTCCAGGCGGACCTCGACAACCCGGATGATCCGCAAGTGGCGAAAGCCCGCGCGACCCTGCGCGCCATCGACGGTTTGCGCGATTTCCTCGGTGGCTCCACCGGGGATCCAACCTCCATCTCCGAGGCGGAGGTCACCTCGATCCTATCGAGGATGACCGACTCGGAGTCCCGCCCGCAGGTCACGATTGGCCTGCAGAAGGGCGAAATGGTCAAAATCAACTCCGGACCATTCGACGGCTTCGAAGGAGCTGTCGAAGCGGTCGACGCCGAGAAGGGAACGGTGCAAGTGATCGTCACGATCTTCGGGCGCCCGACTCCGGTGGACCTCAAGTACTGGGAAGTGGACAGCGTCTGAGATGGCGAAGGAAATCACCGCCAAGATCAAGCTCCAGTGTCCGGCCGGACAGGCGACGCCTGCGCCGCCCGTCGGTCCGGCACTCGGCAGCCACGGCGTCAACATCGCTGCATTCGTAAAAGAATTCAACGAACGGACGCGCGACCAGATGGGGCTCATCATCCCCGTCGAGATCAGCGTCTACAAGGATCGAAGCTTCAGCTTCATCCTCAAGTCGCCACCGGCAGCGGTGCTCTTGAAGAAGGCGGCCGGAATCCAGAGTGGCGCAGGCCAAGTGGGTTACGAAATCGCCGGCAAGGTCACCAAAGCCCAAGTGCAAGAGATCGCGAAGATCAAGATGAACGACCTCAATGCCCGGGACCTCGAGCACGCGTGCCGCATCATCGAGGGCACCGCGCGATCCGCAGGAATCCAGGTGGAGGGCTGATCCCATGGCCAAACACAGCAAGCGGTACAACCAAGCGTCGGCGCGTGTCGATCGATCGCGAGCCTACGAGCCGGGTGAAGCGTTCACGCTCCTGAAGGACCTCCCGGGCCCGAAGTTCGACGAGACATTCGAGCTCGCCGTCCGGCTCGGCATCGACCCTCGCAAGTCGGACCAGCTGGTCCGGGGCGCGGTGTCGTTGCCGAAGGGCCTCGGCAAGACCATCAAGATCGTCGTGTTCGCCGAGGGCGACAAGGCTGACGCAGCCCGCGCCAACGGCGCGGATGAAGTCGGCTCCGACGAGCTCGCGAAGAAGATCGAGGGCGGCTGGATGGACTTCGACATCGTCATCGCCAGCCCCGACATGATGAAATACGTCGGTAAGCTCGGTAAGGTCCTCGGCCCCCAAGGCAAGATGCCGTCGCCGAAGAGCGGCACCGTGACCCCGAACGTCGGGGACGCAGTGCGCGAGTTCAAGGCGGGCAAGGTCGAGTTCCGCACCGACGCGGGTGGCAACCTGCACGTCCCGCTCGGCAAGCGTTCGTTCGCCGTCGAGGACCTGGTCGCCAACCTGTCAGCTTTCATGGACCACCTGGCGACCATGCGTCCCTCCGCTGTGAAGGGCACGTTCGTCCGCAAGGTCACCGTCTCGACCACCATGGGTCCGGGCGCCTTCATTCAATACGGAGGCTGAGCCGATGCCGAACTTCGTCAATCAAATGGTCGCCCGCGAGCTCGAGCAAGAGTTCGAAGGCTGCGACGGGATGGTGATCGTGTCCTTCGCGGGGCTCTCGATCGTCGAGTCCGAGAAGCTGCGCAACCAGCTCGCCGAGAAATCGGTCGGCTTCCGCATGGTGCAGAACCGCATCGCTCAGCGTGTGCTGGCGGCCCGCGGACTCGAGTTCGAAGCGGGCACTCTGAAGGGCAATACGGCCATCGCTTACGGCGACACCGAGGCGGCGATCAGCGCCGCCAAGGTTCTCACCGACCGCGAGGTCAAGAAGCTCGGCAAGGTCACCATCAAGGGCGGCGTGCTCGAGGGCCTGGCCCTCGACGCAGCGGCGGCCAACGCGCTCGCTGACCTGCCCGATCGCAACACGTTGAACGCCATGTTGCTCGGGGTCATCAGCGGACCCGCGCGCGCCTTGGTCTGCATCCTCAACGCGCTCCCGGCTTCGGTCGCCCGCGTCATCCAGGCCCACGCTGACACCCAACCCGAAGCCGGCGCCGACGCCGGCGCTAGCGGGGACGCGCCCGCCGCGAGCTAAACGTCAGGGTTCCAAGGGGGACCTCCTCGGGTCTCCAGAAGGGCTCCAGCGGGGCCCCGATCTGTCCAACCGCCACCTCGGCAACCACCCACTCGGACCGCCCGTCGGTCGAGCCCTCCACCAACACCTTTTCTCTTCTCAATCATGTCCGAAACCACGACCATCGAGCTCGCTCCGAAGCTCAAAGAGATCGCCGACAAGCTGGACGGTCTGACCCTCCTCGAGGCCTCGTCCCTCGTCAAGGCCCTGGAAGAGAAGTGGGGCGTCAGCGCCGCTGCCCCCGCCGCCGTCGCCATGGCCGCCCCCGCGGGAGCCGAGGCTGCAGCCGAGAAGACGTCCTTCGACGTCATCCTCGAGAGCGGCGGTGGCCAGAAGATCCAGGTCATCAAGGAAGTCCGTGCGATCACGGGTCTCGGCCTCAAGGAGGCCAAGGACCTCGTCGACGGCTCGCCGAAGCCCCTCAAGCAGGGCATCTCCAAAGACGACGCCGAGGCGATCAAGAAGCAGATCGAGGCCGCAGGCGGCACCGCCAAGATCAGCTGAGTGCCGACCGTGGGGGTGTCGTGGGTCCTCGCGAGAGCGGCCCCCGATGCTGTCCGCGGGGGTGTTCCGGAGCGGGGTTCGGCTTCTCAGAGGTCGCTCCGCTCCGCGCCATTCACCTGCGGGGATCCAACCTACGGCGTCGCGCTCCGCGGCGCGGCGTCCCATGGCGTTCGGCCAGAACCCCCGTTCGGCGGCGCCGTCGGCACGCTTTTCGCTGGACTCCCCTGGAGTTCGGCGACGCTCCCTGCTAATCTCTTCGGTCAGTCCACGCCCAGGCCGCTCCCTGGCGTGGCCCCCATCGCCCCCGCGTTGTCCGAGTCTGGTCCAGGCTGGTTCCATTCGTTGACGCCGACCGCACCGTCGTCGTCTGCGATCGCGTTCGCCGATCCGCACGTTTTGCCTCGACGTCGTCGCCCCAGAGGTTCCACCCGGGGCGCCGCGTCCAACGCCACAGAGACCACACCTAACCGCGCGGCGACGTGTCGGTTCGGACGCGCCGGGGTTCGGTCCCCGGGCGGCGTGTGGCACGCAGCCTCTCACTTCCGCTCCACCCCCCGCCGGCAGCCTACGGATCGCACTCTTTGCGGTCTCGCGTGCCGGCAGCGTAGCAACCCATGATCACTTCCCGCGCCGGCCGCATGGTCGACCAGGGGACCGAAGTGAGGAACTTCGGTCGGGTCGAGGAAATCGTCCCCCTGCCCAACCTGGTCGAGATCCAGACGCGAGCTTTCGAGGAGTTCCTAGCGCCGGACATTCCGTCCGGTTCCCGCAAGGACGAAGGGCTCGAGTCCCTGCTTCGCGAGGTCTTCCCGATCTACTCGTACGACAAGACGATGTGCCTCGAGTACGTCGGCTACGAGCTCGGGCGCCCGCGCTACACGATCGACGAATGCCGCAAGCTGCGCATGAGCTACGGCTATCCGTTCAAGGTGCGACTGCGCCTCGTGAAGCCGGAGCCTGTCGAGGAAGAGGTCTACCTCGGCGAGATCCCGATCATGCTCGGGGGCGGCGAGTTCATCATCAACGGCTCCGAGCGCGTCATCGTCAGCCAGCTCCACCGCTCGCCGGGGGTCGACTTCTTGATCGACTCCTCGACGGTCGACAAGGAGATGCACGCTTGCTGGATCATCCCGGAGCGCGGCTCGTGGGTCGAGCTCAACGTCACGAAGAAGGACTCGCTCTCGGTCCGCATCGACCAGAGCGGCAAGTTCAGCGCGATCACCTTCCTGCGCGCGCTCGACGAGGCCCTCGGCAGTGACGCGGCCCTGCTGCGCCAGTTCTATCCGACCAAGGTCGTCAAGAAGACGAAGACCCAGACGGGTCCCGCCTTCGCCAAGCTGATCACCGACCGCTACGCGGTGGGGGACATCGTGGTTCTGAAGACCGGCGAGGTGCTCGTGCCTTCGGGGGTTCCGATCCCCGAGACGGCCGCCCTCGAGATCGCCGCGGGCGACCTGGCCGAGGTCGAGATCATCGACGCCGAGCCGAACGACCTCGACGCGCTGATCATCAACTCCTTGCACGAGGAGCCGGCGGTCAAGAGCCACGAGGAGGCGCTGATCAAGATCTACAGCCGCCTTCGTCCCGGCAACCCGCCGCAGCTCGAGAAGGCGCGCGAGCTCTTCCACGAGAAGTTCTTCGACGTCCAGCGCTACCGCTTGGGCCGCGTCGGGCGCTTCCGTCTCAACCGCAAGTTCACCCAGGACATCCCCGAGGACATCCAGGTTCTGCAGCCGCAGGACATCGTCAACTCGGTCAAGTACCTGCTCGACCTGCGCGCGAACCGCGGCGAGATCGACGATATCGACAACCTCGGCAACCGCCGGGTGCGCTCGATCGCCGAGCTCGCGGGCGAGGAGTTCCGCAAGGGTCTCCTGAAGCTGCGCCGCACCGCCCAGGAGCGCATGAACCTCGAGGACCCGGGCACTGTGTCGCCGCGGACGCTCATCAACTCGAAGACCTTCTCGAGCGCGGTCGACTACTTCTTCGCGCGTTCGGAGCTGTCCCAGGTCGTCGACCAGGCGAATCCCCTCAGCCAGCTGACGCACGAGCGGCGCCTCTCGGCCCTCGGACCGGGCGGTCTCAACCGCAAGCGCGCGGGATTCGACGTGCGCGACGTGCACCTCTCGCACTACGGTCGCCTCTGCCCGATCGAGACGCCCGAGGGCGCGAACATCGGTCTGATCTCGTCCCTCGCGATCTACGCGACCCTCGACGACTACGGCTTCCTCACGACGCCGTACCGCGTGGTCGAGAACGGCAGTCTGACCATGAAGGTCGACTTCCTGCGAGCGGACCAAGAGTCCGGCAAGGTCATGGCGCCCGCGGACGTCAAAGTCGACAAAGAAGGCAAGCTGCTCGCGAAGCGCGTGCTCGCGCGCCGCGACGGCGACAACTACGAGGTCGACCCGACCGAGGTCCATTACGTCGACGTCTCGCCGAAGCAGATCATCGGCGTCTCGGCGGCGCTTATTCCGTTCCTCGAGCACGACGACGCGAACCGCGCGCTGATGGGCTCGAACATGCAGCGGCAAGCGGTGCCGCTCCTGATCCCCGAGGTGCCGATCGTCGGCACGGGGATGGAGAAGGCCGTCGCAGCCAACTCCAACATGCCGATCTTCGCCAAGAAGGCGGGCACGGTGGAGTACGTCGATAGCCGCGTGATCATCGTCGACGGTCACGAGTACTACACGACGAAGTTCCGCGGCATGAACGAGCGCACCACGCAGAATCACCGCCCGGTGGTCGCCGTGGGACAGAAGGTCGAGGCTGGCGCGTTGCTCGCCGACGGAGCGTCCACCCACGGCGGTGAGCTCGCGCTCGGCAAGAACGTCGTCGTCGCGTTCATGACCTGGGACGGCTTCAACTACGAGGACGCGATCCTCGTCTCCGAGCGCCTCGTCAAGGACGACGTCTTCACCTCGATCCACATCGAGGAGTACGAGGTCGAGATCCGCGAGACGAAGCTCGGCAAGGAAGAGTTCACGCGCGACATCCCGAACGTGGGTGAGAAGGCCCTCGCGAACCTCGACGAGGGCGGCATCGTCCGCATCGGCACGTTCGTCGAGGCCGGCGACGTGCTCGTCGGCAAGGTCGCGCCGAAGTCGAAGAGCGAGCTCACTCCCGAGGAGAAGCTGCTCCACGCGATCTTCGGCAAAGCCGGCGTCGACGTGAAGAACGCGTCGTTGACCATGCCGCCCGGCACGCGCGGGGTCGTGATCGACGCCCACAAGTTCTCGCGGCGCGTGAACTTGACGGACGCCGAGCGCACGAAGGCGTTGACGGTCATCCGCGACGCCGAGAAGGAGTTCCTGAAGGCGCTGCGCACCTACACGCAGCAAATGCTCAAGGATGTCCAGGCCACCCTAGGTGTGGACATCGTCGACGACATGACCGGCAAGCCGTTCCAGCTCGACGATACGTCGACCTATGACGAGCTCCGGCGCGTGAAGGCGCTCTGCCAGTCGACCGCGGAGGAGAGCTCCGCCACCAGCAAGCGCGACGCCGCGCTGCAGATGGTGCGGGACTTCCAGAACCGCATCGACATCAAAGAGGCCGACAAGAACAAGATCGTCAACCGTCTCAGTCGGGGCGACGAGCTGCCGACCGGCGTGCTCGAGATGGTCAAGGTCTACGTCGCGACGAAACGCAACCTGTCGGTCGGCGACAAGATGGCCGGCCGTCACGGCAACAAGGGTGTCATCTCGAAGATCAGCCCTGTCGAGGACATGCCGTACCTCGAGGACGGGACGCCGGTCGACCTCGTGCTCAACCCCCTCGGCGTGCCGAGCCGCATGAACGTCGGGCAGATCCTCGAGACCCACCTCGGCATCGCCGCCGCGAACCTGGGCATGCGCTGCGCGTGCCCGGCTTTCAACGGCGCTTCCGAGGCCGAGATCGAAGAGATGCTCACCAGGGCGGGCCTGCCGACGACCGGCAAGTTCCGGCTCTATGACGGGCGCACGGGCCAGTCGTTCGAGCAAGACGTCACCGTCGGGGTGATGTACATGCTCAAGCTGCACCACCTCGTCGACGAGAAGGTGCACGCGCGCGCGACGGGTCCCTACAGCTTGATCACCCAGCAGCCTTTGGGCGGCAAGGCGCGCTTCGGCGGCCAACGCTTCGGCGAGATGGAAGTGTGGGCCCTCGAGGCGTACGGCGCGGCGGCGATCCTGCAGGAGCAGCTCACCGTCAAGTCGGACGACGTCGACGGCCGCACCAAGATCTACGAGTCGATGGTGAAGGGCCTCAACATCCTGGAGCCTGGCACGCCGGTGTCGTTCGAGGTGCTCACGAACGAGATCCGCGGACTCGGGCTCAACATGGAGCTGCACAAAAAAGCCGTGCTGTGACGACATGGCTCGCCGTCGCGCAGAGCGCGTCGGGGGGCCTGCAATGGAATGCTGGGCCCGCGCTTCGACAGCGCGGGCGCGGGGTGCCCACATGGGTACGGTCGAGATCGAATGCTCGTGTCCGGGTGGCGCGAGTGGGCTGAATCGCCCGCACCGGCGAAGTGCGGGAGCAGACGGGACAGAACATGGCTGAAGCGAAGTACAACCGGATCAACGACTACGGCAGCGTAACGATCTCGCTGGCGTCCCCCGAGGACATCCGCTCCTGGTCGTATGGCGAGGTCAAGAAGCCTGAGACGATCAACTACCGGACCTACCGTCCGGAGCGCGACGGTCTCTTCTGCGAGCGCATCTTCGGTCCCGAGAAGGACTGGGAGTGCGCCTGCGGCAAGTACAAGGGCATCAAGCACAAGGGCATCGTCTGCGACAAGTGCGGCGTCATGGTCACGCACAGCCGCGTGCGCCGGAAGCGGATGGGGCACATCAACCTCGCCGCGCCGATCGCCCACATCTGGTTCTTCAAGGCCATGCCGAGCCGTCTCGGCAACCTGCTCGGCTGTAAGGTTTCGAACCTCGAGCGGGTGATCTACTTCCAGGACTACATGGTCTGCGACCCGGGCGACACGCCCCTGGAGCAGTTCCAGCTCCTCACCGAGGACGAGTACCGCGCCGCGCGCGCGAAGTACGGCTCGGACTTCGACGCCGACATGGGCGCCGAGGCGGTCAAGAAGATCCTCAAGAAGCTCGACCTCGAGGCGGTGTCGACGGAGCTGCGCGAGGAGCTCAAGGCGACCCGCTCGAAGCAGCGTCAGAAGGACATCACGAAGCGCCTCGGCACGGTCGAGATGCTGCGCGACTCAGGCAATGACCCCGAGTGGATGATCATGGACGTCGTGCCGGTCATCCCGCCGGACCTGCGCCCGCTCGTATTGCTCGACTCGGGCAACTTCGCGACGAGCGACCTGAATGACCTTTACCGGCGCCTCATCAACCGGAACAACCGCCTCAAGAAGCTGCTCGACCTGAACGCGCCCGAGGTCATCATCCGCAACGAGAAGCGGATGTTGCAGCAGGCGGTCGACGCGCTGTTCGACAACGGCCGGTGCCGTCGCCCGGTGCTCGGCTCGTCGAACCGCCCGCTCAAGTCCTTGACCGACATGATCAAGGGCAAGCAGGGGCGCTTCCGCGAGAACTTGCTCGGCAAGCGCGTGGACTACTCCGCGCGTTCGGTCATCGTCGTCGGGCCCGAGCTGCGCTTGACGCAGTGCGGTCTGCCGAAGAAAGTCGCGCTCGAGCTCTACCAGCCGTTCATCATCCGGCGCCTCAAGGAGCTCGGCCTCGCGGACACGATCAAGTCGGCGAAGCGCATGCTCGAGCGGCGTGAAGAAGAGGTCTGGGACATCCTCGAAGAGGTGATCCGTGACCACCCGGTCCTGCTCAACCGCGCGCCGACGTTGCACCGCATGGGCATCCAGGCCTTCGAGCCGGTGCTCATCGAGGGCAACGCGATCCGCTTGCACCCGCTCGTGTGCGGCGGCTTCAACGCCGACTTCGACGGCGACCAGATGGCGGTCCACTTGCCGCTGTCGTACGAGGCGCAGATCGAGGCCTCGACGTTGATGCTGTCGAGCAACAACGTCTTCTCGCCGGCCAACGGGTCGCCGATCATTTCGCCCTCCCAGGACATGGTGCTCGGGATCTTCTATCTGACGAAGAGCCCGGTCTCGCTGCCGGCGAAGACGCCCCTTTACTCGTCGCTGAGCGAGCTGTACCTGGCGTACGGCCACGGGCACGCGACGACGCACCGCTCGGTCCGTGTGCGGCTCGAGCCGGGCACGCTCGTCAAATTCGGTCGGGACGAAGAGCCCATCGAGGTTGACGACCGCGGGCGCCTCGTGCAGGGCGACAAGACGGACTACCTGCTCACGACCTCGGGCCGCGCCCTGTTCAACGACGTCCTCCCGGTGGGGATGCCGTTCTACAACTACGACCTGAACAAGCGCGGGATCCAGGCGCTGATCAGCGACTGTTTCCACCTCCTAGGCCGTGAGGCGACGCTGCGACTGCTCGATGACCTGAAGGACATCGGCTTCAAGTCGTCGACGCGCGCGGGCATCTCGTTCGGCAAGAACGATGTGCGGATCCCGGACGCGAAGGCGCGGGTCCTCGAAGAGACGCAGAAGGAGATCGATCGCATCGAGGCCGCCTTCCAGAAGGGTGTCATCACCGACGGCGAGCGCTACCTCAAGATCATCGACCTCTGGACGCAAGCGCGCGAGACTATCGGTAACGCGCTGATGGCGCTCCTCGCCACCGACTTCGACGAGAAGACCGGGTACATCAACCCGATCTACTGCATGGTCACGTCGGGCGCGCGGGGTTCGGTCGACCAGGTTCGCCAGCTCGGCGGTATCCGCGGTCTGATGGCCAAGCCGTCAGGCAAGATCATCGAGACGCCCATCAAGGCCAACTTCCGCGAAGGTCTGCGGGTGCTCGAGTACTTCTCGTCGACCCACGGGGCGCGTAAGGGTCTCGCGGATACGGCGCTCAAGACGGCCGACGCGGGTTACCTCACGCGCAAGCTGACGGACGTGGCCCAGAACGTCGTGATCACGAAGGATGACTGCGGCACCGTGGGCTCGGTTACGAAGTCGATCGTCTTCAAGGGCGATCGAGTCGCCGTCAGCCTGGCCCAGGGGATCCGCGGCCGCGTCGCTCGCGACACGATCGTCGATCCGGTCACGGACGACATCGTCGTGCGCGAGAACGAGGTCATCACGTCGGACATCGCGGCGCGCATCGAGAGCCTCGGCCACGAGCGCATTCGCGTGCGCTCGCCCCTCACCTGTGAGGCCGCGCTCGGCCTGTGCGCGCGCTGCTACGGCATGGACCTAGCGCGTGACCAGCTCGTCGAGAAGGGCCTCGCCGTCGGTATCATCGCCGCGCAATCGATCGGCGAGCCCGGAACGCAGCTCACGATGCGGACGTTCCACATCGGCGGTACGGCCTCGCGTTCGGTCGAGGAGAACGAGCGCAAGGTCAAGCGCGCCGGCAAGGTGGCGTTCCAGAGCTTGCGTCCCGTCGTCAACAAGGAGGGCGAGATCGTCGTGCTGAACCGCAACGGCGAGATCCTCCTCATGGACGACAAGGGCCGCGAGATCGACCGCTACTCGATCCCGACCGGCGCGACGCTGCTCGTCGCGGTGGGGGACCTGGTGCAACCCGGTGACACGATCTGTACCTGGGACCCGCACCACGTGCCGATCATCTCGGAGTTCGCCGGCATCGTCCGTTACGAGGACCTCGTCGAAGGGCGCACGCTCAAGATCGAACGCGACGCGCGCCGCAAGGCCGCCCGCCGCCAGGTCATCGAGCACAAGGGTGAGCTGCACCCGCAGCTCGTCCTCGAGGACAAGGAAGGCAACGTCCTCGCGCTGTACTCGATCCCGGAGAAGGCCTACATCGAGGTCGAGGACGGCCAGAAGATCGGCCAGGGGGAGCTGCTCGCGAAGTCGTCGCGCGAAGCGACCGGTACGCAGGACATCACGGGTGGTCTGCCGCGGGTCACGGAGCTTTTCGAGGCGCGCCGTCCGAAGGACCCGGCCGTCATGGCCGAGATCGACGGCGTCGTCGAGTTCGGCGACCGCAAGCGCGGCAAGCGCACGGTGATCATCAAGGCGCTCGGTTCGAGCGGCGAGGTGATCGAAGAGGTCGAGCACGCCGTGCCCCAGGGCAAGCACTTGCGGGTCCACAAGGGCGATGAGATGCGCGCGGGCGAGCCTCTCGTCGACGGACCGCTGTACCCCGACGACATCCTGCGCATCAGCGGCGAGGAGACCGTGCAGGGATACCTGCTCGAGGAGGTCCAGAACGTCTACCGCTCGCAGTCGGTGACGATCGACGACAAGCACATCGAGACGATCCTCGCGCAGATGATGCGCAAGGTGCAGGTCAACGAGCCCGGCGACTCCGAGTTCCTCCCCGGCGCAGTCATCGACAAGTACCGCTTCCGGCGCGAGAACGAGCGCTTGAAGAAAGAGCGTCGCAAGCCGGCCACCGGCCAGACTCTTTTGCTCGGGATCACCAAGGCCTCGTTGTCCTCGGACTCGTTCATCTCGGCGGCCTCCTTCCAGGAGACGACCAAGGTGCTCACCGAGGCGGCGATCGCCGGCAGGCGCGACTGGCTCGTCGGCCTCAAGGAGAACGTGATCCTCGGCCACATGGTCCCGACAGGGACGGGCTTCCGCGACCACTACCGGACACGGGTCAAGAAGAACATCGACTTCGGCGAGCTCGGCTCGGGCCTCGGCGGCACCCTGCGGGGCGCCGGGCACGATGGCGACATGGAGTCGATGCTCTCCGCGCCCCTGGATCCCGCCTTCAATCCCCTGCGCGAAGCCCTTCCGGCGCCCACGCCGGCGGCCCCCCCGGCTCCGCTCCAATCGGACGTGGCCGAGGGCTGAGCTCGAGCGCCCCCGGCACCTGACGGGGGCCCAAGGCGCGGGCTGCCCGGGCCGAGCCGAACGTGCTCGGCCTCGATGGTCCTCGCTTGACCCCGACCGGGGATTCCGTACACTCTTCGGCCTTCCGCGCCGATTCGACGATGCCCACCATCAACCAGCTCATCCGCAAGGGCCGCAACAAGCCCGTCAAGCGGTCGAAGTCTCCCGTGCTCGACTCCTGCCCTCAGAAGCGCGGAGTCTGCCTTCAGGTCAAGACCTTGACCCCGAAGAAGCCGAACTCGGCGCTTCGGAAGATCGCCCGTGTGCGCCTCTCCAACGGCAAGGAGATCACCGCCTACATCCCGGGCGAGGGTCACAACCTGCAGGAGCACTCGGTCGTGCTGATCCGTGGCGGCCGCGTGCGCGACCTGCCCGGTGTGCGCTACCACATCCTGCGCGGCACCCTCGATGCCTCGGGCGTCGAGGGCCGCAACCGCAGTCGTTCCAAGTACGGTACGAAGCGCCCGAAGAAGTAGAAGTCGTTGTAGGACCAGTGGATCGCCGATCGAACCGAGACTCCCGCACCCCCCGAAATGCCGCGTAACTTCAAATCGACGGAACCGCTCCAGAAGCCGGATCCGAAATTCGACTCCAATCTCGCCACGAAGATGATCAACAAGATCATGGTCTGTGGCAAGAAGAGCACCGCCCAAGCGATCTTCTACGAGGCCATGGACATGAGCCTCAAGCGGATCACCGAGGTCGAGGGCGAGACCGACATCGAGAAGCAGATCAACATCTTCACGCGCGCGGTCGAGAACGCGAAGCCGCAGGTCGAGGTGCGCTCGAAGCGGGTCGGTGGTGCGAACTACCAGGTCCCGCGCGAAGTCAAGCGCCATCGCCAGCGCAGCCTCGCGATCCGCTGGATCGTCGACAACGCCCGCAAGAAGAAGGGCAAGCCGATGGCGAAGAAGCTCGCCGATGAGATCTGCGACGCCTACAACGGCACGGGCGCGACCGTCACCTGGAAAGAGAACGTGCACAAGATGGCCGAGGCCAACAAGGCCTACGCGCACTACGCGCGCTGATCGGGGCCGGTTGCTTTGGGCCAGCTGAGCTGGGCCAGCTGAGATCTGCTTCGATTGGTCCAAGGGGTTGCCCCTCCCCGGGTGGCCAGCGCCGCGCCGGCCGCGATGCTCTTCGAGCGCCGCGGCCGGCGCGCCGCTTTGGCAGCGAGCGGTTGGAGCGACTGGATCGACCATGCCTGAGAGCGAGGACGCCCCCGAGGTCCTGATCCTGCGGGACCCGCGGGAATCGACAAAGAAGTGCTCGCTCACCCCGCTGCGAGGTGTGGCAGGCGTGCGCTTCGTCGACTACCACCCCGAGCGTCGCCTGGACGCGGCGGGGCGCGTGTTGTTGCACACGGACGGTGAGCCGATCAGCCCGGCGGACCACGGACGTCCGCTGTTCGTCATCGATTGTTCGTGGCGCCGGGTGGCGAGCCTCGCGCGGAGGATCGACGGCGCGCCGCTGCTGCGGCGCCTGCCACCTTTGCAGACTGCTTACCCGCGGCGCTCCACGACGTTCGAAGATCCCGCTGAAGGACTGGCCTCGATCGAGGCCCTGTATGCCGCCCTCGCGCTGATGGGGCGCACGCGACCAGAGCTCTTGGCTGGCTACCGCTGGGCCCCGGAGTTCCTGCGCCTCAATCGAGACACCCTGCCCTGATCGGGCCCGCGTTATCGTCGCTCCCATGGCCCGCCTCTCCATCGTCCTCTTGCTCGCGCTCGGCGCGAGCTGCACGAAGGAGGCGCATTCGGTGCCCCCCGGCGCTCCGGAGCGCCCTGCTGCGCCGGTCGAGGCGACGCCGCTCCGGCGCGGGGTCCTCGTCGAGCGCCGCACGTTCAGCGGCACACTCGAAGCGAGCCGCGAATTCACCGTCGCCTCGAAGGTCAGCGGCCGGCTCGCCGCCCTGCACGTCGACGTCGGCGACCGCGTGCAGCCAGGGACCGTCATCGCAGAGATCGACGACGCCGAGCTCGTACAGCTCGTCGCCCAGGCGGGCGCCGAGCTGGCGGTCGCAGCGGCGAATCACGGCGAGGCCGAGAGCGCGCACCTCCTCGCCGAGCGCGCGCTGCGGCGCGTCGAGTCGCTCTCGCAGCAGGGCATCACCTCGGAGGCCGAGCTCGACAACGCGCGCGTGACCGAACTCGCGCGGCGCTCGCGGATCGACGTGACCCGGGCCCAGATCCTGCGTGTCGAAGCGGCGCTCGAGGCGGCGCGGATCCAGAGCAGCCAGGCGCGAGTGATCGCCGATTGGGGCAGCGCCGGGAGCTCCGACCCCGAGCGCCTTGACCCCGATCACTCGGACCCCGAGGGCTCGGACCCCGAGGGCTCGGGCGCCGAGGGCTCGGGCGCCGAGGGCTCGGGCGCCGAGGGCTCGGGCGCCGAGGGCTCGCCCGGCTCCGCTACGTTGCCGTCCGACAGCGCTCCTTCGGCTCCGACGGCCGCGGTGACCGACACCCGGACCGTCGGCGTGCGCTACGTCGATGCGGGCGGGTTCGTCAGCGCCGGCACACCGCTCGTCTCCGTCATCGCCCTCGACCCGATTCGCGCGGTCATCACGGTACCCGAGCGCGACTACGCCCACCTCCGGCCGGGGATGCCGGCCACCCTCGTCACCGACGCGTATCCCGGCGAGGCCTTCCCCGCCCGTGTCGAGCGGCTCGCGCCGCTCTTCAATCGCGCGACACGGCAGGTCCGCGTCGAGCTCGCGGTCGCGAACACGGATGAGCGCTTGAAGCCGGGCATGTTCGTGCGCGCCGCGCTCGAGCTCCGGCGTCTCGAAGGCGCGGTCATCGCGCCGTTCGCGGCGCTCACCGTGCGCAACGGCGCGCGCGGTCTGTTCGTCCTCGACGACGAAGGCGTGCGCGTGCGCTGGATGACCGTCGAGGTGCTCGCGCGGGATGGCGCCGAGGTCGCGCTGAAGAGCGCAGCCCAAGCGAGCGCAGCCCCGGCGGACGAAGCCCCATCCGGCGCCACACCGACGGGCCCTGCGCCATCGGGCGAGGCCCTCGAGTCCCTCGCCACGGAAGGGCGACCGATCGTCGTCCTCGGCCAAGAGCTGTGTGACGACGGGGCTCGAGTGCGGGTCATCCCTCCTTCCCCGGGTGCTCCGCGATGAACCTCCCGGCCGCGAGCGTCCGGCGCCCCATCTTCGCGTCGATGGTCGCGTCGATGGTGGTCGTGCTCGGGGTCATGGCCCTCGGGCGGCTGCGCATCGACTTGCTGCCGAGCATCGAGCTGCCGACCGTCACGGTCCGCACGGAGTACGAGGGCGCGAGCCCCGAGGTCGTCGAGCGCCTCGTCACCGAGGTGCTGGAAGAGGTTGTCGCCACGGTCCCTGGCATCGAGGAGATCTCGTCCGAGACCTCCGAGGGGCGCAGCAACGTGCGCGTGCGCTTCGCGTTCGGCACGGATCTCGATTCGGCCGCGATCGAGCTCTCGGCGCGTATCGAACAGGAGATCGACGAGCTGCCCGACGACATCGTGCGGCCGCGTGTGCAGAAGTTCGACATCGCGAGCTTCCCGGTCGTCATCCTCGGCATCTCGAGCAAGCTCGACCCCGTCGAGCTGACGCAGTTGGTAGACGACCAGATCCGGCTGCGCTTCGCGCGCGTGCCGGGTGTCGCGCAGGTCGACGTGTGGGGCGGCTACGAGCGCGAAGTACGAGTCGAGCTCGACCCCGCGCGCTTGAATGCGCTCGATGTGCCGCTGGACCGCGTCCTCGAGGCGCTCCGCGACGCGAACCTCGATCGCCCCGCGGGCAAGCTCGAGGACGGGCGCTACGAGGTCACCCTGCGCGCGCCCGCCGAATTCACGGACCTCGACCAGATTCGGGCCACCGTGGTCCAAGAGCGCGGCGACGGCGCGGTCACCCTCGGCCAGCTCGCCGACGTGCGCGACACGTACCAGAAGGTGCGCCAACGTGTGCGAGTCGAGGGCGCCCTCGGGTTGCGGGTCGCCATCCGCAAACAAGCCGACGCGAACACCGTCGAGGTGTCGAAGAAGATCCTGCAAGAGATCGAGCGAGTGAACCGCGCTCACCCCGAGGTGCGAATTGTCTCGATCTCGAACCAGGGCAACTTCATCGAGCGCTCGATCACGAACGTCGCGAACTCGGTGGCCTACGGCGGTTTGTTCGCCGTGTTGGTGCTCTTGTTCTTCCTGCGGAGCGTCCGCAGCACCCTCGTCATCTCGCTCGCGATCCCGATCTCGGTCGTGGCGACCTTTGCGCTGATCTACTTCGCGGGTTTCACGCTCAACCTGATGACCCTCGGCGGCCTCGCGCTCGGCGTCGGGATGATGGTCGACAGCTCGGTCGTCGTGCTCGAGAACATCTTCCGGCGGCGCAACGAGCTCGGCGAGGACGCGCACACGGCCTCGATCGAGGGCGCGCGCGAGGTCTCGACTGCGATCGTCGCCAGCACGATCACGACGCTCGTCATCTTCCTGCCGGTGGTGTTCGTGCGCGGCGTGTCAGGGTTCCTGTTCAAGGAGCTCGCGCTCGTCATCGCGTTCAGCCTCGTGTGCTCGCTGCTCGTCGCGTTGAGCCTCGTGCCTGTGCTCGCGTCGAAGTTGTTGACCGATGGGCCGCCGAATTCGAGAGCGGACGGGAGCGCGGGCGCTATGGCAGCGCCACGACGGCGCGGGCTTTGGGCGCGCGCCGCGGACCTCGCCGGGCGTGGCCTCGACGCGCTCGATCAACGTTATGCCAAGCTGTTGCGCAGGGTGCTCGCGCGGCCACTGGTCACGATCGTCGGATCGGCCGCAGCGCTCGGCGCGAGCCTCCTGCTCGTCCCGTACATCGGCACCGAATTCCTCCCGCCGAGCGACGAGGGCGAGGTGCGAGTCACCGGCGACATGGAGGTCGGGACGCGGCTCGACCTCGTCGATGCGCAGACGCGCCGGATGGAGGAGCTCATCGCGCCCGCCGTCCCCGAGGCGATCGCGACGATCGCGACGGCCGGCGCGACCGGGCGCAGCGCCGACGCCTCCGCGCGCGGCGAGGTGCAATTGTCGCTCGTACCGCAGAGTCAGCGCACGCGCTCGAACACCGCCGTCGCGGCGGACCTGCGCCGCCGCCTCGAGGGCCAGATCGCCGGGATGGTGGTCCGCACGCGCGCGCCCCAGGGCCAGTTCATCCTGCAGCGTGTGCTCGGGACCGAGGAGGGCGTCACGGTCGAGGTCCGCGGGTACGACCTCGGGGTGCTCGGCGCCCTCGCGCAACGCGCGGCCGAGGTCGTGCGCGCCGTCCCCGGCGTGACGGACGTCGAGCTCTCGCGCGAGGCCGGTGTGCCGCAGCAAGAGGTGCAGGTCGACCGCGCGAAAGTCGCCGATGTGGGCCTGAGCGTGCGCGAGGTGACGCGCGTCCTCGAGACCGCGATCGCCGGCAGCCGGGCCGGCGAGTACCGCGCCGGCGGCAACTCCTATCGCATCCTGGTCCAGCTCGCCGATGCGGAGCGGCGCTCGATCGACGAGGTGCTCGACCTGACCCTGCAGACCCCGACCGGGGAGCGCGTCGCGCTGCGCAACCTCGTCGAGACGGCCGCGAGCCGCGGGCCGCTCATCATCGAGCGCCGGAACCAGGAGCGCCTCGTCAAGGTGCAGGCCAACGTCGCAGGTCGCGACCTCGGCTCCGTCGCGCGCGATGTGATCGCGCGGCTCGACGAGGTCCCGCGCCCCGCAGGGTTCGAGCTGGGCGTGGCGGGCACGTTCGAGGAGCAAGAGCGCTCCGCGCGCGAGTTGAAGGTGTCGTTCCTGCTCGCGTTGGTCCTCGTTTACATGGTGCTCGCCTGCCAATACGAGTCGCTTCGCGACCCGTTGGTCGTCATGCTCTCCGTGCCGCTGGCGGGCATTGGGGTGCTCGTGACCCTCTTTCTCACGGATACGACGTTCAACGTGCAGACCTACATCGGCTGCATCATGCTAGGCGGCATCGTGGTGAACAACGCCATCCTGCTCGTCGACCAGGCCGCGAAGCTCGTGGCAGAGGGCCAGCCCGTGCACGACGCCGTGGCCGAGGCCGGGCGGCGCCGCCTGCGCCCGATCCTGATGACTACGTTGACGACGGTGCTCGCGCTCTTGCCGCTCGCGTTCGGCATCGGCGAGGGCGCCGAGGCCCAGGCGCCGCTCGCGCGCACGGTTGTGGGGGGGCTCACGGGGTCCTCGCTCATCACATTGCTCTTGATCCCCGCGGTGTTCTCTATCTCGCGCCGCGGGCGCAAAGACTCGGCATGCAGCGTTTCCTGATCCACCCACCGTTCGCGGATCCCACCCAGCCTTATTTGAGCTTGCCGACCCTGAAGGGTTGGCTGCGCGCGCGGGGCCTCGACGCGACCGTCGTCGACTTGAACGTCGAGGCGGCGCACTGGCTCTTCGAGCCGTCCACGCTGAAGGTGCTCGGGCGGCGCATCGGGCAGCGGTTCAGCCATTTGAACCGTGCACACGCGCTCGACTTCGATGAGCAGCGCGAGTACGTCGCCCTCGATCGCGCTCGTTGGCAGCTCGAGCGCGCGCTCGCCGCCGATCCGTCGCCGATCGAGGTGTTCCGTACGCGCGATTTGTTCTACGACGCGACGCAGTACTCCCTCGCGCGGCGCACTGCCGACGGCCTGTTCGAGGCGGTCTCCGCCGCGCATTGGCCGTTTCGATTCGGATTCAATCACGCGTCGCACGCGGTCGTGCCGTGGAGCTTCGAGCTGCTCGAGCGGTACTGGTCCGAGCGGCACAGCCCGCTGCACGAGTTCTACGAGCGCGCGTTCGTGACCGCCGAGGACTGGGACTGGGAGGCCGGCGACCCGCCGCCGCGTTTCGACGCGGACGACGTCGACTTCATCGGCATCTCGGTCGTGTTCCCGTCGCAGATCCCGGAGGCGTTGTACCTCTGTCGTTTCCTGCGCGAGCGACTCCCGAACGCGTTCCTCGCGCTCGGCGGCCCCGCGATCCACCAGGTGACCGTGCACGCTGACGCTCCACGCCGCGCGCGATTGCTCGAATGGGTCGACGCGATCGGCCTCTACGAGGGTGAGGCGACGCTCGAAGCGTTGTTCCCGCGCCTCGAGGCGTGGCGCGCCGCGGAGGGCGCGGCGGCGCGTTTCGAGCTGCTGCGCGACATCCCGAACCTGCTCGTTCTGGAGCCCGGCGCCGAGCCGGGTTCGGGGACCCCGCATCTCGGGCCGCGTTTCACCCTCGACCTGCGCGAGGCGGAGCTGCCGGATTATTCCGATCTCGACCTCGACGCGTACCTCGCGCCGAGCCGGACGCTGCTCTACGCGCCGACGCGCGGCTGTTATTGGGGCAAGTGCAGCTTTTGTTATTACGGCCTGACCGATACCGCGACCGCCACTTATCGCGAGATCCCGCCCGAGCGTGCCGCGGCCGACCTCGCGAGCCTCTCGCGCAAGTACGGCGTCAAGAACGTCTACATCTCGTGCGACGTGCTCGCGCCGAAGTACGCCGTGCGCCTCGCCGAGGCGCTCATCGAGAAGCAGTCCAACGTGCGCTGGTCGAGCGACTTGAAGATCGAGTCGTACTTCACCGCGGAGCGCTGCGAGCTGCTCTTCAAGTCGGGCTTGCGCAGCGCGGCGTTCGGGATCGAGAGCGGCTCGGATCGCATCCTCGAGCTGATGCGTAAGGGCGTGACGCGCGCGACGTTGACCGAGGTCAACCGCCGCTTCCACGCCGCGGGCATCGCGACAGAGTGGATGACGTTCACCGACCACCCGGACGAGACGCACGCCGAGGCCCTCGAGACCGTGCGCTGGATCGAGGACGAGGCCGAGCACGTCGACCTCTTCATCGTCGGCCGCTTCGGCCTCGAGGCGGGCTCGCACATCGCCCAGGAACCCTCACGATACGGCATCAAGAGCGTCTATTACGCCGAGGGCGACGACCTGCGCCTCTATGCCGAGTACACCCACCGCTCGGGTCGCCGCCCGCGCGCGGTGGACGACAATATCGAGGACGAGCTCGACCGTGTCGCGACAGCGTGGGATCTGCACCCGTACCCCTGGGCGGGCGCGAACTCGACACACCACTCGTTCCTGCACTTCCTCGAATACGGCCCACGTGTCTTCCGCACGCACTTCCAGCGCGCCCCGGAAGCGACCCACGGCGGCCTCACCGAGCCCCCGGTCTCGCACATCGGCGGCATGCGCGAGAAGACGCGCTTCGATGTCGAACGCATCGAACAGAACGTGACCGCGTTCTTCGCCGAGTACCTCCCGACAGCCCTCTACACGACCCTCCCGTCCCGCCGCGCGGGCGGCGAAGGCGGGGAAGAGGTCGCCCCGTTGACCGAGGCCCACTACATCGCGGCGGCAGCGGCCGTACGCCCGCTCTACTCGGGCTCGTGAGGTGACTTTGCCCGGGCGAGGCGGCCCTCGGACTACAGGAACTTGAACACGAGCGGGTACTGCCAGAGCACCCCTTCATTGGCCTTGACGGCGCCGATGATCGGGAACGCGATCGCCATCAGTCCCAGGACGAAGATGATCGGGAAGCCGATCAAGACGAGACACAGGAGCCCGGCGATCAGGAAGTAGATGAAGAACGTGATCAACGCGTTGACGATCATGCGACCGTGGGCGTCGATGTCGGTCGATTCATCCTTCTTCAGCTGCCACAAAACGATCGGGACCACGATCCCGGCGAGCGGGATGAGGTAGCCGGCGAACTGGCTCAGGTGCATGAACATGCACCACTGGCGGACGTCGCGTTCTTCCATACCGAGGTTATAATCGCTCGGTTCAGCCGCACTTCATTCTCTGGGCCAGGGTTGCAGGCTCTCGCGTCCACCCTAAATTGATGCGCAGCCTCAATCGCTCTGGACGCGCTCGAGGTCGTGGGTCTCCGTCGCGTCCGGAGCCTCCCAGCGTGTCAGCATACGTTCGAGCGCAGCCGTCGGCACCGGCGCCGCGCGCGCGCGGTTGCGTTCGAGGACGGCCTCCGGCGACGCCTCGATCGCGACCACCCGCGTGTGCGCGCCATAACGATGGCAGAGGTCGAGCACCTGACCCCGCACACGGCGGCTCAGGTTGGTCGCGTTCCAGACGAAGCTCTGTTTCGCCCGCAGGTGCTCGCGCGCGCGCTCGCGACACACTTGCACGACGCGCCCCTGTTCGCCCTTGGGCGCCACACCGAGCTCGGCTCGAATGGCGTCCGGCGACACGACGGGCCAGCCTGGGCCGTGCCGCCGAATCCAGTAGTCCTTGCCCGAGGCCGGCGGACCCGAGAGGACGATCACCTCGCACGTCGGATCGGGCGCCACGTGCGAGTCGATCGCGCGCGACGTATCGGCGAAGTACGCCACCCGGTGCGCCGCGCTCGGGAACGCACGCCGCTCGTCGAGGCAGCCGAGCCCCGAGCAGAGCTCTTCGAACAACGAGATGTTGTCGAGGATCGCGGAGGCGTCGTCACACGTTCGCCCGCGGATGTCCGCGCGCGCGACTTCCGCAAGAAGCGCTGCGCCGCAGGTCCAACTGATGCGGGAGGCCATCCGCTCCGCGCCCTCGCGGTCCACGAGAAAGAAGGGCTGCTGATGGTGCAGCACCAAGTGCGCGGCGGCCTCGCGCGCCTCGGCTGTCGCGCCGAGCTCCCAGAGAATGCGCCGTGTGCGCAGCGCGCCGCGCTCCGAGTGATGCCGCGCTGTGATTCGGCCGTCGGGTTCCGTGCGCGTCGTCTCGGGCTTCGAGACGTCGTGCAGCGCAGAGGCGGCGAACAGGAGCTCGCGTTCCTGCATGTCTCGCTCCCGCCACGAGGGCGACGCCGCGAGCGCCTCGAGCACCATGCGCGTGTGTGTTCCGACGTCGCCCTCGGCGTGCCACCTGGGGTCCTGGGGGCAAGCCGCGAGGGCGCGCGCCCAGTCGAAGCGCGCCTCGATCTGTGGCCAATCCAGCGCCCAATTTGGCGGCGCTGGGCACATCGCCGTCAGCTCCTTCATGGCGTCACCGCGAACAGGTCGACGCCCTCCGCCAGGGCGTTCGGGAGGATCGGACGATCTAGCCAGTGCGAGTCCGATTCGATGACGGCCTGGAGAAACGACGCCCGCACGAACTTCAGTCGCTGCTCGACGCCGCCGTCGCCTTCGACCTTGATGTAGAGGCCTTCCGCGAGGTCGGAGTCGTCGCCTTGAAGCAGCAACCGCTCGGCGTCGAGGCCGCGCTCTGTCGCTGTCGCTGAGAGGCGCGCGCGCCAAGCTGGGGTCCTATACCGCGATGGCGCGATCAGCGCGCCGAGGTCGCCCAGTGTGCGCGTCGTCCCTTCGGCCACGACAGGGACCGACCAGAGCGGCAGCCCCTGCAGCAACACCCGGCGCTCGGGCGTCGAGAGGAAGCGGCCGGCCTCGACGTCGAGCACGTCGAACTCCATGAAGTAATGCGGGAGCGCGTCGTAGAAAATCGTGTGGCGCGCGAAGAGCCACTCGCCGTACACGACGTGCCGCGCGCCGAGTCGCTCGAAGAGCGCCGCCGCGTGCGCGCCGATCCACGCCTTGAAGAGGTCGAAGTGGCGTTCGCGCGGGCCGCCCGTGAGGTAGTGTCCGCGGCTCTGCAACCAAGGCGTGCCGTCGGCCGCAAACGAGAACGCGGCATTGGCGCCGTCGAGCTTCTCCTCGATCACGAGGTGGAGCCCGTCGAGCTCGCGCAGCCGAACACAGGCGAGGTCCTCGTCACCGGGCTGGAGTCGTGAACCCTCGATGTGCTGGGTCCGCGGGTACTTCTGGATCGGTCGCATGGCGAGACCTCGATCGGCGCGCGTCAACGCACCGTCACGACGGCGACGTGGTGGCCATGTACAGCAGTGGTCACGACGCGCGCGGCGCCGCGGTCCACGAAGAGCCGCCGCAGGTCGTCGGCGGTGAAGAGGCGCAAGTGTTCCGGGTTGTCGTCCGCTCGCGACGGGACGGTCGCGACGATGAAGCGCTGGGTCACGCGCAGGAGCTCCGCGGCGGCGGCGCCAGGGTCGCGGAGGTGCTCGAGCACCTCGAGTATCGTCGCGACGTCGAATGCGCCATCACGGAAGGCGAGGCGCGTCACGTCTGCCTGCACCGCGCACAGGGTCGCGACGCCGCCCGCGGCGACGGCGCCGAGCTCGCGAGCGCGTGAGGCGTCGCGCTCGATCACCGTCACGTTCACGCCGTGCAGCTCGTCGAGCACCGGCCAGAGAAACGTGCCGCGGCCGCTACCGACGTCGAGCATGGACGTCGGCGCGAGTCCGTGCAGGATCCCGAGGACTCTGCGAACCCGTGGCAGCTCGGCGTTGCGCTTGAAGCGGTACAGCCGCAGGCCGGCGCCGTAGCCGCGGGCCACCGCCGCGGCGTCGCTCTCGTCGCCATCTTCGCCGGGCGCTGCGCCGAGTCGGCCGCGAACGTAGGCCGCGGCGAGGGCGAGGTATCCATCCGACACGAGCCGGAGCGGAAAGAGTGCGTCGGCGTCCCCGGACATTGGGTCATGGCGCGGCGTTTGTCTTCGCCGCGTCCTCCGCAAGTCTAGAGCCTTCGCCGCTGCGCCTCTTGTCCGCGACAACCACGCGACAGCTTCGGAATCCAGTCGCGTTCAACATGGGCGCTCTGGCGTCGAGGCGGTCGCGACTAGCACGGCGCTGAGCGGCGGATGGGGGGCGAGTTGATTGCGGAGAACGGCTCGGGAGTCGGGAGTCGAGGGATGGGGGGGTGCGACAGCCTGGCAGATGCCCGGAGTTGGGGGGGTTTACAACCCTTGCGTGGATCGTTACTCTCTTCGGCTCGACTGCGCGCCACGAGGGGGCGTGGAGCGAACCACCCGAACACCGGGGAGGTCCCGAGGATGGTGGTCCATCCGGTCCGGGGCGTCCCTCGAGCGAGGAGCAATAAAATGGCGAAGTGCAGAGTCAAAGCTGGCGGCCCGACCCGTGGGCGCGTCAAGGTCCGCAAGATCGGCATGGGGTCCGGCAAGTACCTCGCGGCGCGCAAGGCGGCCCGCAAGGGTGTCGGCCCGAAAGAGGGTTGAGCGACCCACGGGGGATTGGGCCCGCCCTGACCGGGGCGCGGCCCGCTCGTTGATTTCGCCGAGCCGACGCTGGCTCCGGCTCGACCCCTAATGTTCGCCCTCGGCGTGTGCGCGGCTCTCCTGGCCGCGGCTGCTTGGGCCCTCGGGTCGGTGCTGTTCGCGCGTGCGCTCTCGGCACGCGATGCGGTGAACCCCGCTGGATCGGGAGGGTCGGCTGCGGAGCGCACCGCGATCTTGACCCCCGCCGCCGCCACGACCTTCAAGAACACGCTCGCGCTCGGCGCATTCGTCGCGCTCTTGCCGTTGTTCGGTGGCGCATGGCCCGAGGCGCGGGCCGGCTGGTTGTTGGTCGTCTCGGGCCTGCTCGGGTTCGCGATCGGGGACGCGCTCTACTTCGGCGCGCTTCAGCGTTGTGGCACGCAGACCGCGGCCACCATCGTGCTGCTCAACGTGCCGCTCGCGGCGACACTCGATCGAGTGGTGTACGGCGCGGCGCTGACGCTCCTGCAGCTCTTCGGTATGGGGGTCACGCTGCTCGGCGTGCTGCTCGTCGTGACCGATCCCGGCGCACAGAGCGGCGCCGGCCCGCGGGATCCGCACGATCGGCGCATCGGGGTCCTGCTCTCCTTCGGGGTCGTCGCCGTGATCGCAGCCGCGATCGTGCTCGGCCACGGTGAATCACAGAGCTCCGGCGTCATCCAGATCGCGGTCCTGCGGGCGCTCGGCGGCGTGCTCGGCGCCATCCCGATCGCCTTCGCGCTCGGTGTGCCGAGGCGCAGAGTCGGCGTCGAGTTCGCGCGCCTCGCGGCGCCATTCCGCGCGAAGTCGGTACGCAGCACAGCGCTCTGGGCGGCGTGCGCCCTCGCGGTGGTGGGGCTCGTGCCCTACCACTTCGCCTTGCGTGAGTTGAACAGCGCCCTCGGCGCGATCCTCTTCGCGACGACGCCGCTCTTCACGCTCGTGCTCGCGCGCTTCTCCGGCGAGCGCTACGGCCGCCGCGGACTGATCGGCACCCTTGTGGGCTTCGGCGGCGTCGCGCTCATCGTGTTCGCGCACGGCGAGAAGGCGTCTTGAACAGCAGAAGCGAGGGAGCCACGGCGTGCCCTCGCTCGACTCGTCCCATTGACGGGACCCGCCGCCCACGGACCCGCGGCCCGCGTCATCGGTAGGTCACACCGACAGCGTCCGTCAGATTCGACGACGTGACCCACGCGAGTGTGTCGCGGTGCCAGGCCTGGAAGTACCACGACTCACCTGACGCCGCTGCGACCAGACCCGACGGAAGCGGCAGCGCGGCGAGGTCGAGGACGAGGTCGAATGAGCCCGCGGCGCCCGTGATCTGGATCTGCCCAGGCGCCGCGAAACGCCCGATCGCGCCGCCGAGGCACAGCGTGCCCTGCCCGCCGCCGAGCGCGGGCACGGTGTCCTGCGTCATGCTCGCGAGGAACAGTCCTAGCACTTGTGGCGGCAACTGGGATGCGACGAGCAAGCAGTCGTTGGCGGAAATAGCGTTGTTGCCATGCACCTCGAGTCGCCCCGGCCTCCCGCTGCTGTTTGCTATGCCGTTCTGGCAATAGCGGTCTCCGATTGCGACCGTCGCGCCGAGTTCCCAGCGGAAGGCCCTGGGCGCGTTTCCGCCCGCAGGGAACGAGCTGCCGACGATCACGGAGCCATCTGCGTTGATGCCTCTCGGCACCGAGGACTCGCCGCCGTATGTGCCGAGGTCGAGCATTCCTGTGCTCGCGGACCAGCGGAACGCGCGCTCAAAGGGACCGATCGAACCGGGTGACGTTCCGACGACGACCCGACCATCTGCGCTGATCGCCGTCGCTCGAGAATAAGAGCCGCCCAGCGTGCCGAGCTGGACCATGCCCGTGGCGGCCGTCCAGTGGAAGGCTCGCGGCAGGGGGCTCGTTCCGTTGGAGGTGTCTCCGACGATCGCGTTTCCATCCGCGCTGATCGCGGCCCCGGCCGATCCCGCGCTGCCAGTGGTGCCGATGTTCACCATGCCCGTCGCGGCGGTCCAACGGAAGGCAAAAACAACGCCGGGGGAAATCAGTGAAGAGCCCGTGATGACCGTTCCGTCCGCGTTGACTGCGCTGACTACGGTGTTGCTGCCGCCGAGCGTCCCGAGGTCGACCATGCCTGTGCTCGCCTCCCATCGAAAGCCGCGAATCAAACTGCTGGCGGTCCCGCTGGTGCCGACGACCACGTTGCCATCGGCGCTAACGCCGAGGGCCTCGGAGAAGCGCCCGCCAAACGTCCCGAGATCCACGAGGCCCGTCGCCTGCGTCCAGCGGAAGGCCTGGGGATCGCCCTGCGGCGTGAGTGACCAACCCACGATCACCGACCCGTCCGCGCTGATCGCGCGCGGAGCCGAGGTCGTGTACATTTGCCCCGCGTTCGCCCCGAGCGAGCCGAGACGCTCGAAGCCCGTCGTGGCGGACCAGCGGAACGCCTGTCGACCGGTGTGGAAGAACGCGACTCCATGGACGAAGCGCCCATCGGCGCTCACGCCGAGCGCGGCGGTCCTGAGGTGCGCGCCACCCATGAGGTCTTGCGCGCCGCCAGTTGCAGTCCAACGAAACGCTGCGTCCAGTCCACCCGCCCGCGACGCCCACCCGACGGCGATGCTGCCGTCGGCGCTCAAGCCGAAGGCGTCGCTGAAAGACCCGGCGGGGATACCGAGGTCGAAGAGCCCGCCCTGTGGGGACGCCTCCGCAGAGGAGAGCGTCACGAGGGCAAGAGTGATTCGGAGCAGGACACTCGTTCGCATGGCTTTTCCTTCGTTACAGGCTGTCGGAGCCTAATTGTGATGTTCCGGGCCATTCCCGCCTAAATCAGAATACGCGCGGAACGCGCCGAGCGTTTAGAGCACGAGTTTAGGGCATGGTCCGCAGACTTCGACTTTGCCGTGCCACCGATCGGCATCGCGCTCAGCGTGCTGGCGCCTGGCGCGCCGGCGACATGAGCAGCGCGAGGCTTCACCTCTGGAGCCGCGCACCAGCCGTCGCGCGCCTCCGGTGCCGCACACCTTGACTCGGGACAAGATGAGTACTCGGGACAAGATGAGCAGGATGGACTGAGATCTGGATTGTTCCGTTATTTCTTTTTCGTCACTACAGCAACGAGTGTGTTGCACCATTCCGTGCAGTTCGCGAGAACGCCGCGTAAGAATCGGCGAATTCAGAGCGAATCTGTGTAGACGAGTCACGAGTCACGAGCCACGGGGTAGACCTGGGGTAGACGGCAGCCGCGGCTTGCCGCCGCGTGACCGGGCCTGCCAACGAAACCCGGCGTCCTCGGACGCGACAGGAGCATCGCACTATGAAGAAAGTAACTCTCGGCCTCTCGGCCTCTCGGCCGTAGCGTGCCTCGCGCTCGCGCTCGCGCTCACTGAGCGCTCAGCCGTGGCGCAGACGATCTACTACGTGAATGGCGCCGTTGGGGGAGCAAACACGCCCTGCGTTCCGGCCGCACCCATGGGGGAGTGTTGGGATGACCCCTTCCCCGACCTGCAGACGGCGTTGACCACGGTGACGTTCTTCCCCACGGACGAGATCCGCGTCGCCCAGGGCGTCTACTTCCCGACGCCCCCGCCGGCAGTTGGGCCCCCCAGCGCGGCGGCCCAGGCGGTGGCCTTCGTGATACCTGATGGCGTTCGGGTGCGTGGTGGCTACATCGGTAACGAGCCTCCCCTCACTGGTCCCATGGGGAGCCCTGCGCTGACCATCCTCTCCGGGGACATCGACCTGTCGTCAACCCTGACCCCGAACGACTCGGACACGATCGTGACGTTCCAACTCCCGAGTCCTGGAGTCTCCTTCAGGTCCACACTCGAGGGATTCACGATCCAATTCGGGCACGCGGACGGTGTCAATCCGGGAGTGGGGGTTGTCGGCGGTGGCGTGTACATCCCCTCTGGAACCGAGGGACAACCGCCCCGGCTCGAGAAGGTCACCATCGAGAACTGCTTCGCCCGGGACGGAGGTGCCGGGATCTGCGCGAACGGCTCGTTCGATGCCAAGTTCTGCATCGTCCGAGCGTGTGCCGCGGGCAATGACGCGGTCCTCGCCCGCGGTGGAGGTGTCCTGATCGACCAGTTGGCTGGTCCCCAGGGAAACATCCCGTTGATCGCTCGGCTCCACAGCTGCGAGGTCAACACGTCCCGGGCTTGGTTCGGTGGGGGCATTCACGTGAACTTCATCGACCCGTCGAACGGACAGATGTTGACCCAAAATCTCGTGCTGCACAACAACGGCGCGCACCAAGGCGGGGGGCTGTATGTCGCCACCGACCTGGGTCGAACCCTGCTCGTCAACGCAACTGTCGCGAACAACTTAACAGCCTCCGCACCCGGTGTTCCGGCCTCGGGCGGAGGCGCGGGGATCTGGTACACCCAACCACTTCCGACCGCCTTCAGCGGCGAAGTAGACAATTCGATCGTCTGGGGCAACCGCCACTCAAACGGCGGCGTCTTCCGGATCAGCAGCATTGAGGGCGTCGGTCTCGCCCCCATGACCACGAGCCTTCTCGAGGTGGACTACTCGGATGTCGAGCAGCTTGGGACGGCGGCTTTCCCAGGCACCAACAACATCAATCTCGATCCGCTCTTCCAGAACGCCGCACTGGCGGACTTCAGGCTTGCTGCAACGAGCCCCTGCCTCGACGCTGGCGACGACACCGAGATCGAGTCGGATGCACTGGACCTCGATGAAGACGGCAACATCATGTACAACGTTCGCTACGATCGTCAATTCGGCGGTGCGCGAGAGATCGAGGCAGTCCTGTTCCCGACGGGCGTCGACCTCGGCATGCCCGAGGGCGAGCCGGGCGTGAACGACATGGGGGCCTTCGAGTTCGATCCCGAGAAGGGGGCGTGAGATGACGACGGCTCGAGACCAGGAATCTGATGATGTGGGTGGCCTTGGGGTCGCCCGCGGGCTGAGAACGGGCCGCTTCGCGTGCTGCCTGGTCTCGAGCGTTTCGATCTTTATGACTGCGGTCTCGACGGCGCAGACCGTTGAGACTGAACGAATGACGGGTGCCTATTGGAACGCCAACCTTGGTGGGCTGGGTTTTGGTCAGGCCATGACCGCGTCCGAGTCGGACGTGTTCGTGATGGACACTGAGCAGCCGACGCTGCTGAATCCGTCCGGGTTTGCTTCGCGGAGGCGATTTGATGGGATCCGTTGGGTCGAGGTCGAGCGGATACCTCAACCCTTGGACTCGGCGGGAAACCTAATCCCCACCACCCGCCTTGTTGCTTCACAGGACACCCTCGTTCTCGCCGACGTGATCTCCGGGCAGCGTGAGGGGCGAATGGCGGTGTATGACCTGACTCCGTACACCGCGACTCTCAGGAAGATGTTCGAATCTGACTTGCCCGAAGTCGTCGGGCATTTTGGAGGCGCCCTCGCCATCTCCGGCGACACCCTCGTCGTCGGCGAACCCTTTACGACGCGTGGCGGCGCGGGCTCCCAGCAACCCGGCTTGCTCTGGTACGGGGTCGTGCATGTATTCACGCGTAATCCCGCTGGCGATTGGGGGGATCGCGTGGTCCTGACGCCGCTCGACCTGAACTGCGCGAGCCAGTTTGTTTACTTCATTCAGTTTGGTCGCGCAGTAGCGATCGACGGGGACGTGATGGTCGTGGCCTGCGGGAACTCCCGTGACGTGAACGTGCCCCAGTTCCCTCCAGCGCCGGCATTCGGCTTCGCGCTCGTCTTCGAACGGCTCGGCGGTGTCTGGACGAATACGCAGTGCTTGCGAGTGCCGCCCAACACCGTGGGTGGTGGCGGATGCTGGGGCGTGGCGGTACGCGGGGACCGCATCATCGCCTCGGACCTCCGGCAATATGCGCCCGGCCCCGTGGGGCACGTCTATGTGTTCGAGCGCAATGGGCCAGGACCAGGGAATTTTGCTTTCAGGCACGATCTGCAGGCCTCGGACGGCAGACCGCCGCAAAACGGCGGCTTTCCGTCCGATGCATTTGGGAGGACGCTCGACCTCGACGAGGACGAGATTCTCGTCGGTGCACCGCACGCGACGCCGGATCGCAATCCGGCGTTGGTCGGCCGCGGCGCAGCGTACCGCTTCCGCCTCGTCAATGGCGTGTGGCAAGAGGAGCGCCTCTGGGCGTCAGGCACGACGATCCAGCCGTACACGGCGTGTGACGATGCACTGGGTACCTACGTAGGCTTCGTGGAGGGAGGCGCGGTCGTATCCACTCCAAACGCCGTCGGCGCTTGGCCAGGGTTCCAATCGGGTGTCGTGTGTTACTACCAAGACCCAATCGCGACTCCGGTCTGCGATGGGGCCGCGAACTCGGCCTACGGCGACGGCGCCCGCTTCGAAGTGCGCGGTGTCGCGAACTCAGTCGGAGGTCGCGTCGGCTTCCTCGGTCGACAGTTCCCGGCGAACACCTTTGGGCTGCTCGTCGCCTCGGGTCGCCCGGGTTCCTTGCCCAATCCGGGCGGCGCGGGCGTGCTCTGCCTTGGAGCGCCGCAGGTGCGGATCCCGGGCAGCGTGCGCCAGGCCGACTTACAGGGCCAATGGATCGTCGGCTTCGACTTGGCCGCGCCCCCGATCGCCGCTGCTCTACCGATCACAGCTGGCCAGCGCTGGCGCTTCCAAGCCTGGTACCGCGACGTGCACCCGACCCCGACCTCCAATTTCAGCGAGGCCGTCGAGATCGAGTTCCGATAAGCCACGCGAACGCTGTCGTGGAATGCCGACCGAAGCATCGCACGCAGTCGTCGCTTCTCGGCCTCTCAGCGCAAGCGCTGCGCCCGGCGCAGGTTGGTCGGGAACCCGCGTTGGATTCGGCAGCGTCGCGCTCAGCGTGCTGGCGCACGGCGCGCCGGCGTGATGAGCAACACGAGGCCGACCGCCGCGAGGAAGTGGCTCCAGTGGCCCAGCTCGCCGATGGCGTCCCACGAGCTCGGCAGGCGACCGTTGGCGCCGAGCACCAGGATGCCGTTGTAGGCCGCGTGCGCCGCGACCGTCGGCCAGATCGAGCGCGCGCGCAGCGCGATCGCCGCAAACAACGCGCCCAGCACGAACGTCGGCACCATGCGGTAGACCGAGCTGTGCGCAAACGCGAACCACATGCCCTGGAACAGCACGAGGCGCACCGCGCCCATGCCGCGGCGCATCGAGGACAGGATCGCGCCGCGGAAGACGAACTCCTCCCATAGGCCAGGCGAAAGCGCGAAGAAGAAGGCGATCCATAGCGTCGAGCGCGCGCCAAAAAACGCGTCGAGGCTGCTCGTCTGCAGCATCTCCTGCGGCATCGGCAAGAGCTCGAGCTGCACACCGAGCCACCACTGGCCGAGCGCGACGAGCGCGGGGACGAGCAGCACTGCGCCGAGCAGGTGCGCGGCGGTGGGGGGCCTGAGTCCGAGGTCCGCGTGCCACGCCGTGCCCGCCGGTCGCGGCGCCAAACGCGCGATGCACAGCGCCGCGAGCGGCAAGAGCACCCAGAACGTAAACACGAGCCCGCCTTCGAGGTGCGCGCGCTGCGCCGTCCCCGCGACGAGGTAGAGCGCCATCGCGACGACGAACGCGCTCGTCTGGCCGTGGTGCGCGGCCTTCTGCGCGAGCCTCCCGGCAACGCCGCTCTCGCTGTCGCGCAGCGCGCGCTCGCCGTCGAGCAGGCCCGCGACGCGGCCCAGTAGCAAGAGCGCCCAGCCGAGGTGCGAGACGAGGACCAGCGCGCCGAGCAGCAGAGTCAGGTCGCCCTCGAGCGCCTCGCGCAGGCCGAGGCCCGAGCCCACGAACGGGATCCACGCAGTCGCGAGGCTGAGCTGCGCCTCGGGCCGCAAGACGATCGCGGTCGGCAAGATCACCGCGAACGTGACGGGCATCAACAGCATCTGCCCCTCGCGGAACGTGCGCGCGCGCCCGCAGACGAGGCACAGGAGCGCGGTCAGGAGCGCACACGAGGCGAGCAGCACCACCGCAGCGCTCACGAGCCGCTCGACGGGCAGAGAGCCACCGCCGCCGTTGAAGCCGGGCATCTTCGCGAGCCCCGTGACCGCGCAGGCGATCAAGCTCGTGAGGTTCACAGCGACCGTCACGATCCCGGCGGCCAGCACCGCACCGAACTTGCCCAGCGCGATCGCGCGCGGCCGCGCGGGCTGCACGAGCAGCGTCTCGAGGGTCCCGGACTCGCGCTCGCCGGCGAACACAGCGAGCGCCGCGTACGCGCCGCCCGAGATCAGGACCAAAAGCGCCAAGAACGGCAACCAACGACCGAGCGCCGCGCCGCTGCGGTCGGCCTCGCTCGCGACGTCGACGTCCCGCGGCCTGAGCCCCGCGCCAGGGTCGCCCCCGAGCAGCTGCTCGCGCGCCTCCACGCGCAGCGTGTCACCGAGCGAGTCCAGCGCGGTGCGCATGCGTCCGCGACCTTCGCGCGCGACGTCGTCCTGCACGTCGTACCAGATCTCGAAGCGTGTCCGCCCCGGGACCTCGGGCGCGGGCCGCGCGGTGACGAGGACGTGTGCGTCGGGACCGAGCAGCGCGAGCGCGAGAGTGCGCAACGCGGCCCGATCTGTTTCCAGATCGGGTTCGGATTCGTCTGCGGCGCCGCGCGAATCTGCGGACGATTCTGGCTGACCGTCCGCGTCGCGCGCGGGCAGTTCTGGCTGGCTGTCCGCGTCCATGGCCGACAGCGCGAGCAGCTCGCCGCCATCGAAGTGCTCGAGGCGGATCGGCGCGCACGCCGCGAGCGCTTCGCGCGCCCGCACCGCGACGTCGCCGTCGACGCCACCCGGCGCCGCCGAGAGGTCGACGCGCGCGACGACCTCGCGCTCGGCCATCGTCTTCTCGCCGATGGACTCGAGCTTGCCCGACGCGAAGAAGATGAGCGGATACAGGAGCGCGGGCAATAGCACCGCCGCGAACACCGCGCGGCGGTCGCGGATGAGCTGGCGCAGCTCCGTCGTGAGTACGAGGAGCCAGGTCGACCGCGCGCCACCGCTCATCGCGGGCCCGCCTCCGACGCGCTGCCCGACGTGGCGCCGAGCGCGGCAGCGTCGACAGCCGGCTCAACGGGCGCGCCCTTGACGAGTCGCTTGAAGACATCCGCGAGCCACTCCGCGCCGGTCAACGCGCGCAGCTCTGCGAGCGAGCCTGCCGCGAGCATGCGCCCGCCATGGATGATCCCGATGCGGTCGCAGAGGCGCTCGGCCTCCGACAGGATGTGGGTGCTGAACAGCACGCAGCGCCCCGCCGCACGCCGCGATTCGACGAAGTCGATCATGTCGCTCGAGGCCAGGATGTCGAGGCCCGTCGTCGGCTCGTCGAGGATCAACACCGGTGGGTCGTGCACGACCGCGCGCGCGATGTTGACCCGCTGCTTCTGACCCGTCGACAAGGACTCGCAACGCGCGTCGACGAAGGCGCTGAGGTCGAACGCGCCGATCACTTCGTCGATCCGCCGCGTCAGGTCCGCGCCGCTGAGTCCGTGGAGCTCGCCGAAGTAACGCAGCGTTTCGCGCCCGGTGAGACGCGGGTAGAGACCCGTCGAGCCAGAGAGGAAGCCGATGCGTCGCCGCACCTCGAGCGGCGCGCGCGTGACGTCGACGCCGTCGATCTCGGCGCGGCCGCCGGACGGCGCGATGATCGTCGCGAGCATGCGCAGCGTCGTCGTCTTGCCGGCGCCGTTCGGCCCGAGGAGGCCGTAGATCTCGCCGTAACGCGCGTCGAGGTCGACGCCGCGCACCGCGCGCACGGTGCCACGCTCCGGGTCCTCGAACTCCTTCTGCAGGTCCTCGGCGAGGATCGCGATGCGGCCTTCGACGGGCGCGCGCGCAGGCAGGGCCTCTGGTTGCTGGTTCATACGTTGCCTCGGCCTTTCAGGAGGGCGATCAGCCGCTTGATCGGGATCGTCTTGCCCGCGAGCGCGACGCCCTCGCTCGCGAGCACGCGCACGCTGAGGCGCAGCGCGAGGAGCGCGTACACGAGCAGGGCCGCCGCGGTCAGCAGCACCGGCCCGAGCTCGGCGTGCCCGATGAGCAGCTCGCGGAACGCGAGCGCGACGTTGACGATGGGCACGAGCGCCGTGGCGTAGGTGAGGTGCAAACCCGGCAAAGACGCCGCCATCGCGGGGAAGATGAAGATCATCTGTACGGGCCCGAGCAGCGCCTGACCTTCCTTGAAGGAGGCCGCGAGGCCCGCGACCCCGGTCAGGACCGCGCTCACGAAGAACACGAACAGGAACGCGAGCGGCGCGATCGCCAGCAGCGCGCCCACCGGCAAATCGATCTCGACATCGGCCCCGAGCTGCCCGAGCAGGTGCCCAGCGCTCAACCCGAGCGCGAGGAGGTTCAACGTCGTCGCGATCATGCCCGCTATGGTCACGGCGAGGATCTTGCCGAGGTGCACCGCCGTGCGTGGAACGGGCAGCAGCAACGTCGTCTCTGCCGTGCGGCGCTCCTTTTCGCCCGCGGTGAGATCGACCGCAGGAAAAAACGAGCCCATCACGGCCATCACGATCAACAACATCGGCAGCATCAGCGACAACGCGAGCGCGCCTTCCTGCGCGCTCGTCGCGAGGCCGCGTGTCCGCACCTCGATGGGCTCGAGGGCCGCCACGGGGACATCGCGCGCGGCCGCGCGTTCCGTGCGCAGCTTCTCGGCGTAGAGCTCGAGGCGCGCCGCGATGCGCTCGCGTGCGATCGACGAGCGCGAGCGGGTGCCATCGTGGTAGATCGTGATCGGTCCGTCCGCGTTCGGCGCGCGCGGCACGACCACGATGGCCGCGAGGTCGTCGTCGGCGGCGAGCCGCGCAGTGGCGAGCTCTGTGACAGCCGACTCCTCCGCAGTGGGCCACAGCGCGTCATCGCTGTCGCTCTCCCGTGTGCCGGAGGACGTGGCGAGCGTCTCGACCTCGACCTGTCCCACTTTTGGCCGCGAGTCCTCAGCGGGCTCGGGCTGCTCTCCCGCGACGGGCTCCGCGGCGATCGTGTCGTCCAAGGACGCATGTTCGAGCGCCTCGCGCAAGCCTGCGGTCGTGACCGCGCCGACCTCGAGGACACCGCCGCCGGCTGCGCCCGAACCCGGCTCACTCGGCGCGACGAGCAACACGCGTACGTTCGTCGCGTCCTTCTGGCCGCGCACGAGCAACACGCCCTGCACCATGACCCAGAAGAGCACCGGGTACAGCGCGATCGGCAACAGGAACGTGTACATCACCGTCTGCCGATCGCGGAGCCCCTCGATGAACTCTTTGCGCACGATCGCCGCGATGGCGCGGCCAGCTGTTCCCGAGCGACGTTCGCCGCTCGCTCCGCTCGCGTGGCGCGTCACGGCGCGAGGGGTCCCGCTTGCCAGGTGCCGAAGTGATCGGCGCCGTCGTGGGTGATCACGCAGATGTCTTCGATCCGCAAGCCAAACCGACCACGCAGGTAGATTCCGGGCTCGTTCGTGAACACCATGCCTGGCGCGAGGACCACGTCGGAGCCCCCGTCGAGATAGGGCGGCTCATGCACCTCGGTGCCGATCCCGTGGCCGATGCGGTGGCCCATGTCTTGGTAGCCGCCGTCGAAGCCCGCGGCAGCGAGGGCGCGCCGCGCCGCGCCGTCGGCGTCGCCGGAACGTAGGCCGGGGCGCAGCGCCTCGAACGCCGCCACCTGGGCCGCGCGCACGGCGCTCCAGACGCGCTGGACCTCGTCGGATGGCTCGCCGCCGATCACCCAGGTGCGCGTCGTGTCGCTGCAGTACCCGTGCAGGCGACCGCCCGTGTCGACGAGCAACACGTCGCCGTTCGCGAGCTCGCGCTCGACGCCGTCGCCGTGGGGGAAGGCGCCCGAAGGGCCGATGAGCGTCAGGTCCCAGAGGTGCGTGAGACCGAGCTTTTCCTGCGCGACGTGCACCCAGAGCGCGACCTCGGACGAGCGCATGCCTGGCCGCACGTGCTCCGACACGGCGCGGATCGCGTGTTGGGTGCGCTCGCTCGCCGCGCGCATCAGGGCCAGTTCGTGGTCGTTCTTGAGCCCGCGCAATGCGGCCGCGATCGCGCGCCCGTCGAGGCATGGCGCGCCCAACGCGCGCTCGATGGGGGGCAGGAAGCGCGCGCGCACGTCCGGGTCGACGGCGAGGCGCCGCGCGCCCTTCTGCAAGAGGCGCGCGCCGAGCACCGCGCCTGCGTCGAGGTGTTCGTCCCACGGGAGGACCTCGCCGCCGATCGCGCGCGCGGCGCTGGCCTCGACACGCTCGGACTCGAACCCCGGCGTGATCCAGAGGAGCTCGCCATCGGCGAACACGACGAGGGCGAGCAGCCGCTCGCTCGTCCCGAGGGCCTTGCCCGTCAGGTAGTCGAGGGTCGCGCCCGTCTCGACGAGGAACGCGTCGGCGCCGTGCGCCGGCAACAAGGCCGCGAGGCGCGCGCGGCGGGCCGTGCGCTCGGTGTCGGTGATGGGGCCCGGGTCCGCATTCGGGACCGCGAGGCCCGCCAGGGCCTCTCGGGCGCGTGCACGCAGCTCGCGCGTGCGGCTGTCGTCCGAGAACACGGTCATGCTCGCCATAGGTGCAGCGTAACGAGTCCCAGTGCGAGGCGCGATCGCGAGTTGCGTCACGGGCGCCGCTCGGAGTTGGGAGTCTCGGGACGTGGCAAGTCTGCGTGTCGCCGCGCTCGGGCTTCAGCGGCAGGGGGGCCAACCTCCGATCGAAGAGCGATGGAGCTCCCTGATTCCGGCACGAGCGCGACCCGCGTCGACCTGCGCGAGGGTGAGGCTCCGCGGTCCGAGCCGGCCCCGCGTACCGAGCCATCTGGCACCCTCGCGGAGCTCTTCCGTCCGGACCTCGATCGGCCGGAGATCGATCGGCCGGAGATCGATCGGCCGGAGATCGATCGGCCAGGCATCGATCGGAGCTGGGCGGCCCACGCCGAGGCCTTCACGGGGCGGCGCGCGCGTCGGCACACGAACCTGGCGCCCGCCGCGCCGGCGCCGAAGCCCGCGTTCGTGACACGCGTGTTGGCCTTCGGCTCGAAGTCGCTGTTGATGGTCGCCCTCGTGTGGGGCCTCTTCTTCAACTTCAGCGAAG
>Ga0163144_10000441_pt1 | contig 95926 bp, 87 predicted proteins | sample OliLak19BULKMAT1_FD_123175 | JGI IMG/M metagenome (GOLD analysis project Ga0163144, IMG submission 123175) | Freshwater microbial mat bacterial communities from Lake Vanda, McMurdo Dry Valleys, Antarctica - Oligotrophic Lake LV.19.BULKMAT1 | ecosystem: Environmental > Aquatic > Freshwater >...
AGCATCAACTGGGCGCGACGACTAAGAAAAGGCACGCGATAAGCCTCCTCGTAATGGTATACGAAAAGCTTACACCGCTATCCTTTGTATTGCAATGTTATTTCAGAATCGATCTACTAGTTGTAGTAGGAAAGCCGAACTGGCCGGGTGGGCCGGGCAGGGCCGAGATCGTCCATCACGTCCTTGACGCGGGCGGAGTAGCCTGGGACGGGGTTATAGGTGGTAAGGATCTTGTCAATTGGCTTGTTACGGTAGTGGCGGGAGTTTGCGAGGCGCTCGGCGACAGTGTTGATGCTCTCTTTTACGCTACGGAAGCGGTGGTCGCCATTGTTCCAGCCGAAGATGTTGTTGTTGTGGAAGGTCTTGCCGCCGCTGCTTTCGATGAAAGCGATGCTGGGCAGGAGACGCCAATCCAGGTTGTGCCGGTCTGCGGCATTTACGAAGTCGCGGGCCAGAGGTTTAACAGGGCATTGCTTCTCCTCGAAATACTTCTCGAGGCGAACCATTCTGGGGTCTTGTACTTCAGAAGCCTGGTCGCCGGTTGGCGCAGGGGAAGTAGCAACAAAAGGGCCAGCCATCATGCCGACGATTGCGAGAAAATGACTCGTCTTGGAAAAATTCATGATTTGGAAATCACTCCTTGCGATTGGTACTCCGGTCCTTTTCGGGACCGACGTTGGCGTCGCTCGGGGGAAGCTACTGGGCATCCACTGTAACGCGCCTTTAATTGGGTATCAAGGGCTAGCAGTACCTAAGGGTTGCTAGCGCAGGAATGGGAGCGGGTTTCGCTCATACAGGTATTATAGCTATTTATGACATCAAGTGTGGAGACCCTCCAGTTCCGCCCTCCCTTCGATTGGGAGGGCCTGCTACGCTTCTTCGGACCGAGGGCCATCCCCGGGGTGGAGTCGGCGGAGGGAGGCGTGTTGCGGCGCAGTTTTGCAAAAGACGGGGAGGTGGGGGTGCTGAAAGTTCGGAGGGGGAGGCGGGAGGACGAGTTGGAGTTGGAGGTTTGGGGGAGTTCGAAATTGGGTTCGCTTGCTCGGCGGGCGTTGGACTTGGAATGTCACCCACAGCAGATTGGGGCTTGCTTGAAAGGTGACTCTACTGTTGGGGCGTTGCTGGAAAAGTGGCCGGGGGTGAGGCTGCCGGGCGCCTGGGATGAGTTTGAGATGGGTGTGCGGGCGATTTTGGGGCAGCAGGTTTCTGTCAAGGCGGCGCATACGCTGGCCGGGAGATTAGTCGCCCGGTTTGGGCATGAGATTGAGAGCTCCTTTCCCGGGGTGAGCCAGCAGTTTCCAACTGCGTTGGAGCTTTCCCGGGTATCGGTGGCGGAATTGGCTTCGATTGGTTTACCGGTGAAGAGGGCGGAGACTTTGCACCATTTTTCGGTTTGGGAGGCGATGCCTGAGGCCGCTCGCCGACCGCTGCTGGACCTGCCGGGGATCGGACCGTGGACGGAAAGTTATCTCAGAATGCGGGGGAAGTCGGATAGGGATGCGTTTCCGGCAGGGGATCTGGGGATTCAAAAGGCACTGGGGATCCAGGGTATGGGGCCGGCAAAGGCGGCCCGGGAGGCGGAGGCGCGGAGTATGGCGTGGAAGCCGATGAGGGCTTATGCGGTGATTCTGCTTTGGAGGTCGCTGTCATGATTTACGTTCGCTATGCGGATACGCCGATTGGGCGATTGACGTTGACCTCAAACGGCGAGGCACTCACTGGTCTGGTTTTTGAGGAGGAAAGACATCCTCGGTCGAGAGAGGGTGCGGTTGAGACGGCAGACCCGATCCTGATCGATGCCGAGCGGCAGGTGCAGGAATATTTCGGGAAGTGGCGGCGGAGTTTCGATTTGCCACTACGTCCAGAGGGCACGGAATTTCAGCGGGAAGTATGGAGGTTGCTGGGGCAGATTCCGTTTGGGGAGACGATTTCGTATCTGGAATTGGCGCGGAGACTGGGGAATGAAAAGGCTGTGCGTGCGGTTGGGATGGCGAATGGCCGGAATCCGATCTCGATAGTGATCCCGTGCCATCGAGTGATTGGGGCGGATGGGAACTTGGTGGGCTATGGGGGAGGGCTATGGAGGAAGGAGTACTTGCTGGAGCTCGAAGGGGTGGGGGAGAATCGGCTGTTCTGAAAGAACCCGGCGAACCATTGTGGGGTCCGCCGGGGAAGGATGAAGGGAGGGATTTACTTGCTGATTGTAGATTCTGTGTCTGCTGCGATAAATCCGATTGAAGTGCCGAGACCAGCACCGGCGGCGACAACGATTCCTGTGATTGTTGTCTTAGAGAGACCGGCGGCGGTTGCCTTGACGACGTTCGGGGTTGTGCCGGTGGCTGCGGCGGCGGCGCCTTTGCTATCGCATGATTGAGATTCTGTCCCTGCCTGGGGTGAGGTGTACTGCTTGACGATCAGGCGGGAGCGATCGGGGGCTGAATCCTGAATCAGTTCTCCGCGGGCTTGTACGCGTTTGCCTTGATACTGGTTGGCGCTGAGGCCCTGCAACTCAGCTTTGATGCTGGTTGTTTCGTCGGTCAGGAAAAAGTGGCCGTTGTGTGAGACGACGCAGCCGGTCATTGCTGAGTCGGTAGTATTCGGCTTCCCTGCGTCTTGAACGGCGAAAGAGAGAGTCTGGCCGGGACGCACGAGAGCCAGAAGGAAGCCATTGGCGCGGCGGACCGTGGTTGTGGCAGCATCGGCGGTGACGATAATTTCGTTTGGAGTGGGGCGCTGGATTGTGCCCCCGATGGCGGAAATGTAAAGTTCGCCAACCGACACATTCAATGGGTGATTCTGGCTGGAAATCGAATCGATGCGGGCGGAGCCACCATGGAGTTGGACTGCCTGTGGTTGGACGCTGAGCCGCGTGGATGCTGCGAGACGAAGGCGGGAGCCATCGGCTAGATAGAGATTGCTGGCGGAACGGAGGGTATCCAGTTGGGCTCCCGGCAGGATGTTGCCGGAGCCGGAATGGTCGGCTCCGTTGATACGGAGCACACCAGGCGACCACGCAACGGCCGGACTGGAGGCAGAGGAGAGCGAGGGCGGAGCGCTGAAGGCAGTCATCAGAGATCCGCAACCAATCGCGGTAATCATGAGCAGTGAATTGGATCGAAGTATTCGGGTAAGCACAGTATTTGACCTAGAACACTTATCGGGGCTGGGGCTGAGAATTTGAGAAAAGAATGAGAAAAAGTGAGGCCGGCCTAGGGCTAGGAGTTATTGAGACAGGGTGTCGTTGAACTTAAGCCATATGACTGCTCCGATTACGGCGACCATCCAGCCGACTACATCGGAGGCATTCTGAAGCACTCGAGAAGTGAGTATTGCTCCACCGATTAAAGTACCCGCGATTCCAGAGGCCAGCGTAAGGAGATAACGGACCGCATCGCGATCAGTGAAAAGAAACTTGGCAAATCCTCCAATGATCAGGCCAAGGACGATTAGGGCGACGATATTCATTTCATTGCTCCCTTTCTTATGTGTCTGACTCGCATTTTGTTGTGTATGCAGCTTGCTTGCCAAACCGGCTCATGGGGGCAGGTTATTCAAAACATTGGTCGAATGGTGCCCCAGCCATATTGGATTTGGGCGGGAGTAGAGGAGAATTTACTCGTTTGCGTCTTTCCAGGCAATGGGATATCTTCGTTATGACTGGATCGATTCGGGGAGGCCATGAAAGTATCCGTTCATAATCTGATGTGCGCATTGGCTGTTGTCAGCCTCAGTGCCCAAACATTGCCTGAGGGGGCAGCGAATCGATTGATCTTCGAGCAGCAGATGCTGCCGGTATTCCAGAAGCATTGCGCAGGGTGCCACTCGTCTACGAACCCTGGCGGAGGGTTGGCATTGGCGAGTCTTGAAACGTTGCTGGCCGGAGGCAAACATGGCAGCGCCGTGGCGCCAGGGGCTGCTGCGCAATCGCTGCTGATGAAGTATGTGCGTGGCGAGGCAAGCCCCAAGATGCCGCTGGGCGGGTCGCTCGATGCGGATGTAATCACGGCGCTGGACCGGGCTGTTGACTCGATGAAGGCGTTGCCGAAATCAATCAATGTCAACGAGGGTTATTTGGGCTGGCTTTTGAAAAAGCCGGTGGCGCCAAAGGTGCCGACCGTGAAGGATTCAGGTTGGGTTGGCAATCCGGTTGACGCTTTTATATTGGCTAAGCTGGAAGCCAAGGGCATGAAGCCGGCAGCGCCTGCCTCTAAGCGTGCGCTTTTGAGACGAGCATATTTTGACGTGATCGGTTTGCCGCCTACTCCGGAAGATGTGGCGGCATTTGAGGCGGATGAATCACCTGAGGCATTTGAGAAGGTAATCGATAAATTGCTGGCCGATTCGCGCTATGGCGAACGCTGGGCCCGGCACTGGCTGGATCTGGCGCGCTTTGCCGAGTCGGACGGCTTCGCTATCGATGGCGAGCGGCCTACAGCTTGGCGTTATCGCGATTACGTGATCCGCGCCTTCAATCAGGATCGACCCTACAACGTGTTTGTCGAGGAGCAATTGGCCGGGGATGAAATGACTGGCGGCAATCGTTCGGAGCACCTGGTGGCTTTGGGCTTTTTGAGGATGGGTACCTGGGAGGCGGATGCGAACTTCAAGACCCAATTGCGTCAGGATGTACTGAATGAACTGACGGGCACGGTGGGGCAGGTTTTTCTTGGATTCACGGTGGGTTGCGCTCGCTGCCACGACCATAAATACGATCCGATCCCGCAAAAAGACTTCTATCGACTGCAGGCTTTCTTTGCGCCGATGCGGGTGGAGGACCGTGCTGCACCATTTCTCGATACAGAGCGCCCCAAGTTGATGAAGGCGCAGTTGCGGCGGTTTGAGGACGACTCTGAGGTGGCGGCGCAAGCTTTCAAGAAACTGGAAGGCGAGTTGAAGTTGAAGTATGCGGAAGCCAAGCAGATTTCCGTTGACGACAAGAAGGCCGGGGAGTTTCAGGCTGCGCTGAAGAACTTGAAGGACGCCACGTACAGCGAAGAGGAGCGGTCGAAGTGGCGCGGATCTCGCGATCATGCACGCCGTCTGGAAGAGAGCATGGGCCGATACCGGCCGGTTGCGTATTCAGTATCAGATGTTGCGCCGCCGCATGTGCCGGAGCTCGCGGCTACTTACCTGCTGCATGGTGGCGAGCTTACGGGGCGCGGCGAGAAGGTGGAGCCTGGCTTCCCACAAGGGGTAGAAGGGAAGAGTGTTGCTGCAAAGATTCCTTTTGCGGGTGGGAGTTCGGGACGCAGAACCGCACTTGCGGAGTGGATCGGGTCGGGGGAGAATCCGTTGACTGCCCGTGTGATGGTGAACCGGATTTGGGCGCACCACTTTGGCGAAGGGATTGTTCGCACGGTTAGCGATTTCGGCATCAATGGGGAGAGGCCGACGCATCCCGAGTTGCTGGATTTTCTGGCGACACAGTTTGTCGAGAAGAAGTGGAGCATGAAAGCGATGCATAAGCTGATGATGCTTTCAAACACTTACCGGCAATCTACGGCTAATGCCGCTGACAAAGAGTTTGCGGAACTTGACCCGAGGAACAGCCTGCTTTGGCGGATGAACTGGACCCGGCTTGAGGGAGAGACGATTCGCGACTCAGTGATGTCGGTGAGCGGACGCTTGCAGAAATCGGAGGGAGGGCCGGGAGTTTTCGTTTCTGTTCCTTCGGATGTCGCCGAGGGGTTTGAGTTCTTCAAGTGGTACCCTTCTCCGGAGAAGGATCAGGCGCAGCGTACGATTTATACGTTTCAGCGGCGATCAGTGATGAATCCGATGATCGAAGTGTTTGACGGCGCCAATATGAGCGAGGTTTGTTCGCGGCGGAGTAGCACGGTGGTGGCGACACAGGCATTCGCGTTGCTGAATTCTGATTTCACACGGCAGGAAGCGAGCCACTTTGCCAAACGGGTGATTGAGTTGGCCGGAACCGATCGTGAGAAGCAACTAGACCAGGCATTTCTGTTGGCGTTGTCTCGCAAGCCATCTGTTGCGGAGCGTGAAGCCTATGCTGCATCCGCGCGCGGTGCGTCGCCGGTTGAAGCTCTGACACGCCTCGGCGTGGTGCTGTTTAACCTGAATGAGTTTATTTATCTGGAGTAGTGTATGCATTCCGAATCTGAACGACGGCGCTTTCTCTATCAGAGCCTGACTGGTGTGGGCGGGATCGCGCTGCTGGACCTGATGCAGGGCCAGCTTGGGGCAGCGACTGCGGACACGAGTCCGCTGGCGCCGAAGAAGCCGCACCATGCGGCGAAGGCAAAGTCTTGCATCTTTTTGTCCATGCTTGGCGGGGTGAGCCAGATGGATACGTTCGACCCCAAGCCAGCGCTCGAGAAATTTGACAACACGGTGATGGACTGGAGTAAGGAGAAGAACACGGATCAGCCGAATCTTTTCGCCAAGCCCCGGCTGATTCTACGGAGCAGCTTTCCGTTTCAGAAGTATGGGCAATCCGGGCGCGAGGTGTCGAGCCTGTTTCCGCACGTTGCTACCTGCGTTGACGATCTTGCCTTTGTGCGTTCGATCCAGACCGAGAACGGGAATCACCCGGCAGCAGTATTTCTGATGAACACGGGCGTGGTGATTCCGGGCAAGCCGAGTGTTGGGGCCTGGACTACGTATGGGCTTGGCACGGAGAATCAGAACCTTCCTGCATTCGTAGTGTTGCCGGATTTTCGTTCGCTGCCATTTAGTGGTTCGCAGCAATGGGGCCCGGGGTTTCTTCCGGCCAGCTATCAGGGAACGGTGCTGCGGTGGAAGGGTGACCCGATTCTAAATCTGAAGCCACCCGCAACGGTGAGTTCAGCAGCGCAACTCGAGGAGATGAAGCTGCTGCGCGCATACAACCGGGAGTACACGGATAGCCACGCTTCGAACGCCGATCTTCAGGGGCGGATTGATTCCTATGAACTCGCTTACCGGATGCAGACGGAGGTGCCAGGAGCGCTCGACATCGCGGGGGAATCGCAAGAGACGCTTGAGATGTATGGCTTGAACGATCCGGTGACTGAGAGCTTCGGCAAGCGATGCCTGATGGCGCGCAAGCTGGTTGAAAAGGGCGTGCGCTTTGTGCAGTTGTATACGCCGAGCCAGTCGTGGGATGGCCATACAGAGATCGTGAAGAATCACACGAAGAATGCTGGAGAAACCGATAAACCAATTGCGGCGCTCATCAAGGATTTGAAGCGGCGAGGGTTGCTGGATTCGACGCTATTGGTGTGGATGGGCGAATTTGGCCGTACGCCTGATAATCCGGCGGAGATGCGCGATAAGGCAGGTCGTGACCACAATACACGGGCGATGACGATCTGGCTTGCTGGTGGGGGCGTGAAGGCTGGCACGCTGGTTGGAGCGACTGACGATCTCGGCTTCAAGGCGGTGGAGAATATCTACCGGATGCGCGATGTTCACGCGACGGTGTTGCACCTGATGGGGCTCAACGATGTCCGGCTGACTTATTACAGCGCGGGCCGGAATCAACGTTTGACGGATACGGGCGGTAATGTGATCAAAGAAGTGATTGCGTAGATTGCGGAAGAAGTCGCGCATGGACGATGAAGCGTTTGGGAGCGGAGCCGATGAAGTAGAAGGGGTAGCAGGTGATGAGGGTGAGGGAGTCGTGGCCGCGCGAATCAAGGACGGTTAGGTCAGTGGGCAGGACGATGGCTGTTGAATCTACGCGGTAACGGTAGGTAATGTCCTGGTCGGTGATCGTAATTTCGTCGTTGACCTTGATGTTGCGCAGGGGACGGAAGAATGTGTCGCGGTGGGCGGCGAGGGCGATGTTGCCTGGTTCGCCGGGAATTGGGGTGTTAGTGAGGTGGCCTACAGCCTTGTCCAGAGTTGCATCCGAGGTGCCTTCGAGGATCTTGGCTGAGATGGCCAGCCGGGGAATTTCAAGTCTACCCATGGAATCTCGTGGGGCTTTGGCGGGGAGGCTTGCGGTTGTGGCGTTGGGCACACGATTGAACGACCAAGCCTGGAACTGAATCAACGCAACGTAACCGAGCAGTACAATGCTGGCGATCCAGAGGGCGGATTCCAGTAGACGCGCGGGACTGAGGCGAATGGTCAACTTCATTTGGGTTTGCCGACCGTGTAGCTGGACCGCGCGCGGGTGTTCAACTTGCCCATGGACTGAGAAGTGGCGACTACGCGGATTTTGTGCCTTGCACCTGGAACAATGGGTTGGCTGGAGATGTAGCCTATTGTGTATTGGTTGCGGATCTCACGGGCGATGCGTTCGGCGAGGGGGTCGAGTTGAGTAAGGTCTTTGGGGAAATGTGCTTCGCCGCCGGCAGAGGCAGCCAATTCGCGCAAGGGCCCCGGGTTGCGATCGGGATCGGCTGGGGCGAAGATGCCGAGGGTATAAATCATGGTGCTGGATTGCGCGGCCTTGGTCTTGAGCTCATCGAGTGTCAGCTTGCTTGCATTGTCCGCGCCGTCGCTCACCACCAGCAGAATGGCTCGATCCAGTGAAGCGGTTTTAGCGTGTTCGAGTGCGGCGTCGATGGCATCGTAGAGCGCGGTCATGCCGGTGATGGGGGTGGTGAGAATCGCGTTCTCTAGCAAAGCACTTTTGTTTGTGAATGACTTCGACTTCGGAAGACCGAAGAAGACATGTTCGTTGAAGTTGACAACGAACATAAGGTCGCTTGGGTTGCTGAACCGGATGAAGGCTCGCGCGGCGGCCAGCACGGACTCGATCTTGCGACCCATGCTACCGCTGTGATCGACGACGAGCCCGACGGTGACGGGGACGTCTTCGCGAAGGAACAAGCGAATGGTTTGAGGGATGCCATCTTCAAAGATCTTGAAGTCTCCTTCAGTTAGATCTGGGATGAGATTTCCGGCTTCATTGCGTACAGTCGCGTTGAGAAGGATCAGGTTGACATCGACTGCGATCCGGTAGTTGGAATCGGGCTGAGAAAACAGTAGCAGGGGGAGCAGCAGTAAGGTTTTCATAATGGACAATCGATGAGGCCGCTATCGCTAGCGGCCTCTACAGATTATGCCCTTCTCTTGGCAAACGCGCGGGTCAGGAGTGCGCCGGAGACGGCGAACATTCCGAGCAAACCGATCAGCGGCAATTCGCTGCCGGTGCTGGGAAGAGCGGCGGGAGTGGCTTGCGCAGCAGTAGCGGCTGAAGGCTTGGTAGCGACTTCAGTCTGAAGCTCGGCAGCTGGCGGAGGCGTAACGACTTCGGCGATCTCCACTTCTGAACCGCTAGGTTGGACAGCCATGATTGGCGCGCGCTTGAGCTCGACCAGGACCGGCTCGTCAGCAGCGTCTGTTAGCTTCTCGACTTCGACCGGGAGATCGATCAGGGTGTAGAGCACAGGTGTGTTGGTAGCCCTGGCAATCGCAATCGCCTTGGACTTGGGGTAAACGAATTCTTCGCCCCAATTGCGGCCTGGGTAGAACCATGCGCGCAGGGCTTCAGGCTCGCCGGCGGCGCGTTCGCGGAAGGTCATGACAGTCTTGTCAGTTGCCTTCAGGCGGTAGTTGGGTATGGCCAGGATGGTCGCGTACACTTTGGTCTCTTCTTTATTGGAGATCTGGACGATGTGACGATTTGAGAGGGAGTCCATGATTTTGAACACGTAAGTTCCGGCGGGAAGGACTCCCCAACCAACGAGGTGGACACCAGGAATTTCTACAGGGGCGGAGAAGGTGACGATGGTTTTACGATTCCATTCGTCGGCGCGGGCAGGTGTTGATAGCATGGCTCCGAAAATAGCAATGCAACAAATGGCGTTGGCAGTTGTGTATCTAAACATAAAGAACTTTCTCGAATCAATTGAAATTGGTTGATGTTTGGAGGTCAGATGACCTCAGGCGGTCAGTTCAGCGGACAGGCCGGAAGGATGAAAAATTGCCCATGAGGCCGGTAGATTGTAGGAGCCAAACACAAACGAGGACTACAACCACAACGTTAAGGATCGATTTGATGGTGGACTGCATTGGGATGTAGCGGTTGATGGCGTAGAGAACGACTCCGATGATGACTAAAGTGACGATAAAATTTACAAGCGGCATTTAGATATTCCTTTGAAATTTAAGGAGCAATCGCATGGCCAAATGGAATGAGGGGCGGAACAACTACGGGCTGTTACAGGACTAATTAGTTAACCGGAGCAATGAGCCGAGGGGTCGCCTGTTTTGATTGCCGATAGCGAAGGTGAAACCACCGAGGCGAGCATTGGAGCTGCCCGGCTGTTGGGAATGCCCCATGCAAGATTGTAGGGGCGCAAGGTAGATTAACTGGCGGAGCCCACTTCTCGAACGAAAGTGCGGCAGTTGTGGAAAGCGTTTCTTGAGAGCGGAGAAGCCACAGCGAAGGCAAAGCTGGTGGATTCCCGAGGACTTCCGCATGAGGTAAGTTTTGCCGCGAAGGGGAATATTCTACCAATACGCCACGTTGTGACCCTTGCAGAACCAGACGAGCCCAAGGCACCTGGTTGGGTTTAGGATTATACCCTTTATTTATTGGACGCCGCGGGCAATGTGACGGTATGGTATGGGGGGTGCTGAGCGGATCTACGTGTATTATGCCCCGAGGCCATCGAGGGTGGCATCATGCCGCTTTATCCCGAAGAAGAGGAGCGCGAAGAAAAGGCAGAGGAAGAACTGGCGCGGGCGGCTCGCCAAGGGCATGTGGGGGCGGAAGGCTAGCAGGTGAAGAAAGACGGCTCACAATTCTGGGCCAATTCGATCACGATGGAGCTTCGTAAAGAGAATGGTGAGCTTTGCGGATTTGCTCAAATTGTTCGATATTTCAGCGAGCGGCATGAGTTGGACGAAATCCTTCGAAAGAAGCGAGGACGCGTTGGTCCGGTGTTGGTGCAGCAGGCAATTGTTGGAGTTGCATCGGGTGAGTTCGACCGAGTTCCGGATCTGAACGATGCATTCCTCCAAATCGTGGGTTATTACGAGAGCAGATGCAGAAGAAGGATTGCTTCAATGGCCTGATCTCACGCCCCCCGAATACTCGGCGCATGACGAACTTGCGCATGAAGAGAGTCTGCGCTTTGGAGCCTGCACGCCGTATGAGAAGGAATTGATTCGAAAGGATGGATACCAGGGTGTCTGTGCTTGTGGCCACTGCTGTCTTGCAGCTTTCGCCATTTCATTGGATCAGCTTTGTGCAGGATCTCATTGAGCGGGACAAGTTTGAAAGCGTCGTCGAGGAAGGGCCAGACCCGGACGCAGGGTTCGGTGAAATCGTGGGTATCAGCGATGCACTGAGGCGGATACAGCATCAAGTGGAAGTGGTTTCACCGACCGATGCGACTGTTTTGATTCTTGGCGAGACGGGGACGGGCAAAGACCTTGTGGCGCGGGCGATTCACCGGCTTAGAGACGATCCCGATCGATGTGCGGCTTGCGCGATGAATTGGCGGGTGGGGCGACCGGGACGCTTGAAGAAGTGGAAGTGGATCGGGAACACATTGCTCGTGTGTTGAAGGAATGCGGAGGCGTTATGAGCGCCGCCGCCATCAGGTTGGCGGTTCCGCGCACCACGCTCAATGCGTTAGTGGGGAAACTCGGGATTACTCGCCGGGGTTAGCTTAATTTGTCTGCGACGCTTGCAATTTCTCTTCGAAGGCCTTTGGCTCGATCTCGGCCTCTTCCTTGGCAAGACCGAAATGATGTTGTAGCTCCCCGATGAAATGATCGCGGCGGCCTGCGGCTACGTCGAGTTCGTCGCCGGTGAGTTTTCCCATTATTCGAGGATGCTGCCCTCGAATTGCTTCCAGTTGCCGGCAAATATGTCGTTGTTCATGATTTGAATCTCCGTGGATAGTCGATGCAACTTGAGTGCCGTTCGATTGGGCTTTAGTTTTGTTCATTTGAGCAGTAAACGAGCGACCCCCTTGGGTCGAATGACGCCCGGCGGTCATATTCGCCTTATACAGTATTTGCCGCGAGTCAGCTACTTGGAGCAGAAATACATTGGTACTTAACGTGCTTATGAATTTTAATGATGAAACTACTATTGACTGCAGCATTGGCGCTTTCGCCACTCCTGGGCAAAGACAATGAACCGGTGAAGAGGCTGAACGAAGCCACCGCCGTGCTCTCGGAAATCATGGCAACGCCCGACAAAGGCATCCCACAAGACCTGCTGGAAAAGGCACATTGCATTGTAATTGTGCCCGGCCTGAAGACTGCAGCGTTTGTTGTAGGCGGAAAGTACGGCAAGGGCTACATGGCTTGCCGGAACAAGAGCGGAGCGGGCTGGTCGTCTCCAGGAACGGTCCGTATCGAAGGCGGTAGCGTGGGCTTTCAGATCGGTGGATCGGAAACGGATCTCATCATGCTCGTGATGAACGAGCGCGGCGTTGCGAAACTGCTCGAAAGCAAGTTCACGTTGGGCGGAGAAGGTATGGTGGCGGCGGGACCGGTAGGCCGTACAGCGACGGCGCAGACCGATGCGCAGATGAAGGCCGAGATTTTGTCGTGGTCGAGGTCGCAAGGATTGTTTGCGGGGTTGGCACTCGAAGGGGCAACACTGCGGCAGGATCTGGACGATAACGAGGAATTGTATGGCAAGAAGCTCGAGAACAAGCAGATTGTGATGACGAAGGTGAAGACGCCGAGATCGGCCATGCCGCTCATCAATTTGCTCAACAAGTATTCGTCGCGCGAACAGAAGAGCGCGTCCAGCAGTTCAAAAAAGTAAGTTCAGAGAAAGAAAATGAATATGAAAACACTCCCATGGATTGGTGCAGCGATTGTCGCATGCGGCATCTTATCGGCGCAGACAGAAGGACCAATATTCCGGGTCAATGTCACAGCGCGCACGGCCAAGGCGATTAATTATCAGCATCGCAGCGGCGCCACTAAGATCGACTTTAAGGGGACGAGCCTTATGCCGGCAGCGAACGGCGAGGCGAAAGTGGAGAGCAAGCAGGGATATATCGAAATCGAAGTGGAGTTCGATGAGTTGAAGCCCGCCAATTTGCTGGGCGCAGAGTATCTGACCTATGTCCTGTGGGCAATCACGCCTGAGGGCCGTACTTCGAACCTGGGCGAGATTCTATTGAACGGGGATCGAAGCAAGTTGAATGTGACGACCGAGTTGCAAGTATTTGGCCTGGTGGTTACGGCCGAGCCTTATTACGCGGTGACGCGACCCAGCGATCTAGTCGTGATGGAAAATATAGTGCGGCGCGACACCATTGGCAAGGTTGAAGAGATCGACGCGAAGTACGAATTGTTGCAGCGTGGACAGTATGCGAAGTTGTCGAATCCGCTGGCGCTGAAACTGGATAAGAAGCTGCCGCTTGAGTTGTATGAGGCACGCAATGCAGTGCAGATCGCAAAGTCGATCGGGGCGGACCGTTTTGCCACCGACACGTTTGCGAAGGCAGAGAAGACACTGGCGCAGGCTGAGGCCTATCAAGCTCGCAATGCAGGCAAGAAGCCAGTAACGATGACGGCGCGCGAAGCTGTGCAGACGGCTGAAGATGCAAGAGCGATCGCTGTGAAGCGTCAGGAAGAAGATTTGCTGATTGCTGAAAGGCAACTGGCGGCGGATCGTCAATTGCAGGCTCAGAATAGTGCGAACGCTGCGCAGGCAGAAACGGACCGCGTGAGGCGTGAAGCGAGCGAAGCTTCGATTCGCGCACAGGCTGAAGCAGCGCGATTGCAAAGGGAAAAGGAAGCCCAGGCAATGGCTTCCGCCAATGAAGCGGATCGTTTGAAGCGGGAGAACAATGCGCGTCTGGCGGCAGCACAGGCTGAGGCTGACCGGCTGAAGCTTGAGAGCAATGCACAGAGTGCGGCAGCTCAGGCTGAGGCGAACGCGAAGCTGCTGGCAGTGCAGGCCGAAGCCGATCGTTTGAAGGCTGCTGCAAATGCACAGTTGGCGGCAGCTCAACTGGAGACTGACCGGCTTAAGGCCGAGAACGCGGCTGCCAAAGCGGCTGCCGACCTGGAGCGTGAGAACGCCGCGAAGATGAAGTTGCAGATGGAAGCAGATCAGGTAGCGCTGAGAGCCCAATTGTTGAAACAGTTCAACATCATCCTACAGACCCAGGATACGGCTCGCGGCCTGATCGTGAACATGCCTGATGTGCTCTTTGACACTGGTAAGTACACGTTGCGACCGGCAGCGCGCGAGAAGTTGTCGAGGCTGGCTGGAATTGTTTCGGCGCACCCTGGCTTAAAGCTGGAAGTGGAAGGCCATACGGACAGCGTAGGCTCTGATGAGTCGAATCAGACGCTATCGGAGAATCGCAGCGAAGCTGTTCGCAGCTTTCTTTCACAGCAGGGAATGGCTGGAGCGGCTCTGACTGGCAAGGGATTTGGCGAGGGTCTTCCGGTTGCATCGAATTTGAATGCAGCAGGCCGGCAACAGAATCGCCGGGTTGAGATCGTCATTTCTGGAGAGATGATTGGCGGATCGATTGGACGATCGGGTAGCGGACAGTAAGTTCGTTCCAGTTATGATGGATGGCGCTCTTCGGAGCGCCATTTGTTTTTGAGGTTGGATACTGGGGGAATGGGTTTTCTCCACCGACATTCCTTGAGCCTGATGTCAGCCTGCGTGGTGATGGTCTTACTGATCTTCTACTGGTGGTCTGATCCCGTTACGCGATGGGGATCGTTTTTGGGCAACGCAATTGCAGACTGGACGGGACTGCTGGTGACGGTATTCGCGACGAAGCATTTGTACGAGAAGGGAGCGCGGAAAAAGGGGGAGGCTCCAGAGGGAATGCTGGAGTGGCTGCACGATCACAAGCTGACAGTTTTCCTACTGGTGACAGGGGTAGGGTGGCTGGTCGTTTATCTGAAGTTGGATTCCGAGGCGAAATGGGGGCAGGTGGTGGGGAATCTGGTCTCGGAGTGGACGCAGAACCTGGGGTTTGTAGTGCTGACGAAGCGGTTTATTGAGACAAGTGCGGGGAAGAATCATTCCCGATGAAGGCGTGATGGTGGAGTTCCGACGGGGTTTGCATCACATCGTTAAGTCGCTTGGTTTGTGCATCGTAGCCGCATTTGCGCTCTGTACGGCAACAGTTCTTTACAACGCGGAAGGGTAACTTTTACACGCAATGGAAAGTCTTGCTATTTTAGAGCATTCCCCTCGACACACCTCATGCGTAAATGGATTTTGTTTTCGATCGGCCTATTGGCCATTAGTTTATTCTTCTTAAGCTCTTGCGGCCAGGAGGCCGCCAGCGCTCCTGGGGGAGGGGGCCCCGGAAAAGGCGGCAAGAAAGGCGGGGGCGACGCGCCTGTTGTCGTAGTGAAGGCGTCAACTAAAGACGTCCCAATGGATCTCGATGTGATCGGCAATATAGAAGCGAGCACCATGGTGATCATCAAGCCGCAGGTGAGCGGTGAATTGAAGGCAGCGTTCTTCAAAGAAGGTGATTTTGTGAGGGCCGGAGACAAGCTGTTCGAGATCGACAAGCGAACTGTGACGGCCCAATTGGCCCAGGCGAATGCAAATCTGATGCGGAGCGAAGCGCAGTTGCGCCAGGCAAATGCAAACTTAGCTCGTGACATGGCTCAGGCGGATTATCTGAAAAGCGTTGCGGATCGCAATGTGATGCTGATGAAGGAAGGGATTGCTTCCAAGGAGCAGGGTGCGCAGGCAACGGCGCTGGCACTGGCGCAAAAGGAATTGACCGATGCGGACCGTGCCGCGATTGAAAGTACGAAAGCCGATATCGCAGCCAACAAAGCAATAATCGACAATTTGAAGGTCCAGTTGAGTTTTGCGACGATCAGTGCGCCGATCACTGGGCGGACGGGAACGCTGCTTGTGAAGCCTGGCAATATCGTCTCGGCAAATACTTCTGAATTGATTACGATCAGCCAGATTCAGCCAGTGAACGTCACGTTTGCAGTGCCGGAATCACAGCTTCAGAAGATTGCGAGCCGCTTTGGCAAGGAACGGATTACGGTATTTGCGACGCAGCAGGATTCCAACGAGCCGCCGCACGTTGGAACTTTGACGTTCCTCGAAAGCACTGTGGACGCTGCAACTGGAACGCTGCGCCTGAGAGCGAGTTTTCCCAATACAGACCGGAAAATGTGGCCGGGTCAATTTGTGCGAGTCAGGATGAGGCTTGGGATGGTTGAGGGGGCGGTAGTAGTGCCGAATCAGGCAGTGCAGACGGGGCAGGATGGGTCGTTCGTTTATGTAGTGAAAGAAGACAGAAGTGTGGAGAACCGCCCTGTCACCCTGGGTATACGCAGCGGCCAGGAATTGGTGATTGCCAAGGGCCTTGCGGCAGGGGAGACTGTTGTCACCGAAGGGCAATTGCGCATCGCTCCGGGCCTGAAGGTAAATCCGCGCGCTCCGGGAGCTGGTGGTGGCCGCAAAGGTGGGGGCGAGGGTAAAGGAGGCGGCGAGGGCCGTCCCAAGAAAGCCGAGTAATCCGATATGAACTTTTCTGCCATCTTCATCAAGCGACCGGTCGCGACGATTTTGCTGATGCTGGCGATCAGCATGTTCGGCATTCTCAGCTACAACGTGTTGCCAGTGAGCGATCTGCCAAACGTGGATTTCCCAACGTTGAGCGTTTCGGCTGGATTGCCTGGCGCCGACCCCACGACTATGGCTTCGTCGGTTGCAACGCCGCTCGAACGGCAGTTCAGCGGTATTGCGGGCATTGATTCGATGACCAGTCAGAATTCACTGGGAAGCACCCAGGTGACGATGCAGTTCGACGTATCGCGTGAAATCGACGGAGCTGCGGTGGATGTGCAGACAGCGATTAACGCGGCTATGCCTCTTTTGCCTACGGGCATGCCTTCGCTGCCATCCTTTCGCAAACAGAACCCTTCTGACGGGCCAATTCTCTTCCTTGCAATGACGACGACGTCGATGCCGAAGTGGAAGCTGGACGAGTATGCGCAAGTGGTGGTGGGGCAGCGGATCTCATCGGTGAATGGAGTGGCCAGCGTGAACCTGATGGGGTCTCAGAAGTACGCGGTTCGAATTCAGGTGGATCCTGAGAAACTTGCCTCGCGTGGAATCGGCATCAATGAAGTTGGCGATGCAATCCGCAACTGGAATGCAAACATTCCAACGGGCACGATGTGGGGACCGACTCAGGCTTTTTCGATTCAGACGAACGGACAATTGCCAACTGCCGAGGATTACGCGGATTTGATCGTCACTTATAAGAACAATGCGCCGGTGAGGTTAGCTGACCTTGGGGTTGTTCGCGATGGCAGCGAAGATGAGCGGACGATGGCATGGAACTGGAATGCGATCGACAGAACCTTCACACAGGGCGTAAACCTGATGGTGATGCGACAGCCGGGGAGCAACATCATCGAAGTGAACGATGCAGTGAAAAAACTGCTGCCTTCGATTCAAAAGCAGCTTCCACCCACGATCGATTTGAAGGTGCGCAGTGACCGGTCGAAGAACATCCGGGAGGCTTTCGCCGATATCCAGGTGACGCTACTGCTATCTCTGGCGCTGGTCATCATGGTGATTTTCCTGTTTCTGCGCAAGGCCAGCGCAACGATCATTCCAACACTGGCGCTGCCTGTCTCGCTGATCGGGACCTTTGCGGTGATGTACCTGCTCGACTACTCGATGAATAACCTGTCGATGATGGCAATTATCTTGTCGGTTGGGTTCGTTGTGGACGATGCCATCGTCATGCTTGAGAATATTGTCCGCCACATTGAAAATGGCGAATCGCCGATGGAAGCGGCAATGAAGGGTTCGCGCGAGATCTGGTTCACGATTGTATCGATGACCATCTCACTAGCAGCCGTTTTTATCCCGATTCTGTTCATGGGTGGCGTGCTTGGGCGTTTGTTCCACGAGTTTGCAGTGACGATAACGGCTGCGGTGTTGATCTCAGGGTTTGTTTCCATTTCATTGACGCCTATGTTGGCAAGCCGGATCCTGCGGGCTCGTACCAATGAGAAGCCAAGTCTGTTTTCGCGGATCATCGAGTGGCCGTTGGTGCTGGCGACGCACCTTTATGAAACGAGCTTGCGCTGGGTAGTGCGGCATCACTTTGTCATGGTGATCGTGTTCGTGGCGATGTTTGCTTCGACGATCTGGCTGTTCGAAAGGGTTCCGAAAGGTTTCATCCCGGACGTGGATGCCGATCAGATCTATGTGAATACAGAAATGGCTCAAGGCACCAGCTATCTTGCCATGCGCGGCTACCAGGAGAAGATCAATCAGATTCTCACGACAGACCCCGATATCGACAGCTTCATGTCGAGCGTCGGAGGCGGTATGGGCGGCGGTGGCGGCAGGATTTATGTTGGGTTGAAGCCATTGAAAGAACGCAAGGCGTCCGCTACAGAGATTGCGAACCGTTTGCGGCCGAAATTGGGGGCTGTTCCCGGTGTGAGAGCTGTACCCACTTTGCCGCCGGCATTGCGCATTGGCGGCCGTGGGTCGAGTTCGAGCTATCAAGTCACTTTGCAGGCGGCAGACACCGCGCAGCTATACCGGGAAGGCGCCCGCTTTGAAAGAGAAGTGGCCAAGTTGCCAAGCGTGCTGGATATCAACAGCGACATTACGATGAGAAGCCCACGCGTACGGATCGAGATCGACCGGGACAAGGCAGCGACCTACAACCTGGACGTTCAGATGATTGAGCAGGCTATTTACAACGGTTATGGCAACAACTTCGCAAGCACGATTTATGCTCCGAACAACCAATACCGGGTGATGCTGGAAGTTACTCCGCGCTACCAGCAGTTTTCGGATATGATCGCGAAACTTTACTTGAAATCAGGCGACGGAAGACTGATTCCGCTGGAAGCGGTTACGAAGCGGACCGAAGATGTTGGGCCACAAACGATCAATCATTCCGGTCAATTGCCGAGCGTTACGGTTTCATTCAATTTGAAGCCAGGCATTGCGCTGGGAGAAGCCGTTGCGGAAATTACTGAGATGGCGAGGGAGAAACTCCCCCCAAGCATCAACATTAATTTTGCAGGCACGGCAAAGGTGTTTCAGGATTCCCTGGCAAACATGACCACCTTATTGATTGTGGCGATTCTGGTGGTTTATATCGTGCTTGGCGTGCTCTATGAGAGTTTCATTCATCCGTTGACGATTCTGTCGGGTCTACCATCTGCTGCTTTCGGCGCGCTGTTGACGTTGATGATCATGAAGGTGGAGTTGAACTTATATGCGTTCGTCGGCTTGATCCTATTGATCGGACTGGTGAAGAAGAACGCCATCCTGCAGATTGACTTCGCACTGCAAGCGCAGCGCAATCATGGGCTGCCTGCCGCACAGGCGATATTCGATGGCTGCGTGACTCGATTCCGACCGATCATGATGACCACGGCGGCGGCGCTGTTGGGGGCGGTTCCGATCGCGATCGGCTATGGCGCTGGCGGAGAAGCACGCAAGCCACTGGGCCTTGTCGTGGTGGGAGGCTTGCTGTTTTCGCAGGCAATCACCCTCTATCTCACACCTGTGGTTTACGTTTACCTGGACAAGTTGCAGGCATTCTGGAATTCACGACGAAAGACGAAAACAACGCTGGTGCAACGCACTCTTGGTGAAGCTCATTCATGAACGTAAGTAAGATTTTTATCGAGCGTCCGATTGCAACGACGCTATTGATGGTGGCGATTGGACTTTTTGGGGTCATTGCTTATCGCGGGCTTCCAGTTAGCGACCTTCCAAACGTCGATTTGCCCACTTTGCTCGTGACGGCCCAATTGCCGGGTGCGAGCCCGGAGACAATGGCGTCCGCCGTGGCAACACCTCTCGAAGCGCAGTTCTCAACCATTGCGGGCCTTGCGTCGATGACAAGCATCAGTACGCTGGGTTCGACCCAAATTACCCTTGAATTCGATCTGGCCCGAAGCCTGGATGGTGCAGCTGTGGACGTGCAGGCCGCGATCACCCAATCGTCCCGCATGATGCCACCGGGGATGCCGACGCCTCCAACGTTCTCCAAAGTCAACCCGGCAGACCAGCCCATTCTGTACCTCGCATTGTCCTCGACTTCGATGCCGCTGTACGCGTTGAATGAGTTTGCGGAAACGCGGGTGGCGCAGCGTATTTCTCAAGTAACAGGGGTGGCGCAGGTCGGAATTCTCGGGTCTCAACGCTATGCGGTGCATGTGCAAATGGACCCCTACGCCATGGCGGCGCGCCAGATCGGGATCAACGAAGTAGAAACGGCTTTGCGGAGTTGGAATTCGAATCTCCCGACCGGCTCGATCAACGGTCCTCAGCGAGCGTTTACGTTGCAAGCGAGCGGACAGTTGATGAATGCAGAAGCATTCAGGTCTGTGATCGTTAGCTACAAAGGCGGATCGCCTGTAAGGCTTGAGGAGCTTGGACGCATTGTAGATGGAGTAGAAGACGATCGCACAGCATCATGGTTCTGCGATGATGCCGGCTGCAGACGTTCGATTGTACTTGGGATTCAGCGACAGCCGGGCACGAACACAATTGCGGTCACGGATGGCATCAAAAAGCTGATGCCGCAGTTCAAGAGCGATCTACCTCCGTCAGTCGAGATGAAGGTGTTTTACGACCGCTCGGATTCGATTCGCGAGAGCTACAAGGATGTGCAGTTCACGATGCTGCTGACCCTGGTGCTTATCGTGGGTGTGATTTATTTGTTCCTCAGGAACTTCTCGGCGACACTGATCCCGAGCCTGGCGCTTCCCTTCTCCATCGTGGGTACATTCGCGGTCATGTATCTGTGCGGGTACTCGCTCGACAACTTGTCGATGATGGCGTTGATTCTGGCCATCGGCTTTGTGGTGGATGATGCGATTGTGATGCTTGAGAACATTGTGCGGCACATGGAAATGGGAAAACCGCCGATGCAGGCCGCGCTCGATGGCTCAAGGGAAATCGGATTCACGATTGTTTCGATGACCATCTCCCTGGCAGCGGTTTTCATCCCGATTTTGTTTATGGGCGGAGTTCTGGGACGGTTGTTCCAGGAGTTCGCGGTGACGATTTGTGTGGCGATTCTAATCTCGGGCGTGGTTTCAGTGACCCTGACGCCAATGCTCTCCAGCCGATTCCTAAAGGCTCATCATGGCCAGCGATCGAAGTTTTATCAGGTCACCGAGCGCTGGTTTGAAGCATGGCTCGCCAGCTATGACCGCAGCTTGCTATTCGTTATGCGGCACCGGCCGGCCACAATGGTTTTTTCGTTGGCCATACTCGGCGCGACAGTCTGGTTGTTCAAGGAGGTTCCGAAAGGATTTATTCCCGATCAGGACACCGATCAGATGACCGTCATTACGGAAGCGCAGGAAGGTACTTCGTTTGCGCTCATGGTGCAGTATCAGAACCAGATCGCAGAGAAGCTTCGTCAGGACCCCGCGATTGACTCTCTCGTTTCCAACGTTGGTGGCACTGCTTCGGCCACGTTGGGTGGCAACAATTACGGGCAGATCGTGGTGCACTTGAAGCCCAGACATGAACGGACCGAGTTGGTGGACAAGATTATCGAACGCATTCGGCCTGAGATCTCGCAGTTCCCTGGCATCAAGGTTTATCCGCAGAATCCGCCAGTGGTCCGTATCGGTGGACTGGTTTCGAAGAGTCAATACCAATACACCTTGTACTCACCGGACAAGACTGCGCTGTACGAAACGGCGCAGGAGCTTACGCAAGAGCTTAAGAAGCTGCCGTCACTGGTTGATGTCACTAACGATTTGATGATCAAGTCGCCACAAATCAAGGTGGAAGTGAATCGGGATAAGGCTGCGAGCATGCAGGTGAATGTTACGCAGATTGAAAATGCCTTGTTCGATGCTTACGGCCCACGTTGGGCCTCGACGATCTACTCACCTGTCAATGAATATAAAGTGCTGCTTGAACTGATGCCCGAGTATCAGTCCGATCCAAAGCTGCTTTCGATGCTGTATTTCAAGGCCGGGAATAACCGCCTGATCCCGCTCGATGCTTTGGCGACAGTGGAACTGGATAGTGGACCGTTGGCGATCAGCCACTACGGGCAGTTGACAGCGGTGACGGTGTCGTTCGGAGTGAAGCCGGGCGCTTCGCTGGGGACCGCGCTCGATGGGGTGGCTGGGGTAGCGAAGGACATTTTGCCTGAAACGGTTAGCGCCAGCTTCCAGGGTTCGGCTGCGGCCTTTTATGGCTCGCTCGGGAATTTGTGGATTCTATTGGGCGTGGCGATTGCTGTTGTTTATATCGTGCTGGGGATTCTGTATGAGAGCTTCATCCACCCGATCACGATCTTGTCGGGTCTGCCTAGCGCCGGATTTGGCGCATTGCTGACACTGTATTTGTTCAAGATGGATCTCAGCATTTACGCATTTGTCGGGTTGATCATGCTGATCGGCATTGTGAAGAAGAATGCCATTATGCAGATCGACTTCGCGCTCGATGCTGAACGAGACGGGATGAGCCCGGATGAGGCGATCTATCAGGGCTGTCTGGTCCGCTTCAGGCCGATCATGATGACGACGATGTGCGCGTTGCTTGGCGCTGTGCCGATTGCAGTGGGATATGGCGCTGGCGGAGAAGCCCGCCAGCCTCTCGGCCTGGTGGTCGTTGGCGGTCTGCTGTTCTCACAGCTCGTAACGCTTTATTTGACTCCAGTGGTTTATACCTATCTGGCGAAGCTTTCAACGAAGAAGACATTGGCGCATCCGGCATTGCATCCAATCGAGCCAGTTCCAGTCTAGTTGCGGACGTGTAACTCAACCCCGGCCTGGCTTTCGGCGCCTCTGACAAAGAGCTTTACCGAAGCCGCGCCTGGAGCCGTTGGGCTTGGCACTCTTGCGTTTACCTGCAGCAATCCGATTGCTCCGGGCGAAGCTCCGGCATACAGAAGCTGGGCAGCAGCGCCCGCAATTTCAAGCCGGATGCTGGAACCATCGATCAGTCCGTGGCCAGTCGCATAAAAGATCACAATCGATCCGGGAGCAGCGGGATTGGCTGCTGAATTGAGGCTGCCATTTTCGTTCACTGCGGTGGGGAACAGGGCAGGATGCGAATCCACGACAGGCAGCATCAGCTCATTGCTGGATTCGCCATTCCTGGTTACGCGAAAGATGGCCTGGCCCAGAGCGAGTGTCTCAGGAACGCGGAGGTTCACCTGGCCGTTGCTGGCGAACAAATGCGGCGCTTGATTCATGTTGATCGTGATCTCAGGGGCAGGATCCGGGCCAAGGCTATCGCCAAACATTGAGATGTATTCGCCGGGCGCCACCGCGCCACCAATGCCACTGAATGCATTGACCACGCCTCCTTCAATGAGCCGAGGTCGCGCCGGCAGGCCGCTCGTCAAGACCCAGAGCTCGCTCGATGATCCGGAGTTGAGGCTGCCGCCAAAAAAGTAGGTAGCTCCACGCTCAGCTGCGTAAGCGCCCTGGTGGCGCAGCCTCGGCTCTGGCGCCAGCGATGAGGTTGGGAACTGACTCCATGTCCGGGCGCCGGTGTCGAAGAACCATGTATCGCCAAGAAGGCCAGCGCCGCTACCTCCGAATAGTACGACTCGATTTCGACGCGAGTCGAATGAGAAACCATAGTGCTGGCGCGCTGGAGGTTTGATGGACGGGCTCACCTCGGTCCAGGTATTGGTTTGCAAGTTGAAGGACCAGAGATCACCAAGTGGGCAAGGGCCGAAACCGCTCGCGCAGCCTCCATAAAGGTACATTTGACGACCTGCCGGATCCAGCACCGCATGATGCAGACATCGGCGCAAAGGCTTGGTTCCCGCGGGTGTAAGGTTTCTCCATTGGTTGGCCCTGAGATCAAACTCCCATGTATCGTCGAACCGGCCTGAGTTGGTGAACCCGTGCGAGATGATCATGCGATCGGTCGCTGCGTCGAGCACCGCGGAATGACCGTAGCGCAGACTTGGACCGGCGTTGTCGGCCGCAAGTAGCGTCCATCGATTGGTCCTGATATCATAGGCCCAAACATCGCTGAAGAACCCACGCGCCTGTCCACCGAAGAGGATCAGCCTCTGGCGTTTCTCATCGTTGAGCAAGGTGTGACCAAGGCGGGCTGCCGGAATCGCTCCCGCCGGTTCGAGAAGCTTCCATTGATTTGCCGCGAGTGAGTAGACCCAGAGATCGTTGAGAGTAGAAGCGGCCTGGCCACCGAACAGGAAAAGGCTGGCCGAATTGGCATCGTAGGCAATGGTTCCATCGATTCGCGCTGAGGGCGATCCTCCGACTGGAGGGAGAAGTTCGTAACGCCAATCTTGCGCAATCAGCAAGGTTGAGGCCAAAAGTAGGGCTGGTAGGCGCATCATTCCCGGCAGTAGGCATGCGGGCCTGAAAAAGTTATGGCCCGTCGGCAGAATTTCTTTCGGACCGAGGCATATAGGTAGCTCGAAAGAATGCGCTCGACGGCACATCATTCGAGGGCGAACATTAACGGATCAGGAGCGGGGCCAGGCCCTTCCAGCTCATGTGAAGCCCGAGGTAGCCGAAGACAATGCTCATGGCGACCTGAAGTTTGTGGCCGGGGATCCTTGTGCCAAGCCAGGAGCCGCAGATTGCACAGGGAATACCGCCCAGCAGCATCTTCGATACGAGAGCCTGATCGACCTGGCCAAAGATGACGTGGATCCCGCTTCCGACAAAACTAAGGGCGGTGCCGAAGAGCAGGTCTGTTCCTACGATGGTAGAGGCCGGAAGGACCGTCTTGTACATCAACAGCAGGCCGCCAAGAGCGCCGGCTCCTGCCGAGGAGAAACCTACTTCAGCACCGATCGGGAAGGTTGCAAGAGGGATCAGCCAACGGGTTTCCTGTTTGGGGCGAGGAGCCTGTTTGGTGCGGAACAATCGCAAAAACGCAAGTGTGGCGATGGTCACGCCGACTAGAGGAAGCAAGACTGGCTCGATCTGGGTCTTGCTCATGTGGAGCAGAATCCATGAGCCGATGAGAAGCCCGGGAAGACCGCCGATCAGCATCAGGAAGAGAATCTTCCAGTCGACGCTCTTGCGAAAAATGTAGAGCGGGGACGCGCACAGCTTGGTAATGAAGATGAAAGCCAGGGATGTGCCAACGCTTTCGGCTGCGCCTCGATTGAGCAACAACACCAGTAGGGGTACTGTGAGCGGACCGCCTCCCGCGCCGACCAGACCGACGACTAGTGCGATGCCAAACCCTAAAATCATCTCCATGGCAGTGGTTCGTCAGGAGCTAAAAGTGTGGATGCCACACTCCAGTTTCTTGCCACCCCAGCGACCGCTGCGGAGGTTGTCTTCGCTTTCCGGCTTGGCAGTACAAGGTTCGCAGCCGATGCTGGTGTAGCCCTGATCGTAGAGCTCGAGGATCGGCAGGTTGTGCTGGCGGGCATATTGCCAGACCTGCTTCCAAGTCCAATGGGCAAGAGGGCTGACCTTGGCGATCTGTTTGCCGCTTTTCAGCGTGGTGGTTTCAAATACCTCAAGCTTGGCGCGGGTCGGAGACTGTTCGCGCCTCAGGCCAGTGAACCAGACATCGTAATTTTCAAGCGCGGCGAATAATGGCTCCACCTTGCGAAGTTGGCAACACTTGGCGGGCTCAGTCTGGAAGAGCTTTCCGAACTCGCCTTCCTGCTCGGCAACCGATTTGGCTGCGGTGAGATTGTGAAGGTTCAAGCGCCAGTCGCGCACCAACTGGTCGCGGTAGGCGTAGGTCGCTGCAAAGTGGTAGCCAGTTTCGAGGAAGAGAACCGGAATATCGGCCTGGCGCTGCAAGAGGTAGTGAAGCAGCACGACGTCTTCGAGTTGAAAGCTACAGGTGTAGCAGGCCGGGCCGACAAGAGCCTGATCAATGGATGCGAGAACGTCGCTCATATGCCTTCTCCAGAAATGAAATCGCTGCGTCGCAGCAGGATGCCTGCGGCTTCAAGAAACTGAAGTGCGCCTTCGACTGGCACCTCAGGACCATGTTCGGCGATGATGATCGCGCCGGATTCTTCGAGGGAATGCGGCACAGGACCTTGCCAGCGCAAGACGAGAGCACCGTGCTCAAACAGGATTCGTTCGAGCAAATCGGGATCATTGCTGGAGACGATGGCTGGCATGTGGCCATAGCGCTCCACTCGCTCACCCGCGGTTACTGCACCGAGATCGAAGGCCAAAGCAGTGGCATTGCGCACCGTCTTCTGGGCGCCTCGGACAATCATGCCGGCGGCAATGGTGCGATTGGTCCTTGGATGAACCAGGATCAAACTGCCGGTCTCGCGGCACTTGACGTAGGGATCAAAGGCGAGCGGCTGAGTGGTCTCGATCGAAACTCTGAGGATGTCATTCAGTTGCGCGTTGGTGGACTTGATGTGGTTCCCGGTCTCGGGATCCAGAGTCCATTCGATTCGCGAGATCTTGGCGCTCAATTCGCGAGTTGCCGAGCGTAACAGATAGGGAGTTCCGGGTTCGAGCGGCTCTTCCGACATCCAGACGAGATCGGCTTCGAAGTGTCGGCTGAGTTCGGGCCTTGAGGTTTCGTGGGCAATGAGGTCGCCTCGACTGACGTCGACTTCGTCGTTCAGCACGAGGGTGATACTTTGGCCTTCAAACGCTTCGGCCTTCGAGCCATCAAAGGAGGAGATCTCTTTGACCGTCGTACGGCGTCCACTTGGCAGCACTACAATGGCGTCGCCCGCGCGTACGCTGCCGCTGGAAATCCGGCCGGCAAATCCGCGGAATCCGTCGCCCGGACGCACGACATATTGGACGGGAAAGCGGAAGTGGGCAGCGGCCGGGCTGACTTCCAGATTCTCGAGCAGGTCGAGCAAGCTTGGACCGCTATACCAGGAAACCTTCTCGCTCCGCCAGGCAACATTGTCGCCATCGAGAGCGCTCACCGGCAGGTAGTGGAGCTTAGCGCCAGGCCAGCGTGTGGAGTGTTCCATGAGCTGGCTTTTGATGGTCGAATAGACGTCGTGCGACCAGTCCATCGCATCCATTTTGTTGATGGCAAATATGAGGTGTTCGATACCCAACAGATGGGAAATCGTGGCATGGCGCAGGGTTTGACGGCTGACGCCCTTGATGGCGTCCACAAGAATGATAGCGGCGTCGGAGGTGGATGCGCCAGTAGCCATGTTGCGGGTGTACTGTTCATGACCCGGTGTGTCGGCGATGCGGAACTTGCGATTGGGCGTGGCAAAGAAGCGGTACGCAACATCGATGGTGATGCCCTGTTCGCGCTCGGCGTTGAGGCCATCGGTAAGCAGCGAAAGATCGATTTCGCGGCCACTGCGATTTACTTTGCTCTTCTTGACCGCTTCGATTTGATCTTCGTAAGCGCCTTTGGTATCGAACAACAAACGGCCGATGAGTGTGCTCTTGCCATCGTCAACGCTGCCTGCTGTCGAGAAACGCAGAGTGGTTTGCATTAGAAATACCCCTCGCGCTTCTTGATCTCCATCGAACCTTCCTGGTCATGATCGATCACGCGATTCTCGCGCTCGCTGCGACGGAAACTAAAGAGTTCTTCAATGATTTTTGGAATGGTGTCCGCGTCGCTTTCGATGGCTCCAGAGCAAGGAGTACAGCCCAGGGAGCGCATGCGGCAGATGCGGATTTGCGGAGTTTCGCCGGGAAGCGCGCGAACGTTGGCTTTCACGGGGATCAGTGTGTTTCCCCTCACGTAGACTTCACGAGGGGCGGCATAGTAGAGCGGCACAATCGGGATGCGCTCGCGCTCGAGGTACTTCCAGATGTCGAACTCGGTCCAGTTCGAAAGCGGAAAGACGCGCATGCTTTCGCCGGGGTCGACCCTGGGATTGTAGAGGTTCCAAAGTTCTGGTCGCTGATCTTTCGGGTCCCATTGTCCGAACTGGTTGCGGAAGGAGAAGACGCGCTCTTTGGCGCGGGATTTTTCTTCGTCGCGTCGTGCTCCGCCAACGGCGGCATCGGCGCCCAGCTTCTGCAGTCCTTCCACCAGCGCACGCGTGCGGAGCAGGCTGCAGCATTTGGCTGTTCCAAGGGCGTAGGGGTTCGTGCCTGCGGCAACCGCTTCTTCATTGACATGGACGATCAGGTTCGCGTCGATTTCCTTCACGAACCAATCTCGGAATTCAATGAGTTCCGGGTACTCATAAGTGGTGTCGATATGCACTAGCGGAAAAGGGATCTTGCCGGGGAAAAACGCCTTGCGAGCGAGGTGCACAAGCACGCTCGAATCTTTGCCAACGGAGTAGAGGATGACGGGGTGGGCAAAACTGGCCGCAACCTCCCGAAGAATGTGAATGGACTCCGCTTCGAGGTGGTCCAGATGTCCTGCAAGCATAATCTATAGTTCTCTATAGACTATACTACGATTCAATTTCGATTGGTTTGCAAACATCCAAAATTGGTCTCTTGTCGTAGATACAAGCGATCATGAAAACTGCCATCAAGGCCGGCGGCGGAAAAGCTCAAATGAAGACGGTGGCGGGCGGAACGCTGACGGCGACCGTGTCGGGCGGCAAATTGATGCTTACCGAAGAAAAAGGCGGGATGTCGACAGTGACGATTGCCAATGTGATGCAGTCCAATGGAGTGATCCACGTCGTTGACTCGGTAGTGCTGCCCAACTAATTTACTTGTCCTTACCCGCTGCCCAGATTGTGCCTGGGCGGCGGGATTTTTGTTGCCAATTTAATTGACATGTCAACTATTGTCATTTAAAGTAATGCTGTGATCTCATCGCGCATCGTTAGCGAAATCAAACAAAGCAAGCCGTTCCCAACGACCGAACAGGAAGCAGTTGTGGCGCTGATGAAGACGTGCGATCACATCCGCCGGATCCAGTGCGGTGTATTTGCACCGTGCGACTTGACGGAACAACAATTCAACGTATTGAGAATCTTGCGCGGTGCGGGCAATGAAGGCCTGCCGACATTGACGGTTGCCGACCGGCTGATTGAGCATACGCCTGGGATTACCAGGTTGATCGACCGGCTGGAGGCCAAGCAATTGGTGCGGCGCGAACGGCCCGAACAGGACCGGAGGCAGGTGTACTGTTTTATCACCAAGACTGGCCTCGATCTGCTTGCTTCTCTCGACCCAGAGGTTGAGATTGGTGCCAGGCGGATCATGAAGCACTTGAACAAGACGGACATGCAAAATTTGTTGGCGATTCTCGAAAAAATTCGCGACGCCGACTGATATTTTTTTTAAAACGCTTGACTAGTCAACTTTCTGTTTGACAAGCATAAGGAGAAACAAAGATGGCAAACATAGCAGAACTGACAAGAAGCTCGACGATGCAGTACTTGCAGGCAAGGCCCTTCACGCCTTTGATGAGCTTTACGCTGACGATGTAGTGATGCAGGAGAATTCAGACGCGCCGTTCGTGGGGAAGGAACTGAACCGGAAGCGGGAGATCGAATTCTTCAGTTCGATCGCGGAACTGCACTCGGCCTCCGTAAAGTCGAGTGGTGCCGGCGACGACGTCTCGTTCGCGGAATGGGAGATGGATGTTACTTTCAAAAATGGCTACCGCATGAAGTTGGACCAGGTCGCGGTGCGGCGTTGGGAGAACAGCAAAATTGTCCATGAGCGCTTCTACTATCAAAAGGGTTGATTCGAGAAAGGGACCAGGGCATGAAAATATTACTGACTCTACTGTTGGGCACACTGGCCGCGTTCGGCCAGAGCTACGAGATTGACGCATCCCATTCGGCAGCCACTTTTGCGGTGAAGCACATGATGGTGACCAATGTTTCCGGACGTTTTTCGAACGTACAGGGCAAGGTGGCGTATGACGAGAAGAATCTTGCCAAATCAAGTATTGAGGCAACCATTGACGTCACGACGATCAACACGAATGAGCCGAAGCGCGATGGGCACTTGAAGAGTGCCGACTTCTTCGACGTTGCCAATCACGCGAAGATGACGTTCCAATCGACGAAGGTTTACAAATATGGCGGCATCACGAAAGTGGATGGCAATTTGACTCTGCATGGTGTTACAAAGCCGGTGACCATGACTCTCGATGAGGTGAGCAATGAGGTGAAGAGCCCGATGGGAACGATTGTGCGAGGCGCGGTGGCCAGAACCAAAATTAGCCGCCGGGACTTTGGCCTGACCTGGAACAAAACGATTGAGACTGGTGGTGTGGTGGTGGGCGACGAAATTGCAATCACCCTCGAGATCGAATTAACTCGTAAGCCTGCCTAAGGTTGTTGGACGATTTTAGATAGCCAAAAGTCGTCGCCCTGGACATGTACGCTGGCAGAAATCTTGACGCCGGGTTTGAGTTTCTCAAACTCGGCTTTTTCTTTGACCGGGAAGCCCATCGTCATTGCGTCCATCCAGCCCTTGATCTCTTCATGTTTGACCGTCACCACCTGCGTATGATCATCCATGGCGACAATCTCGCCGCTGAGCTGATAGGTCTTGACGGGCTGGGTTTCTTGCGCTTCCTGACGGGGCGTTTGCGTGCAAGCTGTGATCAGCATAGCCAGCACAAGTAAAGCAATCCTCATGAATATTAGTATGCGTGTTTCAGCAGGCCCAGCGGGTCGTCGGTCAGGATTCCGTCTATGCCCATGGCAATCAGTTTATTCCACTCCTCAGGGTCGCTGGTCGTACCGGAAAACACTTTAAGGCCTGCACCGTGAATGGAGTCAACGTCCGCCTTTTCGATGATTCGAAAGTTGATGAATTGGATGTGAGCGCCGAGCTTTTTGGCGGGTTCCACATAGCTTGCGAGGCGCGTGCGAGGATTCAACATGCAGAGGCGAACTTCAGAATTCTTGCTGCGCATGAGTTCCAAAGTGCGGTGATCGAAACTTTGCAGGATGATTTGGCGCGAAGCCTTGAATTTGCGAATTGCCGCATCGATCTTTTCTACAACGAGCTCGGGTGAGGCATAGTCTTGAGCGCCAGGCTGGGCCATCTTGGTTTCCAGCATGACCGTGATCGCCTTGCCGGCCACGAGCTCGAGCAAATCCTCGAGCGCAGGCCGGCCAAGTTTGTTGAAATCGTGGAGACGGATGGGACCGAGAGAGGTAGCGAGGTCGTGATTGAGCGCGATTCGGTTGTCACGCGTTAGGACAGCATCGGTTTCGATGACTTTGACGCCGGCGGCAATTGCGCCCCGGAAGGCCGTGAGCGAGTTCTCAGGCCAATGAGATGCACCACCTCGATGGGCGATTACGAGAGGTTGCGCGGCGAGCACCGGAACCAGCAAGAAGAGACTAGGCCAGTTCACTCAGGCCCTTGAGTTCCCCGTTCGAATCGCCAATCGATTCAGCTTTGACGCCAAAATTGGTGAGTAGCGATAGATAGAAATTCGTCATGGGCGTGTCCTTGTCGTAAAAGATGTGGCGACCGGGAGTAATCTTGCCGTTCATGCGTCCAGCGATGAGTACCGGCAGATCGTGATGCAGGTGCTTGTTGCCATCGCTGATTCCGCTGCCGTAGACGATTGCACTGTGATCGAGAAGCGTGCCATCGCCATCTGGAGTCGCGGCCAGCCGGTTGATCCACTCGCTGAAGAGTGAGAAATGGTAGCAATTGATCTTGGCTACCTTCTCCATCATTTCCGGGTCATTTCGGTGGTGAGTCAAAGGATGGTGGCCATCGGGTACGCCGATCTCGCGATAGGGCCGGGCACTTCCTTCGCGAGCCATCATGAAAGTGAGGACGCGGGTCGAGTTGGTGCGGAAGGCAGCCGTCATCAGATCGAACATGATGCGAACGTGCTCAGCATACTCAGCAGGTGCACCTTCGGGCTGCATCAAGCCCAAGTCCTTGGCCGCATCGCCTTTGCTGGCGCGTTCGATCCGGGCTTCGATGTCGCGAATCGAATAGAGGTATTCGTCCAGTTTGCGCTGGTCACCAGTGCCGAGGTCGGCACGGAGTGATTTCGCATCTTCGAGAACGAAATCTAGGATGCTGCGCCGGTTGCGTTCGCGGCGAGTCACCATTTCAGGACTTTCGCCGGCCGCGCCACTTCCGAAGAGACGCGCGAAAACGTTTCTGGGATTGATCTCGGGCGGCATGGGGCTGGAGTCGCTTCGCCAGGAAATGTTGTTTGAGTAGGCGCAGCTATATCCGGAATCGCAACTGCCCACCTGGCGGCCATCCTCAATTCCGAGTTCCAGCGAAGCAAGTCGGCTTTGCTTGCCAACGCTCAGGGCTGCAAGCTGGTCGACGCTTGGACCGTTTTTGATGTCCGCGCCGGCGGTCTTGCGTGGATGAGCTCCCGTCAGATAACTCGCTGCGGCGCGAGCGTGGTCGCCAGGCCCATCGCCCAGTGCTCGTCCGCCATTGTGCGTGAGGCCCGTAAGCAGCGTAAGTTGTTCGCGATGATCCTTGAGAGGCTCGAGCACACGAGTGATCTCGAAACCCTTGCCTTGGCCCTGCGGAGTCCAATGCGCCATGTTGATGCCATTGGGGACATAGACGAACGCCAACCTCGTGGGAGAACTTCCAGCGGGCACCTTCGTAGCGGCGGGAGTCATCGCATCCAGCATCGGCAACCCCATGGTCACTCCAAGGCCTTGCAGCAATTTGCGGCGGTTCAGGTATTTGCGGGTCAGGATCATAGCTTGGGGGCCTCCGGTCGCCGCTTTTGGAAGGGCGCACTTTTCACTATCTCTACTATAAAAGCTTGCAATTTAAATTGCTGTGTGGAGGCAGCTTGGACAATCGCCGCCACATTGCGCCGGTCGGTTCGCTCGATGCCACGGCCGAGTGCGAAGGTTAAAAGCTTTTCGGCAAAACAATCGGCGAATGGCTTCGGGTTCGACGCGAGTATTTTCTTGAGCTGTTCTGGCCCGGTAAAGGTTTCACCACTCGGAAGCGTACCGGAAGCGTCAAGATCAAATGCACCATCCTTGCTGCGCCATGCGCCGATGGCGTCATAGTTCTCAAGGCCGAAACCAAGCACGTCCATCCGTGCGTGGCAGGAGGCGCAAGTGGCATTTGAGCGATGGAGCTTCAACTGCTCCCGCATGCTCATCTTTGTCCCGACCACTTTTTCGTCCAGTAACTGAACGTCAGGTGGAGGGGGCGGAGGGGGTGCATTGAGGATGTTCTCAAGCACCCACTTGCCGCGCAGTACGGGGGAAGTTCGCGTGGCATAGCTCGAGACAGTGAGGACGCTGGCCATAGAGAGAATGCCACCGCGCTTGCCGTCGGGCAGCATCACCTTTCGGAACTCGGGCCCCATCACGCCTGGGATGCCGTAGTGTGTGGCCAGCGCCTCATTCAGAAAGGCGTAGCGAGCATCAATCAAGTTCAAGATGCTCCCGTTCGTGCGCGCAAGGTCGAGAAAGAAGCGCCGAGTCTCTTCCTGCATAGCGTTCTTGAGTTGCGGATTCCAGGTTGGAAAACGCTCTGGATCGGGGCGGACTAGATCGAGGTTTCGATATTCCAGCCATTGCCCGGCAAAACCGTCGGCTAGCGCATCTGCTTTGGGGTCAGCCAGCATGCGGCGGACTTGTACTTCAAGATTGCCCGCCTTGCGCAAGAGGTTCCTTTCTGCCATCGACAATAGCTTTTCATCCGGCATGCTGCTCCAGAGAAAATAACTGAGCCGGCTGGCCAGCTCCACATCGGTCAACGACTCGAGACCGTCGGCATCGAGTTTCCTTGCGCCGCGCTCGATCCGAAACAGAAAGTGAGGGCTAACGAGAATGGCCTGCATGCCGGCTTGTATGCTCTGCTCGAACGAGTCTCCAGCCTGACGAGCGCGGGTAGCAACATTCACGATGGAATCGATTTCGGCGGTTGTGATCGGGCGGCGCCATGCGCGTCGCGCAAGGATCGCGAGAACTTTGCGGTCACAATTATCTTCGTTCGCAGGACAGGTGATCAGACGCTTCTGACTTTCGGGGGTCACGAGAAACGGGTCATAGGGCCCGCGAATCTCAAGACGATCCATCAGCATGGCGAACTGATTGATGGTCTTGTCGTTCACCTCGTCGGCAGAATTCGGGATCAGTTCAGAATCGAATTCGACGCGCACACGATGTACGCCCGGGGTGGGAATGAGCGCACGATGGGTGTTGTTGCGTGGTCTGTCAGTGCCCATCACCGTTTCCATATCCACGGGCGCAGCACCAGCGACGGTGAACCGAATGTTCGTCTTCCACTCCGGGCCCCCTGCTTTGGGGCCGGTAATGAAGCCTTGGAATTCATAGGCGCCTGCGGCTGGGAAATTGTGGGTGATCTCGAGAAAGTTGGACCGGCGATTCTTCATGCGCCCAGCGCCGAAGGCGATTTTGGTGGGTTTCGGGAGCGGCTCGGTGTTGATCGCCTTACGGGAGATCTGCTCGGCGGCAGTCAGATACTTTTCCATGAGCACCGGAGAGAGGCTAAGCACATCGCCGATGTTGTCGAAGCCATAGCCGGAATCGTCGGCGGGGAAATCGTCAGCGGGTTTGAAATCGATGCCCAGCAGATCGCGGATGGTGTTGTTGTATTCCATCCTGTTCAGCCTGCGGGCTGTGACACGGCCAGGATCGGGCCTCGTGTTGCGGTCGATCGCAGCAAAATGCTTCTCGACCCAGGCTGAGATCAGCTTCGCTTGAGCGGCCGGAGGTTTGGGCATCGGCGCGGGAGGCATCTCACCCGATTCAATCTTGCGTACAACCAGTTCCCAGACATCGCGCTTGGCTGTGACGCTGTTCGGGTTGCTGAATTCAAGGAGATTGACGCCGCCTTCCTGCTTGCGGGAATTGTGGCACATCGCGCAATTCTTTTTGACAAAAGGAACGACGGTAGATTCAAAGGAATCGCTGGCCGCGGCCAGGGGAGACGCAGCCAAGAAGAGAATAGAGAGCAGCATCGCTGCCCCTCATTCTATCTATTCACTTACGCGGCGATCCCGCCACATCGTAAACAAGGCCGCTGAGACGACCAGCATGTTGGCAATGATGACGGGCATAGCCCCGATCACGACGCCATAGCTGAGCCAGAGGCATGCAGCTACGGCCTGGATCGCGCGAATTTGCAACGGGCTGCGAACGAAATAGGAACTGGTGAATGCGGCGGTCGCTACCCAACCTATCCAGTCGGGTTTCATTGGGTCACCATGGAATCGTTGAGGTCGATCATTGGTTCAATCGTAAGCCAGTCTGTCTTCACCTTGTCCCACTCCTGGACTGTAAAGCCGTGGGCCTCAAACAGCGCGCGAATGCGGTTGGACTGCCAGCCGGCGAGTTCTTCAAGGATTGGAACGAGTACGCTGAGCGCGTCCTCGCTCAGGACTGTGCGCTTGGCGATTTGCGAAATGTATTTCGCTTCGGATACGGCGATCGTAAGGCCGTCGTAGCGGTTGACGTGCAGCATGACGTGGATGTCGCTGGAGCCGTCACCGATGTAAACCACTTGGTCGCGCCCCAATTTGAGGCCGCTCTGCAGCGCATCCAGCACGGCCACTTTACCGAAGCCGGCGCAGACACGGTCGATACCGCAGATCTCGCCAGTCTTTTCGTCATAGCGAAGCTTGGTGCCATAAATGTTCTCGGGCGGAACGATTCCTTCGAGTGCGCTCTGGATGACCTCTTCCGGCGCCGCACTGATCACATAGAACAAGAAGCGGTAGCCATCGAGGCTATTCAGCAATTGTGAAACCAGGCGAATGTTCGCCTTCAATCGAATCTTCTTGCCAACTTCTACGAGATGGTGTGCACGGACCTGCTTGTACTCAGGGTCATGCAATAACAAGTAGGATAATTCGCCACCCTGCTGGATAAAATTTTTGCGGGAGATTTCCGCGATCTTAGCCTGGAAGCCTTCGATACCGAGCAATTCACTCAGGACGACGCCGGAGTCATTGAAACTCAAGGTGTGATCGAAATCACTTGCCAACATGTATTGTTTAGAAATTCGTCTTTCTTCAGCCATAGAGACCTCAATTTCAGATTAGGGATGGATGATGTCAAAAAGAAAACAACTGGGTGAAAGTAGAATTCAGGCGGGGAACTTTTTGATATGATAACAAGATTTTTCCAATTTTGACTCTAGGGCGATTCCCTAGCCACCTCAGGTGCCATAGAATATGGTCATGAAGACGGCGCCAACACTTTCGCGTCCCGGACTCTTCGGCGATTAATTTGCCGCCCTCCATTCGGCCAGCTCCCCAACACTTAAGCATTCAACTCAGAAAACAGGAGATCTCCATGAGCCCAGTACCGCTCTACCGGATGGACCTACCGCATTTGGCCACGGCGCTGCCCGGACCGAAGGCGGCTCAACTCATTGCTCGCGATCACGCTGTGTTGTCCCCGAGCTATACACGTGGTTACCCATTGACGGTGGCTCACGCCGAAGGCTCAATCATCGAAGATCTTGATGGCAACCGCTTTCTCGATTGCAATGCTGGCATTGCTGTTTGCGCCACCGGACATTGCCATCCGAAAGTTGTCGCAGCGATCCAGCAGCAGGCTGCAAGACTAATTCACTACTCAGGTACGGACTTCTATTACGAAAACATGGTGGAGCTTGCAGAGAAGCTGCAAGACCTTGTGCCCGGAGGCGGGCCACGACGCGTCTACTTTGGCAACTCGGGAACCGAGGCGATCGAGGCTTCTCTAAAGATGGCCCGCTACCATACAGGCCGCGAACGATTCATTGCATTCCTCGGTGGGTTTCATGGGCGCACGATGGGAGCATTGTCGCTGACAGGCTCGAAAAGCGTCCAGAAGCGTGGGTTCGGTTCACTGCTGGCTGGTGTTGCGCATATCCCTTACGCGAACTGTTATCGATGCAGCTACGGCAAGCAAGTGGAAACCTGCAATGTCGAGTGCGTCAAAGTGATTGAAGATCAATTGATTCGTCACATCCTGCCTGCAGACGATATTGCCGGCATCATTGTCGAGCCAGTGCAGGGCGAGGGTGGCTACGTAGTGCCACCGCAGAAGTTCATCGACGAACTACAAACGGTCGCCTCGAAGTACGGTATCCCGATCATCTGGGATGAAGTTCAAGCGGGGATGGGGCGCACAGGGAAGATGTTCGCAGTGGAACACTTTGGCGTGAACCCGGATATTCTCGCGCTCGCCAAAGGCATTGCCAGCGGTTTGCCGCTGAGTGCGGTGGTTAGCAAACCACAGTGGATGCAGTGGAAGCCCGGCGCTCATGCTTCCACGTTCGGGGGCAATCCAGTCGCGATTGCCAGCTCACTGGCAACGATTGGACTGATTGAGAGTGAGTTACTCAACAACGCGAATCAGGTTGGCGGATACATGATGGAGCGAATGAGGGATTGGCCCCAGCGCTTCAGCCATGTGGGCCGCGTACACGGGCTTGGCTTGATGATCGGCTTCGAACTGGTGCGCGATCAGGAGAGCCGCGAGCGCTTCCCTGAGATGCGCGATCGCCTGGAGCAAATGGCATTCAAACGCGGCATCCTGATCCTGGGCTGCGGCCCGAATTCAATCCGCCTTTGTCCACCGCTGGTCTTCACCAAGGATCAAGCCGCATTCTGCCTCGATACACTGGAGGCTTGTCTCGAACAAAGCCAAGAGTCCTAGACGTCGGTTGTGGAATCCGTAAGTATCCCGGCTCCATCGGGCTCGACAACAATGCACGCACGGCGGCCGATGTAATCGCGGATCTTGACCGTCATCCATATCCGTTTCGCGACTCAAGCTTCGATGAGCTGCGAGCGATCCATGTGATCGAACATGTAAGCAATGTAATCCGGACGATGGAAGAATTTCACCGCGTCGTGCGCAACGGTGGCACGATCCGCATCGAGACTCCTCATTACACCGACTTCTCCAGCTTTTGCGATCCAACGCACAAGTGGCATCTGAACAGCTTCAGCTTCCGCTACTTTGGCGATGACGATGCCGGATATGGCTACTATACGCAGGCCAAATTCCGTGAGAAGAAAATCTATGTGAAGCTACTAGCGTTGTGGAGGTACCTCGGATTTGAAATCCTGGTCAACCTGTCACCGCGATTGCGCCGTTATTGGGAATACTATCTGTGCTACATCGTTCGGGGCAAGGTGATGGAGTTTGAGTTTGAAGTTCGCAAGTAATGTTTTTCACCAAGCCAATCTGGCGGGCATTTGACAAGTTGCGGCAATGGAACGACCGCCGCACATTGGACTCCGCCCACGCATTGGGGCGACATGGTGAAGATCTGGCGCATCGATTCCTTGAGCAGCTTGGATATTCGGTAATCCAGAGGAATTGGCGCAGCCGGAGCGGTCTACACGAACTGGATCTGATTGCCTGGCAAAAAGGCGAGCCGATGCGGCTGGTGGTGGTGGAAGTAAAGAGCCTTCGATCAGATGCATTCGCCGCGCCAGACCGGAACATCGATCGCGACAAAGAAATGGCAATTCGCAGTGCTGCGCGTGAGTTCTGCCGCAAGAAGCATTTGGCTGAGGATCTGGTTCGCTTCGATACCGTGTCGGTAGTCTTCGATCCAAAGTTGAAGATAGATCACAACATAGACGCGTTTAGTTGGCGAAATTAGAGCTGCATCCAGAAGCACCCGCACCGAAGGTGTGAGAGCTTATGAATTATGTCCTGGACCCCGACCTCGCGCGATGCCGTGTGGGTCATACTGTTTCTCGCACTCCATTTTTCATCGCGGATCGTCAATGACGCCGAGGCTGAAGTCCTGGCCGCATTTGCTCTGTTTGAAATCCTCGAGCCCCGCTTTCGATATTTTCAGGAGACCACAGCAGGACGCTCACTCGGGGTGGGAATCCGATTGGCTCTGGCGTATCTGGCAATCGGTGTGACGGGCGGAATCAGCTCAAGCTTTTATTTAATCCTGCTCCTGCCGGTTGTGCGTGCAGCGACGCTGTTCGGTCCACTGGCTACGATTATCTCGACTGCCATTGCTGCGCTGTCTTATCTGTCCTTCCTCCTGTATCTCGATTTCAGGGCAGTCGTGATTCCAACTGACCAGCAGCAGGAGATCAGCTTTCGAATCTTGTTCCTGTTTCTGGCCAGCTATCTGACCTATCAGTTGGCTCGCACCAATCGGGAACAAGCAGCCCGATATCAGACTTTGGCCGGAGAATTTGCCACAGCCAACGAGAATCTCAAGGCGGCTCAATCTGAAGTACAGCGCAGCGAGAGGCTGGCGGCATTAGGCCAATTGACCGCTGGCCTCGCGCACGAACTCAGAAACCCATTAGGGACGATCAAGAATTCAGCAGAGATGCTGGCGCGGCGATTGCCTGCGGAAGATCCCATCGCCAAAGAGCTTTCAGGATTCATCTCGACGGAGGTTGACCGAACAAACGAACTGGTCAAACGCTTTCTGGATTTCGCCAGGCCGTTTCGGTTGCGGGTCGAAGAAGCGGAGCTGACCGAGATCATGGACCGTGCCATTCAACAAGTGGAATCGCGTGCACGGGAAAGGAAGGTAGCCATATTGCGAAATGATTCGCCCGACATCGCTCCCATGCCAGTCGACGCTCAGTGGGTGGAACAAATGGTTGCGAATTTGCTTTGTAACGCGATTGATGCAAGCGAGGAAGGTGCCACAGTCACTGTGTCGACCAAGGCCGCAGTTGGTGGCGCTGAGATCGCGGTGATTGATCGTGGAGCCGGGATTGCCAAGGAAAACCTGGATAGCATCTTCAATCCGTTCTTCACAACAAAGCCGGATGGAACCGGGTTGGGGCTGGCCATCGTCTCAAAGATTGTAGATGAACACCGCGGCCGTATCTCCGTCGATAGCGAACCCGGAACAGGCGCCACCTTCAGGATCTGGCTTCCAGACCGACAGGAAGGGCCAGAGTAAGGAAAGATGAAAATACTTGTCGTTGAAGATGAAGACAAGCTGCGACGTGTGATCGAGCTGCAATTGATGGGTGAGGGGCATGAGGTGATTGCCGCTTCAAGCGCAGAAGAGGCGCTCAGGAAGGTCGATGGGGCGGACCTTGTATTGACGGATTTGAAAATGCCCGGCATGGACGGATTGACGCTGCTTGAGAGGCTCGGCACGGAAGCGGCAGCCATCCCGGTCATCGTCATGACTGCATTCGGCAATGTGGAAACGGCAGTCGAGGCGATGAAGCGCGGCGCCGTGGATTTCCTGCAAAAGCCCTTCTCGCTCGATCACCTCAGTACAGTCGTTGCGAAAGCGCTTGAGGTCAGAAGCCTCAGGACTGAAAACCTCAGATTGAAGCAGGAACTCGAAACCCGCTACACATTCGGCAACATGATTGGCCGCAGCCAAGGGATGCAGGAGGTCTTTCGTCTGGTTGAGAGAGTTGCGCCCAGCAGAGCCACGGTCTTGTTATGCGGGGAGAGCGGAGTAGGCAAAGATATGGTTGCGCGTGCGATCCACTTTCATTCGCCTCGCCGTACGCAGCCTATGGTCAAGATCAACTGCAGCGCCCTGCCCGAGAACCTGATGGAGAGCGAACTCTTCGGCTATGAAAAGGGCGCGTTCACTGGAGCGACAATCGCCAAGCCCGGCAAGTTTGAGCAGGCCGACCAGGGCACCGTATTTCTGGACGAGATCGGTGATGTCCCTATGCCTGTTCAAGTGAAGTTGCTGCGTGTCTTGCAGGAGCGAGAATTTGAGCGACTCGGTTCGAACCGCACGCGCCAGATTGATGTGCGCGTAATCGCTGCAACGAATGTGGACCTGCGAGCTGCTCTTGAAGGCGGGCGCTTCCGGGAAGATCTTTTTTACCGGCTGAACGTGATGCCGATCAACATCCCCGCATTGCGTGAGCGCGCTGAAGACATACCTGCACTGGCCGTTCATTTCATGGGGAAGTACGGCAACGGAACCCAGCGGCTCTCCGCCGGTGCTTTGGAGAAGTTGCTCACTCACGACTGGCCGGGAAACGTTCGTGAGCTTGAGAATGTAATAGAACGCAGCTTGCTGCTGGCCTCGGGCGAAGAGTTGAGCGCTGCGGAGATTCGGATCGATATGGGCCCGAAGTCGAGGCAGCACGCTACAGAGCCTTCATTCCTTCCTGCAGGCATGACACTCGATGCTTATGAACAGAGCATTCTCAAAGAAGCCCTCAAGCGGGCAAATGGCAATAAGAGCCAGGCCGCGCGCCTGCTCGGCATCACCCGCAATGCACTTCGCTACAGGCTGACTCAAATCGGGATCGACGATAAGGAAGTGGACTGAAGTTTCATGAGGGCTGATTCGATCCGACATCTGTTTGTATACGGCACGCTTCGTCAGGCAAGCGGCTCGCCTCATGCCGAATGGCTGCACACGGTCGCGCGTCAAAAAGGAAGGGCGACTTTGGCAGGAAGGCTGATTGACCTTGGAAGCTATCCTGGCCTGCTGCCTGCTATGAACTCGAATCAGCGTGTCATCGGCGAATTGGTTGAATTGCCAGACGACGCATCAGTACTGGATCAACTGGATCGTTATGAAGGTTGCCATCCGGACGACCCTGAGCCACATGAGTATTGCCGCATTGTATGCACCGCGACGGATGAAGATGGAGTTCGGGTGTGGTGCTGGACCTACTTGTTCCAATGGCCCACTGAGCACAACAAAATAATCCCTAATGGCGATTGGTTTAGTAGAGATTAATTTTCTTGTAATACAATGAAGCATGAGTCTTCGGGTTTTTCTTCCTGTGTTTTTGTTTGCCGCTGCTTTGGCATTTCCGCAGGCAGCAGCTATCGATGGGCAGATTGAGGGGATCGTCAGAGATCCTGCGGGAGCGCCGGTTGCGAAGTCAACCGTAAAGGCGCGTAATTTGGGTACGGGCCTCGAGCGCCAAGGCGAAACGAATGAATCTGGCTATTACCGCTTCTCGGTGTTGCCTCGAGGCGAGTATGAGGTTGTGGTTTCAGCAAGTGGATTCAACACAATCAAGCAAACCGGGATTGTTCTGAATGCAGGCACAACAGCCACGATCAATATCGATCTCAGCATCCAAAGCACATCGACGGAAATTGTAGTTTCCGCATCAGGTCCTGTCACAGAACCTGGGCGGACGGACATTGGCTCCACCTTGGGCTCAAACCAGATTCAGAACCTTCCTCTTGTAAGTCGAAACCCTTACAACTTCGTGTTCTACCAACCGAATGTGACGGGCCGGCCAAACACTGAGTTTGGCGTGCCTCGCAAAATCAACGCCAACGGCTTCAACGGTCGCATCAATTACCAGCTTGACGGCAGCAACAACGTGCAAAGCGATCGGGCCGGCATCCGGCTGATTCCGATCTCGAATACGTTCGTCGAGGAGATCGCTTTCATCTCCAATGGCTTCGCACCGGAGTTTGGCAACACAGTCGGCATGGTAGCCAACACCATCACCAAGAGCGGCACCAACGATTATCACGGGGAAGGCGCATACCTGTTCCGGCGAACCGGCTTTAGCGCAGCCCCTGCACTGCTGAGAGAAGGCGCAACGATCCCGCAAACGAATGTGGACTCTTTCTACGGCAATGGTGGCGGCCGCCTGATCCGCGACAAGCTATTCTTTTACGGCGCCTACGAGAAGGTGAAGCGTGACCTGCCTCGAGTGGTGACCGTCACGCCGTCAATTCTGTCGCAGGTGGGCTTGCCGGCGAATTTCGCCGACCCCATCCCGTTCGAGCAAAATGTGCAATTCTTCTTTGCCAAGATGGACTACCAGATCAACAACAGCAATCGCTTGAGTTTGCGCTTCAATGGACACAGAAACATTTCGCCCTTTAACAGCGGAGGCGGACTTTCGGTTGTGTCGCGCACTTACAGTTTCGTTGATCGCAGCTATGTCGGAGCAGCCCAGTTGATCTCGACGTTGTCTCCGAATATCGTTAACGAGTTCCGCTTTCAGACGCCCTACCGCAGCCAACAACAGCAAGCATTTGAAGCTACCGGGACTGGGCCTTCGATCAACATCACCGGCGTCGTCCAGTTTGGCCGCAGCGAAGGCGTTGGCTTCGATTTCACGGAAGCCACACCAGAGTACAGCGACAACATCAGCATCAACTCGGGCAAGCACAGCTACAAGTTCGGATTCACTGCCCGCAACATTATCGACAGCCAGGTTGCCGCGACTTTCGGCCGCTATACGTTTGCTAATGTTCAGAGCTATCTGGATGCAAAAAGTGGTGTCAACCCCCGGGCCTATCAGACATTCACGCAGACCATCGGCGAGCCTCAGGTGAAGTACAACTCGTTGTTCTCAAGCTTCTTTGCTCAGGACAGCTACAAACCCAAGTCAAACGTTACCCTCACCTATGGGTTGCGTTATGACATCTACAAAATGCCAAGCGCCAACAGTGCCTCGCCGTTCGCCGCCTCGAAGCAGTTCCGGACGGATCGCAACAATTTTGCGCCACGACTTGGCGTTTCCTGGGCTCTCGGCAAGACGCAGAAGACCGTCATCCGCGCCAGCGCTGGTATGTTTTATGACCCGCCGCAAACCGACGTCTACCGTCGCGCACTGTTGAACAACGGTTTGGGGAGCTTCTTGCAGGTAACCAGCCCGGTGCTGAGTCCAAATTTCCCGGCTATCCTCACCAGCCTTCCCACTGGTGCCAACATTCCGATTCAATCAGTTGACACGGTTTCGCCTGACTTCGCCAACCTGTATTCGGGCAATCTGAATGTCAGCATCACTCGCGAAATTGCGCCCAAGACGGCCATTACAGCAACCTATTTATACACGCGCGGCAATCGCCTCCCGCTCTATCGGAACATCAATCTGCTTGCGAGCGGAACGACGCTGGCGGATGGACGCCCCGTTTGGATCTCTACCGCCGGGCAACGCTTGGACCCTCGCTTCAACAACGTGCTGCAAGCCGAAAGCAGCGGCCAGTCCACGTATTCTGGTGGCACATTGACTCTCAATCGCCGCAACGGCCGAGGCTTTGAAACTTTCGCAAGTTATACCTGGTCCCACGCCATCGACGATGCCCCGGAGCACAACAACATCGATTCCGGCGCTTTCTTCCTGAGCGATCTCTCCAACCGGCGCCGCGACAAGGGCAACTCGCTCACTGACCGTCGCCACTCGCTGCAGGTCGCTGGTGTTTACCAACCCGACTTCACGTTCGACAACAAGGTCGCAAAATACCTGATCAAGAACAATCGGCTCGGATTCACGGTGACGGCCATCTCTGGAGACGTGTTCAATATTGGCTCCACCAGGGTCCTGAACAATGACCAGGCTACGGTCGTTGCATTCCAACGTCCGCTGTACATCGGCCGCAATACGTACCGCGGACCGGGCACCTACCAACTGGACGTTCGCTATTCGCGCATCTTCCCGATTCGCGAACGTTTGCGCGCCGAGTTCTTCGCGGAATCGACGAATCTGTTGAACCACACAAATGTAACCGGCGTGAACACGACAGCCACTGTCGACGCGGCTGGTTTGATTACGAGGGAGCCCAGCTATGCGTGGACCTCAGCGATTGACCAACGCCTGATCCAGCTCGGCCTCAAGTTTATTTTTTAGCAAAGCGCAGCGTAGCCCGGGCGATGTCTGCCATCACGCCAGCCCGCTTGGCTGGATTTTCTCGTGCGTCAGCCACAAACACGGCAATGGCGATCACGCCTCCGTTGGGGTGGCTAAGGATGCCAACATCGTTGGTGGCCACAGCAAGGCCTTCGAACGTAGAACTGGTCCCTGTCTTGTGGCCCAACAACCATGGGCTTGACACTCCCGCTTTCAAGCGGTCGGCCCCAGTTGCAGTCCTCTGCAAGACGTTCAACATGTACTTGGTTGAGGCAGGCGAAAGCAACTTGCCTTGGGAGAGTTTCCAGAGCAGCTCAGCCATACCTTCCGGAGTTGCAGTATCACGCGGATCGGTCTTGTATTTGAGGTACGCTGCGGCAGCTTTCTCCCGAGGTACAGCCGCAATCGCATGGTCGAGCACCTTTGCATCAACGTACTGCGGTCGCCAACGAAGCCCGGCAATCTCAGTCTGAAGGTCACGTTCGTTGCGGTCTATCCGGACACCGGTAATGCCTTTCCCTCGAAGGTAATCCTGGACTACCTTAATGCCACCCAGCCGGTCGACCAGGATATCCGCGGCGGCGCTATCGCTATTCATGTTGGCGCTTTCGACCAACTCGCCAAGGGTGGCGTCATAACCGTTCGGGCCAAGCTTGTCGGCAATGGGTTGCTGGAAAACCGAAAGATCCTTACGATCGATATGCACCTTGGTGTCCAGCTTCCAGCCTTTGTGATCCACAGCATCCATTACAGCGAGCCCCACCAGCAGTTTCATAACGCTTTGGATCGAATAGCGCTGGCCGGCATTCAGGCTAATTGGTTTGTCGCCGGATTGCACGCAGACCCCAATGCGGGCATTTACTCCAGCGGCGATCCGCTTGAACTCCGCCTCCAACCCTGCCCTGTCGAACTCAACCGCCAAAAGCGGTGCAGCCGCTAGCAGCGCAAGAACTGAAGGCATCATAGAGTAACGATCTTCTCCGATTTGAATTTCTTCAGCGCATTTCGGGTGTCAACAATCAGCTTTGAAACTTCGATCGCCTTGGCATAGTCGACATCGGAGTGGTCCGTCACGACGACCACGCAATCGGCGCCGGCGCACGAACTCAGCATGTCCTGGTTTTCGAGGCGGTGGTCTTCAATTCGCAAGCTCGGAATGAACGGGTCCGAATATGACACTTTGGCGCCTCGTTGCATGAGCAGGTGCATGATGTCGAGCCCGGGAGATTCTCGAACATCGTCAATATTCTTCTTGTAGGCCATGCCCAGGATATGTATGATCGAACCCTTCAAGGGCTTCGAGTGATCGTTCAATGCATTTTGAATCTTGTCCACAACAAAGTGAGGCATCTGGCCGTTGATGTAACCAGCCAACTCGATGAAGCGGGCTTCGATGCCGGATTGCTTTGACTTCCAGCTCAAATAGAATGGATCAATCGGAATACAGTGGCCACCCAGGCCTGGCCCAGGATAAAAAGGCATGAAGCCAAACGGCTTGGTGGCGGCGGCATCGATCACTTCCCAGACATTGATCCCCATGCGGCCACACATGATTGCCATCTCGTTTACCAAACCGATGTTGATCATTCGGAAAGTATTCTCGAGCAGCTTCACCATCTCGGCCACTTTTGTCCCGCTCACGGGAACAACATGATCGAGCGCCTGTGCGTAAAACGCAGCCCCGATTTCAGTGCAATTCGCAGTGTGTCCTCCAACCACCTTGGGGATATTACGCGTTTGAAATTGCTTGTTGCCCGGATCGACACGCTCTGGAGAGAAACAAAGGAAAAAGTCTTGCCCGACCTCTAGGCCGCCCTGCTCCAACTTCGGGAGAACCAGCTCTTCGGTCGTGCCTGGATAAGTGGTCGACTCAAGGATGACCAGTTTGCCGCGGCCGAAATTCTCAGCGATCGATTGGACGGCGGAATTGACGTAAGTCATGTCCGGGTCCTTCGCCTTTGACAATGGCGTTGGTACGCAGATGTTGATCGTGTCGAGCTCACGAATCTTTGAAAAATCAGTCGTCGCATCCAGCTTGCCTGATAGAACCAATGGCCCTAACACTGAAGTCGGGATGTCCTGGATATAAGATTCACCCTGGTTGATCTTGTTCACTTTGCGCTCATCGATGTCGAGTCCGGTCACATGAAACCCGGCCTCGGCAAACTCAACGGCAAGAGGGAGACCGACATATCCCAGGCCAACGACGCCCACGCGCGCCGTTCTCAATCGCAGTTTTTCTAAAAGGTTGGTTTTCATTGTTCCTGATATATAAAATGGCCGTAGCAAGTGACCTCAGCCGGTCCAAGTAAATAAATCGCATCTTCCCACGAAAGGTTTAGCTTACCAGCGGAAGTATTTACAACTACCGGACTTTGCACCAGGCCACGCATCACGCTGGCAGCCATTGCTCCTGTTGAGCCTGTGCCGGACGAATTCGTTACACCCACACCGCGTTCAAAGAATCGCACATCAATCGAATTCCCATCCAAGACCCGGATGAAACTGACATTGGTTCGCTTCGGAAACCGCGGGTGTCTCTCAATCTCAGCCCCCGCGGCAACCCAATCGAAGTCAAAATTCTCGACAAACACGGCGCATTGCGGGTTGCCAACATCGAGGATCGTGCAATCCACTTTCCTGGATGTCAAATCGAGCCGCATCTCCAATTCACCCTCAACGATGCGCGGCAGCCCCATATTCATTAACAGCACGAAGCGTTCTGCGTCCTGTTCAACGACGCGCATGGATTTTGGCCCGGCGCCAGTCAGGATGTGCACTTCCGGCCCGGCAGCTTTTCCGTTCAGGATGGCCCAAGCCGCGGCGCAGCGCGTGCCGTTACCCGACATTTCCACTTCACCGCCGTCGGGATTGAACAGGCGAATGCGAAGGTCACAACCCTGTTCGCCAGGAGAAACCAACAGCCAGCCGTCCGCGCCAACGCCGGAATTGCGATGGCAAATCGCGACTGCCAAATCACTGAGGCTGCGCACTTCGGGCAAGTCGCCCTGCCAGCTCAACAGGAAATCATTGAGCGCACCATGCGCTTTACTAAAGGGAATTTTCATTGGCCATACCTGCGCCAAACCTCAACTACGGGCGCATGCTTCAACGCTATTAGTTTCACACAGCGATAGTGCATCCCCATCGCGCGGGCCCTCGCCATGGCGCCGGACACTTTATCACCAGACTGGGCAATCACCCAGGCAGTGTCGAGGAACAAGTCAGGGCGCGCCACCGCACGGTCAAACTCCAACTGGTCGCCTTGGTGGATACACTCCGAAATCGGAATCCCAGCCTCTTGCAATACTGCGGTCAAATCCCCGAAGGGCATGAGAATCCCGGTCCCGGATTGGTATTCAGCCTTTAAGAGCATCGCCACTTCGTGAGTCCATGCCCGGCGCGATTCTGAATTCACCTCGCCTTCCTTTTTGACAGTCATGGGCGAAACGACAAACCACGACAATGCGACCAGCGGCAGAGCCCAGCGCACACGCGGCACCGCCGCGGCTAGTGCGGCCGTACAGATGATGAACAGCGGCAGGACAGCCAGCGCATAGCGGGAATTGTAATGGCTAAACGGATAGATTTCTGGGATGTAGATTGGGGTGTCTCCAGACTGGATACTCCACACGTAAAATAACGGCGAAACCAGCCCGAACAGCAATGGCCAGAATGCCCGCTTCTTCAATGCGGGGATCAAACCGAACCCGGCAAGAATGATCAGGGGCCAACCCGCAACCGCTTTCACCGCGTACGCAAACTGCCGCATCGCCGCCAGCCAGTCATGAGCGCCGGGATACGGAATTCGCTTTTGAATATCTTTGGCCGACCCCAATCCGCGGTAAAACTCGAGCCAGTCAGAATACATCACTGCGTTGTGTCCAAGCCAGTAGAGCGGGCCAATTCCGGCCACAAAACCAAAAGTAAATGAACAGGCCCATCGACGCGAACCTGTTGCCATCAGCATGTAAAGGCCAACAAAGGGCAGAAGGATCCAGCCCTCATAGCGCGTCAGGCTTGCGGCGCACCCACACAAGCCCGCGAGTGCCGCATCCAGTGGAGCTTGTGTTTCGCCAACGCGGATCGAGAACAGCAGCATGCCAATCGCGCCAGCGAAAAATATCGACTCGGTCATGGGCGTGGATTGCAGGTAAAGCAGATTCGGCTGAGTGGCAAATACCGCCACGCCAGCGACCGCGCCCTGGTTTCCAAACAGACGCCGCAGTGCGGCAAACAGGAACGTCCCAGCCATCACCCATGCGATCCCCGCCGGAATCGCGCCCGCCAATCCGTTGCTCCACCATTCGTCAATTCTGGCAAACGGCATCATCAGCAAATGAGGCAGCGGCAACCAGACAGTTCCAACTTGTTCGTAGCCCGGATTGCGTCCATCGAACAGGCGCCGGGCAATGTTGAGATGCGCCGCCGCATCGCCATAGAACAATGCCGTGCCTTCGGCCTGGACAAAGTAAATGGCGGCTGCGCTTACTGCGGTAAGCGCCACGGCGCATAGCAAAAGGCCTGCCCAGCCATGGGCTTCGACCTTAGAACGCCGTGAACTTCCGGAACTCTTCGACACGCGCATCGATCTCCTCACGGGTCAGCGTTCGGAAGCGGTCCACGCCAAACTTCTCGCAGCAGAAACTGCCCATCGCACTGCCATAGATCACGGCACGGTGCAATTCGTGGGGATCGATTTCACCATTCAGATCGAAACCACGCTCTGCCAGGTAGCCAACAAATCCACCGGCAAAGCAATCGCCTGCACCGGTAGGATCAAACACGCTTTCAAGCAGATATCCGGGCACCATGAACAAGCCGTCCGGTCGAAACAACATCGCGCCATACTCGCCCCGCTTGATCACCAGATTCTTCGGCCCCATGGCCATGATCTTTTCGGCTGCCTTGCGCAGGTTCGATTCGCCCGAAAGCAGCTTCGCTTCCGAATCGTTAATTAGAAGGAAATTCCAGTCTTCAATGGTCTTCAGCAGTTCTGAGCGAAAGTCGTTGATCCAGAAATTCATGGTGTCGCCACCGCAGAATCGGAGGTTAGCCATCTGACCGAAAACCTGCTTTTGAAGCGCAGGTTGGATGTTGCCCAGAAAAAGGTAGGGCTGAGTCTTGTAGGCTTCGGGCAGCTTGGGCGAGAAATCAGCAAATACATTCAGATCGGTCTGCAAAGTGGTCCGATCATTCATATCCTGCGAATAAACACCAGCCCAGAAGAAAGTCTTGCCTTCGGCTACTTCCAATCCTTCGAGGTCAATCCCGCGCGAGACAAGCAACTCGCGATCCGCTGCATCAAAATCGTCACCAACTACAGCAACAATCTTTGGAGAGGTGAAATAGCTGGCCGATAAGGCGATATAAGTACAGGCGCCGCCGAGCATTCGCTCGACTTTGCCGTGAGGAGTTTCGACCCCGTCATATGCGACAGAGCCCACGACGACTAATGACATCGCTCCATTGTAGCGAAGCAGTCTTTCTGGACCCTTTCGCGGCATACTAATTGAGAGAGTAATTTCCTGCGCCAGCTCATCCTCAGCGACATCCACGCCAATCTTCACGCGCTGTATTCCGTCTTGGAGGAGGCCGAGGGTCAGTACGACGAGATCCTCTGCTGTGGAGATCTGGTCGGCTACGGAGCGTGCCCGAACGAAGTCGTTGCCTGGTCTCAGCAACACCTGAAGTGCATCGTCCGGGGAAATCATGACAAAGTCGCAGTCGGGCTCGACGATACGGAGGGTTACAACGCAGTCGCATCTACCTCACTTGCCTGGACAGCCTCCGTACTGACGGAACAGAACAAGAAATTTCTTATCGCTATGCAGCGGGGACCGGTCTCCCACGGCGCAGTTTGGCTGATGCACGGCAGTCCTGTCGATGAAGATCTCTATCTGATTCAGGAATGCGATGTTCGAGGGATGGAGCAATTCCTTCCCGGGCCGGTAAACTTCTTCGGACACACCCATAGACAAGGTGGCTTCGCGTTCTATCGAAAATCCGTAAGAAACATCGAACAGGTGCCAGAACTGGAGTCTCGCAGCGACCTTGCCATGACACCTTCTGCCCTCTATCTGATCAACCCTGGCAGTGTGGGCCAGCCCCGCGACGGCGACTGGAGGGCTGCTTATTGCATTCTCGATAGCGCAGAAGGCGTAGTTTCCTATCATCGCACTCGATACGATGTGGATTCCGCCGCCAAATGCATACTTGCCGCAGGCCTTCCTGAACTTCTCGCCCGACGACTGTTCCTCGGCAAGTAGCAGGCTTCGTTATTGATCCACTGTACGTTTTACTGCCAGACAGTAAACTTTTTCTATACAATACGGTTAGCGCGGCATCCACGAAAGTGGAGGCCAAAAAACTTCGCTTTTTGAACGATTTCCGAGGCCCAACAACATCTATGGCAACCGCTGCTGCCCCCAATTCAAAGCTCCAGCAATCCCTGGCGCTTTATCAATCCACAATCGGAAAGAAATACGTTGTAGCTATAACCGGTGCGGCCTTATTTGCCTTCACAATCGGCCACATGCTCGGCAACCTGCAAATCTACCTTCCCAATGCTCAGGAAGCCCTCGCCAACTACGCCAAGCTGCTCCATGCTTCCGCAGAACTGCTTTGGGCTGTCCGTCTCGGCCTGCTGGCATGCTTTGTACTGCACGTTGTCGCAATCGCGCAGCTCTATAACTTGAACCGCGCCGCACGACCAACCGCCTACGTCAAGAAGTCACCAACGATTTCCACCTACGCTTCGCGAACGATGTACCTTTCCGGGCCCATTCTATTTTTCTTCGTCCTCTACCATCTCAGCCACCTCACTACGGGCGCCACACACCCGAATTTTGTTGATATGGATCCCTATCACAACCTGGTAGTCGGGTTCCGGCAGCCGCTTCCATCCCTGTTCTACATCATTGCCATGAGCATGCTGGGCCTGCACCTCACCCACGGCGTCTGGAGCATGTTCCATACCGTCGGCCTTGGCCATCCTCGTTACCGAGAGGCACTGCGAACCTTCGCTACCATCGCCGCGGCGGTCATCTCGATTGGCAACATTTCGATCCCGGTGTTTATCCTGCTCGGAATCATCGGAAAGGATCTCGTCTAACTCATGACTCTCAACTCCCGCATTCCAACCGGTCCAATCGAGAAGTCCTGGGAATCCACCAAATTCAACATGAAGCTGGTGAACCCGGCCAACAAGCGCAAGTACCACGTGATCGTGGTTGGCACTGGTTTGGCTGGAGGCGCTTGCGCCGCTTCACTTGGAGAGCTTGGCTACAACGTCACTGCTTTCTGTTTTCAGGATTCTCCGCGCCGCGCCCATTCCATCGCTGCCCAGGGCGGCATCAATGCGGCCAAGAACTATCGCAACGATGGCGACTCGATATTCCGGCTTTTTTACGACACGCTCAAGGGTGGCGACTTCCGCGCTCGCGAGCACAATGTCTACCGCCTCGCCCAAGTCTCGGTGAACATCATCGACCAATGCGTTGCCCAGGGCGTTCCCTTCGCCCGTGAATACGGCGGCACCCTCGCCAACCGCTCATTCGGCGGTGCGCAGGTATCGAGAACTTTCTACGCCAGAGGCCAGACAGGCCAGCAGTTGTTAATCGGCGCATACCAGGCGCTTGAACGTCAGGTCGCGTCCGGCCAGGTGAAAATGATCACCCGCACCGAGATGCTGGACCTGATCGTCATCGACGGCAAGGCGCGAGGCATCGTCACGCGCAACCTCGTCACCGGCAAAATGGACATTCACATTGGCGATGCAGTCGTGCTCGGTACGGGCGGATACGGCAATGTGTTCTACCTGTCCACCAACGCCAAAGGATCGAACGTAACCGCCAACTGGCGTGCCCACAAGCGCGGCGCGCTGTTCGCCAACCCTTGTTTCACACAGATCCACCCCACCTGTATCCCGGTTTCGGGCGAGTACCAGTCCAAGCTCACCCTGATGTCGGAATCACTTCGCAATGATGGTCGCATCTGGGCGCCCAAGCAGCTTGAAGAAAAGCGATCCCCCGACCAGATCCCTGAAGAAGATCGCGACTATTATCTGGAGCGCATTTACCCGAGCTTCGGCAATCTTGCCCCGCGCGACATTGCTTCCCGCGCCGCCAAGCGGGTCTGCGATGAGGGCCGTGGAGTGGGTGAGACCGGCCTCGGCGTCTTTCTAGATTTCCGCGACGCCATCAATCGCCTCGGAGAGAACACCATTCGCGAGCGCTACGGCAATCTGTTTGAGATCTACGAGCGCATCACCGGCGAAAACCCCTACAAATTCCCGATGCGCATCTTCCCTGCCGTGCACTACACAATGGGCGGCCTGTGGGTGGACTACCATTTGCAATCCTCCATCCCAGGCCTGTTTGTATTGGGCGAAGCCAACTTCTCCGATCACGGAGCCAATCGCCTCGGCGCCAGCGCCCTGATGCAAGGCCTGGCCGACGGCTACTTTGTCGCACCCTACACAATCACGAATTATTTGGCGGAAACGAAGCTCGAAAAAGTTGCCACAGACCATGTGGAAGCCATGGGTGCACGGGAAAATGCCGAGGGCATGACCAATCGCCTGATGAACATCAAGGGCAAAAAGACAGTCACGCAATTCCACAGGGAACTCGGCAAGACCATGTGGGATTACTGCGGCATGGCGCGCAACGACGCGGGTCTCAAGCACGCCATCGGCAAGATCCAGGAAATCAAGGAAGAGTTCTGGCAGAATGTCACGGTTCCCGGCTCGGGCGCGGATTTGAACCAGCAACTTGAGAACGCCGGACGTGTTGCTGACTTCATCGAGCTCGGCCAGTTGATGTGCATCGATGCTCTCGAGCGCAAGGAAAGCTGCGGCGGACACTTCCGCGAAGAGCATCAGACTTCCGAAGGCGAGGCCCAGCGCGATGACGAGAATTTCTCTTATGTCGCGGCTTGGGAATACAAAGGCGAGGGCGCAGCTCCTGCTCTTAATAAGGAACCCCTCAACTTCGAATTCGTCAAGCCCGCTCAGCGCAGCTACAAGTAACCAAGGACCACCACAACCATGAAGCTAACTCTCAACGTATGGCGGCAGAACGGGGCTGCAACCCCAGGCAAGATGGTGCGCTACGAGATGCCAGACGTCAACGCCGACATGTCCTTCCTCGAAATGCTCGACGTATTGAATGAAGACTTGATCGCCAAGGGTGAACAGCCCATAGCCTTCGAACACGATTGCCGCGAAGGCATCTGTGGCTCCTGTGGATTCATGATCAACGGCAGGGCCAATGGAGGCTTCTCCAAGACGACGGTTTGCCAACTTCATATGCGCCATTACAAGGACGGCGATGAACTATTCATCGAGCCCTGGCGCGCCTCAGCCTTTCCGGTGGTTAAGGACTTGATGGTCGACCGTTCCTCATTTGATCGCATCATCCAGGCGGGTGGTTTCATCTCCGTGCCCACGGGTTCAGCGCCCGATGGCAATGCCATACCGATCCCGAAGTCCAACTCCGACCGCGCCATGGATGCCGCTGCCTGTATCGGTTGCGGCGCCTGTGTCGCGAGTTGCCCCAACGCTTCGGCGAGCCTGTTCACCGGCGCCAAGATTTCCCACTTGAACTTGTTGCCACAGGGTCAACCGGAGAAGCTGGATCGCGCGCTCAAAATGGTTACCGTGATGAACGAGGAGATGTTTGGTTCCTGCACCAACATTCAGGAATGCGAAGCCACCTGCCCCAAGGGCATCTCGATTGAAAACATTGCGATCATGAATCGCCACTATGTCGAAGCCAGCTTCTCTCAACGCCCGGCAATGAGCGAAGCGGGCGCAGGGTAATGATCGAATGAGCGCGGAACTCCTCGATCACATCGCGCGGAATCTTTACACTGCGGTGCTTTCAGACACACTCGATAGCCTGGGGCATCGCAATCAGGTCATGCGTGAATACATACGCCCTGTTCACTCGCGCTACACCGTAGTTGCCGGTTACGCACACACCATCGCCTTCGTCGACAGTGATGAAGTACTCGCCAATCCCTTCGATGCCGAGATTGAGGCAGTCGACGCGATCCGGCCCAACGACTTCGTCGTAATTTCGACTGGAAACTCGATCCAGAATGCCCCCTGGGGTGAACTGCTTTCCACAGCCGCCGTTGCCCGCGGTGCGCGCGGGGCAGCCATGGACGGCTTCGTGCGCGATGTCAAAATGATCGAAGCGCTTGGCTTCCCCGTCTTCGCGACCGGGATGAAACCAGTGGATTCCAATGGCCGTGGACTGCTGACCGCCTGGGGCAAGCCCATCGTTTGCGGCGAAGTCGAAGTCGATCCTGGCGACCTGATTGTCGCTGACTTCGACGGCATCGTGGTCATCCCCGCGGCACTGATCGAAATTACGATCGAGCGCGCCAATCAAAAGGTGACGGGCGAAAACAATTCCCGCGACGAGCTCAAAAAGGGCGTTTACTTGCGCGACGTCTACAACAAGTACGGCGTGCTTTAAGAATTTCCCCTCGACCGCCGATAGATAACCTATGCATTGGCTGCTGCTGTTGTTGTTGGCTCAAGATTCCTCCACCAGTTCTCCCGATCTGACGCTGCATTACCCCAGCGCTCAGGTTTCCCCCACGGTTGCCCGTGAGATGTTGGATGCCCTTGATGAGGAATACGCCCGCATCCGCCATGAACTGGGCTGTGTCATCGGCTCCAAGGTCACAGCAATAGTTGTTTCGCACCAAACCTGGCAGGCAATGGGACATTCGCCGTGGGCGGGCGGCATGTTTGATGGCCGGATTCAAGTGCCGCTGGTTTACGAGAGAAGTCGCGTTGGCCCGCAGATGCGCAAGGTGTTCGCTCATGAGATGGTGCACGCGTGCATAGCCCGCTTTGGAGACTTCCCCACCTGGATCCACGAAGGTCTGGCCCAACACCTGAGTGGCGACCGGCTAACCGAAAATGATCGGCGACAACTTCGTCAAGCAATCTCCTCAGGCAAACTGCCCGGGCTGGAGCGCATCGCCGGAGGTTGGGGTGGTCTCAATTCCACACAGGCCGAGCTAGCCTACGCATACGGTCTATGGGCAGCGGAAGTATGGCTCGATGCCGACGGAGCTGAATCAATCCGTCAGCTCCTGCGAAATCCGGATCGCGTCCCCCAGCTAACTGAGCGATTGAATCAGACCCTCAAAACTCGCTAGCCAGCGCTTCGCGTATCGGCAGCTCCATGGCTCCGGGGTCAAACTTTCCCTTGCGCCTCGCGATTTGGCTCGCAACAGCAAGAACTCCCCATCGCGCCTCGCAAGCGTACCCAAGACCTCCCGACTGATTATTCGCTAACAGACATAGTCGGGCCGCTTACCTGGCTGACTTCCTTGCAGCGGGCCTCAACCATTTGGGCGATCTTGTAGAAGCCCTCCGCCATCTCGCTGGCGGGACCTTCGAGCGCCACGGGCTTCCCAGTATCGCCACCCTTGCGGATCTCGGGGATCAAAGCCATTTCGCCCAAAAACGGGATGTTCATCACTTCGGCCGTCTTTCGCCCCGCACCGTAGCCGAAAACGTCAATGCGTTCCTTGCTCAACGGAGCAATCAGGTAGCTCATGTTCTCAATCATTCCGAGTACAGGGACTTTTACCTGGTGGAACATGTTTACAGCCTTGCGCGCATCCTCAAGGCTCACGTCGCTCGGTGTCGTGACAACAACAGCGCCGGTCAACTTGGTCGATTGCATCAGGCTCAATTGCACATCGCCCGTGCCAGGAGGCAAGTCGATGATCAGATAGTCGAGTTCACCCCAGTCCACTTGCCGCAGAAACTGCACCATCACGTTGTGCAGCATCGGGCCGCGCCAAACCAGAGGCTTGTCACCTGGGTTCAGAAACCCCATCGACATTATGCGGAGACCTTCCTTGATCAACGGCCGAATGCGTTGGCCATCGGTCAAAGGCGCCTCGCTCACTCCCATCATCAGCGGCACATTGGGTCCGTAGACGTCGGCATCGAGCAATCCAACACGGTTGCCAAGCCGGGAAAGTGCAATTGCCAGATTAACGCTCATCGTCGTCTTGCCGACACCGCCCTTGCCTGAGCCAACCGCGACAATGTTTTGAATACCTGGAATATCCTGCATTACTTCGAGGATACCAACCAGTCCCAGGCCTGTCCCGCTCTGGCCACGACTGCATCCACATCCCGATCCAGTAACAACCGGGCTTTCACCATTCCAAGCGCCTGCTCTCGCACCAGCCCTTGGTATTGTTCCTTCGACTGATAGCGCTTGGCGGCCTCGGATGCCGGAATCGGCAAGGTCGAGCCCACCATGTCATTCACCCAACCCTTCGGAGCATTCGGCGCATCAACGAAATTCCAACCCCGATAGGCAGCCAGCGGCACAGCCACTTCCGGCATTTTCACTCCACCCACCTCATTGCCATCGGTGCCAATCGCCGGCACAAGCAACGGGAACATCTTTCCAAGCACTGGCGGCTCGGTCTTGTAATTCACCCGCCACGCCCTCATCGGCTGCTTCGGCACACCGGGATCTTTCAAATCCTCATACGCCACCAACTCCTTGCGATCCAGCCTCGGATAACGGCTTTCGGGAGGCGCAACGCCTTCAGCAACCCACTTCTGCATCGCCACCAGCAATGCCCGGCACAGCGGGCGATAGTCGTTCATGTTCGCAAAATTGACACTGCCGGCCTTGGGCGGCGGAACTCGGCCGGAGCCGTGCTGGCTACCGGCAACATAATAAATCCGCGTATCCGGAGCGATCTCTGCATCGCGCTTGCCATCGGGCGTCACATGAATCAGCGCGGCATTGCGGCCCCAATACTCATAGCTCCCGTTCGTATAGAACACCTTCGGAACATCCTTCACCTTGGATAGCAGGCCATCCGTTACGCCTGTCTCAGGGTCCGTGGCGGCAAGGTCCGTGTACGGAAAAACATCGCTTGGATAGAAGAAGTTGAACGTAGGGTGACCATCCCGGCTCGGCTGTGCGCCGCGCAGGTTGAAGCTTCCCCGCCCTGCCCCGGCAACATTCGCCCAGATTCCGTCAAAAACCTTCCGGCCCTTCTCGTCTGTATTGAAGCCGTCGTAAATGTATTGCCGCAAAAACCGCCCGCTTTGGGAAGAGCCGAACGCAATGGCCCGCTTCATGTGGCGGTATTGATCGCCAAGCAAAACGGTGCCCTTGTTCTCATAGCGCAAGAAGCTGATCACATCGCGGATTGCAGCCAATCCAGTGCCCGCTACAACAGGATCCTTCGTCGCATAAAGCGCCTCATAGATCTGGAAGGGCTGAAAGCCGGAAGCCATTTCAATGCCTGTCTTGGCCGTATTCAATCGCCAGCCTTCCCGGATCTCCTGCCGCTTCCCATCGCGGCCATCGCGGACTGTCAACTTCACGCTGCCGCTAGCCACGTACGCCTGCATGTTGCTATCGCCGAGACTCATCGTCGTAGTCGTAACATGCGGCACCAACTCGCTGCGAATCATTGCCTCGATACCTTGCCCAATCGGAGGGTAGACACGCAGCAGGTCTTTCGAAATCGGCACATCCCATTGCCATCCAACCCAGACCAGCGTGAATCCCTGCTCCATCAGAAACGGTTCGCCAAAAGTCCCCGGCAATCCCCTGCCTCCGCGATTCGAGACCTCAAACAGAATGGAACCATTGCCCGTAGCCGGATCGCGGGGTTTGATCACAACCAGATCAGCCGAGAACCGCACCATTCCTTGAGCATCCACGGGTGCGCGATCGATATCGCGGATCGCCTGGTTTACCGGCAGCTTGGGGTCGATTACAAAATAAGCCCTCGCTGACACCCGCTCATAGCGCTCCCCAAAATCACCGCGCTCCACCAGATAAATCTTCTCAACCGCCGCAGGCAATGCCGCAGCCAACAAGAGCAGCCCAATCAGTCGCATCGTTACAAGCCCTTCAGATACTTCGAGACGAACGGAACGCCCTGGACGCCATGGAACACATGCGCCCCCGGATGAACTTCCATCCCCAGCGCATTCGTTGCCCCTAGAACTGTATACACTTTGCGGGTTGCTTCAAAGCCTTCTTTGAAACCAGCCAGCGGGAAGATGCGATCCTGCTCTCCGCTCTCCACAAACAAGGCCCTTGGTGCAATCAACCCGGCAACATCGCTCATCTCCGCCCAGTTCAAGATCCCCGGCACATAGTTGTCCATGCAGTGCGCCAGCGACAAGATGCAATCACGAAACGTATTCAGGTAGCCAGACACCATCGCCGCTTGAATTCGCGTATCGAGTGCTGACGCGAATAGCGTGCACGTGCCGCCACCTGAGATCCCCACACACCCTACGCGCTTTGCATCCAGATCCTTGCGCGTTTCCAGATAGTCGATCGCGCGCATCACATCGTAGGCACGCCAGCCAATCATAGTCTCGCCAAATAACAACGCTGCCCCAGCCGACGGTTGACAACTATTGTTGTTCAACCCTTTGGCTGCATTGATCGGGTCGCGGCGGTGGCCGAACGCCAGTGGCTCGATGGCCAAAGCCGCCAGCCCCTGCTCAACAAACTGCAACGCGAAGTCCGCCTGATAACCAGCCTTGTCGATCCGCTGATTGCCCTTGTCATCGATGCCCACAATGTCATCCACTCCGCGCCCATGACCGGGAACGCAGATCATAACCGGCTGCTTGCCAGCCACATTCTTAGGCTTCAACAGATACGCAAACACGTCCATCCCCGGCCGGCTCGTAAACACCAGCTTCTCTCGCGTATGATTGCCCATGTCCTTGGTCTCAATCACCCGCGGTTTCAAGTCTGCCGCAGAGTCGGGAAAGCCACCCACCAACTCACTCACCTTCTGCCGCAGCCTCCGCTGCCAGGCACCCGCCGCTGCCGGGGTAGTAGCGTTAAATCGATAACGAAGCGGTGCATTCTGATGCCGCTCCCGCGAATAAGCCACCGGATCAAACCGTGCCTCAGGCATCGTATCCGCGTTCATTGCCGTTGCTGCGGCAAGACTTGTTACTGCCATCTCTCGACGTGTCATTCCTGATTCACCTCAACCGTTTCATCAAAAATATCCGGCCGCAAAACAATACCTGCCATGCGTAAGCGGTCCAGTATTTTCGGCCTGACCCCACTACATTGGAACCGCCCTTGCACGCGCCCATCGGCCGTCATACCTGTCCGGACAAAAGAGAAAATATCCTGTGTCTCCACTCGCCCATCCGAAACGCCAGTTACCTCGGCAATCGAAACGATCTTGCGCGAACCATCCTGCAATCGCGCAACCTGGCACACCATCTTGATCGCACTCGCCAACTGTTGGATCAGGACCTTCGAAGGGATCTCGAGATCCGCCATCAGCATCATCGCCTCGAGCCGGGAAAATGCATCGCGAGGCGTGTTGGCGTGGATGGTCGTCATCGATCCTTCAACACCCGTATTCATCGCCTGCAACATGTCCAGCGCTTCTCCGCCACGGCACTCGCCGATGATGATTCGGTCCGGCCTCATACGTAGCGCCGTTCTCACCAACTGCCGCTGGTTGATCCCGCCTTCCTTGTTCAAATTCGGCGGGCGAGTTTCAAACTTGACCACATGCCGCTGCTGCAACTGCAACTCGGCTGTGTCCTCAATCGTCACGATCCGCTCCTCTTCCGGAATGAACCGCGACATTGCGTTTAGCGTCGTTGTTTTGCCGCTGCCCGTTCCGCCAGACACAAGGATCGTCGTCTTCGCCGCCACACAAGCCGCCATGAATTCAAGCATCGACCGCGTAATCGTCTGCTTCTCGATCAGCTCTTCGCTGGTGATGACATGCTTGCCAAAACGCCGGATCGACATCGATGGCCCATCGAGCGCAAGCGGCGGAATGATCGCATTCACACGGCTCCCGTCCGGCAACCGGGCATCGACAATCGGGTTCGCTTCATCCACGCGCCGGCCCACCTTCGAAACAATCTTCTCGATCACATGCAACAGGTGCGCGTTGTCTTTAAACCGGATCCCCGTCAGCGTCAATTTGCCAAACCGCTCTACATAAACCTTGTTGGGCCCATTGATCAGGATGTCTGAAATTGACGGCTCCTTCAGCAATGGTTCCAGTGGCCCCAGCCCAAAAACCTCATCCAGCACTTCCTCGATGATCTGATTTTCTTCCGAAGTCGTCATCGGAACCCGCTGCTCCTGCAGCAGTTTCTCAACCACCCGCCCGATCTCCATCCGCACCCGGTCACGAGGCAGCGAATTCACTTTGTCGAAATTCAGAACATTGATCAGCTTGCGATGGATCTCGCCCTTCAGCTCAAACGTCCGGCTGGTAGCTCGCAGATTCCCCGTAGCTGCGGGCGCGACCTTTTCCTCATGGCCGGTCTTCAATGGCACGGGCGGCTTCATGCCGAGGCGGCGCGGAACTGGTCGAAAGGGTCCCATGATCTAAGACACTAACACCTCAAACCATGCCGGCGTCGCGCAAAAACTTCGCTGCTTCTTCCGGCGGTGTCGGATTGATATAGAAACCCGTACACCATTCAAAACCTGCAATTTTAGTCAAACGCGGAATCACTTCAATATGCCAATGAAAATGCTCCATCGGGCCATCGTGCACCGGAGCGGTATGGATCACAAAGTTAAAACTGGGCCGCTCCAATACCTTGTCAATCCGGCGCAGCAGCGTCCGCATCACCCAGGCCAGATTATGGATCAACTGCGGCGAGGAATCTTCAAAGTGGCTGCTATGTTGCCTCGGGATCACCCAGGTCTCAAACGGAAAGCGCGGTGCATAGGGCGATGCTGCGATAAAGTGATCCGTCTCCAGAATCATCCGGGCGCCCGTTTCTATCTCCTGGCGAACCATATCGCACCAGATGCAACGCTCGCGAAAATCAAAATAGCGCCGCGCCCCGTCGATCTCTTCTTGCACCCGCTTCGGCACAATCGGCAACCCGATAATCTGCGAATGCGTGTGCTCAAGCGTCGCCCCGCCCATCTCGCCGTGATTCTTGAAACAGACGATGTAGCGCATCCGCGAGTCGCGCTTCAGGTCGCGTATCCGGTCGCGAAAGGCCCAAAACAGCTCCTCAACTGCCTTCTCTGAACAATCCGAAAGAAACAGATCGTGCTTTGGCGATTCGATAATCACCTCGTGCGCTCCAACGCCATTCATCTTGTCGTAGAGGCCATCGCCCACACGGTCGAGATTCCCTTCGACGCGCAACGCAGGAAACTTGTTCGGCACCACCCGAAGCGACCAATTCGGACTATTTGCAGGACCGCCATCGGGTCGAAAAGCCAGAATCTCCGGCGGCGTCTTCGACTCGTGCCCGGCGCAAAACGGACAAAACCGATTCGTCGGACCAGCCACCGGAATCCGAACAAAATCGTTCGGCCTCCGGGCTCTTTCCACCGAAATAATCACCCATCGTCCGGTCACCGGATCGCGTCGCAGTTCAGGCATAAGGAAACCTCCGATTCTCGCACATGCTGCGAAGCAAACGCGGCGGTCTATAGTACGCTGAAGAATCACAACCCAAACATGTCCACAACCCCGCCTCGCGTAGCAGTCATCATGGGCTCAAAGTCCGATTGGGAAACCATGCGTCACACCGACGACATGCTCGCCTTCTTCAATATTCCCCACGAATGCCGCGTCGTCAGCGCCCACCGCACGCCAGAATATATGTCCGCCTACGCTCGCGAAGCCGAAGAGCGTGGCATTGAAGTCATCATCGCCGGCGCGGGTGGCGCCGCCCACCTTCCGGGCATGATTGCCGCCCAAACTCTGGTGCCTGTCCTCGGTGTCCCCGTCGAATCGCTCGCGCTCAAAGGCCTCGACTCGCTCTATTCCATCGTTCAAATGCCGGGCGGCATCCCCGTGGGCACCCTTGCCATCGGGCGCGCCGGAGCCATCAACGCCGCCCTCCTCGCAGTAGCAATCCTCTCCAACCACGACCCCGAACTCCGCGCCAAACTCCGCGCCTTCCGCGAAGAGCAAACCGCCAAGGTCCGCCGCGAAACCCTGACATGAAATCGATCCTCCCCGGCTCAACCATTGGCATCCTCGGCAGTGGCCAGCTCGGACGCATGTTCGCCATTGCCGCCCGCCGCCTCGGCTATGGCATCCACGTTTTCTCGCCTGACAAAAACTCGCCTACCGGCCACATCTCTGACAATGAAACTGTCGGCGAGTACGCTGACCTCGACGCCATCCGCGCCTTTGCAGCCAAGGTCGACGTGGTCACCCTCGAATTCGAAAACGTACCCTTTTCCACAGCAAGTGCGGCTGAACAATTAGCTCCGCTGCGGCCCGGCCCCGGCGTTCTTCACACCACCCAACATCGCCTCCGCGAGAAAACCTTCCTCCGCGCAAACAACTTCCCCGTCACCGAATTCGCCTCAATCGAAGACTCGCTGCCCGCGGACTTTCCCTTCCCCGCCATCCTCAAAACCGCCGGATTTGGCTACGACGGCAAGGGTCAGTTCAAAGTAACAAACCAGCAGGAACTCGAGACCGCCTGGCAAAACCTCGACAAACAGCCTTGTGTCCTCGAAGCCTACGTAGCCTTCGATCGCGAACTTTCCGTCATCGGCGCACGTGGTCTCGACCGAACTTTCGTCCACTACGGCGTACTCGAAAACGCCCACCGGAATCACATTCTCGACGTCACCACCGCCCCGGCACTGATCCCCGCCAAAGCCTTCAAAGACGCCATCGAAATTTCCGCCGGCATCTTCGAAAAGCTCGACATCGTCGGCACAGCCTGCGTGGAATTCTTCTACAAGGCCGATGGCGCAATCATCGTCAATGAAATCGCACCCCGGCCGCACAACTCTGGCCATCTGACGATCGACGCCTGCACCACCAGTCAATTCGAACAGCAGCTCCGCGCGGTTTGCGGGCTGCCCCTGGGGAGCACTAATTTCCACTCCCCCGCAGCCATGGCCAACCTACTCGGCGACCTCTGGCAACCCACGCCCAACTGGGCCGCAATGCTCCAATTCCCCGAAGTCCAACTCCATTTGTACGGCAAAGAATCCGCTCGTCCCGGTCGCAAGATGGGCCATGCCACCGCACTCGGCAAGTCGGGCGTCCACGCCGCCGGCATCGTAAAAGCCGCCCGCCAGGCCCTACTCAGCTAACTCCCAAGACGCTTCCGCCACAAAGCGCCGTCCTTCCCACTCAAGACACCGCGCATGCAAATACATGCGTTCGCCGCCCAGCCCATAGATGCGATCCCCAACAACCGGGTGCCCCACATGCGCACAATGAATCCGCAACTGATTCGTACGCCCAGTCACCGGTTCCAGTTTCACCAGTGTCCTCGCGTCCAGCCGCTCCAACACAGACACGCGCGACAATGCAGGTTTCCCATCAGCCCTCACTCCCCAGGCCGGCTTGAACAGCGCATCCCGCCCAATCGGCGCATCCACTTCTAACGAATGGATCGCCACCACGCCTTCCACCAAGGCAACATACTCCTTGCTCACCCGCCCACCCGTCCAGGCCCGTGTCAATACGCGCAACGAAGCCTCAGTTTTGGCCACCACCAACACTCCGCTAGTTTCCTTATCGAGCCGGTGCGGAAACCAGAACCGTGCTCCCTTCAAGTGCCACGCCAGCGCATTCGCCACTGTCCCCGTCTTCACATGCATCGTCGGATGCACCAGCATCCCCGCCGGCTTGTTCACAACCACAATATCTCCGTCCTCAAACAGGACATCCAGCGCGATCTCCTCCGCCCGCCGCGAAGTCGCCGCCTCCAGATCCACATCAATCGCAACCACCTGCCCTGCCCTCAACTTGCGTCCCCAGTTCTCCACCACCACTCCATCCACCGCGCACAACCCCTGATAAACACGTCCCCGCAAGTACATCTGGCTCAGCCCCGCAAGCCTCCGCACAAGAAATGTCTTCACACTCAACCGATCCTCCTCCCCCGCGACAATTAGCTCCATAGTTCGAGTATCCGATGCGCGCAATTCGCCCCGTTACGGACAAGTCGTCAGGATTGACCTTAAATCCTCGTAAAACTGGTTCAATAGAGAGAGACCCACCAAATGAGAGTTGCCTATTTTGACGCCTTCTCCGGCGTAAGCGGAGACATGACGGTCGGCGCATTGATCGACGCCGGCGCGGACGCCCACAAACTGATCCATGGTCTCGAACACCTCGGCCTCGGCGCGAAATACCGCGCTGAAAAGACGATCCGCCACGGCATCACTGCCACCAAGTTCCACGTCCTAATCGGCGATCAGCCAGCCGACCACGTGCACGACCACCACGATCACGAACACGGCCACGACCACACCCATGAACAAACTCACGACCACTCCCACCGCGGCCTAACCCAAATCCTTGAGCTGATCGACAAGGCCAAGATCCCGGTGCCTGTCAAAGCATCCGCCTCTCGCGTATTCCAGACCCTCGGCGAAGCCGAAGCCACCGTCCACGGTATCCCGATCGATAAAGTTCACTTCCACGAAGTCGGCGCAGTAGATTCCATCGCCGACATCGTAGGCGCATGCTACGGCCTCCACCTTCTCAAGGTCGACGAAGTTTACAGCGCACCGATCAACGTGGGTTCGGGCACGGTCAAAGCCGCGCACGGCGTACTGCCAGTGCCAGCCCCAGCCACAGCCCTTCTGCTCAAAAACATCCCGGTCTATGTCGATGGCCCCGCCTTCGAACTCACCACTCCCACCGGCGCAGCCATCCTTGCCGCCCTCGCCAAGGGCTACGGCCAGATGCCTGCCCTCACCATCAGTTCTCTCGGCTACGGAGCAGGGACCAAAGACTTCGCAAACCGCGCCAACGTCCTCCGCATCACCATCGGCGACAAGCTTGAGTCCACCGAGGCCCAAACCGTCCTCCTCCTCGAAGCCAATATCGACGACTCATCCCCGCAGATCCTCGGCTACACCATGGATCAGCTCTTCCTCGCCGGTGCTCTCGACGTCACCCTCACTCCAGTCCTGATGAAGAAAAACCGCGCCGGCCATATCCTCACCGTGGTCGCCAAACAAGAGGACAAAGACGCCTTGTGCAACATCATTCTCCGCGAGACAACCACCCTCGGCCTCCGCATCTCAAGCGCTGAACGACGCACGCTTGCCAGAGAATTCACAGAAGTCAAAACCCCCTATGGCCCGATTCGAGTCAAGGTCACCGCCAACGGCTTCGCGCCTGAATTCGACGACTGCCAGGCCCTCGCTCGCGAGAAAAACGTCCCCCTCAAAGACGTCTTCGCCTCTGCCAATTTCGCTTACCTCAAAACCAAAGCTTAAATGAACAAGTACTACCTCACTACGCCGATTTACTACGTCAACGCTGCCCCACACATCGGGCATACCTACACCACGCTCGTCGCCGACACCATCAAACGCCTCAAGGCCATGCAAGGCATCGAAGCATACCTCGTCACCGGTTCAGACGAACACGGCCAGAAGATCGAGCGCGCCGCCACCAAGATCGGCAAGACCCCGCAGGAATACACAGACCTCATCTCCGCCGAGTTTGAAGCAACCTGGAAGCAACTCAACTTCTCGATCGACAAGTTCCAGCGCACCACCTCGCCACAGCACGCCGCAGCGGTAGCCAAGCTCTTCGCCGCCTGCGACGCCAACGGCTACATCTACAAAGGCAGCTACACCGGCTACTACTCGGTCACCAGTGAAGCCTTCGTCGCCGACGCCAAAGAAGGCGATGTCGATCCTGACTCGGGCCAGCCACTCGAACGCGTCACCGAGGAAAATCTCTTCTTCAAACTCTCTGCATTTCAGGACAAACTCATCGAACTGCATGAATCGAACCCGCTGTTCCTCCAGCCTGATTCGCGACGCAACGGAGTCCTCTCATTCCTCAAAACAGAGAAGTTGCAGGACCTCTCGATCAGCCGCACAACCATCCAGTGGGGCATCCCCGTCCCGAACCACCCTGGCCATGTCTTCTACGTCTGGTTCGATGCCCTGATGACCTACTGGTCTGCCGTCGAAGGCCAGGGTCTCTGGCCCGCCGACCTCCACCTGATGTCCAAAGAGATCGTTCGCTTCCATGCCATCTACTGGCCGGCCTTCCTGATGGCCGCAGGCTGGGAACTGCCCAAACGCATCTACTCCCACGGCTGGCTGCTCTTTGAAGACAACAAGATGTCCAAGAGCCGAGGCAACATCGTCCGCGCCACTCCCATCCAGCAGGTCATGGGCATCGACGCCCTGCGTTACTTTCTCCTCCGCGAGATCCCCTTCGGCTCCGACGGCAGCTTCAGCTTCGACGCTCTGGTCGCCCGCTATAACTCAGACCTCGCCAACGGGCTCGGCAACCTCCTCAGCCGCACCCTGTCGATGATCCTCCAGTACCGCGAAGGCAAGCTCCCCGCGCCCGTTGAAGCAGACTCCTCCGCCATCGCAACCACTCTCGCCTACTACGAGACCTTCGAATTCCATAAGGCCCTCGAATCCATCTGGCGCTGGATCGGTGAGCTCGACAAATACATCGTCGAGAACGCTCCCTGGAAACTCGCGAAAGACCAGTCCCCTGAAGCCCAAGCCCGCCTCGATGCGGTCCTTTACCGCTGTTTTGAAAGCCTGCGCCTCATCACCGCCCTGGCAGCTCCGGTCATCCCGGATTCCGCCACCAGGATCGCGAAGCAGCTCAACATCGAAGGCCCACTCACCTGGGGGTACACCCCAAAAGACCACCCCATCGGCGAGATCTCACCCCTATTCCCGCGCCTCGATCCGAAGCTCGCCATCCCTCAGATGAAAGCCCTCGAAATCGAAGAGCTCGACCGCCAGAATGCCCTCCTCGGCAAGACCGCCGAAGAACCTGCCCCGCCCTCCAACATCGCCCCGATCGCAGAGACTATCTCGATCGATGACTTCGTAAAAGTCGACCTCCGCGTAGGACAGGTCCTCAGCGCCGAACCCGTCAAAGGAGCCGACAAACTCCTCCACCTCAAGGTTGACATCGGTGAATCCACCGGCCCCCGCACTATCGTCGCCGGCATCGCCAAAGCCTACAATACCGATCAGCTCGTGAATCGCAAGGTTGTAATCGTAGCCAACCTGGCCCCACGCAAACTCAAAGGCATCGAAAGCCAGGGCATGATCGTCGCCGCCAGCCTCGAAGGCGGCAGCCCCGTCCTGGCCGCATTCCTCGAAGAGGTGCCCATCGGAGCGCGGTTGAAGTGATCGACACACACTGTCACGTCGACAGCGACCAATTCGACCCGGACCGTGAGGCGGTCATCCATAGAGCGCTCGAAGCCGGCATTACGACCATGCTCGCCATCGGGACTGGCGAAGGCCCGCCCCACCTCGATGCCGCAATCCAACTGGCCAACCAGCACTCTTGCTTCCTCGCTACCGTCGGTGTCCACCCCCACAATGCAATCCGCGTACAGCCCGAAACATATCCTGAGCTAATCCGCCTTGCCAAACATCCAAAGTGTGTGGGCATTGGTGAAATTGGTCTCGATTATCATTACGACTTCTCGCCCCGCGAGCAGCAGCACGAAGTATTCATCCGCCATCTCGCATTAGCCAAGGACCTCAAACTTCCAATCGTCATTCATACCCGCGAGGCCTGGCGCGACACTATCGACATCCTCAAGCAACACTGGGACCCCGCCCTTGGAGGCATCTTCCACTGCTTCAGCGAGGGCATCGATGAGGCACGCGAAGCCATTGACCTGAACTTCCACCTCGGCCTCGGTGGCGTCCTCACTTACCCTAAAGCAGACAAAATGCGCGAAGCCGCAAGCTTCGCTCCGCTGAATCGCATCCTGCTCGAAACCGACGCCCCCTACCTCGCTCCTGTCCCCTTCCGCGGCAAGCGCAACGAACCTGCTTACGTCGTCGACACAGCCAAACGTCTCGCTGCCCTGCGCGGACTCACCCTCGAGGAACTTGACGAACTCACAACCCAAAATTTCAGCCGGCTTTTCTCGGCTAAACTGGAGCAACTGGCATGACGAAGACGCTGAATCAGGCTGTCTCGATGAAGCAGATCCTCGACCTCGTTCGCGACGATCTGGCGCGCGTGGAGCGCGCGATTGGCCTTGAAACCATCGGCTCTGTCGCGGCCATTAACACTATCTCTCACCACATGCAGGCCGCCGGTGGCAAGCGCCTCCGCCCCATCCTGCTACTCCTCTGCAGCCGGCTGGTGTCTTCGAGAACAGAAACCACCGACGACGCCATCCAGCTCGCCGCCGTAGTCGAACTGATCCACACTTCCACCCTGGTTCATGACGACGTGATCGACGAGGCAAAAACCCGCCGCGGCCGTCCGAGTGCCAATGCCCTCTGGGGCAATCAGATGAGCGTGCTGGCCGGCGACTGGCTCTACATGCAGGCCTTCCAGATCGCCATGCGGCAGCGCAATTTTGCGGTGCTCGATATCCTCATCGGCCTCACTCAGATGATGGTCGAAGGCGAACTGCTGCAACTCGATCGCCTCGGCCGCATCGATGTCTCCGAAGCCGACTACATGGAGCTTGTGGATCGCAAGACTGCCAGCCTGTTCAACGCCTGTTGCCGCCTCGGCGCGATGGCCGGCGGAGCCGACGACGCACAAGCCGCCCGGCTCGGTGAGTTCGCCTGGAATCTCGGCATGGCCTTCCAGTTGATCGATGACATCCTCGACTTCACCTCCAAGGAAAACATCCTCGGTAAACCCGTCGGCAACGATCTCGCCGAAGGCAAAGTCACGCTGCCCCTTCTATACGCCCTCACCGAGACTACGCGCGAAGAAACCCGCATGATCGAAACCATTCTCAAAGATTGCAATTACGATCGCGTCCCTTTCTCCACCGTCCTCGAAATCATCGAAAAGTACAAAGGCGTCGAGCGGGCACAAGAACGTGCGCAACAGTTTACTGCGCGTGCCCGTCAAGTAATTGACACGTTCCCAGATTCCCCCTATCGTAAGGCCGTCCTCACCATAGCCGACATCATCACTGAACGTGATCGTTGAGGGATTAAATGAAAAAAACATGGGCGATCATTGCCGTATTGGTCACCCTCACCGGTGTTGGCGTGATCTATTTCTTCACGCGCAATATCAAGAAGGATTGGGAGCCACTCGCCCGCCAACGCCTCATCACCTACCTCGAAGAGCGCTTCGATAGTAGCGTCGAAATCGGGGAGCTGGACTTCAAGCACATCGCGGGAACAAACGTGGAAGTGATCGCCAAACAGGTCCGCATGCGTCACCAGCGGCGAACCGACATCCCTCCGATTCTCGACATCGGCGAGATCAACGTTCGCGCCGATTTGAGCGTGATCTATTCCGGTGCCAACACGATTGATCAAGTAGTGCTCAAGGGCCTCAAAATCATCCTCCCTCCTCGCTCAGAGCGTCCAGCCTCCAAACCATCCACACCATCCACACCATCGCAGAATCCACTCCTAATCCGCACCATCATTGCCGATGGCGCTACATTGCTGATCATGCCTTCCAAGGCTGGTAAAGCCCCCATCGACATCGATCTCGGCAAACTCAAGCTCATTTCAGTCACCGCCGGACAACCCCTCGCCTACGATGCAGTCCTCAACATCCCCAAACCACCCGGGCGTGTCACGTCCAAGGGCCACTTCGGCCCATGGAACGGCGCCGACCCCCGGCAGACCAAACTCGATGGCGTATATGATTTCCGCGAGGCCGACCTCGGCGTCTTCCAGGGCATTGACGGCACCCTTGCTTCCACCGGCGAATTCGCTGGCGTACTGGAGAACATCAATGCCGAAGGCGAGTGCCGTGTCCCGAATTTTCGCCTCAGCATGGCTGGCAATCCGGTCCCTCTCAAGGTCGACTACACAGCCAAAGTAGATGGGGCCGATGGCGACACCTACCTCAGCAACATTCAAGCCCAACTCGGCAGCACCCCCTTCACCGCCAAAGGCCAGGTCATCGGACTCAAGGGCCACCCGGGCCGCGAGATTCATCTCGATGTTGTGATGCCCAAGGGCGACCTGGCAGATATCCTCAAGCTGACGATGAAAGGCAACAACCGTTTCCTCGTCGGCAAGATCAATCTCAAAACATCCATCGATATTCCGCGGGGCTCCACTCACGTCATCGATAAGTTGCGCCTCAAGGGCCGCTTTCAAATCCGGGAAGCTACCTTTACGTCAGTTGCCATTCAGGACAAGATCGACGGCCTGTCCAAGCGCGGTCAGGGTAAGCCCCGCGATCAAAAGATCGACAACGTTCCCGCAAGCTTCAACGGCCAATTTACGATGGCTGACGGAAAGCTCGATTTCAAGCCCGTCATCTTTGTCGTCCCCGGCGCACTCGTCGACCTCACAGGTGACTACAATGTCAATGCAGCGATGCTGAATTTCCATGGCTCCCTCAATCTCGATTCCAAGATGAGTGAAACCTTCTCCGGCTGGAAGCGCTGGGCTCTCAAGCCCTTCAACCCCGTCTTCGCCAAAAACGAAGTCGGCACTTACCTGCCCATCAAGATCACCGGCGATAAAGACAATCCTCAGTTCGGATTGGATCGAAAGCAGAAGGACTAGCCTCCATGCGCCGATGGGCCGTAATCCTTGCGACCCTCCCGCTGTTGGCTGGCCTCGGCGGCTTCCCCGGCAAAGCAGAATTCTACTTCCTCCGAATGGAATACAACGACGCACCCTTTGTACGCCGTCCCTGGGGCAGAGGATGGTGGATGCAGGACATGCCCGAAGCCGAAATCCACTTCACACGAGGCATCGAACGCCTCACGCGCATCCACATCGGCGAGATCCGCCACACCGGCCTGCTCGACGACGGCATCTTTGAATACCCCTGGATCTACGCGACCCAGGTCGCCTGGTGGGACCTATCCGAACCTGAAGTCACCCGCATGAGAAAGTACTTTGATCGTGGCGGCTTCCTGGTTGTCGACGACTTCCACGGCGAGCGCGACTGGGAACTCTTCTCAGCATCCATGGCGCATGTTCTCCCTGGCAAACCCATCCTCGACATTCCAGACGACGACCCTGTCATGAACCTGGTCTTCCAGATCAAGGAGCGCACCTTCATCCCGGGGCTTCGCCACCTCCGGCGAGGCCCCAACGGCACAACCACTGTCCAGCCCACAGCCATTCCGCCGCGATGGAGAGCCATCTACGATGACAAGGGCCGAATGATCGTCGCCATCAACTTCAACATGGACATCGGCGACGCTTGGGAGCACGCCGATATGCCCGAATACCCTGAGCAGATGACTAGCCTCAGCTACCGCTTCGGCATCAACTACATCCTCTACTCCATGACTCACTGAGCAAAATATGTGAGGGTCCGAATCCCAAACGCGCTCTCCATACTTGAAGGTAAATGTCACGATCACGTCGTCCCCGACTCATGGCGGCGGCACCTAAAACGGCCAGCAAACCAGCTTCATTTTGGAGCCACAGGCCGAAGTACCCGAACAACTAGCAACGACTTCACTTCTGAGAATCAGCCCCGCATCACTAGCCCTATATCGCCGCTATCGCTACACTCATAGGACATGAGAGCTGTCCTATGCCTCGCACTCTGCGCGGCCACGCTTCCCGCCCAAACTCTTGAAGATCAGATCGCCAAGATCGCCAAGGACCTTCAACCCCGACTGGTTGAATGCCGCCGCGATATACATATGCACCCGGAACTTTCGAATCAAGAAGTTCGCACCGGCAAGCTGATTACAGAGAAACTCCGGGCCCTTGGCCTCGAAGATATCAAGTCCAACATCGCTGGCAACGGCGTCACCGCTATCCTCAAGGGCGGAAAGCCCGGCCCGATCGTCGGATGGCGCGCGGACATGGACGCCCTCCCGATCGACGAAACCAACTTCAACGTTCCTTATAAATCCACAGTCAAAGGGGTGAAGCACGCCTGCGGACACGACGCCCACACAACCATTGCTCTCGGCATCGCTGAAACCCTCAACCAGGTGAAGGCGCAGATCCCGGGCACGATCAAATTCCTCTTCCAGCCAGCCGAAGAGGGTGTCGCCGGGGTTGCTGATTACGGTGCGAAACTGATGATCAAACAGGGTGCCCTCGAAAACCCCAGGCCCGAAGCTATCTTTGCCTTCCACGTTGCCGGCAACGTCCCGGTCGGCAAGATTGCCTATACCGACAACGCTGCCAGTTCCGCATCATCCACGGTGAATATCACCTTCAAAGGCAAACGTGCCCACGGCGCTTACCCCTATCAGGGCATTGATGCGGTCGCTGTTGCAAGCCAGTGCATCCTCGCGCTCCAGACCATACACTCCCGCCGCATCGACACCGCCGACCCCAGCGTCCTCACACTGGGCACAATCCATGGAGGCGACCGCCGCAATGTCATCGCCGAATCCATCGCCGTCACCGGAACCTTGCGCACCTTTTCAGAAGCTGTCACCGACAAGTACGAAACCCTGATCAAACAAACTCTCGATGGCTGCACCTCAGCGATGAGCGCGACCTACGATTTCAACCTCAAGCGCGGAAACATACCGATGCTCAATAGTCCAGCGCTCAATCAGGCTGCAATACCAGTCATCGAAAAAATTCTCGGACCGAAGTCAGCCATTGCAAGCACTCCGGGAATGTTCAGCGAGGATTTCTCGGCATACCAGCGCGTCATCCCTGGTTCCATGTTTTTCCTGGGCACGGCCAATGCAGCCAAGGGCATTACCGCCGGGGTCCACACCGCCGAATTCGACATTGACGAAGACGCCCTTTCTATTGGCGTAAACACTGGCTCAAGAATCCTACTCGACTACCTCACCAGGAACGCAAAGTGAAGACCTTCATCCTCCTCGCCGCCACACTACAGGCACAAGACATCAACCAACTCGTCGACGCGATGACGCCCAGGCTCATCGAAACGCGCCGCGACTTTCACATCCACCCCGAGCTCTCGAACAAAGAGGTCAGGACGGGTCAGGTGATCGCCGCCCGCCTCAAGGAACTTGGCTTTGACGACATCAGGACCGACGTTGCGGGCCACGGTGTCATTGGAGTAATCAAGGGTGGCAAACCTGGCCCGGTGGTCGCCTGGCGCACCGACATGGACGCTCTACCCATTGATGAGTCGGAATCGAAGCTGCCCTACAGGTCCATCAATAAGGGCGTCAAACACGCCTGCGGGCACGATGCTCACATGACCGTTGCATTGGGAGTGGCCGAGTTATTCAGCAAGATCAAAAAGGACCTCCCCGGTACGGTGAAGTTCATCTTTCAACCCGCGGAAGAAGGCGTATCGGACGCGGAGTACTTTGGAGCCGCATTGATGATTCGGGAAGGCGCACTGCAGAATCCACGGCCGCAAGCCATTTTCGCCTTCCACGTCTCGCCAATGGTAGATGCCGGCAAGATCGGATTTGCACGTGGTCCCCTGCTGGCCAGTGCGGATTCTGTAGACATTACGATTCAGGGCAAGAAGGCCCACGGCGCTTGGCCGCAGGATGGGAAGGATGCGTTGGTTTCGGCCGCACAGTGCATCAACATGCTGCAGACCATTCATTCGCGACGCATCTCGACAATGGAGCCGAGCGTACTCACGATTGGAACTGTCCATGGCGGAGACCGATCGAATATAATCGCTGACACCGTCAAGATGGAAGGCACGCTGCGCACCTTCAACGAGCAGACCCGTGAAGCCTACCGCACCTACGTCAAACAAACCCTCGCCGGTTGCACAGCCATCAACGGCGGCGATTACAAGGTGGAATGGATCCAGCCTAGCTACCCCGTTACGGTCAATCCTGCCGATGTTGTCAACGCCGCTTTGCCCTCGATCGAGCGCATTGTGGGCAAGGCTGGCATTGTCGAAACCGCTCCACAGATGGGCGGCGAGGATTTCAGTCTCTTCCAAAGAGAAATCCCCGGAGCCATGTTCTGGCTGGGGATTCGTAACGAGGCGAGAGGCATAACTGGCGGTCTACACACCACGGATTTCGACATCGACGAAGCCGCCTTGCCGGTGGGCGTAAAGACCGCCGCCGCTATCCTGATGGATTACCTTACTTCTTCGCGGCCTGCTTCGCGATAACCAGATCCTTGATCGCAGTGTAGGTGGCTTCGGGAACAACTTTCTTCGAAACCAGCTCATCTTTACCCTTGTAGGGGCGGCCCTTGATGATTGCCTCGGCATACTTCGGACCAACGCCCTTCAATCCTTCGAGTTCAGTCTTGGTTGCAGAGTTCAGGTCGAGCAGCGCGCCTGCTTTGGCGGCCATCTTGTCCATCTTCGGCGCCATCTTGTCCATCTTCTTGGCGTCCTGGGCAAACATCATCGCCGCACTGAACGAGGCTACAACCAAAATTCGATTGAAAATACGCATTCCAAAAGTGTAGTCCATTCAAGCAAGCATCTCCTCAAGAATCGAACTCGGGAAAACAGGAGGAGGTTGGAAGGGCAAGACTGGAGCGGGAGACGAGAATCGAACTCGCGACCAACAGCTTGGAAGGCTGAGACTCTACCACTGAGTTACTCCCGCCCTTCCAAACGTCATTGTAACCCATTGACTTTCACACCTCAAATCCCCCATCCTAAAACTCATCATGACGAAACCTTCAAACGTGTTTCGCATGCTCGCCCTTGTCGCCGCGCTATGCATTCTCTCTCTCTACTCTCAAGTCCCTCAGCCTAACGGGGCGGGCGTTGAACCGGGCATCCTCCCCGCAAAATGGATCGCCGGAGGCCCCAAGTGCATGGAGGAGCCCGAGTGGCAAATCCACGAATACAACGCCGACCTCTACATCCTCCGCGAATCGGGCTGCACACACTACGAAAAACCCTTTCTTTACGTCGTCTTCGGTGACGAAAAAGTAACACTCATCGACACAGGCGCGGGGCAGAACGACATTGGCCGCGTCTATGATCTCGTTGTCTCGAAGTGGCTGAAGCGAAAGAATCGCACCTCCATCAAAAAGATGGTCATTCACACGCACGGCCACGGAGACCATATAGCCGGCGATCCGCAGTTTCAGAACCGGCCCGATATTGAGTTTGTCCCCTTTGACATCCCCACGATTCAGAAGGCATTCGGCATCGCCGAATGGCCTGAATCCACTGGGAAGCTCGACCTTGGCGGCCGGACACTTGAAATTGTTCCTATCCCTGGTCACCACGCCACCGACGTTGCCTTCTATGACAAGAGGACAGGGCTGTTGCTCATCGGCGACACGCTCTACCCTGGCCGCCTTTACGTCACCTATTGGGATCAGTTTGAAAAGTCAATTGAGCGCATCGTGCGCTTCACTAATGGCAAGATCATCACGCACATTCTGGGCTGCCACATTGAGCAGTCCGACACACCCTACCTTGAGTACCCGATCGGGAGCTTTTACCAACCGAAGGAACACGCGCTCGAACTATCGCGGGGCCATCTGCTTGAACTCCACCAGGCTTTGGTCGGCCTCAAGGGCAAGCCAACCCGCCTCGCCTTCCGAGACTTCACTATCTGGCCTCTCGGACCCGATGTGCGTGGCGAAATGTCCAGCACGCGCAAGGCCACCGAGGACCGCCTCAGACCGAAAATGTGGAATCAGACCCCATAACTTTTTTTCGATTAGCTTTAATTCTGCGAACAGGATTCAATCTACGAAAAGGGCCAGCCCACTATTTTCGCCTCCACAACTTCGGTATCGAACTTCATGGATCAATATCCGGGTGAGACAGGCGCTCGCGCTTGTCCGGCTGGACAATCTCATGAACCGCGGCAAGCAAAGCAATCACGTCGAATTCCAGGTGTCCGGCACGCCGCCTGCAATCCGGGGCCTTGAGATTCTTGGTCCGGATCCGGACCTCCCCCCACTTCCCCGCTAACCTATATACAATGGGTCTTCTCCTTTCGGTCCAATCGCTCTCCAAGCAATTTGGATCCACCGTCCTCTTCCAAAATGTCTCTCTCACGATAGAGGACAACCAGCGCCTCGGCCTGATCGGCCCAAATGGCGCCGGCAAATCCACGCTTCTCAAGATCCTTTCCGGCCTCGAAGATTCCGACGCCGGCATCCTCGCGCCCAAGAAGGGCCTGAAGATCGCGAACGTCCCCCAGGACCCGGTCTTTCCCAAGGGCAGCCGGATCAGCGACTACATCGACACGGCCAACCCCTGGTTTGGCCTGGCAGGGTTTACCGATGCGACCATCGAAACGAACACTCTTTCGGGTGGCTGGAAGAAGCGTCTCGCCATCGCACAGGCAGCGTCCACCAACCCTGACCTTCTCTTCCTCGATGAACCCACCAACCATCTCGACCTGGAAGGCATCCTCTGGCTCGAACGCTCGCTGCAGCAGGCTCCTTTCTCGTGCGTGCTGATTTCGCATGACCGGCAGTTCCTTGAAAACACCGCGACGCATGTCGCTGAACTCAATTCGGTTTATCCGGATGGTCTGTTCAGGGTTGAGGGTAACTATTCAAAATTCCTGGAGCGCCGCGAACAATATTTTGAAGCCGAACGGCGGCGCAAGGAGGGCCTCGAAGCCGTGGTGCGGAAAGAGTTGGCGTGGCTCGGCCGTAAAGCAAAGGCCCGTACGCGCAAGGCGCAGGCGCGCATCAACTCGGCTCATGCGTTGATCGATGAGCTGAAGGACATGGACGAACGCGAACGCGTCTCGAGCGCCACTATCGATTTCACTTCTTCCTTCCGTCAGACCAAGCGCCTCATCGAGGCGAACAAGATTTCGAAAAGCCTTGGCGGCAAGCTGCTGTTCAAAGACCTTGACATCGTTCTTGTGCCCGGCATCAAGCTTGGCATTGCCGGAGCTAATGGTTGCGGCAAGTCGACCCTGCTGAAGATCCTCATGGGTCAGCTCCGGCAGGATGAGGGGGAGATCAAGTTGGCGGACAACCTCAAGCTTGTCTATTTCGACCAGCAGCGGGAGCAGCTTGACCCGACGGCGACGCTCAAGCAGGCACTTGCACCACATGGTGATTCGGTCCTCTTTCAGGGCAGTGTGATCCACGTCAATGCGTGGGCCAAGAAGTTCCTGTTTGAAGTCGCGCAGTTGCAGCAGCCGGTCCATCGGCTGTCGGGCGGTGAGCGGGCTCGGGTTCTACTGGCGAACCTGATGCTGCAGCCGGCCGACGTGCTCTTTCTCGACGAACCTACGAATGACCTTGATATCCCCACGCTTGGCGTTCTCGAAGAATCGCTTGAAGACTTTCCCGGCGCGCTTGTCCTGGTCACTCATGATCGTTATTTGATGGACCGAATCTCAACGCATGTGCTTGGCCTTGACGGTGGCGGCGGGGCTACCTTGTTCGCCGACTACGAGCAATACGAGCAGGACATGCTGGCCAAGAAAGCCCCGCCTTCCAAAGCGAAGAACACGAGCCAGACGCAGGCGAACACGAACTCAGGCAAGAAGAAGCTGAGCTACACCGACCAGCGTGAGTACGATGCGATGGAAGCGAACCTTGCGGATGCAGAGGCGCGGCTTGCCGCCAAGCAAGCTGAAACGGAGAGCCCCGATGTGGTCACGGATCACATTCGGGTGCAGCAGGTCTACAACGAGCTACATCTGATAGAAAAGGAAGTCGATACGCTCTATGCCCGTTGGGCAGAGCTTGAGGCCAAGCAAACCTAACTCACGAAAAATCGCCACCAGCAAGCTCTGGCTCACATACAACCACTTCCGCCCTGGAGTCGCTTCGGGTCTTACTCAACTGCCTCGCAAAGGGTTAACGATTGTCTGCACTCTGGGCTGGCAGTGGCTTAAGACTCCGGGAGGTCCTCCGCGCTGGCGGCGGTGAAGTAGGCGGCGTCGGGGTGATGGAAGACCATCGCCGAGACGCTGGCTTCGGGTTCCATCATGTAGCCTTCGGTCAGATCGATGCCGATTTCTTTGGGGTCGATTAGCTGGAAGAGTGCAATCTGATCTTCCATGTTCGGACAGGCGCCGTAGCCGAAGCTGTATCTCTTGCCCTGGTAGCGACTGGTCCAGCGTTGCTGCATGGTGAGAGTCGGCGGGTCCGGGAAGCCCCAGTCTTCGCGGATCCTTCTATGCAGCCATTCGGCGGTGGCTTCGGCTGTTTCGGTTGCTAGCGCCAGCAGTGCGACGCTCTTGAAGTAGTCGCCCGCTATTTTGGCCTGGTCGGCCTTGTCGCGGAATTCGCTGCCCGCTGTCACAGCCAACATACAGATGCTGTCGCGCTGGCCATCCTTGGCGTCCATCATGTAGTCGCTGAGGCAGAGGCCGTTTTCTTTGGGTTGGCGTAGGAAGTTGAAGGTGTGAACCGGCGTTGTCTTGCCCTGGTGGAAGAGGTGGATTGAGTTGCCGTTGCGCTCGGTTTCGAAAAACTGCCAGATGGCCTTGGGCTTAAGGAAGTCAGCAGCCCAGGCTTTGACCTCTTCGACCTTGTGGAACATGTCCATTGCCTTGGCTTCTCTTGCGGCCAAGTTAGCTTCGAAGTTGCCTTTGTAGCCGAGATTCTTACCGTAAAGCATGAACGGGTTGATGTATTCCCAGATCTCTTTGAGCTGGGGGACGGCGCGGATCTTGCGGTCCCAATAGGGGGCCGTGCGTGGGGCGACGTCGGTTCGCACCTTCGTGCTGCGGGTTGTCGAACGGGCGAGTTCAGGGTCGCCCATGGGTTCGGCTACCGCGGTGTCGCTTGCCTTGGAGAAGTCGGTGGCCTCGAGAACTTTGCGGGTCTCGGGATCGACAATGTCCTGCATGAGCTTGAGGCCGGTCATCGCGTCTTTGGCGTAGAGCGTGAGCGAGCCGTATGCAGGACCGATCTTGGTTCTGGTGTACTTGTCGCTAAGCGCCGCGCCACCGACGAGCAAGGGCACGTCGATTCCGGCGTCCTTGAGATCGTTGCCGGTGATCACCATCTGTTGGGCACTCTTGACGAGTAGGCCTGAGAGGCCGATGGCGTCCGGCTTGTGTTCCTTGAAGCCCCTGATCAGTTCTTCGGGATGGACCTTGATGCCGAGGTTGATAACGTCAAAGCCATTGTTGGAGAGGATGATCTCGACGAGGTTCTTGCCGATGTCGTGGACGTCGCCTTTGACAGTGGCGAGGAGGAGTTTGCCTTTGGAACTGGTGTCGGCTTTCTCCATGAACTGCTGGAGGTGGCTGACGCCGGCCTTCATAGCCTCAGCGCTCTGGAGCACTTCGGCGACGATGAGTTCGTTGGCGTTGAAGAGGCGGCCCACTTCATCCATACCCTTCATGAGAGGCCCGTTGATGATGTCGAGGGGGGCGACGCCTTCGGCGCGCTTGAGTTCGAGGTCGGCGACGAGGCCATCCTTGGTGCCTTCGACGATGTAGCGGGCGAGGCGGTCGTCGATGGGGAGTTCAGCGGCGCTGATGCGTTCCTTCTTTGTGGCCGTGCGGAAGTGGGCGGCGATGGCGTCGATATGGTGTTTGTTGAGCGCCGCCTTTTGTTCTTTGGACTGTTCGCGCCAGTCGGCGGGTTCGCCGTTGACGGGGGAATTGAAGAGAAGGTTCTCGGCGAGCTGGCGTTCTTCGGCAGAGATGCTGGCAAAGCGCTCTAGCTTCTCTGTGTTGACGATCGCAAGATCAAGGCCGGCCTTGGTGCAGTAGTAGAGGAAGACGCTGTTGACGACTTCGCGCGCGTTGGCCGGGAGGCCAAAGCTGATGTTGGAGATGCCAAGGGTGGTCTTGACAAAGGGGATGTTGGCTTTGATCAGCTTAAGCGCTTCGATGGTTTCGACAGCGCCGGCGATGTAGTTTTCGTCGCCTGTTGCGCAGGGGAATACGAGAGGATCGATGATGATTTCTTCGGGCTGTAGGCCGTATTTGGTGGTTAGAATCTCTACGCTGCGTTGGGCGATGGAGAGTTTGCGTTCGCGTGTGAAGGCCTGGGCCTGGACGGGATCCTCGTCGATGGTCCCTACGACGACAGCGGCGCCGTAGTCGCGGATGAGCGGGCAGATGAGTTCAAATTTCTCTTCGCCATCTTCGAGGTTGATCGAGTTGATGATCGCCTTGCCCTGGCTGTAGGAAAGCGAGAGTTCGACGGCTTTGGGGTCCGTCGTGTCGATCATGATGGGAGCCTTGATCTTGCGGATCAACTTTTCGTAAAAGGGCGGGATGTCCTTGATTTCGTCGCGCTCGGAAGTCTGGAGGCAGATGTCGACGATGTGCGCGCCGCCGCGAACTTGACGGCGGGCGATCTCCGTGGCTTCTTCCCATTTTTCCTCGTTGATGAGGTTCTTGAAGAGGCGCGAACCGATGACGTTGGTGCGCTCGCCGACCAGGAGAGGACGGTTGGTATCGTCGGCTTCCACGAGTTCGATGCCCGAGAAGTAGGCTTTGTGATTGAGCGGCTTCTTGGGGCGGGGAGCGTGGTGTTTGGCGACCTCGGCGATTGCGTTGATGTGCTCGGGCGTTGTGCCGCAGCAGCCGCCGACGATGTTGAGCCAGCCTTGCTGCATGAACTTTTCGAGTTGGGCGGCCAGGGATTGCGGGGTTTCATCGTACTTGAGTTCTTCGTTGGGAACACCGGCATTGGGGTAGCAGGAGATGTGGTGGTGGCTCATCTCGTGGAGGCTGCGGATGTGGTCGGTCATGAACTCGGGACCGGTTGCGCAGTTGAGGCCAATGGACAGAATGTTGGCGTGCGAGAGGCTGGCGTAGAGGGCTTCGGCGTCCTGACCCGCAAGCATGGTGCCGGTGGCTTCGATGGTGCCGGAGACCATGACGGGGATGATGTAGCCGAGTTCGCGGCCCAGCTGGTTGATGGCGAGCAGGGCGGATTTGATATTGCGGGTGTCCTGAGCGGTTTCGATCAGGAGGATGTCTGCGCCGCCATCGATGAGGCCCCTGGACTGCTTGTAGTAGCCATCTCTTAAGGCATCGAAAGTGATTCCGCCAGTTACGGTGATGGCCTTCGTGGTGGGGCCAATGGAGCCGGCAACAAAGCGGGGCTTGCCGTCCTGGGCTTCGAATTGAGCCGCGGCTTCGCGTGCGATCTGCGCCGACATGGCGTTGACTTCGTGGATTTTGGATTCGAGCCCGAACTCGCCGAGCGTGACAGTGTGGCCGCCAAAGCTATCGGTTTCGACGATGTCGGCACCGGCCTGGTAGTACAGGCTGTGGATCTCGCGGATCCAGTCTGGACGCGTGTAGAGGAGGTTTTCGGTGCAGTTTTCGAACGCGGGACCACCCCAGTCTTCGATGGTGGGGTTGCGTTGTTGCAACATTGTGCCCATTGCGCCATCGATGATAAGGATGCGCGATTGGAGGGCGTCCTCAAGGGCCTGGCGGCGTTCTTCTCTACTTAGGTTCATCGTGAATCAGTTTAGCAAGATTTACTGATGGATGATTTTCGAGTCCAAGCTCCGTATTGTATCGCGCCCGTGAGCTGACTACCTGAGGCCAGAACAGCTTCTTCCAGCTTGGCCGCCAAGGTGTGGTCGGCTACGACACCTGGAGGTAAAGACATGCCAAGACTTTCGAAGCGTGGTGCCAGACTCTGCACTGTGCTTGCAAACCAAGAATATAGAGAAGAGCCGCTACCCCCACCGACAGGTATTTCTGCGACCATTGAGGGAAAGGGAAGGTTAGCGTCGGCAAAGGTCTTGCCCAATTGACGCCCGAAATCTGGAGGAAGGCCAGCGAGACGAAATGCTTGTGGTACGAGCCAGAGGACTTGATCCAGGAATTCGCACTTGGGCGTACTGGGAGTTGGACAAGTAAAATCGACTTCGTGAAAGACTACGATTCCACCTGGCTTCAGGAAACGGGTCAAGTGGCAGAGGGTGGCGGCGGCGTCCGGTTGGTAAAGCAATACGTAGCGGCCCACGATTGCGTCGAATTGCTGAGTTGTCGAGAATTCATCGAGGTTGGTGGCCTGAAACGAGACCCAGGAGGAACAGCCTTGTTCGACGGTTCGAGCGCGGGCCCGTTGTAAACTCACGTCATCCCGGTCCAGCCCGAGGACGCGGCCACCGGGGCCCACTATGTCTGCGGCAAGCAAGGCAACGTCGCCCACTCCAGAACCAACATCGAGAACTCTCATTCCATCCACGAGGCCAGCCTTGCGGAAAAAAGATTCCGTATAGGGCCGCAAGATTCGAGCCTGCATCATGAGGCGCTCTTGTTCATATTTGGATTGCCCAAGGATGTAGTTTTCCGGGATCGACATTTTATCAGGCTATCATGCGGTCGAGGCCGGTGAGGGTGGTGGTGCTGGTGCCGAAAGAGTCGGTATCGATGCCTAGACGATGGAGCATGGAGAGGTAGAGGTTGGAGAGCGGGGCGTTGTTGTCTCTCTTGAAGGCGAGATGCTGGCCGTGCCTGAAACCGCCGCCCGCCAGGATGATCGGCAGGTTGGTGTTGTCGTGCATGTTGGCGTCACCCATACTGCTGCCATACATGACCATCGTTTGGTCCAGCAGGCGGTAGCCGTTCTCCTTCGTAGTTGCCAGGTTGGTCAGGTGGTTGTTGAAGATCTTGAGTTGCTGGCGGTCGACCTGTTCGAGCTGGCTGACCTTGTCTGGAGCCTGGCCGTGGTGCGTAAGGTTGTGATAGATGTCCGTCGAAGTTGTCTGTTCGTTGAGCTTGAAGATCGGAGTGGCGAAGGCGTCGACCATCACAGTGACGATGCGCGTCGAATCCGATTCGAGGGCGAGTTGGGCCATCGATAACATCAGCTCCATCTTGTCGAGGAAGAACTTCTTGTCTGCGATGTCGGTGGGTGGTTGGGCCTGGGTCGTAGGCTTAGGGCGGAGTTCCCATTGTCGGGCGGATTCGAGACGCTGCTCCACGTCGCGTACTGAGGTGAGGTATTGGTCGAGACGGGTCTTGTCGGCACTGCCGAGCTTCCGCTTGAGTTTGCCGGTCGGCTCCAGCAGCGTGTCGAGGATGCTGCCACGTACTTCGAGCTTGTGGAGTTGTTGCTCAACGGCTTTGGCGTCGCCCTGGACGAACATCATTTTGTACAGTTCAGCGGGGCTGTCTTCGGCGGGGAGCAGGACGCCGTCGCGTGTCCAGGAGAGGCTGCGGTTCGCTTTGTCGATGTTGACGCCGAGGCTGAGCGAGGGAAAACGGGTAGGTTGGCCGAGCTTCTCGGCGGCGTATTGATCGAGGGAAATCTGATTGCGGAAACCCGCTTTGAAGGCTCCGCGAGCGGCGGTTAGGAAGCAGTTGTCGGTGCTATGGCCGCCGGTAACGCCAGGGTGGGAGAGGCCGCTGAAGACTGTGAAGTCGCTGCGATGGGTGGCGAGATGTTCGAGATAGCTTGAGAGCTGATAGTCGCGGCCAGTTGAGGTTGGGAAGAAGAGTTTAGGAAGGACGCCGAGATTGTTGGCAATGATCAACATGCGTCGAGGGGGAGTGCGGTCGGCCGCGCTGGACATACACTCGAGCAGCGGCAGCCCAAGGGTTGCGCCGAGGCCGCGGAGAAGCGTTCTTCTGTGCAGAGTGGTCATGGCTTGCCTGTGAATATGGAACTCTCGATGAGTCCTAATAGAAGGTCCTTGGCACGGAACTGCGTGTTTGCGTTGGCATCGAGGATCTTCTCGATTTCTTTGCGATCGGAGAAGCGGACAGGAGCGCCCGTCGAATAGATCGCGAGTTGTTCGAGAAAGTTCTTGGCGAGTTGGCGAGGGTGGGAGGCCAAGTGAGATTTTAGCTCGCGGATGTCTGAGAAACTACGCCCATCAAGAAGCTTGCCGCTTGAGTCGACGGGGGCGGAGAGCGTATAGGTGTAGTCATGGCCAGCGCGGTCGATGCCAGTGATGCGCTCGCCGTGGACGAGGCCGCGGTAGTGTGTGCGGTAAGCGCCCATCACGTCGAAGTTTTCCAGGGCCAATCCGACCGGATCGAAGGTGGCGTGGCACGAGGCGCAGGTGGCGGACTTGGTGTGGAGGGCTAGCAGATCGCGGATGGATTTTGCACCGCGGATGTCGGGCTCGACGGCAGGAACGCCTGGTGGAGGAGGCGGTGGGGGTTGACCAAGGAGACGGTCCATCACCCAGGCGCCACGGATAACGGGAGAAGTGTTAGCGCCGTTCGCTGTGACCTTCATGACGGCCGCTTGAGTGAGGAGCCCGCCGTAGGGGCTGTTGGGTGGGAGAGTGATTTTGCGGAGAGCGGCCCCCTTGAGTGGTGGGAGATTGTAGTGCTGGGCAAGGCGTTCGTTTGCGTAAACGAAGTCGGCATGGATGAGAGTTGCGATGGGTAAGTTGTCGCGGATGAGGGCGGTAATAAAAGTGCGGGTCTCGCGATCCATGGATTCGACGAGGTAGTCATCGAAGCGGTACTCGGGGAAGAGCCGGATGTCCGCATCGTCGCGGCGGAGTTGGCTCAAATTGAGCCAGTCGTCGGTGAAGAGTTTGATTGCGCGCTCGAAAGTAGGAGCGGCAATGAGCTTTTCGGCTTGGGTGCGGAGGTTGGATTTTGTGATGGTTGTGGTGGGCCTTGTGTTGGCTAGAAAGTAGGAGAGGCGGCTTGATAGATCTTCCGGGTCGAGGTAGATAAAGGTGTCTGAGGCGAGGAAGGCCTGGTAGCCGGCGAGGAGTGCTTGTTCTTTGGGTTCGTGATTGTTGAGGCGGGTCTGGACCAGCTTTTCGAATTTGCGGATGGTGGCTTCGGGAACTGGCCGGGTTGAGGCTTGGTTGATAAAGCGGCGCATCTGGGCGGCGGGCTCAGTTGCGTCAATGAGGACTGGCGGTTGAGGCGCTGGAAGCGGGCCTTCGATTTCTAACCATTGGAAAGCGGCGCCGGGCTGGCCGCCTTTGGGAAACGGCGGGTAACGGTAGGTGCCGGGTTTGTCGGGGAAGACATCGATCAGCGGAACGGGTAGGCCGTATAGTCCGTATTCAATCGTCTGGCCTTTGGTGAGGTAGACGGTGGTTTCTTGAACGTTCGCTTCGGGCTGAAGGTCGAGGATGTCCCCGGTGGCGCGGACGTCTTCGGCGATGTCATGGCTGCTGGGTCGGCGGGAGCGAAAGACCATCGAGACGGGCGAGGCGGCGGGTTTGATGTGGAAGCCTTCTGTCTGGAGGACTGCGCGGGCAGAAAAACGGACGCGATATTCGCCGGTGGCTTGGGCTGCAAAACCCAGAGGGAAGGCGGCGTAGGGCCAGCCGGGAGAGCGAAAGAGGCACAGCTCAAGCGCAGGGTCGTGGTTGCCTGTCTTAACGATGTTTGAGTATTCGTCCTTCGTGATCTTGACGCGCTTGGAGTCCTTGGCGAAGAACATGGCTTCGTCGATGGTGAGGACGGTGTAGGTCTGGAAGAGAGCGGTGCCTACGGCTCGGAACTTGGTTGGGGTTGCATCGTTTGGCGTGATGGCCTGGCGGAGGGCCGATTCCGCGGCATCGAGGTAGGCGGTGAGTTGGACCCGGGAGACATCCAGAGTTTCCGCGGACTTGTGGAAGTGGTAGCTGGCGCGGTCTTCGGGCAGCATGGTGCGGATGTCGAGGTAGGGGAGATGGAAGAGATCGCGGAGGTTCTGTTCGTATTCGTCGCGGGTGAGGCGGCGGAGGGGAATGGGCGGAGGTTCGTTCTGCTCGATGATTTTCGAGACTTGCTTGAGGAGTTGGGTTCGTTTGGCGGGTTCGAGGGGGATGCCTTTGGGGGGCATCTCGTGTTTGGCGATGCGGTCGTGGATGCGGACCCAGCGGTCGCCAGATTGTGCAGTGGTGAGGTCGAGACCGCCTTGAGAGGTTTTCGAATTGTGGCAGCCGTCGCAGGTTTGCCTGAGCAGTGGTGTTTGGGCAGCCAGTGTGGTGGCTAGCAGGAAGATGGTGCGGGTGCTAAGCATCGGGGGCGGCGGCTGGTTTTGTTGTATCACGCAGACGCCGGTTGAGCCATGGGCCAAACGTCTGGACGGTGATGACTCCAATGCCGCCGATGCCAGCGTGTAAGAGCCAAAAGGCGGTAGGAGTCATTTTTTCGTAGAAGCCTGCAACCCAGCCGATGGTGTTGCTCGAGATGAAGAGAGTAAGGAAGGCAATGCCCATCATGGTGGAGTTGACGCTGGCGGGGGCGACGCGCGAAACAAGGGAGAGTACGGTGGGCCAGTTATAAACAAAGGAATAGCCGATTCCGACGGTATAGAGAAAAGGCCAGATGGGGTGGATGGGCGTGTTGCCGTAGAAGTATGAGGCTGCTGCGAGCAGTAAGTAACTGCAGGCGGCCATGGCGGCGGCGATGGTGAATTTAGTGAAGTCGGAGGGCTCGTTGCCCCGGCTGGCCTGCCAGCGCCAAAGGATGAGCAGCAACGGAGCAGCAGTGATGGATGAGAGGGTTTCGCTGGACAGAAACCAGGGGATCGGGATTGCAAAACCGGCGACATTGAGGGCCACGTGTTGCTGGAGCCAGATCGGGAAGGCATTCAGCGATTCGAAGTAACAGATGGTGTGGAAAATGGAGACAGCGAGCACAGCGAAGAGGAGATAGAGAGTGTGCCAATCGGCGGTGGTGAGTTTGGCGCTTAGGTGACTGGACTTGATGCGTGCGGGAAGGTGCTTGTATCCGCTGAGGTAAGTGGCGAGTCCGCAGAGCATGAAGACCCCGGCGAGGGTGAAGGCGATGTGCCAGCCGTAGTATTTGGCGGCGAGGCCGCAGAAAAAGGAACCAGTGAAAGCGCCGACGTTGATGGAGGCGCTGAAGATGGTGAAACCCTTGGCGCGCCGGATGATGTCACCCTCAGGATAGAGTGCGCCGACCTGGGCGGTGATGTTGCCTTTGAGAAAACCTGAGCCGGTAATCAAGCAGGCAAGTGCGATTAGGAAGGATTGTTCGAAGGCCATGGAGAGGTGGCCGACGCTCATTAAAACCGCACCGAGTATTACTGCGTTGCGGTGTCCGAGCCAGCGGTCGGCGATGAGCCCTCCAAGGACGGGAGTGAAGTAGACGAGGCCACCATACAGGCCGAAGATACGGGAGGCGAGCGCTTGAGTGGAGAGTGGGCCAGTGATGGATTCAATTGCCTCTCGGAAGGAGACGAAGCCGGCGATGCTGCCAGAGTTGGCTGGCAGCAGAAGGTGGTTGACCATGAAGAGCATGAGCAGGGCGGTCATGCCGTAGAAGGAGAAGCGCTCCCAGGCTTCTGTGAAGGCGAGATAGAAAAGACCGCGGGGGTGGCCGAAGAAGGTCATGGAGTGTGCGGGGCGGGAATTGTATGGAATGGTAGCACCGCCTAAGCGGCGGCTATTCGCTGGCGCGTACTTCTGCGAGGCGGCTAAGGAGAGCTTGCGAAAGTTGGGATTCGATTTCGGGTGTAATGAGGCCAACTTGATCGAGGTCTTGTAGGTGGACACGGTCTTTGAGGCGGTAGCTGGTGAGTTTCATTCTTACGAGGTCGATAACTGGAGCAAGAAGAATTCCTTGTTCTGTGGAGGTGGGTGGAGAGCTGGGAACGGACTCAAGATAATTGGGTCGAACCTTCTCGTTCAAGAAAACGAGGTGAACGGCGGAGCGTGCTTTGGGCCTGTCTGCTTCCACTAACATGCCGACAACAGCGGTGTGGCGGTAGGTCCATCCAATCTTGCTCGCGGCCGCTATCACAGCAGGGAGATAAGCACGGTCAATTGCAGCGTCTACATCAGCGGTGAGACGAGCGCTCAGCGGGTCGCGCTCTGCAACGTGAATATAAACCGCCATGCCACCGACGAGGCGATAGGGAATGTCGGCTTCTGCCATCAGCAAGTGGAGTTGCCGGATTCGGTCGAAAAGCTGTTCCAAATGAGTATCGTATGCCGTCGCCGTGAGCATGGGTCTGACTTCATTCTGGCATTTTCAGATGTCGAGGTCGAAAGTTAATAGTGCCGTCTGAGCTTGTTTGGGGATAATTGGTCATGCGTTTTTTTCTATTAGTACTAGCTGCGTGTTGTTGGGCGGATGAGGTGAAATTAATGAATGGGGACCGGCTGTCGGGCACGGTGGTGCGTCTCGACGACAAGGAATTAACGCTGAAGACGGAATATGCAGGGGACCTAAAAATCAAGCGCGAGGCGGTAGCTTCCATTGAGACCACCGAAGCAGTGAATGTCTCGCTCAAAGATGGGCAGAGTCTGGTCGGACGGCTGAAGCTGGCCGAGGCAAAGGTGGAAGTAACGAGTGAGACGACCGGGGTTGTAAGCGCCAAAGAGGCGGATGTGACTCTGTTTCGCAGCAAGGCGGAAATGGAAGCCTATGAGCGCGAATTAGATAGGTTGAAGAACCCACGGCTGGTGGATCTATGGACCGGAGCGGTGGATCTGGGTTATGCACAGGCGAGAGGCAATGCGCAGACAAACACGATCAACTCGGCGGCGCGAGTGTTGAGGACGACATCGCGGGATTCGATCAACGCCTATTTCTTGTCGCTGTTTTCAAAAAACCAGAACAATGGGCAGTCGGTGCTGGCGGCGAATTCGATTCGGGGCGGCATCAAATACGACTTGAACCTCACCCCAAGGATGTACACGTTTGCGTCTTCCGATCTGGAATTCGACGAGTTTCAGCGGCTGGATTTGCGCTTTGTACCAGCGGGCGGTCTTGGATTTCACTGGGTCAAGAACAAGAACACCATTTGGGATCTGTTTGGCGGTGGATCGTTGAACCGCGAATTTTTTAACAACGGACTGAACCGGACATCGGGTGAAATTCTCGCGGGCAATGAGTTGGCCCACAAGTTCGCAGGCATGTTTACGCTCAGCGAGAAGCTCGTGTTTTATAACAACATCACTTCCAGTGGAAACTATCGTATGAATGCGGATGTGGCCTTTGCCGCTGCGATCAAAAAGTGGCTGAGCTATCAGGTGACAGCGAGCAACCGATACCTGTCCAATCCGCTGGCGGGGCGTAAAACGAATGACCTGGTCGTCACGACAGGGGTCAGGCTAGTTTTTGCCCGATGAAGACAGCGGCGATTGACCCTTCAGCGCGCATCCTGTCTCTCGACCAGTTTCGCGGATACACGGTAGCCGGCATGTTTCTGGTGAATTTCATTGGGCGCTTTGACAGTGTGCATGATGTCCTCCAGCACCACAACACTTACAACAGCTACGCCGATACGATCATGCCGCACTTCTTCTTCGCAGTCGGGTTTGCGATGCGTCTGGGGATGTTGAGGGGGGCGACGAATGCGGCGATAGCCTGGCGATGTTTAGGGCTGGTGTTGTTGGGCATAATCGTTTACGGGCTGGACGGGAATTACAAGACTTGGCGGGAAGTGGCTGACCTGGGGTGGTGGGGCTTTATCGAAAAGAGTTTCTTGAAGAGCCCGTTTCAGGCATTAACTCATATCGGTGTGACGTGTTTGTGGATCCTGCCGGTGATGCGAAGGCGGAGCCGTGATCTGGTGTTGTTTGGGATTGGAAGCGGGTTGTTGCACCTGGCCTTGAGCGGTTGGTTCTGGTTTGAATTTCTGATGCGGGTCAGGGTGATCGATGGCGGGCCGCTTGGTTTTCTAAGCTGGACGGTGCCGACACTGGCGGGAGCCCTCGCATATGACGCTGTTAAAAATTTCGGGGCGAGTGGAGCGTTGCCCGTAGTGCTGCGGTGGGGCGCTGTGTTAAGCATCGTAGGCTATTTGATCTCCTGCTTACATGGATTGGAGGCGCCGCCGTTTTGGCCGCCCTGGAACCCCGTCGATATGTGGACGATGACGCAACGAGCGGGCAGTTTGTCTTACCAGACTTTCAGCGCCGGGTTTTCGCTATTGGTGTACGGGGCGTTTCTGTGGCTGGCTGACATCCGGAAACCTGCCGTGGAGTGGAGCGTCTTCCGGACCTTTGGCACGAATGCGCTAGCCGGGTATCTGATCCATTCCGTGGTCGGCGATGCAGTTCACAAGTTTTCACCAAAAGACTCACCTCTGCTTTGGGTTTGCTTCATTACCTCGGTTTACTTTTTGATCACCTGGAGCTTCATCCGGGCGCTCGAGAAGCGGAAGGTTTTCCTTCGGCTCTAAGCAGTAATCGACCTCGCGATTGAGGTAGTAGGAGAGGCCGTAGCGTAGGCCGCGGGAGGCCCCTTCGGGCAGACAGGTAGCTTTACTGTTTTTGGCTGAGACCGTTGCGGCGAGGTTCGGATAGAGGGTTGCTTTCAGGCTGAAGATGGCGAGGATAGTTGTTGCAACCAGGGCGGTCTGCTGCCAACGCCATGCCGCGTAAGCTGCGATCGGCGTGGCAGCCAGCCAGATCCAGGCGGTGGTGTGGAGTTGCGCCTTTCCAAGTCCTTCGTCTATCGCTGTCGGAACCCAAGGGCTAGCGGCGGGAAGAGCGATCAGAATGGCTGCGGCTGCGGCGTAGTGCCAGCGGAGGATTCGCGGGGCGATGAGAGTGGCGATCGAGGGAAGGATCGGAAGGATGTAGGCGGGGAGCTTGTTTTTCGAGACGCTGAGGAAGAGCAAGCCCCAGATGGCGGTGTACAGGTAAGCTTTGTTGCGTGCGTCAATTCGGATTCGCGTAAGGGCTGGCGCCCAGGGCATCAGCAGGCCGAGCAGGACGGGCAGGTAGAACCAGAAGGGTTGGACGTGTTGTAGCTCCGGGGAGAGGAATCTTTGGATGTGGTGGCGGATGATGAATTCATCGATGAATGCCTGGCCGTTGGCGACATAGCAGGCTATGTACCAGGGAGTGGCGGTGATGAGAGCCGCGGCCCAGTGTCGCCATTCTTTGCGGTAGAGCCAGAGGATCGGAAGCGCGAGGGCGATGGGGACAAGGCCCTTGGCCAGTGTTGCAAGTCCAAGAGCGATACCAGCGGGGATTGGCTTATTACGCAGCATCAAGAGCAGGAATGCGTGAAAGCAGACGCTCAGGGGGACGTCGGTAATGGCTACTTGCGAGAGTGCGAGCCAGCCGATCGAAGTGCCGAGGATGAGAGCAGATTCGAGAGTTGGCATTGCCAGCAACAGGCCAAGACCCAGGGCTGAGACGGGGAGTCTGGCGGCGAGATCCGGGGAGAAACCCAGGGTGTCAAAGATCGCGATGAGCCAGTAGAGGAGGGGCGGCTTCTCGAACCACGGCTTGCCCCAAAGGGTGGGCGTGATCCAGTCTCCGCTGCTAGCCATCTGGTGTCCGATGGCGGCGTAGCGCGGCTCGTCCGGACCCAGGAGGCCGCTGGAAGCGAGCAGGTAGAGGTAAGGGATCGCAAGCGCGGCCACGAGCCACAGTCGAGGCTTGGGCACCCCTCAAGTATAATCAGACCGTCCACCATGGGTTTACTAGATATCGCCAAATTACCGACCGCGGAAAATTCCGCGATCCGCTTGCATGAGACTGACAACGTCGCGATTGCGCGCGTTCCGCTGAGTCCGGGAGGGACCATTGTCGTTGCCGGACGGACGGTGGAAGTACTCGATTCGGTGCCTGCCGGGCATAAAGTTGCACTGGTTTCCATTGGGGCTGGTGAGCTCGTAAGGCGCTATGGTCAGGCGATCGGTATGACGCGGACTGCGATTGAGGCAGGGCGGCATGTCCATATTCACAATCTGGCCTTTGAGGACCACGAGGTTGGTCTAGAGTTTCCAACCGGCGAAGTGGCTTATCCTGCATTGCCGGCAAATATCCCGACGTTCGAGGGATTCTTGCGTGAAGATGGGCGTGTCGGTACGCGCAACTATGTCGCGGTGGTGGCGGCTTCGAATTGCGCGGCATATACGGTCGACTGGATTGCCGAGAGCTTTGGCCCGTCAGGCATTTTGCCGAATGTGGATGGAGTGGTGGCGTTCCCACATGGCGAAGGTTGCGGACATGCCATTGGTCCCGATACGGAGCAATTGAAGCGGACTCTCGCCGGGGTGTTGAATCATCCGAATATCGGGGCCGCGCTAATCATTGGGCTTGGCTGTGAAGTGAACCAGATTGATCATTACCTGGGACCGAATGCTGCGCGCTCCAAGCGGTTGCATGGCTTGACGCTGCAGTCCAGCGGCGGCACACGCGGCACTGTCGATGCGGCCCGGAAGCGCATCCAAGAGTTTATGGAGGAGATGACTTCGCAGAAGCGGGTGACCGTGCCAGCCACGAAGATCCAGTTGGGTTTGAATTGTGGCGGCAGCGACAGCTTTAGCGGCATTTCGGCGAATCCGGCCTTGGGGGTGTGCAGTGACATGCTGGCGGCGATTGGCGCTAGCGCCGTACTGGCTGAGACGACGGAGTGTTTTGGCGCGGAACATTTGTTGGTGAAGCGGGCGCGGAATCGTCAAGTGGCTGAGAAGTTTTTGGGCTTCATTGAGGGCTACAAGAAGTATCTGCGGCAGTTTGGCGGCAGCTTCGATGACAACCCCAGCCCGGGCAATAAAGAGGGCGGACTGTCGAATATTTTGGAAAAGAGTTTGGGCGCGGCGGCAAAGGCCGGTACGAGCCCGATGATGGATGCTGTAGACTATGCCGAAACGGTCAAGTCTCCTGGGTTTGTATTTATGAACACGCCTGGCTATGACCCTGTGTCTCTGACTGGGTTAGCCGCTGGCGGATGCAATATGATTGCCTTCACTACTGGACGCGGCAGCGCGATCGGATTCCCGAATGTGCCTGTGATCAAGGTCGCTACCAATTCGAATATGTATCGCCGGATGGTCGACAACATGGATGTGAATGCCGGGCGGATTGTGGATGGCGAGGCTAGCGTCGAGCAGGTAGGCCAGGAGATTTTTGACCTTTGCCTGCGGGTTGCTTCGGGTGAGAAGACCAAGGCGGAGGTACTGGGGCATAAGGAGTTTGTTCCTTGGCGGATTGGGCCTGTGCTGTAACAGTAATCTGGCACGCCCAACCCACCGCCCGGAGCACAAAAGCACAAACATAGACGTCGCCGCCCATTTGGCGTCAAAATGAACATATCAAGGAGAATGTTAATGAAACTGACAAGAGCCGCACTACTACTCACACTGGCGGCAGCAACCGGCTGGTCCCAGGTCAACGTAGGCGCACAGAAACCCGAATCCACGCTGCCGTTTAAGATGACCACAACCGCATCTTTTGGATTGCCCTGGCGAATTGCCTTCCTCCCGGATGGACGCATGCTGGTGACCGAAAAGATTGGGCCCATCTGGCTGGTATCGGCGGAAGGGGAAAAGATCGCCCCGTTGGGCGGAACTCCACCAGTCTACTGGCAAGGCCAGAACGGCATGCTCGGCATCTACGTTTCTCCCAAATTCGCCACCGACGAAAGCGTTTACATCTCCTACATCGAACCAGGTGATTACGGTGGCGGCCAAGTGCTGGCCCGCGCCAAGTTGAATGCCGGTCGTGCGCCCCGTCTGCAGGAATTTCAGGTGATTTGGCGCCAAATGCCCAAAGGTAAGGGAGGCCAGGCCGGCGGGGAGATCGCATTCTCGCCCGATGGCCAGTACATCTACCTGACAGTGGGTGACCGGCAGCGCATGACCCCCGCCCAGGACCCGAGCCAACCCATAGGCAAGATCCTGCGCCTGACCCTCGACGGCAAGCCGGCCCCTGGCAATCCAAACTTTGGCAAGAACGGTGCCCAGACAATCGATCTCATCGATCCACCGCAAGATACCGAAAAGGCGAAAACAGCCAAGGTGGTGAGCACCTATACCTTTCCCACTCCGAACCTGACGCCGTCTGAAACCTGGGCCAGCGGCTTCCGCGCACCCTACGGCCTGGCATTTTCGCCCACCGGAGAACTATGGGAGGTCGAACATGGCCCCCGTGGCGGTGATGAACTGAACCTGATCGAGAAGGGTAAGAACTACGGTTGGCCGGTCGTTTCCTACGGCATGAACTACAACGAGGTGCCCATCCCCAACCCCGATACGCGGCTCGAGTTTACGAAGCCCGTGCTTTATTGGACGCCTGTGATCGCGCCGGGCAATCTGATGTTCTACAGCGGCAAAAAGACTTTCCCGCAGTGGGACGGCAGCGGCTTCGTCACCGGCTTGGGCACCCACACGATCAATCGCATCATCTTCGACGGCAAAGGCGGAGCCAAGACCGCCGAGCGCTGGGATGTAGTCAAGCGCATCCGCGACCTCGAACAGGCGCCGGACGGTTCACTTTGGATGATCGAGGACGCCAATCCTGGTGCCCTAATCCACGTAACTCCCAAGTAGATTGGGGCATGCTTGGGCTGAACCTTTAAACGTGCGTCTCGCTGATCCGTAAGCCTCGAGACGCATCGCTACCGATGCTCGAATTGGACCAACCATCCAGCTTCGCCGCCGTGCCTTTGCGACCCATACACCCCTCGCCAGAAACTCACTCCCTTCGTCCGCATTACCCAGTCTATGGTTGAGGCACCCATGTGGGACTTCCCCAGGCAGTGCCGCAGATTCGTTCATTCGTTCCGCCATCTGGTAAGGCGCCAGTGGCTCCAGAACAGTGACGGCAAGGGCATTCCTCAGTAGAGATCGAATGGACAGAGGCCGCGATTTCTGACATGGCCGGTCTCGATCAGCCCATCGCCATCCGGATTCTTCGAGACTCTGGGCCGCTACGTCAGTCAGGCAACTCCGGCAGGTCGAACACTGCTATACCTTGAGGGTGAGCCATCGCTCGCTTCAGACGCTTCGCCATGTGCCTTAGTTATCTATGGCTTGGTCGGGCTCAAGCTGCGTGATCGGCCTTCAACCTTACTGTTTGGAGGTGGACCGGGACGTGTTTTGGCAACGTATCCACTTGGGTATCCGTGCAATTATTTTCCCGCACCGGACTCGCGCGAGTAACGATTGAGCACCGAAATCAATTCCGAAGCCGACGTGGGCGGCTTGACATCAGTCATTACAATCTGTTTATTGCGGAGCTTCTGCCCATACATATCCAGATTTTCATCCAGATCTTGTCGCAAAGTTGCTCCCCCCAATGACAGTCCCGCGAATACTCCTCTTGAGCGCGAGTATGTAAGGATCTTGGCTGTCATCTTTGCATCGGTCTGAGCGGAAGCCTTGCGGCCCACCGGGCCGGCGGCCACCCCAGCACTCGCGCCGAGCGTAAACTTGCTCTGCAGGAGGCGCTCCATGCCGCGTTGATCCATCACAAGCATCACCACGTCGGTTTCAGACCCCCCGATCTGCCAACCGACACTGCCACCCTCCATGCGTACCGCCGCGGGCGCTCCCCAACCCGCCTTGATGTCCCGGCGACATACAATAAAGCCTCGACCGTACTTGCCTCCCACAATAAAGGCTACTTTCTTAACTCCCGGAACGATGACGACACAATGAGCGCTGGCAAGGAGATCACTGGGGATGCCCTGATCCGGTGCGCTCATGATTTCCGTTAGCACCGTCGCGGACTCCGTTAGGCGCTCAGCTGTTTTATCTGCGCGCAAGGGCATTGCCCCTGCGGCGACTATGACAAGAATGCCGATTGGCAATACTGTTTTCAAAGTTTTCATAAGTCCTCATCTATCACTTTCGTCTCTAACTAGAGGCGGAAACTGCTCTTTTGGTTTCAGTGTCGTTCCACGAGTTTTGTATGCCAAGCTCCGCAAATTGATTTTGGATCTCTGCGGCCAGGCGATGGGCCGGCGTCTTGTCTGTTAAGACGGTGCCGGGCAGTTGCTGGGTTCCCTTCGCGGCTCACGATCGACGCGCGCCGCGATCGTGACTGGAGGTCAACTTGGCAAGCGCCGATCACCTCCGGCAAGCGCCTCGAAGCCGGAGATTACGTCGAAGAGTTCCGCGTCGATGCCAGTCTGCCGTAGACGATGGAATGTGCTCCGGAGATTCTCCAGCAGTTCGTCGATGTTCCGGTCGGCCCGTTCCATCGCCGCGAGCCTGCTTGCGTTCTCGCTCGCGAGGGATTCGGCGCACGCCCGGAATAGGGAAATAAAAACATACTCGC